>OMDY01000001.1_pt1 | contig 413748 bp, 334 predicted proteins | sample 1645281 | NCBI WGS metagenome assembly OMDY01 (sample SAMEA103958145, study PRJEB25191) | human gut metagenome | biome: human-associated habitat [ENVO:00009003]; feature: intestine environment [ENVO:2100002]; material: feces | place: Germany | collected 2013/2015
AGGATTTGGGAAGGCGCATCAAGACGGCAGGGGAAGCCGGAGAACTCACCACGACGCAGGTCAAGGGGATGGCGGGGCAAATCACCATTGCGGCAACGCGCATCCTCGGCATGTCAAGTTCCCTGCGGGGGGCCATTCCATTCATTCATTTGTTCGGTACTACCATCAAGACGGCCATGGGGCCGCTGGGCTGGGCTATGTTGCTGATCCAGGGGCTTACCGCGGGCATTAGTGCCCTGATTGACCATTTTAAGGCCAAAAGCGATGAGCTGGTCCAGGAAGCGGAAAAGAAAGCTGAAAGGATGAAAAAAATAGCTGCGGACACCGCCGAAGCCGTCAAAAAGAGCTATTCCCTGATGATGGATGACAACCGGAACGATCGCACGAATGCCATAAACAAAGGGTTTGAAGACTTTGTGAAGGGCATTACGACGCAATACCGCTTGCAAACGCAGGAGATTGAACGGCAAATCCAGCTACGGAGGGAGGAAGCCGCCCGCCAGAAGGGCATTGACACGCAGGACGCCGAGCTTGCCCGCGTGAAGTTGGACAATGACTTTGAGGACGGCAAAATCACCAAGCGTCAGCGGGACTACGGAATGATGATGATCAACCAGAATCTTGACGACAAGATACGCCGTTTGGAATTGGAAGTATCTCAAAGGGAATTCATGGACCACGGAAGGCAGTTGGACGATGCCGTTCAAAACCGTGATAGTTTGCAAGATAAGGATTTTGATATGAAGTTCATTCAAGGTCAGATGCCTTCCCTTCAAGAAGTCCGTGGTCTGTTCAATCAACAGCAAAAAGCCCAGGAACGAATTGATGCGAGTAATAGAGAGTTGCAAAAAACAGAAGAACAAATAAAGCAACTCGAAGAAACCCTTGGTATGTACAAAAGATCAGGGCAACTGACTAGAGGATCATTCGAACGAACAGAGCTTGAGGAGGCAATACAAAGAAAACAACGTCTTTTGTCTGCTCGTGACGTCGCCCAAAGTGAAGGCAACGCCGCCACTGTCAGAATAGATGAACTCCGAGAATTGTTCCGCCAATCCGATGTGAATTTTGAACCCTCCTACCAGCAAGGAACAGATGTGAACAGCCGAGCCGGGGAATACCAGAAAGCCCTGGAAGACCAAAACACCAAAGCAAAAGAGCTTGCGGACAACCTTGCCGCCGCCAGAGAAGAAGCCGGGAGGATTGGGGACATCATGGCAAATTACGTGAACAGTATTGTTGACCAGGAACGGGGATTGAGAACGCAGGAGCGTATCAATGCCGGGAATGTCAGTTTGTTCAATAAAAAGGAGGACAAACGGGAAAAGAAGGAAGCCGAGAAAGAGCAGAAGAAGCTTGAGAAAGAACGTGAACGTGAACTGAAGAAGCTTCAACAGGAGCAGAAGCGGGAAGCCGACAAGGCTATCAAAACCCTTGTACAGGGCATGATCATGAAGACGGGCAAAAGCTCTACCCCCCGCCAGTCAGCCCTAGCCAACAAGGCCCTTGACGCCATACGTAAAAACATCGAAGCCGCCGCGGCTGATGGATTCATTGATGAAAATGAAATGCGGGAATTGGGTAAACTCTTCAGGGCCAAACTTGAAGAATTCGGGGTTACGACAAAACGTGCCTTCAATGGCTTAAAAGAGGAACTAAATCAAGGGCTTAGAGATTTCAATGTGCAAATCAGAGCATTGGGAGAATGGGCTAACAAAACAGAGAGGCAGAAACGCCCAGGGGGTGTTGTGAATCTTCCTTACCGCAGAAGATAATGAACCAAGACCTGGCACCCACGCCCCTGACCCCAGGGGCGCATTTTTCAATCCTCGCCCCCAACGTTACATATCCTTTTGGCTATTACGGAAAGCAAGTCAACGACACGAGAGAGCAATTTGATAACCTTGGCGCACCAGAAACACCCAAGACAGGAGAAAGCTCCGGTAAGCAGGTAAATGAGCCCAATTCCAGGTTGTTTTTGGGCATAAAACAGGAACACCAAAACCCCAGTAATCAGAGCTATGACGCCGACGATGCAGAGCAATCCTTCAATATTTATTGCCAATGATTCGTGGTCTTCCTGTATCCTTTCAGCAGATTGTTTTTTGGGAATAGGGTCATACTCATTCATCAATCTTTCCAAAGACATTTTTTTAGATTTCTTATGAGCTTTTTCCGCTTCCTGTCTTAAGACTGTTTCGAGCTGTACCCACTCTTGACCGCCAGCAATGCAAACAAGAGTGTCTTTGGTTATCTTGCCGTGTTTGTAAAAGGTTTCCAGTGATTCAAAGAGATATGGACCTTCCGTCTTTCCGTCTTCCGTTGTAATGTAATACTGTTCCATGCTTCCCATCATTCCCGGTTGGATTTTTCCTGCAAGTCCAAAATGGGAACGGCAGTTTTTTAGTTTCTCTGGAACGGATTGCCGAGAACACGAGGAAGAAATGACACTAAGTGTTATTTTTTTGTTTGCTAAACAACACATAGTGTTATATTCTCCCGACATGGCAACAAGAATTCGCGATATTGTTGCCTCCCTGATCCAAAACGGATTTCAGCGCACATCGGGCGGTAAGGGTTCCCATAGACGGTTCAAGCATCCGTCCGGCGTTTCCGCTACCATCCCCGGGAAGGACGGAGACGATGCCAAGCCTTACCTGATCAAGCAAGTCCGCAAAAAGATCGAGGAAGCAAAAGGCAAGGGGGCGTGAGTCCCCTTGCCGATTGCCTGAACCATGGAATAAAGAATAATGAACGAGAAAGAAAAAATAAAACGGCTTGCCCGTCCTTACGTAAGGTTTATCAGGTGGAGTGACGAGGATGAATGCTTTGTCGGCTCCCTACCTGAACTGGATGGAGATTGCACCCATGGAAGCACCGTGGAGGAAGTAGCGCGGAATCTGGATGAATGTGCGGAATTGTACGTTGAGGACTGTCTAACGGACGGAACGCCCCTGCCCGAACCCCGGGCAGCGGTCATCGTTCCCGGCAAGTCCCGTGCATGGGCCAATGAAAACGCGATTGCCCAGCTTCGCCAATCCCGGGGCGTCACTCAAAAGGATTTTGCCCGGCTGCTGGGCGTGAGTCTTTCGACGCTGATCAAGTGGGAAAGCGGTCAGCGGCGCCCCAGCGGTTCCTCCGCCCGCCTTCTGGAGCTTGTCAGCAAGCATCCTGAACTTCTCCAGGCCTGATGAAAGCGGTACGCCGTTTCAATCATAGCCCCTCCTTCCGGTTGACGTATTTTCGCAAGCCCAACATGAGAAACGATAACAAACGGCTGTAAATCTTCACGTTTAAACTTCTCTTTGGCGTAATATTGGCGTAATGATAAAAATGTAATATTATAATAATAAGTGTATTGTGTTAATTTATTAGTTCTCTGTTAATCACTAGGTCGTTGGTTCGAGCCCAACCGGGGGAGCCATTAATTTTCTAACCCTCACAAGTGCAACTGCTTGTGAGGGTTGTTTTTTGCCCGGTTCAGGGTGAAAAAGGCGGAATTCATGCGAAATCGGCCGTGAATCATAGTGAAGCATGATTTTGATTCCGTCTTGGCATGAAATTGGTGTGCCGGAGGGCATCATGAAACGCTGAAGGCGAACCTGGCAACTTGCTCAAAGCGTGACTGGCAGAGCCGTATTCCGCCAGGCTTCCTGGCTTTTGAAAAAGAAAGGCCAGATATCTTTCCTTCAATAGGGAACAGCAGGCTGCCTCGCCAATCTGAAAAATGCGGACGCAGGATGGCGCTTGGGAAAAACGTTCGTGACGAGAGACCGGGCATAACGCCGTCATCGCAGAATTTGTCCATTCAACGTGACGCCCAAGGATGTAATTGCTCCTGCATCCCCAGGCTCAGGGCCGTGATTCCCATAGCGGAACATTGATGCTGAAAATGATGCGGACGCTCCGGAAAAGAGAAGGCGGCCATGCCGTCATGGGCGCGGAACGTCGGGAATGGCGTTACTCGCTAAAAAGCATAGGTATTTTGAGAAGAAGGCGAATGGAAATAAAATTACTGAAATAATTGCAGTAAAAGCATTGACCTGCTATAATAATTGAGTAGGTTGGCGTTGTTGCAGGAAAACAGCGAACAATCACCTACTGCGTATTTTAAAACATGGAAAAACATGATGTTATTTACTTATGCGGGCATAAAGGCGTTGCAGCCCTGTTTGGAAAAGCATGGGATATCCCTATCGACTGCAAGCCACTAAAAGAACTTCAGGAAAAATACATGGCCTCCGTCAATAGTATCCGTGCCGGCGTATTTCCGCCCGGCAGGGAATTGACGATGGGTGACGGAAGAAAGGCTTTGGAAGAATTGTGAAAACCTACCTGGACAAAAACGTCTATGAAGCGGCCCTGGAGCGCATAGCCTATTGCTTCCAGGAGTTTGACAATGTTCTGGTGGCCTTCTCGGGCGGCAAGGACAGCGGCGTCCTGCTCAATCTGTGCTACAATTACGCCGACGAACACGGTCTGCTGGACAAGCTGACCATGTACCACCTTGATTATGAGGCCCAGTACCAGATGACGACCGAGTATGTGACCCGGACGTTCCTGGAACAGTTCCCGGGCATCCGTAAAATGTGGTACTGCGTGCCGATCAAGGCCCAGTCGGCATGCGCCCTGGGGGAACCTTACTGGACGCCGTGGGACGCCGCCAAAAAAAAACTGTGGGTGCGGGCCATGCCGGAAAATCCCTATGTGGTTCACGAAGGGAATCTGGACGTTCCGTTCCGGCACGGCATGGTGGACTACGAATTCCAGGACAAGCTCTCGCGCCATTTTGCCAAAAAGCGCGGCACCACCGCCGTCATGGTGGGGCTGCGGGCGGATGAAAGCCTCAACAGGTACGCGGCCGTGGCACGCGGCAAAAAAAGGAGATCCTACGAGGGCAGGAAGTGGATTACGCAGACCAGTGCCGTGACGGCCAACGTTTACCCTCTCTATGACTGGCGCGTCAGCGATATTTGGACGGCCACCGCCCGCTTTGGTTTTGACTACAACCGTCTCTATGACCTCTTGTACCAGGCGGGCCTTACTGCCGGGCAGATGCGGGTGGCAAGCCCGTTCAACGACTGTGCCCAGGAAAGCCTGAAGCTCTACAAAGTGATCGATCCCTCCAACTGGGCGCGCATGATCGGCCGGGTCAACGGCGTCAATTTTACGGGCCTGTACGGAGGCACGACGGCCATGGGCTGGAAAACCATCAAGCTGCCGCCCGGCCATACCTGGAAATCGTATTATGAATTCCTGCTTTCCACGATGGATGCGAGGACGGCGGCCCACTACAACAACATCCTGGAAAAATCCAAAAGGTACTGGATGCAGGGGGGAACCGTCGATCCCGGAACCGCCGATGAAGTGCTGGCGGCCTACCCGCTGGCTGCCGTGACGGGAAAATCGGGCCGCTACGATGGACGCGATATCGTTCAATTCATGGGTTATCCCGACGACATGCCCGTCAGCAATTTCCGGCAGGTGCCCTCTTACAAGCGCATGTGCATCTGCATCATGAAAAATGACTATTTCTGCAGATATGCCGGATTCAGTCCAACCAAGGGAGCGATTGCCCGGCGCCGTGCCGCCGTCAACAAATACCGCAACATTTCATGAATCCCCCCTATCAATCCCCCGTTTATCAAATCCGGCGCGTTCCGCTGGATCAAATCCGCTCCAATGCCTATAACCCGAACAGTGTGGCGCCGCCTGAAATGAAGCTGCTCTACCAGAGCATCAAGGAGGACGGCTACACGATGCCGATTGTCTGCTATCAACTGGAGGACGGCACCTATGAAATCGTTGACGGCTTCCACCGCTGTCAGATCATGAAAACTTACCGCGACATCTACGAACGGGAGGATGGCATGATGCCGGTGGCCGTTATCGACAAGCCTCTTGGAAACCGCATGGCCTCCACTATCAGGCACAACCGTGCCCGCGGGTCTCACAATATCGGACTGATGACCAGCATTATCCAGGAACTGACGGAAGCGGGCATGTCGGATGCGTGGATACTCAAAAACCTCGGCATGGACGCGGAGGAGTTGTTGCGCCTCAAGCAGCTCAGCGGCATTGCGGCCCTGTTCCGGGACGGCGAATTCAGCCGGGCGTGGGAATCGAAATAACGTCAACCCGGGAAACCATGAACAAATATGTCACTCAACTGCTGGAAGTCATCCAGAAGAAAACGGGCTGTGACACGAGCGGCGCCGTGCGCTGGCTGGCGGAACAGGCCGGAGTATCCGAAAGAACAGCCTGGAACTGGAAACAGCAGGAAAAGTTGAGGAAGGCAACGGAAAAGAACCTCGGCAGAATTGCCGAGGAATTGAAGAAGTGAACAGGGTTCCGTGTTTCATCCTGCTGAATGCCGCAGGGCATTCGGTTCCCTGCTGGACGCGCGGTTTTCGCAAGCGGTTTCATGGGTAACTGCATGAAACTTCCTGTTATCCTTAAGCCGGCAGCGGAATGCAGGCTTTTCCGCGCGGAGCAGTGATGCAGTCTGGCCTATCAATGCTCCGGCCAGGTTCGGAATAGGTTCAGGGGTTGCGGTGTGGTGTGCCGGGAAGCGCAATGAACGTTCTGGAACCTCATGTTCCAACGGTGCTGCCATGGATGTTTGTTTTCATTTGCGACCGGACGGACGGTGCGGGAAAGACTTTCTCCAAAGAATGATTGCTTGTTGCAATTTTTTGAATTATATCATTTTTTTATGAGATGGCTGCTGGTTTTCCTGATGAGCTCTTGCATGGCTTTTGGTGAAAGTATCAGGGGAGTTGTGATTAACGTGATTGACGGCGATACCATTACTCTCCTGGAAAAAACGCCCGAACAGAAGCGGACCTACCGGATACGGCTTGAAGGAATTGATACGCCGGAAAGGGGGCAAAACGGGTATGAAGGAGCCAAGGAGTATCTGGAAAAGCTGATTTGGGGAGAGACGGTTACAGTCAAGTACAGCCAGCATGACAGGTACGGCCGTATTTTGGGGGAAGTCTGGTATGGAAAGGTGTTCGTCAATGAGGAGTTGGTGAAGGATGGATGGGCGTGGATCTATAAAAAATTTTCCGCCAGCCGGAAACTCGCTTCCCTTGAAGCGGAGGCCAGGAAGTCCAAAAAAGGCCTTTGGGCGGAGCCGAATCCCATCCCGCCGTGGGAATGGAAAGCCGCGAAGAGAAGGGAAGATGCCGCCGGAAAGTTCCTTACTGAACAGGTTTCCCGGGAAAACGTCTCTTTCCGGGTGCCGTGATGATGCCGAACAAGGGGTTTTCCAATGAATCAAAGGCAATTTTAATAGCTGCCGTTGTTCAAGGGCGGTCCTGTTTTTCCTTATCCGGCCGGGACGGTTCAAAGATGGCGGGAAGCGGGGTTCCTGCCCTGGAGCCTTTCCAGGGCCACGCTTCCGGATGGGTACGGAACGGCAGGAGATAGTCCGCAGCTTTCTGGATGGAAGCCCCGGCGGCCGTTTTCCGGTAACGGTAGTTTTTATCTCCCATGCGTTCCGCAATTTGCACGAGGTAGCCCCAGGCCTGAAGGGTGTAAACACTGTATTGCCATGGTTCCGCCCGCTTGAGTTCTTCCGGCTGGGAACTGTCGGGGGCAATGTGGCGGTCCATGTTGGCGAAGGCTTCCGCCAGCCATTGGCGCGCTTCGTTGTCGCGGCCCAGAAAGTGAGCCAGATGGGCGCATTGCGCCACATAGAACAGGTAATGGTTGTTGCTGCGCGTATGCGCATGCCTGCCCTGCCTGCTGGTGGCCAGCCATGCGTAGTACTGGTTCAGCCACGCGTCCACCCGCTTCCATTCCTCTTTTGTCAAGGCCCCGGAGCGTTTCAACGCCGCCAGGGCATCCAGAAAATCAGGCATGCGGTAAAGGTCTATGATGCCGCCTCCGTCGCCTTCCGTCCGGTGTCCGGGGCGGATCTGGGCGTATTTCAGGTGGGGCTGCATGCGGGTTGCCGGAGCAATGAACCAGGCTCTCAGCCATTCCCCGGCACGGGAAGCGGCTCGCGGGTCCCTGTTGAGTTCGTACTGGCGTCCCAGGCTGCAAACCGTACCGATAAAAGCGGCCATCTTGCCGCTGTCGTCCATGCTGCGGAGCCGTTGGTTCTTTTTGCCGTCAATGGGCTTGTAGGGGCCTTCCGGATTGGCGGGGTCAGGCCAGTAGTAGAGGGCATAGCTGACGTATTCATTAGCCTGCGCCTTTTCTCCGAACAGGCTTTTTTTCTCTCCAAGGGTGATGACGGGAGCATCCAGCGGGCCGCCATGCGCCGTGGGAAGGAGCAGGGCCGTTAAAAGAAGAAAAGACAGAGCAGTGCCGCCGAAGGACATGCCTTATTCAAGCAGGAACTTTCTGCGGGGACAACCGGGAAATGAAGGAATGCGCCTAATTCCTTTTCAAAGCCGTTCCCTGCCGTTTGCGTAATGGAAAAAAATGGCTCTGCTGACACGGGAGAGGCTTTTTTGTTTGAGCGAAATATCATTTTGTTAGGTATACCTTATAACGAAGGAGATCATCAGAGCCATGACCAGCAGCCGTGAAGATTATTTGAAAGCGATCGCCGAGCTCCAGCGGAGCAGGGAGAGGGTCGGCAACAGGCATATTGCTGATTATCTGGGCGTTTCTGCCGCTTCCGTCAGCGAGATTATCCGGAAGATGGAGAAGGAAGGCCTGGTGGAGAGCATGGAAAGACGCTCCATCCGCCTGACGCGGAAGGGAGAGGAAGCCGCCATGCAGCTGGTGCGCATTCACCGGCTGTGGGAGGTTTTCCTGGTGGAACATCTCGGGTATTCGTGGGGGGACGTTCATGAAGAGGCGGAGAAGCTGGAACATGCGGCTTCCCCCCGCTTGATGGAAAAACTGGACCGTTTTCTCGGTTATCCGGAGATGTGCCCCCACGGAAGGAGGATTCCGGGGAGGGAGGACGGGCCGCTGCCGGAAGGGCCGCTTTCCCGCCTGTCCGACATCCCGGCAGGGATTCCGGCCGTAATCAGGCGCGTTCCCGAATCGAAAGAGCTGCTGGAGCTTCTCACCTCCCTGGGCATTCATCTTCATGAAACGGTAGCCCTGATGGAGGCGGAAGCGCACAGCGGAGCGTTTCTGGTGAAGGCGGAAGAAGGACAGCGACTGGAATTGCCTGCCGCCGCCGCTGACGCCATCCTCGTGGAAGTTTCTGCATGAACAATTAATGGAAAGGAGAAAACTAACAATGACATTGAACCAGTTGCCTGAAGGGGAGACCGCCAGGATTGAGTCTCTCGGGATGGAAGGCCGTTTGAGACGGCGGTTGATGGATATAGGCATGATTCCCGGCACCCGGGTGGAATGCCTGGAACGGGGGCCGTTCGGAGACCCCGTCGCTTTTCTTGTGCGCGGAACGGTCATGGCGTTCAGGTCTTCCGATCTGGAAATGATTACCGTTAAGTCCGCGTGAAATCAGCCATGGAAGGAGAACGGGTGAGGCTGGACAGCGGAACGGAGAAGGGCGGATCTTCCGGCGCGGCGGAAGAACGCATGCCCGTCGTGGCCCTGGCGGGCGCTCCCAATGTGGGAAAGAGCACGGTGTTCAATGCGCTGACGGGGCTGAGGCAGCATACCGGGAACTGGCCCGGCAAGACGGTCGTCCGCGCGGAAGGCATTGTGGGGCGCGGTCCCCGGGAGTACCTTTTGGTGGATACGCCGGGCACGTATTCCCTGCTGGCCTGTTCTTCGGATGAAGAGGCGGCACGGGATTTCATTTGTTTCGGTGACGCGGATGCCGTCATTGTCGTCTGTTCCGCCACCAATCTGGAACGGGATTTGAACCTGGCCCTCCAGGTGATGGAAACGACGGGAAATGTAGTGGTCTGCGTCAATTTAATGGATGAGGCCCGGCGGAAGGGCATCCGCATCGACTGCCCGCTTTTGGAAAAACGCCTGGGGGTTCCCGTGGTTCCGGCATCGGCGGCGAAAGGTGAAGGCCTGGACGTTCTGGCTGATACGGTGCAGCGGATGGCGTGGTCTGGAGAGAGGCGGCCCCCCCTCCGGCTGCCCTATGGGGAGCACGTGGAACCGTGGCTGGCGCGTTTGGAAATGTTGGCCGGGCGTCTTCCGTGGCGCGGTTTGTCGCCCCGCTGGGCAGCCGTCAAGCTGCTGGAAGGGGACGAGGGAACGTTGCGGCTTCTGGAGCAGTACGCGGGAACCGGTTTGAGAGAGGAGAAGGAGGTGCAGGAGATTCTCCGTGAGGCCGCCGCCGCGGAGGCCGGTTCTTCAGGCAGTTCTTTTGGCGACCGCGTGGCGGCGGTATTCGTGGAACAGGCGGAACGCCTGTGCAGGGGAGTGGTCGCTTTGCCGGACGGAGGGGGGCTGGGGCGCGACAGGCGCATCGACAAGGTGCTGATGGGGCGGTGGACGGCTTATCCCCTGATGTTCGCCCTGATGGTGCTGATTTTCTGGATCACCATCGTGGGGGCGAATTATCCTTCCCAATGGCTGGCCGACCTGCTTGGAAAAGGCCAGGAGGCGCTGACGGACCTGTTCCGCCTGGCGCATGCTCCGGAATGGCTGCACGGCGTGCTGGTGCTGGGCGTTTACCGCGTGGTGGCGTGGGTCGTGTCCGTCATGCTGCCGCCCATGGCCATCTTTTTCCCCCTCTTCACGCTGCTGGAGGATTCCGGTTATCTGCCCCGCGTGGCGTTCAACATGGACAAGGTGTTCCAGAAGTGCTGCGGCTGCGGCAAGCAGGCGCTGACCATGTGCATGGGGTTCGGCTGCAATGCCGCGGGCATCACCGGATGCCGGATTATCGATTCCCCCCGGGAACGGCTCGTAGCCATTTTGACGAATAATTTCGTCCCCTGCAACGGCAGGTTCCCGACGCTGATTGCCCTCATGACCATGTTTTTTGCGGGGACGGTGGCGTCCGGGTTGCAGCCGCTGGCTTCCGTGGCGGGCCTGGTGCTGCTGATCGGGCTGGGCGTGGGAATGACGTTTGCGATAACGGCCCTCCTGTCCCATACGATTCTCAAGGGAACTCCGTCTTCCTTTACCCTGGAACTGCCCCCCTACCGCAAGCCCCAGATCGGCCGCGTGATCGTCCGCTCCTTTCTGGACAGAACCCTGGCGGTCCTGTGGCGCGCGGTAATGGTGGCGGCTCCGGCGGGAATCGTCATCTGGCTGATGGCGAATATCCGCGTTGGAGACTCCAGCCTGCTTGTCCACGGCACGCAGTGGCTGGACCCCGCCGGGCGGCTGATGGGTCTGGACGGCGTGATCCTGATGGCGTTCATCCTCGGCATTCCGGCCAATGAAATCGTTTTCCCCCTCATCATCATGGGTTACCTGGCTTCCGACAACATGATGGACATGGACGATATGAACGAGCTGAAGTCCCTCCTGACCAATAACGGTTGGACCTGGGTGACGGCGTTATGCACCATGCTGTTTTCCCTGATGCACTGGCCGTGTTCAACGGCTCTTCTCACCGTCCGCAAAGAGACGGGCAAATGGAAGTGGGCTGTTCTTGCCTTCGCCATTCCGACGGCCTGCGGCGTTGTGATGTGCCTTCTGGTGGCGGGAACGGCGCGCCTGCTGGGGTTTGCCTGACGGATGAATGGAGTTCATGCTTCCGCGGAGGGATGAAGGCGGCAAAAGTTTCCCTTTCCGGGAGTCCGGAAAGGGAACGGGCCATGGTTCCGGGGTTGCCGGGCAGGCAGCATGAAGCCTTTTCCCGGGCCGCGGATTTCCGTATCAGGCCAGATGCATGCCGCCGGTGACGCCGAAGACTTCCGCAGTGATGAAGCTGGATTCCTGGGAGGCGAGGAAGACGTACAGGCCGGAGAGCTCCACGGGCTGTCCGGCCCGCTTGAGGGGCGTTTTCTGCCCGAATTCCGGCAGGTCCTTCTGCAACTGGCCTCCGGTCACTTGCAGAGCCGTCCAGATGGGGCCGGGAGCTACCACGTTCACCCGGATGCCCTTGGAGGCTACCTGCTTGGCCAGGGCGCGGCTGAAGGCGATGATGGCCGCTTTCGTGGAGGCATAGTCCACCAGGTTCTTGCCGGGCTGGTAGGCCTGGATAGAAGAACACGTGATGATGCTCGCTCCCGGCTTGAGGTGCGGAAGGGCTTCCTTGGCAATCCAGAACAGGGAGAAAACATTCACTTCAAATGTTTTGGTCAATTGCTCCGTGGTAATGTCCTGAATGTCCTCCACCGCTACCTGCTTGCCGGCCACCAGGGCCAGAATGTCCAGGCCGCCAAGTTTTTCCAGAGCGTCCCTGACGAGTTTTTGACAGAAGGCTTCATCGCTGAGGTCGCCCGGCAGCAGGACGGCGTTCCGCCCTTCCTTCCTGATGAGCTCCGCCACTTCCTCGGCATCGCTCTGTTCTTCGGGAAGGTAGTTCAGGGCTACGTCGGCTCCTTCGCGTGCATACGCAATGGCGGCCGCACGCCCTATGCCTGAATCTCCCCCCGTGACCAGGGCCTTCCGTCCACGGAGCTTGCCGCAGCCATGATAGCTCTGTTCCCCGGCGTCCGGCACGGGTTCCATTTCGGACTGGAGCCCGGGAGCTTTCTGCTGCTGTTTTTCATACCCTTCCTGGCGGAATTCGTCGCGCGGGTCCTGCATTTCGTGAATGTCTTTAGTGCTCATTTTTTCATCAGTCATGTTTTGGCGTGAAACTGCCGGGAGAAGGAAGGCGCCGCCCGCCATGCGTAAGATAGCTGGCCGCGTCTCTTTCTCCGGTGTTCCGCATTTCCTATCCGTGATGACCGGGATTTGGATGGCCTGTTCAAGGGAAGACATGCTTTTATTTCAGCATGTCATTGATATTCACTTATATAGGATTATTCTGAATGTTATTTCCATTGATCCTGATAGAGCCGTTCATTCACTGGTCTTCCTTGAATCCTGTTGAATTTCTCCAATCCGTTTTCGGGAAAAGCCGCTATGTTGTGCTGATTAACCCGCTTGATGATCAAATGGTTTGATCCTTTCATCCTATTTGCGCCGAGGCAGGGCGGGAACCTGCCTCCGTTTTTCAGCGCGTCCGCGCCGGATTTCAGGACAGTCCGTAAATGAAGTATCCGGCCACTCCCGTCAGGGTCATCAGCAGGATGGGGTTCATTTTCCATTTCCGCAAGACGAACAGGGCCGCGCCGAACAGGAGAATGCTCGGGAGGTCCACTTCCGCGATGGCGTGCCAGTCAAAGGTGCCGCAGAAGGTCAGCAGCAGGATGGTGCCGCCCGCGGACATGATCAGGCCCACGGAAGCCGCTTTCAGCCCTTCCAGCACCCCGGAAACATAAGCGGATTTTTTATGCCTTTGGAAGAAAAGGTGCAGCAGCAGCGCCGCCGCCACGCCGGGAATGATGCATCCCAGGGTGGCCGCCACGGCGCCGGGAATGCCGGCGATTTGCAGTCCGACGAAGGTAGAGGTGTTGATGGCCAGAGGGCCTGGCGTCATCTGGGAAATCGTGATGATATCGGTAAAAACCTTCTGGGTAATCCAGCCCTGGTGAATGACCACCTGGTCCCGGATCATCGGGATGACGGCGTAGCCGCCTCCGATGCTGAACGCTCCGATCTGGAGAAAGACGCTGAAAAGCTGCCATAATGCCTGAGTCATCCGGCCCTCCTTCCCAGCGTTTTCCGGACGTGCCACAGGCTCAGGAGGCAGCACACGGCCAGAATGGCGGCGATGTTGGCGTGAAAGGCGAAGCTGGCGAGGAACGCGCCCGGAACCAGCGCGTTCAGCAGGGCGGATTTTCTGCGCAGGATCATCTGCCACATGTCCACGACTATGTCTACAATGAGGGCCGCCACGCCTGCCTGCATTCCCCGGAGGACCGCTTCCACGGCGGTATTGGAACTGAAGGCGTCATACCAGACGGTGATGATGGAAAGAATGACCAGCGGCGGGATGATGGCGCCCAGGCAGCTGCAAATGACTCCGGCCATGCCTGCGGTGCGGTGCCCCGCCAGCGCGGAGAGGTTGACGGCAATGGCTCCGGGCGTGGATTGCGCGATGGCGGCCATGGAGAGAAGCTCCTCTTTGGAAAACAGCCGTTTTTTCCAGACAAAGTATTTATTGATCATCGGCACGACAATGTAGCCGCCCCCGAACGTGAATGCCCCGATAAAGAGGTTGATCCAGAAGAGCCAAAGGCATTTTTTCACTTTTTCTCCGGTCATGGCGTTTAAAGAGGAAGGAATGGCGTTCCGGATATTCCGCCTTTGCGGGAAATTCGGCAGCCGTTGTCCGGGAAAAGGCGGCTGAACGCCGCGCCGTTCCCGTTTTCCCGGAATAAGGGGTGGAGGGATTCTATCACAGGCGGCGGTGGAAGGCCATGCCATTACATGGATAAAGGGGAGAAAAGAGGTGAAGGTCTGCCTCTTTTATAAGTGGGGGGGGACAATTGCGGAGCTTCCCGCGGCGCGCAGCAGGCGGCGGAACAAAAAAAGTCCGGCAGGTTTTACCCTGCCGGATGGCAAAGAATCAAGGGAGCCGGGGGAGAAAGCCATCCTTCCCGGCTTGTTTCCAGGCGGAAGAAAAAAGGAATGCAAGAAGCCGGAGTCAGCTTTCTTCCTGTTCCAGCTCCGCTTTCCGGGCCAGGATTTTTTTCATGACGGCGTGGCGGTCTCCTTCCGGGATTTCCACGGGATTGCCGCGGTAGTCACTGGTCATGGCGGCCAGGGCGCCCCCTACATGATGCATGTTGAAAATCGGCAGTTTCCAGGTGGAGGGCTTTTCCGGGTCGGGAACATAGGCGAAGTCGGAAGCGGGATGTTCCTCCCCGTCCACTTTTTTCATTTTGGGTTCATGGTCGCGGTCCATAAGGAATGGACAACCGTCCTTGCGGGCCATTGTAAAAAAGGCCGGGATAAGACGCACAAATTCAACCGTCCGGTGTAAAAGCGGCTTGTCCCGGCGCATTTTTATTTTTTATGGAGCCTTTTGTTCCAGCGGTTTCAGGGGAGCCAGCTTCAGGTTCACCATCCCTCCCGTAAAATAATAGACGGGGGTTTTTCTTCCCGGCACGTCCAAGGGAGCCCTTGCCATTTTGGATTCTCCAAAAAGGGTGTCGTCCACCTCCAATCCGAAGCGCTTGAAGGTTTCCCTGTAGGGGGCGAGCAGTTTTTCCTCCCGTACCAGCCTCACGCAGACGCTCATGTAATGGCCGTCCTTTTTGGAGACACGGCTTTTCCCCTCCCTCGCCAGCTGCTTGAATTTTTCCTGGACGTCCTTTGCCCGTCCCAGGGAAGGCGTGGAAAAGCAAGTGATTTTTTCCAGCGGCATTCCCCTGGCCTGCTGTTCTTCCAGGAATTGCTCCAGGGCCGCCAGGTAATCCTGCAGCATGTAATCTTTGGGATAAGGGAAGGAACTGTCCCGTAACACGCAGGTAGCTTCTCCGCCGGGATGGGTATATTCCCTCAGCGTGAATTTGAATTGAGGCGCCTTTTTTTCTTTTCCCTCATTTTGAATGGAAGGGGAGGTTCCGGAGTCTGTTGTATCAGCCATGGAAACCGGCACGGCCAGCAGGGAAAGGGAGACGAGGGCAATGGGCGGGGAAGGAGGAATCCGCATGGTTCCTTTTAAACTGATAACACATCTATCGTCAATACTTTATTGTCCTGCGAAAACGTATTCCCCTTTCTTGGAGGAATCCTCCGGGTCTGTCCGCCTTCCGTTTCCGCGTTTTGCTCTTTACAAGAGGGCCGGGATAGATGAGCATGAGCCCGTTAATTTATAATTGTTCTTATTTATGGAAAATACATACCACCATACCCAGCTTCCGGAGGGACGCATTCCCGCCCTGCGCGTGGAACCGATGCCTGCGGACACCAATCAGAGCGGGGAAGTGTTCGGCGGCTGGGTGATGAGCCAGGTGGACCTGGCGGGAGCCAATACGGCCATGCGTTATGCGTTGAGCCGCTACATCGTGACGCGTGCAGTCAGTAGCCTGACGTTTGAAGCTCCCGTGCTGGTGGGCGACGTGGTTTCCTTTTATACGGAGATTATCAAGGTGGGGCGCACCTCCGTCACCGTAAAGGTGGAGGTGTACGCGGAACGCCTGACGAAGCTCTGCAATAATATTGCCAAGATTACGGAGGCGGAGCTGGTTTACGTGGCGCTGGGGGCGGACAAGAAGCCGATTACCCTGGAAGAGTCCCGCGCCCAGTTCGCGCAGTGCTGCTCCCTTGAAACGGGGGACAGCGTTTCCTGTTCCTGAACAGAGGCGGGGGCCGCGTTCCCGCGCGTCAGGCCGCTTTTTTCCGTCTGCGGGTGATGCCCTTGTTTTTATCCACCAGGGCGAAGATGAAGGAGCTGGCCGCGGCAATGGCGCCGATGGTGACGAAGGTGGCGTGGAAGGCGGCTTCCACGGCCTTTCCGGAAGTGGCTGAATGGCCGCCGAAGCTGTCCAGCAGCAGGGAGGCCGCGGCAATGCTGACGGCGATGGAGAGCTGCATGATGGTGGAGAGCAGGGAGTTGCCGCTGCTGGCGTCCGCGTTGGGGAGGTCAATCAGCGTCAGGGTGTTCATGCAGGTGAATTGAATGGAGTTGGCCGCGCCCAGCAGGGCGAGCATGCCCAGCAGGGTGAGTTCGTGGGTGCCGGGGCTGATGAAGTAGAAGGCGGCCAGCAGTGTCCCGATGGTAAAGGTATTGACGACCATGATGTTCCGGTAGCCGAATTTGCCGAGCAGGCGCGGCGCGACCGTTTTTGCCAGCAGGTTGCTCAGCGCCAGGGGAATCAGGGACATGCCGGACTGGAGGGCGGAGTAACCCAGCACCACTTGGAAGAAGAGCGGAATCAGGTACGGCAGGCAGCTTCCCCCCAGGCGGCAGACGATGTTGCCGGCGATGCCGATGGCGAAGTTCCTGATGCGGAACAGGGAGGGGCTGAAGATGGGCGCCTTTGAACGGAACGCCAGCACCCAGTACAGGAGCTGGAACACGCCTCCGGCGGACAGGAGCAGGGCCATGCGCGTCTTGTCGGCTGCGCCTCCTGCGGTGGAGAGGCCCATGGTGACCAGCACGGCGGAGGAGGAGAAGAGGAAGAAGCCCGCCCAGTCGAATTTCTGTTCCCGGACCGCTTTCAGGTCCGGCATCAGCTTCCAGGTGGCCCACAGGCCTGCGATGCCCACCGGAATGTTGATCAGGAAGATCCAGTGCCAGGAGGCGTACTGGACGATGATGCCGCCCAGCACCGGCCCCAGGAGAGGCCCCAGCAGCGCCGGAATCGTCACGATGTTCAGAACGTTGACGAACATGGAGCGCGGATAGGAGCGCAGGACGACCAGACGCCCTACGGGCATCAGGAAGGCCCCCCCGATTCCCTGGATGACGCGGCACGCCGTCATCATGGCGACGGAGGTGGAGAGGGCGCACAGCAGGGACCCCGCGGAGAAAACGGAGATGGCGAAGAGAAAAGTGCGGCGCGAGCCCAGCTTGTCGGATATCCATCCGGAGGCCGGTATCAGGACGCAGACGGTAAGCATGTAGGCCGTCACCAGGGAGTGAAGCTGCAGCGGGTGGCTGTTGAAGCTGCGGGCGATGGTGGGGATGGCCGTGTTCAGGATGGTGGCATCCAGCATCTGCATGAAGAATGCCGATGCCACAAGAAAGGGCAGGTAGCGCAGCGCTTTGGAGGATGTCGGCAGTTTTTCCATGGAAGACCGCCGCCAGTATCCGGCTGGGCCGCGCCGGGGGCAAGGCAGATGTTTGTCCCGGCGCTCCCGTTGTTTTCCGGGCGCCCCGAACCGCTGTTATGCCCTGGGCTCCGTTTTACGGCCTGGGCTGTTCCGGTGCGCGCCGCGCCAGCACGCGTTTGGAAAGCCATGCGCGCACAGGTTCGTCATAAAGCTTCAGGCACCCGTAGGCCACGGCAATGCAGATGAACAGGACGCCCACCGCCACGGGGAGAGCGCGGGAAAAGGGCACTTCCGCATCGTGCACCCAGGCCAGGTACAGGTAAACGATGGGGTAGTGGGTGATGTAAAGGGGGTAGGAGATGTTTCCCAGGAACCGGCTGGCCCGGGAGGAGATATCGCCTGGGATGTCGCTGGCTCCCAGAAAGACCACCGCGGGGAAGATGACGATGATGCAGAAGGCGTCATACAGGCCGTTCAGGTGGAAGTTTTCCGCCCCGCCCACGTGCGGCATGGCCAGCGCTCCCACCAGAAGCAGGCTGCACCACCAGAAGCCGTGCCTGACCCGGCCGGGCTTGCACAGGCGGAACAGGAGCAGGCCGCCGAAGAAGGGGAACATGAGCCGCGTCAATCCCACGCGGCACTGTTCCACGTCCAGCGTCCAGCCGCCGATGTTGTTGCCCTGCGTGTAGCACTGGTGGATGAGGGCGCAGGCCGCCAGGAAGACCAGGACCGCCAGCCACCGGCTGGTGAATTTCCTGATGAGCACGGCGTAAAGGATGTTGGCGATGTATTCGAAGAAGAGGGACCAGGCCGGACCGTTCAGCGGGTGCATTTCCGTCCATCCGCGAATATCCAGGGAAACGGGGACGGGCAGCAGCGTGAACCCCACGGTCATGACCAGCAGCATTTTCCATACGGGGGTCTGTGCGATGTTCGGGAAGATTTCAGACCCCTGGAAGTAAAAGAGGGCTCCACCCAGCAGCATCCCCATGACCACCATGGGTTGAAGGCGCACCAGCCGCCGCTTGCAGAAATTCCACAGGCTCATCTTTCCCCAGCGGTCGTCATAGGCATACCCGATGACGAAGCCGGACAGCATGAAGAAGAAGTCCACGGACAGATAGCCGTGGTTGATGATCTGGTCCGTGTGGAATTGGAAGTCCCTGGCGCTTCCTTCAAACATGTGGAACAGGACCACCATGACGGCGGCTACGCCGCGCAGGCCGTCCAGGGCGGCATAATGAGGTTTGGGAGCCAGAACGGAGGGAGAGAGAGGGGCCGGAGTGCTCATGGTATAAGTACGGCGAAAAGTGATTGTGCTTACAGAAAAAGGGGCGATGCGTATTTTACGTGCGCGGCCGCGGAACCCCGGAACGGGTTTTTCCGCAGGGAAAGTCCCGGTACAGGCTGGTACTGAGACGGCTTGCCCGGCGGACAGGCAAGCCGTTTCCTATCTTCCACAGACGGCGTGAGACGTAAAGAAAAATGATGAAGGCTGTTCCTTCTCCCTTTTTCCTTTAAAGAGCCGGATTCCGGAGGAAAAGAGGCCCGGCGCCTACGGCGCGGGGGCAAGTACAATGGACTTTGTTTCCGCGCCGCTGGTGATTCCCTTGACGGTCAGGGTGCATTTTCCCGGCGGCAGGGTAAGGACGCCGGGGGAGTGCTTTACGAACCGGGACCATCCGCCGGTTCCCGGAAAAGTGAATTCCGTCAGCTTGTCATTGATGGAATAACCCAGCTTGAACAGGGTGGAGGCGGGATCGGCAATGGCATAATCCGTCGTTACCGTATAGGTTCCTCCGTTTTTGGTGAAGATTTCCCAGCTGACGGAGCTGAAGTGGGACAGGATGTTGAATTTTCCCGCATCTTTTGCCAGGGCATGCGTGATGAGGCAGTTTTCAGGCAAGAGCGTGATTTTGCCGCTGGCCGCCGGCTGGACTACCGGGAAGATGGAGACGGGAATGAGCCGGATATAGCGGATGTAAATGCCGTCCCTCCCTTTTTTCTTGAGCGTAAAGGTTTGTTTTCCCTTAACCAGGTTCATGCGGCCCAGATGGTAGATTCCCCCATCGGCCTCACCGCCGCCGGAAGTGGGCACATTCCACAGGAAGGGGGCGCTGTTGCCGCATTTCAGTTCATAGCGGGCGGAAGCGGTAGCCGTCCAGGGGAACGTGTACCAGGCTTCAAGGATGTATTCCCCGTCTTGGGCGACGTTGATTTCCCAGCTTGCGCCGGAGTCTTTTTCCGCCATGCCGGCGATGAATTTGACGGACCGTATTTTTGCCAGCTTGCTTTTGGAAAGTTCCGCATTTTCAGCCTTCATCAGGACGGTCTTCCCCTGAATGGCGCCGGAGGCTGCCGTTTTAATCAGTCCGTCCGCCGGGAATTTGGCCTGGACGGCTGCGCAGAGCAGGAGGGAGGCATTCAGCATTAAGAGCAGTTTCATGTTGGATATGGATGGTTGGAGTTGAAAGACAGATGTTAATCTATTTCATCTTGTCCTTCAAGACGCTGTTGCCGTCAATAAAAAAGTGGGCAGGATTTTTCGTGCCTTCCCTCCGGATATGGTTCCGGAATGGCGAGAGGTCCGGCGATTCTCCGGCCTCCGGAGGGACTTAACAAGGGAGTTTTTACAGCTGGGAAGCTTGACGCTGGGCCGGATAATTTTCCGGAAATTTCCAGTAGTATATTGAGAAGGAAGAAAGAGGAAAAGCTGCTTGTTCTCCATGCGTCAAGAGCATTTAATCAACGATGGCCGGAATACCCCCTGGCTGCCCTGATGATTGATGATGAAACGTTATTTGCTGATTTTCCTCCTGTCCGGAATGGACACGGGAGCGCTGAAGGCTGAAAAGGTCCTGGACGGCTTTGACGAGGAACCTTTTGAACAGCCCGTAATCCTGCCTGAAAAAACGCGCCTGTCGCCTGTGGCGGCCTATATGGGAGAGCCTTCCGCCGGCGGAACGGGAAAAGCCGTCCGTGCCGTGCTTGCTGCAAGTGGTGGAGGTGGCCGCAAACAGATGGCCGGGCCTGAATGGAAAGGCGGGAACGGACTGGATTGCCGCCGAATTGTTTTTCCAGTTGAACGGCTGTTCCATTACCCTGGGGAGGCAGTTGTTCCTGGATGCCCGGCAACCCGTTCTCCCAGTTGGTTCAAGGCTGTTGTTTTCCGGCTCCCTTCCCGCCGTACCGGATACCGGAGCTTTCCGTGGAATGCGTGTACCGGGCTCCGCCCATTTACAACGTGCGGTGGTCGCTGGAGAGCTGGGATTATGAAGGGAATGTGATGCGCGCGGTCAGGCGGCAGGTAGTGGAGAAAAAGGGGGGGTGAGACTGTTTCCTATGACGTGCCTGTCCTCTGGCGCGGAAAAGCGGCGGCGTCTTTTCCGCTCACTCCGCCGGGGCGCATTCCCTGGCGCATGAACTTCATGCGCCGTCTGGCATACGGATGCCGGTGCGGCGGCCCTGCGGGGAAAACACGGATGGGAGGCCGCGCGCATTCCCCTCACGGAAGCAGGTGCCGGGTGCGCTCAGTGTGACTGGAGCGATACGCGGTTGGCCAGCGGCTTGCCTTCCAGGAAGTCCCGGATGTTGTGCAGGGTGACTTCCGCAATGTTGTGCAGGGCTTCCTTCGTGAAAAAGCCCTGGTGGGAGGTCAGGATGACGTTGTTGAAGGAGAGCAGGCGCGCCAGGGTGTCGTCGTCAATGATTCGGTCGGACTTGTCTTCGTAAAAATATTCACCTTCCTCTTCATACACGTCCAGGCCGGCGGACCCCACTTTTTTTGATTTCAGGCCGTCAATCAGCATTTCCGTATTAATCAGCTTGCCGCGTCCCGTGTTGATGATCATCACGCCGTCCTTCATTTTGCCGATGGAGTCCGCATTAATCAGGTATTCCGTTTCCGGGGTGAGGGGGCAGTGCAGGGAAATGATGTCGGACCGGGCGTACAGGTCGTCCAGCGTGGTGTACGTAATGCCGGCTTCTTCCGCAAAGCGCTGGTCGGGGTACGGATCGTAGGCCAGGATGTTCATGCCGAACCCCTTGAGGATGCGGATGAGGATTCTGGCGATTTTCCCCGTTCCGATGATGCCGGCCGTTTTCCCGTTCATGTCAAAGCCCATCAGCCCGTGCAGGGAAAAGTTGCCGTCCCTGGTGCGCCAGTACGCGCGGTGTATCTTGCGGTTCAGGGAGAGCATCAGGGCTACGGCGTGTTCCGCCACCGCATAGGGGGAGTATTGGGGGACCCTGACGACGGGCAGGTCCGCTTCTTCCGCCGCTTTCAGGTCCACGTTGTTGAATCCGGCGCAGCGCAGGGCCAGCAGTTTGACGCCGTTTTCCTTCAGGCTCCGGATCACTTCCCGGTTTGCCGTGTCGTTGACGAAGATGCACGCCACGTCCGTGCCGCGGGTCAGCGGCACGCTGTCCGGGGTGAGGTGCCCCTTGAAGTAGCGGATGTCGTAATGGAATTCGCGCTCGTTGATCGGGTTGAAGGAGTCCCGGTCGTAGGGCTTGGCGTCAAAAAACGCAATGCGGCAGGAATGGTCGGTCATGCGGAAGGGAGGGGGGTTAGGCGGTCGGCGGTTTTTTCTTCGCGCTTCCCTGGCTGGCGACGGCTTCCATGCGTTTGCGGATTTCTTCCGGATCCCCCAGAAAGTAGTCTTTCTCCAGGTTCAGGGAATCGTCAAATTCAAACACATAGGGAATGGCGGTGGGAAGGTTCAGGGAAAGAAGCTGGTCGTTAGGGATGTTTTTCAGGTACTTGATCATGCCGCGCAGCGTGTTGCCGTGGGCCACGATCAGGATATTGTCCAGCGTCCGGAGGGAGGGGAGGATGGTTCCCTCCCAGTAGGGCATCATGCGGTCAATGGCCTCCTTCAGGGATTCCGTCCGCGGAAGTTCGTTATCCGGCACCCCCTTGTAGCGGGGGTCCCACTTGGGGTTGGCGGGATCGTCCTCCGCCAGGGGAGGGGGCGCCACGTCATAGCTGCGCCGCCAGATCAGCACCTGCTCGTCTCCGTATTTTTGGGCCGTTTCACTTTTGTTCAACCCCTGGAGCATGCCGTAGTGCTTTTCATTCAGCCGCCAGCTTTTGGCGACGGGCAGCCAGTCCTGGTCCAGACGGTCCAGCACGCAGTTAAGCGTCTTCACGGCGCGCTTGAGGTAGGAGGTGTAAGCCTGGTCAAAAGCCATGCCCTTGTCTTTCAGCAGGTCGCCCGCATGATTCGCTTCCTCTATCCCCAGTTCCGTCAGGTCCACATCCGTCCATCCGGTGAACCTGTTTTCACGGTTCCACGTGCTTTCTCCATGGCGCAGAAGAACAATTGTTTTCATATCGCTGAATTTAGACAGGCGCCCTCCGGCTTTCGCGCAAAGGAATGGAGGCGTATGACGTGATAATATTCCTCGCCGCAGGAGAAATTCCTGCCGTCCGGCCCCGGTAGTCCGCCGGGGGAAGGGAAGGACGCCTCACAGGTGCGGCGGCGGCGGGTAAAATTGTGATTGGCAACCGTCTTCAAATGGATTAACAGTTCAGCATGATGAAGCAATATGGTTTCAGTTGGGCTGCCGCCCTGATGGCCGCCGGAGTGGGAGCATTGGCATGGGCCGGTCCCGGGGCTGTCCGGAATGTGCAGAAGCCCGCTCCTTCCGGTGGAGCCCCCGCCGTGTTCAAGTTCGGCGGGGAAGGGAACCAGGAGTTCATGCTGAATGGAAAACCGTTCCAGATACGCGGAGCGGAGATGCATCCCCAGCGCATCCCCAGGGAGTACTGGAGGCACCGCATCAGGACTGCCCGGGCCATGGGCTTGAACACCATTGCGTTTTACGTGTTCTGGAACGACCATGAACAGCCGGACGGCAGCTTTGACTTCAAGACGGGCAACCGCGATCTGGGAGAGTTTCTCAAGATATGCCAGGAGGAAGGCATGTGGGTTCTGTTCCGCCCCGGTCCCTATGTGTGCGGGGAATGGGACCTGGGAGGGTTGCCCCATTATCTGCTGAAGGATCCCAAGGCCAAATTGAGGACTACGGAAGACGCCAAATTCATGAAGGCGCAGACGCGGTATCTGGAAGCCGTGGCCCGTGTGGCGGAGCCGTTTTTGGTCAAAAACGGAGGCCCTATCCTGATGACCCAGCTTGAGAACGAATACGGGAGCTACCAGAGGAAGGACCGCAAGTACATGGAGTGGCTGAAAGCGTTCTGGACCAGGAAGGGCTTCGGCCCCTTTTACACGTCCGACGGCGCGGGGGAACATTTCCTGAAAGGGGTGGTGCTTCCCGGCGTGGCCGTGGGACTGGACCCGGGGCTGAACGACGGCCACTGGGAGGTGGCTAATAAGTGCAATCCGGGCGTTCCCGTTTTTTCCTCGGAAACGTATCCGGGCTGGCTGCGGCACTGGGGGGAGGGGAACTGGGCCCCCACCCCAGGCATTGTCAACCACGTCCGCTGGTTTATGGACAAGGGGCGCTCCTTCAGCCTGTTCGTTTTCCACGGTGGCACCAACTTCGGGTTTACGGCGGGCGCCAACAACGGGGGGCCGGGAAAATACCAGCCGGACCTGACGAGTTACGATTACGGCTCTCCCGTGGACGAACAGGGCCGGATGAATGAATATTACGCCCAGATGAGGGAAATCATCCTGGAAAAACTGCCTCCGGAAGCCGCCGTGCCGGAACCTCCCGCGGACATCCCGGCCATGGAGATTCCGGAGTTCACGCCCGTGGTCCATGCCGGCCTTTGGGAGAACCTGCCCAAGCCCTTCCGGTCCAAGTTCCCGCAGCCGCCCTATTTCGAACAGTGGAACCAGAACCAGGGCATCGCCGTTTACAGCGCCACCGTTCCGGCCGGACCGCCTGAAACGCTGGAATTCACCAACGTCAATGACTATGCCCAGGTGTACCTGAACGGAGAGCCGGTCGGCACGCTGGACCGACGCCTGGGACAGAAGAGCGTGGAGCTGCCGGAGCGCAAGAAGCCGGGAACGCTGGAAATCCTGGTGGAGGCCATGGGACATATCAATTTCCACATCAGCATGGAGAGCGACCGCAAGGGACTGCACGGCCCTGTGAAGCTGGGAACGCGCGAGTTGAAGAACTGGACGGTGAGGGCCCTTCCCCTGAAGGCTGACTCCATTGTCCAGGCGCCCAAGGGAAAGGGCCCTTCCCGGAAACGAGAAGGAGCGCATTTCCGGGCCGTCGTGAACATTGAAGAGCCGCAGGACACGTTCCTGGACATGTCCCGCTATGCCAAGGGATACGTGTGGGTGAACGGCGTGAATGTGGGGCGGTATTGGAATGTGGGGCCTCAATTAAGGCTGTACGTTCCGGCCCCCTTCCTGAAAAAAGGGGAGAATGTGATTGATGTCCTGGACCTTCACGAGAAGGAGCCCAAGCCCATCCGCGGCATGAAGGAGCGCAACAAGGAGCCTGGAAAGATAGATACCAAAAACTTGGACAACCAGTGGTAAAACCGCCGGGCCTTCTGCCCGCGTCACCGGAAAAAGCTTTTTTCCATGAACCCGCGCCATGGGGGGAGCCGCAGCCTGCGTGTCAGACGCCCTGAGCCTGCCTTTTTCTCCGGAATTCCTCTTTGAACGCCTTCCAGTCCGTGTCTCTGACCAGTTCCGCGAGGTTGGAGTAGTAGGACCGGTGGTGCCCGAAGCGTTCGTCCATCAGCTCTTCAAGCGCCTTTTCCGACGTCCAGCCCTGCATGACGATGCGGTAGGCGGCGCAGACAATGCCGGTGCGGTCGGACCCGTGCCAGCAGTGCACCAGAACGGGCTTGGGCGCTCTGCTGATGACCAGCAGGCAGTCCATGAGTTCTTCCCGGGTCACTTTCCCTGCCGCCAGTTTAATGCGGTACAGGCGCAGTCCGGTATGTTCCGCCTCATCGGCGTCGCTGTGGTATTCCCGCAGGTTCAGGACGGATTTGAGCCCCAGCTTTTCCAGGGCCTTGAACCCGTCGCCGCCGGGTTGTCCGGAACGGTACAGCTCCGGGCTGAGGCGGTAGCAGTTTCTGGCGTCTTTTACCTTGATGGGAGCGGGGGTTTCCATCAAGGTTTCTGCGCAGGCAAGGGGAAGAGGCGCCGCCAGAACGGCGAGTATCACAGCGTTCCGGTTCATGGCTTCTTTCAGGAATCGGACGGGTAACCGACGCTCTGGGCGTACAGGACTTTTTTAAAGACGGGGAGTTTCAAGCGCCGCTGGATATAGTCGGCGTCAATCATGGCGCGGAAGACGGTGCCGAGGCCCGCGGAAGTACAGAAAAGATAGACGTTTTCTCCGATGAACCCCACGCCCGTGCAGGCCGTGACCAGTTTTCTTTTGGCGTCAAAGTCTCCGGGCTGTTTGGACTGGTCCACCACATAGACCAGGTTCAGCGGCGCGGTAGCCGCGAATTCCTGCGTTCCCGTGGCGGCACGCATATCGCCCTGAACCACTCGCTCCAACTGGTGGGTTTCCGGCTTGTAAAGATAGGCGCCCTGCGGCAGGACGGCATAGATTTCTATTTCGTTGGAATTCCGGGAGGACGGCGCCGTACGGTAATCAGGATCGTCCCGGTTGACGCCTTGAGCCGCCCAGAGCAGGGAAGACAGGATTTCCATCGGAATGGGCTTGTCTGCGAAGGATCTGGTGGAATGCCGTTCATTCAGAACCTGCATGAGCGGCCTGCCGCCCTTTTTGTCCGGCGGAGGCAGCACGATGTTGTCACTGAGGGCCGTTCCGGAGAGGAGGCTTCCCGAAATGATGGCCAGAAGCGGGCTGAGAGCATGAAAAATATTCATAGGCGGCGAAAGACGGATAAAGATGATGGAATAATCAGCAGGATACTTGTATTTTTCTCATGTTTTTGGGAACACGTGAGAACCTCATCCTATAAAATGGCTATGAAAACACAAGGAAAAATCCCTTGGTTTGATTCTTAACGGGTTCCGGAAGATGGACTCACCGGAAAAGACCGTTGTTTCAAGTTGACCTTGGGAGGGTATTGCGCTTTTATGTCAAACGGAACAGGGATGGAAATCTTTTTTCCTTCCCTGCCCAATTTGCTCCAACCCGTTCAAGCCTTATCCCATGAATCCTGTTAATCCCTTGCGTCCCGGTTCTCCCAAGCGTAAAAAATCCTCCTCCGGGGGAATTGTCATGACCATTATCCTGGTGCTGGCTCTTGCCGGCGGCGGAGTGGTTTACCACCGCATTTCCGTTCAACGGGAGGCGGAGGCCGCAGAGCTGGCGGCCAGAAGGGAGGCGGAAGCGAAAGCGGCGCGCGCAAGGAAGGCCGCGGAGCTGGAGGCGGCGCGCAAGGCGGCGGAGGAACGGGCGCGTGCGGAGGCGGCGGAAAAAGCACGGCTGGAAGCGGAACGCCTGGCCGCGGAGGAAGCCGCCAGAAAACGGCAGAAGAAGGAACCGGAGGCGGTGGAGCCGGCTCCCGCAGAGCCGAAGGAAGAGCCCGTGGTCCAGGAGGAAGACCCGCGCCTGGAGATTTTCAAAAAGCCCGTTCTGCTGGTCAGCCTGAAGGCCAATAACGCCGCCAACAGGAAATTGTTTACGGACGCCTTCAATCTGGCCCTGGAGACGGGCCGCTATGACTTGTACGCCGGTTTCCTGCGGTCCAATCTGGAACGTGACGCCGTTAAGGTCATCAAATTCGGCAAATTCGACGTGTCCATGTACGATCAAAGCCCCTATCTCATGCGCGCCAATGAGCTGTACCAGCTCATCAGCAAGGTGGGGGCGGAAACCATTCAGGAACAGATCCAGGAGAGTTCCCCCAGGTATTTCTATCCATGGCTTTTTTCAGACCCCTCCGACCCTCTGCGGCTCTTCCTGCGCACGATGGCGCGGGAACAGACTCCCAGGGAGGAATGGGGAGGCATCCTGCGGAAGTGGGCGGAGTTCTGGATGAAAACCTCCGCCATGCCCCGGAGCAAGTATTCCTCCCTGGCGCTGGCCTGCGCCATGCTGGACCCCCGCATAGCCTCCAGTCCGTCCAGGCTGCGGGCCTCTTCTTCCACCAACATTTCCACTACTCCCCTGACGCTGGAACAGGTGTTCGAGTACTTCGTGGAGATGGATGAAGCCCACGAGCTTCTTACGGATATTACCAAATTAAGCCCTTCCGAGCTGCTGTTCGTGGTGGACGTGCGCCTGCCGAGGTCGGAGATGGACTGGGCGCGCAAGAAGGTGCGCCTTACCCGGAAAGGCTGGGGCGGCGCCTATTCCATGATCCGCTACCGGATGGACCGCGCCGCCCTGGGCAAGGACCCTTACACGAATTACACCTTCCAGGAGATTCTGGATGAAGGCGGCATCTGCATGGACCAGGCCTATTTTGCCGTGAATACCGCCAAGTGCAACGGCATTCCCTCCGCCTACGTTACCGGGGACGGCAACCGCGGCCCGCACGCCTGGATCAATCTGCTGACGACGGACGAAACCTGGCAGTCCTATGGCGGGTATGGGTACAATACGGGGCATTTTTCCCATCCGCACAACCGCAAGTCAAAGCATGAATCCACTCTTCTACAGGGCATGGACAAGAAGGTGAACGGCTCCCGGCTGGACACCTCCCTGGATTACCTTTCCCTGGCGGACCTGTTTGAAGAGATGCAGAAGCCGGATTGCGTCCGGGTGATGCTGGAAGCCGCCACGCAGGCCACCCCCGGAAGCCCTCTGGGCTGGGAACGCCTGATCGCGCTGATGAGCCGTCCGGAAAGCGGCACGAAGCTGGAGGAATGGGATGCGCTGGTGACCATGATCAAGCGCAAGTTCCGCTCCCGGCCGGATTACCTGGCCATGGCCGCCCGCGTGGAGGATGAATACATTTTCCCCATGAGGGACGCCTCCACCAACAAGCGCAATGTGGCCCGGGACCTGAAAAAGCTGGAAAAGGAGACGGACGAGGGCCGCAGCGACCTGACTTCCGCCGCCATCAAGCGGCAGGCGGACATCCTGATGGAGAACGGGGACAAGGCCGGCGTGGCTTCCCTGTACCGCAAGTCCATGAAGGATTACGCGCGCCGCGCGGAAGTGTTCGAGGCGCTGATGGGGCAGTATTACCGGTATGTCTCCCAGGAGCCGGAGGCCGTTCTTCAGCTCGCCAAGGAGGCGGAATCCTCCTACAACCGCTATATCCGGACCAAGTCGGACGACTACTTCAAGGTGAAGAAGGAGGTTGCCATCCAGAGGAAGATAGCCGGGTATTATGAAAAGGGCGGCAATGAAAAGAAGGCCGCTTCCCTGCGCAAGGACGCGGAGAAGCGGGAGAAGAACAGCAAGAAGAGCATCCGGGAGGAGGGATAGCCCGGCAGGCCGCCTGCGGCCCCACCCATCATTTCCCCAGGCGCGCGGCCCTGGCCGCCTCCGGCTGCGGCATACCCGTGGAATGAACGTTTTTAGGCTGGAATGCTGTCTTATCTTCAACTAATACATGACCTATATGGCAAGAGAACCTTACGCGAACTTCTGGCCCAAAGTGGCGGATACCGCTTTTGTGGCGGAAAGCGCCGACCTGATCGGAGATGTCACCATTGGAGAGCACGCCAGCATCTGGTACCACACCACGCTGCGCGCGGACATCAACAAGATCGTCATTGGAGATTACTCCAATATCCAGGATAATAGCTGCATCCATCTGGCGGACGACTTCGGCTGCCATGTAGGCAAGTACGTGACCGTGGGCCACGGCGTGATTCTGCACGCCTGCACGGTGGAGGACAACTGCCTGATCGGCATGGGGTCCATCATTCTGGACGGCGCGGTCATCGGCCAGGGATCCGTAGTGGGCGCGGGCGCGCTGATCACCAAGGGCACCGTCATTCCGCCCAATTCCCTGGTGCTGGGGTCCCCCGCCAAAGTGGTGAAGGACCTGGGCCCGGAATCCGCGGATAATAACCGCAAGTGGGCGGAGAAATACGTCAAGGTCGCTGCCCGGTATACGGAGCGAGTCATCAATCCCGGTTTTTAACATTTGATTTCCGCACGCCATGCCGGATGAAAAGCTGATCACCCTGGAACCGTACGCCCTGCTCTATACCCGGGCCGGGGCAGGTGTGTGCCTGCGTGATCCGCTGACCGGCAAGGCGGGCGTTATCTTCATGGAGCTGGCGGACGGCATGGCGCTGGAGCGCAGCCTGAACGGGGAACGCCCGGTGCGGCCGGACACGTCCTCCCTGCTGTCCCATTTTTTATCCGCCATGGAGTGCCGGGTGAGGCTGGTGCTCATCAATGGCCGCAAGGATGAAGTTTTTTACGCCCGCGTGGCGGTGGAGGCCGCCAACGAGGTCATGGACAAGCTGGTGGAGCTGGACGCCCGCCCGTCGGACGCCCTGATGATTGCGGCCCAGTTCGGGACCGGAATCAAGATTGTTCCCGCCGTCTGGGAAAGCATGGAGAACATCCTGCCCCAGCTGGAACAGCTGGACGCGGATTCCCCGGACAGCCGCGCGCCGGTGTATGTGGGAGAGCCGTAGGAACGGCGCTTCCGGCTGCCGGACCTTTTCCCGCCTCCCGGGCACGCCATCCGGCGCGGCGCGGCTTGAGGAACCGTCTCCCGGTTTGCCGCCCGGAGGCATGATTGCGGCATAAGATTTTCCGGTCCTTGGGCATACCTACTTTTTACAAAAAAAACTTGCTAAGGCGCCGGAATCCCTATACATTCGCCGCACATCACTTCAAGTGGGTAGATTCCCGAGCGGTCAAAGGGGGCAGACTGTAAATCTGTTAGCATTCGCTTTCGAAGGTTCGAATCCTTCTCTACCCACCACTTTTACTTTCATAACGCGTTCTCCGGAAGAACGCGTTTTTTATTGTTTCCGCGGTTGCGGGTTCGTGATGTTCAACGGGAAAAGGGGATCGCCGCCCTGTAGGAGAAGCAGGAAACGAGCATGCGCGCGGAGGATGGGGAGGCGGATGACTTGTTCAGCCTATCGACAAGGCGCGCAGGACATGTTAGATATTCTCTCTTGCCGATTTTTCATCTCTGCCGTTTATTGACATGTTGACCACGCTGCTCATTCTGGGAGTATCCGCCGTTTTGTTCGTCCAGGGGAGAATCCGTTCAGATATTGTCGCGCTGTGTTCCCTGCTGTGCCTGATCGTGTTCGGGATTTTAAGCCCGGAGCAGGCGCTTTCCGGCTTTTCCAACTCCATCGTAGTCATGATGGTGGGGCTTTTCGTGGTGGGGGGAGCCATTTTCCGGACGGGACTGGCCAAGATGCTGGGCGGCAGGATCATGAAGCTGGCCGGCAAGAGCGAGCTGCGCCTGCTGGTGCTGACCATGCTCGTTACGGCCGGAATCGGAGCGTTTGTCAGCAATACGGGAACGGTGGCGCTGATGCTGCCCATTCTGGTGAGCCTGGCCGCGGACGGCGGCATCCAGACGAGCCGCCTGCTTATGCCCATGGCGTTTGCCAGCAGCATGGGCGGCATGCTGACGCTGATCGGCACGCCCCCCAACCTGGTCATCAACAACCAGCTTCAGGAGGCGGGAATGGAGGGGCTGGGCTTTTTCTCGTTCACCCCCATCGGCCTCGTCTGCATCGTGACGGGCGTCCTGCTGCTGATTCCCCTGAGCAGGAAGTTCCTGGGCCGTCATGACGACAAGACGGAACACGAGGCCAAGGGCAAGTCCCTCAGCCAGTTGATAGACGAGTACCAGATCATCAGCAATCTTTACCGTCTCCGGGTGCTGGAGGATTCCGCCCTGACGGAGAACCCCCTGCACGACCTCCAGATACCGGACCGCTACCACGTGAACATCGTGGAAGTGCGCCGCAGGCATTCCAGTCGGCATTCCTTCCTGCAAACGGTCAGCCAGACCATGGCGGGCTCGGACACGCGGGTGGCGCGGGGAGACGTCATTTACGTGATGGGGGAGTTTGAGGACGTGGACCGTTTCGCCCGGGAATACGGGGCGGTGATGATTAACCGGAAGACGTCGGAAGATACGGATTCCCTGCTGAAAAGCAAATTGAAGTTTGACGAGATAGGCATTGCGGAGATGCTGCTCATGCGCAACTCGGACCTCATCAACATGCCCGTGAAGTCTTCCGGGCTCCGCGCCAAGTACGGGGTCAACATTCTGGCCATCCAGCGGGACAACCATTACATTTTCCACAATTTGAAGGATGTGAAGCTCCAGTACGGGGATACGCTGCTGATTCAGGGAACCTGGGCGGATATTGCGCGCCTGAGTGAGAAAACCTTTGAATGGGTCGTGGTGGGCCAGCCGCTGGCGGAGGCGTCCAAGGTGACCCTGACGCACAAGGCCCCGCTGGCCGCTGGCATCATGCTGCTGATGATTGCGGCCATGGTGTTCAACTGGGTGCCCGCGGTGGCCGCGGTGCTGATCGCCGCCGTCCTGATGGTGCTGTGCGGATGCCTGCGCAACGTGGAGGAGGCGTACCGGACGATCAACTGGGAGAGCATCGTGCTGATTGCCGCCATGCTGCCGATGTCCGTGGCGCTGGAGAAGACCGGCACCTCGGAGGTCATCTCCCACGGCCTGGTGGCCGGCCTGGGGGGATTCGGGCCGTTCGCCCTGATGGCGGGCGTTTATTTCACGGCCTCCCTGCTGACCATGTTCATCAGCAATACGGCCACGGCGGTGCTGCTGGCTCCCATCGCCCTGCAATCCGCGGTGAGCATGGGCATCAGCCCCTATCCGCTGCTGCTGGCGGTTTCCGTGGGCACCAGCATGTGTTTTGCCTCTCCCTTTTCCACGCCGCCCAATGCCCTGGTCATGCCGGCGGGCAAGTACACGTTCATGGATTACGTGAAGGTAGGGGTTCCCCTCCAGGTGATCATGGGGCTGGTCATGGTGGTGGTGATCCCTCTGTTTTTCCCGTTCGTGAAAGCCTAGGCCGGAGAGCCGTTCACGAGGCGGAAAGGGCGCATGGCAGTGTAATTTACATGCATTACTAAAAAAAGAGAGACAAGGGAAGCGCGTGGGAGTAGAAGAGGATTGTTTAAGAACCCCCATTTAATGATGAAGTACTTGCTTATTATTATGGCCGCTGCGTTCGCCATGCCCTCCATGGCGGAGGAAGACGCTCCCAAGAGAATGACTTCCGCGGAAAAGAAGGCCGCCCTCCTTGAAAAGTATGATACCAATAAGGACGGCAAGCTGGATTCCGAGGAGAAGACCAAGATGAAGGAGGACCTGAAGAAGCAGAAGGAGGAGGAACGGGCCAGGAAGCACGCCTCCCGCAAATCCGATTAAGGTTTTACGGCTTCGTTGACAATCTGTTTTTCAGACGGCTTGAACCGGGTTCAGGCTGGAGGGAGAACGTATGCCTGTTAAAGCGATGAGATACGGAATTTGGACCAGATGGGCCGCTGCGGCCGTGTTTGCCTCCCTGGCTGCATGTACGGCGGAAGAATGGGCCCAGTTTAACAAGGAGATGGAGCAGAATCAGCGGGCCGCCGCCGAACGCCGGGTCAAATACCGCAAGATCAGGGTCCAGTGCTCCGACTGGGAGATGGCGGATACGGCTGCCGCCTCCCTCTCGTCCAAGGGATTCCGGGTCATGTACCCCGGAGAAGACGGCTACGGAGCCGTGGCGACCGTCAGCAAGACGGCGCAGGAGCATGTGCTGATTCGCAACGGGAATTATTTCACCACGCTGCCCGGTCCCAATACGCGGCCCGGCTACAGGACGAAGGTTACCGTGACCGTGCATAATCTGGCGGGCAGGAAGCTGGCTGAATACCAGGGGGAAAGCGTTCCTTCCGAATCCTTCCACCGCATGGAGGCGGCCCGGTCCGCCTGCCGCAAGGCCATCGGCAAAATGCCGTCCAGCACTTCCATTTACTGGTAGGGGGGGAGTTTTGGCCCTTATCCTGGGGACGGCAGCCGGGCTACACTCCGGCTCCGGTCCCGCGCCTGCCGCGTGACCTGATTTTATAGGCCAGCGTATCCGCCAGCTCCCGGAGGGCGTTGAGCGGGTTTTTCCGCAGGACGTGGCGCCCTTTCAGCGTGGCGCCGGGCCGGACGGTTCCCGTTCCCCGGTGGTTGTGGATGACGGCGGCTGTCTGGGCGAACATGTTGTACTTTTCCAGCACCAGGCGTCTAGCCTCGCGAATGGCGGGAAGCCGCTTTTCGTATTCCCCGCCGTCCATGGCCTTGCGGATAATTTCAAAGGCTTTTTGCGGATCGTCCAGGGGGATGGGGATGAAGCTTTCCTGCGGGAAGCATTCCGTCGCCAGCGGGTCCCCGGCGTAAAAGGGAAGGGTCATGGCGACGAAGGCGTCGGACAGTTTTTCCGTCCAGTGATGGGGTTCCAGATGGTTTTCCACGCACAGATGGTACTTGTAGCCGTCCATGGCGACGGTTTTGTTTTCTATTTCCTGAATGCCATGCCCGAACCAGTCCAGCTCCGGCAGGCGGTCCGCCAGGTAGCGCGTGAGGTCATAACGCATTTTATGCATGGTATGCGTGTGCTGCTTGGCGGAACAGATGGTGGAAAGCATCTTGGTTTTCGGAAATTCCGTCTGGTCCAGAATCTCCTGCATGGGCTTGATGTACAGCCATTCCAGGCATCCACGGCCCAGGGTATGGTTGGGGTGCGGGAGGTCCCGGACGGAGTGGGTAGTCAGCACGGTGCCGAACTGGCCGGTGTATGCCCGGCTGTAGATTTTAATGGAAGGGGGTTCCACCGTGATCAGGATGGTCTGGTCCGGGGGACAGAGCAGGGGTTCCGTTTCATCCTTGATGGTGCCTATGGAGTTCCTGGGGAATTCATCGTATACTAGTACCCAGTCATAGTCCGTCATGGCGGCGTCCGTGCAGAACAGGCAGTCGCCCCACAGCAGGGATTCCGTTTTATCCGGGGAGGCCTTGGTGGATTTTCTGATGACCTTGATGCGTATGGGGCGGGAGGAATCCGTCATGGGAATGGAGGCGTTGAAGCGGCGCGCGGGCTTTCCGCCGTACGTCGGGCAACCCGTCCGGAAGCATCGCGGCGGCGGCGCTGCATGACGTCAGTGTAGGGGGCCTTCCTTCCTTGTCAATGTCAAAGGATTGGGCGTTTTTCCGTGCGGAGCTTCCGTCAGTTGGACACCGTGCTTTCCATCCCCGGAAAAAGCTGGTCGAGGATGCCGGAAACCATTTTCCTGGAACCGTAGGGGGAAAGGTGGTTGTCGTCACAGTACATCAGGTGCCCCTCGTCTTCTTCCAGCCACCGCCCGTTTTTATGGAAGGCGCCGTGCAGCGGGATAAAGCGGCACAGGCCCGTGGATTCCATGTGCTCCAGCAGGGCGAATACGGGGCGCTGCCGCGTGATGAAGTCTCCGCCCAGCAGGCGGTCCGCGCGGTTGGCGTTCAGCAGCGCATTGCGCCGCATGAGTTTGCGCGGGCCGAAGGTCCATTCAGGCACGGGACCCAGCAGCACGATTTGCTTGCCGGCCTTGCGAAGGCGTGCGCAGGTGTGGAGCAGGCCGTCCGCAACCAGTTGTTTCAGGCGCATGTCCCGGTGGCTGTTGACCAGTTCAATCCAGCGGTTGTGGATGAATACGGTGTGTATCTGGGGAGTGTTTTCCAGCCAGTCCAGAATCAGGTCCATGTTGTGCTCCCAGTGCGGGTACATCATGCGCAGCAGCGTGAGGGAATCCGCGTCTCCGGACTCGGAAATGCCGCTCAGGGGGCATAGCCGCGCCCGGTAGAACAGGCCTGACCGGTTGAGGAGCCGGGCGGCGTCGTCAAAGCCCGGAGAGCTGGCCATGGCATGGCTGTCTCCCATAAGCAGGAAGGAAGGGGGCTGCCCGGTTTTACCCAGCAGTACAAAGGGGTAGTCCGTCACGTCTCCCAGCTCCGGATGATGGGGCTGGATGGCGTTTCCCTTTTCCACCACCGCACGGTCAGGGGGCGTGATGCCGAAGGAGGGCGGGAAGGCCGGCCCCTTCCAGTATTCCGGGAATGATATGTTGTTGGCGGCCACGTGCCAGTAGTCCCGTGCGCCGTCCGTCCATTTGAGCCATTCTCCGGCAAAATCCAGCGTGAGGCACCCTGCCGCCGTGAGCAGGAACGCTTTTGCGGGCTTCCGCCATGCGGCGGCTGTCCTGAAGGGGGTTTCCACGAATTTCCAGGAAAGGAAACCGAGAAGAAGGGAGAGAAGGAACATGCCCGCATAGTCCCGCGGACCGCATTCATTGAAGCAGAAGTAGGTCCAGTACACGATGACGGGCCAGTGCCACAGGTACAGGGAGTAGGAGATTTTGCCGATGCCCGTGCTGAGCGGATGCCTGAGGATGCGCCCGGACCAGCCGTGGCTTCCGTAGCGGATCAGAAGGGCCGCCCCCGCGACGGAAGGAATGGCCGTATAACCCGGAAAGGGCGTGGAGGAGGAATAACAGGCAAAGGGGAGCAGAATGCCGGCCCACCCCGCCAGCCGCAGCCAGCGTATTCCCCGGCCCTGTTCCGTAGCGGCGGGAGCCAGGGCCAGGAGACAGCCTGCCAGGAGTTCCCAGGCGCGGCAGTGAAGCAGGTAAAAGGCCTTGTTATGCTCCAGATTCCCCATGTGGTAGACGGCGGCGAACAGGGAGAGCGCCAGGGCTCCGCAGAGAACGGGCTTGACGGCGTTTTTCCTGAATTTCCAGAGCAGCCACAGGGCGAGCGGAATCGTCAGGTAGAATTGCTCCTCCACGCTCAGGGACCACAGGTTCAGCAGCGGGTTTTCTTCTGCGGCCGGGCTGAAATAGTTTCCTGCGGTCCTGCTGAAATAAATGTTGGTGATGAAGAGGGCGCTTGACCTCACGGTGCGCCCCAGGGTCCGCAGGTCGTCGCAGGCCAGCACCACGCACCCGAAGGCCAGCACGACCGCAATCAGGCAGAAATAGGCGGGCATGATGCGCCTGATTCTCCGGTAGTAAAAGGAGGACAGGGAGAAGTTCCCTTCCTTCAGGCTGCGGACAAGGCCGCTGCCGATCAGGTAGCCGGAGATGACGAAGAAGATGTCCACGCCCGTGTACCCTCCCGGGCAGATCCATTCCTGCAAATGGTACAGGACGACGGCCAGCACGGCAAAGGTGCGCAGGCCGTCGATGTGCGGAAAGTAGGTTCCGTGGGCGGCATTTCCGGCCTGATGGAGGGAAGGTGAACAAAAGTTTTCAGAAAGGCATTTGTTCATGAGGCGGAAAGAAGGCAAATACAGGGATGGGGGAGAAAGTGAAGAGGAAGCGAGAGAAGCCGGGATGGAGTTGAACTGTCCGGGAGCCTGGGTCAGTGGCGCAGGCGGTTCTTCAGCCGCCGCCATGCCAGGCGCAGCCTGTGGCCGCGTTTTAAAAAGCGCTGGTAGTAGGCAATCCATGTGCCGTCCCCCTTGCGGCGCGCTTCTTCCGGAGACTGGTCGAATATCCGGTAGAGTTTGGCTGTTTCACGTTCCGTTTCTTCCAGGAAGAGGGCTTCCTGTTCCAGGGTTTTCCAGGGGCGGGACATGATTTCACACCACAGGCCGTCGTCTTTGTCCACTTTCTTCACGTAGGCCGCGGCGTCGTCCAGGGTGGGGAAGTCGTGGCAGTTGATGAACGCGGCGGAGTTGAATTCCCTTCCGATGTCCGGATTGCCCCAGTAAATGGGGATGGTGCCCGCAAGCATGCTGGTGACGATTTTCTCGCTGGTGTAGCCGGGGTACCAAGCGTTTTCAAAGGCAATGGAGAATTTGTACGGCTTTTTCATCCGGATGGAGGAGGCGTACCAGTCTTCCGACCGGTGGCCGTCGCCCGGCGTGTTGTTGAGGTGGGGCCCCAGGGAGTTGACGAACCGGACGGAGGAGAGCTTGTGAAAAATGGCGTCCCGGTTGGGATGGGATTTGCGGTTGGCGTAAATGAAGTTGCAGAAGCCCGTTTTGGAGGCCAGGAGGGCGCGGACGTCCAGGCCTGCCTTGCCGCCGTGCACTTCCTGCAAATGGTGGCGCAGGAAGGGGAGTTTGACGGTGCGGTCGCTTCCGGGCACCGCATCCAGCCCGATGTAGTAGTCAAACAGCATGAAGTCCGGCGCGATGGCTTCATGGCAGCCGTACATGACGGTGATATGGCCGGGGGCCCGTTCCAGAAAATCGTAAAACGCTTCCCGGTTGACGTAAAACCAGGGGGTGGCGATCAGGTAGTCGAAGTCGGAATCGTCTTCCACCACGCGGTAACGGTCTTTCAGGAGCTGGTAAATGCCTTCCCTGCCGAAATCCGGAGTGGACTGTAAAAAGGAGATTTTAAGCGTTTTCATGGGAGAAGGCGGGTCGGAGTGGTTGAGAGTGTATGGGGCGGCTCTTTCTTGTCAATGACAAAGGCAGGGGCCGGCCGGGCGTGTTGGGGGAAGGTTGCCCGGCGGTTAAACATCAGCCTTTTTCACCCTTCGCGACGGTATTCCCGGAGCGTTTCTTCATACAGGGCGGCGTGCCGCGCGGCAATGACGGGGTAGGAAAACGTTTGTTCGGCGTGTTGGCGGCCTTCCTCCGCCAGGGCCAGCAGGAGCTTTCCGTCCCGGATGAGCCGTTCGCAGTGGCCTGCCATTTGATTCAGGTCTCCCTGGGGAGCCACCAGCCCCGTCCTGCCGTCCAGGACCACTTCCGGAACTCCGCCCGTCCGGAAGGTGACGGAGGGGGTCTTGCAGGCCATGGATTCCAGAGCTACGTTGGAAAGGACGTCCTGAAGCGTGGGATTCAGGAAGATGTCCGCCGCGCTGTAAAGCCCGGCCAGCTTGTTCATGTCCGTAATGAAGCCGGCATTTGTGCTGGGGAAGGGGAATTCCACGTTCTTTTCCTGGTTGCCGAAGAGCAGCAGATGAAGGTTCCTGTGCCCGCGCCGGTACAGTTCCTCCAGCACCAGGGGGATGAAATGGCCTCCCTTGACCGGATTGAACAGGCCGGTTGCGCCGCAGGCAATGACAAAGGCTCCGGACGGGATGCCCAGGGCCGCACGGATGGCCTCCCGGTCTTCCGCCGGGCGGAAGAGGTCCGTATCCACGGGGTTGTAAATCTGGACAATCCTTCTTCCGGGGAACATGCAGCCTTTTTCCACTTCCCTTTTCAGCCAGAGGGAGGGCGTCACCAGCGTCAGGGACGGTATGCGGGCGAAGGAGCGGCGCTTGCGGGAGAACAGCCACGCCGGAAGGCCGCGGAAGAGGCGGGGAGTGCCGAGCTGGGGGCAACTGCCGCGGCATTCGTCCCGGAATCGGTCGCAGTCCATGGTGCAGTGGCACCCCGCGGTGCAGGCAAACATGTCGTGCAGCGTATAGACCAGCGGGCGGCGGATGTGGCTCAGCCGCGTGAAATCCACCGTTCGGCCGCCTATCCAGTGCAGGTGCACCAGGTCGGCTTTCTCCATCTGGGCGGTGTCGAACCCCATGCCCAGCACGTTCAGGGAGAAGGGCAGGTCCCTCCTTCTTTCCGGCAGCAGGGCGTCAAATCCATGCGCCAGATGGCGGCGCAGCGCGTCCGTAGCTCTTCTGGCGGCGGATCTGCTGATTTCCAGGCCGTCTATTCCCTTGCGCCTCCTGAGCAGAAGGACGGATTCCATATCGGAAATATTCCGGTTCAGGGCATCATTCAACCGGTAGGGAGCGGAGCTGGCCGATACGCTGTGGGAGACTTGGAATACTGTCCTGCGTTGAGGAGAAGTCACATAGGGGAGTATGAGGATTAGGAATCCGGCGTCAAGCCTGCAAATCTGAAAGAAAAACGTTTTGGGAAGATTTCGCTTGCCGTTATTCCGTGAACCGGCAGACGCTGGCCCTGATGTCAGGGAGGCTTCTTCTTTCAACAAGAAGCAGGGGAAGCTGGCTCACGGAGGGGCCGCGGCTGTGAAAGGATATTTTGATTGACGGTGTTTTGCGGCTTCGGCGCCTGGGAGCGGAAGATTTCTGGCTATAATAGATATAACTCATTGTATATAATAGTATAAATAATATTAAATAGCCGTTGCTGCGTTCCGGAGGCGATAGGTATCAGGGCCGGGAGGCCGTGGCTCCCGGGAGGTACGCGACCATGAAAGGGAGATGGGGAGAATGTTGATGGAGCGGCAATTGGACCATCCCGGAGGGGGGAAAAGGAGAGCTTTTCCGAGCTGTGGCATCCTTACCGGATTCCTAATCCGCCCTTTTTGGCGGGAAGAAGAAGTTGCCTGCATTTTTGCAGCCAGCCTTTTTTTGCGGTCCGCGGGATTCCCATGTCGCGCCTGTCCTGGAATGGAAAGGAGGAAAGCTGTTCCCAGTCCTCCGCATAGGTTTCCGTACCGTCCAGGGCGGTGATGCCCTGCAGCTTGCACAGGATGGAGAAGATGCTCTGGTCATACCGGTTTTCTACAAAGCCCGGCAGGTTGGGAGAGGCGGAGGGAGAATTGTCCGCCAGGTGCAGATGGTCGTAAAAGACATGGAGCCAGTCCCGGATCAGGTTTTCCGTGACCGGGTTCTTTTTCAGAAAGACGTGCCCTCCCGCAATTTGCTGGGTGTGCGTGACATGGACGTCTTCCCCGGAAACGCCGAAGTGGCGCAGGATGTCCCCCTTGGTCCATTTGTATTCCGGCTGCCCGTTGGTGAAAACCAGCATGCCGCGGCTGTCCCGGTCCAGCATGTCCACATATTCCCGGAAACGCTTCGCTCCGTTAATGTTGATATGGCAGCCTGCATCCAGGTACAGGAGGCGGTCGCCTTCCTGCATGTCCTGCAGGACGTGGTGGATGGACCAGGGTTTCCAGGACCAGTACCCGAATCCCCGGCAGGACGGCGTCAGGTATTTGCCCATGCGGCCGGTGAATTCCGCGGAAAGGTCATGTTCCGTGAACAGCGTGATCTCATCGAAAAAATCCAGCGCTTCCGCCTGCCTGCCCAGCCGTTCCAGGGCGGCCGCCATGCGGGAGTCTGCGAATGAGAGAAAGCGGTTCATTGTCCGGAAGGTAGGGATAAGGCAATTTACAGGGAAGGCGGCGATGTGTCAAACGGCTCTTCCGGCGAGGCGTTTTTCCCTTGGGAACCGTTGGAATGCGCTTGGGAAAAATGTTCCGCGAGCATTCTTTTGCAGGAATAATAGCGTCCCTTCTGTCCGGGAAGCAGGGAACAGGCCGCCAGCAGGATGCGGCCCCAGCCGTTGGATGGCGGCTGCGCCGAGTTCAGCAGGTCCACCAGTTGCCTGTCCCGGCCCGGCAGGACGGAGAGGAACCGAGCCCCTTCCGCGTTCCGGTAGAACAGGTGCCACCAGTCCAGCAGGGACTGTTGCTGAACGGCGGTCATCTGGTGGAAAAGAGGATGCTTGGAAACGAAGAAAGGCCTGATTTTCCGCACGCCGTAGGCGAACAGGCCTTCATTCTGCCATCCGTGTTCCTTCCAGTAGTCCACGATGTACAGCAGACGCTGGAATTCCTGCACGCATTTGAAGTAGGTGGGGTCATTGCAGCGGCGGGAAAGGGAACCGCTCCGCATGAGGCGGTAGTAATACAGGCAGTCCGGAATGAACAGGAGGCGGGAGGCGTGGGGGACGGCCATCAGCCGGAAGGTTTCATCCTCCGCGCCGGATTTCAGGTTCACATTGAAGCGGAGGCGGTGGGCGTCCAGCATGCTTTTCCGGAACAGCTTGCTCCATACGCAGATGTCCATTTTCCCCCAGATGGAGTCCCGGAAGAAGCTGGCCGGGGAGGCGTCCTTTTCAAAATGCCAGGAGGGCGACCTCCTTCTGGCCTCAATGAGCCGGTCCGACGAGTCCTCGAAGACATGGTTGCCGCACTCCACGATGTCCGCATCATGTTCCAGGGCCGCGGAAAAAAGGCGGGAGTACATTTCCGGGTCCACGTAGTCGTCCGGGTCCGCAAAGCCGACGTAAAGGCCCCGCGCCGCATCCAGCCCCGCGTTCCTTGCGGCGGAAACGCCCGCGTTCTGCTGGTTCAGAAGGATGATTCTGCCGTCCTTTTCCTTCCAGCGGAGCAGGTGCGCCCAGGTATCGTCCATGGAGCCGTCATTGATGCAGATGATTTCAATGTTCCGGAGGGTCTGCCGAACCAGGCTGTCCAGACAGTCGTCCACATAAGCGGCTACATTGTAGCAGGGAACGATGATGGAAACGTCGGGACGCATAAGCTTATAATGTATGTAACGGATTTACAATCCGTGGTCAATGATAATTTTTGCAAGATAAATATTACCGAAGGTTTTTAACGTTGTCAGCATGAAAAGAGGGGATGAAGGCCGGGGATTCCGCGGGATGCGCGGGGATTGCGTTCCAACGGTTTTCCGCATGGTCCGGCCAGGGGTTGGAGTATCCGGATTGTAAATTCGTTGAGAATTTGGAGTCCGGGAACGCCTCAAATGGCAGTTGCCTAGGGCCGGGTGGATGTGGTACAAAAGGCCGTACAACTTCTTCATTTATTCTTCTCTTATGATTATTGTCACGGGTGGGGCCGGCTTCATCGGCTCAAACATTGTCGCCGCTCTGGAAAAGGCCGGTAAAAAGGATCTTGTGGTGGTGGATGAGCTGGGCTCTTCCGACAAGTGGAAAAACATCGCCAAGAGAGAGCTGTGCGCCGTGATTCCTCCGGAGGACATGCTTGACTACATGGAGGCGCATGCGGAGGAAATTGAGGCCGTCATTCACATGGGGGCCATTTCCGCCACCACGGAGACGGACGCCGATCTGATCATCCGGACGAATTTCACGCTGAGCTGGCGCCTGTGGGAGTTCTGCGCCCTGTACGGCAAGCAGTTTATTTACGCCTCTTCTGCGGCCACGTACGGGGACGGCTCCATGGGGTTTGACGATGACTCCTCCCTGGAGCACGTCAATGCCCTGCGCCCCCTGAACGCGTACGGCTGGAGCAAGGCCCTGTTTGACCGCAAGGTGGCCCGGGAGGTGAAGGAAGGGCGGCCGGTTCCCCCCCAGTACGCCGGGCTCAAGTTTTTCAACGTGTACGGCCCCAATGAATACCACAAGGGGGGGCAGAAGAGCGTGGTGGCCCACATTTTCCCCCAGGTGAAGGTGAATGAAACGGTGAAGCTGTTCAAGTCCTACCATCCCGACTACCGGGACGGCTGGCAGCTCCGGGACTTCGTGTGGGTGGGTGACTGCGTGAACGTGGTGCTCTGGCTGCTGGACCATCCGGAGGTGAGCGGATTGTTCAATGTGGGGTCCGGGGAGGCGCGCTCCTTCTACGATCTGGCGAAGGCGGCGTTCAATGCGCTGGGGCTCCAGGAAAAGATCGCCTACCGGGAGATGCCTGAAGAGCTCAAGGGCAAGTACCAGTATTATACGCAGGCGGACCTTTCCAGGCTGCGCGCCGCCGGCTATGCAGCCCCCATGACTTCCTTGGAGGACGGCGTGCGCCAGTACGTGCAGAAATATCTGGACAGGGAGGACAGCTACGTTTAACCCGCATTCCTTTTTCCGCCCATGCCCGCACAGCGCATTCTGATGATCAAGCACGGCGCCCTTGGCGACGTGGTGCTTGCCATGGGGACGATGAAGCGGCTCCGGGAGCTCCATCCGGAGGCGCATATCACCCTGATGACCATGGGGATGTTTGTTCCCATGGCGGAACAGCTCGGGGTGTTTGACGATTTCATTGTGGACAACCGCCTGCCCTACCGGAAGCTTGGCGCCACGTGGGGGGCCATCCGTTCCATCGTGAAAGGGAATTTTGACGTGGTGTACGACCTCCAGGAGTCTTCCCGCACCAGGAAGCGTTATTATCCCGCCGTCCGCTTCCTGCTGGACCATGACATGGACTGGGTGGCCTGCAATTCCGGGGAACGGCGCAGGCTGCTGAAAAAAGGCGGCTTCCGGTTTGGCAGGGTGGTGAAGGAACCGTTCCACCTGGAACGCGTCCTGACGGACCTCTCCTTCATGCACGGGGAAGGGCTGCATTTTGACGAGCTTCCGGAACGCTACGTGATGATGATTCCGGGCTGTTCCCCCAGCCATCCCTACAAGCGCTGGCCCGTGGAGAATTTCTGCGCCCTGGCCCGGCGCCTGGCGGAAAGGGGCATTTCCTCCGTCGTGATCGGCACCTGGGCGGAGGCTGCGGAGGTGGAGGCCATTGCCGCCAGCTCCCCCCTGGCCGTCAGTTTCCTGGGCAAGTCCACCCTGATGGATATTCCCCAGATGGCGCTCCGTTCCCTGGCCTGTGTGGGCAATGATACGGGGCCTACGCACATGTGCGCCTATGCCGGGGTCCCGGTGACCGCTATTTTCTGCCACCGGACGCGCAAGTCCGCCATTACGGCCCGGTGCATTTCCAACCTGATTTCCCCCGGCTCTATTGAGGAAATTACGGTGGACCAGGCGTGGTCCACGCTGGAGCCCTTCCTGCCCCCGCAGGAAGAGCTTGAACCTGCAAAAATGGCGGCCACTCCGCAGGCGTCATGACGGCTCCCGTGAAAATTTCCGTGCTGGTTCCGGTTTACAATGTGGAACCGTATCTGGCCCAGTGCCTGGAAAGCATCTGCGCACAGACGCTCCGGGAGCTGGAAGTGGTTTGCGTGGACGACGCTTCCACGGACGGGTCCCTGTCCATCCTGCGGGAGTTTGCGGAGCGGGACCAGCGGGTGAAAGTGGTGCAGGCCCCGGAAAACGGCGGCCTTTCCCGCACCCGGAACCTGGCGATGAGCTATGCGCAGGGAGAATACCTGGTGCTGGTGGATTCAGACGACTGGCTGGAAACGGATTTGCTGGAGGAGATGTACAGCCGTGCGAAGGCGCTGGACGCCGACAAGCTGGTGTGCGGGTTCCGGTATTATTATGAGTCCGACCCCGGAAGGGAGGACCGGTTCCTGCCGGAGGACATCGCGCCCCCCGGAAAGGGATGGATTCCCTGTACGCCGGAAACCATCGGTAAAATACACCATGGAGCGGGCGGCATGATGATACGGCGTTCCGTTGTGGAGGAGCATGGCATCCGGTTCCCCGAGGGCGTTGCCTGCGAGGACCTGTATTTCCACTATGTCGCCTTTCCGCGGTGCAGAAGGGTGTGTGTGGTCAGCAGGGCGGCATACGTTTACCGCAAGCGCGCCGGGTCCATCACCAGCGGCTTTGCGTCCGGCAGTTCCCTTCAGTCGCTGGATTACCTGACGGTGGCGCAACTGGTGCTGGAAGAGTGGAAACGAGCCGGAATCCTGGAGGAATACAGGACGCCTTTTCTGAAAATGCTGGTGATGGGCGTGCGGAATATCCGCAAGTACGCCCCCCATGCCGTCCAGAAAGAGGTCACCCGGAAAGTGTCCCGAATGCTCCGTGAAGAAAACCTGTACCGTCCCGGAGAGGAGGATTCCCGCCTGTCCCGCCGGGAAGAAAAACTGCTGAAAACCTGGCTGGCCGGAAAATCCGGCTTGGACTTTTCCTATTACTGGAAGAGAATGCGCAAAGCGGGCGCCCGGCTGCTGCGCCGCTGACACCACCCGAACGATCGACCGATGAAGAAGAATGAATTTGCCGTCGTCCTGGCCAGTGACAACCGGGGCATCCTGCCTTTGAGCGTTACCGTGTTTTCCCTGCTGAGCACCGCTGCTCCGGAAACCTTTTACAAGATTTACATCCTTTCCGACGGCATTGACGGGGAGAACCGGAACAGCATTGAGCGCCTGGCGGCCCCGTTTGAGTGCCGGTTGGAGTTCATAGACGTTTCCGGCATTCTGGAGGAGCACGACTTTCCCCATACGGAACAGTGGCCCGTGCCCGCCTGGGGCCGCGTGTTCATCCCGGAGTTATTGAAGGAGGAGCGGGGCAACATCCTGTATCTGGATATTGACGTTCTGGTTTGCCGGGATTTGACGGAGCTGTTCCGGACGGATATGTCCGGGAAGGCGGTGGGAGTGGTGTTTGAGAATTTTTCCAGGCCCGGTTCCCATTTCAACGAACGCCTGGAGATGCCGCTGACCTGCACGGGGTATTTCAATTCCGGCGTGCTGCTGATGAATGTGGACGTATTCCGGGAAAAGAACCTGGTCAGGGCCGTGCTGGATTATGCCGTCAGCCACCGGGACAGGCTGACCTGCCCGGACCAGGACGCGCTGAACGGCGCCCTGTGCGAGCTGACCGTGCCGCTGCATCCGCGCTGGAACTGGCATGACGGCCTGACGCGCCGCATCCTGAAGAACGACCCCAGGGAACGGTTCTGGCGAGGAGTGACGCCGCGCCAGGCGGTGGAAGCGGCGCTGGAACCGGGCATTCTGCATTACCAGGGGGTGCACAAGCCCTGGCGGTATAATTGGCGCTATGAAGGGGAACGTTACGAACGCGCCATGCGTGAAGCCGGGCTGCTGCATGGCCCGCTGCCCGGAAGAACCCTCCCGGCCATCCTGAAAAAGCACCTTTACAGGCCTGTTTACCGGATGACCAGGAATAAAATTCTCAGGCTTCAAAAGCAGTTTGAGAAGGAGGATGGCACATGCTCCTGAAGCCGGATGCGGGTTAATGTTCCTGTTCTATTCTGGACTGGATATCACGTAAAACCGCCCGGTAATACTTCTCGTAATCCGTACCTTTCGCGTTTTTTCCGGGAGGCGTGGGCGAAGAAGAGCAAACCTCCACATCAAATTCTTCCAGAAGGGCTTTCATGGCTTTGGCGGGCTGGCCGTAGAAAACGATGCGGTTTTGAATGCAGCGCGCCTTTTTTGAATCGCGCAGCCATCGTGACCGGAGGTTCAGGATGTACAGCAGGTCTATTTCTTCCGAAGAAAGATTCAGCCCCATGATGTAAACGTTGGAAAAGAAAAACAGGTCAATCCATGATTCCTCCAGTTGAAGCTGCGGCTTGCGCAGCTTTTCCGGGATGCCCGCTATTTCTTTTTTCTGTTTTTGGACCCAGTAAGTGTAGGTTCCCTTTAAATAGCTGTCAATTTTACCGATGCAGCCGCAATAGTGCTCATACCCGTATTGAATCGTGAAGGAGGAGGGTTTTTCATTATAGGTGCCGTGAATGTTCCAGATGCGGAGGGAGCGGCGTTCCTTCTCCATGCAGACATGGCGGCGGATGCTGTATTTGGTTTCCGAATTCCGGCGCTGGCTTGTCTTGTAATGCTGTGATTCCAGGATCTGCACCAGGAACGTGTCGTAATTGGTGGTCAGATAGTCGTCTATTGGAAGGGCGGCAAGCTGGTGTAAAACGGAGCCGGGATATTTCTGCGGGGTGAACTCTTCCAGTTTCTTCTTGAGCCGGTCACGCACATCGGAGGATACTTTGCCCATGTCGGCTTCCGGATGCCGTTTTTGTTTTTTCAGGATCAAATACTCGTAAATCAGGGGAAAAGGCAGATAGTCCCCCTGGTCTCTGAACGGGCAATAGATGTCTTGCTTGCAGCCTTCACCGCCGTTGCAGGGAGGGCAGACGGTTTCCTTGAGCAGGTCAATGCTGCTTGGGCTTCCCAGTGTGCGGATCAAACCGTTGCCAAACAGGACGGCGTTCTTTCTGAGGGTGGATTTGGTATTGGTGGAAGTAGTCATCATGGAAAACAGCAGAACCATTCTCCATGCTGGTCCATGGCCGCGAAAAATCAAGAAACAAAGAAAAATCCTTTTCCCGCCGCCGTCTAGTCCGGCATGAAAAGGGCTGCCGGCGTCAGTGCAGTTCCAGCAGATAGATCTCCGGAGGGCAGTTGAAGCGGAGGGGGAGCGTGCTGGTTCCCACCCCCTTGGTAATCAGATAGGTGTTGCCGCCGGAAATATGCCAGGGGTAGGTGTAGGGCTGGGCGTGTTCCGGGCTGGCTTCAAACCACAGGAGATTGAAGGGAAGGCGTATCTGGCCGCCGTGGGTATGGCCGCTGATGACGATGTCCGCGTCCCCATGGGAAAGCATGTGATCCGCTTCCGGACGGTGGGAAAGCAGGAAATGGGGTATATCCGGGGACTGGCGCTTGGGGAGCCGTTTTTTGGAATTGCGCGAGGTGTCCAGCATTCCGGATAGCTGGAGCTGCCTGCCGTCCTTGAACGTGACAAGCGCGCTTTGGTCTTCCAGCACCGTGATGCCGGCCCGGGTCAGTTCCTTGCGCCAGTTGTCCCAGCCGAAGGTGAAGTCATGGTTCCCCTGGATGGCGAAGACGCCGCAGGGCGCTGCCAGCCCCCGCAGCAGCCGGGCGGCCGCGGCGGGGCTCATGCTGGCGTTTCTGCTGGCGCCGCGGGCATAATCCCCTACCAGCAGGATCAAGTCCGGCTGAAGCTGCATGATTCTCCGGACGTAGCGCAGCGCCCTCACTTCATCAAAGGCCGTGGGCATCAGGTGAAGGTCTCCGGCAATGACGACTTTAACGGGTTTTCCGCGGCCGTTCCACTGGGGGACGCGGTAGTCCACCTTCCGGACGAACAGAAGATTGGGTTCTATCAGGTACGCCCAGGTAATGCCGGCTACGCCGAGCGCGCAGACGCCCAGCAGCAGGGTGCCGAAAAGCCGGAGTATTCTGACGGAGAAGGGCATGGAAGGGAAGCGGCTTGGCAGAGACTATAATTCCTGAGGACCGCAGGCGAGCGATTTATGCGTCTTGCCATTTGAGAAAGGCCCGATTGCGGGGAGAAGCAGGCGGAAAGGCGCCCCCTTGGGAGATTTTAGCAAATTTGATTGACGGGCGCCCGCATGGTATGCTTTTATGCTCCAAGATATTTCCATATCCTTTATCACCCATCATTTAACCACGCATATGAAGAAGATTACCGTTATGGCTCTTGCCGCTTTTGCGGCGAGCATCATGGCTTCCTGCTGCTGTCAGGATCAGGGTGCTCCCCCCCTGACCCCCCTTCCCAAGTTCAATGACCTGAACCAGCCCGCCGTGGATGTGGCTCCGGTGGTCATGAAGTCCAAGAAGTAATCCTCTTCCGGGATTAGGTACGACTTTTCAAGCCGCACTTGGTGATTGTCCAAGTGCGGCTTTTTCTATAAAAATGCGGCAGAACATATGGAAGATTGGAAACATTGTCCCAAATTTGCGCCTTTGGCGGACCTGTTCCGCAGACATGACAGCTTTGCGGTAATTGCGCACGTGCATCCGGACGGTGACGCCATCGGTTCCACGCTGGCGCTGGGGGAAGCCCTGAAGCAGATGGGCAAGAAGGTGGTGATGATGAACGAGGACGGCGTGCCTTCCAATCTGGCCTTTATGCCGGGCGTGGAAAATATCATCCCCACGCCCGATGAGCCGGTGGACGTGGAAGTGGCCGTTTCCGTGGACAACGGCGCGTTCAAGAGGCTGGGCGAACGCAGTCTGAAGGCCCTGGCGGGAGTGAAGGTGTGGGCGAACATCGACCACCACCAGACTAATGAATTGTTCGGGGACGTGCAATGCGTTCTGCCGGACGAGTGCGCCACGGGTGCGGTGCTGTATTATTTTTTCAAGTATCTGGGCGTTCCCGTTACCCCGATAATGCGTGACGCCCTATACGTGGCCGTCAGCACGGATACGGGTTCCTTCCAGTACCAGATGACGACGGCGGCCGTGATGGAGCTGGCCGCGGATTTGATCCGGATGGGCGTTGACGTCCAGGACATCAACCGCCAGCTTTACCAGGAAAAGCCCTGGGTGAAGATGCAGCTGATGCGCGAGGCTCTGAACGGCATGAGGCTGACGCCGGACGGCAGGATTTGCACGTTCTGCCTGACGAATGAGGCGAAGGCACGGATCGGCAGCCGTCCGGAGGACACGGAAGGCCTGATCGACCTTTTGCGTTCCGTGCAGGGAGTCTGGCTGGCCGCTTATCTGGAGGAGGCGGAGGACGATCCCCGTATCCGCATTTCCCTGAGGTCCAAGACCCCTGAAATATCCGTGGCGGAGCTTGCCTCCCGTTTTGGAGGCGGCGGACATGCCATGGCCGCCGGAGTGCGCATCAGGGGACCCATTGAAGAAGTGCGCCTCACCATCCTGAAGGCCATGCAGGAGGAAGTGGAACGCGTGCTCCAACAGCAGATTTCATGAACGCTTCAGATTCCATGCAAGCTCCCTCGGGCGTCCTGTTGATTGACAAGGCGCAGGACATGACCTCCCACGACGTGGTGGCGATTGCGCGCCGCTCCCTGGGGATTAAGAAGATCGGCCACTGCGGCACGCTGGACCCCATGGCTACGGGGCTGCTGATGCTGGTGGTGGGAAAGGCGACCAAGCTTCAGGACAAGCTGATGTGCGAACACAAGGAATACGCCGGAACCCTGACGCTGGGAGTGGAGACCTCTTCCCAGGACGCCATGGGGGAAGTGGTGGCGGAGTATTCCGTGGACGGCGTGACGGAACAGGCCGTGCGCGAGGCGTTTGACCGGTTTGACGGCGCTTTTGAGCAGATTCCCCCGATGGTTTCCGCCATTAAAAAGGACGGCGTCCCGCTGTACAAGCTGGCCCGCAAGGGGCAGGAAGTTGTGAGGGAGCCGCGGCCCGTGGAGGTGTTCGGCCATCAAATTTCCCGCGTGGCCGTTCCGGAAGTGGACTTTACCGTTCAATGCTCCAAGGGTTTTTACGTGCGTTCCTATGCGTATGACATCGGGAAGGCGCTGGGCTGCGGAGCGCATTTGAGCGCCCTCCGGCGCATCAGGTCCGGCTCTTTTACGCTGGAGCGCGCCGTTACGGTGGACACCCTGAAAACCGCCCCCAGGGAGGAGCTGTTCCGGGCCATGCTTTCCCTGGAGGAGCTGGCGGACATTCTGATTGCCAGGTAGCAGCATGGTCATTTACCGGGAGTTCAAGGAACTGAAGGGTGTTTCTTCCTCCGTGCACTGGGCCATGGGGATGTTTGACGGGCTGCACCTGGGGCATGCCGGAGTGATTGCCGCAGCGGTGGAAGGCGCGGCCCGTGACGGAGGCATTGCCGCCGTGCTGACGTTTCGCACTCATCCGCTGGCCCGTGTCCGCCCGGAAAGCGTGCCGCCTGCCATTATGGCGGTGGATGCGGAAAAGTTCGCCCTGATGGAAGAGCTGGGGGTGAAGATGGTGCTGACGCTGGAATTTTCCTCCCGGCTGGCTTCCATGAGCCCGGAGGAATTCATCAGGGAGCTCTGCGCCTCCTGCCGCGTGGCGGAGATTGCCGTGGGGGAAGACTGGCACTTTGGCCGAGGCCGCGCGGGCGATGTGGAAACCCTGCGCCTTTTGTCCGGCCGCTACGGGTTCCGAGTGACGGCCGTTCCGCCCATCCTGCGGGACGGGGAGCGCGTGAGCAGCACCCGGATTCGCGAAGCCGTGCGTGCGGCGGATTTTTTACAGGCGGCCGGCATGCTGGGCCGTCCCTACCGCTGGAGGGGCCCGGTGATTCATGGACGCCAATTGGGACGCCTGCTGGACTACCCCACGGCCAATATGAAGCCCGGCTGCGGGTTGCAGCCTCCTCATGGCGTTTACGCCGTACGCGCCCGGGTGAACGGGGCGGAATATGGGGGCGTCGCCAACCTGGGGGTGCGTCCCACGGTGGAGGGGGATGCGGGGGAACTGTTGCTGGAAACGCATTTATTCGGCCGGCCGGGGGACATTTACGGGCAGGAAATGGAAGTGGAGCCGGTCCGGTTCCTGAGGCCGGAGGCCAAATTCCCCTCTTTGGAAGAACTGAAAAACCAGCTTGCCCGGGACGCCGCCCATGCCGCTGAAGTGTTGAAACGGGGTGAGTAAGACACAGAAAACCGTAAAATGGAGGATGACGGCTTGACCGAAAGAGCGATCGGGGGTTTGTTGTTCGGACGTCATGTTGGTTGAGCAGTTAAAATCAAAAATCCATCGCGCCATGATTACCCGTGGCGATGTTCAATATGAAGGCAGTATTGAAATTCCTGCCGATTTGATGGCCGCTGTGGACCTGTGGCCCGGAGAAAAGGTCCTCGTGGCGTCCGTCACGTCCGGAAACCGTCTGGAAACGTATGCCCTGCAGGGGCCTGCCGGTACGGGGAACATCATCATGAACGGCGGCGCGGCCCATTTGATCAAGACGGGCGAACGGGTGGTTATCATGAGCTTTGCCCTGTCGGACAAGCCCATCGTTCCCAAGAAAATCGTTTGCAACGAGCATAACGAAATCATTTCCTAGACTTTACAAACCATCTGAATTCACACATACTCCCCGCGTTCATGAACCTTTTTTTAGCAAATTCACTTAATATCAGCATTCAGTTACTCTTTGCCGTTCTGGTGATTGTGTCACTTCTCCTCCTGGGCGTGGTGCTTATGCAGAGACCCAAGCAGGAAGGGCTGGGAGCCGCTTTCGGCGCCGCCATCACGGACCAGGCCTTCGGCGCGCGGACTACGGATGTGCTGAAAAAAGCTACGGTGTACTTCGGCTCCGCCTTCATGATTCTTTGCCTGGTGCTGGGCATGCTGATCAACCGCCAGCACGTCAAGAGCTCGGAAAGTCTGCTGAGCCCGGAAATGATGAAGGCCGCCGCCAAGCAGGAAGCCTCCGTTCCCGCCAAGACGCCGGAAGAACTCCAGCAGGAGGAGCTGCGCAGGCGCGCCGCTGAGGCGGAAGCCGCTTCTTCACAGGCTCCGGCTCCCGCTGTGCCGGAAGCTCCCGCTCCTGTCTCTCCGGAAGCTCCCGCTCCCGCTAATTAAAAGAATGTTCTTTTTAAACGCCCCGGCCGTCCTCCGACAGCCGGGGCGTTTGCATGCCGGGGTCATGCGCCGCATGTTTGCCGCTCCGGAAACGCGCTTTGAAATTGGCGGTTCCGGTTGTTTTCCGCTTGCCCTGAACCGTAATTGCGCTACTCTTGGCAAAGTATGAAGGCACCTTTTTTGAACCGTAAATCCAAGGGATTCACGTTGATTGAATTGCTTGTGGTGATCGCCATTATCCTGACGCTGGCCGGCATTGCCATGACGGTGGTGAACGGCGTGATGGAAAAATCACGGGTTACCACGGCGCGGAGCGATTGCAACGGTTTGCAGACAGCCGTTGAGAACTACATGCTGGACAACGGCCGCGTTCCCGTAGCCTGGAGCGGACGGGAAATGGCCAAGCAGGCCCGCAAGGACGGACAGTATTACATGACGACCGCCGTGGATGACGACAGCCGCATCATGAGCATCCTGACCAACTACATGGACCGCGGGGATGAAGATAGGAAGCTGAATCCCAAGAAAACGGCCTATTTCAACACCACGACCACGGATGTGGAAGGTTCTCCCGGCCTGTTCTTTGAAAGCCGCGGCCGCGTGGGCCTGATGGACCCGTGGGAATCCCCCTACCACATCATTTTGAATGCCAATCCCGACGACCGCACCCCCCGCGTCCAGGTCGGTTCCCGCATGGTGACCAAGAACGTGGCCGTTTACAGCGTCGGCAAGGACAAGCAGGGCAGCACGGAGGATGGCCACATCAACAATCCGGAAATGACGGAAGACAACGTGACTTCCTGGTAACGCATTCCGGGACCGCCTGTTGAGAGACGGGACCGATTTATTTTGCGGGGCTTCCGGCTTATGGCCGCGAGGCCCCGCGATATATTCAGGCATATTGCCTCCAAACCGTATTTTTTTCTTTTCAACCACTCTCAAAAACCCCTCAATAAGTCCCAGACATGAACTGGTTCAAAACAGACGACGTACGCATTCAAGACATCGAGCCCCTGATTTCCCCCGCCATCCTGATCAAGGATTATCCGGCGACCACGGAAATCGCCAAAATGGTGGCTACGACCCGCAAGAATGCGGAGAACATCATTTCCGGCCACGACGACCGCCTGCTGGTGGTGGTGGGGCCGTGCTCCATCCATGATCCCCAGGCCGCAGTGGACTATGCCTCCCGCCTGAAGGAGCAGATGGCGCGCTTTGAAAAGGATCTGGTGATCATCATGCGCGTGTATTTTGAAAAACCCCGCACCACGGTGGGCTGGAAGGGCCTCATCAATGACCCGTTCATGAACCATACCTTTGACATTAACCGCGGCCTCCACATGGCCCGCGGGCTGTTGCTGCGCCTGGGTGACATGGGGATTCCCGCCGCCACGGAGTTCCTGGACACCATCACCCCGCAATATATAGCGGACCTGATTACGTGGGGAGCCATTGGCGCGCGCACCACGGAAAGCCAGGTGCACCGTGAACTGGCCTCCGGGCTTTCCATGCCCGTGGGATTCAAGAACGGCACCAGCGGCAGTCTCCAGATTGCCGTGGACGCCATCATTTCCTCCTCCTGCCCGCACTGCTTCCTTTCCGTGACCAAGCAGGGTGTTTCCGCCATCGTTTCCACCACGGGCAACAAGTCCTGCCACCTGATTCTGCGCGGTTCCTCCCTGGGCCCGAATTTCGATGACCAACATGTGAAGGAAGCAGCGGAAGCCTTGCAGAAGGCCGGCATCAACAACCGCATTATGGTGGACTGCTCCCACGGCAACAGCTGCAAGGATTACCGCAAACAGCCGGCGGTGGCCGCCAGCATCGCGGAACAGATTTCCGACGGTTCCGACCAGGTGGTGGCCGTAATGATTGAGAGCAACATCGTGGAAGGGGCCCAGCCGCTGAGCTCCGACCTGGTGTACGGCAAGAGCATCACGGACCAGTGCATCGGCTGGGACACCACGGTGGAAGTGCTGGAAAACCTTGCCGCCGCCGTCCGCAAGCGCCGTGCCAAACGGCAGGAAGCGTAAGTCTTCCGGTGTTGGCGGAAGACATTCCTAGTGATTAAGGACCAGGGGGTACGCCTTGGGTGATTGTACCCGGAAGCCGTAGTTCCAATCCTTTATATCTGGTTACTTTTCATTGGCCCTTCGGCGTTTTTGCCGGAGGGTCAATGGTCGTCTCCCCACAGGTAGGAATGGCGTTCGGAGATTGTTTTGCCGTGGTTGTCCTTCAGGACGAGCTTCCATGCGAGAATCTCCCCTTTTGTTTTGGCTTCATCCCCGATGAATTCAAAAACGGAATTTTGCGTGCCTCCCTTTCTCCCGGCAGGGTAGGAAATGGATTTCGTCAGGACGGCTGAACCTGTTTTTCCCTGGCGGTACATCATGACCAGGGTGGCCGCCTGTTCCGGGTTCGCATCATTCCAGGTGACGAAGTAGTATTGGCCCAGACGCTGGAGGCGCTGTTGCTGGGAGACGGCGCCATGCAGCAGGTAAGTAGCCTGGGAGCGGTGCATGCCTACATCTTCTGCAGGAACCACCGTGGTTTTCAAGGGAACCTCCCGCACATGTTCAATCCGGGAAACCTGCTCCGCACAGGAAAACAGGACCGGCAGTACGGCGGCAGTGCAAAGGGGAGCAGGAAACTTCATGGAGCCCATTCAATACACATCCGCCGGGGGAGTCAACACAAAGGTGGGAAAGCTTCAGCATGGAAATGTGGTGGGGCCCAGAAAGAATAAAGGCGTTCCAGGACTGGAATGGTTCTGCTGATGGAGTATCCAACAAGGGAACCGCATCCATGAACGGGAAAGGTTCCGGAAGCACGGAGCTGGCCCGTTTGACTGCCCCGTGTCCCAGCCGGGCGATGACGCTGCCGCGCCGCCTTTAATACAACGGCACGACCAGTGAGGAACCCAGAGCCAGCCAGCAGGGCAGCGTAAGGAAGGAAGCCACGGTAGTGGTCAGCAGGATTTGGGTGCCCAGGTCGGGATGGCCGCCGAAGCGTTTGGCCAGAATGACCGGGATGACGGCGGAGGGAATCGCCGCCTGGATGATGATGACGCGCTTGATATAGTCGTCCACCGGCAGGAAATAGGCCATCAGGAGCAGCAGCGCCGGAGCCAGTCCCAAGCGCGTCAGCAGCCCGCAGATGATGGGTTTGGGCTCCCACTTCATGTTGTGCCACAGGTCTCTCATGGAACAGCCGAACAGGATCAGGCACAGGGGCGTGGCGCAGTTGCCGATCATTTCAAAGGTTTTCATGAGAGGCGGCTGGGCTACATAGGTTCCCAGGCCAGACCAGGCGAGTGCCAGGCCCACGATGACCGCCAGCAGGGGGCCGCGGAAGAAGACGCCCATGTTCAGGTTGCCCGGACCGCCTGCGATGATGATGACGCCGATGCTCCATACGACCAGTTCACACCCCACGTTGTGGACGAAAAGGACGCCCAGCGTGGGGTCATTGCTGGCCGTGAACAGCATCTGGATAATGGGAATGACGAAAAAGGCGTAGTTCTGCACCCCCGCCGTCAGGGTGAAGGTGCGCAGGCCCGTGCCGATGCGCATGCGCAGCATTTTGGCGACCAGCCATGCGGACGCGATGCCCAGCAGAAGTTCCAGCGCTCCGGCTGCAATAGCCTGGAGGGAAAAGGAAACGCTGCTGAGCGTTTCATTCCCGGAGAGCACCATGTACTTCATGATGCTGTGGAAGACGAGGCAGGGATAGGCCACATCCATCGCGATGCGCATGATGGGCGCGTCATGGTCCGCCTGGATGACCTGCTTGTGGCGCAGATAGAAACCCGTGGCGAAGAAAAGATAAACGGGAATGGTGGAGAGGAAGGAAGTGAGGATGATGGAACCGGTGTCCATGGCGGCAGGATTGCAGGGCGCGATTGATTAAGGCAAATAAAAAAACGGAACAGGTTATGTGTTTTCCCGCGTCCGGAGCAGGAAATGCGACAGGTCCCTGATGCTGAAAAATACTTTTGAAGGGTTGGCTTCTTCCAGGCCGCGGATGTCCGCGGTAGTTCCCCAGGCGGCGGACAGGCAGGTCACGCCCGCTTTCCTGCAGGCGGTTACATCCGATACCGCATCCCCGACGTAATAAAATTCATCCTTTGCCAGGTGGCAGTCATGCAGCAGTTCCCCAATGGCTTCCGCCTTGTTCGGCCTGTCTTCCGCACCGGTCTTGACAGAGCAGAACAGATCCTGCATGCCGAATTGTTCAAGCGTGATGCGGCAGCTCTTTTCTCCTTTTCCGGTAATCAGGGCAACCAATATTCCCTCCTTTTTCAAGGTGTTGATCAATTCGCGAATGCCTTCATACGGTTTCGGGCATTCTTCATGCATCTTTTCATAAACCGGGTAAAAATCATGAAGGGCTTCCTGCCATTTTTCCCCGGCGACCATTTTAATCATTCCTACTTCATTCAGGCCGAAGGTCTGCGTAATTTCCCGTTCGCTCAGCGTACGGCCCGCGTAGGGGGAAACTGCTTTTTCAAACGCCCGGATGCACATGGGGACCGTCTCCCCTATCGTCCCGTCCAGGTCAAAAGCGATCAGTTTAATCATTGTTCGCGATTCCCGTTGATTTTACGGATAACCCTGCAGGGGTTTCCCGCCGCCAGGCTGTCGGGGGGAATGTTTTTGGTGACCACGCTTCCGGCGCCGATGACGCTGCCTTTTCCGATCGTGATTCCCGGCAGGATGATGACGCCGCCGCCAATCCAGCAGCCGTCTTCTATCGTCACCGGAAGGGCGAAGGTATGGCGAATGTATTCCATGCCCTCCGCCGTTTCCACGGGAGTGAGGCGCTCATTCAGCTCAATGGGGTGCGTAGCGGTGTAAATCTGCACATTGGGAGCGATGAGCACATTGCTGCCGATGGTGATCCTGTTGCAGTCCACGAACGTGCAGCCCGTATTGACGGTGACGTTGTTCCCGATGTGGATGTTGCGCCCGTAGTCGCAGGTGAAGGAATGACCGATGGATACTTTGGCGCCGATGCTGCCCAGCATTTCCTTCAACACCTGGCGCTTTTCCTCCTTATGGTCGTAAGGCAGGGAATTGTACTTCATCAGGAGCCGGTGGGTCTTGCTCTTGAATTCCAGAAACACCGGGTCATGGCAGTCATACCATTCGCCCGCCATGCATTTTTCCAGTTCAGTCATTGTCTTTTTCCCTTTGTTGTTGATTATGGACTGTGGCAGCCATTCTGCCGAGCGATCGTGAATGAATGCTCATTTTGCAGGGTATGCAGATGCTTTCAAGCTAAATGACATGGGATACTTGTCCCTGTTGCAGCTATACGCATATAGCCCTTTCTTTGAAGAAGAAGCCTGCATATTTCCAGAATCATAAAAGTTTTCAGCATGTTCATTAAAATATTCAATGTGCAGACCGGCCCTCGTCAATGAATTAATAATATCCGAAACCGTATGCATCCAGAAATAGGATTTTACGCCATCTTTCGGTTCACAGGCGTATCCGCCGATGGAACTATCCACAGAGGGAATTTTACTGAAATAGGGGTATTTAATCTCGAAAACTTCCTTGTCCAGTTTGCTCTCATCAAAGGAAAGAAAAAATGGGTGTGAATCAAATACATACAAATAGCCGTTATCCTTTAAAAGGCTGCGAATGGTATTCGCCCATACATTCAAATCGGGAAGCCATCCCAATACTCCCTCCGAGGTAAAGACAATATCGTATTTTCCATCATGAATTTTTGATAAATTCATGATGTCGGCTTCAATGAATTTTACGTTTTTAAAATTAAAATCGCCGGCAAGTTTATTTGCAAAAAATATGTTGTCAGGAACTAAATCTACCCCTACCACGCTTTTAGCTGTTTTGGCAAGTATCAATGTATCTGCACCGGTATTACACTGTAAATGGATTATTTCCTTGCCTGATATGTCACCCAGTTCTTCCTGTATATAATGGTTCAAGTGAAGATTATCATCACTTAGTAAAGCTTTAAAGTGATGATAATGCTCTTCTGATATTTTACCCCAAGCCTGCTTGTTAGATTCAATTTCAATCATGCAATATTGCCTTCTTGTTATTATAAATACCTTTTTTACTCCTCCATCGCAGGAAGTGATATACGATGCTATTCTGCAAATTACCAGCAGGGAGCAGCGGTGCACCGCCCCTTGCCATTGGCAAGGAACGGTGCCTGCGCTTTGTGGCAAACAAAAGGTTAAAGATAAACTAAACTTTAACCTCGCTGGGTTTATCCTCTCGCCATGCAATAGAGATCGAAAGACCTGTATTCATGGGACTTTACAGCCTCCCTTTTAGGGGCGGTATAGTATTACTCCCACTCAATGGAGGCCGGGGGCTTGGTGGAAATATCGTAAAGGACGCGGTTGATGCCCTTCACTTCATTGAGGATGTGGTTGCTGGTTTCACGCAGCAGGGCCGGGGGCAGTTCTACCCAGTCCGCCGTCATGGCGTCTTCCGACACGATGGCGCGCAGGTTGGTGGCCCATTCATAGGAACGTTCGTCCCCTTTCACGCCCACCGTTTTCACCGGGATGAGGCCGGCGTAGGCCTGCCAGACCTTTTCATACCAGCCGTATTTCTTCAGGTTGCCGATGAAGATGGCGTCACACTCCCGGATGATGTCCAGGCGGTCCCTGGTGACTACGCCGGGGCAGCGCACGGCCAGGCCGGGGCCGGGGAAGGGGTGGCGCCACAGGATGTCGTGCGGGATGCCCATGGAGGCGCCCAGTTCGCGCACCTCGTCCTTGAACAATTCCGCCAGGGGTTCCAGCACCTTCCCCTGCGCCTGGAGTTCCAGCACGCGCTCCACGCGGTTGTGGTGTGTCTTGATGACGGAGGCCTTGGACTTGGCGTTGGAGGCGCTTTCAATCACGTCCGGATAAAGGGTGCCCTGGGCGAGCATTTCCGCGTCTCCCACAGCGTCCCAGAATACGTCGATGAACAGGCCGCCGATGATGCGGCGCTTCTTTTCCGGGTCGCCTTCCCCGGCCAGGGCCGTCAGGAAGCGTTCGGAAGCGTCCACCGTTTCAATTTCCACGTTCATGCGGGCGAAATTGGTGCGTACCTCATCGGCCTCATTCTTGCGAAGCAGACCGTTGTCCACGAAAATGGCGCGCATGTTCACGCCTGCCTCATGCAGCAGGACGGCCAGCACGGTGCTGTCCACGCCGCCGGAGACGCCGCAGACCACCTGCTTGTTGCCCACGCGTTCCCGGATTTCCCGGATGAGCTGCCTCTTGAAGTCGCCGATATCGAATTTCTTGAGGTTGGCGGCGCAGGAGAGGAAGTTGCGCAGGATGGTGCGCCCTTCATGGGAATGGGTCACTTCCGGATGGAACTGGATGCCGAAAGTTGCTTCCCCCCACTGGAGGGAGACGGGGACGCCTTCCGCGTTGCGGGCGATGACCCGGCAGCCTTCCGCCAGGTGGTCCACCGTATCCGAATGGCTCATCCATACCTGGGAGGAGGGGGACATGTCCCGGTACAGGCCCGTGCAGGCTTCCGGAAGCAGGGCGGCGGGGCCGTATTCCCGCTTGTTGCTGGCCTTGACGGAACCGCCGTGCTTGATGTTCAGCAATTGCATGCCGTAGCACACGCCCAGGACGGGGACGTTCAGGCTTTTGAGCCATTCAAAGTCAATATCCGGGGCGTCTGCGTCCGTGGTGCTTTTGGGACCTCCGGAAAGGATGACGGCGCCGGGTTCGTGAATCTGGTCCAGGTCTTCCAGCGCGTACAGTTTGGCCATGTAGCCCAGTTCGCGCACGCGGCGCACAATAAGCTGGGTGTATTGGGAGCCGAAGTCAATGACGGCTACGAGGTGCTTGTCGTCCATGGGAGAGAGGGTTTAACAGGAATAGTTGATGGGTTCTTCCGTGATGGTGATGTCGTGGGGATGGCTTTCCTTCAGGCCGCCGGAGGTGATTTGGACGAACCGGGCCTTGTCCCGGAGTTCCGTCAGGCTGTGTGCGCCCAGGTAGCCCATGCCGGAACGCAGGCCGCCCATGAGCTGGAAAACCACGTCCGCCAGCATGCCCTTGTACGGGACGCGCGCTTCCACGCCTTCCGCAACGAGCTTGCCGGAGCTGTTCTGCCCGTAGCGGTCGCCGGAGCCACGGCGCATGGCGCCCAGGGAGCCCATGCCGCGGTATTGCTTGAAGTGGCGGCCCTGATAGTGGACCACCTTGCCGGGGCTTTCTTCCGTGCCGGCCAGCAGGCCGCCCAGCATCACCAGGTCAGCGCCGGCGGCCAGGGCTTTCACGATGTCCCCGGAATAGCGGATGCCGCCGTCTGCAATGACGGTGACGCCCGCGGGACGCGCTACGGAGGCTACCTCCTGAATGGCGGTGAACTGGGGCATCCCCACGCCGGAAATGACGCGGGTGGTGCAGATGGAGCCGGGGCCCACGCCCACCTTGATGGCCTGCACGCCCGCCTTGATAAGGTCGGAGGCTCCTTCCGCCGTCACCACGTTGCCGGCCACGATGGGGCGGTCCGTCAGCTTGCGGAGGTTGGAAACCACGTCCATGACGCGGGTGGTGTGGCCGGTGGCAGCGTCAATAAACAGGGCGTCCGCTCCGGCGGAAACCAGCGCCTTGGCGCGGTCCAGGTAATCAGGGCCCACACCCACGGCGGCGCCGCAGCGCAGGTGGCCGTGCTCGTCCTTGGAAGCGTCTGCAAACATGGCGCGCTTCTGGATGTCCGTTTCCGTGATGAGGCCGGCCAGCACGCCGTTTTCATCCACCAGGGGAAGCTTTTCAATGCGGTGGGTATAAAGAATGTGGCGCGCTTCCTCAATGGTGGTGGTGGGAGCCGCCGTAATCAGGCGGGAAAGGGGGGTCATTACGTCCTTGACCCGGATGTTCTGGTAATCGTCCACGCCGCGCATGTCGCGTCCGGTGACGATGCCTTCCAGCCTGCGGTTGGCGTCCACCACGGGGAAGCCGGAGTAACCCTGGTCCATCATGATCTGATGGACTTCTTCCAGCGTCATGTCCTTGTTCACCGTGACGGGGTTCGGTATGACCGCGTTTTCAAAACGCTTCACGCGGGAAACCATGGCCGCCTGGATGTCGATGGGATTATTGCGGTGAATGACGGCCAGGCCGCCTTCCCGTGCCAGGGCAATCGCCAGTTCCGATTCGGAAACGGTATCCATGGCTGCGGACAGCACGGGAATTTTCATGTCAAAACCGGGAACAAGCTGGGAACTGATGTCCGCATCACCGGGAAGAATCGCGCTCAGGCGGGGCAGCAGGAGCACGTCATCAAAACTTAATCCAAGAGGGAGATCTGCCATGCGATAATCTACAGCCAGACACCCTCTGACGCAAGCCGAAACACAGGGGAATCTTATTTTGGGGCGGCACGGCGGCGTTCTGCGCTTTGCTCCCTGCGTTGTCCCGGCGTGTGTCTGTTTTCCGTACAGGAAACTCTTCCCTCTTGATCCGGGGAAACGCCTTGCCTATCCTGAAAGAAAAGAAATGCCTTTCATGAATGCTCCCGAACCCTACCGAGTCCTGTTTGTCTGCCTGGGCAACATCTGCCGTTCTCCTGCGGCGGAAATCATTTTTAAGAAGATGGTGAAGGAACAAGGTTTGGAAAACCTGATTGAAAGCGATTCCGCCGGAATGATCGGCTACCACCGGGGCAGCCCTCCGGATCGCCGGATGCTCGCGTCGCTGGAGAAATACGGCTACAGCGATCCGGGAATCAAATCACGCCCCGTGCGGAAGGATGATCTGGAACAGTTCGACCTGGTTGTGGGAATGGACCGGGAGAATCTGCGGGATTTGAAACGGCTGGACAAAAGAGGGCAATGGGAAGGAAAGATTGTTCCCATGTGCTTTTTCACCACCCGTTTTCTGGATGAGGAAGTGCCGGATCCCTACTATGGAGGCCAGGAAGGCTTTGACCATGTGGTGGAATTGCTCCAGGACGGCTGCGCCAACCTTTTAGAGAACTTGAAGGAGCAGCTCTCCTGAATGATAAAAATGTATCGAGGGAAGGATATTCTTCCCTTTCGTCTCAAGCGATTCCCGTGCCGTGTTCTGCTGGGAAAGGACCGGTTTATGCCCGGAATGAGGATTGGTCATTATTCCGGGCGATGGGAAGTCAGCCGGTATTCAATGAAGCTTCCTCAGTAGTGGGGAAAATCCCCTCTTTCTCATGAGAAAGAAGTAGTTTGGCTGCCAGAGTGAATGAAATGGCAGATATTCTTATGGCCCCTGGATAGCGTCTATTCCGTTTTGGGCGTGTTGAAGAGTAAAAATTAGTTGGCATAGATAATGAATTGATAAAGTTATTGCTGGCATTCCCGTGTTGGAATCAAGCAATGATTGATAATCAATGATTAATCTATTTCAACCATGAAAGAACAATTTAACGACGATATTAATTCCCTGACAGGGGGGCGCAGTTCCGACAGCGGAGGAAAACCGACGCCCATCGATGAAAGCACTCCGGATGCTTTTGACCGGAATTGGAATTGGGAATTTGAGGTGCGCCCGCTGGGGCCTTCTGAAACGGCCAAATGCTTTGTCACCATGGGTGCCGATGATTTGGCGACGCTGACGGTGGATCAAAAGGAGATCATGAACCTCGGTCCGCGCGGGCCGGAAGGAGGCGGTACCTATGATCCGAAGGAAACCTCATTTGACATCGAGGGAGGGAAGCATGAGGCTCATTTGGAATATCAAAACATTACCCTCAAAGACCATAAGAAGAATGTTGCCAAGCTTACCTTTGATATGAACGTGGTCATCACTGACCATCAGACTGGTTCTTCCTCTTCCTATGTCCCTCCGGATACGCAAACGGAACCGGTGGACAATGACGACGAAGGCGAAGACGATCCATGCGGTTCCAGCAGCGGAGGGAGCAGCAGTTCTCCCAACAGCAGCTCCAGCAATCCATGTCCGGACGGCAACAATGGGGGAGATGAAGACGGTGATGAGCCGGTGGGCAATCCTTCCTCTTCAGACGGATGCATGGATAACACGGGAGGAGCGGAACCCCCTCCCACAGCTCGCAGCAGGTTTTCTTCCGCCTCCCTGTACGGCAGCATTTCTTCCGCCGGTAAGCGCGTAACCACTCAGACCAGGAAAACCAGCATGGTGTGGCGCACCAATTTCGGAGCTTTCCGGGGGATGGAAGGAATGCCTTATGGCATGCTGGAAATTGTAGCTTACAACTTTTCTTCCAAATTATGGACGCCCGCCGCTCTTCAATACCTGCACCCGATGGCAAGCAGTATCCAGCCGCCTCCCGGAGGCAGCTTGAGAGCGGACACGGCTTTTCAGATCAGGAATGGGGGTACCAATGTCAATTATTACTGCTATGCTGGCGCGGCCAGCGCAGGCTCCATAGGCGGGTCCAAGAAACGGGGTGGCTCCGTTTCCATGACTTACGCCCAAGAGAGCAGCCGTACTGCCAATGCAGCTTCTCTTTTTTCTACGGAAATGCGCGTGAGCAATAACAGGGGAAATTCCGTTCTGTACGGAGGGGCTTCACTCTCTTCCCTAAAGAACGCTACCGGGTATGTTTCCAAGCTTGGTTCTTCCTATACGGCGCAGGATTTTTCCCAATATCTGGACATCGTGCGGGGGAGTGACGGAAACATCCGCCAGATATGGAACCTGTGGGATGGCCTTGCCAGCATTGAACATGTGACGGCTGACGGCTATGTGATTGCCTTTTATCTGCCGGAGCAGGTGGGGGAAAAAGCGAATGGCGTTTATCCCGTCACGGGTACTCCGTTTAAGACTTTCTCCATTTCCGGAGATACGGCAACCAGCAAACTCACGGTCACGGAACAGGCTGAAGGCCGTTCCCCCTATGTCACCCGTTATTGGCAGGGAATGGGAGGCGCCTGGTGCATGTCCCAGGGTGAAGGAGAAGACGCCATTTACACCCTGCGGGAAAAACAGGCTATCACTTCCACCACATGGAAATTGATCACTACCGTTCAGCGCGGAGAAACAGGAACACCCATTTCTCGCGTGTGTGAAACTTATGAACAGACCTCCAAGGGGAACCTTTGCACCAGCCGAATTGAAGCCTACGGCACTGATTATGCCCGGGAAACCACTTACGATTATAACAGCATAGGAAAACTGTCACGGGAAACTGCTCCCGACGGGAGTGTCAAGACGTGGGCCTACGACGCTTTTGGTCGTGAAACAGTTCGCATGGAACCCTGGTCCGGAGGGGAAAGAAAAGGCACCTACACCTATTACCGGTACTCGGACCGTCCGGATCCGGATATCATCCACCAATATGTCGTTCTTACCATCAAAGCTGTACGGTTAAGGGACACGCACTACACCTATGAGGAAGCCAATGATGTGCGCCGTGTGACCAAGCGGACGGCTGCCCTGGGTGCGGAAGGAGAGCAAGTGGAAATAACGGAAACATGGATGCCCTCAGCTTCCAATGTCCATGCAAGGGGCCGGTTGAAGATGCGGCAGGCCGTCAATGGGGTACAGACCTCTTACGAGTATGAAGCAGACAGTCAATACGGCGCCCTGTACAGGATCACGGCGGAAACCCGGGTTGGGGGAGAGGCTGTGCCGGGGCAGAGCAAGCGCAAATTGACTTACGTGTCCGCACAGGGCACCAACACCCGGATAGAAAAATACGCTTTTCTGATGGATGGAACCTGGGCATTGACAGATACGGCGGACTACGAATATGACAAGGAGAGGCGATGGATCAAGCGCACGCGCGGCAACGAACGCGTGACGGAACGTGAAATGATGTGTTGCGGCCCCTTGTGGGAAAAGGATGAAGACGGAGTAATGACCACCTACTCCTACAACACGGCCCGCCAGCTTGTGGAAACCATTCGTTCGGCTACGGAAACTACTCCGGAGACCATTGTCAGCTACACGCGGGACGCTTTTGGCAGAGCCCTGGCGATACGGCGGGACGTCGGTCCCATGGCAACCAGTGAAGGGCGGGAATACAACCTGCTGGGGCAGCTTGTTCGTGAAACGGACGTGCTTGGGAGAGACCATGCCTATGCCTATAGTGAGGATGGATTGACGAAAACCGCTACCACGCCGGCAGGAGCCACGCTTGTCACCCGCCGCCATGCGGATGGAACCATTTTGGAACAAAGCGGAACGGGACAGAGGCATTTGCTTTATCAAACGGAATGCACGGAAGAAGGGATTCTCCATTCCACCCTTATACCGCAGGAAGCCGGGGAACCGGTCCTTATGGAACAATCTGTAACGGATGGCTGGGGCAACGTAGTCCGTCTTTCCCGGGCCAATGCCAACGGCGGCCTCATCCATGAACGATACAGTTTTGATACAAAGAACAGGCTGTTGCGGAAAGGGACGGACGGCATGGCTCCGATGCTCTACGACTATGACTTCTTCGGCAACGTGGTGAAAGAGACCTGGAAGTTGGCGGAAGAACCTGCTCCGGCTAACTCCCATATAACAGAATACTCCTATGCCTGTGAACGGAGGGAAGACGGCATATACCGTGTGAAGACTGTGGTGAATTACAATAGTTACGGGCTGCCTTACTCGAAAAGCACGGCGAGGCTGGTCTCTTTCCTGTCTCCAGTCGTTGCTGAAAAGATCATCTCTTCGGATACGAGAGGCAATGAAATTCCGGAATGGATGGAATATACGGCTCCCGGCAAACGTACAATCAGGAAACAGGTTCCTGATTCCATAGTCATTGCAGAAGTGCTTGTCATTGATGGGTATGAAGTCTCCAAAAAGGATTTCGCAAACATGACTACGACTGCGGCGCGTTCCTACACGGCCACGGGGAAAAAGGAAATCCTTACGGACACGCGCGGCAATGAAACCACGATCATGTTTGATCTTGCCGGGCGCGAAACCGGGAGAACAGACGCTGCCGGCAATACGGTTACGACTGTCTATGATCCGGTGACGGCATTGCCCTCCTGCATCACGGACGCACTGGGGAAAACGGCTTGCTATGCTTACGATTTGCGCGGACGCAAGACTGCTGAATATGGTACGGCAGCGCAGCCCTCTGTTTTTGCTTACGACGATGCGGACAGGTTGGTAGAACTCAAAACTTTCCGGGCTCCGGAAGAAACCATAGCAGGTGATCCGCGTGAACGGACGGATGGCGATACCACCGTGTGGAGCTATGATGAAGGCTCCGGCCTCATGACGGCAAAAACCTATGCTGACGGGCATGGGGAAACCTATTCCTATGACGGGTGGAACAGGCTGGTGACCAAATCACAAGCCCGGACGGTTGATGAACAGGGAACTCATCTTATGACGACTTACGGCTATGATGAGTTGACGGGAAATCTGCTCTCTGTCACCCACAATGATGCGACGCCGGCCATAGGCTACACATATAACCATCTCAATCTCCTTACGCAGGTAACGGATGATTCCGGTACGCGCACGATTTCCTATAACCAATATAATGAAGCGGTACAGGAAAATACGGCAGGTCTGGTTGCCAGCCGGCTTGACTACCAAAGAGACAGTCTGGGACGATTTCCTGGCTATAGTTTGCAATACAAAGATGATGTTGTTTTTCAAACCATTTGGAATTATGATATGTATAAACGCCTTGGCACTGTTTCCCTCAGGCGTGCAGGCGACCGGTTTACCTACGGCTATCATGCAGTTCATGGGCTTTTGGAAACGCTCACCTATCCCAACGCCCTCAAGAGATGGTATGCCCGGGAGGAAAAACGTGACTTGCTGACTAAAATAGCCTACCAGCGTCCCGGGAGCGCCGACTATTTAGCTAAAGTCGACTATACTTACGATGCACTGGGGCGCCCCCTGGAAAAGAAGGATTACTTTAATACTCCCAATCCCGATCTTACTCATGTTTACACGTATAATGACCGGGACGAACTGGTTGCCGACGTGATGAACCGGGGCGGAACGTACAGCTACTCCTATGACAATATCGGTAACCGGTTGACCTCACAGGAAGGAGCGGAAGCGGCTCCCACCGTTTATTTGTCAAATAATCTCAACCAGTACATTTCCGGTGATCGGGAACCCTCACAGGAAGAAACGGGAGAAGTTACAATCGTCTATGAGACAAATAGTCTCAACCAATACACTTCCATTATCGGCGGAGAAGAAAGTCCTTTGATACGGGAGTACGACGAAGACGGCAACCAGATTAAGGTAAAAACCTCTACAGGCGAGTGGGAGGTAAAGTATAACGCCTTGAATCAGGCGGTCAGATTCACGCAGGATGCCAAGCGGGTGGAATGCCGTTACGACTACCTGAACAGGAGAGTGGAAAAAACAGTCTATGAAGGAGAAATGCTGGTGTCCCGGAAACGGTTTATTTACTGTGGTTTTCTCCAACTTGCGGAACTGGATGCAGCCAATGCAACGGAAACGGTGCAACCCGTTCTTCGGAAAACCTATCTATGGGATCCTATGGAGTCCACGGCAACACGAATCCTGGCAATGACCACATTCGACGAAACGGGTACCTATGTGGAAAACCTTTTTTATACGCATGATCTGTTGAAAAATACTACAGGTCTATTCGATACCCAGGGAGAATGCCGCGCCCTGTATGAATACGGCCCATACGGCAATGTTCTCAGGATGGAAGGCAATATGGCGAAGGATAATCCCTTCCGTTTCTCCAGTGAATATGCGGATGATGAATTAGGTCTGGTATATTATAATTACAGATATTATAATATTTTAAACGGTAGATGGTTGAATAGGGAGCCCATTGGAGAGGATGGTAATTTCAATTTATATAGAATGGTTTATAATAATCTTTTCACGTTTATCGATTATACTGGGAGTATCCCAGTGAAAACACCGGATGCTGCGATGACCAACTCTCCTTCTTATCTCGCGGATATAGCAAGAGCGACTCGAGGCATTACATCATCATCTAATATATCTCGAAGAGCTGCAAGAGTTGCGGCTGCGGCTGCGGCTGTTGTCATCGCTACCCGGAAAGGCTGTAAACCCTGTAAGCCCCCGGCTGGATCGAAACGGCATGACATTGCCAAACCAGGATCCAGAGAAAGAGGAGCTCACAAGTGTGATACTGTAGGTCACGTTAAAGTATGGACGATGAATCAGGCTCCATTTCCATCATGCATATGCAATTGGAATGGTCCTGTTACTTTGGAAAACACACAAACTCCACCAGAAGGAAGTGCCCCGGATGGCCCTCCCCCTCCTAATCCCGCTGGTGGCGGAGGCCCTTTATAATATAGAACAAAAATAATTCTATGCAAAAAACTATTTATTATCCCGAAGGCTTGCCAGTTAGAACAGGCGATATAGTGTGGAATAATGAGGGTGTGAATGTACGCAAAGTGATAAGTATTGTCACGGAAGAAGAGGCTAAACAGGTGTTTGTTGCAGATGGCGTGACAGATGGGGCCGGATTTTTCTGGTCGCGTTATATCGGTGAATCGGATTTAGGTATCCTTGGCTTTGAATCGAAAGAATCTTTTGAAGAAGAAGGCGTAGGAAAACTCTCTCGACCAGAATTATTATGCGTGAAATTTTTATTTCATTTGCTGGGAAAGCAGATCGGTTTGAATATATGGAATAATAAAGATTATCTGTATTATCCTGTTCTGTGGCCAGAGGAAAGGGAAGACGGAAAATATGAATGGATATGGTATTTGTTTTTCCAACCGTATCGCCCACCAGTCACATCGTTTGATGAAGAACAGTGCTTTCGGTTTGATGAATATCGATGGCATTTTGAAAAAGTGGATCGGAAAAAGCAGGATTTGGTTCGAGGTCTGTAACAAGTATTATGTTTTAAGTACTAAACATAAATATAATTTCTATCTTCTATCCTTTAAAGTAGAATGGAAGCAGCCTTTATAGAATACAGTTCATAAGCTTGTTACATGTTTGATTAAAGTTTAATTCAATCAATGCTAGACCTGTTCTTTTATTTTCCCCTAGGCAGAGATATGATGATATTAAGTACATTTGCCTGCAAAATATGGATCCAATAGTTAGGCAGGAAGTCTGCACTGTGGGCAGGAAACTGGCCCTAGCATGAATCGGAGAGTTATTATTGCATGAGAATAAAGAAAAAGCGTAAATTAACATGGCTATGATTTATCCTTCCGAGATTCTCAATAATATGATCCACGAAGTGGAAAAAGCATTTCCGTTGGAAACTCCTGTTTTTCCAACAAGTAGTATTCGCGATCTCATTGAAAACCCCGACCATCCGGATGATGAAGGGCGAGAATGCGGCGAACCGTTTTTGAACCAACGCTGGATTGATGTTCCTGCTATACAATGGTACTATAACGCCGAGTTTGTGAGTTTTGCTGCAAGTAGTGCTCTTGCCTATTTTCTCCCGTCAATCATAAGGCTTTCTTATCTTGAGGAAATAGCAAATGAAAAAAGGTACATGAGTGACACGAGGGAATGGATGATGAATGTACTAACTGGAATTAATTTTTGGGGAGAAGAAGTGCATTGGCGGATAAAAACTACAAATGATATCTATCATTCGTATACAAAAAAACAACTTGACTTAGTCAGAAATTGGATTTTATTCGAAAATAGAAAGCACAACGATGAATCCGGTTGTACTCATGCTCTTGACTTGGTAGATAGGGCAGCAAAAAAATTAATATAAATATGGCTTATTATTCCCATGAGAGTCTGAATAATATGATTCAGGAAGTGGAAAAAGAGTTTCCTCTTGGAAATTCTTTTTTTCCGACAACCAACATTCGGGAGCTCATTGGAAATCCGGATTATCCTGATGATGAAGCAACAGAATGTGTCAAACCATTTTTAAATAAACGTTGGATTGATGTTCCTGCCATTCAATGGTATCACAATGCAGAGTTTATCAATTTTTCATCGACCTGTGCCCTTTCATATTTTTTCCCTTCTATTATCAGGAATTCCTATATGGAGGAAATATCAGGAGCAAATAATTATATGATAGACACTGAGGAATGGATGATGAATAAACTTATTATAATTTGTTTTTCAGAAAGAATACGGGACTATGTACAAATAGAAGTAGATTATATATATCATTCCTATACAAAAGATCAACTCAGCATCGTTAGGAAATGGATATTATTTCAAAATAAGGATAATTATTTTACTGATGGATGTGATAATGCCTTAAAAATATTAGACATGGCAATAAGGAATAAGTAACAATTCATATGTTAATTCTTAGGGATATGTCCTCTACAATGGAATAACTAACTATGGACTCTCTCTACATCATCGGGTTTCCGTCCCTCTATGGAGGGGCGGGAGCCGAGCTTTACCACCAGATTAAGGTTTGGAGGCACATGTGTGTGGATATTCATCTCATTCCCACCCAAAAAAACGTGCACCGTGCCGAGCTCTATCCGGAAATGGTTGGGCAGGGCGTCACGGTACATGAGGGGTGCGACTGGTCAGCTATTCCGGAAGGCGCGCCCGTCATCAGTTTTTGCAATGAAGAGTTCCTGGCTGCGCTGCCGGAGATACGGAAACGGACAAGAAAGACAGTGTTTGTCAATTGCATGACCTGGCTTTTCGGACGGGAAAAGGAAGCCATGAAGAGGGGTGATATTTCCCTGTTTCTTTATCAGAATGACCAGGTGAGGGAGAGCGTGATGCCGCGCCTGAGAGCCTTGAATGCCGATCCGTCCATCCGGTTCATGACGTTCAAGCCGTATTTTGACACGACTGATTTTCCCTTCATTGTCCAGCGATCCACGGACTGGTTTGGCGCGGGGCACATTTCCCGCCAGGATGAGGACAAATTCAGCAAGGACACGTGGCACATTTACGAGAATTTCGCTTCACCCGTCCGGAAGAGAGGAACTTTTCTTGGCTTTGATCAGCGGAGCGAGGCGAAGACCGGAAGGCCGCCCGACTGGGTGGAGACGTTCCATGACCAGAGGTCTCTATCCCAGCAGGAGTTTTACCAAAGATGCCACATCGTGTTGCAACCCACGGATACGACGGAGAATTGGCCGCGCGTGGGCTTTGAGGCCATGGCGAGCGGAAGCGTGCTTATTGTGGACAAGCGCGGAGGCTGGGAACAGATGGTGGAACACGGAAAGACCGGATGGCTGTGCGAAAGCCCCGGGGATTTCATCACATACGCCACCAAGATGGCGTGGGAACCGCATTACCGGGAGGACATGGCTGCTGCCGCCCGGGAACGCGGCATGGCTCTGGGAGGGCTGGAAGCGTCCAGGGAAAGCTGGCTGGAAGTGTTTGAAGCAATCAGCCGGATACCGGATTAGCAACCTTCTCCCCGCCATGATAGGTGGATGATCTGTTGGCGCACATGGTCAGATAAGCCACGTGCCGTATCGGCAGAGGTTTTTCTGCCTGTTCATGCTGTAGGCGATGATGTATTTGAGGAGGTCTGCCTGGGAGTAGCCGTGTTCTGCGGCCGCCAGGCAGATGGAGCCGCTTTTGCCCAGGTGGCAGCAGATGTTCATTTCCAGGATGCGCCGTTCGCCTTTTTCAAAGTCAATCCGGTAGTCGATGCGGAAATAGTCCATCGGCCCCAGGGCGTCCCAGACTTTCTGCACGTCGTTGGCGATGTCCTGTTCCAGGCCGTGCACGGAGACTATCTGGTAGCCCAGGTGGTCATGCAGTTTCAGGTCTTCCGTGATGATGCTGCCCGGTTTGTCGGATTTCGGCTGCACGTATCCCAGGATGACGGGTTTTTCACCCCCCAGCACGGGAACCGTGACGTCAATGCCTTCGCAGTATTGTTCCACGAGCACTTCATGCCCTTCCTCCATCAGGCGCCGGGCGCACGCGGCTACCGCCTCCCAGGAGCCGCAGATGCTGTCTTCCCGAATACCGCCGGAAGCGGCTCCAAACCGTTTTTTGACGAAGTAGGGGCCGGGAAAGGGCGCCTTGTCCGGAATGCCTTTTTCCCCGGAAAGCCCGATGCCCTCCGGCATGTTCAGGCCCAGGGAGCGGAATACCAGCTTGGTCAGGAGCTTGTCTTCCGCAATGGCGCGGATGTTGGGCGGGGCGCCCAAATAGGGGACCTGGATGAATTCGCAGTACGAGGAGATGAATATTTCAGGCTTGGACATGCCGAACCTGTTCATCAGGGAGAATACATAGTCCACGTTTCCTTTGGCGAATTGCACGGAATAGGGCTTGGAGGAGGAGACGACGTCATAGCCGATGTCCTGAATGGCCTTGTAAATGTTGTAGTGGTACTGGGGATAGCCTCCGTTGCCCGTGTAGGGTTTTTTGGAGAAATCGGGAGCGTCGGGGGCATACGGGGCCAGATACATGATCCTTGCCGGCTTGCCATATTGATTGAGTTGAATATCCGGTATTTCAAACATGGTCTGTGGCGATTGCGTGGAATGTTTCTTGGATTATGGAAATCGCCGCAGTGTTCAAATAATATAAATAATAAGGGACGGCATAGCCGTCCCGGAGAGAATGGAAAAGAAGGAGGGAGAACTCCCACTCTATTTTCTGGACATCCCCTTGGCCACGCGCTTGACATATTGCTCCATGGACGGAAGTTCCTGTTCAATGCATTCCACCAGCTTGAGCTGCGTGCGGCAGCGGATGAGGTTGTGGTCCGGGCGGGAAACCTTGAAATATTGGTCTCCTTCCAGGTAGTCCGTCAGGAACCGGATGCCGATTTCCAGCGTGATGAGTTTTCCGGAGAAAGCAAGCTGGTCTATTTCCGCCTGGGTCAGGAAGCCGTGGGCGGCGGCCAGATACCCTTCCACAATGGATTGGAACATCGGCATGCGCATGCGCACCTTGTCCAGGTCTTCCTCATCTTCTTCCGTAGGCGGGGTAACGGTGCGCACCATGTCGCCGAAGTCGTACAGCACAAGGCCGGGCATGACCGTATCCAGGTCAATGACGCAGACGGCGTGGTCCGTATCCTCGTCCAGCATGACGTTGTTGATTTTGGTGTCGTTATGGGTGATGCGGGTAGGAAGCACGCCGCTGGCCTGGAGGTCCAGCAGACGGTCCACGTCCTGCTCGCGCGCCTTGATGAAGTCCAGTTCCGGAAGGCAGGTGGAAAGGCGTTCCTGCGGATCCTGCGCCGCCACTTCCACCAGGCGGTTGAAGCGGTTCCGGGTGTGGTGGAATCCGGGAATGGTTTCCACGATGTCGTCCGGATTCATGTCGCTGATCAAGTCCTGGAAGGATCCGAATGCAAATCCGGCCTGGTACGCCTGGCGGGTGTTTTCCACCACGTCGTAGGTATGCGTGCCTGCCAGGTAATTGTAGCAGCGCCAGATGCCGTCGCCGGGAATGTCGATGTAGTTGCGGCCGCCGCGTGCCGGATAGAGGTTGAGGGTCTGCCCGGCAGAGTCCTTCAGGCGGCGCAGGACTTTCCAGTTGATGTGCCGCGTGACTTTCTCCACATTGCGCATGACGGCTCTGGGGTCCTTGAAGACATAGTCGTTGATGCGCTGGAGGATGTAGGAGTCTTCCGTCCCGTCGCTTTTGCGGTAGGTGGCCTTGTAAGTGGTGTTGATGTGGCCGCTGGGGATTTCCTTGCCGGTGACGAATTCCCCTTCAATGGCGAAGAGGTCTCCAATTCCGGCGATACGGCACAAGAGCTGGTCGGGGTCTGTCGTTGCGGCAAGCGGAGCGGTCATGTGGAAGGGAGAGAGGGTTGAACGGATGGTTTTAACGAACGAATTTATAGCCTACAAGTTCGTCAAGCTTGCTCTTGAGCCGGGAAATGCCTTCTCCGTTGAGCGCGGAAAGGGGGATGACGTCCACCTTAGGAAAACGCATGCGGAAGTTGGCCAGGTTTTCTTCCGCCCCTTCCAGGTCCATTTTGTTGGCGACGACGAACCAGGGCTGTTTGGCCAGGTCTTCACTGTACAGCTTGATTTCCGTGCGGAGGTTTTGAAGGTCTTCAATGGGGTCGCGGCCTTCGCTGCCGGCCATGTCCAGAACGAAGACGAGCACCTTGCAGCGCGTGATGTGGCGCAGGAATTCATGCCCCAGGCCGCGGTTGTTGTGCGCGCCTTCAATGATGCCGGGAATGTCCGCCACAACGCAGCGGCGGAAGCTGTCGAATTCCACTACGCCGATGATGGGCTGGAGCGTGGTGAAGGGATAGTTGGCGACTTTGGGCTTGGCTTCCGAGATGTCTCCCAGCAGGGTGCTTTTGCCCGCGTTGGGGTAGCCCACCAGTCCGGCGTCCGCAATGCGGCGCAGTTCCATGAAGAAGACGCCTTCCTCCCCTTCCGTTCCCATCTCGGCTTCCGTAGGCGCCTGGTTGGTTGCAGAGCGGAAATGCCAGTTGCCCTTGCCGCCGATGCCGCCCTGGCACAGCGTGAACCGGGTGCCGATTTCCGTCAGGTCCGCAATTTTTTCCAGCTCGATGCCTTCGCCTTCCCGTTCCAGCCAGGTCGCCTCCGCCATGGAGGAGGCATTGCTGCGGTAGATGATGGTGCCGGGAGGAACTTTCCCGATGACGGATTTGCCGTTTTTGCCATGCTTTTTGGCGCTTTGTCCGCCTACTCCATCCGTGGCGATCAATTTGGGGTCGTAGAAAAAGGAGCGCAGATCATTCGTGTGCGGGTCCACTTCCAGAATGACGCTTCCGCCATCGCCGCCGTCTCCTCCGTCCGGACCGCCCTTGGGCACGAATTTGGCCCTGCGGAAGCTGACCAGCCCGTTTCCTCCCTTTCCTGCCCTGGCAAATATGCGGATGTTGTCAACAAACATGTTCTGAATATGAAGCATTTCCCCCCAAAACGCAAGACAAGTGCAGGACTGTACGGCTTTTCCATGGCATGTGCCGCTAACTTTTCCTGTGAACCGGAAAGCTGTTTGGCAAAAGGAAATTCCGGAAAATTACGGCAACCCCGGGTATTTTTCCGACGGCCCGTATTGGTTCGTTCCCCGCTGGCTGTCTTCACAGCAGTAAATGAGAAGAATAATGCTCCCTATCAGCGGAACCAGATAAAGCAGCAGCATAATTCCTCCTTTGTTGGTGTCATGCAGGCGCCTGCATGTGACGGCCAGCGAAGGAATCACGGTAAATAGACTCCATAGCAGAAGGGGAACGGCACCTGCCATGCCATAGGTAAAAGTTTCAGTTGATGACATTTGCTGCGGATGATGGCAGGCAAACAGGATGATCATGAAGATGGTGAGGGCCATGTCCAACAGGAGCAGGACGGCAGTCTGCCCCAATACCCAGTACCAATATTCCGAACGGGTAGCCCTCCCGGAAAATACAGCGTATTTGGAAATTACCGATTTGGCGGCCGTCAGCAGATTGTATCCCTTGAAAGTTGATGCTTGCGTGGCGTTCATGCCTGATGTTAGCCGCCGCGGGTCCGGGATGTCAATTCCCTATCCGGAGGAACGTTTTATATAGGGGATTTAAAGTGTGTGAATTATCTATTAAGAATATCTTTTGGGAAACTCCTGCTGGTCAGAAGTCTGGAAAAATGGAGCCGCATGATGGAACTTCATGGAATCCGCCTTCTGAAGGAGAGGCGCATGCAACCGCTTTTTTCCCGGGCATGCCGGGCAAACGGTCTTTTGGATTGAAAATCAGCGTCGGCATGGCATGATGCCCGTGAATCATGCCCCGCCTTTCCATCCAATTGCCCGACGGTTCCGAGAAAACCATCGTTCTTCCGAAGAACGGCGAATATTTCGCCCGCATCGGACGCGACGAACATTGTGAAATAGTGCTGCCTTTTCAGTCCGTGTCCGGAGAACACGCCCTGCTTCAGTTCAAGGAGGGCGCGTATGTTCTGGAAGACCTGGGTTCAACTAACGGAATCAAGATCAACGGGCTCACGCCCATGGGCGCCGCCTCTCTTTACGATGGCGACGAAATTGCCCTGGGAGATGCCAGGCTCCGGTTTGCCGAAGAGCCTTCTCCGGGACTCATTCCCGAGCCGACCGAAGCGGGGGAGGAAGAGGCAGCTCCTTCCGCCGCCATGCGGAATTTGCAGCAATTGGCGGATGAGGCCACCCGTACGGCGCGGAAGAATTATTTGTGGATGGCCCTGTATGCCGTCCTGATGTTTTTCCTGGCCGTTTTTGCCGGGTTGACTTACAAGCATTATAAGGTGACGGGAGAATTGCTGCCCCTTCAGTGGCTCGGCATTGAGTCTCCCAAGGCAGCCTTGAAGTCCATGACGCCTCCGCAGGCGGCGGACGCCGCGCAGCAGTAGGCCAATTCAAGCTTTTCCGCCGTTTTCACGAGCTGGCAGGGGTATTCCATCGGGCGCGTTCCGCATCCGGGAACAGCATGAAGGGAGCCACGGCACCCTGTTCCAGTTCCAGCAGATATTGCTTGATAGTCAGGCCGCCCGCGTAACCGGTCAGTTTTCCATTGGCTCCAATGACCCGGTGGCAGGGAATGATGATGCTGATGGGGTTCTGGTTGTTGGCATGCCCAACGGCCCGGCAGGCTGATGGCTGTCCAATTTGCCGGGCGATATCGCCGTAGCTTCTGGTTTCCCCATGGGGGATGGTTTGAAGGGCCTTCCAGACCGTTTGCTCAAATTCCGTTCCCTGCGGAGAAAGGGGCACGTCAAACATGCGGCGGCCACCTTGAAAGTATTCGTCCAGTTGGCTGGCTGTTTGGCGCAGCAGGGGCGTTTCCTCCCATTCCACATGCTCCGGTTGCACCATGCGGCTAAAGAAAACGTGCGTGACGGCCGTTCCGTTTTCCACGATGACGATGGCCCCCACGGGGGTTTGATGAAGAAGGGCCCGGCCACGGGGTGAAGGAGTGGTCTTCATACCGTAATCATAGCATGCGGCGGAAGAGAGTTTCTATCCATTTTACAGGGTATTTCCGCCATCCTGCAAGGGAAGGGAGGGAAAAGGCGCCCGTCCGGACGTATTTTGTTTGAAAGGCTGCGGTTCCAAGTACAGTATTGGTCCGTATGAAGAAGAGCCTGTTTGCCGTGTTGTTGGCCGCCTGCCTGTGCATGTCCGTAAAGGGAGAAGACGCCAAGCCTCCGAAGACCCTTCCCGGCGGATGGGTTTATGTTTGGGGTGACGAGTTCAACGGGTCCAAGATAGACGCCAAGAAGTGGAAGCCGGAGCTGGGCGTGATACGCAATCAGGGGTCCCAGCAGACCTATACAGCACGGCCCAAGAACATGAGGCTGGAAGACGGCTGCCTGGTCCTGGAGACCCACTTTGAGAAGTTCGCCAATATCAATTACAAGAAGAGTCCGTCGGACTGGATTAAGAATACCAAATTCATGCCCTACACGTCCGGTTCCGTGACGACGATCAAGACGAAGAATTTCATGTTCGGCAGACTGGAAGTTCGGGCCAAGGTTCCCAGAACCAAGGGCATCTGGCCTGCCATCTGGCTGCTTGGCAAGAACAAGTGGGGCTGGCCCGTCAATGGAGAGATTGATATGCTGGAGAATATTTCCCAGCAGCCGGATGTGGTTTATTCCACCTTCCATTTGAGCCCGGACGGCGTGTCCAAGAAAGATGCTTCCCGCGGAGGCACGGTGAAGATTGATAACCTCTCCGATGATTTTCATACGTATGTCATGGAGTGGGACAAGGATTCCATCAAGCTGATGGTGGATGACAAGCTGGTGAAATCCATTGATCTGAATACCACCAATTATGCCAATGAGGCGGGCAATCCGTTCCGTACGCCGTTTTACCTCATTCTCAATTCCGCCGTGGGCGGCAACTGGTGTGAAAAGGCTCCGAAGGATGGCAACGGTTATCCCGTGAAGTTCCTGATTGATTACGTCCGGTTCTACCAGACGAAGGAGCACGCCCAGCAGGCCAAGCAGTTTGATCCGGAAACCGGATTGCCGAAGAAGAAGTAATCCCGCCTTTTTCCTGGCTGGAACGGTTCCGGTATGGGGGCAGAAGCGGAACGTGTCCGGTTTTGTCCTTGTGCGTGGGAGATAAGGCGGAGACGGCTTTTTAAAGAATCCTTTCGCTTCGCTCTGGAGTGGAGTATGCCCTAAAGGCCGGGAGGCATTCATTCCCGGGTGAGCGCATTCCGTTTATGCCGGGGTGATGTGTTCTTTTACCGTGTTTCCTGATGGTCCGTACTGTAAAAACAGGCGTTTGATCCGTTCATGTTCCGGCTTCACTCCTCCTGTGGATTTCAAGCTGAACATTTCATGGAATGGCGTTGCGCCGCTTTCGGGTTTTGATGCAGTGGCGCAAAAAAACGGCCCCGCCGGACAGGAGGGGCCGTTTTTGCTGTCAAAAAGGAAATGCCAGGCTTTAGAAGGCTGTTCCCGTGGTCTGGGTCAGTTCCTGGAAGCGGGCCAGGATGCGGGCGGTCACCGGACCGATTTTGCCGGAACCCAGCTGGTAGGCGTCCAGTTTGGTGACGGGGACGCATTCCGCTGCCGTGCCGGTCAGGAAGCATTCATCCGCGCAGGTGATGGTAAAGCGGTTCATGGTTTTTTCCTCCGCCGGGATTTGCAGTTCCCGGCAGATTTCCAGCACCACGCGGCGCGTGATGCCGTCCAGGCAGCCGTCCGTGACGGGCGGCGTGAAGACGGCTCCGTCTTTTACGATGAAGATGTTGTCTCCCGTGCATTCGGCCACGTTGCCCAGGTCGTTCAGCATCAGGGCTTCCGCTACGCCCTGGCGCACAGCTTCCATCTTGGCCAGGATGTTGTTGAGATAGTTGAGGGATTTGACCTGGGGGCAGAGGGCGTCCGGACGGTTGCGGCGCACGGAGCTGGTGATCAGGGCCAGCCCGTTTTCATACACGGCGGGATCGTACAGGGAGATTTTATCCGCAATGATGAAGACGCTGGGGCGTTTGCAGTTGAAGGGGTTGAGCCCCAGGTTGCCAACGCCGCGGGTAACCACCAGGCGGATGTAGCCGTCGCTCAGGCCGGAAGCCGCCGCCGTTTCGCATACCGCGTTGGAGAGTTCCTCCCGGGTATAGGGAATGTCCAGCAGCAGATAATGGGCGCAGTTGTACAGGCGGTCCATGTGGTCTTCCAGGCGGAAGACGCGCTTGTTGTAAAACCGGATACCTTCAAAAATGCCGTCTCCATAGAGCGTACCATGGTCAAAAACGGAGGTCTTGGCCTCCTCCTGTTCCACCAGCTTTCCATCTAACCAAATCTTCATCGTTGTCTAGAATTTAGAAATTATTTATGCCAGAGCAGGATAGCCCCATTTGAAGAGGGGGGGAAGCTATAAATTCACCGGAGAGAACAAAAGTTCCGTCACCTGCAACGGGAGAGGCACGCGCGCGTTAAAAATATATGGAGGTATTCATGGAGCAGGCTTGACATTTATTTTCCAGTGCTTTTAGCTCTCGCGCGCAATGTCAGACCCCTCCAAGTTCCGCAACCTCGCCATTATCGCTCACGTTGACCATGGGAAAACGACCCTGGTCGACCAACTTTTGCAGGCGGGGGGAGCCTACCGGGCCAACCAGGCCGTGCAGGAACGCGCCATGGATTCCATGGACCTGGAACGTGAAAAGGGCATCACAATCAAGGCCAAGAATACTTCCATCCTCTGGAACGGCTACACGATCAACATTGTGGATACCCCCGGCCACGCGGACTTCGGCGGGGAAGTGGAGCGCGTGATGAAGATGGTGGACGGCGTGCTGCTGGTGGTGGACGCTTTTGAAGGTCCGCAGGCCCAGACGCGTTTCGTGCTTCGCAAGGCCCTTCAGGAAGGGCTGATGCCCATTGTGGTCATTAACAAGATCGACCGCCCCCATGCCGACCCTGCCGCCGTGCATGACCAGGTGCTGGAGCTTTTCCTGGAACTGGGCGCCACGGACGAACAATTTGAAGCTCCCTTTGTGTACGGGTCCGCCCGCGACGGCTATTTCATGAATTCCATGGAGGGGGAACCTCCTGTGGACTGCACGCCTCTTCTGTTCAAGATTGTGGAGCACATCCCCGCTCCTAAGGATGCCGATCCGGAAGGGGAGTTCAAGATGCTCGTTTCCAATATTGACTGGGACGACTACGTGGGCCGCGTGGCCATTGGCCGCATCACCTCCGGCACCGTGAAGAAGGGGGATACCGTATGGCTTCACCAGAGCGACGGCACCTGCATTTCCGGCAAGGTGACCCGCATGTTTGAATATTCCGGCCTGGGCACCACGGATTCGGCCATCGGCGTGGCGGGCAACATCGTAGGCGTGGCGGGGTTTGAAAACGTGAACATCGGTGAGACCCTGGGCGGTTCCGCGGATACGGAGCCCCTCCCGTTTGTGGCGATTGACCCGCCCACCATTTCCATGGAGTTTTCCATCAACAACGGGCCTTTCGGCGGACGCGACGGCAAGAATGTAACTTCCCGCGTGATTCGCGACCGCCTGATGAGAGAGATGCGGACGAATATTTCCATCCAGGTGGAGGATACGGACAAGGCCGGCGTTTTCTCCGTTTCCGCCCGCGGGGCCATGCAGATTGCCGTGCTGGTGGAAACCATGCGCCGCGAGAATTACGAACTGTGCGTTTCCCGTCCCACCGTGATCATGAAGAGGGATGAAGGTGACCGTCTTACGGAGCCGTATGAAACGATTTACGTGGAAGTTCCGGATGAGCACGCCAACGGCGTCATGAAGCTTCTGCACGCCCGCAAGGGACAGATGGAAGACATGATTTCCAAGGAGGGCACGGGCCACACCTTCATCCAGGCCTATATTCCCACCCGCGGCATCATCGGATTTGAGTTTGAGCTGGTCAACCTGACGTCCGGCCACGGCATTTTCTCCCACCTGTTCCGGGATTACGGCCCCTACGCCGGGGATATCACCACGCGTACCACCGGCACCCTGGTTTCCATGGAAACGGGCGTTTCCACGCCGTTCGCGCTGGTGGCGCTGGAAGAACGCGGACGTCTGTTCGTAGGGCCGCAGGAAGATATTTACGAAGGCCAGATCGTTGGTGAAAACCCGCGCCAGATGGATATGCCGGTCAATCCGTGCAAGGAAAAGCACCTGAACAACATCCGGTCCGCCACGAAGGGGGACGGCATCCAGCTTTCCCCTCCCGTCGCCTTTTCCCTGGAACGCGCCATTGAGTACATTGAGCCTGATGAACTGGTGGAAGCCACCCCCCATTTCATCCGCCTGCGCAAGCGCATCCTGAACGCCAATGACCGCGTGAGGGAGTCCCGCAAAGCTGGCAACTAGAGGTGCCGGAACGCCGGAGAGGCGACCCCGTCCTATGTAGTTGCGTCCTGATGGCCGGTAAGGTAGAATCAGGGCGATGGATTGTAGCCGGATTTCCTGTTCCCCTGTCCCTGTTCACGCGATGATGGAGCTTCTGCGTGAGCTGGGGCCGTTCCATTACATGATGAACCAGGGGAATGTGGGGGATGCCCTGATTGCCGCTTCCACGGTCGCCCTGTTTGAAAGGGAAGAGCTGAATTTCAGTTCATGCGGCCCGGAACTCCCTGCAGGAAAGGAGGAAATAACGCTGGTTTACGGCGGCGGGGGAGGTTTTGTCCCCTATTTTGGCATGCTGCCTCATTATGTACGCCTTTTTTCGGATCCGCGCCTCCGGAAGTGCGTGATCCTGCCGCAGAGCTTCAGGGATTGTGATGAACTGGTGGATGTGCTGGATGAACGTTTTACCGTGTTTTGCCGGGAACGGGCTAGTTATGACTACTGCCTGTCAAGGAATGGGAAGGCGCGATTCCTGCTGGCGGATGACATGGCCGTGGCCGCGGAGCCCGAGATGCTGAAGAAGCGGCCCGTCAGGCTGCCTTTTCTGGAGATGGAGGAACGGGCGTGGGGCAAGCGCATGAAAAGGGATGTCAAGACTTCCTTGGTAGCGTTGCCCGGCGCCGGAAAGCTTGCCGTTTGCCTGCGAGATGATCCGGAAAGTACCGGCCACGCTCAAGCGTTGAAGGAACTCCCTTTGAATACGGACCTTTCCGTGTATTCCGTACGCGTGATTGATGAGGTGGAACACGCTTTTGCCTATACCCGCTGGCTTTTGAAGGCGCTGGACCAGCCTGACGCCATCTTGACGGACAGGCTCCATCTGGGCATTTCCGGAGCTCTTCTGGGCAAGGAGGTTTTTCTGATGGACAATGTTTACGGCAAAATTTCCGGAATTTATGAGTTGTCCCTGCGGGAGCGTTTTCCCCGCGTACATCTGTTGAATGAGTTGAGTGAATTTCCCTGGCTGGAGAAGGTTTTGACTGTACCGGACCTCGACCGCTGCCGGGAAAGGAAGGCGAAGCATGCGCGGCAGATAGGGAAAGCCGCCGCTTTGTCCAAGTACCTTTATTACCGCAAGGAGGAGAACGGAGTGCTCCGTGTCAAGGTCTGCGGCTTGCGGATTTGCAAGAAGCGGGTGGGTTGAGGATATTTATGGCCGCCGCGCGCTTGCATGGGACAGGCTTTATCATTCGCGGCTTTGATGCAGGGGACCCTCTTTTTTACGTTTATAGATCCGAAGGCCAAGAATCTTGATGCGGACGCTGGCCGCATCTTCTTTTTTATAGTACAGGAAGTGTTTGATTCTCTTTCCCATCCGTTGAGGGAAAGTCAATGGCTTGGGCGCCGGGTACACACCCAGGGACAGCCTTTCCTTTAATGCCTGAGCCCACGGTTCCTGAGAAGTTCCCCATTTTTCGGCATCTTCCAGAATGGTCTGGTATTCGTAAAAGATGTGTTCATTCCATATCTCCTTGTCGCGAATTTCATCCAAAGATATATCGCGTAAATAAAAAGCTCCGGAGGCCTTGAAATTCAGGATGGTCCGGAAGCATTTTTCGCATACTCCGCAATTGTCCTGATCCGGATTGGAGTGCCAGCATACTCTCAGGTTGCGCAGTCCTCTTTCCCATTGGCTGACCAATTTTGCCTTCTGGCTCCGGGTGAATCCCCAGCCTTCTTCATACACACGGAATCGCCGGGAAGAAAGGAGGGGGTCCGTCACAAAGTTGGAGCCAAAATCCACTACGCCGGATGAATAGGGATAGGTGCTCCCCACCAGTACATTGCCATAATCCCTTTGCCAAAAGGATGCCATGCCTGTCAAAGCCGCCAGATGAACCAGTTGCCAGTGAAATCCCCAGTTAAGCTGGTTGTTCCAGAATGTATCCAGAGGGAAAATTTCAGGATAATTGCTTCCGCAGCGCAGAAGGTGCGTGATGCCCAGTTCCTCAATCGTAGAGAGAGCTTTTTCATAACAGCGCAGGAACAGGGGTTCTTCGTAAAGTCCCCGGTCTCCGCCCTGTACCAGCAGGCAGGCTTTCACATCCAGGGAATCATACCGCGGTTTCCGATGTGGGGACGCATGCCTGTACAAGGCGAAGGTCGCATCCAGCCCCTGGGAAAAGAGGGCAACCGCAGAATCGTCCACCGGCGCGTTTCTGTCGTCTATAATCCGGTCCGGCTTGATATCTACCACGTTAAGATACTCAGGATGCATTTGCGACCAGGCTTCCATGAAATGCTCTAAATTCCGAAGCAGAGTAAGACTGACGGCCCCTTTCACTTCAAAACGGCCTCCGACATGCATCATTTCAAAAATGAGCATCCTGATCCATGCGTCTGCAAAATTGTTTTCCACTGTGGGGGCCTGGTCGAAGGGTGCGAGGTCTACCCATACCCGGCAGTTATAACCGGGAGAAATAAAATCGCAATACAGGCGGGAAGTCCCATTGGGTTGAATATCGACCTGTTGTTGTGGAATGAGCTGGGAAGTAGCCATGGGAAACCGGAATCGGAAGGGAGGTTGGGTTACTGGGAACTTCGGGACAACAGGGAAGGCTGCTTTCTGATGCAGTGGAACCATACCTGCCGTTTTTCAGATGGGGAAAGGACCGTGGAATGCTTCAAGAGATAAAGCATTTCCTGCTGGAAGTGGCCTGAATGAACAATCGTTTTTGCGAGGAAGCGCAGCGGCTTGTCTTGAAAAGCCCTCAAGTTGAAAACCTTGGAAAATTCCTGCAAATGACCAAGCAGATAAAGCTGGGAAATCGTACGGCGGCATTTCAAGCATGTGCCGCAGTTGAAAGCACGTTCCAGACAAACATTGAGGAAGTCGCAGGCAGGAGGATAATTGGCAAGGATGGCTGTTTTTTCATACCTTGCCAAATCCAGGCCATGCAGGTGGAAACGTACCTGTTCCGTTTCCGCCGCGGATAGAATGTGGGATTGAAGATGGAATTCACAGTAATCCCTCCGGTCCCTGGTGGTGAAATCCGGATGATTGATATGATAGGTGGCGGAAGTCCAGTATGAATTCATTAATCCATTCAGGACAAGCACACTGCCGGAATCCAAAAAGGGAAACCAGTTCAAATATCCCTCGTTGCCATAAAAATCGTACAGGGATGAATCCATCCAGACGAATTCCATACCGTTTTTTTCAGCAAAATTCCGGCTGAGCTTTCGTCTGCCTTCAAGCAGTTCCCGGTTTCCCCAATGGGAGCCGCAGTTATTGTGGAACAGGTGGGTGACAGGCGTCCCCGCCTTTTCCAGCTCCGCGATAGTGCACAGGGAATCCACCCCCAGGGACCCGCCCGTACCAATGCGGCAGCCGGGAATGGGGGAAAGAACTTCCGCGTGAACTTCTCCCGCCAGTTCAACGGGTTTCAGGAAAGGCCCTATTCCTGTCAGGATATGGGAGAGGAGCCGTATGCCGAAGTGGTACAGGTGCGCGGAGATGGCGGGAAGAACGCGAACCTGACCGCCCTGCTGGGAAATCCATGGAAGCAGGGCCACAAGGGCTCCATCCGCCCTGCCGGGATTCAAAAAGTCACGGAAACGGGAGTCTACCGTAAACGAAAGCGTGCGCGGCGCGTGGCCGTCCTGAAGAATGGGATAGGAGATGGTGACCGCATTTCCCTCTGTCTGTACGGATGGATGGTTAATCGTGATCATGAGTGTTGGAAGAGTTGGCGGATTTTATGTCTCATGCCGGTTGGCGGAAGATCCCTTTCCGCCAGCCGCCGTTCCAAGGTGACCGCCCAGGGCTCCTGCCCCAGTCCGTTGGCCTTGGCATGCTTGAGTATTTCCTGGGCATAGAGGACGCGGAAAGGGCGGTTAAACTGAATTTGGGAGATATCTTCATTCATGGCGTTGCGCGGCATGCACGTTATTTTGTCCCTGGGCACTCCCATGGCCATGAAGTTCATGATGGTCAGGCGGCATTTGGTGCATACGCCGCAGTTGCCGGACGCGTCTTTACCTTCCCAGCAGCATCTCAGCAGGGCCATGGCCTTATCCCACTGCGCGATGAGTCCGGCTTTTTCCGTACGATCATGTCCCATGCCGTCCGTGACGGCTTCCTTGCTGTGGGAGCCTAGATAGTGGTCCGTGATGGGATTGGAGGCCCAGGGGTAGGAGAAGGAGTCATAGGACCCTTCGCTGCCCGCCATGAAGTAACCGAAGCGGGAGGTGAAAACGCGCATTCCTCCCATCAGCATGGTATGGTAGGTCATTTCGTAATCCATCCCCATGTTCCGGAAATTGGTCCGGATGCGGTAGAATTGGCGGATGCCGATGTCTTCCAGCAGTTCTCTGGCCTTGGAGAAAGCCTTGTCAAAGTGTTCCTGGTTGTTTTCCGCAATGTCCGCTCCCTGGAACATCACGCAGGCCGTCAGATTAAGGGTCTGGGGGCCTGCCAAGCCTTTCCGGTGGCGGTAGGCGGTGAAGCAGGCGTCCAGATCGCCGGAAAAGCAGGAAATGGCTTCGTCCCGCTGGGGAACAGCGGAGTCGTCTCGCTCGGCGGCATGGATGGTGACGCGGTGAAAGGCGTTGGGCATCCAGCGGTTCCAGGCTTCCGCGTAGCGGTCCAGATTGACCAGCAGGGAACGGGACAGGCGCCCCGGCCCTGTAACGGAGAATTCGCCGCCCGTTTCCATCATTTTATGGATGAAGAAGATGCACCAGGCGTCCGCCAAGTCGTCTTTGTCAATGTCCACGTTTCCGGTGGATTCAATATCCATGTATTGATGGAATTCCCGGCCTGCAGCTGTGGAAAGGACCGCTTTCAGCGTTGTTTTGTGTGGAGAGTGGACCTCGGGGGGAAAAATGCGGAGTTCGTTACTCATGTCGAAAAGGAGTCAGTCTTAAAGTCGAACGAACATTAACGAATAAGAAATCCGCAGACAACATGTTTTTTTGAGGCAGAAAGGGTAGCAGCAGGAGAAAGGAGGATTGCAGAGCGATGGGAAAAGAACGCCCCTGCTTTTTTTTCTTCCAAACCTCCCATTAAATGGATGGTTCAAAGAAAATGTTCCGCTGTCGTCCAGTTGGCGGATTTCTTATCCGCAGTCCGAAGAGCGAAAAAAATGCCCGGTTCCTTTGGGGAAACCGGGCATTGCATCAAAGCCGTTGAAGGGCTGTTTATATCTTGCCGAAGAGGGTCTTGCCGGCGGACATGAGGTTGTCTGCGGCTTCCTGGAGACGGGCGGCGACTCCCTTTTCACCCTTGGCGAGGTAGGAACGGGGATCGTAGTCCTTCTTGTTGCCCACTTCACCGTCAATCTTGAGCACTCCGTTGATGTGTTCGCACATGTGGGAGACGATCGGACGGGTGAAGGCGTATTGCGTATCGGTGTCGATGTTCATCTTGACTACGCCGTAGGAAACGGCTTCGCGGATGTCGGAGAGTTCGGAACCGGAACCGCCGTGGAAGACGAGGGGCATGCGGGCCGCTTCGCCGTGCTTGGCGACCACGGCTTCCTGGCCGTCGCGCAGGATGCTGGGCTTCAGCTTGACGTGGCCGGGCTTGTACACGCCGTGCACGTTGCCGAAGGTGGCGGCCAGCATGAATTTGCCGAGGGGGGCCAGGGCTTCATACGTCATCAGCATGTCTTCCGGAGAGGTGTAGAGCTTGTCAGCGGGGTGGCCGGAGTTGTCCACGCCGTCTTCTTCGCCGCCCACGACGCCGATTTCAATTTCAAGGACGATGCCCAGTTCGGCGCATTCCTTCAGCAGTTCACGGGAAAGCTTGAGGTTTTCAGCCATGGGCAGCGTGGAGGCGTCCAGCATGTGGGAGTTGAAGAGGGGGGCTTCACCGCGTTCCACGCGGCGGCGGGATTCGGCGATCAGGGGACGCAGGAAGGTGTCCACGTGTTCGGGCTGGCAGTGGTCCGTGTGCAGGGCTACAAGCACGTTGTGCTTTTCAGCCAGGCGGCGCGTGGCTTCCGCCAGAACAATGGCGCCAAGGGCGGAACTGCCGATGGAGGTGCCGGAGGCGAATTTGCCGCCGCCGATGGAAACCTGGATGATGCCGTCGCTCTTGGCTTCGGAGAAGGCGCGGAGGGCGCCGTTGATCACTTCGATCGTGGTCACGTTGACGGCCGGATAGGCATAGCCTTCCTTCTTGGCCGTTTCAAGCATGGTAATGTATTGTTCTGGTGTGGCTATTGGCATAACGGGGACATGATAGGTGTTTTTTTTCGGGAGGGCAAGGCTGAACTCAGGCGCGCGCAGGGGTTGCAGAGCTCTTGCGGGACATGGTCATTCGCGGATCATTTTCGCCTCCGGCTGCGCCGGTTCTCCGGAGTCCGTCCGGTAGTTGACGCGCTGCGCGTCCAGGAAGGGCTTGTGCCTGTCCAGGCGTTCCTTGAAGTCTGTGAAGTCCTTGCGGCCAGGCTGTGTCCAGCCCAGCTCCGCGATGGCGAACATGCGCGGAAATACCATGTACTGCCATTTGGCCAGTGTGGTCATGTATTCGCTCCAGCAGCTTCCCTGCACGCCCAGGATGTTTTTTTCCTGTTCCGGGGTGAGCCCCTTCGGAACGGGATTCATGTTATAGACTTTTTGCAGCGGAATGGTGGAGAAAGTCGCCATTTCATATTCGGGGCCTTCCGGATGCGGACCCTCCTGCCGGATCAGGTACGTGCTTTCAAAGGGAGTCATGATCACCTTGTTTCCGTGCTTGATGGCTTCCCGGGCAATGCCGGGATCATGCCAGACCATCAGGGTGGCTGTCTTGGAAAGGCCGCCTTCCCGGATTTCATCCCAGCCGATGATCTGTTTGCCGCGCGCGTTGACGAGTTTTTCCACGCGGTGGACGAAGTAGCTTTGGAGCTCCTGTTCGTTTTTCAAGCCGTTTTTCTTCATCACCTCCTGGGCCTGGGGGGAGTTTTTCCACTGCTGCTTGGGGGCTTCGTCCCCGCCTATGTGGATGTAGGGGGAATCCGGAAAGAGCTGGCAGACTTCTTCCAGGATGCCGTCAATGAATTTGAAGGTGGGTTCCGTGGGACTGAACGTGAAGGGGAGAATGCCCCAGCGCGTCGCCACCCGGGGCTTGTAGCCGGGAATGTCCTTGTTGCCGAATTCGGGATAGGCCGTGATGGCGGCCGCGGCGTGTCCCGGCGTTTCTATTTCAGGCACGATGGTGATGTGCCTGCGTTTGGCGTAGTCCACCAGCTCCTTTACTTCCTTCTGGGTGTAGAAGAAGGTGAAGGGTTTTCCGTCTCCCTTGTTGCGGTTGCCGGGAATGGGGCTTTCCGGGCGGGTGGCGCCGATGGAGGTGAGCCTGGGATATTTTTTGATTTCCAGCCGCCAGCCCTGGTCTTCCGTCAGGTGCCAGTGGATGGTGTTTACCTTGTAGCAGGCGAGCAGGTCGATGATGGTTTTCAGCTCCGCGATGGAACGGGGATTGCGGCCGCTGTCAATCATGATGCCGCGCCACGTGAAGCGCGGACTGTCCGTGATGGTCATGCAGGGAAGGGCCCAGTGGCTGGCGGCATCCTTTTCCAGAGACTGCTTGAGGGTCTGCGCCGCATAGAAAGCTCCGGCGGGGGACGTGCATGAGACGGTGATGCCCTGCGTGGAGACCTTGATGGAATACCATTCCGGAGACAGGGAGGCGTCTTTTTTCAGGAGGATCTGCACGGCATTGGCCGCGGAGGGGGCCGGGCTGACCTTGATTTGATGAATGTTGTTGGAGAACCCCGTTACGAAGGAGGCAATGCAGCTTTTGTCACCCGTTTTGGAAACAGGCAGCGTGTTGCTGACCAGAAATCCCGGCTTGTTTTTTTCCACATCCAGCGCGGATGGAAGGGGGATGATGGCCGGGTCGCCCGGTACGGGCCTGGAGGGCAGGGAATAGGCGGCGGACGCGAACAGGAGGCCTGCGGCTAGAAAGAGGCTTTTGGAAAACATGACGGAAAAGGGATGAAAAAGAGAGGAAAAAGGTTTAACGTAAATAGTATATTCCGCGGGTGTCTGCAAGGCGGCTTTACGGGATTTGCCCTGGAGGGAATAAAGAAGTCCTGCCTCCGGTGCCGGGGGTGGACCGGAAAGCCGCAGGGCTGATGCCGCGGCGCGGATTTTTAAAGATCCGGGAATGTCCGGCCGGGTGTTTTATTTCAGGGTGATGGAGGCGGTGCCGGGCTTGATGGCGTATTTTTTACCGTTAATCACTAGGGAATAAGAGTTGTTGCTTGTGACGCCAACGGTGTTTTTGCCGTCAAAAACGATGTCGGTGGTAGTCGTCCCGAAATGAAGATTTTTTAATCCGTGCCTGCCTTTCTCCCTTTTCAATCTCCACTGGACTTCATTCCGTAGTGCAGAAACCTTATGGAAGCCCAGAACGTTTTCAATGAAGAGGGAAATGGGGCCCAGCGCCGACCAGCCGCAAAATTCCGGCCGGGCCCTGCGGCCATGTTCGGTAGACGGCTCGTTGGAACTGGGGCTGTAGCATTCCCATATCGTGTGCGGTTTGATGCCATGGTAAGCGGCAAGCTGCTGGCGGATGATTTTTTCAGCGATCATGTCGGCTTCCTCATGGTAGCCGTATTCTTCAAGCGCCTTGACAGTCATGTACGTGGTGGGCAGCCAGATGCCGCCGCGCCAGTAATCCCCGGTTTGGCCATGGTAGTCCTTATCCCTGCGGGAAAGGGTGGGCGTCGGGTAGTCTCCTCCGAATTCCTGCGGGTCCCGAAGGTATTTTACCATTTTTTCCGCCTGGGCCGGCGAAGCAACTCCGGCTAAAAGCGGCCAGTAGGAGGCCATTGTCCTGATGCGGCAGGGCTGCCTGCTTTCTATCGCCACATCATAGTAGAACCCGTCCTGCTCATCCCAGTACAGTTCGTTTATTTTGTCTTTCAGCTTGCGGTAGATGGCCTCCCATTTCCCGGCTGCGCCTGCATTGCCCAGTGATTGTTCCAATTGGGCCATGCAGCGTGCGCTCAGGGCTTGCTGGGAAATGGCGTCAATCCATAAAATCTTATTGTAGCCGCCTGCGTCCCGGCCTCTGGGCGTGTTGTCCATTCCGCTGGCGCCCCCCGTCCATGTAAAGCCATCTTCACCGATGGCGTTCAGGTAGATGTTTTGGGGAGAGCATTCGAAACGTTCCCCCGCTTTGGCATTGGCAAACCAGTCAAAATGTTTTTGAAGGTACTGTTTCCGATTCAGGATTTCATGGATGCGGTTTTTGTTTCCGGTAAAGTCGTAATATTCCTTTTCAACCCATGCGAATAACGGAGGGTTGTCCACGAGGTGAATGCGGAGCGGAGTTTTTTCCTTATCCCAAATGGGCTTGTACAGGTTGTCCATGCTTCCCTCTCCGGGGAATGAATGCGGCGCATACTTGGCAAAGAGCACCATGAAACAGGTATCCCAAATCCAGATTTGGTCTTCGTAACAGTTTTCATCCATGTAGGGCGACCCGGGGAGGCCCTCAGGGCCTTTTCTTACCCGTCCGGCCGCGATTTCCCATGTTTTATGGTAAAGGTCCACGAGGTCTTTGTCAGGGTAAACCGGCTGGGGAATTTCCTCTTTCCAGCCTTCCTGGATGCAGCTGTCATGATGGGCCGTAGCTCCAAAGCCTTGCACGCAGGCCATTGTTCCCAGGATGATGCCGCATGCTGTCCGCAGGTAGTATTTCATTTCCAGTATACGGCCAGGGAGGCGAGAAAATATCTTTTTTCTCGTCCCGTACCGGGTGGAAGGATTTTCCATGCCGTCATGTTCCCCTGGCAGGCCAATGATGGCATGGAACCGAATTAGTATTACTGAAGGCGGCGCTGCCGCCGGAAGGATGAAAGTGAAGCGACAGCGTGGAGGAAAGGGAAAATGATTTTTTCCGTCAACATGGAATAATAGGAAAAGGGACGTCCCTCCTCCGGTTTTTATCTTCGTGAGACGCCCCTTTGAAAGTGGGGAAAGATGAAGCGCGGGAGGTTATTCCGGAATGGATTCCCCCCGGATGAGGTCTTCCCAGGTCTGGCGGCTGCGGATGACGTTCCACTGGTTTCCGTCCACCAGCACTTCTTCCGCCATGGGGCGGGAATTGTAGTTGGAGGACATGGAAAAACCGTAGGCGCCGGCGGACAGCACGGCCAGGAGTTCTCCCTGGCGCACGTCCGTCATGTCCCTGTTCTGGGCCAGGAAGTCCCCGGATTCGCAGATGGGGCCGACGACGTCCGTGGTAATGCAGGATTCGGAGAGGTGTTCCCTGACCGGGATGATTTCATGATACCCCTGGTAGAGGGCGGGGCGGATGAGGTCGTTCATGCCCGCATCCACGATTTTAAAGGTTTTGGCCTTTCCAGTCTTTTCATACAGGCAGCGGGTGATGAGCGCGCCCGCATTTCCCACGATGAGGCGTCCCGGTTCCACGATGATATGCAGGCCCAGAGGCTGGAGGGTGGGAACGACGGCCTGGGCGTAAGTGCTCAGCGTGAGCTGGGCGCAGTCTTCATTCCACCATTCCTTGACGCCGGAATCCAGCGTATCCTGGTAAACGATGCCGATGCCGCCGCCGATGGAGAAGAATTCGATGCCGTGCTTTTCTTTCAGCGCGGCGGCCAGCGGAGCCACTTTCCTGACGGCTTCCAGGAAGGGTTTCGCCTGGGTGAGCTGGGAGCCGATGTGCATCTGCAGGCCCTTGAGTTGGAGGTTCGGAAGTTCGCGGGCCGCCATCTCGTAAAGAGGTTCAATGAGTTCAAAGTCCACGCCGAATTTGTTTTCAGCCTTCCCGGTGGTGATGTATTTGTGCGTCCCCGCCTCCACATTGGGATTGACGCGCACGGCTACCGGAGCCTTCACTCTCATGGACGCGGCGATGGCGTCAATGGCGCGCAGTTCCGCCTCCGATTCCACATTGAAGCAGTAAATGCCCTGTTCCAGGGCGTAGCGGATTTCCGCCTCTGTTTTTCCCACGCCGGCATAGGTGCATTTGGAAGGGTCTCCGCCGGCCTTGAGGACGCGAAAGAGTTCTCCGCCGGAAACGATGTCGAACCCCGCGCCATTGCGGGCCATGAGGTTCAGGATGGCGATGTTGGAGCTGGCCTTGACGGCGTAGGCCACTTCCGCGTTAAGGGGCGCCAGGGCTTCCCTGAGGCGGTGGAAATGGTTCAGAATGGTCTGCTTGCTGTAGACGTACAGGGGGGTGCCTTCCTTGTCCGCCAGTTCCTGGAGGTTGACGTTTTCACAGTAGAGCGTGCCGTTTTTATATGCGAATGAATGCATGGATTATTCCTTGGTTGTGCTTTCGTTGGTTTTCCCGGAATGGAGAGGAGGGAGCGGGAATCTGGGCGTAGGGGGGTTGTCGATGAGCTGGGCGATCCAGGCGAGATCCTTGGAGCTTTCCAGCCCGAGCTTGATCAGCATGGTGATGGGGACGGCCAGCAGCATGCCGATGGGGCCCCATACCCAGCCCCAGAAGATGACGGAGAGCAGGACCATGCTTGTCACGATGCCGAATTGGCGGCCCAGCAGCATGGGTTCCAGGCAACTCCCCAGGACCGTGTTGATCACCAGGTAGCCGCCGGCTACGATGATGCCCGCGGTGGGGCTGATCAGGAGCATGGCGAGCAAGGTGGGGGGAATGGCCGCGATGATGGAGCCGAAGGTGGGGATGAAGTTGAGCGCGAAGGCCACGATGCCCCACAGCAGCGGGAAGTCCACCTTCATGTAGTAGCAGAGCAGGAAGGCCAGCAGTCCGGTGGCTGCGCTAATGAAGGTCTTGATAATCAGGTATTTCTGTACTCCGGCCAGAGCTTTGGAAAATTTGCGGATTCCCGTGTCGCTGTTGTTGCCCAGTTTGTTGATGTTCATCCGGAAGCGGGGGGCTTCCCCCAGGAAGAAGGTCATCAGGATCAGAATCAGGGTGGTGAAGGTCAGCATGGAGGCGAGCTGCCCCATCACCCCCGTGGAGAACGCCACGATGCGCTGCCCGTTGAGCAGGTCCGGGAGTTCCTGAAGCATCTGGTCCGCCAGATTGTTCCAGTCACGTTCAATGAGGAAGGCGCGGAGTTCGTGGATTTTCTCCATCATCAGGGGCTGGTATTTGACCGTGACCGTCCGGGCCAGGTCCTGCCCCAGGTACTGGGCCAGATAGGCCAGGCCCACAAGAATGCCGAAGTCCATGATCACCGTGAAGGTTACCGCCAGCCAGTGCGGAAAACGAAGACGGCCCTTGAAAAAAGTGGTCAGCGGGTAACTGACGATCGCCAGAAAGCCGGACAGGACGATGGGGAGCAGCACCGGCTTCCCCGCCTGCAGCCCGGCCGTGATGACGATGACGCTGGCGAGCATGAGCAGGATTTTCAGGCCCTCTTTTCCGGATTCTTTCTGGGGAGTCATGGAAGGATTGGTGTTAACGGGGTGAGTAATGGTGTCCGATTTCCTGCGGGATTGCAATATTAAAGGCCCTCATTCCCATCATGTTCCCGGAAAAAGCGGTCCAGGTCTTCAAAGCGGGTCAGGAGGTAGTCAGGCTTCCGTTCTTCGAGCCCCTTTACATCCGCCTCCGCGGCCCATCCTGCGGCAAGAATGCGGATGGGAACGGCGCGGCATGCGTCCACGTCCGTGGGGGAATCCCCGATGTAGATGGCTTCCCCGGCGGAAGAGTCCAGGCGGTCCAGCGCCCGCCTGATGCGGTCCGGCTTCACGCCGCCCTCAGGGGAGCCTGTTTCCAGAATGGGGAAGAACTCGGCCAGATGGAAAAATTGAAGGGAAATCTCCGCGCTTTCCAGGCGTTTGCCGGTGACCATGGCCAGACGGATGCCGCGGCTGCGCAGGGCGTGCAGCAGTCCGGCCGCCCCGGGGAAGGGAGTGGGCGCCAGTTCCGGATGCAGCTCATGGTAATAGCGGAGGAACAGTTCCCTGCCTTTTTCGTGCAGTTCCGGCTTTCCGGGAAGCAGTCTTTGGATGACGCCCAGGTCGTCCGGCCCGAACTGGCGTTCGATTTCCTCATCCGTCAACGTTCTGCCGTCCAGTTCCCGGACGGCGCGGCGGAAGGCTTCCCGGCACAGGGGTATGGTATCCGCAAGCGTTCCGTCAAAATCAAAAATGGCGGTTTTGATCATCAGCCGTACCCTACATGCCGCCTGCGGACGGTTCAAGGGGAAAGCCGTGCCTGAATAGTCATGATGACGCTGCGGGGCGTTCCGGACCGGCAGGACGTGTCATCTCGTATGGAAAGGTCAACGTTCCGTCCCTGTAAGCTCTCTAATTCCCTTATGCACGGGAAGGCTCCAAAAGAATATTTATCCCTGTGGAGCGTGATTGCATTGGGAATAGGTTCCATGGTAGGAGCGGGAATTTTCGCCCTCATGGGTCAGGCGACCCTGATGGCGGGCAAAAACGTGTACTGGTCCTTCCTGCTGGGAGGCGTCGCGGCCCTGCTTTCCGGTTATACCTACGCCAAGCTGGGTTCCCGTTATCCCGGTTCCGGAGGAATCATGGATTATTTCAACGAGGCTTTTTCCCATAAGACCCTCTCCGGCGCGCTGACGCTGATTTACCTGGGAACGCTGGTCATTACCGTGGCCCTGGTCGCCAAGTCCTTCGGGGCCTATGCGTCCCGCCTGTTTTTGCCGGACGAATTAACCAACATCTATTCCACCGCCCTTTTCGCCAGCGTGGCCATTCTGCTGCTGGGAGCATTGAACATGGGAGGAGCCAAGGCCGTAGGGAAGTCGGAGGTGGTGATGGTGGCGTTCAAGCTGCTTATTCTGACGGTTCTGATGCTTGCCAGCTTCGGTTCTTCCGTGCCAGTGGGCGCGGACCCCATTCCGGTGAAAGGACTGGACGGGCTGCTGGGGAGCGTGGGACTGACGTTTTTCGCGTTTGCCGGCTACGGCATGATGGCCAATACGGCGGGCAATCTGAAAAATCCTTCCAAAACATTGCCCAAGGCCATTTTCCTGGCTATCGGCATCGTGCTGGTTCTGTACCTGGTGCTTTCCTACGTAGTGCTGACCAACGTTCCCGCCACTTCCCTGGAAAGCCACACGGAAACCGCCGTGGCGCAGGCCGCCTATCCCGTGCTGGGCGTGTGGGGCTTCATGGCCGTATCCGTGGCGGCGCTCATTGCCACGGCGTCAGCCATTAACGCCACCATGTTCAGCATGCTGGACATTTCCCGGGCACTGGCGCGCAACGGCCAGCTGGGAGCCATCTTCAAGCAGCCTTTCTGGGGCAGCGGCACGGAAGGCTTTTTCTATCTTCTGCTGGGCATTCTGGTGATGACGAATGCCTTTAACCTGGTAGCCATCGCCAATCTGGCGGGGGCCTGTTTCCTGATCAGCTACCTGGCGGTGTTCGTTGCCCATTGGCGGCTCCGGAAAGAGACGCAGGGGAACGCGCTGCTGATCATCCTCGGGTTCCTGCTGATGCTGTTTATTCTGGGAGCCTTTTTCTACCAGATGTTCTTCAGCCAGCCTTATCTGATTCCGCTGATCCTCCTGTTTGTGGCCGCCTGTTTCATTCTGGAATTTTTCATTCGCAAAAAGCTGGCGAAGGGGGCTTCCAAGGCTTCCTAGGCTGTGGGGGTTAGGAAAGAAACGCTTTCCCTCCCGTTGCACTTTTAATGCAGGAAGGAAGTGAGGGGGCTGGTGGCGGCAGCCCGGACGGAAACGGCGGGAAGGCCGGCCAGATGGGCCATGCGCCCGGCGCGGCAGGCCAGCGCGAACGCTTCCGCCATGGAGGCGGGGTCTCCGGCGGCGGCGATGGCCGTATTGACGAGCACGGCGTCCGCCCCCATCTCCAGGGCTTCCGCCGCATGGCTGGGGGCTCCCAGCCCGGCGTCCACCACTACGGGCACGACGGCCTGTTCAATGATGATGTTGATCAGCTCCCTGGTCAGCACGCCCTTGTTGGTGCCTATGGGAGCGCCCAGAGGCATGACGGCTGCCGCTCCGGCTTCCTGGAGGCGTTTGGCCAGCACGGGGTCCGCATTGATGTAGGGAAGCACCGTGAAGCCTTCCCTGACCAGGATTTCCGCCGCTTTCAGCGTTTCAATGGGGTCCGGCATCAAATACTGGGCGTCCGGATGGATTTCCAGCTTGATCCAGTTGGGGAGTCCGGCTGCCGCCGCCAGTCGCGCCAGTCGCACGGCTTCTTCCGCCGTTGTCGCTCCGCTGGTGTTCGGGAGAATAAGGTATTTTTCAGGGTCGATGAAATCCAGAATATTGGCGGCGGGGTCATGGGAGCCCGTCAGGTCCGCCCGGCGCAGAGCCACCGTCACAATTTGGGAGCCGGAAGCTTCCAGAGCTTCTTTCATGCTCTCATTGGAAGAAAACTTTCCCGTTCCCACCATCAGGCGGGAGGTGAATTGGCGTCCGGCTATCTGCAAAGGTGAATCTGTCATTGCGGGTGAAGGGTACCTCCCCTTTCCTTTCCAGGCAAGGGGGAATGAAGAAAAAGGCAGGAGTTGCCGCGGCATGGACGAGCGCCTCCGACTGGGAATGAAAGGTTGATTCATCCATCTTCCAGATTTACCCGCCCTGCGGGCTTCAAGATGAGCTTTCCATCCAGCCGGACTTGTCCGGTTTCCCGGCCTTCATACAACCTTTCCGATAAAAAATATTCTGAAAACTTTCCTTCAAGTCCAGGAAAAACCGGTTTTTGAATGGACGGAGGGAGAACCCCCCTCCTCCCCTCTATTATTCTCCGCTGAAGGAAATGCCCCGGAGCGCTCTGGGCTTGCCCAGGATTTCCTGATAAAGAATGGCCGTTTTCAAGGATTGGGAACGGCGCAGGGAGTTTTTCAGGGAAAGAGGTTCGGACGCGGCGACCGTGGGAAGCGGTTCAGACCGGCTTTCCTTCATTTCCCTTTCCTGCAAACGATGCAGGGCGGCCTGTTCCGCGTCAGACAGGGAACGCATGGACTGCCGGGCTTCTTCCGTGGCCTTTACGTAGCGTTCCAGCACGTTCTGGGCGGTTTGCTGGGCGGTTTCCGCCGTCCACTCCGGCTTGGGTTCCGGTTCAGGACGGCGCTTGCGGGCCACGGCGGGAGTGGGAAGCTCCACGGGTGGGGCGGAGGGGCGCGGAGCGCGCGCCGGAGCCTGTGGCCGTGCCGGCTGTGGCTGCCGCGGCTGCGGATTGGTCCGGCGCATTTCCGCAATGACTTCCTTCACGCGTTTTTCATGATGGTCTTCCGTGTCCAGGACGGGCGTTTCCTCATCTTTTTCTTTTGGTTTCAAAAACTCAATTACTTTCTTGATGAGAAAGATCGCCCCCACGATCAGCCAGAACCAGAGCTTCAGGCTGTCGTCATCGCCGCCGGAGGCGAGCATGTATGCCAGTGAATCCATAAAGGAGGAAGGGCCACCGGAGAGAAAATCCGGTCTCTCCGGTGGCCTGAGAATTTATTTAATGGAAGAGGGGGAAGCATCCGGCTTGGCAATGGAATCCCTCATCTTGGTATCGGCCACTACGTTCTGGTAGCGGGCGTAATCCAGCACTCCCAGGTTGCCGTTGCGGAAGGCTTCCGCCATGGCCATGGGAATCTGGGCTTCCGCTTCCACCACCTTGGCGCGCATTTCCTGCGTTTTGGCGGCCATTTCCTGTTCCGTGGCTACGGCGGCGGCGCGGCGGACTTCCGCCTTGGCCTGGGCAATCTGCTTGTCCGCTTCCGCCTGTTCGGCCTGGAGGCGCGCGCCCACGTTGCCGGCCACGTCCACGTCTGCAATGTCAATGGAAAGCACTTCAAACGCCGTGGCGGCGTCCACGCCCTTGTCGCTCACAGTGCGGGAGATTACCTCCGGCTTTTCCAGAACATCCTTGTAGGAGGGCGCGGAGCCTACGGCGGAGACGATGCCTTCCCCGACGCGGGCGACCACCGTTTCTTCCGTGGCGCCGCCTACGAAAAGGTCCAGGTTGGTGCGCACCGTCACGCGGGCACGCACTGCCACGGCAATGCCGTCACGGGCCACCGCCGTCAGGCGCGTCTGGCCGGAGCTGGGGTTCGGGCAGTCGATGACGCGGGGGTTGATGGAGGTTCGCACGGCTTCCAGCACGGTCTTGGACGTGCCTTTCACGGCCAGGTCAATGGCGCAGGCACGGTCATAGCTCAGCGGGATGCCGGCTTTTTCCGCAGCAATCAGGGCGAGGACGCAGTCCACGATGTCGCCGCCGGCCAGGAAGTGGGCTTCCAGTTCATCCGTGCTGATGTCCAGTCCGGCCTTGGCCGCCGTGATGCGGGTGTCCACTACCAGGGGGTAGGGCACTTTGCGGAGCCACATTCCCAGCATGTTGCTCATGGAGACAGGGGCTTTCGCGAGGCGCGCGCGCAGCCATGTCTTGAAGAATTTGGCGATGATGGCGAAGAAGATGACCAGGAAGATGACGAGGACGATCACCAGGATGGTCCCCCAGGCGGTGGCGTTGGAGATGTTTGCTAACAGCAAATTGTTCATGTATCCTTCCATACCATATTAACCGAAGCAGGGTAAAGATATAATTGTGTTACCTATGGTTTAAAGGTATTGACCTTTCGGCGGATTCGTGGCAATGCACTTGGCCGTGCGCACCATTGATTTTGATTATCCGCTGCCGGAAGAGTTGATAGCGGACCGCCCCCTCCCGGACCGCGCCGCCTCCCGGATGATGGTCATCCACCGGGATACCGGCCTGATTGAGCACAGGCATTTTTGCGACCTGCCGGAATATGTGCGGGAAGGGGACCATTTCATCCTGAATGATACCAGGGTGGTTCCCGCAAGGTATTTTTCCAATGACGGCGCCATTGAAGTGGTGCGTGCAGAGGTGCTCAACCCCCTGCTGTGGAAGTGCATGGTGCGCCCCGGGCGCAAGATGAAGCTGGGGCGTACGGTCTCCATCGGTAATGCGGTGGGCACCGTGGAAGGCATTGACGGGGAAGGCTACCGCCTCATCCGGTTTGACCGGGAGGTGGATGAGGAAAAGTACGGCCGCCTGGCGCTTCCCCATTACATGAACCGGGAGAGCGACCCGTCCGACAAGGAGCGCTACCAGACTGTTTACGCCAGGCATGAAGGGGCGATTGCCGCTCCCACGGCCGGGCTGCATTTTACGCCGGAGCTGCTGGCGGCCGTTCCCCATGATTTTCTGACGCTGCACGTGGGCGTGGGAACGTTCCGTCCCGTGAAGGCGGACAGGATTGAAGACCACCAGATGCACACGGAACATTTTTTCCTGCCTGAAGCCACCGCGAGGGCGATTAATGAGGCCGGGAGGGTGATCGCCGTGGGCACCACCAGCGTTCGCGTGCTGGAGCATGTGGCTACCGCGGAAGGACTGCCGTTAAGGGAGTGCTCCGGGTCAACGAACATTTTTATTTATCCACCCTACAAGTACAAGGTGGTGGATGCCCTGATCACGAATTTCCACCTGCCCCAGAGCACGCTGCTCATGCTTGTCAGCGCCTTTGCCGGCAAGGAGCTGGTCATGAAAGCCTACCTGGAAGCCATCCGGGAACGGTACAGGTTTTTTTCCTACGGGGATTGCATGCTGATTCTGTAGGGTTCCGGCGGCCTTTCCTTCCCTCTGGCGGAAGAAGCGCAGGCTGCCTTCAACGCTTGCCGCACGGAAGTTGTTCCGGGCTGCGAGGGGATGAAGACGGAGCGCCGTCCGGGGAAGCGTCCGGATGCTGCTCTTTTTTAAGCTCCAGCAGGGTTTTTCCGTGGTCCCTGATTTGCTGGAGGGCAGTCAGGAAGTGCAGCGTTTCCCCCAGCAGTATGTTCATGACGTTGGCATAGTGGCAGTCCGTGTTTTTCAGGCACAGCCGGGGAAAATAGGAGGCTTCCAGCTCCGGCGCATTCCATTTGTCCCGAATGATGCGGCTTCTGCGGGATGCCGGAGGCCAGCAGGGATGCTGCCGGTCCCTCAAATAAAGGAGGTAGCAGTCTTTTAACATGTCGAGCTGGGAGGCAACACCGGCACGTGCAGGAGGAGTGATGGACGGCTGGACATCCTTTACTCCTTCAAGCGTCATGTTGATGGTTGTTTCCGCAAGGACGGTCCAGTAAAGAATAGGTTCCGCCACGGAACGGCTCCGCCTGCGGAACCGCAGGTAGAAATGATGGCTGAGTTCCAGGGCCGACAAGGCTTTTACGTAATGCACCAAAACCACCCGGCCATATTGCCGGAAAATGAAGTGTTCCAGCTTTTGCCGGAGGGGAGCGTCTTCCATTCCCGTTTCCTTCCTGAGAAGGGTCCACTGTTCCTCGAATGTTGAATTTTCAGCCATGAATTTGGGAAGAGGTTATTTTTAATAAATATAAATTATGTTACCATGAAATTCAAATAAAATAACAATCATTATCAATGTTTATCAAAATAATCCGGGGAAAAAGAGAGGAATTCCTGCGGATGGGGCGGTAACACGGTAACCGCCTGGCGCAAAGGCGTACGAGAAACACCTGCGTCCGGAAAAACAGCCTGGGAGGTGGTAAGCCCGTGCACGACGGCTTGAGATGTGGATGCCGCGGATAATGAAAACGCCATGCCCGGACATGCAGGCATGGCGCTTGTCAAATCAGGCCTGAGCCGGATCAGAAGTTGTAACGGTAGCCGAGGGCTCCGCCGATGGAGGTGTCTCCGGAGCGGAGATCCGCATTGCCGTCCACGTAAACGGCGCCGTAATCGGAGCAGGGAATGCTGAGGCCTGCGCCCAGCTGGACGCCGGTGCGGCCGAGCTTGGCTCCCCTGATGGTCTGGACAAGGCCCGGATTGGCCAGGTAGGCCACGTTGGCCTGTGCCTTGTCCTCCCCGAAGTCCTGAGAAACCAGAACGCGGAATTCTCCCGTGATATCACGCCCGGTCAGGTTGGAACCCAGAACGCCTTTCAGGCGCAGACCGGCGGCCACGCTTCCGGTGGTAATATCCATGTCATCCACGCGGAGTCCCGCTCCGCCTGCGCCGGCTTCATTGAAGCCATCCACGGAGGAGTGCATGACGCTGACATTGGCGACCGGCTGAAGGATGGCCGTCCGGCGTTTATTGAGAGCCAGGTCATAAGTGAGCTCATACATGGCTCCGAAACTCATGCCGGTGGTGCTGAAGCTGGCCTGGTAGCTTCCCAGCTCATGGCGTACGCTGCGGGTAATATCCGCATCTGACCAGCCTCCGGAGAGAATGAGGGAGTGGCCCCATTTCCTGTGGCGGTAGTGGCCGAAGAGGCTCACGTAGTAGGTGTCCAGGTCGCCGGAGGCGGAATCAGCCCCGTCAGAGGAGTAATCCCCATAGTTGGCGGAGAAGGCCGCGCCCAAAGTGAAATTCTCCGAGCAGTTGACGTCCAGCCCGGCGGTGCCTCCCCAGGAGTTAAGGGTGAAACCGTTGCCTTCATTGGAACCGTCCAGGGAATCCCTGCCCCCGTTGGCTTCAATCCAGCCGTTCACCTGGGGAAGGTCTCCCTGAATGTAGTCGGGATTGAGGCCCATGGTTTCCGCGCGGTTGCGGATGAAGGTCATTTCCCTCCGCAGGCCGGACCTTTGCGCGGCCAGGATGCCGGGAATGGCCGTTCCGGCGGAGGCGCTCAGAAGGCGGTTGGCCCTCGCGTAATCTCCGTCGTTCCAGGCGTTGGAAACGGCGCGGTTCAGGGAGCTCAGCTCCGTTCCGTCCTTGATCTCCCCGCAGTTCCAGAGCAGGACGGCCCCGGCGGCGGAATTGGAGGTATCAGCCGTGGCGAGCAGGGCGTTGTCCGCCTTGCGGGTTCCTGTCAGCACGATTTGGCCGTCCCGGTTTTCCGCATGCAGCTCGGAATAATAGGTGCCCAGCGCGCCGTAAGCGTTGATATTGAGGTAGCTGCCCACCATGTTCCCTTCAAAGAGAACCAGTTCCAGCATCCTTTCCGGCGCGGCGACGTTGGATTCAATATTGAGGGTGGTCCCGTTGCGGTCTCCCTGAATGGTCAGCGTGGCTCCGTCTTCCGTGGAAATGAAGGGAGTATTGGTCTGTGCCAGCAGGGGATTAATCACGAGCGTGATGGTGGAACCGTTCATGAACTGGCTTGTTCCGTTAAGGAGAAGCGTGGTATTATGGGCGGCTCCGGCGGAGGCCATGGCGAGCGTAAGCGTCCCGGTGGCATCAACCGTCAGGGAATGGAGCAGAATGGGATTGGCTGAATCACGGATCAGGGCCACTTCCCCTTCCGTAATGTTGAGGTTCAGGGTGTCTGACCCCGCGCCGGTGTAGGTCCATGCCGCTTTCCCCGCCTTGTTGATTGTGCCGTTCCCCTGGAAGGAGCCGGAAAAAACGGAGGATTTTTCCGCATGGAGGGCGAGTTCCCCGTTGTTGAAGATCACGGAGCCTTTCCCCAGCAGGCCGCCCACCATGGAATTGCGTGTGGAGCCCAGGTCCAGCGCGGCGGCAGCGGATTCCGGACCCACGGCGACCGCCGCTCCGTCAAACCTGGCATTTCCGGACAGGGTGAAGGTTCCTTCCTGGACGGCCAGCAGGCCGGAACCGGCAATAGTGATGTCCGTGTCCAGCTTGTTGCCGTTGCGGATGGCCAGCATGGAATCCGCGTTCAGCCGCAGGATGCCGGTGCCGGTGATGGAGGCGTTTTCCGTCAGGACATTGGCCGTTCCGCTCATCTCCAGGGTGGCGTCATTCAGTGTTAGAGCGCCTTCCTGCCCGGAGAAACGGGTGGTGGAGGACGCATGGAAGATGGAAATGCCGCCTCCGTTCAGCATCATGGCTCCGTAGGCGGAGGATTCGGAAGCGAGGATGATGGCTCCGCTGGTGGAATCCAGATGGAACCCCGCGTTTCCGGCGCTTCCCAGCGTCAGGGCGCCGGCGCCTTTCTTGCTGAGCGTGCCCGTGCCTTGGAGAGTTCCGTTCCACGTGAGGGGATTGGCCGTATCCAGGGTGATTTGGCCGCCCTGGGCGGCCAGAACACCGTCTCCCGTAATGGAATGAATGACAATGTTCCGGGTGGCTCCCGCGTTCAGGGTGGAAGCGGCGGAATCCAGGGCCAGCGTAGCTATTTCCATCCGGGCCTGGTTGGTGAAGGCCAGCGTTCCCTGGGTGATGTGCAGGGTACCGTTCCGGGTACCGTCAATGTAGATGGCGTCTCCAATGGTGTTGCTGCCGTCAAAGGCAAGCGACTTTCCTTCCGCCAGGGCGACGGTGCCGGAGCCTACCAGTTTGAGGCCGCTGGAAATGGTATTGTCCGTTCCGGTCAGAGTAAGGGTGGAATGGAGAAGATTGATGGAGCCCCGGGTGCCGGTCAGCTTTCCGACCTTGGCTGTGGCTTCCTCCCTGGCAAGCTGGGACACGCCGAAGGTTCCTCCGTTCATCTTCAGCTCCCCGATGGTGTTGGAAGCGCCGGAAAGCACCAGTCCCCCCTGCTGTACGTCCAGAGCTCCGCTGGTGGAGAAGCCGCCGCCCAGCACCAGGTTTTTAGCCCCCGTCTTGATGAAATTGGCGTCATTGCCGATGACCTCTCCGGCGCAGATGGAGTCCATGGCGGTGTTGGAGAGATTGACGGTCAGCGCTTTCCCCGCAGTGATGGTGACGTTGTATTCCGCCTTGTCTCCTCTGAGGGAGGGCAGGACGATAGTAGAGCCTTCACCCGGATCAATAGTCATGTTCCGGTTGACGAGAACGGAAGTGAAGAAATTCAGGTCAATCTGGTCCGTGATGGAAGCGCCGTCCACGGACGCATAATAGGTGGGGTCATCCTTGAGCACCCAGCCCATCTCCGCAAGGAGGGCTTTTTCCTGGTCGCTGGGGTTTCTCCTCTGGATGCCCTCCCCGATGGAATATTGCATCAGGGCGTTCGGGTCGCTTGCAGCGTCCACGTGGGACATGCTGGAACCGGGAGCGAAAACAAAGGGATTGTAAACAGTGAGGCCTCCGGAACCAATCGTGTAGGAAACGCCGGTCTGGTAATTGAAGCCCGCATCTCCCGGATGGTTGCCCTGGGCATCCGTGATCAGGGAATCCCAGATCGTGTAGTATTCTCCGTATGTTCCTGTATCATTCAGCGAGTTGAAGCCGACGTTATGCCCGATTTCATGCAGAAGGACGCTGATGAAGTCTGTGGCGTTCTGGGGCGTGGTATTGCCTGTGCTGAAACCGTAGACGGGATTGAATTGGAGCCTGAAATCCATTTCCCCTTCCTCCAGCACGACGTCTTCCCCTTCTTTCCAGATGACTTCCGTGGAAGTGGCCGCATTGTAGTTTTCCCCGTCGTATTCGACGTAATTGGAGAAAGAACCTGCCAGGACGCCTTCTTCAAGGGCCCCCCAGGAAATGGTCGCTTCAATCTTCCGGGAAGCGGTGTTGCGGAAGGTATCGTCCCATATATTGAGGGTGGTGGTGACGGCGGCTATCTGGTCGTCACTCCAGTCACGGGTCCCCATCCAGTCCGCCGGACCGTCCCCGTTGCCGAGGAGCGTGATGTGGAAGTTCTTGGTAGTGATTTCATGGGTGGCTGCCCAGCCCATGGGGGCCAGGGTAGAGAGGCCCGTCAGACAGGATAGGATAGATAGGGTGAGTTTCATCAACACGCTTTATAGGAATCCCGTATGCGTAAAGTCAATTAGAAACGATTGAAAATACAATAAAAACGGAGTTTTTAATAAAAATAAAAATATGATAGAATCCTGCCAGGCTCCGTTTTTCCTGCCGCAGATTTCCCCCGGCAAGAAAAATGCGACTGCATTCCAGTGCGGCGCAATGCGTTCTTGTGAGGGGAAATCAAACGCGATAGCGTAGGAACGACCTGGTGGTCAAAGATACCCTCTTAGACTTGTCACGCGCGTATGGATCACGATTTCAGCCTCATCTTCACTTTTGTCGGCGGATTGACCGCCGCCCTCCTTTTCGGCCTTATTGCCAGAAAACTGCATTTGTCTCCACTGGTCGGGTACCTGCTGGCCGGGGTAGTGGTAGGGCCGTATTCGCCGGGATTTGTGGCGGATTCCCACACGGTGGAGCAGTTCGCGGAGCTGGGCGTTATTCTGCTGATGTTCGGGGTGGGGCTCCATTTTCATTTGAAGGATTTGATTGCCGTGCAGAGGGTCGCGGTGCCGGGAGCCGTGGTGCAGATATCCGTGGCTACGGTGCTGGGGGTACTGGTGGGCTGGATGTTCGGATGGTCCACGATTTCCGGGCTGGTGTTCGGCATGGCGATCTCCGTGGCGAGCACCGTAGTGCTTACACGAGTCCTGGAAGACAACCAGAACCTCCATACGCCGAGCGGCCATGTGGCCCTGGGGTGGCTGGTGGTGGAAGACCTGTTCACCATTCTGCTGCTGGTGCTCATCCCCGCCGTGATGGAGGCGCGCCAGAGCGGTGCCGGGGACTGGAGCGGCATTCTCTACGAACTGGGCTGGATGTTCGTCAAGCTGTCCCTGCTGGTGGCCCTGACGCTGTTTGCCGGAAAAAAAATCATTCCGCTGGTGTTGCGCTACGTGGCGCGGACGGGAGCGCGGGACCTGTTTACGCTGGCGGTGCTGGTCATTGCTCTGGGCGTAGCGGTGTGCTCCGCGAAATTCTTCGGCGCTTCCATGGTGCTGGGAGCGTTCCTGGCGGGGATGGTTGTGGGGCAGTCGGACTTTTGCGCTCGCGCGGCGGCGGAGGCCATGCTGATGCGGGATGCCTTTGCCGTGCTCTTCTTTGTTTCCGTGGGGATGATGTTTGACCCGATGTCCGTGGGGGATTGCTGGCCGCTGGCCCTGGCGACGCTGGGGGTGGTAATGATCGGCAAGCCGCTGGCGGCCTATGCGGTGGTGCGGTGCCTGCGGCGTCCGCTGCCGCTGGCGCTGAGCGTATCCGTAGCCCTGGCGCAGGTGGGTGAATTCTCCTTCATCCTAGCCGGGATGGGGCTCATGTACAACATTCTGCCGCCGGACGCCAACCAGGCCATCATTCTGGCGGCCGTCGTCTCCATTTCCCTGAATCCCATCCTGTACCGCCAGATTGGCCCTGTGGTCAAGTGGCTGCAAAAGCGCGGCATCGGCCTTACGGATCTGGGCGGAGTGAACAGCCTGGCGCTCCCGTCGCCGGACGCGCGGCGCGTGGTGCTGGTGGGGTTTGGCCCTACGGGGCGCATTCTTAAAAGAATATTGAATGACAACGGGGTGGAAGTCATCATCGTGGAGATGAACATAGACACGGTCACCGCCATACGTGAACAGGGCGGAGACATCGTTTACGGGGATGCCAGCCAGCGTGAAATCCTGCGCCATGCGGGCATTGAATATGCGGAAAGCCTGATTCTCTCCGCCTCCATTCCGGATGCCAAGGAAATCGTGGGGGTGGCTCTGGAGCTCAACCCCCACATTGACGTGATGATCCACACCAAGTACATGAGGGACGTGGACGTGCTTAAGGAAGCCGGCGCCTCCCAGGTCTTCTCCTCGGAATCGGAAGTGGCTCTGTCCATGGCGGAATACTTTCTGCGGGAAGGCGGCGCGGACGACGAACAGATCGTTTCCGAACGCCAGCGCATCCGTGCGGAACTGGACAGGGAAGTGCCCGGAGCTTCCGCCGCGGGGCACTGATGACCGGGGGCGCTACTTCTTGCGGGCGGAGATAATCAGCATCATGGGGCGGCGCAGCTCTTCCTGCATGCCGGGGACGGAATCCAGAAGTTCACGGGACGGCTTCGGTTCCTCCATGGCGGTAACCTCAAATCCGCCGGCGGCCAGAGCGCCGAGATAGGAAGTAAGCGTCCTGTGATACTTGGTCACTTCCTCCCCCAGGAAAACGGCCTGCCGCGGGCCTTCCATGAAATAGCCGTCCACGGGCCAGTGCATGATCTGGCCGGATTCATCGTAATGCCAGTCCTGCGTTCCCTGGGCGGTGAAAACGGGATGCTCCACGGAGAAAATAAAGGCGCCTTCCGGCTTGAGCCAGCGGGAGACATTCCGGCAGACTGCCTGGAAATCCGGCGTGTAATGGAAGGCCAGGGAGCTGAGGACAATGTCGAAGGAAGCCTCGGGAAGCAGGATATCCTCCATGGGCATGCAGCGGTACTCGATAATGCCTTCGTTTCCCATGGACCTGGCTTTGGCGATCATCTTTGCGGAAATGTCCACGCCCAGCACGGAGGCCGCCCCGTGCTCTGCCGCATACCGGCAGTGCCAGCCGAATCCGCATCCCAGGTCCAGAACGTGCTTGTCATGGAAATCCGGCAGCAGCCGTTCCAGTGTTTTCCATTCTCCGGCCCCTTCCAGCCCCTTTACGGAACGGTCCATTTGACTGTATTTCTGAAAAAAGGCGTTATCGTCGTACTTGTTTTGTTTCATGATGGGGAGGAAATGAACGTTGCGTGGAAATAAAATGCTGTTTTATTTGGCCGGTTTCAGAATGACGGTAACGCGGCCCAGGTGGTGCAGGGCATTTTCTATCTGGTCTTCCAGTTGGGAGGCGATCTGGTGGCATTCCCGGATGGTCAGGGATGCATCCGCGGAGCATACGCAAGTCAGGGTGGGAAAATTGTCCTCCCGTGCCAGGTCCAGCTTGAGAACCTTGCAGATATTCCTGTGCTGCTGGAGGATAAGGTTCACCTTCAGGCGGACTTCCTCCGGCGGAACGTGCTCCGGAATGGCGTTCGCCTTCATATCGCGGCAGTCCGGCTCAATGCGGCAGATCACCTTCTCCGGCTTGAGCGCATGCTGGACGGAATCCCGGAACGCCTTCACCACATGGTAGCCGCGCTCCAGAGGCCAGTCCGCGGGAATCTCCACATCCATGAAATAACAGGGAGCATGTTTGCCGCTGCCTGCATAAAATCCGTGGATGCGGACATGGTGGCGCAGGGCCAGCCGGTGGACGACCGTGTCCGGCTCCATGTTGGAAAAATTCTCACGGGCCGGTTCGATATGGACGATCACGTCCGCTTCCGGCAGCTCGTACTTGACAATGCCTTCGATGGACTCCGCCACATCATGGGCGTCGTCCACGTGCAACTCCGCGGGCGCTTCCACGTCCAGCTCCACAAAAATGCGGGCGCCGCCGTCACGCAGACGGATGCGCTTGACCGGGTAATCCGGGGCGTTCTTCTTCATGGCGGTTAGAACCTGCTGCGTCAGGGCGGAAGACCCCCCGTCCATCAGGGCGTGAATGGAACGTTTGGCAAGGCCGAAGGCCACGGAACAAACCAGGGCCGCCACAAACAGGGCTGCGATGGCGTCCGCCTTCTCCAGCAAGCCGTGCCAGACGGAATCTGCGGGAACCAGGTGCGCCAGCCATACGCAGAAAAGGCCCAGCAGCACGACGGCGGAAGACCAGATATCCGTGGTAAAATGAAGGGCGTCCGCTTCCAGCGCCTGGCTCTTGTGCTTCTTGGCCACCCGGCGGAGCATGGCGGAGCGGTTCACGTCCACCAGCAGGGAAACGGCCACCACGGCGAAGGCCCACCAGGTGAGGGTGATCTCCGCCTCATTGTAAAACAGCCGGTCCACAGCCTCCCATACAATCCATGCGCAGGTAATCAGGAGCAGGGCAGTTTCCGCAAGCGCGGAAAGATTCTCCACCTTCTCATGCCCGTAGGGGTGGCTCTCGTCGGCAGGACGGGCGGCCACCTTCACGGCGTAAAAAGTCATGGCCGCAGCCATCAGGTCCAGGCCGCTGTGCAGGGCCTCGGAAATGATGCCCAAGCTGCCCGTCACGATACCGGCCCAGAGCTTGATGCCCGTCAAAAAGGCGGACCACAGGACGGAGGAAAAGGCCGCATGTGATTTTTCTTGGTGCGCTGCTTGTTCCATAAGACAGAGAAAAGGAAGAGGAGCATATCTAAGCCCGCCTCCCTTTCTTAGTCAATGATAACACAGACGGCGTTGAACTTCGGTCCCGTTCCATGACGGAATAGAGGTTTTCCCGGGAAAATGCGGGACAGAATATCGCGGATACTTTTAATTTTTATTATTAACTTGAATATTTTTTGAATGGATTTCTAATCAAGCCGGAACATGCCGGGCGTGTGGCGGAAATCCTTTTTTCCCGTGTAAAAATGATTACGGAGGTTCTTTCAACAAGTGGAAATGCCATCCTGTCCTCCCTCTGATGGACTGTGTCAGGAAAAGGCGGAGAAGGGGCCGGCAAAAGTGGTTATGCTCCACGTCCGGATGGTCGTGACATTTTCCGAAAATGGTTCTAAAAGATCAAATAAAGAGGGTTCGGTTTATTGAAATAATTGATATATCCTTCACATCATATTAGGATACATCATTCAGGGTAATGATATGGATCATGTTATGAGGTGTTCTTTATACATTTTTTTAATAGCAGTTTCAGGCGGGATAACTTTTTCGGAAGGGGCGAGGCGAATGATTGACCCGGTTGGGCATCCTGTGATGGATTTATGGGAGCCCCTCAACCCTGGCTATTCCGACCGGAAGTATCCTCCCGTCAATGGAAGATGGATTGAACAAAAGTTGATCGAATTCAATGATCATCAATATCTGCAATGGAAACTGATTCTTAATTGTGAAGAATGGATCGACGCGCGCCGCGGAACAAACCGGAAGCAGGGAGAGGCTTTGAATTTCCTGTCCGGATTCTACCCCAAAAAGGATTATGATGAAACGAACGACCGGGAATGGACGGACATTCAGGAATATGCGTTGTGCATTTACACCTATTTCACCGCGGATGGGAAAATCTGTGACCTTGACGATCAGGGCTATCACATGCGTGTGGTGGAAGAGAATAGGGGACGCAGGTGCGTCACTTTTTATGGTGTACGGGGAGAAGATGCCCTTTGTGCAAATGGTTACCACCGGGGAGAGGTTATTTGCCAGGAAGGGGCAGGGATTCTCAATGGTCCTTTCATTTTCAGGGAATCCTTTTTTGGAAAAGGAGATGATTCAAGAAGTGTCGTAAGCCAGGAGCCTGTGGATGTGGAACGTCCGGCCATTTTTCCGAAGGGACGAATGATCCGTTACCATCAGTACAAGGCAACGCCTGCCGTGGAGGCGGGCGTTGCCTGCCTGGAAGTTCATCAAGGATGGGAAGCGGAATTGACGGCTTCCACAAGAAAAACCTTTTATTTAAAAGAAAGATTTGGTGATTGGAACGATATCGATCAATTGCGGTTACTTCTTCCTGAAGATTTGCTTCAAGCAAAGTATTATCTGGACCCTTATGATGTAGCTGAAGCGGAATATACGGACAAGTTTGGCCGGTTGACTCGTGGCCTCCAGGGGTGGGCCCGGCGTTGTGCAGACCATTATGAACCTGGGAGTGATTTGGGAGGAGGCCGCGCCGTGAAGGAAATCCGCTATTACGACGAAAACGGAGAGTTAAGTTCCGATCATTTAATGAAGTGTGCTATTATCCGTTTTTCCTATCCGGAACATGGATTCCAGCAAATCAGCTATTTTGATGAGCATGGCAGGGAATTGAAGCATTTTCAAAAAGCAAGGGAAGGGCCTTTGGAAAAGGAAGAGCCATATAGTTATTATTCCATGTTAAACGAAGATGTTACCTGCTATGAGCCCGACAACCGGGATGAAGGGGAAATAATAGAGCGTGAGGCGGACTAGCGGAGAGAGGATAAAGCGGCCGTCCATCTTTTCCTGGAGATGCTCGCGCTTTCATCAAATTAAATAAGACGGGCAGTCTTTCCGTAGAATGATTACTCCAGACTGTGGGAGGAATTGTTTATCCGGTTCCCTGGGGTTTGCTTCCATGCTTCCGTGACCTAAAAAAGTATTGCCAATGCTGGGGAATACGTTATTTTGCGTGTGTTGAGAGTGACTGCCAAGCGGTAGCCGGAGCCCCTTAAGGGTGTGCGGCGTGTTCCCCGGCAGAGTATCCGGTCCCTGTAACCTATTTACGGATGGCCGCACCCTGATTCCCTTCCTGCGTGGTATTTGCGAAAGACAATGTGTTCGCCCGGGTTGAAGAACAGTTCCACTTGTTAGTTTGTCTCTTTTCACATACACTTACTATTATTCCCAATTCTATGTCAGGACATAATAAATGGTCTAAGATCAAGTACGTTAAGGCTAAGGAAGATGCCAAGAAGGGCAAGGTGTTTGCCCGCTTTGCCCATGAAATCATGCTGGCCGCCAAGAGCGGCGGCGGAGATCCTGATCTGAACCCTCGCCTGAGGGCCGCCATTGACGGGGCCAAGGCCGTGTCCACCCCCAAGGAGAATATTGAACGCGCCATCAAGAAAGGCACCGGGGAACTGGGCGGCGCCACCATCCAGGAGATTACTTATGAAGGCTACGGCCCGGCGGGTACGGCTTTCCTGATTGAAGTGGCGACGGACAACACGAACCGTTCCGCTTCCGAGCTGCGCACTCTGTTTACCAAGAACGGGGGCAGCATCGGCACTCCCGGTTCCGTGGCCTACCAGTTTGAACGCAAGGGAGAAGCCCGCATCATGGCGGAAGGCCTTACGGAGGATTCCGCGATGGACCTGGCGCTGGAATGCGGCGCGGACGATGTGGAGCAGGGTGATTCCGACAATGAATGGGTGTTTGTTACGGACCCGACGGAATTGAACAATGTGTGCGCCGCCCTGCGCGAGGCCGGGCATACGGTGATTTCCATGAAGCTGATTTCCGTGGCGCAGAACGTTTCCGTGATTAACGATCTGGAGACGGCGAAGGCCGCCCTGCGCTTGTATGAAGCGTTGGACGATTACGATGACGCGCTGAACGTCTTCTCCAATTTCGACGTGGCGGAAGAAATCCTCGAACAGCTTGACTAACGCCGTTGTCTTTCAGGAGACGCCTGTTGTTGCAGTCCAATTTTCTTTTCCATGTCTGATACCCCCCCAGATTTGACTCCGGAACAGGTTTCTCCGGAGCCATCGCCCAAAAAACGTATTGTCCGCAGAGCCAAGTCTGCGGCGGAAGCTCCGGCAGAGTCCCACGCCGCTGCGGAAGTTTCCGGGACGGAACAGGGTTCTTCCCCGGCCCCCCGCAAGCGGACGGCAAGGAAGAAGGTTCCGGAATTGGCGGGTGAAGGGATGGAGAGCACGGATGCGCCGCAGAAGAAGAGCGCCCGCAAAAGCAGCGCTGAAATTCCGGCGGCGGAAGGGACGGAGGAAGCTCCTGCCAAGCCCCGGCGCGGACGTCCCCGCAAGAAGCCCGTGGAGGAAGTTCCGGAAACTGCCGGTTCCCCTGATGTTCTCGTAACGGAAGCTCCCGTCAAGCCGGTGCGCAGGCGTTCCGCCAAGACCATTGCGCCTGAAGACGATGCCGCAGAGGGCGCCAAAACGGACGCTGCCGTTTCCATGGCGCCTGCCGAACCGGCCGCCAGTCCTGCGGATTCTGCTCCGGAACAGTCCGAAGGAGGCAGGCCGAAGGTGATCCGCCAGAGGTTTGTGAGAAAACCGCGGGTACAGGAGACGGGGCCGGATGCGGATTCTGCCGCTCCGTCCATCAAGGTGGTACAGGAAGGCGCGACGGATTTCTCCGGAGATGCCGCGCGGGAATCCCATCGGACGAATGAACCGCAAAGGCAGCGTTTTGAGAGACAGAACCGCCGCAATAACAACGACCGTTTCAATAAGAACCGGAATAACCGGCAGGACGGCCGCAATGGCAGGAACGGCAATGACCGGGTTAAAAACCGCTGGAACAATAATCACCAGGAGGGGAATGCTCCCCAGAATAATGCTCCCCGTGAGCTGGCGCCCCCGGAACCGGTGGACGGCCTGCTGGAAATCACGAATAAGGGATTCGGCTTTTTAAGGAAGCCGGATAATGATTTTGACGCTTTTGCGGAAGCCGTGTACGTTCCGCAGGACATGATCCGCAAGTTCGGCCTGCGCCCCGCCGTTTGGGTGCATGGACAAGCCTGCCGCCATGACCGCGGCATTCTTCTGACGGAGATATCCGCCGTCAACGGAGATGCGCCGGAGAAGGCCCGCAAGAGCCCGCATTTTGAAGAGCTCAAGGCGGTCAATCCGAATAAGCGCATTTCCTTTGAAACCCGTCCGGAGCGCTATACCACGCGCACGCTGGACCTGATTGCGCCGATCGGGCGCGGCCAGCGCGGCCTGATCGTTTCTCCGCCCCGCGCGGGGAAGACGACGCTGCTGCAGCACATGGCGGAAGCCATTCTGGAGAATTACAAGGATTCCATCCACCTGATGGTGCTGCTGGTGGACGAACGCCCGGAAGAAGTGACGGAGTTCAAGCGTTCCCTTCCCGGAGCCGAGGTATACGCTTCTTCCAATGACGGCAGGGTGCGTGACCACTGCCGCATGGCGGAGCTTTGCATTGAGCGCGCCAAGCGGCTTGTGGAAGCCGGCCAGCATGTCTTCCTGCTGATGGATTCCATCACGCGCCTTGCCCGTGCCTATAATAACGCGGACAAGGGGAGCGGCCGCACCATGTCCGGCGGCATTGATGCCCGTGCGCTGGAAATGCCCCGCCGTCTTTTTGCCGCCGCCCGCAATACGCGCCAGGCCGGTTCCCTGACCATCATCGCCACTGCACTCGTGGAAACCAACAGCCGTATGGATGACCTGATTTTCCAGGAGTTCAAGGGTACGGGCAACATGGAGCTTGTCCTGAACCGCCGCATTGCGGAGCAGTATATCTTCCCGGCCGTGGATATCCTGAAATCGGGAACGCGCCGGGAAGAACTCATCATGCCGGAAACGTGGCTGTACAAAATGAACCTGATCCGCCGCGCGCTGGCGGGGCACAAGCCTGTAGAGGCCATGGAACGCTTCCTGTTTTTCCTGAACAAGTACCCAAGCAACGCCCAGATGCTGCTGGACCTGAAGCAGAAGGCATAAGCTGCCGGAATGATGGGGCGAAGAGCTCCACGCAGGATGCCTGCCAGGGAATATTTTCCTTTGACTATACAAGGGCGTTTTCAAACGCCCTTTTTGCTGTCCCAAATGGCGATGTGCAGACGGTCTGAAAAGCGGAGGCCATAACGGAGGCACCATTCCACCGTCTGCGCGCGCATGGCGTCCAGCTCTGCCCGTGTGGAGGCCAGTGGCATGAGCAGGATGCGTTCTGCGGGAATGTCTGCCCCGGAAGCCTGCCGCAGGGCGGTTTTTACATCTTCCTCGCACGCCACTACGAATTTGAACCACGCTTTTTCCGTGGAAGCCAGACGGCGCAGGATGTCCGGTTTCCATGTTCTGGCGGTTTCATTGCCGGAGTGGGGGAGTTTGGGAGACACGTTGAATTGCGTGATGCGTTCCAGCAGTTCCGCATCCGGCATAATGGTGCCGTTGGTTTCCAGCTCCACGGCATGGTCCGGCAGCAGGCGCAGCAGGGCGGGAAGGGCTTTTTGCTGAATGAGCGGTTCTCCCCCGGTCAGTACCAGGCGGCGGCATGGATAACGGAGCGCCAGTTCCGCCGCCTTTTCAGGCGTGAGCCGCACTCCGGGAACTGTCCCGTTCCAGGAGTACGCCGTGTCACACCAGGAACAGGCCAGGTTGCAGCCTGCCAGGCGCAGAAAGACGCAGGGAGTCCCCTGGGAGACGCCTTCCCCCTGGATGGAATGGAAAATTTCCGGTTGTCCGTGAAGCTGGGCCAGTGTGAGCATGATCAGGCAGGCCTGAGACTACCATATCCCTGCCGCCCGTCAACGCCTCCCTGCGGAGGGCGCCGGAAGAGCGGCAAACGGGACGCAGGAGCTTTTCTTCATTCCGTGCCCTCAAGTTTTCAGGAACACGCTCAGCCGTTGCTGCGGCGGAAGGCCCCCACCGTGAACAGGAGGAGGATGAATCCCACAACGGAGGCAGCGCCCGTGAACAGCTTCTGGAAGGAGGCATGGTCCTTTTCCTCCTTCTCCAGCTTTTTCACTTCTTCTCTGGAAGACTTGCGCATTTCAGCTCGGGCCTCGTCATAGGTCCGGGACGCCTGTTCCTCTTCTTTCCGGGCTTGTTCCAGAGCGTTCCGGACGGCTTTGGACTGCTCCCTGTATCCGGCTGTAGCCAGCAAATCGTCATCTCCCGGGTCCGGGGCGGCGGTTTCTTCCCGGTCATCGTCGGTTAAGGCCTTGTTTTTCTGTTCGGTGAGTTTTTCCTCCGCTTTCTGCATCAGTAGCTGCTGCTTGCCGGTTTTTTCTTCCAGGGCTTCCAGGGCGGCGTCCAGAGCCTGCATTTTTTTCTTTGTGGCGGAGGTTTTCAGGCGAATGAAGGCTATTTGCGATTGAAGTTCCGAGATGTTCTCCTTCTGGGGAGCGGCTCCTGAAAATTTCTTTTTGGCTTTGGCATCCTCCCGGTTCTTGGCCAGTTCCCGTTCGGCCTGCCCCAGTTCCGCCTGAATACTTCTCTGCTTGTCGGCCAACTTCGCAAGCAGGGTTTTCATTCCCTCCCTCTTTTGAAGCAGTTCTTCCCTGGCGGACTTGGAGTTTTCCCTCTGCCTGCTCATGCGGCGGCGCAACTGGTCAATCCTCTGGTCGTGTTCCTTCACTTCCTCCTGCTGGTCCGCCATGCTTTTTTGGTAGGCGGCAACCTGGGCTTCCTGCTGCTGCTGTCTTTTCTGCTCAAGATAGGTTTCCCGGAATTTTTCCATGGCCTCTTCCGCCGTCCGGGTGGCGTCCTGGGCTTCATCCAGTTTCTTCCGGGTCTGGCTGACGGTTTTCTCCAATACTACGGCCTCCTGTTCCATGGCTGTTTTCCGGGCGGCCAGTTCCTTTCCTTCCGGGGAGATATGGTGTTGATAGTACCAGACGGAGAATCCGGCGGTTAAAATGGTCAGGAGAAGCAGTACATAGCGCATGAGAGTGTTCCAACGATTCGGGTAAAAGTACAAAAAGGAGTGTGCCTTGTCAACATGGCAGAAATAAAGGCAACCCGCCTCCCTCCGGGAATGGAGAGGAAGCGGGCTGCCTGGAAGGCGGGTTCCGGAAGAGTCCGGAGATGAGTCTAATTCCTGTTAAAGATTCAGGGAGAAGGCGGAGATGGCGTCTATCTCTTCCGCAATCTTGTTCAGCAGTTCATCGGAAACGGGTTTGTTGGTCTTGAGGACGGCCAGGGCTTCCCGCGTGGCGTGATCGGCCGGAGCGGCGATGTTGTCAATGTTGATGCCGTTGGAGTACAGGGCGGAACCGATGGTGGCGATGATGCCGGGACGGTCCTTGTAATGCAGGAACAGCGTTGTGCCGCGCAGGTCCGCATACAGCCCGTTGAAGTTGTTCAGGCGGGAGACCATGGGAATGCCTTCCGTCACCACGCCGCGCACGCTGGTGTTGAAATATTCCCCCTCATCTTCCATCACCACGTCCAGCGTGATGGAATCTTCATAGGGCTTGTCGTCCTTGGGCTCCCGCGCCTTGAAGACGATGCCGTGCTCCCGCAGGGATTCTTCCGCGGCGGCGGGCATGAGGCCCTTTTCCGCGTGCGGCAGCAGCCCTTCCAGAATGGGGGCAGTGAACCATTTGCGGAAGACGCGCAAGTTGCCGTAGAAGGTGCATTCCACCCGGCGGATAGGCTTGTTGCCTCCGGCTTTGCGGGCCAGGGCAGCGAGCAGGAAAGCCAGTTGGAGATGGGCCGGATTGAGACCGTTGGGGGATTCCCCGTTCACCACGCAGGAGGTGTCTCCGTCAGAGAAATAGGCCACCATCTGTTCCGCGGCGCGCTTGGCCGCCTTCGTGTTGGCCTCCCGGGTGTTGGCGCCCAGGTGGGGAAGGATGAGGTCCGCCACGGCGGCGGAAGGTTTTTCTCCGGGCGCGTCCTTGGGGTGGACGTCCGTCAGGTAGCCGATGTTTTTGCCCGCGGCCTTGGCGGCGGCCAGCGCTTCTTCATCCACCACGCCGTAGCGGGAGCAATTGATGAGCACCGCGCCGTCCTTCATGCTGTCGATAAGTTCCGCGTTCACCATGTGGTGGGTGGAGGGACCGCCCGGAACGTGCAGGGTGATGATGTCGCACTGGGAGAAGATGTCTTCAATGCTGGTGGGGGTGACGCCGATGTTCAGGGCGCGCTGGCGGGCCAGAAAGTGGTCGTAGCCCAGCAGGGTGGGTTCAAATCCCTGGAGGCGCTTGACGAGGTTGCGGCCGATGTTGCCCAGGCCGATAATGCCGACGGTTTTTTTGGTCAGCTCGCTGCCCATGTATTTTTTCTTTTCCCACAGGCCTTCCCGGGTGGTGGCGTCCGCCTGGACGATGTGGCGGTAATACGCCAGAATCATGGCCATGACTTCCTCCGCCACGGCGTTGGAGTTGGCGCCGGGGGTGTTCATGACGTCCACATTCTTCTTGCGGGCGTACACGATGTCAATGTTGTCGTAGCCGGCTCCGGCGCGGATGACCAGCTTCAGGGAGGGTAGGGCGTCCATGATTTCCGGAGTGACTTTTTCACTGCGGACGATCAGGGCCACGGTGTCCGGATGGGCGGCGGCCTGTTCTTCCAGAGGCGTGTCGGCATCCTGGACGACTTCATAGCCGGCCGTTTTAAGCGTATTGGCCGCTACGTCGGAGAGTTTGGTGGGAATAAGAACCTTGTTCATGTTGGTATGGTGGAAAATGTCATTGTTCAATGGTATGGACAAAAAGTCCGCTGCGCAGCTTGGGCTCAAACCACGTGGACTTGGGGGGCATGATTTCCCCAGCGTCCGCCACGCGGAAGAGGTCGTCCATGGTGACGGGGTACAGGGAGAAGGCCAGCGCCATTTCTCCGGAGCAGCGGCGTTCCAGTTCTCCCAGGCCGCGGATGCCGCCTACGAAGTCGATGCGGTCGCTCGTGCGCGGATCGTCAATGCCCAGGATGGGGGCCAGCACATTCGCCTGAAGAATGGCGCAGTCCAGGCTTTCGATGGGATGGTCCGCCGGGAAGGTTCCCGGTTTGGCGGTGAGGGAATACCACCGGCCGTCCAGATACATGCCGAATTCGTGCTTGGCGCGGGGGGCGTAGCCTTCTCCGGGAATGGCGTCCGCAGGCGCCACGTCAAAGGAGGCGCGGAGCTTTTCCAGGAATTCTTCCCTGGCCAGGCCGTTCAGGTCGCGCACGACGCGGTTGTAGTCCATGATGAAGAGGTCTTCATCACAGAAGACGACGGCCATCAGGTAATTGAATTCCTCCTGTCCCGTGTAGTCCGGGTGCTCCTTGCGCCGCCTGGCGGAAACGGCGGCGCTGGACGCCGTACGGTGATGGCCGTCCGCTATGTAAAGAGCATCCACTTCTTCAAAGCCTTTGCGGATGGCTTCCACCGTGCCGGGATCGGAGACGGGCCACAGGATGTGGGTGACGCCGTCTTCCGTGGTGAAATCGTACTCCGGTTTGTGGAATTTGATCCATTCCCGGATGATGCCGGAAAGGTCCTCGTGCTTGCGGTAGGCCAGGAATACCGGTTCCGTCTGGGCGGAACAGGCGTCAAAGTGCTCAATGCGGTCCAGCTCCTTTTCCCTGCGGGTCAGTTCATGCTTTTTGATGACGCCGCTGGCGTATTCATCCACGGAGGCGCAGCCGACGATGCCCGTCTGCACGCGGCCCCACATGATCTGGCGGTAAATGTAGAAGGAAGGTTTTTCATCCCGGACGAGGTAGCCCTTGCGGACGAATGCTTCCAGGTTTTCCCGCGCCTTGGCATAGGTTTCCGGGGCGTGGATGGCGGTTTCGCTCGTGTCGATGTCGGAGCGGCAGACGTGGAGGAAGGAGGCGTCGTTTCCGGCGGCCATTTCCCTGGCCTCCCGGTGGTTCATGACGTCATAGGGGAGGGAGGAAACCCGCGCGGCCAGTTCCCGGGGCGGACGGAGGGCGGGGAAGGGATGGAGTGTGGACATGGAAAAATGAGAGAGTACAGAAGGTTAATGACGGAGGGAGCAATGATATAGCGCACGGATGCCGGAGACAAGCCCCGCCAAAATACATGCCGCAATGAACAGCAGCAGGTACCGCATGGGCGCTCCTGCCGCTTTGAGAAAATCCAGGGGCTTGAACAGAAGAAGCCGGACAAACTCTCCGCCTCCCGGAATGCTGTTCAACAGCAGGAGCATCCCGATGAGCAGCAGGAACAGGCTTGCCGCGGCGGCCATGCTCCATGTGCAGGAGCGCGCCATTTCCCCCGCCTGTTCCCGGTCCAGGCGTTTTTTCACCAGGATCAGGTAGTACGGAACAAGCATTAGAAAGAAGGCTCCGGACCAGGGGCGCATGGCTTCATTCAAGGCTCCGGCGATGATGAGGGCCGTCAGGACGCAGGCGGAGGCGATGATGAACAGAGCCTGGAGCGCCGTGTGAAGAACCTTGTTCATGGCGGCTGTTCCGTTCATTCTCCGGAGGAGGCGTTCTTCCCTCTTTCCCGGGCGGGGCCGGAAAAGAGGGAAGGGAAAACGCTTACTTGAGTTTCAGGATGTCCACGATGTTGGACGTGATGGAGCGCATGTCGTCCATCGTCAGCTCACCCATGTGGGCGATGCGGAAGGTCTTGTTCTTCAAATCCCCGTAACCGTTGCCGAGCTGCATGCCGCGTTCGATCAGCACGTTGTTCAGGGCGGCGATGTCAATGTCCCTCGTGTTGCTGATGACCGTCAGGGTGCGGGAAAGATGGTCCCGGTTGGCGAAGACGCTGAAATATTCATCCGCCCAGGAGCGCACGAATTCCGCCATGGCTTCATGGCGCGCAAAGCGGTTTTCCACGCCTTCCTGCATGATGCGCTGGAGCTGGAGGTCCATGGCGTACATGATGGAGACGCAGGGGGTGTTCGTGTACTGGTAGTCCTTTTTCTGGATAGTGTCGTAAATGGAGCGCAGGTCAAAGTAGCAACCGCGGTTGGGGACGGAGGCGGTGCGTTCATAAGCCTTTTGGGACAGCGTGCAGACAGCCATGCCGGGGGGGAGCGCCAGCGCCTTCTGGGTGGAGGTCACCAGCACGTCCACGCCCAGCTTGTCCGTTTCAATCCGGGAGCCGGCGGCGGAACTTACCGCGTCCATGCACCATATGACGTCCGGGTATTTTTTGAGTACTTCCGCAATTTCCTCCACCGGGTTCTGGACGCCGGTGGACGTTTCATTATGGGTGATGCAGATAGTGTCGTACTTGCCGGTGGAGAGGGCGGCGTCCACCATTTCCGGGGTGGTGGGCTGGCCGAGTTCGCTCTTGAAAATGTCGGAGGGAACGCCGTTGCCCGTGGCAATCTTGTACCATTTGTCGCCGAAGGCGCCCACGGAAAAAATGGCGGCTCGCTTGGCGGTGCAGGAACGCACGGCGCCTTCCATCAGGCCCGTACCGGAGGAAGTGGAGAGCAGTATTTCCTGTTCCGTCAGCAGAATGCGGCGCAGATTGTTGGAAATGCGGCGCTGCAGGGCGGAAGCCGCCTTGGATCGGTGCCCCATCATCGGGCCGCTCATGGCGGCAAGTACTTCAGGTGCTACTTCAGTGGGTCCGGGAATGAATAATTTGGTTGCCATTTGTTTAAAAACTGGGTACGTGTACTATAGCGTCTCCAAACGGTTTGGCTATGAATTTTTGTTGGGGCAGGCTGGGAAAACCTGCCGCAGCAGCGGGAATAGGAGCGGTTTACTGCCCGGATCCGCCGGGAAACGAATGATAAATCCGGAATCAGGGGCTGCTTTTTATCTCAAGGAACTCATGTTGAGTAGCCGTTTCTCTGTTGGAAACCGTTCCGTTGCGGATGAAACGGCCTTTTTGCTTCCGTACGGGGAGGAGACGCGGATGCATGCTCCCCCCCGCAGGCGAAAGGTCTTTAAAGTTTAGAAGCTGATGAGCTTGACCAGCCAGTAGCCGCCGAAGAAGAGCCAGACGTACAGGAGGCCCGCAAGCAGGAAGGGGCGCGCTCCGGCTTTCTTGAACTTCTCAAAGCTGGATTCTGCGCCCAGAGCCGTCATCGCCATGGTCAGCAGGAACGTGTCCAGGGTGTTGATGGCGTCCACCAGTTCGGCAGGCAGCAGGTGCAGGGAATTGAAGCCGATGACGGCGAGGAACAGGAACGCGAACCAGGGGATGGTGATTTTACGTTTTTCGCTGTTTCCTCCGGCGGCGGAGTCCCGCCGCGCCAGGATGATGCTCAGGATGACCAGCACCGGGGCCAGCATCATCACGCGGATCATCTTGACGATGATGGCCGGGTCGGAGATGGCCTGCCCCATGGCGTTGCCGGCGCCCACCACGTGGGCCACTTCATGAAGGGTGGCTCCGGTAAAGAGGCCCATCTGTTCCGTCGTCAGGTTCAGCATTCCGGCCCGGTACAGGGCCGGATACAGGAACATGGATAGCGTGCCGAAGATGACGACGGTGGAAACGGCCACGGCCGCCTTGTAAGGCTTGCTTTTCACGACGGGTTCCGCGCCCAGGACGGCCGCCGCCCCGCAGATGGAACTGCCGATGGAGGTCAGAAGGGCCGTGTCCCGGTCCATTTTCAGCAGCCGCCCCAGTCCCGCGCCCAGCAGAATGGTGAGGGAGACCACAATGAGGTCGATCAGAAGAGCCGCGCCCCCGATGTCGATCACGCTCTGGAAGGTCAGCTTGAACCCGTACAGGACGATGCCTGTTCTCAGCACCTGCTTGGTGCAGAACTGGATGCCGGGCACCCACGCTTCCGGAAGGTGGTTGCGCAGGCTGTTGGCGTAAAGCATCCCCAGCACGATGCCGACGATCAGCGGGCTGAAGGAGAGGTGTTTCACCCATTCAAAGTCCGCAATGTAGAAGGCGGAAAAGGAGAACAGGACGATGAGCAGGATGCCGTGGAGCGGATTGGCGAGATGTTTGGGGGACATGGGCTGTAGAATGATGGCTGCGGCCGCCCGTCTTGTCCGGAGGGGGAACGTGCCGGAACGGCTGCGTGGGAGATATACTCCACAATCATCATAAAATCTAATCAGAAATTGTTATAGGCGATTAGATTTTGTTATAATAATTCCGGCAGAATTTGATGAATAATTCATTGATTCTGCTGTAGTCTCCGTGCCCGTTGGCAAAGTGAAAGGAACGGCGGATTTCCAGATGGCGGAGATGGATTTTTTTCAAATCCCCGCGTTTGAGCTCTTCCCGCACGGCGAGGGAGGAGAGAAAAGAGCATGCCGGGGAATGCGCCAGATACATCTTGATGCTTTCCGTATTGCCCAGCGTCATCAGGACGTGGAGGCCGGAAGCGGCGATTCCGTGTTTCTTCAGGACTTCCTCCACCACCCGGCGCGTGCCGGACCCCGGTTCCCGCATGATCAGGGGAACATGGGAGAGCTGCGGGAGGGAGAGGCCTTCCCGCGGGGCGGCGGCATGAGAACCGCCCGCCAGAATGATTTCATCCTCCATGAAGGGCAGGTAATGCAGGTCCGTGCGCCTTGCGGTGCCTTCCACGATGCCGAGCTGCACGGCTTCATCCTGCACGGCCTGTTCGATTTCCTCCGTATTGCCGCTTTTCAGCCGTATGCGTATTTCCGGATAATGGCGGTTGAACAGGGCCAGCAGCGGAGGCAGGACGTACTGGGACATGGTGGAGCTGGCTCCCAGGCTCAATTCACCGGAAACGGGCGTATTCCGGCCGGAAGACATGTCTTCCGCCAGCGTTTCATATTCCTTGAGGATGCGGCGGGAATGGACCAGCAGGCGCACGCCTTCCGCCGTCAGGGCGATGCCGCGGCCTTCCCTTTTGAACAGGCGGGCGTCCAGCAGGCGTTCCAGCTCCTTGATATGCCGGGTGACGGCCGGCTGCGTGATGAACAGCTCCTCCGCCGCGCGCGTGAAGTTCAGGCGCCGCGCGACGGTCTCAAACACTTTCAGCCGGAAATCCGTAATCATGGAGAAGGCATGCATTCAACCACGCCTCCGCGTTCCCGGCAAGCTCCTTTCCTTCATGCGGTTGCCCGTTGAAAAGAAAAGGCCGTGAAATCCGGATGATGACATGATGGCGGCTCGTGCGGGGAAGCCGGAAGGAAGAGAACAGGAGCAGCATGGGCATGAGATGGCGGATTATGGCCGCGGCGGCATTTTGCGTGGCCGGGTGGGCTTCCGGGGATGTGCCGTCCGATCCTTCCAGGGAGTTTTTACTGCCTTCCGGAACGTTGAAGGCGTTTGCCGAATATATACCAGCCTATGGAAAAGGTGCGGTTCCTGGTCCGGAGGAGACGGAGCCTGTCCGTCTGGAACAAGCGATAGACGCCACCCGGGCGGCAAAGGATGCCCGTGCGCTGAAGGAAGCCGCCGCCGCACTGGACGCCTATTGGCAGTCCCGGCTGGATGCTCTTTATGCTCCCGTAGCCGCCTGGTTGGCTTCACGGTGGTTTGTAAAGTCAGAATTGATTGAACATCAATCAAAGTGGTTTAAGGAAATGCCTCTTCAGGAATTGCAGGATGAAATAGTGATGGAATCCTGGGTGCAGGCGCAGGTGGCTTGGGAGGCATTTTTAAGAGCGGATGAGAGGTTTTACAGGGCGTGGATGCTGGCCGCCCAAAACCGGCGCTCTGCCATGAAGGGGGAGGGCGTACCCGATGCCGGGTCATTGGGAGAGCTGGAGGAGGCGGAAGTCCATGTGCGCCGGGCCTTCAAGAAGATGGAACGGATGATGGCTATTGCGGATACGGCCTGCGCGACGAATGCCTACCCGCTGGTAGACGTTGCGCCCGTGGATCCCGGCTGGCAGGAGAATGACCCCGTGCTGCAAAAGGTGGAACAGGCCGTTTGTTCTTCTGAATATCCCTTCGTCAAGTTCCTGCTGGGCTCCTACCGGAATTACTGGAAGGCCCGGTTGTCCGGTATCCGGACGGCTTTCTTGCCGGAGAATGGCTGCAGTTTCATGCGTACCGGATGGGAGGACAGGCTCCGGGAGGCGGACCGGGCGTGGCGGCGTTATGTGGTTTTTTCCGTGGAGTATGAAATTCAGCCCGGCATTTATTTCTGGAGTTCCTGGATAGGCATTTACATGACGGCGCATGAGTCGTGGCTATACCGCCAGAGGTGCCGGGATTTGCTGGCCGTCGCGGGGCTGGTACCGGAGAGAAGATCAGAGGGCTTCACCAGCCCGGCCCGGAATTTTGCCGGCTTTGGGGAAGCGCGTCTGATCGCGGAGCGCATGGCAGCAGCCGGAGGATCGTCCGCTGCGGCTTACCGAAAATTGTCTGAAAACCTGGAAAGGCTGCGCACGGATTTATTCAGTTCGGTTTCTCCCTGGCCAGCCGTTTTTTTGGCCGTGGAAACGGGGGATGAGAGCATGCTTCGTTTTCTGATGTCCCGGCTTCGCCTGTCCGGGGAGGATATGCTTCCGGGCGGTACGACGACTCCCCTGATGAAGGCCGTTGCCTCCCGATCCGTTCCCCTGGCGGATATTCTGGTTTCGTGCCGGGAGCTGCTCAATGCGGTGGATGCCAGGGGCCGTACGGCGTTGGACATGGCGCTGGAGCGCGGGGATGGGGGAGATGGCCGCGTTGCTGCGGCGTCACGGAGGCATCACCGGAGAAGAACGGAAAAAGGAGAGAGAACATTCCTCCCCTTCCTCTCCGCCTGCGTATGACTGAGCCGGAGCCGGGAACGTTTTTCAGAGCTGGTGCGGGAGGTCATTCCCGGCAGGTTTTTTTGTTGGAAGGGGAATGGTTTTTGTTAATGCCGCCTTACCTGCCCGGAGCATGATTGTCCGGAATATTCCGGAGGGTGCAAGGGCTGGAAGAGGTCCCGATGGTTTCCGGCGTGCAGCAACGCGTTCAAGACGGAGATAAGACAAACGGGCGGAAGTTCTGTCATTCATAAACGTTTCTGTTTGAAAATAAGTGAATTTGGAAAGTTTTCACGGCACAGTGGAAGTTCCCGGAACCGTGCATCGTCTGAACGGAACGAGACGGGAGGGAATCAAATGCCTATATGAAACTGCATTCCATGATCATTGTCGGCGGAGCCGGCCTTTTGCTGTTGGGGGCCTGTTCCCCTTCTTCCTATCAGACCACGTTCCCGGAACCGGCCTATGTGAAGGTTTCCACCAATAACGGAGCCTATGCGCCTTATCCGGACAACCCCATCGGCCAGCAGGAACTGGTGTACTGGTATGATTCCCTTACTACCCCCATGACGGTGGTGGCGGAAGTACCGCCCACTCCCATCGTCACCAAGGGCCCCGGCCCGGTGATCCTTGATTCCAACGATTTCTCCGCGAAGCTGTACCGGGACAGAACGGAAATCAAGAAGAAGGACAAGGATGGCAACTGGGTCACCAGCGTGCGCCCCACCACTCCCGCTGACCAGCGCATGAGGAATTATGTGATGGCTTCCAAGAAAGCCCGTTAATCTTTTCCTCCGTTAAATTCACGAAAACCTGTCCGGCCTGCTTTCCTCTCCGGAGGAAGCAGGCCCGGCTTGTTTACAGCAGGTTTTTCTTCCCATTCATCCGCGGAAACGGGACGGCGGCGAACGCTTTTCCCCGGCCATGGGAGATAGGCGTCCGTATAAAAGGAGGAGCCGCAGCCCCGGCATTCCAGCATGATGCCTGTATCCGGCCTTCCCTGTTCCTCCGGCGTCTGCGAGGCGGGGCGAAGCCCGGCATGCCCGCAGTGTGGGCAGCGGATGGGGAGAGGGGCGGCATATTGAATCATCAGAACTGCCGTGCAGACGAGCGCCCAGGCAATGTAACCGGCCCAGAAAGGCCATTCCGGATTCAGCAGCCAGATTGTCGTGACGACGGGAACGGAGCACAGGGCATATAGCAGGGTGCGCTTCTGCCTCGTGGCCAGGAGGTGGAAGCAGTAGATCGTATCCTGCATGAAAGGGGGGAAGGAAACGGTTACAGATCCTTCAGGGTCCATTCATCCTTCCATTCCAGAATGATCTGGTCGCCGTCCCATTTCATGGGAAGCCACATGTGGCGGCCGTCAATGGCGTTTTTAGGCCGCCAGATGTCCGCCATGAAGATGAATTTGCCGGGCTTGCCCTGTACGGGCAGGATGTAGGTGCTTTGTCCGCCGAAGGTGATATTGGCCTTGGGCCCCACGCAGGGATTTTTGAGCTCCGTCCACGGTCCGGCCATGCGGGGGGCCACGGCGCTGCGGGCCGCGTTGGGCGCCCAGCCGGAGCAGCCGGAGGCGATCATGTAGTATTTCCCGTTGTGCTTGCAGATGGCGGGAGCTTCCATGTAGCGGTTGACGAAGACGCGGACGTATTTTCCGTTATGCCCGGTGTAGTCCGGCGTCAGTTCCGCGATGTGCAGGGTGATGTTCCCTTCGGAGGAGTAAATATGGTAGGCCTTGCCGTTGTCGTCCACAAAGATGGTCATGTCACGGCTCATCTGGCCGCCGGGGAAGTCCCTGCGGATGATGCGGACATAGTCAGGCATCTCCTTGGTGAACTCGGTCGTCTGGTCCTTTTTGTCCAGATTCAGGGGCCATTTGCCTGGATTGACGCGCCCGGCTTTCAGGAACGTGAACGGTCCGGTGGGCTTTGTGGCCGTAGCCACGCCCGCGTACGCGGAACCGTAGCCCTTCCCCCTGAGTTCCAGGTGGAACCACATCACGTACTTTTTGGTCTTCTTGTTGTAGACTACCTTGGGGCGTTCCAGGATGCAGCCCTTGGCGATGGGGTGGGAGTTGTCCCCTTCCACCACTTTCAGGGCGATTCCTTCGTCCTTCCAGTTGTAAAGGTCCCTGGAGGAATAGCAGTGCACGCCCACCTGGGCGCGGTTTCCGGCGTCCCCCTCCACCTTGTGCTCCCCGTACCAGTAGTAGGTGCCCTTGTCGTACAGGATGCCGCCGCCGTGGGCGTTGATGTGCACGCCGTTGTTGTCCGTCCAGATTTCACCGGGCTTGAAGGACGTGTGTTTGACGGGGGCGTCAGCCGTGGCAACGGAGGAGAGGCAGCAGGCCAGTCCGGCAAAAAAGGTGAGCAGCAGTGTTTTCATGCGTGTTGGCGGTGAATCGGGTTACATGTCTTCCAGTTTCCATTCGTCTTTCCATTCCAGTTTGATCTGGTCTCCGTCAAACTGGATGGGAAGCCACATATAGCGGCCGTCAATGGCGTTCTGGGGCCGCCAGATGTCCGCCATGAAGATGAATTTGCCGGGTTTGCCCTGTACGGGCAGGATGTAGGTGCTCTGTCCGCCGAAGGTGCTCCCGGCCTTGGGACCCACGCAGGGGTTTTTGAGCTCCGTCCACGGTCCGGCAATGCGGGGAGCCACGGCGCTGCGGGCGGCGTTCGGCGCCCAGCCTGTGCATCCGGAGGCGATGAAGTAGTATTTGCCCTTGTGCTTGAAGATGGCGGGAGCTTCCATGAAGCGGCCGGGGAAGACGCGGACGAATTTTCCGGTGTGCTCCGTGTAGTCCGGCGTCAGTTCCGCGATGTGGGTAGTGCTGTTTTCCTCGGAGGAATAGATGTGGTAGGCCTTGCCGTCGTCATCCACAAAGATGGTCATGTCACGGCTCATCTGTCCTTTTTCAAAGTCCTTCTTGAACATGTCCTCGGAACGCACGCCTTCCGGCAGGGCGCTGGAGGTCAGGCCGGGCACTCCCTTGAACGTTTTCATGGTCTGGTCCTTCTTGTCCATGTTCATGGGCCATTTGCCCGGATTGACGCGCCCGGCTTTCAGGAACGTGAACGGTCCGGTGGGCTTTGTGGCCGTAGCCACGCCCGCGTACGCGGAACCGTAGCCCTTCCCCCTGAGTTCCAGGTGGAACCACATCACGTACTTTTTGGTCTTCTTGTTGTAGACTACCTTGGGGCGTTCCAGGATGCAGCCCTTGGCGATGGGGTGGGAGTTGTCCCCTTCCACCACTTTCAGGGCGATTCCTTCGTCCTTCCAGTTGTAAAGGTCCCTGGAGGAATAGCAGTGCACGCCCACCTGGGCGCGGTTTCCGGCGTCCCCCTCCACCTTGTGCTCCCCGTACCAGTAGTAGGTGCCCTTGTCGTACAGGATGCCGCCGCCGTGGGCGTTGATGTGCACGCCGTTGTTGTCCGTCCAGATTTCACCGGGCTTGAAGGACGTGTGCCGGACCGGCGTTTCCGCGGTGGAAACGGCGGCCGCGCCGCAGAACAGGCAGAGCGCCAGAAGGGATTTCATGGTGTTTGTCATGGCCGGAATGGTGTGGAAGTAAGGGATGAAGGCGGTTCCGGCTGTCCGTACAGCTTGTCCCACGCGCGGGAAAGGGCGTAAAGGGCGTAGCCGGTGCCGTAGAATTTGTGATAATTGTACAGGGGGTAATCCCACCAGGAACCGTCTGTTCCCTGACGGGTGAGGATGTCGTCCGCCAATAGAGACGCATGGCGTTTTACCTGATTTGGGGCCAGCATGTCCAGACACATTCCTGAATAATAGTATCCGTAGTAGAAAAAGTAGCCGGAATTCTGGGCGAAACTTTCATGGGGAGTGGGCTTGTGCAGGGCCATCGTCAGCCATCCCCGGCGGCTCCACAGGCGGTCCAGTCCGTCCACGAGCTGGCGCAGGGAGATGTCCTCCGGCTCCCAGAGCCTGATGGCGTAGTCACAGGCGGGGGTGCGTGCCAGGCTGCCGGTGTGGCGGTTGATGGGCCGGCCGGGATAGAAGGCATGCCCCAGGGAATAGACGTAGGTTCCCGCCGGCGTCCTCTGGGATTTGAGGAATTTCAACGCGCGGCTGAATATTTTGTTGTCCAGCGACAGGCCGAATGATTTTCCGGCCATCCAGGCGGAGATGAGGACGGTTCCCGTCAGGAAGGAGGTAGGCTGCGCCGCGGGCCGTTTGCTGAAGCCGGAATAGGTGAGGTAGCCCCAGCCCCCCATGGCGGAAGCCAGCTCATTGAGCTTTTTCACCTGGGCGCCGGCGCAGCTTTTCAGCTCCCGGTAGCGCGGGCTGTTCCGGTCCAGTCTTGCGGCCCGCATGCTCATGGCGTCCAGCACGTAGGTATGCGCCCAGGTGTTGTACACGCAAAGGGAGTCGCCGCGCTTCAAATGGGGCATCGTACGGATCAGGTAGTTTTCCGCGCGGGTCATGGCCTGCTGCACGGCGGGTTCGTTGTGCAGGGGGCTGGCGTTAAGCCCCGCAATGCACAGGGCGGTGCTTGCCGTCTTGAAGGTGAGCGGGCCGTCCGGATAGGGGCAGAGGATGTTCCAGGTGCCGATCACCCGGTGGTCGCCCCAGGAGCCGTCCCTGTTCTGCGTTTTCAGCAGGAAGTCTACGCCGCGGCGGAACGCCTGGTCAAATTGTTCGGGTTTCGCGGGCGGGATGTCCGGAATTTTGGCGATCTGGATGGCATCCGCCTTTTCCGCCTGCGCGGGTTTCCCGTGCGCTGCGGGAAGATGCAGGCACAGAATCGCGAGAAGGCTGGTCGTCAGCAGGCGGAACATGGGTCAGGAGGCCGTTGCGGCATTGGAAGGGTACAGGGATTCCCTGACGCGGGAGACGGCGTACAGGGCATAGCCGGTACCGTAGAATTTATGGTAGTTGTACAGGGGATAGTCCCACCAGGAGCCGTCTTTTTCCTGCATGGGCAGGAGGTCGCTTGCCAGATGGGAGGCATGGCGCGCCAGATGTTCCGGGGCCACTTCCTCCAGGCAGCGGGCGGCGTAATAATACCCGTAGTAGAAGAAGTAGCCCGCGTTCTGGGCAAAGCTTTCATGGGGAATGGGCTTTTTCACGGCCAGGGAAAGCCAGCCGCCGCGGCTCCAGATGCGTTCCAGGCCGTCTTCCAACTGCCGCCTGGAGATGAAAGCCGGGTCATACCGCATCAGGGCCAGGTCTCCGGCGGGGGTGCGGGCCAGACTGCCGGTGTGGCGGTTGATGGGCCGGCCGGGATAGAAGGAGTGGGAAAGGGAATAGACGTAGCTGCCGGCAGGGGTCCGCAGTTTTTCCAGGCAGGCGACGGCGCGTTTGACGACGCGGGCATCCGGCTTGAGGCCGAAGGCCTGTTCCGAGTCCTTGTAGGCGAGCAGGACCGTAGCCGTCAGGAAGGAGGTGGGCTCTCCGATGGGACGTTTGGAAAAGGTTTCAAACGTATAATAGCCCCAGCCGCCCTGGACGTCCGCCATCTGGTCCAGCGCCTTGACCTGAAGGCCGGCCACTTTTTTTAGTTCCGCATACAGGGGGGAATCCGCAGGAAGATTGCGGGCCGCCCGGCTCAGGGCGGAGAGGCCGTAGGCATGGCCCCAGACGCCGAGCACGGTGCGCGTGTCTCCCCGTTTCAGGGTGGGCAGCGTGGTTAGCAGGTACTGCACGGCCTTGTCCAGCGCGGCCTTGACGGCGGGGTCCTCCTTCAGGGGGCTGGTGAGCAGGCCGATTACGCACAGGGAGGTGGAGGCCGTTCTGAACGACCTGGGCCCTTCAGGGTAGGGGCAGATGACGTTCAGCCCCTTGGTGCGCGTATGGCTTCCCCAGGAGCCGTCCCTGTTCTGTTCCTTCAGCAGGAAGTCCGCCGCCTTCCGGATGGAGGCGTCCAGGGTTTCCCGGGAGGGCGGCGGAACGTCCGGCACCCTGGCAATGGGAATGGTATCCCTTTTTTCCGCGTTTTCCTCCGGAATGGAGGCGCAGAGCGCCGTGCTGGCCCCCAGGGCGGCGAGAAAAAAGACGGCTTTATTCATGGAGGTCCGTAGGGGGATCAGGCCTGCTGGTCCTTGATGGTGACCTGGACGGGGAGGCCGGGAGCGAAGATCTGGCTGGCGGGAACCTTGGGCGTGATGATGATGCGGCGCTTGCCGTCCGCCCCCGGAATGGGGCTGGCTTCCGTAATGACGCCGGGAATCTGCATGTTCGTTACCTTGATGACGACGGCTTCCCCCACCTTGGGCGTGGCGGTGGAGTCCGGCAGCGTGGCCTGCACGATCAGTTCCGAGTTCGGCGGGACGATGGTGGCGATTTTGTCAAAGGCTTCCAGCTTGCCGCCGGGCTTGAGCTTTTCCGCCACCGGAATGGCTACCCATTTGTCCGCCACATAGCCGCCGTACAGCAGGATGCCGTTTTCAGGGGCCTTGAAGGCGGCCATTTCCCGGTCCGCTTTCAGTTCGTTGTATTTGTCCTGAAGGCGGCGCAGGGACACCTCCGCCTCCGTCAGGGCTATCTTTTTCTGTTCCAGGTCAAAATCAGCCTGCTTCCGGGCCTGTTCCAAATCCATCTGCTTTTCCTTGACCGCCGTGGCGTAGTCTTCCCCCAGGCGGTGGATGTTGCGCAGCTTGGCCAGCTCCGCGACGAGCTTGGCTCCCTGGACGGCAAATTCGCTTTCCCCCAGTTCGTTTTTCAGGCGCTTGAGGATGATTTCTTCCGTTTCCTCCGCCACCTGGTCATCCTTGTACATCTTGGTAAGCTGGTTCAGCTCCTCCTGCTTGTAGGACATGTGGCGCAGGGCCTTGTTGACGCGTTCCTCTTCTTCCGCCAGCATGCGGGCCTTCCGCTTTTCCAGGAAGTCTTTCTGGTCCTCCTCCGTCCGGGTCAGGGCCGTCTGGTATTTTTGCAGAGCCAGCGCGGAGCGTTCCTTCTGCTGGTCCAGGGCATACCGGAGTTTCAGCACTTCCAGGTTTTTGCTCTTGATGGTGCGTTCGTAGTCTTCAATGCTCTTGTCCAGGATGCGGAAGTCCGCCTGCGCCACGGATTCCCCCTTCTTGACGGAGCTGCCCTGCGGCATGATGCCGAGCAGGAAAATGTCCGAGCTCCCCTTGGGGGAGAAGGAAATGGACTTGGTGTTTTTCTTGGGAAGCAGGATGCCCGGGGCAATGGAATCCGCCAGGGCGGGAATTCCGATGAGCAGGGCGGCCAGAAGTCCGGCCGTTGTAAGAGTTGTGCGGTTCATGGTGGCAGGATGGAATTAGGATTGATGCGCGGAAAAGGGGACGAAGCGCCCCTTCTTTCCAAGAATAACGGTGTGAAAAGTGGTTTTCTTTCCTTTATGTGAGGCAGGCACGGCCTCCGTGCTCACTTCAAAACCCGCTTTTTGGAGTGTGCGGGCAAGCCGGACGTCCGGCCGGGCCACGGTGATGACCAGCAGGCCGCCCTGCTTGAGCGCGGCAAAATAGTCGGAAGCCTCCGCCACGCTCAGGTTCATGCGTTCATGCGTGGAACGGCACAGGATGGCGTGGAAGCTTTTCGGGTTTTTGCGGGCGATCTGGAGCGCCGGAGTGAATTCCACGCTGACGCGGGGATCGTGCAGGAAGCCGGGGCGTTCCCCGTCCATCAGCTCCTGGTGCCAGTCAACGAGCGGCTTGCAGGGCTCCGCTACGATGAAGCGGGCCTTTTCCCTCTGGACCAGGTCCATCAGGGCAAACAGGGTGAACCCCAGGCTTAAGCCGTCCAGGAGAAAAGCGGGCTGGTTGGCCCTTTTAACCGGGGCTGCCGCCATGGCCGCCGCCGCTTCATTGCTCCCATGGGAAAAACTGGACGCGAGCTGCACGCCGTCACGAAGAAGAAAATGGAAGCCGTCCCGTTCCCAGAGGTCGAGAATGGAACCGTCGGGCAAGGTGGTGGAAGCTAATTTGGTAATGGGTTTCATATGAAATAATGCCGGATACACAGCGTAGGAAAGAACGCTTTTCAGGGCAAGTCCGGACAGCGTGTTTAGGATGGAATACGCTCCAAATTAAAAAAAATTGCATGGAATTTGGGCTTTGCGCATTCTTTTTCTTGATTTACGGTCGGAAATAAGCGAGAGCTATCGTTCAGCACAGCTATTTTTTCCGATATGAGTAATCCACCTCCCCCCTCCATTCCGGGCGGTACTCCGCCTCCGCCCAGCATTCCGACTCCGCCGGCCGCTCCCTCCGTGCCCAAGGCACCGGCGGCTCCCTCTGTCCCTCCCGCCTCCGGCGCTCCTGCGGCTCCCGCCGCACCCGCCGCGCCGCCCGCTGCTGCTGCGCCCACCATTCCCCTTCGTCCCGCCGGGCTCGGCGGAGGCATCAAGCTTGGCGGCGGGTTGAAGACGGTTGCTCTCGGCTCCGCCACGACGCCCGTGGCTCCTCCCGCCGGTGCGGCACCCGCAGCCGCTGCGCCCACCGTTCCCCTGACCTCTCCCGGGGCAGGCATGGCGACCGCCCAGCTTCCGCAGGCCACCATCGGGCTGAATACCGCTCCTGCGGCCGCTCCGGTTTCTTCCGCCTCCTTTACGGCCAAGAAGTTTGAAGAAGATACGGAAGCGGCCCCCAATACGCTGCTCAATATTCTTTCCTTCGTGGCTCTTGCCTTTGCGCTTATTTTCGTTGGTTATCAATACGCCACGGATACCCTGGAAGCCCGCAGCATGACGGGCTGGCTGGGGAGCGACTCCAAGCCCGCTGCCGCGGCTCCCACCTCCGCCGGTGAGGAAGCGACCGATGACGCGGCCGCCGAATCTTCTTCCGATGACGCCTCCTCCGATGCCCCTGCAGAAGAGTCTTCCGATGATGGCGCCGATGCAGAAGAATAAGTGAACATAATGACTGTTGAAATACTCTAAGCGGTACTATGGCAAACGTATTTTCTGAAGCAAATTTTGAGGATGAAGTCCTGAAGTCCGACATTCCTGTGCTTGTCGACTTCTGGGCTACATGGTGCGGCCCCTGCCGCATGATCGCCCCGATCATTGACCAGCTTTCCACGGAACTGGCCGGCAAGATCAAGGTGGGCAAAGTGGATGTGGACGCCAACAACGGCCTTGCCGCTACCTATGGCGTGCGTACCATTCCCACCCTCCTGGTTATCAAGGACGGGGAAATCATGGATACGATGGTGGGAGCCTCTTCCAAGGACGCCATCATGCAGCGTTTGCGTCCGTTCATGTAACCGGATTGGTTTATTCATTCAAGCCGGCCTGCTGCGGAATGTACCGCGGCAGGCCGGTTTTTTGTTCCTGGGGCCTGTCTGAATGAATCCGGTGAAGGGAAGGCTAATAACGGGCCGTCCGCCGGGGTAAGATGCATTTTTTCTTGGCAGGACCGCCATGGAAGAATACATTGTCAGCATGGGCCCCGAGCAGCGGGACCGTTCCTCTACTCCTTTGCCGTTATGCGATTTATCTCTTCATTCCTCTCTGTCTTTTCCGCCTGCTGCCTTCTTCCCGCCGCATGGGGCGCTGGAGACATGGCGCCGGATTTAAAATCCGGCGCGTTCTGGATCCTCCCGCAACCGGATTTGTTTGGGAAATATTTCAACGGGGAATCCGGAGGCTGGGTGGACAGGGACAAGACCCAGCTCCGGATTGCGAAGCCTGCAATCAAAATAGGGGAAATGTCCCTGGGGGAAATGCTGGTGCACTGGAAGGAAGGCGTTCCCCAGTCCATGACCGTCATGATGTACAACAAGGGGGACAACGGGGCCATTGACAAGGATGAGTTTGAAAAACGCCTGGACCGCATCAGGGAAGGGCTGACCGCTCTCACCGGAGTGCAGCCCAGGGAGTACCGGGCCACCCGGAAGGAGGCGGTGGTCAAGGTCAATGGCTGGTCCTGGATTTGGGACAAGGGGGCGATTACCCTGGAAACCAATACGTCGCGGGAGGGCAGGGAATTTGAAGCGGAATTCATCCGGTTGAAGGCCGGCCCCACGGAGGCTTCCATCGCGAGGGGCGACGCTTCTTCCCGCGCCAGAAAGGCGGACATCAAGCAGCACGTCAGGAAAGAAGGAAAACGGGTGGTCATCCAGGACATTCCCATGGTAGACCAGGGGCAGAAGGGTTATTGCGTGGTGGCGACCGCCGCCCGGATTTTTGCCTATTACGGAATGGATTACGTGGACCAGCACGAACTTGCTTCCCTGGCCAATTCCTCCGCGGAAGGAGGAACCAGCACGGCGGCAATGGCGGAGAACCTGAAAAAGATAGGGGCGCGCTTCCAGATCCGGATCAAGGTGCTGGATTCCCTGACGGACACCCGTGATTTCCGGAATCTGCTGAAAGCCTACAACCGCGCCGCCTCCAAATTAAAAAAGGAGAAGGTGGAGAATGAATATGACTGGTCCGGCTTCTGGGACAATGCGGACGGGGAGGTGCTGAAGCTGGCGCGCGCCGGATCTCCGTCCCAGATGGACAAATGGCTCAACGCCATCAGGCCCTACATCACGGCGGGCATTCCCGTGCTGTGGTCCGTTCAACTGGGCATCGTTCCTGAACCGCTGCGCCTGTCCCAGACGCGCGGTGGCCATTTGAGGCTCATCATCGGCTTTGACGAGGAAAAGAAGACGCTCATCTTCTCGGATTCCTGGGGTGCGGCCCACACGGAAAAGGAAATGCCGCTGGCGGACGCCATCGCCATTACGACGGGGCGGCAGGTTATGCAGCCCTCCAAATAAGGCCGTGCTGCACGCCCTCCTTCCGCTGCCGGAAGCGCCTGAATATTCTCTCCGGAGAAAAGTAATTCTGCTGGCATGGGAAAGGCGCTGTATTATACTTGCGCCATGATCAGCAGAACATTGGTGAAATATGCTTTGAACAGTGAGGCGGAAATGCCGGACGTATTGATTCAGGGCTGGGTGCGTACGCGCCGTGATTCCAAGGCTTTTTCCTTTCTGGAAGTAAATGACGGTTCTTCCGTGGCTTCCCTCCAGGTGGTGGCGGATGCAGGCATTCCCGGTTATGAACGGATTGGGGAAATGACCACGGGCTCCGCCGTGAGCGTTCGCGGGGCTCTGGTTGCCGGACAGGGCAGGCAGCGATGGGAACTGCGCGCTGCCTCCCTGGAGCTGGTGGGGACCGCTCCGGATTCCTACCCTTTGCAGAAAAAGGGGCATACGCCGGAATTCCTGCGTTCCATCGCCCATCTGCGCCCCCGCACCAACCTGTTCGGCGCCGTGTTCCGCATGCGCAGCAGGCTGGCCTATGCCATTCACCGGTTTTTCCAGGAGAGGGACTTTTCCTGGGTCAGCACGCCCATTATTACCGCCAGCGACTGCGAGGGCGCCGGTGAAATGTTCCGTGTGACGACGCTGGACGTGGGCGACGCCGCCTCCCGTGACGCAGCCCTGGATTTCTTCGGCAAGGCGGCCTACCTCACCGTGAGCGGACAGCTTGAAGGGGAGGCGTTCGCATGCGCACTGAGCAATATTTATACCTTCGGCCCCACTTTCCGGGCGGAGAACTCCAATACCACGCGCCATGCGGCGGAATTCTGGATGGTGGAGCCTGAAATGGCCTTCTGCGACCTGTACGGAGACATGGACATGGCGGAAGCGTTCGTCCGCTTCCTGGTCGGCGACGCCCTGGAGAACAGCGCGGAAGAGGTGGAATTCCTGACCCGCTTTGTGGACAAGGGGCTGCGGGAACGCCTGGAGCATGTGAAGGAAACGCCGTTTGTGCGCTGTTCCTATACGGAAGCCGTGGATATTCTGCTCAAGAGCGGGAAAACGTTTGATTACCCCGTTTCCTGGGGCATCAACCTCCAGAGCGAGCACGAACGCTTCCTGACGGAAGAGCATTTCAAATGCCCGGTCATCGTTTACAATTACCCGAAGGAGATCAAGCCTTTCTACATGCGTCTGAACGAAGACGGCAGGACCGTTACCGCCATGGACGTGCTGGTGCCCGGCATCGGGGAAATCGTAGGGGGAAGCCAGCGTGAGGAACGGCTGGACATTCTGGAGGAAAACATGCGCCGCATGGGCATGAATGAGGAAGCCTACCGCTGGTATGCGGATCTGCGCCGCTACGGCACGGTTCCGCACGCCGGATTCGGAGCCGGGTTTGAACGCCTGCTGATGTTCGTGACCGGAGTGACCAACATACGCGACGTACTGCCCTTTGCCCGCACGCCGCGCAACTGCGAGTTCTGACCTGCGCGGAGAAGCTTCCGTTTTTCCGTTCGGGACGGCATTGCGCGGCCCCGGAGCGGGCGCGTTGGCGAATGGGGAAATGCTTGTGAAAATTGACCCCGCCGGCAAAAGAAAACCCCGGCTTTCCCTTTGGGGAGCAAGCCGGGGTAAAATCGGTGCTGGGGCGGAGACTACTGTCTCTTTCTTCTTAACAGCAGGGAGCCCAGTCCCAGCAGGCTCAGCGTGGCCGTTGCGGGTTCCGGAACGGTTTCATAGTTGATCAGTACCTTGGTGACGCCGTTTTCTGTGACCTGTGTCACGGTCGCCTGTACCTGGGAGTTGCTGGCGATGTTCAGGCCGCTCAGGTCCAGATTGAGGTTGCCTCCCTGCTGGGCGGATTTGATGGAAGCCAGTTCAATCGTTCCGCTTCCGGAAAGGCTGTTCATATCCAGCGTGCCGGTGAAGGTGACGGTTTTTCCGTTGGTCCAGAAGTTGGTGAGGTCCGTAGCGGTCCAGGAACCGTGTTCCGCCGCTGTAAAGGTGCCGAAATCCAGCGTAAAGTCACGGCCCAGTCCAAAGGCGTTGCTGGATTCAAATACCAGATGGGAATTGCCTTCCAGGGTAAAGGAATTGACGTTGAGATCCCCTATCGTAGTCGTGCAGACCAGGGTGCTTCCGGACCCTACCTGGACCGTATTGGTAGCGCCGAAGAAGGATTGCGCGGTGGACCAGGTAACGGTTCCGGCGTTTTCCCCGATGATGGCGTTGTCATTGGTGCTGTGCTGCGGGAAGTAGCCGTTCGGCGCGCCGTCCACCGTCCAGTTGTTGGAATCTCCATAGATCCCGTTTCCTGCCGCTCCGCTCCAGACATAGGTGGCAGCCTGGGAAATCCCGGCGGATAGGCAGCATAAAATGCAGAATGTAGATAATCTCATGCTCAACAGATACTTTAACAGAGACACGGATAACGGATTTCCAATCCGATTCCCGGTTTATTAAAAAATAAATATTTTACAATAAATGAATTATGAATTAATTAAATGCTCGTGCCCTCTTTTCCGTTTAAGTTGTAGTAAAGATATGTTTGCCTGATGTGTTCCTCCCTCAAACATTTGCATTGACGCCGGATTGGAAATCCGTGCAGACGTCATTCCTTTATTTCGAAATGCCGTTTTTAAAAGAAAAGATTTAATGTGCGGCAGGAGACAGTGGCTGAAACATACGGAAAACCCTTTCCCGCACAGGGCGGGAAAGGGCCTACCATAACCAAGTAAAAGCATGCGCTGAAGCGCCGTCCTACTTAGAACGTATAGCTGATGGCTCCGTTGATTCCATGGGAGGTCAGCTTGTTGCGGGTCTCGAACTGATAGCAGACCCGTGCTCCCCAATTGCTGGAGAAAAGCACGTCAATGCCGGCATTCAGGCGGAATGCGGTGCGACCGACGTTGACGCCGCGCACGTTCCAGGCTCCCAGGGGTCCGCTGACGTTGGACTTGGGATTCATGCGGCTCACATCCTGCGCCGCGGCCACCGTCAAGGCCGGGGTGATGGTGGTGCCGCCGTCCGTCTGGTAGGCGCGGGCGATGGTCACGCCCAACGGAATGGTCCAGTTCTGGGCGCGGGCGTGGTCAAAGGAGCGGCCGTAAGGTCCGCTTTCCGAGAAGCCCTTGAGTTCGGTGGTCATGAATTCGATACCCGTGTAAGGCGTTACGAAGGCCTTGCCGAGTGCGAAGTGTTCCGTCCAGGTGGCGTACAGGCCGCCGCTGAAGGAGTCCGCATTTTCATTGCCGTTGGCGGCGGTTCCCATGATGTAGGAATTGCCCTTGAACTTGGAGCGTCCGTAGGCGCCGTAGCCGTCCAGCGTGAACTTGCTTTCCCTGAAGGGATGCATGCGGCCGTAGATCATGGCCATGAAGGAATCCACGTCGTAGTCGGAGCCGAATCCGCTCTTGTCCTTGATGTCGCCGAAGCTCTGGCCCACTGCAATGCCGATCAGGGAACCCTGGGCAGCCTTGTAGTCAATACCCACGGCATAGCCGCCTGCATTGTACTTGTAGCCGGAGATGCCTCCGCGGGCGTCCTGGTCATCCCAGTTGCCCATGCCGCCTACCCAGATGTTGCCGTTGCCCTTGGCGATCGTCTTGCGGGCGATCGGGGAGCCCTTGGCGTCCACCACTTCAATGGTGTCTTCCGTCTGGCGGGCCATGGAAGCGGCGGACTGGATGCGTCCCAGGTCGGCAAAGCTCCTCAGCGTCCGGCTGGCGGCCCACGCGAAGTTCATCACGTTTTCACCGCTGACGGACTGAATCATGTTGGCAGCTTCGTTCGGGTCCGTCACGCGCAGCAGGGTTTCATAGAACTGGGCGGCGGGAGAACCGGCGGCCACGTTCAGGCGGTTGCTTTCCAGAGCGGCCGCTACGGTGTAAACGTTGCCGTTGTAGCCGGACATGGGACCGTCAATGCCCCTCATGTTCTGGGTGATGGTGGTGGTGCCTTCCGTTGTTCCCGGAGCCATGGTGGTGGTCAGGAACAGGTTGTTCAGCAGGCGTCCGGAAATGTCCGTGCCGTTCAGCGTGACGTTCACGCTTTCCGTGCCCTTCTTCAGCTGGGCGATCGGGACGGGATTGCCGGTGGCGTCGGATACCTGGATGCCCACGCGGGAATTATCCGTGAAGGTGGCCGGGGTGCCGAAGTCAAGCACGGAGCCGTCGCTCAGGAGCAGGGTGGAATCGCCGCCGAAGGTGGCGGAAGCCCCCTTCATGGTGGAATTCTGCGCCAGGGTCACCTGGCCCGTCCGGATGTCGTAAACCGTATCGTCCGTGCCCATTACGGCGGCGCCGATGGACTGGAGGGGACCGACTTTTCCGGTAGCGGCGTCCACGGTTCCAAAGGTGGCGTGGCCGATGATCAGGTTGCCTTCAAGCTGCTGGTAGGTGCCTCCGAACGTGTCGGTGGCTCCGCCGCCGTAGACGAGGGTGCCCGTGCCGGTCTTCGTCATGACGGTCTGGTCAGCGGCCAGAGGGGCGGCGTCAGCCGTGGGGGCCGCGGGAGCCGCGGTGTCAATGCCGTCATTGATGAAGGTGTAGGCGGTGCCGTCCGTATAAACGTTGATCTGGGTGTTCTGGCCCGCATGCACGGAACCGAGGACGCCGTTGGACGTGTTGTCGGAAAGAACTGCGCCGGAACCGATGTACAGGGTCTGGCCGTCGGCCAGGTTGATGGCGGCCTTGCCGGCGTTGGTGGCGGTGTTGCCCACGACCTGGGTGCCGTCTCCGATGGAGATCTGGCCTCCCGCAGTGATGATGCCGTCAGCGGCGGTATTGCCGGTGATCACGCTGTTGGTGCCGATGGCAATATTGTCATCCGCCGTCAGGGTGGAATTCCCCTTGACGGTGGTGTTGTTGCCCAGGGTGACGCTGCCTTCGATGGTGTCCAGCTTTTCCGTGCCCACAACCGTATTCCAGTTGCCGTCGTCATTGCTGTAAACCGTCTTGTTCAGGTCGACGGATTCCGCGGAAACGGTGGTGCCGTTCAGAACGGTGTTGTCTCCCAGGGAAACATTGCCGCCTACAGTCTTGATGATGATGGATCCGGCCGTGGTTTCACCAAGGACGATGCCGCCGGAAATGCTGTCATCCATGGAATCGATGACGGTTTTGCTGTTCTGGTTGTTGGCCGCGTCAAACTGTTCCGTGGTCACGGTGCCGATCCCGGCCGTGGAGGTCACGTCTCCGTTCAGCGTAACTTTGGCCGCCGGATCACTGACGATCTGGCCGGTAGCCGTCACGGTGTCCTGCATGGTGACGTTGTTGCCCAGGACCACGGCCTGCTCGTTGGAATTGCTGTAGGTGTCGTAGGTCGTCCTGGTATAGGCCTGACCTGCCGGGGGCGTGGAGGGGTCCACCGTGTGGGCCGCCTGGCCGGTAACGGTGACGGCTTTTTCCATGGAAACGTTGTCGCCGATGCCTACCTGTCCGTTCGTGGAAGTGACGGTGGCGCCTACCGTCTTGGGATTGGCGGCGTCATTCGTTCCTTCGATGGCAATGTTCCTGCCGTCAATGGTGGTGGTGTCCGTGGCGTTCGTGACTACGATGTCATTGTCGCTTCCCAGGGGTTCGCTAAGCGTGATGTCGTTGAAGCTGACCTGTCCATTAACCAGATCATAATTGAAATTAACCAGTTTGCCGCTGGGGTCCGCCATTTGGACGGTAACGTTGCCCGTTCCGGAGATGGCGTTCAACTGGGCCCGTTGTTCCTGGGTCAGTGTGATGTTATCGGAGCCTGCCGGCACGGTGATAGTGATGGTTGACGCTTCATTCGAGGCGGCAGCCTGGTTCCAGGCCGTCACGAATGAATCGGCGCTGTTGGCCGCATAGTTAGCTGCCGTAGCAACGGAGAAACTGCCAAGGCAAGCGATAACTGCTGCCAGCAGCATATGTGGGAGTCTTAATTTCATGCTTTTTTATTTGTTTAATGATTAGGTGGTTATGCGTTCGTGACAATCACGGCGCCCGAGGTTTTAGATGATTCTCGTTCCGGGCTGTTCAGTGGGATGACATGGGAAGGTTTGATGGAGATGGGAATGAAAATGATTCAGGATAAGATGGTTGCGGCTATTGTCTGGCGGTCTTTGTCATGACAGGGTTTTTAAACCTGGAGCCGGAAAGGAATTCCAGAAAGCTTCCAGTAAATTCATTTTCCTGAGAAGAAAAAATATCTCATTGATGGTGAGGGATGTATGATGTTTTCTGGGTCCTCTTTTATTTTGCTGTTTCCTTCCCGGAATAATGGCCGTGAAAATGGTTCAAACATAAATAAGAAAATTTGTTTCCGGCTGTGGTGGCAGTTTGGATGCTCCGTTCCGCCTCTGCAAGAATGGAGCCTCCCGAACAGGGATGTGTCCAAAGCTGTGCAATCAGGCGAATTTTATTGACTGCCAACGGTCGGCAGCCTATTACCGGGGAATGACTACCCGATTGTTTACGGTCCTCGCGGCCGTGTTGCTGCCGCTTGCCCCGGCGCAGGAGGCCGATGTGCCGCACCAGCCGCGCGTGTGGACCAATACCGCCGGCAAAACCATCACGGCGGCTTTTGTCCGCTTCAACGCCGCCGGCAGGAAAGTTTCCCTTAAATTGGAGAAAGGCCGACAGGTGGAACTGCCTCTGGCAAGCTTGTCCGGGAACGACGTGGACTGGATCAAGGAGCATGTTCCGGAAGCCATGAGCAACCAGGAGCGCATGCAGCGGCATACGGAAGGAAGGCTGGGGAAGATCACTAAAATCCCCGCTACGGCTTCCTATCCGGAAGCCTTTGTCTATTATCCATCTACGCTGAAGGCGGAAACTCCGCCTCCCGTCATCATTCTGTTTAATTCCGTAGGCAATGGACAGCACATGGTCCAGAAATTCCGGAAGGCCTGCGAGGCCAACGGATGGGTGGCCCTGGGATTGACGACGTTTAAAAATTCGGAGTCCAAGGAACATGAAGCCGGACTGGGCAAGCTGTGGACTTCCACGAACGGGAGTTTGGAGAGAATGGCCTTTTTTGATGCGGACCGCATGTACATGGGCGGCATTTCAGGCGGAGCGTCCCGTGCCTTTACATATAGTGAGCGCAGGATTCCGCCCGTCCGCCCGTGGAAGGGGATTGTATCCATGGGCGGCTGGCTGGGAGGGAAGGACCGCCTCACGTGCCCCACGCGCATGGCGGTGGCTATTATTAATGGAGACAAGGACGGAGGGGCCAACAGTGCCGTCAGCCATGACGTCAAGGTTCTCAAAAGAAGACAGTGCGCCATCAAGGAATTTCCCTTTCCGGGAAAGCATGAAATGCCGCCGGACGAGAATTTGGTGGAAGTCCTCAAATGGATGGAGGAGGTGTCTCCCCAGACCTCCGCGCAGCGTCTTCCCTCCCCGGCGGAAAAGGATTAAAGACCCGGTGCGCCCCGCATTTACCGCAGGAAAGGGGGACAGGCTTCTTATTCTACCGCCCACTCCTCCACCAGGCTGGCCGGGAATTCATCCAGAAAGCGGGAGGGCATCTGCATGAAGGTTCCTCCCTGCGCGCGGCAGTTCCAGCGGGGGTAGGTCAGGTAAAGCTGGTCCTTGGCGCGGGTGATGCCCACGTAGAAGAGGCGGCGTTCCTCCTCAAGACCCGCCAGGTCTCCGTCGTCAATCACCCGCTGGTGCGGGAACATGCCGTCGCACAGGCCGATCAGGAAGACGACGGACCATTCCAGCCCCTTGGCCTGGTGGATGGTGGACAGGGTGACGGCGCCTCCGGAGAGATCCGCCGCCGCGCTTTCATCATCCGTATTGCCCAGCAGGGAAAGCTGGGAGAGGAAATCCTCCGTGGATTCAAAGCGTTCGGAGAATCCGGCCAGGTGCAGGAGGTCCTGCCTGCGCTGGTCGTAATTCTCAAAGGCGGCCTGCATGTACTCGTCATACACGGCTTCATTGATGGAAATGAGCATGGAGGCCGGCCCGGCGATTTTTCCGGCTGGGGCCAGTTCATCCAGCGTGTAGCAGAGCTGCGTCCAGGCCGTTTTGGATTTGGCCGGGACCGGAAAATCCAGCATCAGGGCGGAGAAGGATTCCGGCGGCGTTTCCAGCCGGCTTTCCGGGCATGCCGCCCAGCGTATCCAGAGCTTCTGGGCCATGCCGGGACCGATGCCGGGCAGCAGCATCACCATGCGGCGGAAGGAGAGTTCATCCCTGGGATTGACCACAAAGCGCATGAACGCCACCACGTCCTTGATATGGGCCTGTTCAAAAAACCTGATGCCGCTGGTGATGCGGAAGGGGATTTCCCCGCGGGTCAGTTCCATCTGCAATTCCATGCTGTGGAAGTGCGCGCGGTAGAGCACGGCTATTTCATTGGGGTCCGTGCCTTCTTCAATGAGGTCCCGGATGCGCTGGGCGACAAATTTGGCCTGCATCCTGTCGTCGTTGAGCGGAACGAGGGCCGGGGGCATTTCCCCGGTAGGCCGCACGGAGCGGAGCCTTTTTTCAATCTGCACCTCGTTGGCGGCGATGGCCGCGTTGGAGAGCTCCAGAATTTCCGGCACGCTGCGGTAGTTGGTCTCTATCTTGAAGGTCTTTGCCGCCGGGTAGCGGGTAGTGAAGCTGAGGATGTTCTCCATGTCCGCCCCGCGCCAGGAATAAATGCTCTGGGCGTCGTCCCCCACTACCATGAGCTGGCCGTGTTCCCGGGACAGCAGGTCGATGAAGCGGCTCTGGAGGTAGTTGGTGTCCTGGTATTCGTCCACCAGGATGTGCTGGAAGCGGGAGCCGTACAGGGCGCGCAGATGCTCCTGTTCCTGGAAAAGCCTCACGACGTTGAGCAGCAGGTCGTCAAAGTCCATGCTATTGGTTTCCTGCTTGCGGGCCACGTACTGTTCATGCACGTCCAGGATGGCGTCCAGGTGGTTGGAGAGGTACGGATAGGCGTTTTCCAGCGTTTCCTGGATATTGGCGCCCTCATTATCCGCCAGGCTGAACAGGGAGGAAAGAACTTCCGGTTTGGGGAAGCGGGTGGATTTCTCATCCAGTTTGAGGGACTTGATCACGCTTTTAATCATGGATTTGCGGTCGTCGGAATCCATGATCGTGAAAGCCGGAGTATAGCCCAGGTATTCCGCGTGCTGGCGCAGGATGCGGTTGGCAATGGAATGGAACGTGCCGCTCCACAGGCGGGACAGATCCAGGGGAATCAGGGAGCGAACCCGTTCCGTCATTTCCCGCGCCGCCTTGTTGGTGAAGGTCAGCAGCAGGATGTTCCACGGGTCCGTGCCATGATCCAGGAGCCACGCCACGCGGTAGGTCAGCGTGCGCGTTTTTCCCGAACCGGCCCCTGCAATGACGAGCGCCGGCCCCGGTTCCGAAGAAACGGCTGCATACTGTTCTTCATTAAGGGCCGTGCGGTAGTCGATCCCGGAGATGGGAGCGGCTGGTGCGGCATCCTGCTTGATGACGTAGCGGCGGGCCATGCGTTTCAGTTAATAGTTAATAGAGAATAGTTAATAGAGAATAGTTAATGGGATTGGTTGAAAAACTTTTCTCTCCACTCTCCACTCTAATCACTCTTTAAAAGTCCAGGTACATTTCCGCGCGGCGGTTTTCCTTGCGGGCTTCATCCCGCGTTCCTTCGTCCGCCGTGGGGGAGTAGGTGCGGCGCGGTTGTGATTTGCCGAATCCCTTCGTGATGATTCTTTCCGCAGGAACGCCGAACTGGACGAGCTGGGCCTTCACGGCCGCCGCCCGGCGTTCGGAGAGGCCCTGGTTGTAGCGTTCACTCCCCACATCGTCCGTGTGGCCGCTGATTTCCAGCTTCTTGCCGCTATCCGTCTTGATGGCCTCCGCCACAATCTGGAGCTGGCGTTCGGAACGCTTGGACAGAGAATCTTCATTGAAACCGAAGAACAGGGCCAGGGAATCGCCCCCCTGCGGATTCTTCACGATGGGGATGAAAATGTCGTCTCCGGCCCCCTGCCGTTTCGTGTAGGCTTCCAGCATGTTGTCCAGGGAGGCTTCCGTAATCAGCCATTGTTCATCCTTCTTGGCTACGGTCAGGCCCACGTTGCCGGCTTTCCTGCCCTGGGCGTCCTGCAGGTGGACGAAAAAGCCCGCATTGGTGGGCGCTTCATAGGCGGTTTTGATGGGAGCGTCCTCCCGGAGGCGGAAGGCGCCTTCTTCAAACAGGATGCACAGCCCGGCCACGGTGGCGTCCTGCACCTTGGTTCCGTCCACGAATTTCCGTGCCGTGCGGAAGTCCGCCTTGGCAACGGCGTCCATGAAGGAGCTGACGATGCCCATGGGATCGTTCATGGCCATGGGGGCGGCCTTGTCCTTGGCCAGGTCCTGCTTGCTGGGCAGCGTAAGGGTGTCCAGCGTCCACTGCTGCTTGTCATTGCGCTTCATGTCCAGGTAGCCGCGCGCGCCGCTGCTGAAGTTGAGCGTGTATCTGGCCGTGGGGTTGGCCCCCTGGTTATTCGCGCCGATGCTGGTGATGCCGGGGGTGGAAAGGCGCACATGGCGCGCTTCCATGAGTTCCCGGATGATGCGGCCCTGGGCCTCCGTGACGGCCTGCTGGATTTCCAGGGATTTCAGGGTGTCCGCGTCCCGGTCCTGAATAACCTTGGCAATCGCCTGCGCCAGCGTCTGGGGGGAGCTGAGGTTGACCAGGGAGGACGGCGTGGCCGTCTGCCGGCTGATGTCTTCCTTGGTGAGCGGGTCCACGGTGGGCTGGGGCGTTACCGTCTGGCGCGGAGGAACTTCCGTTTGCGCCGCGGGTTCAGCGGGGGCGGGCTCCTCCTCCCGGTTTCCCAGGAACAGGAAGACCAGGGCCAGGCTGCCCACGACCAAGAAGCTGATGATGAAGGCGGTGATGGTGGATGCGTTTTTCATTGGAGGTGAATGTATGAAAAAGGGTCAGGCGTTCAAGGCTTCCAGCAATTTGGCGTGAATGCCGTCAAAACCGCCGTTGCTCATTACCAGAATAACGTCTCCCGGCTGGGCTTTCTTGCAGACGGCGGAGACGATTTCCTGCGCCTGTCCGCCGATCAGGGCGTCCTTGCCCAGCGCGGAGAGGTCATTGGAGAGTTTGGTGAGGTCCAGGCGTTCCTCCAGGGCCACCTTGTCCGGATGGTCCACGGCGGCCACCACGGGGAAATCCGCCGTAGCGAGGGATAACGCCAGTTCATTCTGGAAGATGTTTCTGCGCGTGGTGTTGGAGCGCGGCTCAAAAATGGCCCAGATGCGTGATCCCGGGTAGCGCTGGCGCAGGCCCAGGATGGCCTGCTTGATGGCCGTGGGGTGGTGGGCGAAGTCGTCCACCACGGAAATGCCGTTGACCACGCCCTTGACTTCCTGGCGGCGGGCCACGCCTTCAAAGCGGCTCATGGAATCCGCCAGCTGCTTGACGTTCAGCCCCGCAAATTGTGCGGCGGCAATCGCCATGGCGGCGTTCCGGATGTTGAATTCCCCGATCATCGGCACGTAGTAGCGGGTTCCTTCCAGCGTGAAATGGCTGCCGTCCGTGGAGGTTTCCACGTCCAGGATGCGAATGTTGGAAGAGTCGGAAAAGCCCAGTGTCTTGACGGGGCAGGGGGCCCCCTTCACCACGTCCAGGCAGTTGGGATCGTCCGCATTGACCAGCGCCAGGCCGTTGCGGGGAATGATCTGGGTCAGGCGGCGGAAGCTCAGCTTGATTTCCTCCAGGGAATTGTAAATGTCCGCGTGGTCGAACTCAATGTTGTTGATGACCACCAGTTCCGGCAGGTAATGCAGAAATTTGGAGCGTTTGTCGAAAAACGCCGTGTCGTATTCGTCCCCCTCCAGCACGGAGAAATCGGAATCCGTAAAACGGCCGCCGCGGCCCAGATTACGGGCGATGCCGCCGATCATGAAGCTGGGGTTCAGCCCGGAGTCCTCCATCAGCCACGCCAGCATGGACGTGGTGGTGGTTTTGCCGTGGGTGCCGGTCACCACGTAGTTGCGCTTGCCGCGCAGGAAGTATTCCTTCATCGTCTCCGGCAGGGAGAGGTAGCGCAGGCGCCGCTGGAGCACGGCTTCCACCTCCTCATTGCCGCGGCTCATGGCGTTGCCGATGACGATGACGTCCGCGTCCGCGGGGATGTTGGAGGCCTTGTAGCCTTCAAACAGGGTGATGCCCTCCTCCTCCAGGAAGGTGGACATGGGGGGGTAAACGTTGGCGTCTGAGCCGGTGACGGTAAAGCCGCGGCGGGCCATGGCGGCGGCTACCGCACCCATGGCGGTTCCGCAGATGCCGAGGAAATGAAAATGGCTGTTCATGACGGGGGGAGAGGAATGGAGCAGGTTTTTATTTGGAAAAGGTGGGGGCCGCAATGCAGGAATCCGCCAGGGCGCGGTCACGGCGGCGCACGATGCCGTTGGCGATGTCCGTCACCATGCCGGACAGCAGGCGGGTAAGGTGGCTGCCGGGCGTGTAATCCGCCGGGGCGATGAAGTTCACGCGGTCGGAATTGGAAGCCAGGTTATAGCACTTGCGGAAGCTGCGGCCCGTTTCGTCCTCCGGATTGTACACGGCCACGGCGTGGCCGCCGTTCCTGCGCATAACGGTGAAGCAGGGCACGTCCGTGGGGCCGTCGCCGATGTAGATCATGTTGGCGAAGGGAATCGGGCGCATGTCCTCCGGCATGTGGTCGTTCACGTCCTGGTCGTAATCCAGCATGCCCTTGTTGATGCGGAAGAGGTACTGGGTCTTCGTGGTGTGGGAAATGACCCTCTTGGGAAAGTTGATGTAGCCGTTCTCCTCGCTGAACTCGCACCCGAACACGGCCTTGAAATAGGGGCGCAGGGCAGAGCCGTCAATCAGGGCTTTCAGGCCGGAGGAAATGATGTAGTATTCAATGTTGATGCCCAGGTCCGTATGAAGGGAGGACAGGGTCATGGACGGGAAGGCGTCAAAGAAATCCGGCAGGCCGGGGTAAAAGGTGAGGCGTTCCCCAAGCTGGGTGAGCCGGGTATTGCTGACGCGGTCCAGGGAGAGGGCGTCCAGCAAGCTTTTCATGTAAATCAGTTCCCCGTCCCAGCCTTCCCGTTCCCCGGTGGCGTTGCACCTGGTCCAGAACTCCTGCGGGGAGATGCCGAATTCCGGAAAAATGGCCTGATCCTGCATGTAGAAGGGGCTCAGGGTCTGGTCATAGTCGAACACCAGGGCGATCGTATTCTGCGGAGAGGACATGGGAGGGGCGGAAAGTGGCGTTACATGCGGAACTGGTCGCCCAGGTACTGCTTGCGGGCGATGGGGTCGTTGGCGATTTCCTCGGAAGTGCCGTGCTTGATGACCTTCCCTTCAAACAGGATGTAGGCGCGGTCCACGATGTGCAGGGTTTCCCGCACGTTGTGGTCCGTAATCAGGATGGAAAGGCCGTCCGTATCGCGCAGCTCCATGACGATCTTCTGGATGTCTGAAACGGCGATGGGGTCCACGCCGCTGAACGGTTCGTCCAGCATCAGCAGTTTGGGGCTGGTGGCGAGGGCGCGGGCGATGGTCAGCCGCCTCTTTTCCCCGCCGGAAAGCTGGATGGCCATGGAGCGGCGCAGCTTGGTGATGCCGAAGCGGTCCATCAGCTCCACGGCGCGGTCCTTCTGCTGGCGGGAGGTCATGTCCTTGCGGGTCTGGAGAATGGCCAGGAGGTTGTCCTCCACGGAAAGCTTGCGGAAGATGGACTCCTCCTGCGGCAGGTAGCCCATGCCGCGCCTGGCGCGCAGGTTCATCGGCAGTTCCGTGATATTCTCGCCCGCAAAAATCACGCGGCCTTCGTCCGGGCGCACGAGCCCCGCCACCATGTAGAAGGAGGTGGTTTTTCCCGCGCCGTTCGGCCCCAGCAGGCCTACGATCTCGCCATGGCCCACCGTCAGGCTGACCTGGTCCACGACGGTCCGCGTTTTATAGGTTTTGCAGATGCCTTCGGCTCTCAGCAGATGGGTGGATAGGGGGGAGCTCACGGCTTGCGGTTGGTTTTCTGTTTGTCCCGGTCGGAAAGCTTCTTGTCTACGTGGCGGAACGTGGTCTTGGTGCCGCGGCTGCTGTACATATTCCCGTTCGAGTACACGCGGATGAAGGCGTCCTTGTTCGGATTCTTGATGATGGCGTCCGGCGTAATAATCACCGGGGAGCCTGTCAGGATGATTTCCCCGGTTTTGGCGTTATAGGTGATCTTGTCCGCCTGGGCGTTGCTGGTTTCCCCCTCCTTGTTGGTATAGCTGGCTTTCACGTTGCCGGAGGCTGCGACCGTTTTAATGGAGTTATAGTCAAAATTGCCGCCGTTGGGGAGGGCCACCTGGGGCTTCTCCCCTTCTTTTTCCTTTTCCTTCTCTTTTTCCTGCTTGCGTTCGGAGGGCTTCTTGTCGCCCGGCTTCTTCGGCACGAACTCCGCATAAATTTTCAGGTGGTCCGCACAGTCCATGGAAAGATTGGGGTTGCGCACCCGGACGTTTTTCATGAACACCAGCACGCCTTCTTCCATGTCGAAGTACAGGTCCCCGTCACAATCTACGGAGTACAGGTTGTTTGAGGAATTGGCGCGCATGAAGTTCTCTTCCGGATTGGGCGCAGCGGGAGCGGTGTCCGCAGCCGGGGCGGCGGCATTGCCGGTGACCTGGTGCTGCTGGCGGAATTCCTGAATCTGCCCGTCAACGGTCTTTTCCTTCACGTTGTACGCTTCAATCGCCTTCTCACCGTCTTCCTTCAGGCCCGCGGTCGGAACGGGGGCCAGTTCCCGTTCCCTCCGGGCGGTTTCCTCCGCCGTCAGGGGACGCACGATGCCGGAGGGGGGAGCCAGGGGCGGCTCCAGGCGTGGATCCAGTTCCTTGGGCAAAGGCTGTACGATATGGGCGGGAACGCCGTCAGTGGCGCCGCAGGCAAGACCCCCGGTCAGGGCGAGCAGCAGCAGGGAGGAAAGTTTTTTCATAAAAGGAATGGTTACTTGTTGCGTTGATCCATGCGGATGGTGGTTTGAACGGGGCCAAGGATGATGCCCCTCTTGATATTGGTATCCATGTAAAGGCCGGTGCCCCTGGCGGAAAAGTTCTCTTCCTTGAGGGTGGTCTCCGTATGGGAGACGACCAGTTTTTTGTCCAGAAAGTAGGAGGCGGCCTTCGTGAAAAGATGGGAGGTCTGGTTGTTCTTTCCGTACAGGTACACGTTCAGGATGCTGGCGGCAATTTCCTGCGGGGCGGCTACGGTCACGCTTGAAGCGGTCAGCAGCATGGAAAGGCGCGGCCCTTCATACCGTGACAGGCTGACTTTGGGGAGCACCTGGCCTACGGGCAGAAGCTCCAGCATGGGCAATTTCTTGTCTACGCCGGCGAAGGGCGTGGCTGCGGGCAGGGTGGTATCCGCCTGCGCCGCCATGCCATGCATGGCAATTACCAGAAAGCATGTGAACGGTAACTTTATCATGACTGAACCGCCTGATGGATGGACTGAAGGCGTTTCAGCACGCCTTCAAGCAGGTGGAGGGGGATTTGGTTGGGCCCGTCGGAAAGAGCCTTGGACGGATCCTTGTGCACCTCCATGAACACGCCGTCAATGCTGCCGGTCGCCATGGCGGCGGACGCCAGCACGGGAGCCAGTTCGCTGTCTCCTCCCGTGGTTCCACCCAGGCCTCCGGGCCTCTGGACTGCGTGGGTGGCGTCAAACACGACGGGGAAGCCTTCCTGTTTCATCCAGTACAGGGAGCGCATGTCCACCACCAGGTTATTGTAGCCGAAGGAGGTGCCGCGCTCGCACATCATGAACTCGTCACAGCCGAAGGCGCGCATCTTTTCCCCGATGTTCACAGTATCCCACGGAGCCAGGAACTGGCCCTTCTTGATGTTCACGGGACGGCCGCTCTTGGCGCAGGCTTCCAGAAGATCTGTCTGGCGGCACAGGAAGGCGGGAATCTGGAGCAGGTCCACGTATTCGGCGGCAATCTCCGCTTCCCGGGCCGTATGCACGTCCGTAACGACGGGCAGTTCCAGCTCTTTGCCGATTTCCGACAGGATGCGGCAGCCTTCCCGTACGCCGGGTCCGCGGAAGGACGTGATGGAAGTTCTGTTCGCCTTGTCGTAGGAGGCCTTGAAAATCAGCGGGATGTCCAGGTTTTCCGCAATGGACTTGATGGAGCGGGCCATCTCCCAGACGAAGGATTCGCATTCCAGAGAGCAGGGGCCCAGGAGGTAGAACGGCCGCGGGCCGCCGATTTCAACGGATTGAATGTAAAACGACATAAAACAAAACCTGTATGTCCTTATATCATGACGGTTTCAAGCCCTCCGGTCAAGCCGCTATCCTGCCTCCGCCGGGAGATTCGGCAAGAGGGGGCTATTTTCTCCGGACCCTTTCTTTAGAAGGTTCATAAGAAAATGAAAATCAGCGGAATAAAAGAATTTTTCCTGCCGTATTGCGGAGAATGGGCGGCCATGGAGGGAAAAGGCAGTTATGGTATTGCCGGAATCCGGCGTTTCTGTTACAAACGGCAGGCATGCACCGTCCCTGCGTCTGCAAGTGGGGAAGATGCTGAACGCCGCCTTCCCTCCGGGGTCTCACTTCACATGCCCAAAAAAATTTACAAGCTATGCGTCTCCTATGATGAGGCGGGGGCCGAACTCCGGCAGCATCTGGCGGATCGCATCAAGCTGCTGGGCATGGACGGCGCTCCCGTCTGGCAGGCTTCCTTCCGGGACATGCAGGCGGACGACCTGCCTCCGGGCGACGGGGTGGTTCAGATTTATCCAGTCTTCATGCAGAGCGGCTGGACGGTGACGGAAGCGCTGCCGGAACAATTGAGCGCCATGTATGCGGAACGCGGCGTGTCTCCGGAATTCGAATTCAAGCCGGTGTGGGGAGCCGGGGAAGACGTGATGCCCCTCCTGACCGTCCGCGACGCCCTCGGGAAAGAGCTGGGGCCGGGAACGTCCCTGCTGGTGGTGGCCCATGGAGTGGTGGGAAAGGACCTTCCTCCGGAGCCGTTCGCCTTTTTACAGAAACTGCGGGCCTTTTTATGGCCGCAGGAAACGGATATGGCCCTGGCCTATTTCGGCGCTTCCCCCTCCGTGGAGGAAGTATTTCCACGTTTGAAGGGAAACAGGGTGGTAGTGCTTCCGTTCCTGATCGGGGAGGGAAAGCACATGAGGGAGGACATGCCTTCTCCGGAATTGGCGGAGAAGTGGGGCAAGGAACTGGAAATATTGCCTCCCCTGGGCGCGTTTTATTTGCAGAAGGCGCGGGAATACTGGGGAAGGGAACGCTCCGGGGTTTCCGCGAAGACCTGTGATTGACCCCTGCGGCGTTCCATGACGGTTTCCCTTTCCTCCGGGTGAGATACCGGTTCCGGTGCGGGGCGAATGCCAGCCGCAATCACGCGGCCTGCCGGACGGCTCCCGGCTCTTCCTCACGGCAGGGAGGAAAGCCCTGCTTCATGGACCGCGCCAGCTTTCTGCTGGTGAAGTAATAGGCGATGGCGAGAGGCACGCAGGAGCCGATCCAGGCGGCGGGGCTCGCCATGCTGGCTCCGGTGAAGCCCAGGCAGCGGGCCAGCACGATGGCGGCCAGGGCGCGCATGCACAGCTCCATGACGCCCGCGAAGGTGGGCACGATGCTCTGGCCCAGCCCTTGCAGCGTGTAGCGGAAGACAAAGAGGAGCGCCAGCACCCAGTACATGGAGGCATTGATGTTCAGGTAGGTCTGGGCCAGGCTGACGACTTCCTTTTCCCCGTCTCCCACGAACAGCCGGATCAGTTCCGGTCCCCAGGCAATATTGGCGGCGGCTACGGCGATGCTGAACCCCACGGACATCAGGTTGCACTGGAGAACGCCCCGGCGGATGCGCTCCAGATTCCTGGCTCCGTAATTCTGGGCCACGTACGTAGCCATCGTGATGCCGAAGGACATCATGGGCAGCGTCGCCACCATGTCGATTTTCTGGGCCGCGCTGAAAGCCGCTACTGACTGCGCTCCCAGCCGGTTGAGGGCAAACTGCACCAGAATGGCGCCAATGGCGATGATGGATGCCTGGAACCCCATGGGAAGGGCCACGCGGATATGCGCCCAGAGGTAGCGGCGGCTCATGTTCCAGTCCGCCCTGGTCAGCCGGAGAATGGGAAACCTTTTAAAAACGTAGGCGGTGCAGCAGAGGCCCGCAACCAGTTGGGAGGCTACGGTGGCGACGGCAGCCCCCGCGGGTCCCATGCCGAACCGCAGGATCAGCGCCAGGTCCAGCGCAATGTTCAGTACGCAGGCCAGAACCAGGAAATAGAGGGGCGTCCGGCTGTCCCCGAGGGCGCGGAGAACGTTGGAGAGGAGGTTGAACAGCATGGCTGCGCCGATGCCCCAGGAAATGACGATGATGTAGGCGTGGGCCGCCTCCAGGATTTCCGGAGGAGTTTGCAGCAGTTCCAGAACGGGACGAGCGAAGGCGACGCTGACGGCGGTCAGCAGGACGGTCATGATGGAACTCAGGACGATGCAGACGGCAAAGCTGCGCCGCACCGCCCGCCTGCGGCCCGCTCCAAAGCGCTGGGCCGTGATGATAGCCAGCCCCGCCGTGAATCCGATGACGAAGCCGAGGATGAAAAACATCAGGCCGCCTGTGCAGCCCACGGCGGCCAGGGCTTCCACGCCCAGCGTGCGGCCCACGATCAGGGTGTCCGCCATGTTGTAAAACTGCTGGAACAGGTTGCCGATCAGCAGGGGAATGGTAAACAGGAAAATCAATTTGGCGGGATTGCCGCTTGTCAGGGTCTTGGTCATCCGGAACGCCCGCATGGAACGCCTCTTCCATGTTTTTTCCAAGACTGTTTTGCGGCATGTTCCTGTTTTTTGTACGATAAGTATCAGGCAGGGGGTGAAAGCCGCTGCGGAGGCGCTCCTCCGGCGGGATGCCGCGGATGGCGGAATGGTTGCGTAAATCAATGATTTATGCTTTGACAAGAAGGGCGTCGTGAAGTATATTATTTGTCCCTCGCGTGATTCGGCGCAACCTGAACAATGGGGATCGGAGGGGTAGAAAGCGTCGAAGTCCCCAAAAACCGCTTTTCCTGCCGCAAGGAAAGCCACCTACATACATATATGATTAATGATCTGATTAACCAGATGGTTGAAGCCGGTGTTCATTTGGGCCACCAGACCCGCAAATGGCACCCCAGCATGAAGAAGTACCTTCTCAAAGACAAGGCCGGTATCCATATCATCAACCTTGAAGAAACGGAAAAATGCCTGGACAAGGCTTGCTCCTTCCTGGCCGATCTGGCACGCCGCAACAAGAAGATCCTCTTCGTCGGCTGCAAGCGCCAGGCCCAGGAAGCCGTCCGCGAAGCCGCGGAAGCCACTGGTCAGTACTACGTCAACCATCGCTGGCTGGGCGGCATGCTCACCAACATGAGCACCATCCGCAAGAGCATCGAACGCCTTTCCTACCTTGAAGGGATTGAAAAGACCCCGGAATTCAAGAGCATGTCCAAGAAGGAACTGGCCGCTCTGGACCGCGAACGCCAGAAGCTGGAACGCAACCTTCAGGGCATCCGCAACATGGGCGGCGCTCCGGACGCCATGGTAGCCATCGGCGCCGATCATGAAGACATCGCCATCCGCGAAGCCCACCGTCTGAACATTCCCGTCTGCGTTCTGGTTGACACCAACGCCGACCCGAAGGAAATCGATTTCCCGATTCCCGGCAACGACGACGCCGTCCGTTCCATCCGTCTGGTCCTTGACTGCATTGTCAAGGCCATCAACGAAGGCAAGGGCGCTCCCGCCGAAGCCTAAACCAACCCATTTAGAAAGAACAGAAACACTATGGCAGAAATTACTGCAGCTCTCGTCAAGGCCCTCCGTGACAAAACGGACGCCGGCATGATGGATTGCAAGAAAGCCCTCAACGAATGCAACGGCGACATGGAAGCCGCTGTGAAGTATCTTCGCGAAAAGGGCATTGCCAAGGCTGCCGCCAAGGCTGACCGTGACGCCAAGGAAGGCGTGATCCGCGCCGCCGTGGCTCCCTGCGGCTGCTCCGGCATCATCCTTGAACTCAACTGTGAAACGGACTTCTGCGCCAAGGGCGACAAGTTCCAGGGCCTGGTGAACGACGTTGCCAAGGCTCTCATGGATTCCAAGGCCTCCACGCTGGAGGAAGCCCTCCAGGTTGCCATGCCCGAAGGCACTACGGAAGAATACATCAAGGCCATGTGCAGCTCCATCGGTGAAAACATGGCTCTGCGCAAGTTCGCCCGCCTCACGGTGGACGGCTCCGGCGCCGTGGTCTCCTACATCCACATGGGCGGCAAGGTTGGCGTTCTGCTGTCTATCAAGGCCGGCAAGGAAGAAACCGTCAAGTCTGACGCGTTCAAGGCTCTTGCCAAGGATCTGACCCTGCACATTGCCGCCGCCGCTCCCAAGAGCGTCAGCTCCGACAGCCTGGACCCCGCCTTCGTGGCTGAGGAACAGGAAATCGCCAAGCAGCAGCTCATCCAGGAAGGCAAGCCCGAACACCTGCTGGAAAAGATTCTTCCCGGCAAGCTGAAGGCCCTGTACGCCCAGTCCTGCCTGCTGAACCAGGGATTTGTTAAGGATCCCAACGTCACGGTGGACGCCCTGCTCAAGCAGGTCGGCAAGGAACTCGGCGATGACGTCTCCGTCGTCTCCTTCGTCCGCTACCAGCTCGGCGCGTAAGCTCCGCGGCAGCATCAATCTCAGGAGCCGTTCCCTTCGCGGGGAACGGCTCTTCTTCTAAATTTTGTTTGACTTTTAATTTTTTTTATGTAAAAATAAAGATTTATGAAGGTTATAACAAAATTATTTTTTGGATTATTGTTCTCAGTAGCATCACTTTATGGAGCTTTAGAAGCTACACAATTGAAATGTGAGGTAGATGTAGAGGATCTTGGTTTGGAGCCATTACGACAGACCAATACTTTATATTCTTATGATGTCAATGCATCATGTGTTTTTACTTACAATCATCATGATGGTAATGGTCGCTCAGAAGATTTTAATGAAAAACTTGGACCGTATGTCGTAAGCAAACTACCTCCGGAAGGAAGAGTACAAGCTTTTATCAAAGCATACTACTCAGTATACAGAAAAGCATATGAAAAATTGCGTGAAGATTGTAAAAATAACGGGTGTGACTGCGTGCTCCACGGTTGTTCTTGTTTAGGTTGTAAGCCGGCCCCTCTTCGTCTGCGCGCTAGAAATAATATCGCTATTGAAGATGAGAAGCAAGTGGATGAAGATGCTGCCGCTTTAGTAAAACCTATTATATTGAAAAAAATAAAAAATATTGGCGGAATCAAAACTGCACAAAAGGAATATCTTTATAAACATTATAAAGACGAGATGCTTCATGGAATCATTAATATGTACACCATGTACGATAGTCGGTATATTCATATTGCGGCCATCCAGGATGAAGCTGGCCAAGTGAAGTTGGTTTTCTTTGATATGACTGATATTTATAATAAAATTGGAAAAAGGGGTGACAAGTTTGAGAGGTTGAAGGTCAAAGAATTGATGGCAAGGCATAAATCAGTGAAGAAACAAGGCGATCTGGTCAATGAATGAAGCTAATAAATATCTCGCGAATATGAGATATTCCTTTGATTTTAGAAAATACTGAAATATAAATTTGGAGAAGAATGGATAGAAGTTTATTTATTTTATCTAGAATGAATGCGATGAAAAATATTATAAAATTATTATGCGTGGTATTGTTTATATTCGTACCGTTAGTCGGGTGTTCTGATGACAAGGAACCGATTGATGAGATGGATGAAACTGTGCAGAAGGAACAAAATCTCATTAGATCCATGATGAAACTGGTTCTTCTTGAAAACGTTGAAACTGTTGAAGGAATCAAAGCGGCGCAGGATGCCTATCTCAATGATCATTATAAAGACTATGAATACCGTGGGGGCAATATGTATGGAACGTTTAAGGGCTTATATATTCAAAGCATTGGTGTTCATAATAAAAAAGGACTTATGCAACTTGTATCTTTTGATATGACCGATATTTACAAGAAACTTGAGAAATCAAATGATGAGGCTACCAGGAAGAAAGTCAAAGAATTGATAAGGCGGCACGGAGATTTAGAGAAATAGGTTGGTGGAGAATGAAATAGTTTCCAGAGATAAACCTTAATGACACTCGCAGTAATTCCTGTTGACGAAGCTGGCACGGTTGGGGTCTTGTCTTGCTCCGGGAGGATTGTTAGAGTGATGGCATGGCTTTTCTGGAACTGGATCATGTGAGCGTTGTCTTTCCTGCGGTGCAGGGGCTTCTCTCCTCCCGTAAACCGGCGCCCGTGGTGGCGGTGGACGGGGTATCCCTGTCCGTGGAGCGCGGGGAAATCCTGGGCCTGGTGGGGGAATCCGGCTGCGGCAAGTCCACGCTGTCCCGGACAGTCATGTTGCTCCAGAAGCCCACGGCGGGCCGCATTTGGCTGGAGGGGGAGGAGCTGACCGCCCTGTCCCCTTCCGAGGTCAGGAAGCGCCGCCCGGATTTCCAGATGGTTTTCCAGGACCCTTATGCCTCCCTAAATCCGCGTTTTACCGTGTACGCCACGCTGAAGGAGGCTCTGGAATGCCGTTCCCGCAAGCGTTCCTTTTCCCAGATGAGGGATGCCGTGGCGGAACTGATGGAGCGGGTGGGGCTGAATCCCTCCCTGATGCGGAAGTATCCGCATGAATTTTCCGGAGGACAGCGCCAGCGCGTAGCCATCGCGCGTGCCTTGGCGCCGGAACCCCGGCTGGTCATTGCGGATGAACCCGTTTCTGCGCTGGACGTCTCCATCCAGTCCCAGATTTTGAACCTTCTCATCGCTCTGGCCCGCGGCTTGAACCTGACCATGATCTTCATTTCCCATGATTTGTCCGTGGTTCATTACATTGCGGACCGTATTGCCGTGATGCGCAAGGGCCGCATCGTGGAATACGGGGAGGCGGACGAAGTTTTTTCCTCCCCCTCCCACGAGTACACCCAGGCGTTGCTTGCCGCAGTGCCGCGTTTGTAAATAGCAGGTCTCCGTGAGTGGAGATTTGAATGAATGCCTGGAAACGCCGCCCTTCCAAGTGGAACTACAATAAATTTAAAAGGGACGGTTCCCGGAAGGAGCGTCCCTGAATTCTTTAACGGAGCATGACCCCCGATGATTTAATTTTCGGGAACCTTGAAAAGAATATAAATGGAATTGGAACCCGGAATGGGCATGATGCCCACGGCTTCCGCATTGTTGGCTTTCGCGAAGGCGGTGATATCCGCTTCCGCCAAGGGCTTCTGGTTGGCCGTGTAATACTGGCGTTCGTAAAGTACGTATTTCATGTTTGTTTTTCTTGTTGTTGGCGACATGACTTCCCTTTTGTCGTATTCCGGAAGGTTCTCATTCCTTTTCCTTCATCGTCTTTTTGGAGGGGAAGGGAAACAAGTCTTACACGTTATGGAGGGGGAGGTGGTCACGCAGAGCGGAAGGATGGGTTTCCGGGGAGTTCATGGTTCCTCGGCGCAATTTTCCTCCACACTTCCCCTGGGGAAAATTTTAACATGATGGTGTCATTTTTATGGAATGAAAGTAATCGGAAAATTGTCTTAATAAAAGATCATCTAATCGTGAAAAAATCGCTGTTAATCCCTCTGGTTCTTTTTTGTTGTCCTGTTGCCGCGGTTGCAGTGCAGGAGCCGAAGGTGCAAGCTGCCGCCAGGGACGCCGTGGAGTGGCGGCACCATATCCATGAGAATCCGGAATTGTCTTTTGAAGAATACAAGACGAGCAATTATGTGGCGGACCTGCTTGCCTCGTTCGGCCACATTGAAGTTCTGCGGCCTACGAAGACCTCCGTGGTCGGCATTCTGCGCGGCGGAAAGCCCGGGAAAACCGTCGGCTTCCGGGCGGACATGGACGCGCTTCCCGTGCAGGAGGAGACAGGATTTTCCTTTGCCAGCAAAACACCGGGCGTAAGCCATGCCTGCGGGCATGACATGCACACGGCCATGCTGCTGGGAACGGCCAAGGTTCTTGCCTCCATGCAGAAGGAATTGCCCGGCACGGTGTATTTCATTTTCCAGCCCGGGGAGGAAAAATCGCCCGGGGGCGCCCTTCCGATCATCAAGAGCGGAGTTCTCAAAGGCGTAGACGCCATCTTCGGTGCGCATGTGATGCCCAATGAACCTGCCGGGTCCATCGGCATTCTGCCGGCGGGGGCCGCCTCTTCCTCGTCGGACGGCTTTTCCCTTACCATTCAGGGGAAGGGTTCCCATGGCTCCATGCCGCAGCTGGGCGTGGACCCCATCGTCACGGGCTCTGAAATCGTGATGGCGCTGCAAACGGTCGTCTCCCGCAATGCGACGCCCGGGGACATGGCCGTGATCACCGTGGGAAAATTCCAGTCCGGCAACGCTCCCAACGTCATTCCGGACAAAGCGGTGCTGGGAGCCTCCATCCGTTCCGTAACGCCGGAAACCCGCAAACTGCTGGAAGAACGCACCCGGTCCGTCATCGACCATGTATGCAAGGCCAATGGAGCGCAGTACAAGCTGGATTACGTTCTGGGCTATCCGTCCATCCAGAATAACGCTGCCCTGCGGGAACTGGCGAAGAAGGCGGCCGTTGAAGCCGTGGGTGAGAAGAACGTTTTTGATTCTCCCAGAGTACCGGCTAGTGAGGATTTCTCCTATTATGCGCAGGTAGCGCCCACTTATTTCATGACCATCGGTTCCGGGGACGGCCCTGCGAATCACAATCCCGGATTCAAGGCGGACGACGGAGCGATTCTCAACGGAATCAAGGCGGAGGTCCGGATTATCCTGGATTACCTGAACTCCAAATAAAAGGAGGAAGGCAACAAGGAAAGGCCCCTATTCCTGACCGGAGCAGCGGGCGGCCTCCTGCATTTCCCGGATGCATTCCTCCATTAGCGCGGCGTCTATTTCATGGACGTCCTTTCCCCGGCCTATCCCGGTAAGCATCAATACCGTCAAATGGCCGCCAAGGTGCTCACGGAAGGCTTCCAGGCCCTTCAGCACTTCGCATGCGCCATCCTCCGTCCTGCGGGAGAGCAGAGGGTGGAACACGGGCAGTCCCAGGGCTTTCAGTACGGAGACGATTCTTTCCGCCTCCGCAGCAGGCAGCCATCCCTTCCTGACGGAATAAAGGATGTCCAGGCACATGCCCACGGAAACGGCTTCCGCATGGTCCAGCGTGTAGCCGGACATGGTTTCCATGTAATGGGCGGCCCAGTGCCCGAAGTCCAGGGGGCGGCTGGAACCCAGTTCAAAGGCGTCTCCACCTCCGGCGATGTGAGCGGCGTGCAGCAGGGCGGAACGCTCCACGGCATATTCCAGCGCGTCCCGCTCGCAGGCGGCCAGCGCGTCGGCGTTCGTTTCCAGCCAGTTAAAGAAGAAGGCGTCTTTTACCACGGCCACCTTCACCACTTCCGCCAAGCCGGCCCTTTTAAGGGAGAGGGGCTGGGAATGAAGGAACAGGAAGTCATTAAGCGTGGCCCAGGCTACGGCGAAGGTGCCCAGGTAGTTCTTCTGCCCCATGAAGTTGATTCCGTTTTTGACGCCTACGCCGGAATCCGCCTGGGAAAGAGTGGTGGTGGGCACGCGCAGCAGCCGGATGCCGCGGTGGGCGATGGCGGCGGCAAAGCCCGCTACGTCCAGAAACGCCCCGCCTCCCACGGCAATGATGTAGGAATGGCGGTCGATGCCCGCTTCCACAATGTGGCGGAGGGCCTTTTCCCACGCGGCAAAGCCGGTTTTGGCCGCTTCCCCGCCCGGAACGGAACGGCAGCCGGCATAGGCCAGTTCTCCGGCGTTTTTTTCAAAATAACGGTCGATGTCCGCCGGGAGCTGAGGATAAAACCGTTCCAGTCCTTCCTCCATGAGGACGAGGACGCGGCCTCCGGGCCTTTGCTCCATCAGGCTGGCCAGCGCATCGTTTTCCGGACGGAAGGCTCCGTGGGTAAAGCCCGTTCTATAGGGAAAATCCAGCCGGATATTCAGCGTATGAAGGGACATTTCAGAAGGAATGCAATGAAATGGCTCGCGGCTTTGCTAATCCCTGCGGAGCACGGGAACAGCCCTCATCTGGATGAAGCGGTCCGCCTTGGCGGCCTCTTTCTGGGACATGTACATGGTGTACGGCTGCTGGGCCACCTCAATGCGGTGCGTGCCGCCGGGAGCGGGCAGGTCCAGAAGCTGGTTGAGGTGCTTGAGGCTCTTTACCTGGACGCCGTTCACTTTTTCCACAATGGAGGAGTTCATCTGGGCATAGCCCAGCGTGGCCTGGGTGGGCAGCGCCATCAGGAAGACCACGATTTCATCCACGCCTTTTTTCCGGATGTCTTCCTTTTTCTGAATAGCTTCCAGCAGGTTGAGAGGGGGGCGGTTCTTGCTGAGCTTATTGATTTCCCTCATCAGGGCTCCCGTCAGGGGAACGAACACCAGACCTCCGTAAATGCGGTAGGGGGGATTGGAAATAAAGGGGGCCGGATTGATCAGATCCCCCTCCAGCGCGCTCCGGTCAAGCTTGACATCCAGCGTCATGGGCTGGCTGACGCCGTCCTTATCCTTGCGGCGGATGCCCAGCGTAATGATATCCCCCGGCATGGCGGAGTCACGGAACAGGACGTTGGCGGAAACGGGGCCCAGCGCGGGATCCCTGATCAGGCCCTTGCTGTCCAGCGGAATGCCGTTGACGCTTTCCACCACGTCTCCGGGACGCACGCCTGCCTTGTAAAAGGAACCGTAGACAGGCAGTTTCACCACGTAAAAGCCGCCGCCGGTTTCCGGAAGGCCCAGGAACTTGCGGAAAACGGGGTCGGTCAGTTCCGTGACCTGGGTGCCGTCCGCCGGGAAGCCAGTGTAATTGCCGGACCGGGCCTGTTGGAGGAACCGGGAAATCATGGTATGGGTCACGGCCAGCGCCTTCTGGGCGGAAGGATCGCAGCTGGCGCTGAGAGCCACCAGTTTATTATCCCTCATGATGGGGTTGCCCGCGCCGCCTTTCAGAGGCGTGACGGAGGATTTGACATTGTACAGGACAAAAGGTTCGCTGTTGGTGAAAGGGCTGGAGCTTTCCGTTGCCAGAAGGGTTCCGGACGTAGTGATGGGGAGGCCGTCGTCATTGAACTGCCAGAAGGTCACCTTGTCGCCCAGGCGCGGGGCGTTCCCCAGCGTGACGGGCACCAGCTTGTCCAGGAAGGCGGCGTCTGCCTCGTTTTTCAGGCGCAGCAGGGCAAGATTGGCTTCCGGGTCAAAGGCGGTCACGGTCACGGGAACCGTTTGGGAGCCGTCCGCGGAGGTCACTTCCACGAAGCTGGCGGAATAAACGATGTTGGCCGCCGTCAGAATATTGCCGTCCCCCAGGTAAATGCCGAAGCCCTGGCTGTACGCCGGGTTTTCCTTGCTCCACGGCTGGACCATGGCATAGCCCTGGTTGGTGGCGTTAATGCCTACCATGGAGTTGGTGGGAGAAGGGAGCTGCGCCGGAGCGGCCGTTTCCTCCACCTGTTCAGGCGGTGTTTCCGGCTGCTGCCCGGGCTGGGGTTCGGGAGCGGTTCGTCCGGCTTCGCGCGGCTGGCAGCCGCCGAGCAGAATCAGGGAACCGAGGGCGAAAAGGGAAAGAATTTTCATGGCGGTTAACGGGCGGGGTTGGTGTTCCGGTCAGGCTGGCGGCCGGGAATGGCGCTGTCCAGACGGGCGTTTTTCGGGATGTTGTAGGTTTTGGAGATGCGCTTGTTGGCCGCCTCCATGGCCTTGCCTTCAAAGATTAGGGGGCGTTCCCCGTTTTTCAGTTCAATAATCACGTATTCCGGCATATTCTTCGGATAAAGGAGTTCGTAGGCGTGGGTGAGGCCCTTGACCTTCACGCCGTTGATTTTTTCCACGATGGCGTTGGAGATGGAGCCGGACAGGCGCGCGTTCACTTCATCGTCCAGCACCTTGGTGATGATTACCATGTCTTCATGGTCCACGCAGCCGCCGTCTTCCTGGTAATCCCGGATATCCAGGGCGACGTCCAGCATGGAGATGTCCGCCGCCGCAAGCACATTGCGCTGGATGGGCTGGAACACCAGGCCGCCGAAGACAATATAGCGGGGCATCTTGTCGTATTCCGCCATCAGCAGATCCTTGGAGAGAGAGGGCTTCATCACCATCTCCACCTTCATGGGCTTGCCGTCGCGGATGATATCCAGCGGGAGCCGGTCATCCTTGAAGCAGCGTTCAATGAGCTCTTTCATGCTGATTTTCTGGCCGTCCAGCTCAATCATGGCGGAGCTGTCCACGTCGTAGCCGTCCACCTTCATCAGCAGGTCCCCGTTGCGGAGCACTCCATCGGCGGAGGAGCCCTTGAGCACTTTGCCGATCAGGACGCCCTTCTCGTCGTCCGGCAGGCCGAACGCCTTGCGCATGGCGGGATTCAGGATGGGCGCGGCCTGGATGCCCATGTCCACGTAGCCGTCATAGACGCCGTCCTTGATGTCCTCCAGAAAGTGGCGGATGACGGGCGTGGGAATCACGTAGCCCGTGTTGTTGGCGTTGTTCAGGCCCTGGAAGGCTACGCCGATGACTTTGTCCCCCATCAGGGCGGGGCCCCCGCTGTTGCCCGGATTGATGGCGGCGTCCACCTGGATGGTCAGGTGTTCCGTGTTGCGGGGGTGGGCATATGTGGTGAAGTCGATGCGGGAGACTACGCCGCGCGTGACGGAAAGCCTGTTGCCGCCGATGGGGTAGCCGATCACCCTCACCTCGTCTTCCAGGTGGGGCAGGTTCTTGCTGAATTCAAAAGGCCGGATGCCCTTGAAGGGCTTGGGGTCGTCCGCTTCCAGCAGGGCCAGGTCCGCATCATGGGCGATGAATTTGACCCTGGCGGGAATTTTGCGGGAATCCCCGTACATGGAGATGTAAATGCGTTCCGCGTTGCTGACCACATGGGCGTTCGTCATGAAGGCGTTTTCCCCGATCAGGAAGCCGGTGCCGATGCCGCCCTGGTAGCGGCCCGTATCCCATGGAGTGGCGTAGTCCGGCGTCAGGGAATCCACTTCGATCTTCACGACTCCCTTGTATTGGTCATTGATGGAAACGACGGGGCCGGACATGACCTTGTCCACCCCGAAGTCTGAAATGGAAACGGCCGGTTCATCCGCGTAGGAAAAAGCGGCGGCGGCCAGGACTGCACACAGTCCTTGGAGGCAGGTATGGAAGTGCATGGTGGTCTGTAGTGAAGAGGTAATGTTGTGAAAGTAAGTTGGTTATAGATTGCTTTTCCGGCTTTGGGTTGCCAGGCTTTCCTGGAAGGAGTTGACTTCCTCCAGCAAGGAGGAAAAACGTTCCGTAACCTCGTTGTCCACCTGGCTGCGGCGGATGTCCAGCGCGGCTACCGTCTGGCGCGTCTGTTCCACGCACAGGGCCATGCGGGCGGCCATGGTGCAGTAGTCCGCAGCGTTTTCCTTCTCCTGGAGCAGGCAGGAGAGAATGCGCGGGGTGATGTAGCGGATGCAGTAAAAAATCTGGTTCAGGGGTTCCAGCGGTTCCGTCCGGTTCCTCTGGGATTTGTTGATCTCCCGGCTGAACTGGCGCTGGCACAGGTCCGTCAGCTCCATGACCTGCTGGAAGAGGGGGTGGAACATGCAGGACTGCACTTCCTGGGCCTCCTGTTCGTTGAGGATGTCAAAGAGGCTGAGCATGCCGGTGCTTTTGCAGGAACACGGAGTGCCCGTTTCCTCCGACTGGGCGATGTTGTCAAGCACGTCGTCCCAGCCCATCACAAAGGCCAGGCGGATGTCTCCGGTGGGGTTCAGCCTGTATTTCTGGAACACTTCCTGGTAGGCGATGGCGATGGCTTCCGCCTCCCGCAGGCGCTTGTCCCAGTGGTGGTCGGGCAGGTTGCCGTCCTCCTGGGTGTTGGCATAGGTTTTGGACCATTCCTTCACCTGGGTGCGCAGCATCTGCTGGTTCGCCATGATCTGAACCTGTTCCTCGCAGGAATCCATGATCCATTCGGGGAGGGAGACCTTGATGGAAAAGGCCGTGCTTTCCAGCAGCACCATGTCGTGGTGGCTGGTGAACCATTCCAGGTACAGGGAGTTTTCCATGGTTTTCTTCCCCTTGACGGGCATGCGGCGGCTGGCCGTCATGTCCCCCGCCACGCCCCGGATGTTTTCCGGGAGCTGGGTAAGTTCCGCAGGGAGCATCTGGGGGGAGGGGTTCCTGAAATCGACCAGGCATCCGGCCAGATCCTGGAGGCAGTCCCCCTGCAGGGTGATATTCACCGGATGGGGCATCCCCATAAGCTGCAGCGCAAGCTTGACGGTTCCGCGTTCACGGTTGTCCAGCGTGCCGTAGTGGACGTAGTCTGTAATTCTGAAAATCATATGGGGAAGTGGGGGATAGAGGGGGGGTAGGGAGAGGTCAATGTTGAATCAGCAGGAGGCTGTTACCTGGGGCAGTTCCGCATTTTTCTTTTCCACGGCATCCATGTTGACAAGCAGTTCCGCAATGGAATCCCAGCGGCCCCGGCTCAGGGCTTCACGGGCTTCCGCCGGCATCCGGATGGGGAAGGAACCTTCCTTCCAGGAGGCTGTCATGTTCAGGAGGTCGATCGTCACTTCCGTTTCCGGATGATCGGAAATGTACCGGGTCAGTGCGGCAATGTCATCCGCGGACGCGCACACGCAAGGGAGGCCGATGCCGGTGCTGTTGCCGAAGAAGATTTCCGCAAAGGATTCCGCGATGACGGCTTTGATGCCGGAGCGTTTGATGGTTTGCGGAGCGTGTTCGCGGGAGGAACCGCAGCCGAAGTTGGAGCCGCCCAGGATGATGGAAGCCCCCTTGAAGCGGGGATCGTCCACCGGATGGGATTTGGACTGTCCGTTTTCGTCAAAGCGTTCGTCCCAGAACATGACTCCCGCCAGCTCGTCAAACGTGATGCACTTGAGGAAGCGGGAGGGGATGATGCGGTCCGTGTCCATGTCCGGTCCGGGAACAGGAACGCAGGTGCCGGTGATGGAGGTGAATTTGGTCAGAGACATAAAGGAAAAAGTTGGAAAGTTAATTCAGGGAAAACACGTCGCGCGCGTCGGAGACCTTCCCGGTCAGGGCGGCGGCGGCCACCATGGCGGGGCTCATCAGCAGGGTGCGCCCGGTGGGGCTTCCCTGGCGGCCCTTGAAGTTCCGGTTGGAGGAACTGGCGCAGAGCTGGTCCCCCTGGAGCTTGTCCGGATTCATGGCCAGGCACATGGAGCAGCCCGCCAGGCGCCATTCAAAGCCGGCTTCACGGAAAATGTCCGCGATGCCTTCCTCTTCACACTGCCTGGCAGTCATCTGGGAGCCGGGAACGGCCAGGGCCCGGATGCCGGGAGCCACATGGCGCCCCTTGATAAGGGCGGCTACTTCCCGGAAATCCGAGATGCGGCCATTGGTGCAGGAGCCTACGAAGCACACCTGCACCGGCAGTCCCTTGAGGGGCATGTCCGCGGGGAATTTCATGTATTCCAGCGCCTCATTGATCATCTTCCGTTCGTCGTCGTTCCTGGCGGAGGAGGGGTTGGGCGTGCTGCCGCTGATGCCCGTGTTCTGGTCCGGGGAAATGCCCCATGTCAGCGTCGGTTCAATGGCGGCTCCGTCAATCTCCACGATCTCGTCGTACTCCGCGTCCGCATCGGAAGCGAAGCTCAACCAGCGTTCCACGGCCTTGTCCCAGTCCGCGTCGGTGGGGGCGAACAGACGGCCCTTGATGTATTCCACCGTGGTCTGGTCGGGGTTCACGTAGCCGCAGCGGGCCGCGCCTTCAATGGACATGTTGCAGAGGGTCATGCGTTCGTCCATGCTCATGGCGTCTATTACGTTGCCGCCGTATTCATAGGCGAAGCCCAGGCCGCCCTTGGCGCCCAGAAGGCCGATGATGTGCAGGGCCACATCCTTGGCGCGCACGCCGGGGGCCAGTTTCCCGTTCACGTTGATGCGGCGCACCTTGAGCGGGCTGAGGGCCATGGTCTGCGTAGCCAGCACGTCGCGCACCTGCGTGGTGCCGATGCCCATGGCAATGGAGCCGAACGCGCCGTGCGTAGCCGTGTGGGAGTCCCCGCACACGATGGTCATGCCCGGCTGGGTGATGCCGAGTTCCGGGCCTACCATGTGCACGATGCCCTGGAGGCCGGTGGGGAGGTCGAAAAAGCGGATGCCGTTTTCCGCGCAGTTCCGGCGCAGTTCCTTGATCATGGCGTCAGCCGTGGCGTCCGCGAACGGTTCCGCCTGGTTGTCCGTGGGGATGATGTGGTCCACGGTGGCAAAGGTGCGTTCCGGGTGACGCACGGTTAGGCCCAGGTCCCGGACCATTCCGAAGGCCTGCGGAGAGGTGACTTCATGCAGCAGATGTGTAGCGATGAACATTTGCGTTCTTCCGTCCGGCAGGATGCCGACGGAATGAGCGTCCCAGATTTTTTGGAAAAGTGTTTTCCCCATAACTGGTATAAGCATCCGTCCGTTCGGGAACCGCGTCAAGATGCAAGGACGTATTGCTGACACGGTCTGTGTCTTACAGGAAGTGTTTTTTTGAACATTTCCCCTGCATTCATGGTCTGAAATGGCCGCTTCCCAGCCTTTGGCGCATTTCCGTCTTCAAGGGAAGAAGGATTTTTCATGCTCCCCGGCACACTCTGCACCTTCTGAATTCCGGTGGAATTTTTCCTTCCACAGTGTTGCAAAAACGTTTCCGAACCGGTTCAGCAGGTCGTCCTTCTGCCCGGATTCCGGCATTTCCTGTTCCAGGCAGGTCATCTGCACGCCCTGGATGCCGCACGGAGTGATTGCCTGGAAGGGGGGCAGGGATTCGCGGGTCACGTTGAAGGCGAAGCCGTGCATGGCGATCCATTTTTTCACCCCTACGCCGATGGAGGCTATTTTGCGGTCCTCCACCCATACGCCCACCAAACCTTCCCGGATGCGGGCCTGTACGCCGAATTTGGCGCAAGCTTCAATCAAGGCGTTTTCCAGGGCGGTGACGTAGTTGTGCAGGTCCCTGCCGCAGCGGTTCAAATCCGTGATGGGGTACCCTACGAGCTGGCCGGGGCCGTGGTAGGTGGCCTGCCCGCCACGGTTGATTTCATGAACGGGGAAGGGGAGCGCGGAACCGGGGTGCAGGCTGGCGTGGTCGCGCGTGCGCCCGATGGTATAAACCCCGGCATGTTCCAGCAGAAGCAGGTCATCTTCCCGTTCCGGGTCTTCCTGATGGGCCCGGACCAGTTGTTCCTGAAGTTCCAGGGTTTCCTGATAGTCTGCCAGGCCGGGAATGCGGATGATGTTCATGCTGCGGAGGGGCAACCCCCGGTAAGTGCGGGGCTTAACGCGTTCTGCGCACCTGCTGGCCCAGGGCGGTGCGGTACTGGCGCACGGCGGCGGCCAGGGAGGAGGCCATGAAGTTCTGGTAGCGCTCCGTGGAGATGAGCAGAGCTTCCTGCGGGTTGGACATGAATCCGCCTTCCACCAGAATGGCTGGGTGCTTGATGGTGCACAGCACGGAATAGCGGGCGCGCTTGATGCCCCGGTCAACCATGGAGATGCCTTCCTTGATGGCGAGCGGCCCTTTCAGCATGTGCCCCTGCACGGCTGTAGCCAGGGCGATGTTCATGCTGTCTTGGGAGTTGCCCTGGAGGGCGTCCTGGCGGATGTTGCGGGACATGGAGGAGGAAGTGCCCGCAGGGGCCAGCGTGAAGGTTTCCACCCCGCGGGCGGAGGGGCCGCCGTCATTGAAGTGGATGCTGATGAAGATGGCGTTGCTGTGCCTGTTGGCGATGCGGACGCGGTCCTGGAGGGTAATGAAGTTGTCCGTGTCACGGGTCATCACCACCTGGTAGCCCATGCCCTTGAGACGGTCCCGCAGTTTTTTGGCGACGGAGAGGTTGATGTCCGCCTCCCTGCTGATGCGGTTGCGCGTGCCGCTGTCATGGCCGCCGTGGCCGGGGTCAATGACTACCGTATTGAAGCTGCGGCGGTTGGCGATGTAAGTGGGGCGCAGGACCGGGTCAATGATTTTGTGCAGGTCCATGTTGGAGACCATCAGCCCCTTGGACGGATGGTCCGCCACGGGATAGGAAAGCACGAACTTCATGTTGTTCATGAACATGTCCTGGCTGTGCGCCTGCATGCGTATCTGGATCTTTTCCGGCACTTCGTAAACTTTCTGCCGTCCTTCCGTGCGTTCCCGTGTCAGTTTGTAATGGGTGCGCACCTCGGACATCGGAATGTACTGCACGCCGTTGATGGTTTCCGGGTTCCATCCGAAGGCCGTGGACAGCGTCAGCAGAAACATGCCCAAAACGCCGAGCACGGCTGCAAATGATGTGCGAGAGGTCGGATACATAGGACGATATCGCGTCCAGACTAACGGATTTTTCATGACGCACAAGAGAAAAGTTTCCGTGAAAGATTCTTTTGCGCCTGCCTCCGGAAAGGGAAAAGGCGGCTCCCGGAAGGGGGAGCCGCCTTGAATGAGTGGGAACAGGGAAGGAGCCGGATTATTTGGCCGCCTTCTCGTCCATCTTGGCCTTGACCAGTTCTTCGATTTCCTTGTACAGGTCAGGGTTGGACTTGAGGGCTTCCTTCGCGGCGTCCCTGCCCTGGGCGATCTGGCTGCCGTTATAGCTGATCCAGGAGCCGCGCTTCTGGATGATGTCATACTCCATCGCCAGGTCCAGCAGGCTTCCCACGGAGGAGATGCCTTCATTGTACATGATGTCGAACTCGCATTCCGTGAAGGGGGGCGCCACCTTGTTCTTGACCACCTTGATCTTGGTGCGGTTTCCGGCTACGGAGCCGTCGCTGGCCTTGATCTGGCCGATGCGGCGGATGTCCACGCGCACGGAAGCGTAGAATTTCAGGGCGCGTCCGCCGGGAGTGGTTTCCGGGTTGCCGAACATGACGCCGATTTTTTCACGGATCTGGTTGGTGAAGACGCAGACGGTGCGGGCCTTGGAGATGAAGCTGGTGAGCTTGCGGAGGGCGGCGGACATCAGGCGCGCCTGGGCGCCCACCGTGGAGTCTCCTATTTCGCCTTCCAGCTCCTGCTTGGTGACCAGCGCGGCCACGGAGTCCACCACGATGACGTCAATGGAATTGGAACGCACCAGGGCTTCGCAGATTTGCAGGGCTTCTTCCCCGGAGCTCGGCTGGGAGACCAGCAGGTCGTCCAGGTTGACGCCCAGGCGGGCGGCGTACTGCGGGTCCAGGGCGTGTTCCACGTCAATGAACGCGGCCAGGCCGCCGGCTTTCTGGGCCTGGGCGATGGCCGTCAGGGTCAGGGTGGTTTTACCGGAGGATTCCGGCCCGTAGATTTCCACGATGCGGCCGCGGGCGAAGCCGCCCACGCCCAGCGCGCGGTCAATGAGAAGATTGCCGGTGGGGATGACGTCCACTTCCATCTTGACGTTGTCTCCAAGGCGCATGATGGCGTTTTCTCCGAAGTCTTTCTGGATTTGGGAGAGGGCCAGGTCAAGGTTGCGCTTGCGGGCCGCTGCCAGTTTTTCCGCTTCGGGTGATAAAGGTGTTTCGTTGCTCATAATATCGTGGAAAGTATAGCTTGCGCGGCGTTATTGGCAAGTGTTCAATAGGTCTTCACGATCTCATTTCCCGTTGAGAAAGAATAGAATTCTGACATGGGGGAAAACCTGTGAAAACCAGGTGTTTCGCTCGGGAGGAATTGAGGAAAATATGGGAGAACGTTCCCGGGAGAAGGCCGGGAACGGGGAAAAACCGCTTCCGGGAGGGGACGCCGGCACGGCGTCATTCCTCAATCGGTTCCGCAAGGGGGATGTCCTCGTAGGAATCGTCGAAAATGACGGGGATATTGTGCTCCGGAATCAGGTTGATGGCGCTGATTTTCCGGTGCGTCTGGCGTGCGTGCCGGAGAGCGCGGGACAGTTTTTCCACCTGGTGCTCCAGGCCGTAATGGCTGAAGGTGGCCTGGCAGTCGTTGGAGAAGCGCACGCAGAAGGACCAGTCGTTGGGCGTGGTGATGGAGACGATGCTGGGCAGGTATTCCGTCACCGTGCCGGAGAGCAGCTCAATCAGCTTCATGGGCGCTTCCAGCTCCCGGATGCCGACTCCGTAGCTGAGCTGGCCGGAGCTGGGCGGCCTGAGCGTGACGGAGGGCATGTGCCTGCCCTGGATGTAGGGCATGTGGACCTGCTCCATACAGGGGAAAATGACGCCCTCCTTGTCCGCCAGAACGCCGTATTTGGCGTCTCCCGGGTGGACGCCCAGTTCCGGGCAGTCAATCCATGCCACGGGGATGCGCGCGTCAATGTCCACCAGCAGCGTGGGATTGGAGGATATCTGGCGCTTGACGGCCGCCCGGCGGATGGCCGGGCATTTTTCCAGCCGCTGTTCCAGTTCCGCGGCATCCATGGAAAAGATGTTGTCCTTCGGGCCTATCCCCATGACGGCGAAAGCCTGCTCGGAGTTGAAAATGCCGTTGCTTTTCAACGTGACGGTGTCGATGGAGAGCCAGTCGTACTTGAGGATGTAATCCGTCCAGAGGAAGACGATGGCCCCGATAAGGCCGAAGATGAGCGTGTAAACGGTGACGATGTGGTATAGCTTGCGCCGGAAGAGCCAGAAACGGTAGTTCCTGCCCTTGCGCTCAATGGTTTCTTTTCTGGCCTCCCGTTCCAGCAGGAGCATTTCCGGCCTTTTGGCGGAGCGGGGGACTGGCGTTGTGGCTTTGTGCGACATCGGGGGGTGTGGGATGGGCGACTCCCCGCCCTCTGTCAAATATTACGCTATTTCCGGGGGGTGGCTAGCGATAATTCCGCTATTTTTTCGCAAAGGGCCTCGTAGGACCAGCCGGCGGCAGCAGCCGCCTTGGGGAGCAGGCTGGAGGGGGTCATGCCGGGAATGGTGTTAATTTCCAGCACGAAGGGGGAGTCGTCTACCTCGCGCAGCAGCACGTCCACGCGGCCGTACACCTCCACGCCGGCGGCGCGGTAGGCCTTCAGGGCGGCCTCCTGCACCTTGGCGGCGGTTTCTTCCGGAAGGTCCGCCGGGCAGATGTAATCCGTGCCTCCGCCCATGTTCATCCACGGGTACTTGTTGCTCAGGTCATAGAAGCCGGAGCGGGGGCAGATGTGGATGACCGGGAGGGCTTCCCCGTCCAGAACGCCCACCGTAAGTTCACGGCCTTGAATGAATTCCTCCACCAGCACGGTGGTGCCGTGGGTAACGGCTTCCTCCATGGCGGGGAGCACGTCTTCCTGCTTGTGGACGATGTGGACGCCCACGCTGGAGCCCTCGCAGGGGGGCTTGATGACGAAGGGAAGGGGAAGGGACGGCATCACGATGCCGCCGGAGCAGTCCAGGATTTCCGCGCGGGGGGTGGGAACCCCGGCTTCCAGAAACACCTTCTTGGATTCGGACTTGTCAAAGCACAGGGCGCTGGAACGGGAACCGGCTCCCGTATACGGAACGCCGCGTTCCTCCAGAATGGCTTGAAGGGCTCCGTCCTCGCCGAAGGTGCCGTGAATGATGTTGTAGGCCAGTTCCGTGCCTTCCGGCAGCCGGAAGTCCGGACCATGTACGTCCACCTCCGTTACGTCGGTAAACCCGGCCTGGCGCAGGGCGCCGTAAACGGACTTTCCGGAGACGAGGGATACTTCCCGTTCCGCTCCGGGGCCGCCAAGGAGAAGGGCAATCTTGAGGTCGCGCTTGAGAGTGCTCATGTTGAAATAAAATAATGAATGGGTTAAAACTGGGGTTCCCGGTCTCCGATGACCTGGGCTTCCGATTTCAGGTCAATGCCGCGGTTTTCCATGGCTTCCTTCCGGATCATGTCAATCAGGATGGTGATGTCCCGCGCCCTGGCATGGCCGCGGTTGATGATGAAATTGGCGTGCACGTCTGACACGCAGGCATCCCCCACGCAGGCGTTTTTCAGGCCCAGCTCGTCAATGAGCCTGCCCGCCGGGATTTCCTCCGGGTTCTTGAAGATGCAGCCTGCGCTGGCTCCTACGGGCTGGGAAAGCTTGCGCTTGGCCCTGGCCGCCGCCAGGAGCCGTTCCATTTCCTCCGCCGGGGCGGGCTGCGCTTCAAACACGGCCTGAAGCACAAAATTATGGGCCAGGTCCGGGATGGAGCGGTACTGGGCGTTCAGTTCCTCCTTTGTGTGACTGCGGATTTCCCCGTCTTCATCCAGGCAGACGACGGAGACGAGGTTTTTAATCATGTCCATGCCCATGGCCCCGGCGTTCATGCGGAGGCTTCCTCCCACATTGCCTGGAATGCCGTCCATCCATTCCAGGCCGCCCAGGCCGTTCTGGACGGCGGTGGAAACCAGCTTTTTCAGCCGCACTCCCGCGCCGGCGGAAAGGCGGTTCCCCTGAATTTCCAGGACGTCGAATTCGCCTCCGGAGGGGTGGATGACGGCGCCGCGCAGGCCGCCGTCCCTGACGATGATGTTGGAGCCGCGGCCAATGACGTGCACGGGAATGTTCCTGTCCCTGCAATAATTGACGGCCGTCTGCATGCCGGAGAAGGTGGAGGGCTCCAGCCAGTACTGGGCGCAGCCTCCCACCCTCATGGTGGTGTGGCGTGACATGGGTTCGTACAGCTTGCCTTCCAGGGATTCGCCCGCGGTGCGTTCCAGATCCTCCAGCAGAGCCAGGTCGCGCGCGATGCGCATGCCGCATTCGTGGACGTTTCCGGCCCCCAGCGTCAGGAACAGGTCTCCGGGTTTCAGCGCGTTGCCGATGGCGTGGTGGGCCGTGCCCAGGTCGGGAAGGTAATGGGTTTCCACCGGGCCGTGCCTGTGCATGGCGTCGATGATGGTCTGGCCGCTCACTCCTTCAATGGGCAGTTCGCTGGCGGGGTAAACGTCCGCCACAAAGACGAGGTCCGCCGCCTGGAGCACCTTGCCGAAGTCGTCCGCCAGCATCTGGGTGCGCGTGTAGCGGTGCGGCTGGAAGTAAACCACCAGGCGGTTCGGGTGGAGGGAGCGGGCGGTCTGGAGCGTGGCGGCTATCTCCGTGGGATGGTGGCCGTAATCGTCCACAATCCGGATGGTGGGGGAAAGGTATTTGGTCTCAAAGCGGCGCTTGGCCCCGGCGAAGGAAGCCAGGCCGCGCGTTATCGCCGGGAAGTCCACGCCCAGTTCCGTTGCCAGCGCAATGGCCGCCAGGGAATTCAGCACGTTGTGGCGTCCGGGAATGCCCAGCTCCACGCGGCCCAGTTCCTCTTCCCCTTTCAGGACGGTGAACAGGGTGCGGCCGCGGCGTTCCAGGATGTCCGTGGCGGTGTAATCCGCACCAGACCAGCCGTAGGAAACGGAATTGGGATAGCCGGCGCATACGTCCGCTGCGCCGGCATGGGCGCGGCAGTAAATGATCATGCCCCGCGTCTGGGAGCAAAGCTGGTCAAACACGGCCTTGATTTCATCCAGGTCCTTGTAATGGTCCAGGTGTTCCGGCTCAATGTTGAGGACGATGCTGTGCTCCGGGATGTAGTTCACCAGCGTGCCGTCGCTCTCGTCCCCTTCCGCCACCAGGTATTCGCTGTCCTCGTTCCAGTGGGCGTTGGTGCCCAGCACGGGGATTTCCGCCCCTACATAGTGGCACGGGCGCATGCGGCCTTCCCGCATCAGGTGAGCGCAAAGGGCCGAGGTGGTGGTTTTGCCATGCGTGCCGGAGACCACGACGCCCTTCTTCCCGTTCAGGATGGCCGCCAGGCATTCCGCGCGGCGCATGCAGGGAATGTTCAGTTTGCGCGCGGCGGAAAGGGCCGGATTGTCCTCCCGGATGGCGCTGGAATAAATGACGATTTCCGCGTCGGAGACGGCGTCCGCTGAATGCGGGCAGGAAAAAGAAAGCCCCAGGCTCTGGAGCCGTTCGGTTTCCGTGCTGGTCACCCGGTCGCAGCCGCTCACCCGGTGCCCCATTTCCATCAGCATGAGCGCCAGGCCGGACATGCCGGACCCGGCCACCCCGATGAGGTGGAGACGTGCCGGATGTTCCCTGTCCATCAGGCGTTTGCGTAAAGTCTCAATCATGGATGGCTGCATGGTCCGTGTTTTCAATGACATTGGCGATGCGGGATACTGCATCAGGCGTATCCAGACGTAAAGCACATTCATTCATGGAGGCCAGCAGGGAGGAATCCTTGAAGACTTCATTCAGAAAAGCCGCAATATCGTCCGGCGTAAGGGTGTTTTCACGCATCATGCGCGCCGCGCCGTGGGCCGCGAAGACGCGCGCGTTGTGCGCCTGGTGGTCGTCCGCGGCGAAGGGGTAGGGAACCAGCAGGGCGGCCTTCCCCATGTGGGCCAGCTCCGTCAGGCTGGACGCCCCGGAGCGGGAAATGACCACGTCCGCCGCGGCGTACGCAGTCGCCATGGCGGAACAGAATTCAATGACGTGCACATGGGGCATGTCCGCCGTCAGCTGGCTGACGCGCGTGAAGTCAGCAGAGCCCGTGATGATGAGAAAATCGCACAAGTCCGCGCATTGCCGGGCCGCTTCAATGATCAGTGAATTCAGGTTCCTGGCGCCCTGGGAGCCGCCCATCACCAGGGCCACGCGGCGGTCCCGGGGCAGGTGGAGCTCCGCCCTGGATTCATTCCTGTCCTTCCTGGCCACCATTTCCTGGCGCACCGGGGTGCCGGTGACAATGCATTTGGCGGGGTTAAAGTAATGTCTGGCTTCCTCAATGCCCAGCAGCACGTTCGTGCAGCATTTGGCGGTCATGCGGTTGGCCTTTCCGGGCAGGGCGTTGGAATCGTGCACGTAGGTGCGGATGCCCTTGCGGTGGGCGGCGTAAACGGGGGGGAAGGAAGTAAAGCCGCCCATGCCGATGACGACGTCCGCATTCACCTCGTCCAGAAGGCTGCGGCTGAAACGGATGGCCTTGTACAGCCTGAGCCCGAAGCCCAGCAGGGACATGGACGGGATTTTGGGCATAGCGATGGCCTCAATGGTGCGGAAATTGAGATCGCCGTAATTCTTGCTGGCCTGCGCATCCACCTTCTTCTGGGAAATGAGGAGGGTGACGTTGTGGCCGCGCTTTTTAAGTTCCTGGGCTACGGCTATGCCGGGGAAAAGGTGCCCCCCCGTGCCGCCGCAGGCAATCACGATGTTCAGGGTGGGACGCGAGGGAGAGGGTTCAGTCATAATCTTACGTCAATGGAGCGTTCGTCTTTGCGGGTGATTTCACAGTTGGGCTGTGCACCGGTGGAAAATCTCTGAATGCTGGTGAGCATGCCCAGGGCGGCCAGCGTGAAGACCAGGTTGGTGCCCCCGAAGCTGATGAAGGGCAGCGGTAGCCCGGAGTTGGGCACGGCGTTGGTCACCACGGCAATGTTCAGGATGGCGGGGCAGAAGATGATGGCGACGATCCCCACGGCCAGGAACCGGCCGTAGGCGTCCCGGCACTGCATGGCTACGCCGATGCCCGCATAGGTCATCAGGAAATAGCAGAGCAGGACGAACATGGTTCCGTAAAAGCCGAACTCCTCCCCAAGCGGGGCGAAGATGAAGTCCGTATGGGCGAAGGGAAGCGTGCCGTGCTTTTCCGCGCTGTTGCCCAGGCCCACCCCGTCCAGGCCGCCGCGGGACAGGGCGATGGAGGCGCGGTACTGCTGGAGCCCCGCGCCCAGGCGGTGGGCGTCCAGGTCCTTCCAGGCCAGGAAGCGTTCCAGGCGGTTGGCGTTGCTCTGCACCAGAACGTACAGGGCCGCTCCGGCGAGCGCTAGGGCGCCGCCCAGGTAAATCTTGCGCGTGCCGGCCACGAACATCACGCAGAACGCGGCCAGGGCCAGCGCTACGGAGGTGCCCATGTCCTTTTCAAAAAGAATCAGCGCCAGCGGAATGCCGAAGATGACGCCGGGCATCACGAACCCCCACCAGAAGGAGGTAGTGCGGTCCCGGTACAGGGCCAGCCAGTTGGCCAGCGCCATCATCATGCAGAGCTTGGCGCATTCACTGGGCTGGAACTGCATGCCGATGGTGATCCAGCGGCGTTCCCCGTTGATCTCCTTCCCGATGCCCGGCACGTAGCACAGCACCAGCAGGAAGCAGGCGAACCCCAGAATCCACCAGATATACTTCCTCCATATCCGGTAATCTATCCGGGAGAGGATCATGGCCCCCACCAGCCCCGCGCAGGCAAAGGCGGTCTGCTTGAACAGGGGCTCGTACGGGTGCTTGGTTTCTTCCGCCCAGGCCGCCGTGCTGGATACCATCACCAGGCCCACGACCAGAAGGCAGATGACGAAAAACCAGACCAGAATCATGCAGACTTTGGAAGACATGGCGGCAGGGGCGGGAAGAGAAAGAACTTACTTCTTGGGAATCATGATCTTTTGACCGATCTTGAGGCGTGCTACGTCCCGGTCGTTCATCTTGTTGAATTTCTGGAGGGAGCGCCAGTTCATCTTGTACTTGCGGGCGATTACGGAGAGGGTCTCACCCTTCTTCACGATATGCGCCACGCCGTCCGGTTCCGTTTCCGCGGCGGCGGTTTTTTCCGGCGCCATCTTGTCGCCGGGGCGTGCCGGAATGACGAGCGTGCTTCCGCTGACAAGGCGCTGCACCCTGGGATTGACGGCTTTCAGGTCATTGACGGCCACCTGGTTGTCACGGGCGATCCGTTCCCACGTATCCCCCGTGCGCACGATGTGGCGCGCAGGACCTGCCACCGGAGCGGCATCCGGAATGTGTTCCTGCACGGCGGGAACCGGCTGCCTGTTCGGGCGCGCGTCCACCACCTGTTCCGGCTGCGTGATGGTGACCGGAGCCGCGGGAGCGGCCTGGGGAGCCTGGGGCAGAACCGCCGGGGGAGCCGCAGGAACGGGCGTCTGGGAAACGGTGGGCGGCGCGGGAAGGGCGGTTGCCATTTCCACGGTCTCCGTCGTATTCCTGAACCAGGTGCTGCGGACATAGACGCCGCCGATAACAAGAAGATGGAGAAGAAGGAGGACGACGAGCCAGCGCACGACGGTGCTGCTGGGAGCGTCATCTTCAAATTCGGAGACGCGTGCGCGGTATCTGCTGAGCTTGGCACGGAGCACGGTGCCCATTTTGCGTTTCGGACGGGTGCGTCCGGTCGGATTGTGATCGGGGGTCTTGGTCGTTTTCATGATGGTGGGTTTCTGGTGGGTTGTCAGGAAAGGGGGGAGAGGGCGTTCACCGCGTCCCGGAAGGCCTGGCCGCGCTGGACGTAGCCGGTGAACATGTCAAAGGAGGAGGTGCCGGGGGAGAACAGGACGGTGTCTCCCGTCCTGGCGCGGGCGCGGGCCTTGGCCACGCAGTCCGCCACGTCCGCTGCTTTTTCCGTGGGAACCACGGGGGAAAAGGCGTCCTGGAGCTGGTCCGCAATCTGGCCGAAGACGACGCACGCGCGCACCTTTTCCTTCAGCATGGGCCGCAGGGGCAGGTAATCCAGTCCCTTGTCCTTGCCTCCGGCAATCAGGATGACCGGGGAATTCTGGGATTTCAGCGCCGCTTCCAGCGCGTGCAGGTTCGTGGCCTTGGAATCGTTCAGCCACAGCACGCCGTCCAGCGTGCGGACGGTCTCGCAGCGGTGGCCGGGGGGAGTGAACTCCTTCAATACTTCCGCAGCCGTTTCCGCGGGAATGCCCAGGTGGCGGCAGGCCAGCACGGCGGCCATGGCGTTTTCCGCGTTGTGGCGCTGGTTCAGGGTGGTATCCGCCAGGTTCAGCAGGGGCTTGTCTCCCTCCATGACCTGCGGTTCCCGGTAATAAAGGTCCGCCGCCGGATCTTCCGAACTGAAGGTGCGGACGGGGGCTTTCAGGTGCGGGAGCCTTTCCCCGGCGCGCACGACGGCCAGGTCTTCTTCCGTCTGGTTGTCGAAGATGTGCAGCTTGGCGTGGTAGTAATCCTCCACGGACTTGTAGCGGTCCATGTGGTCCGGCGCAAAATTGAGCCATACGGCCACGTCCGGGTGGAAATCGCGGATAGTTTCCAATTGGAAGGAGCTGACCTCCAGCGCCAGCACGTCCGGCACGGAATCCCGGAGCAGGATTTCCGCCATCGGGACGCCGTAATTGCCGCAGGCGATGGCCGCCTTTCCGGCGCGAAGCAGGATTTTTTCCACCAGGGACGTGGTGGTGGTTTTTCCGTTGGTGCCGGTGATGGCGATGATGCGGCCATGGTAGAAGCGGCAGGCCAGCTCCATTTCACCGATGGTTTCCACGCCTTCCCGCCCGAAGGCCCTGACAAAGGGGCTGTCCGTCTCAATGCCGGGGGAGATGACCACCAGGTCCGCGCGGAAGGCCCTCCCGTCTTCCTCCGTGGCGGCGGCGTGTAGCGGAATGTCTTCCGGCCAGTTGCCGATGGAGGGGGAGGCGTCAAACACGCGCACCCGGGCGCCATGCTTCATGGCGAGGCGCGCCGCGGCGCGTCCGCTTCTTCCCGCTCCCAGAACGGCTATGTTGAGATTGTTGAGCTGCATGTTCGTGGTTGTCAGGCGGTGGTGATCAGGAAAAGGCCCAGGAACGCCAGCAGGAGGCTGATCATCCAGAAGCGGGCAATCACCTGGGTTTCCTTCCATCCCTTGAGTTCAAAATGGTGGTGGATGGGAGCCATGGCGAAGATGCGTTTGCCGTGGCGCAGCTTGAAGCTGCCTACCTGGAGAACGACGGATGTGGCCTCCATGACGAAAACGCCACCGATGACGATGAAAAGAAGCTCCTGCGCCGTGCAGACGGCGGCCATGCCGAATGCTCCGCCCAGGGCCAGGGAGCCGGTATCCCCCATGAAGACCCTGGCCGGGTAGCAGTTGTGCCACAGGAAACCCAGGCAGGCGCCCACCAGGGCCATCATGAAAACGCTGATTTCCCCTGCGCCGGGGTGGAAGGGGATGTCCAGGGAATCCGCCATCAGCCAGTTCCCGCAAATGGCGGCAATGATGGCGTAGGAGATGCCCGTGGTGACGGAGCAGCCGGAGGCGAGGCCGTCCAGTCCGTCCGTCAGGTTCACCGCATTGGAGGCGGACATGACCACCACGACGCCGAAGGGAATGTAAACGTACCACGGCAGGTTCACCTGGCCGTAGAACGGAATGAACAGGGAGGAGACGTAGTCATGCAGTTCCACGCGGGGGCTGCCTTCCGGGTACAGGTACAGGAACGTGACGCCCGCCAGCCCGGCCAGGAACTGGATGAAGAGTTTTTTACGCGCGGAAATGCCGTCCGAGGTTTTCTTGGCCACCTTCAGGTAGTCGTCCCGGAAGCCCAGCAGTCCCAGCGCCAGGGTGACGAACAGGCAGGAGATGATGAAGGGATTGTTCATTCTGGCGCACAGCAGGGTAGCCGCCGTCATGGAGCCTACGATCAGCACGCCGCCCATGGTGGGAGTTCCCGCCTTGGCTCCGTGGAGTTCCGCCAGCTTGTGCACTTCCTCCGCGGTCCTGATGGGCTGGCCGATTTTCAGGGAAATCAGCGCGCGGATTACCCGCGGGGCGAACATCATCGTCAGGACAAAAGAGATGAGGCAGGCCAGCAGGGCTCTCCCTGCCGGTTCTGCAAGCGCCCCCGCGGGGCTGAGCTGTTCAATGAAGGAATGCATAAAATTTACTGGGGCGGAAAGGTGAGGTTCATGACTTGCTCCATCCGGGCAAGGCGGCTGCCCTTGAAAAGGACGATGTCTCCCGGCGCCGTGTGGCTGCGGAGCCATTCGGCGGCTTCCTCTGCGGAGCCGAAGTTCAGTCCTTTGGTGGATGAGTTCGGAGAAATGGCGTCCGTAATCCGGGCGGCATCCGTTCCCACGCTGACCACGCAGTCAAAGCGGAGCTTTTCCGCCGTGCGTCCCACCAGCGCGTGCCCTTCTTCGGAAAACGTTCCCAGTTCCCCCATTCTGCCCAGCACCGCAAAGCGCCTGCCGGTGCAGGAAAGCTCCGCTGCGGTGTGCAGGGCGGCCTGCATGGAATCCGGATTGGCGTTATACGTATCGTCCACTACCAGAATGCCGTTGGACCGGGTGCAGTGGAGCCTGCCGCCCGTGAGCTGCGCCCGGTTGAGGCCGGAGACGATCTGCTCCTTCGCAAGACCTGCCACCCAGCCGGCGGCGGCGGCCAGAAGCGCATTGGCCACCATGTGGCGGCCGTGGACGGGCAGTTCCACCACCTCCCGGCAGAAATCAGGAATGGAAAGGGTGAAACGCGTCCCATTCTCCGTGGAGACCGGGTTTTCCGCGCGGACGGTTCCGGAGTCAATGCCGCACTCAATGCACGCGGCGCGGGTGGACCGGCGGATCATCTCCGCATAATCGCAGTCCGCCGGGAAAATCATGAAGCCGTCTTCCGGCAGGCAGCGGGCTACCGTGCATTTTTCCCGGGCAATGTTTTCCCGGGAGCCCAGGTATTCAATATGGGAAGTGCCGATGCTGGTGATGATGCCGATCTTCGGGCGCGTCATTTCACACAGGGGGGCCAGTTCTCCCGGATGGTTCATGCCCATTTCCCACACGGCGGCCTCGTCCGCCGGGGAAGCCCGGAGGATGCTGAGGGGAACGCCGATGTGGTTGTTCAGGTTTCCCTGCGTGGCGATGGTCCGGAATCCCTGGGAAAGAACGGAGGCGGTCAGGTCCTTGGTGGAGGTCTTCCCATTGGAGCCGGTCAGGCCGATGGCGGTGAGGGTCAGCCCGGCACGCCACCAGGAGGCCAGCTGCTGGAGGGCTTTCAGCGTATCCTCCACCAGGATGACGGCGCAGGAGGGGTCCATCCCTTCTTCCACGCGGCTGACGACGACTGCCGCCGCGGTGCGGGAGGCCTCCGGGGCAAACAGGTTGCCGTCAAACTTTTCTCCTCCCAGCGCGAAGAAAGCGGCATGGGGCGGCAGGGCGCGGCTGTCTGTGCACACGCCTCCGGAAGCGACCCTGTCAAAGGGGCCGCTGACCAGTTTTCCGCCGATGGCGTTGCAGATGCCGTGTGCCGTGAGGGAGGTCATGAAAGATGAAATGATGTGTTATGCCTGCGGGAACTCTTCCCTCTCCTTGATGAACATGTTGCGCCGCACTTCCTTGGCGTCGCTGAAATCGATGCGTCCGGTGGAAAGCTCCTGGTAATTTTCATGGCCCTTGCCCGCAATCAGGACGACGTCCCCCAGCCGGGCCTGTTCGATGGCCGTGGCGATGGCCCGGGCGCGGTCCGGAATGATGGCGTACCTGCCTTCCGGCATGCCCGCCGTAATCTGGCTGATGATGGAGAGGGGCTCCTCGCTCCTGGGGTTGTCGGAAGTGACGATGCAGGCGTCAGACAGGCGCGCGGCCACGGCGCCCATCAGCGGGCGCTTGCCCTTGTCCCGGTCACCGCCGCAGCCGAACACGGTAATCAGGCGGCGGGAGCAGATTTCCTTGAGCGTCCTGCAGACGTTTTCCAGGGCGTCCGGCGTGTGGGCGTAATCAATGAAGATCTGGGCGCCTCCGGGGTGGGTGAACAATTGCAGTCTGCCGGGAACCTGCGGAATGTTCTGGAGGTTCGCGATGGCGTCCCGTACCGGGATGCCGGCGCAAATGACGGCCGCCAGCGCGGCCAGGCTGTTGTACATATTGAATTTGCCGATCAGGGGCACGCGCACCAGGTAGCTTTTTCCCTTGTATTCCAGTTCGTATTCGCTGCCCTTGGCCGTGGCGTGGTGCACCAGCATGCGGAAATCCGCGCCCAGGGCGGAACCGTAGGTCTTGACGGCCATGCGGCCGGAGAACATTTCCGCCAGGCGGCGGCCGTAGGCGTCGTCAATGTTGATGACGGCCACGGGCTTGCGGCGGGCCCTGGTGTCCTGAGCCATCTGCTCGAACAACTTCGCCTTGGCCTGGAAATAATTCTCCATGGTGTGGTGGTAATCCAGGTGGTCCTGGGTCAGGTTGGTGAAAATGCCCACGTTAAAATTAATGCCGGCCACGCGTTCCTGGTCCAGCGCATGGGAGGATACCTCCATGGAAACGCCGCGGCAGCCGTTTTCAAACATCTCCTTCAGCAGGTGTTCCAGCTCCAGCGGGCCGGGCGTGGTGTGGGTGGAGGGGGTGATTTCCTCCCCGTTGTCATAGGCGATGGTGCCGATCAGCCCGGCGCGCAGCCAGGACTGCTTCAGCAGGGAATGGGCGATGTAGGCCGTCGTAGTTTTTCCGTTCGTCCCCGTCACGCCTATCATGGTCATGTGGCGGGAGGGATGGCCGTTCCAGGCCGCGCCCATCAGGCTGACGGCCAGGCGGGAATCGTTCACCTCCACCCAGCTGACTCCGGCGTCCCTGGCTTCCTTCGTGCAGGGCATTTCCGCGACGACGGCGCAGGCTCCGCGGCGGATGGCTTCCGGAATGAACTCGTGGCCGTCCGCCTGGGTTCCCTTCAGGGCAATATAGCAGGAGCCGGGCAGAACGCGGCGGCTGTCGCATTCCAGATGGGAGATTTTCACCTGGGGGGAGCCGGTGAGCGTATGGGCGGGAAGGTCTTTGAGCAAGGTAAGTAGCTTCATGATAGGATTATCTGCGCGGCGGTTTGGACGGGGAGGAAGAGGCTTGGGCGCGGGAGGCTTTTTTGTCCGCCTCCGCGGAAGGGGTATTCTTGGGAATGTTCATGGCCGCCGCCAGGCGGGTGGCCAGTTTCTGGAAGACCGGAGCGCATACGGTGCCGCCGCCGGGGTGGCAGTGCTTGGAGGTGGGATCGTCAATGACGATGAGGCAGACGAAGGCCGGGTCCTCCACCGGAAGCATCCCTACAAAGGAGACGGTATAGCGGTTGTCAAAATAGCCGCCTGTGGGCTTCACCTTGTGGGCGGTGCCGGTCTTGCCCCCCACGTTGTAGCCTTCAATCCGCGCCCTTTTGGCGGTTCCGTCCAGGTCCGTGACGTGGAACAGGGCGTTCCGGAGGTTCCGGGCTGTTTTAACGCTCATGACCCGGCATACTTCCACGGGGGGGGATGGCTGGAAATTCTTGTCGTCCACGTAAATGCCGTCCACCAGCCGGGGGCGCATGCGCACGCCGTCATTCGCGATGGCGGCGTAGGCCATGGCGACCTGCAAGGGGGAGACCATCAGGGAATAGCCGAAGCTGATGCGGGAGAAGTTGACGAAGTTGCTGCCGTCCTGGCACTGGCTGTTGGTTTCCCCCGGCAGGTCGATGCCCGTCTTGGAGGAAAAACCGTACAGGTCAAAATACTTTTTATACGTGGGCCAGCCCGATTTCAGCGCAATGCGGAAGGCGCCCGGGTTGCTGGACTTTTTCAGCACGCCCGCCACGGTCAGGCCGCTGTAGAAACGGGGGGCGTCCGTGACGGGGCGGGAGCCGGGCACCATGTAGGGCGTGCAGTTGATCATGGTATCGAACGTGGCCTTTCCGCTGTCCACGGCGGACGTGACGGAAACGATCTTGAAGGTGGAACCCGGTTCGTACAGGGACTGCACGGCGAAGTGGTAGGCGCCTTCCTGCAGGCCCTCGCGCGTATTTAAATTATAGTGGGGACGGCTGGCCATCGCCAGAATGCTGCCGGTCTTGGGCTCCACGACGATAATGCAGCCGCGGGGCTTGTGGGTCTGGTCCGTGTAAAAGGAAATGGCGGCGTCCAATTCCTCCTCCACGATCGTCTGGTACTCCATGTTCACGGTCAGGCGAACGTTCAGGCCGTCCACGGCGTCTTTGAAACGGGAATCCGCGGAGGGGATGATGCGGCCCCGGCTGTCCTTCCGGTACTCCCTGATGCCGTTGTGGCCCAGAAGCTGGTCGTCCAGCTGTTTTTCAAGGCCGGAAAGGGCCACGGGCCGCGGACCGCTGTCCTTCGTCTGGGCGATGTAGCCCAGAATGTGCACCATGCATTCCGGCACGGAATAAACGCGCTTGGAAGAAGTCTCAAACCGGAACCCCTGGACGCGGGCGTTCTGGATGGCCTGGCGCAGCAGTTCCGCTTTTTCCTCGGACAGGTTCTTGGCGATGACGATGCGCTTCTTGGGAATCTCCCCGTCCTTTTCCACCGTGTTGATGATGTCCTGCACGCTCATGTCCGGCAGGAAGGGGGCGATCACGCTGGCGGCGTATTCCAGATGGGCCTGCACGTATTTTCTCACCATCTCCGGCTCATAAAGCTCTTCCAGCTTCTTCCTGGCCATGTCTACCCCTTCCGGGCCGTCCTCAGGCTCTTCCAGCAGGATTTTCGCCAGATTGTGCTCCTTGCTGCCGTCCTTCTTGCTGGCCGCCTGTCCCAGGATTTTGCTGCGGAAACCGGAAACGAGCTTCTCTTTCTCCTTGTCCGTGGCGGCTTCTCCCCAGAAGGCGGAGTGGACGGCCTTGGAATAGGCAAGAGCCCAGCTGATGGTCTTGGGATCGTTCAGGTGGTAGCCGTCCGCAATCAGCTCGGAACTCTGCATGTTGTTGGTGAGGATCTCCTCATTGGCGTCCATGATGCGGCCGCGCTGGGGCAGGAGAACCTCCCGTTCAATAATGCCGCCGCTGGGGACTCCGCCCGTTTTCCGGGGGGAAATCAGTTGGAGGTTGACCAGCGTCAGCATCAGCCAGATGACCGCAGCGCCCGCCACGCCGCACAGGACGAGGCTTCTTCTGGCAAATCTGGACTTCGTGATCGTGGTCATGAACGGCTCGGCGCATTTAATTGCCTGCCGCGGCAATGCGGGAGGCGTTTTCGGAAGAAATGTATTCTACGGCTGAGGGCTCGATAGGCTGAAGGTTGGACTTGTCCTGGGCCAGCCTGTCGCGGATGGCCCAGCGGCTGGTCAGGGAGGAAGTCTTGGAACGGTAATATTCCTTCGTGAGTTCGCAGGAAGCGATCTCCTCGTTCATTTGCTTGATGTCGCGCGCGACCTGGATCTGGTCGTTTTTCAGCACGGCATAAGTGATGCCCGCCCCGCAGGTGAGGGAGGCGAAGGCAATGAGCCACATGATCATGCTCACGCTGATCTGGTGGCCGGTGAAACGCTGTTTGAATCTTTTCATGGCGGTGGCGAAGGAGAGATGGGTCAGATGATTTTTTCCACGCCGCGCAACTTGGCGCTGCGGGAACGGGGGTTGGTTGAAAGTTCTTCTTCTCCCGCAGTGACGGGCTTGCGGGAAAGCAGGCGGAAGCAGTAATCCGGGTTGGGGCGCGGAGCCGGCCATTCCGGACGGTCGATTTCCGGACGGCTCCGGAGGTCGAAGAACTGCTTGACCCTGCGGTCTTCCAGGCTGTGGAAGGTAATAACGGCCATGCGGCCCCCCTTGCCCAGCAGGCGCACGGAGGAATCCAGCAGCGCGTCCAGCGCGTCCAGCTCCCCGTTGACGGCGATTCTCAAAGCCTGGAACGTACGGGTGCCGGGATGCTGCCGCCCCTTGCGCGGAAGGACGGATTCCACCACGCGGGCGAGCTGGGCGGTGGTGGTGATGGGAGCCAGGGAACGCGCCTTTACGATGGCGCGGGCAATGGCGCGGGAAGCCCGTTCCTCTCCGAACTGCCAGAGGATGTCCGCGATCTCTTCTTCCGGGGCCTCGTTCACCAGGTTGCGGGCGGAAAAGGCGGCGCGGGTGTCCATGCGCATGTCCAGCGGGCCGTCTTCCCGGAAGGAAAAGCCGCGGGAGGCGGTATCAAGCTGGTGGGAGGAAACGCCGAGGTCCGCCAGCAGGCCGTCCACCTGGGAAACGCCCTGCTGGGCGAGGATGCTTTCCACATCCTGGAAATTGCCGGCGAGCACCTTGAAACGGGAGCCGAAGCGGGCCAGTTTCAGCGCGGCGGCGCGGCGGGCGTCCGGGTCGCGGTCAATGCCCCAGACGGTAGCGCCCTGTTCCAGAAGAAATTCCGTATGGCCGCCGCCGCCGAGCGTACAGTCCACGATCAGTTTGCCGGGGCCTGCCGCCAGCATGTCCACCGTCTCATGCAGCAGAACCGTAACATGGTTGAAACCGTTGCCGGAAACGGCTCCGTCCGTTTCCGCGTCAGCGGAGGCGGAAACGGCGTCATCCCCCAGTTCGGAAACCAGGGCGTCCACTTTGGCTTCGGCTTCCGGAGCTTTCAGGGCTTCCGTGTGGTACACGCCTTCCCAGTTCATGGAGGGGGCAAGCGCCTTCCAGGAACAGACCAGCTCGTCCACCCCCTTCTCCTCCGTCAACTCCGCAATCACGTGCACATGGTTGCGGCAGATGCTCCATGCCAGCACGCGGCAGGACGTTTCCGCCGCAAGGGCATTTGCCAGGGCCTGCGCCTCCTCCGTGCGGACATGCGTACCCGCGCCCGCGCGTAAAGAAAGCTCAACATGGCCATCAAAAGCCCGGTTCAGGCTGGAGGACAATGCGCCCAATTTGCCATAAGCGCCCTTCTGTCCCGCCAGGGACATTTCCGCGGTGATGCGCGCCTTCTCCTGCTGCCAGGCGATCATGTCCTGCGCCGGAAGGGCGTCGTGCCCCCAGAAAACAATGGAATAAGCCGTAACCTCCGCATTCAGCCCGGTTCTGGCGCCGACGCCCAGGCCGGAAACAAGCCAGCCCGGGCGCAGCGCAAGCGTTGCGTAGGGATGGGCCTGATGCGTGGGCGGAATGGTAGGGTCTGGGGGCATGAAGGGAGATCAGAGAATGCCGTAGGATTGGTTGATATCGGAAATATTGGCGTTTTCACGCCGGGAGACTTCTTCATAGAGAGAAGGTTCCCATAATTCGAAATATCCTCTCCGCGCGGCGAGCCGGACGGAGGAACTGAGCTGTGCGTGTTCGCACATTTGTTTGGGTATCAGTAGTTTGCCCTGGGCGTTGATGATGGCCTCCACGCAGTTGGCATATAATCTGCCGATGAACAGGTCGATCTGCGCTTCCGTGTAGCCGGGCGTGGCTTCTATCTTGTCAATGAGTTGCTGGAATTTTTCCCGCGTATAGGCTTTAACGGTCGGCAATTCAAGGCGCCGGCCGGATAGCAGGAGCAGGGCGCAGCCTTCGGTAGGCCTCCATTCAGCCGGAATCGCAATCCGGTTTTTGGGGTCCAGCTTGTGCGTGTATGCACCAAAAAGGTTGTCTGATACACTGCTCATCGCATGCAAGTACACTACGTAGTGACTTCAATACACTTTAATGCACCTGAAATGTCAACCCCGTACTGGAAAAAAGTATTTTTTCTTGTGTTCATGTCGTGAAAAAAAGCATTGATCCGCTCTTGCGCCGCTCCGGGACCGGTATTATATTCCGCGCATGATGCAGTTTTGCGTGTTGGGCAGCGGCAGCGGAGGAAATGCCACCATCGTCAAGGCGGGGGAAACCGTCCTGCTGGTGGATGCCGGGTTCAGCGCCGCCAGGCTGCGGGATAAAATGAAATCCGCCGGCGTGGAACCGGAGGAGCTGGACGCCATTCTGCTCACCCATGAACACACGGACCACATGAAGGGCGTGCATCAGTTCACCAGGAAATACACCGTGCGCGTCTATGCCACCCGCCATACGGCCATGTGCGTTCAGGAAAAGGCGCCGGAAGCCCCTTGGGCCTACTTTGAAAAAGGGCAGTCCTTTAAAATAGGGGATATCGTCATCACCCCCTTTGCCACCTACCATGACGCCGTGGACCCGGTGGGATTCAAGTTTGAAACGGAACAGTCCAGCCTGGGCTTCATTTCCGATACGGGGCAGGCCCCTGGCTGCGTGGCGGAACACCTCTCCATGGTGGACAGCCTGGTGGTGGAATCAAACTATGATCCGGACATGCTGGCGGCCACCCCCAAGCGGCCCTGGCCGTTGAAGCAGCGCATCGCCTCCACGCACGGGCACCTTTCCAATGAACAGGCCTGCGACCTGCTGAGGCGCATCGCCCATGACGCCCTGAAAAACGTAGTGCTGGCCCACCTGAGCGCAGAAAGCAATTCTCCGGAATTGGCAGAAAGCCTGATGCGTGCTACCCTGCATGACATGGGACTGGCTTCCACCTCCCTGTTCTGCGCCAGCCAGGACTCCTGCCTGCCGTGGATACGGGTCTGCTGAATCCGCCTCTTTCCTTCCTCCTGCCGCCATGTTCCTCTCCATCTGTGAAATCATGAGCACGATCATTGGAGCCCTGGCGGGATCCATTGCTTCTTCGCGCGTGAAAATGGACCTGTTCGGCGTGATTGTCTGCGGCACCCTGGCGGCCCTGGGCGGAGGGACCGTGCGCGACCTTCTGCTGGACATTCCGGTGTACTGGACGCTGCCCTCCGGGGAAATCTTTGTCCTGGCCGCCGTCGTCACCAGCCTGGGAACCTTTTACGTGGCCCAGAAATACCCGCCGCCCATGGGCACCATCCGCGTGGCGGACGCCATCGTTCTGGCCCTCTTCGGCATGATCGGCACGGAAAAATCCTACCTCCACGGCTATACGCCCACCGTTTCCGTGATGATGGGCATCTGCACCGGCGTGGCGGGCGGCCTGCTGCGCGACGTGCTCACCGGAAACGTTCCCTACGTGTTCCGCCCCGGGGAACTGTACGCCACCGCGGCCCTCCTGGGAGGCGTGGCGTACGCGGTGCTTTACTACTTCGGGATCGACTCCTCCACCTGCTTCGTGACGGGCTTCGTGGTCACGCTCTCCGTGCGCCTGGCGGCCATCCGCTGGAACTGGAACCTGCCTTCCTACATTCCCCTGTTCTCCCCGGAGGCGGAACCGGAAGCCATGGAGGAAGAGGAAAAGGAGATTCTTTCCGGGAAACCCGGCGGACGGTAATCCGCGCTACTTGTGGAAGCACCCTTCCATGCAATAGACGGAAAGCTTCTCCACCGTACCGTCCCGCTCGCAGCAGGAGCGCATGTTGCAGTGCGGGCACAGTTCCCGCACATTTGCTACGTCCAGGGTTCCCCGTTTTTCGTGAAGGGAATAAAGGTACTTCAGGTATTTCCCCTCCGCGATGCGGTGGTGGCTGTCCTTTTCCTTCAGCCCCTTCCATTCGTACAGGCGTTTCCCGCCCTTGGAGGAATTGCAGGACTTGCATACCCTGACAACGTTATCCATGATATCTTCTCCCCCGCAGTCGCGGGGCAGGATATGCTCCGTGGTCAAATTCTTTTTTTCGCCGCAATAAATGCATTCTCCGGGATGTTCCATTTCCCTGACCCATTCGCGAACGGAGGAAGACCAATGTATGGTCCCTGCGCAAAGCTCCTTCCACTTGCTCATAATCATGCCGTAATTGGCCTTTCCGAAGCCGGAAGAAGAGGCAATGATTTTGGCATATTGGTAATAAATGATTTGGCGGACGGATTTGACGGCGGGAGGAGGCATGATGAGGATATAAAAGCTACTTGTTGAATGATGCTGTCCGGATTTTCCGGAGCTTTACTTGCCCAGGCAGAAGGAGGAAAAAATGGCGCCCAGCACGTCCTCCGTATCCACGGCTCCGGTGATTTCCCCCAGATGCGTCAGGGCTTCCCTCAGTTCCAGAGCCGTGAATTCCGGGCTCTCCTGCCGGGAGATGGATTCAGAAGCCAGCCGGACATGCTCCAGGCACAGGCCCAGTTCATGCTGGTGCCGGGCGTTGATGGCTACCAGGGAGCTGCCCGTTTCACCGGGCAGGGAGGAAGCGAAGGCCCGGACGATGGCTTCTTCCAATTCCTTTCTGCCTGCTCCGGTGGCGCAGGAAAAACGGATGCCGGGAACGGCCTCCCAGTCCGGGTGGATTCCCAGGTCGCACTTGTTCAGAATCAGCAGCCGGGGCGCGGTACGGGCGGCCGTGGGGAAAGCCTCTGTCCGGGGCGCGGAGGCGTCCGCCACTTCCAGAACGAGATCCGCGGATTCCAGCGCCCTGTTGGTACGAGTGATGCCGGCCTGTTCAATCACATCGGAAGATTCCCGGACGCCTGCCGTGTCAATCAGCCGCAGAGCCAGCCCGGCGAGCTGGATGGATTCCTCCACCGTGTCCCGCGTGGTTCCGGCGATATTGCTGACAATGGCCCGGTCATACCCCAGCAGGGTATTCAGCAGGCTGGATTTTCCGACGTTGGGCGGTCCGGCGATCGCCGTGCGGATGCCTTCACGCAGAAGACGGCCGCCCTCGGCGGTCCGCAGCAGCCCGGAAAGCTTTTCCTCCATGCTCCGGAGCCGCGCCAGCAAACCGGAAGCGGTGTCCGGGGAAATATCTTCATCCGGAAAATCAATGTAGGCCTCAATATGGGCCAGGACGTGAACCAGGCTGTCCTTCAGTTCGTCCACCTGGGAGCCGATGCCTCCGTCCAGCTGGGTTTGCGCGGCTTTCAGGGCTAGGTCGCTCCCGGCGGAAATCACATCCATCACGGCTTCCGCCTGGGTCAGGTCCATGCGACCGTTCAGGAAGGCCCTCTTCGTAAACTCTCCCGGTTCCGCCGGGGAGGCTCCGCACTGGTAAAGGCGTTTCAGCAGGCGGTCCGTCACCAGCATGCCGCCATGGCAGGAGACTTCCACGGTATCTTCCCCCGTATAACTGGCCGGGGCCGGGAACCAGGTGATGAGCGCCTGGTCAATGGCGGTTCCCTCCGCGTCCAGAATGCGGGCCAGCGTCGCGCGGCGCGGCTGGAGGCGTTCCGTGAAGGCCGCGGGGGTGCATTGTTTCAGGACGGCCATGCAGCCGGGGCCGCTCATGCGGATGACGGCAATGGCTCCCTGTCCTGCGGCGGTGGCCTGCGCGGCGATGGTGCGTTCCGGGTCAATCATGGTTCTATGGATTCAAAAAAACCGCCCCCGAGCAACTTGCCTCCGTCGTAAAAGGCGCAGACCTGCCCCACGGCCAGCGCCCGGAGGGGCGTGTCAAAGCTCAGGCGCACCTTTCCTTCTTCCAGATATTCGCAGGAGGCCCATTCCGCCTTGGCGCGGTAGCGGGGCTGCGCCATCACGCGGGAGGGCAGGGGCGCCAGCGTATTGGAAATGCCGCCAACCACCGCACGGGCCGCGTACAGTCCCTGCGTGGATGCGTCTTCATACCCCAGGATCAGGCGGTTGCGTTTGACGTCCTTCCCCACCACCACATAGGCGATGCCTTCCCGCGGGGAGGCGATGCCGTGGCCTTTCCTCTGGCCCATGGTGAACAGGTGCAGGCCGTTGTGGGAGCCGAGCACCTTCCCCTCCGTATCCACGATTTTGCCGGGTTTATCCGGCAGGTAGTGGCGCAGGAAGTCGCTCATCTTCACCTGGCCGATGAAGCAGATGCCCTGGCTGTCCTTCTTGCGCGCCGTGGGAAGGCCGTATTTGTCCGCCAGCACGCGGACCTCCGGCTTCAGCAGGTCCCCCAGGGGGAACACGGCGCGGGCTGTCTGGTCCGGACGCATCAGGGACAGGAAGTAGGACTGGTCCTTGTTAGGGTCCCGCCCGCGCAAGATGAAGGAGCCCTGCGGCGTATCCAGCCTGCGGGCGTAGTGGCCGGTGGCTACGGAGTCAAACCCCTGCTCCAGGGCGTAATCCAGAAAGACGCCGAACTTCATTTCCCGGTTGCACAGCACGTCCGGATTGGGCGTGTATCCGGCGCGGTAGCCTTCAATCAGGTAATTCACGATGCGGGCGCGGTATTCGTCCACCAGGTCGATGACCCGGAATTCAATGCCGATTTTTTTGGCGACGGCCAGCGCGTCCTGAATATCCTGTTCCCACGGGCATTCGCCGGGAATGCCCTCGTCATTCACCCAGTTTTTCATGTAGGCTCCCACCACGTCATGCCCTTGCTCCACGAGCAGGGCTGCTGCCACGGAGCTGTCCACCCCGCCGGATAAGCCTACAAGAATACGTGCCACGATGTTGAAAAAGATATGGGTGTGATAGGGAACCTGCGTTTGGGAAGTCTTTCCCGCCTGCCCCTGTAAATCAAAGATGCCCCTGCAAGCCAAGACAAAAAGCGGGGAAGACGATTATTCGGACGTAACCTGGGAAAACAAGAAGATGCCTTACAGTCTTTTTATGCAGGAAAGGGTTTGCACTAGTGACGCTTTTGTTGTCCGGATTTAGATGCCTCTTTAATTTTTCTGTTTGGGCAATCCTTTGTAAAGGTAGGCCGCTTTCGGCACCCGGCCGACGGTTCTGTCCAGCAGGGCCGGAATGTCCTTGTCCCTGTATCCGGCCAGACGCAGGTATTTTTTAACCTCCTGGGCCTTGGTCGGGAAGCAGGTCATCAGTTCCCTGATAAATCCGCGTTCTTTGCTTTTGATGGCGAATTGAGCGTTGTTGCTTCTCGAACTCAGCGCGCTTGTCTTGTTGAACAGCTTGGTATCGTTTCCTTCTGGCATTCCGGAGGCATGGTCGATGAGCATGTGGGCGAAAATTTCCGTAGCTTCAAAAGCATAATCTACCTGGCTGTGGAATTGTTTGATGATCAGAGCTTTTGCGGATAAATAAAATCGAAGGGCCTCTTCCCTGCCTGGGAGGCTGCTATTCTTGTCCGTTAGCGCAAGGAAAGGGATGCTGTTCGTGAAAAACTCTTTTGCGTGGTGATCTACGCTAGTGTAGGTAGCAAGCCATTCGACATTTTCGTAATCGTTGAGGTCAATGAACGGGGCCTTGGCAATCAGATAGCACAGGAAAAGCCCCTCCGTCAGTTCCTGAGGGGTGACGTCCTTTTTCCGGTAGCGGTTGGATTCTTTCAATATTTTATCCGCCCCCTGGTAGAACGGAATGATCTGGCCACTGTCCAGCAGTTTCTTAAGCCGCAGGAGTTCCGGGTTTTGCTTGTTCAGATTCCTGATGGCGGAAGGAAGGGGGAGCCCGCCCTGCTCCGGAGAGGCTGAACAGGGAAAAGACAGTGAGTAAAGGACGAATAACAGAAGGAAGGAATAAGATTTATTCATGATGCTAAAAACAGGAGGTTATGGATTGGCGGTAGAGTCGGCATGCAGGGCATTGCCTGCTGTGCTGCGCGTGACGGTGCATCCGAATTTGGTGATGCTTACCTTGATATTTTTCAAGCCCCTGGTGGGAGAGTCTTTATTGGTTTCCCTTTCATCTTCGTACTCAAAACTGAAATCCTGGGAATACGTGTCATTGCCAACCTTGCAGCAGTCCTTGCCGTCGGCGTGTACGTACCACCCGCAGGTCCATGAAAAGGAATCGGGAAGTTTCATGTCCTGCAAGTGCTGCAAGCGAATATCCTTCTCCTTGTCCCATCTCCAGCCGATGTTGTCATGATGGTGGGCATTCAGGGCATTGGGCCACATCAACTGTTTTCCCGGGGTATGCACCGGTTTGAATCCTTCCGGGTCTTCTGCCCGTTCCATGATGGGAACATTGCTGAAACTGACCGCCAAGGGAAGAAAAGTCACGACAAGCTTGGAGGAAGCTCCCGGTCTGTCTTTCTCCTTGTCCCGGGGATGTTTTTCCACCCGTTTCCCGGAATGTTCCGCTTTAATGTCAGAGGGAACGAGAATGCTGAAAACGGAGGGTTCTCTTTTCGGCAGTTCTTCATCAAGGCTGGTTTTAACTCGAACCTTCAGGTTAGTATCCTCGGTAAGGTTTCTGCTGATGGTCAGCGTAGCTTGATTAATATCGTCATTTGATTTCTCAATGCTGGCCGCCTTCTCCGGCTCCAGGGACCATTCAAGGGAATCCGGGTCTACGTCCCTAACTCTCTTGCCGTTCAGGGCCAAGGTGACCACTTCTCCAATACCGACTTTGGTACGTTTCCTGTCCTCGTCCTGGTCTCCCTGGTCGATGAGGCATTGGGGAGAGACGGCTTTCGTTTCCGATTCGATGTACAGGGAGCGGTCATCCGTGGCGGGAATATCTTCCGCATGCGCAAGCGCTGCCAGGGCGTGCAGAAAAATGCCGGTAGAAGAAAGGCGGAAAGAGGGGAAATTCATGCCAGGGTGCGAGCTGAGGAGAGTTATGCTCATGATAGTCTTCCGCCCCTTTTAATGTCAATGCATCCAAAAATATGTTAGATACAGTTTGCCGGGGGAAGAAACGGGCGGTTTTCCGGATGTTTACCGTCCTAGGAGGGGGCTAATGCTCCAGCTCCCGTATGATGCATTTCGCCAGCTCCCGGGGGGAGGCGGAGGGGGCAGCCGGAAGTTCCCGGAGCCATTGCTCCCGTTTCAACCAGGTACGCTGGCGTTTGGCGTATTGCCGGGTGGCGAGCGCCAGTTTCGCCTGGCAGGTTTCACGGGTGATTTCCCCGCGCAGCAGGCTGCGTATCAACGCCAGGCCAAGGGTGCGTTCCGCCGTGGCGGAGCAGGGGCCCAGGGCGGCTGCTTCTTCCACGGCCCCCTCCTGCATCATGCGTGCGGCGCGGAGGGCGATTCTCCCGTCCAGTTCCGGAACTTCCCTGGTGATGACCCAGCCGGGCCCCAGGGGCGGCTTCAGCCAGTTCTGCTTCCAGAAGGAAAGGGGTTTTCCTCCGGCAAGGACGATTTCCAGGTTGCGTTCCACATACCGCCGGTTGGAAGAATTGGTCAGGGCTGCGCCTTCCGGGTCCAGGGAAGCCAGCCTGGCGTACAATTCTTCCGTGGAACAGTCCGCAAAAGCGGCGCGGAGGGCGGCATCCCCCGGCGGCGCTTCCGACATGCCGTGGGAGAGGAATTTGAAGTACAGTCCGGAGCCGCCCGTGACGATGGCCGTTTTTCCGCGGGCATGGATATCCTTCACGCACCGCATGGCGCGGTGGTAGTGTTCCGTGGCGTCCCAGGGCATCCGGGCCGGAATGATGGATACCATGTGGTGGGGAACGCGTGCCCGGTCTTCCGGGGAGGGAGCCGCCGTTAGAATGGGAAGCTCACGGTACACCTGGTAGGCGTCCGAACCGACGATTTCTGCACCCAGCATTTCCGCCAGTTCCACGGCCACGGCGGATTTTCCCGACCCGGTGGGGCCGGCAAGGAACAGCGTGGCGGGAAGGCCTGTAGTAGAAATGCCGAGCATGGCGCAGTCAGGATTTTTCCGGATGCCTGAGGCGTTCGGGCAGCGGCTTGTTTTCTGCGGGATTGCCGATCGCGAGACAGCCGGAAGGCACATCCCTGGTGACGACGGCTCCGGCGGCTACCACGGCTCCGGAACCGATGGTGACGCCTTTCAGGATAATGGCCCTGGCTCCGATGAAACAGCCTTCTCCGATGTGAATGGGCTTGCCGTGCCCGGGATTTCCCCATGTGCTGCCCCAGCTGGCGCCGCTCCGGGGATAGTGCATGTCGTTGTCCAGAATCAGCGTGTCTGCGCCTATCAGCGTATGGCGCCCGATGTGGATGCCGTTGACGCAAACCAGGGTGGCTCCGCTGATGCCGCAGCCGTCCTCCACGGTGATGCGGGCTTCATTGGAAAGGGCCGCCAGGCAGGCATGGTGGGAAAGGACCGGATTCATCCGCGTCATGGAGTGGATGGTGACGCCGTTGCCGATGGTGATGCAAGCTCCCGGAAATTTTTTAATCCGGGGCAGTCCGGACAGGATGACGCCCGTTCCGGTACGCACTCCCCGGAGCTTGAGCAGCAGGCAGCCTATCTTTGAAAGGAACTGAATAATGAGCTTTTTTATCATGGGAAGAAAGGCGAAAACAGGTTTTCTTTGGAAGCTCCGGAGGTAAAAGAAAAACCTGTCTGTCAGGAAGCCGTGTCTTTTTTCTCTTTCATCTCCAGCAGCGAGCCATAGACGTCCATAAAGTCTTGGGAAGTAGTTTGAATACTGAGCTTCCTTTTTATTTCCTCTATTCCGTATTTTCCCATGGCAATGGATTTATCCAGGGATTCCGTCACGGCAAGGACGGCTTGGCGAATGGCTTCGCTGTCTTTGACTGGGAGGATGTATCCGGATTTGCCGTCTTCGACGTATTGTTTGCTTCCGGCATTGACCGTAGTGATAACCGGTAATTCCATACAGCGGGCTTCCTTGACAATGGTGGGTCCTGTATCGGCCAGAGTTGGAAGTAACAAGCACCAGGCCGTTTCCATCTGCTGCCTGAGTTGCATCCTGGATAGTTCCCCAAGCCAATGGATATTGGGAGGGCATCCGGAATTTAGCTTGGTGCGTAGTTTCCCGTTTCCTGCAATATAAAGGTCTATATGCGCCAGGGAGGGATCTTTAAAGGCTTCAATCAGAAAGGGAAGACCTTTACGTTCATTCAGTGATCCTGCGAACAGGCAGGATGGCCGTGTACTGGGAGCGCGTTTCTTTTCCTGGAACTCGGACTCAATGCCGTAGTCGATAAGATGGATGGAAGCTGCCGGGTTGAGTTTCCGGACACATTCCGCAGCCCATGGTGATTCACATGTAATATGCTGGTATGCCGGAGTTGTTCGTTTTTCCCAGAATGCTTGAAGGTGCGCCAGAAAGGGCATTTTACTTTCCCGGCAATAGGCATGCAGGGCCCCCTGGTATGATAATAATCGGGAATACGGCTGGTTCATGCATGCCTTGGCATATGGAAATTCAATGCCCCATGCATGGACCAGGGCTGGTTTCAGGGAATGGAGAAGAAGGCGTATTCTTTTAGAGGCAAGAAAATGCCCGCTTAAAAGTCCCAGAGCCAAACTTGGATCAGGCAGAATGTGAATGGTCTGGCCTTTCAGTTGCCGGACGGTATGGGCCTTTACATATTTTTTGAGAGTAATCCAATGAATTTCATAGCGTTTTTGATGAGCCAGATCGCAGAAAAGAGCATAAATCCATGGAATCAAGGTGTGGTCTTGATCTTGAAACTCTTCAGGAAGCAAGCGTCCCAAAGGCATGTTTGCCAAAATGGCGATAACAGGAAGAGATGACCGATTTTCCATATAAAAACAGCAAGGATTATTAATAACGCGGACGAATTGAAAAGTCCAGAAAATGCGCAAGTATGATGATGAGCGCCTTGGCTGCGAGCAAGATGAAAAAAAGATTGTGTCTGTTTTCTATCTGGAATCCCTTTTTTAAACTGATACAATAATGGTCTTTCTTTAAAACGGGAGACTTGGTTTCCGCAATCTCCTATTGAAAAATTTTAACGCGGAAATTCTCATAATTGAGAAACTGGGTTGCTCTGGAAAATGCAATGATGGAAATGGCGAAAAGGCGTTTTACCATGGGATAACGTTCGTGAGGGACATAGCCGGGGCCGAATTCATCCCATGGAATCAATTCAATCCTTCTGCTTTGGGGTACGGGAGGAGGGAATGGAGCTGAGCAGGTCTTCCCATTGTTGATATACGACTGATGGATCATACTGTTCCTGCCATTGCCGCAGCCCCTCCTGCCCTCGGCGCTCCCGGAATTTTTCGTCCGTCAGAGCCCCCACGGTTTTTTCCAATGTGGCGGAGGATGTTTTTTTCAGGATGATGCCTCCCTTCAGGGTGGAAACGGCTCCCACATCGGGAGCAAACCATGGGATGCCGCACGACATAGCCTCCAGAATGCAAAGCGGCTGCTGCTCCTGATAGGAGTAAAGGAAAACGGCGGCGCTCTCCATAATGGCGGCTTCCACCTCCGGACGGGGAAGATTGTAAAGAATCCTGAATCTGGGATCGTCCCCAATAGCCTGCTCCATTTGCTCAGCGTAGGAATTGCGTTGCGGAACAAGGAAAAGGAAAACGATGTTGTTCAGCTTGGTTTGCTTTACATGGCGAATAAACAGAAGCTGCCGCTTCGTGTTGCAGGCGCTGGCGGGGCACGTGAAAACGGGAGCGTGGGACAATCCGTATTTTTCCCGGAAGAAAGGAACGGCTTGTTTCAGCGCCGGAAACGTGTTGGGAATGCAGACGTAACGGGAAAGATTCAGTTTGGAGCAGTAGTAATAATCGAACCCTTTGAAGGGCGTTCCATAGGGGTCAAGGAAAACAAGGCGGTTTAACGAGGATTCCCGGTGTACGTTCAAAATGCCCCTGCGTATTTGGAAAAAGGAGCAGAGCCATTTTTTCATGCCGAAAAAAGGAGGGTAGTCCACGCGGAAATAGGAACGGAGGTTGGTGGGCATGCCGTGGGAACGCAGAAAAAAGGGAAGGCGCTTTTCCCGTGCGCATGCCAGCAATTCCTTCCGGCACCAGCCCGACCAGGAATGGTAAACGATAAAATCCGGCTGGATATCTTTTAAAAAAGCGTCCAGGTACTCCTTCAAGCGGTTGGTGTCGTCCGTCAGGGAATCCGGCAGGGCCGTGATGGGGCAGCATCTTGTGCGGGAAGGATCCTCCGGCAAATCCTGCTGGCGGGTGAGGACGTGAATGTCCCAGCCTCTGGAGCCCAGGCTGTGCGCCATTTCATAGGCCGCCATACTCACGCCTCCTTCCCCGGGAGGGAAGGCATAGGCGGCAATCAGAATCCTTCCTTTGCTCACGGGCGGTAATATAGATGGAAGAGGGAAATAAAACAAGAATGCTTTATGGAACAATGTTGGATAACTGGTATGGAGCAGGTTGTGGCTTATGGATAAAAAGATGTTGATGCAGTGGATTGTTGTGCTAGATTAATGCCGCTTTTCATGGCCGTATGACTGGCAGAATATCCTGTTTGTATTTTACTAGCCGGATAAATGAAACCGGGTATGAATGATTTCTGTATTTTTTGTTTTCTCGTGAAGAGAGGATAAGTCCATGGAATAAATGGTATGAAGGAGTCTCGCGTAAAAAAAAGCCTGTTGAATGCCCGGGTGAACCTCATTTTTTATGTTCTGATTCTCATCATTTCATTTTTTTCAAGAAAAGTTTTCCTGAATTGCCTGGGCGCTGATTTCGTCGGTTTGACGGGAACTTTAATGAATCTGCTGAATTTTCTCAATTTGGCGGAGCTTGGCATAAGCACGGCTATCGGATATGTTCTTTATAAACCTATTTTTGAACATGATGAGGCCAGAATTAATGAAATTATTTCTGTTCTGGGTTACATGTACCGGTGGATAGGGCGTATCATTATTGCCGCCGGATTGCTGCTTTCCTGTTTTCTGCCGCTGATCTTCCCTTCAACGGGGTTTTCCTATGGAATCATCTATTTTGCTTATTATTCCTTTCTCGCCTCTTCCCTGATTGGGTACTTCGCCAACTACAGGCAGACTCTCCTAGGGGCGGACCAGAGGAATTACGTGGTGGCCTTCTATTTCCAGACGGCCTCCATAATCAAAATTTTATGCCAGATATTATCTGCGTGGTATACGGGCAGCTATTATCTATGGATAATGATAGAACTGCTGTTCGGCATTATTTATTCCTTCATCCTTAACTGGAAAATTAATCAGGTATATCCCTGGTTGAAAAGCAATGTGGCTCTGGGAAAGGAACTGTTCAGGAAATACCCTGAGGTTATTAAATATACCAGGCAGCTCTTTGTACATCGGCTGGGTTATTTTTTCCAGTTCCAGGTCACGCCGTTTCTGGTTTATGCATTTGTTTCCCTGCAGATGGTGGCCTACTATGGCAACTATTCCACCATCATGGATAAACTGTTCCTCCTGGTCAACAACCTGCTGGGCAGCACGGAAGCCAGCGTGGGAAATTTGATCGCGGAGGGGAATGCGGAAAAAATCCGCAAGGTGTTCAATGAATTATTTTCCCTGCGCATGCTGATAGCCGGGACAATCTGCTTTACCCTTTACCAGCTTCTGGAGCCATTCATCACGCTTTGGCTGGGAGCGGGCTACATCCTCCCCCGGGAAATCATGATCCTGATCATCATCAACCTGTTCATCACTGTCACGCGGGGTGCAGTGGATCAATTTTTATACGGCTACGGCCTGTTCTGGGATGTCTGGGCGCCCATTGTAGAAAGCGTGATCAACATTTCCGTAGCAATTATCGGAGGTTACCTATGGGGATTGCCCGGCATTCTTCTGGGGGGTATTTCCAGCCTGGTGCTTATTGTTGGCATTTGGAAACCCTTCATGCTGTACACTTGGGGATTCAGAAAGAACGTGATGAATTACTGGCTCCAATTCGGTTACCAGCTGGCGCTGATTCTGATACCTATGGTGCTGATGAACTGGATTTGGAAATATTCCCCCTTGCAACCCTCCGGGTCTTTCCTGAACTGGTTTGCCTGCGCCTTCCTGATGGTTGTTTCCTATGGCGTCATAACGATTCTTTTAATGTATTGCTGTACGAAAGGCATGCGTGGCATGGTACATCGTGGACTGGCAATAGCGGGGACGCGGCTGCTCTGGAAGAGGAAAAAGTAAGCGTTCCCTATGGGGCATTATAAGGATTTTTTACTTCCTTGGCAGGAAAAATAAGTGCAACTCTTTTTTATTCATATATTCAGGGTAACTGGTTGATTTCCACGACAGCGGTCTGGGCATAGTGGTGGCCGACAAAAACCCACACTTGCCGGGGTTGCCCGGTCGTGTTGGGGGCAAGCGTCAGGGTGATTTGGCCGCCGCCGGCTGGTATCTGCTCCGCGGATTGGCTGCACCATACGGCGGCGGGGTCATGCCCGCACATCGTGTCGTTAATGGCGTACACAGCCTCCGCCAGCGTGGAGGATACCGTCAGCGTTACTTCACCGCCTTCCGCTCCCACCTCCAGCGCGGAAGCCGTCACCTCCGGCACGGGCTTGACCGCCACTCCGTCCATGACCACCTTCCCCAGGATATCCCTGGCCGCCGTGCTGCCGGGCAGGCTGCCCGTGTTCACCCGCATTCCGGCCATTCTCAACCCTGTCTCCTGCGCGCTGGCCACTTCATGGGCTTTGACTGTTGCTGATAATACAGCCGTATGGCCGCCGCCGCAGAACCGCGCTGTCATGGGCATGACGTATTGCCCGTCGACGAACAACTCCCACCTGTTTTCAACGTAGGGATGGTCTGCCGCATGCCGGGGCGCCATTGCTACGGCAAGATAGGTGGCGTCTGGGACCAGCGCCCACACATACCGGGCTTCCCCGTTGCCGCGCCCGTAATCCGTGCCGCGAATCAAGCAGGATGCAGAACTGCCCAGGTAAGACTTGCCGTATAAAGTCGCCTGCCAGGCGGGCGTCATATCATAACCGTTGTAATTATTAACGGAATTGAGCAGAGGAAACCTGTAATCCTGCCCTGTCCCGGCATGGTCATAATTGCACCAGTGAATGGGATGCGCATAGCATGGCGAGGACGGGTTTGTGGTGCATCCATAGCCATGTGTGGTGCTTCCCAGCATGATGGACGCCTTGTCCGCCCCCGTAATGCACCATGCCGCCGCCGCCGCAAAACTGGAATCTTTGTAGGTTCCCAGTGAATGAGCAAATTTCCAGGGCTTAGTGCCCACCCCCAGCAAGGAAATGCCGGAGGCGGGAGTCATTCTAATGACATGGTCATATAGTTCATTTTCAATGATGCCTTCCTTGACGGATGCATTGGCGCTGGAATACTTGTAAATGCTGAGGGATTGCATGCGCACCAGCAATGCCACCCATGGCGGAACGGCGGCATAGGAGGCGCTGCGCACCAGGAGCCATTCCCGTCTGGCCTGCTCTTCGAGCATGGAGTCCCAGGACAGGGCCTCCTGGGCCGTGGCAGGCAGCGGCACGCGTACGCCTCCGTTGGCGTTGACGGTGCCGGCAAAGGTTCCGGACTCCGCCATCATATTTTTTAAAATGGCATCCTCTCCCGGTTGAACGCCGTCCTGGACAAACAATCTCGGGACCGGCGTTTTAAAAATCTGTATGACAAAAGCGTCTTCATCGGATATTTCTACCGCATCCGTCGGAGCCACAAAACCGTATTGGCCCGCTTTTCCTGCTTCCAGAACAAGCATGAGATCCACGCTGGAACTTAAAACGGCATGTACTGTACAAGCTTTTGTACAAGTCATTACATAGGAACTTCCTTTGATAGTGTCAACTTTCATGAATAAACTAATTTTTAAAATACTCCCTACTTGCCGATACGGTCATCAGGTATAAAACGTTGACGCATTCTTGCACACGCTTTTCTGGTCTGCTTTGAATGCGTATACTGCCAGAACTGGTTGGCGGAAATAGTCACCGTGGAACCCGGTCGTGGAAAACTAATGGAGGCATCCGTAAAATGATCTTTTTGGACAAGCCGGAAAATCACTATACCGGAATCTGGGCGTGAAAAGGGCTTCCATGAAAAACCTTTGTACGTAAAGCTAAAAATCAAAAGGAAAAAATGGGCTTATTCTGCTTTAGTAATAACGTTTATGTGCGGGAAAGACAGGCAAATTCTGAAGCTGTGGCTTCGGATCATCATCAGCCGCGGAATGAAAAAGACATGAGCTTCGTGCATTTGAAGCATTTGCAGCCATGGAAATCCCGAGTGGACAATTTCCTGACTCGGGGAAATACCAAGGAAAAAAGGAATACGGATGGTATCCCGAAAAAAATGGCTGATATTGGCGTTCCTTAATAAAAAAGCGCTCTGTAAATCGGTTGCTTCCTGGTCATCGGGAAAGGCAGGAAAAGCTGGCGCAATCCTACTGGTGTTTGCCCTGCAAAAGCCGTTTGCCCTTCCCCAGGAGGCATCTCATTCGGGAAACAAACATTCGGGCAGAATCATTTTGCTTTCGGAAATCCCGGATCTTATCTTTCCACGGAGATTTTTTCCAATACTTGTAGAACAGCCCGTTATCCTGACGCAGGCTATTGGGCTGCCAGGGCTTGGGATGCCCCCAGTAATGAATGATGCCGGGACTGGTGGCGGCTTCCAACAAATCCTTCGGCTCTAGGGGATTATTCTCGAAGCTTTTTATTCCTTCCCAGCGGATCGACCAAATGGCGCCGTCGCAGATGTTCCACATGGGATGGAGCAAAAAAATACGTTCTTGATAACATGCGTTCAAAATATCCTGATCCTGCCAGGAGAGATGATGGATGTTGTTTTTCGCATAAGATAAAACTTGGGATTCAAACCGTTCTTCACGAATTTTCTTAACATGATAAAGAACAACGCCTGCATTGATGTAAATGGAATCCCTGCCCAGATTCATTTCCTGTTTCCAGCGTGAGAAAAACTCCTCAGTCAAATGTTCCGTAGTGAAAACGCCGGCGATGAGGCAATCCCCGAGCTCGGTTTCATACATGGAACTGATATCCCGGTTGAAAATGGTATCAATATCTACATACAGGGCGCGTTCCACCGTGGCGGGAAGTTCCCCTGCGAGGCCAAGACGGTAATACGTCGCTGCCGACCACTTGGAACCAACGGGAAAATCCTTGTATTTATCCTTCATGTCAATGAAGTGTAAACTCAGGCGGTAAGACCGTTGCAGAGAATTTAAACGAGCCGTATTGTCCTCGTTCAAACCGTCTGTCATGATGTAAATATCGGCATGAACGTCGGCTGGTAAATTCTCCATGAGGGAAACGATGCTTACCCCCGTTCCCAGCGCTCCCTTATCGTCTGTAGCGTATACGATGTTCATGGTAAAGGTCCGGCATGGACTATGGCAGGTGAAGAAATGGATCTGCGTTTCCCATCCGCGTTACTGGTTTCTATTGAGAAACAACATGGATCTTCCCATTCTTTCCAGGCGGTCCAGCCAGACGCATAAGGAAACGGTTCTATTCATGAGCGCAGTAAATGATTGTTCCATTCCTTCCTTTGCAAAACATGCCTTCGCATAGGCGTCAAAATAGGTCCGGTTCAGGTAGGGATGCGTCACCTTCCTGATTCTGCCCAGCAAGGAGGTCCTTTCCTCTTCGTCAAGAGCCAGCAACCTGTTGGAATGCAATTCCCTGATGATCAGGAAATGAACGGCGAACTGCCATGTGGGTTTTTTCATGGCTTCAAGTTCATCCAGCAAGGGCGCAAGGAGCGTATGAATGGAGACATGCCGGTAATTCACATCATGCATGGCGGATGATGCCCTTTGCCGGTAAATTGAGGTGACGGTTCCTCCCAGCCCGATCAGGGCTGTCTGCCTCATGCACCGCGTCCAGTACAGGCCGTCTTCTCCATAGGACATATTTTCTTCCCAGGACGGAAGTTGAAACGCAAGAGATGAACTCAGGATAACATTGCTTGGGTGCATGAATAGCAATCCCCTTAACCCCAATTTCCGGATGAATACAGGATGGGATGGGGGACGTGGCGCTATGTTGGCCAACTCGTCCAGGATGTGACGGTTGGAATAAACCAATATCTCAGGATGAAGATTGAAAAAATTAGCCGCCAGCGCCAAATGTTCTGGGTACCAGTAATCGTCCCCGTCCAGAAAAGCGATATAAAGGCCTTGGGCTTTCTTCATTCCTGCATTTCGTGCTCGCGAAACGCCGCCGTTGCGCTGGGAAATAAGATGAATTCTTTGGTCGTGAAAAGATTGGATGATAGAAACGGTTCCGTCTGTAGAACCATCGTCAACGATAATAATTTCAAAATCCTGAAATATTTGAGCCAGTACCGACTGAATGGTAGCAGCAATATATTTTTCCAGGTTATAGGCTGGAATAATAACGCTGAAAAATGGCTTCTGCATTTAGGAAGGAGATGGAACGCTTTTGGAGCTGGACGGGAATCCGGATGTGGAGGAAAGACTTCGCGCTGATTCTGGAGTAATAACAATCGGTAAATGGAGGAGGGAAAAAATCCCTCGTGACGCCTTCATTGTTAATCAACGCATTGATGGACCAAATCATAGCGGATTAAGAATCCGTGATTAATCAACGCCGCCATAAAAGATGCGCATGATAGGGAACATCAGGATGATAGGAGAATCTTTTTAATCCCTGTTATCCCCGTCATCCTTATATTCCCCATTACCTCTAACAAACTTTTTCCCAGATTTTTCCGTTGACGCCGGATTCTTAATCCGGTACAAACGTGACGCCTTATCTATAAGTACTGTGGATCATAGTCCATCTCGGGATTCACATTTCCTTTTCCGTGCCGCTTTTCTTCATGAATCCTCCGGAACTCCCCTCCATCAGCATTATTCTGACTGGGCATAATGAGGAATATTGCATTGGAGATGCCATCCGGAGCGTATTCGGGCAGGATTACGAGGGGCCGGTAGAAATCATCCTGTCTGATGACGGTTCTTCCGACGGTACCTTTGCAGTCATGCAGGAAATGGCGGCGGAGTACCGGGGACCGCACCGTGTGGTATTGAACCGGAATGAAACCCCTCTGGGGCGCGGGCCGCATATACGGCAGGCCGTGGAGCTGGCCACCCATGAATGGATTCTCCGTCAGGACGGAGATGACTGTTCCTTCCCCTGGAGGTGCAGGATTTTTGCCGGAGTGGTGACGGAGCATCCGGATGCCGTGGCTGTCGTTAGCCAGATGACCCGCGTGTATGAGGAAGCCGGCGTTATGTTCGAATTCCCGGCGTTTCCCGCTGTTCCGGAAAAGGCCCCGGTGATCAGGCTTCAAGAGGGGACTTTCTCCTCCACTGCCCATTACGGAGGCAGTATGATGATCAGGAAAAGCGCCTGCCAATGGGGGCGCTCCCTACCGATGACGGACAATTTTGAAGATGACCTGATGGGATTTCATGTGTGGCTGCAAGGCAGCATCTATGAATTGCCGGATGTCTCCCTGTACTATTACAGGTTTGCCGTCAAAAATATTTGTGCCGTCAACAGTGCAGCGCGGTTTGCCAGCATGAAAACGGCTGCGGCCTTTGAAAAAAGGGATCGGATGATGCGGCGCCAGTTGAAGAAAAGCAAGGAAGCCGGCCTGGAACTGTGTAAGGACTTGTTGAAGGGCCGCACTCCGGTTTTCCGTTCGCGGGAAGAATTGCTTGCCGAAATGGAGGAGAGAAGAAAGGCGATACGTTGCATTGATCAACAGCAGAACTGGTGGAACTATTCCTTCCGCCGAAGGTGGGCGCTAAGGAAGCCGGGATGGATGGGCATCGTCCATTGCTTGCCGCAAAAACTGTATCTGTTCTGCATGGTCTTCTTTTTCAAGCTCAGGAAAGTGAAAAGAGCCGTTTGTGGAGTGCGGTAGGGGGTGCCTGAAGACCCCGGATGGAAAGGGACCGCCAGGGCAGGGAAAAAGCTCTTGGATAAAATCTCCGTGAAGTGTTCATGGAACCATGTTCTGCATGGCTGCTTCCTCTGCTGCATGTGGAATAGCGTGTGCAGGTTTGAGTGCGTGGAATGGGAAAAAGGGGATGAATGCGTATTCATGCGCGAAAAAGAAGAAGGGGAAATCTTGATACCGGTCATTTGGCAGATAGGGACACAGGGGGATGAACTGCATGCAGGGAAGGGCGATGCATAATCTTTGTCGATAGGTGAAAGCCTCCAGGAAGCTTCTTTTCAAACCGAAGGGATTGATCGGAGGGATGTAGGGAAAAAATGAAGGAAGTGCCGTATTTCATGGAATCATCCTTCTTTGGTTGTCCGGAAAAACAGAAATCAGGATAAGAAAGCAAAAAGCATTTTATGTTTTGTTACTAAAAATGAGAACTGATGGCTTAACCGCGAATTTCTAATCCGGATTCAATAAAAAATACTTAATATAAATGGTGACAGTTGAGGGGAGGCAATCCTGGAAAGAAATGTCCTTCCTGTCGTGCAGCAGCATGAAGCCGTATAAAAAGCTCATAATGTGCATGTTGGTAAACCTTCATGTATCCGGACAAAGAACCCGGATTAGAAATCCTGTATTTCTCCACCGAGTTTTAAATCTGGAAAATGGAAGAAAAGAACAGGCATCTCCGGGATAGCCGCTATGGTTGGATAGAATTCAGCGTGATTTTAATCGCCTATAATCTGGAGCATTATTTGAGAAAAACCGTTCAATCCGTATTGGATCAGGAATTTAAGAATTTTGAATTGATCATCGTTGATGACGGCTCGACGGATGGCACCCTTCAAGTGGTGGAATTTTTTCAGGATTCCAGAATTAACGTCATTTCCCAGGAAAATGGAGGCGCTTCGCATGCCAGAAACACGGGAATGAAAGCGGCCAAAGGAAAATACGTGGCGTTCCTTGATGGAGATGGCTACTGGTATCCTGATCATTTGAAGATGGCATATGATTTTTTCCGGAAGCATCCCGGCGTGTACGTTTATGCCGCCAGATATACATGGAACAGGGAGGATTGCATTCCCCGCAGGAAGGGAAAACCGTGCTCCTTCGTAGTCAGGAAACTGGGGTTAAGAGGGCTTTTATCCATCCATACGAGCAACGTTGTTCTGAATTCCTCCCTGGCATCTTCTCTTCCCTTATGGGAAGCAGGCATGAAATACGGAGAGGATGTCCTGTATTGGATGCGGTTGATGAGAAGAACGGCGATGATTGGCTTGGGAAAAAGAGTGGGCTCCATCTATGTACAGCGTGCCGGCTCTGCCATGCAGGAGCAGGCTTGCCGTGATATTTCCGTGGAAGACCTGCTGACGCGCCGGCTGGAGGAATGGAAACTGATGCCGGACAGGGAATGGCAGTTTGCCGTGCACTTTTTAATTTTGCGGGAATTACATGTGCCCAGACTGCTGAAGATGGAGAAAGAAGCCCGTATCCGGTTCCTCAAAGAGATTGGTTCCATGCTGCATGGATGGCTGGAGGGACCCTGTTTTAATGCTTATGTGCAGGCCTGCTCGCGGGAGGAGCCGGCTGAGATGGAAAAGGCGTTTGACAAGCTCCAGGCCCGGGTAAACTGCTGGTGCGTCTGGGCGGACAGGGCGGAAAGATGGTGCATGCGCCCCTGGTCTCTCCTGGTAAATGGGTTGTATAAGGGATTTCTATGGGGCAAGTAAATTCCCTTTCCGCAAGGGGTCCGGAAAACCCGGAAAAAGGGATGGAGGAGAAAAGGCAAGCCGCTCTTCCCTGCGTCAACCAGATTTACCGGTAACGGCTTCTCCGTAGTAAAAAGAAAAAGCGCCTTCCCACGGATAGTGGAAAGGCGCGGTAAAAGGAAAGAAAGCGTATACCGGATTAATACACGTCCCGCTGGTAGCGGCGGTGCTGTTTCATGTCCGCTACGTACTCCGCAGCTTCTTCCGGAGTCTTGTGGCCCCAGGTCTGGATAACTTCATGAAGGGCGGCGTCAACGTCCTTGGCCATGCGGGAGGCGTCTCCGCAGACGTAGAAGCATGCGCCGTTTTCCAGCCATTTCCAGAGCTCTTCGCCTTCCTGGACCATGAGATGCTGAACGTATACCTTCTTCTCCTGGTCGCGGGACCAGGCTACGGACAATTTCAATCTGCCGTCCGCCGTCAATTTGGCCAGCTCGTCTTCATAGCAGAAATCGGTAGCTTTGTATGGGTTGCCGAAGAACAGCCAATTGCCGCCCTTGTCCCCGGAGGCGATGCGTTCCTCCCAGAATGCCCGGAAGGGGGCGATGCCGGTGCCGGGGCCAACCATGATGATGGGGGTATCCCCGTCTTCCGGCAGGCGGAAATTCTTGTTGGTATGCACGAACACCCTGGCCGTATGTCCCGGCTGGAGGCGGTCCGCCATGTAAGTAGAGCACACGCCGCCGCGCTTGCGGTCCCGGGCCGTGTAGCGCACCGCGCCCACGCACAGATGCACTTCTTCAGGGTGGGCGTTCGGGCTGGAGGCGATGGAATAAAGGCGCGGCATGATCTTTTTCAGGATGCCTGCAAAAGCCTCCGCAGATTCAAAGGAGGCCGGATACTCCGTTGCCAGATCCAGCACGTCGCGTCCCCACAGGAAATCGCTGAGCGCGTCCTTGTCCCCGGCCAGCAGGGTTTCCAGCTCCTGACTGCCGGAAGCGGTTGCCCATTTGGTCAGCAGGGCCTTGTTGACATTGGTGATGTCATAGCAGTTGATCAGGGCGTCCCGCAGGCTGGCGGCTCCCCCCTCCGGCGTGGGAACCTGGGAATCCGGGCTGAGGCCGAGCTTTTCAATCAGGGCGTCCACCAGGGAAGAATCATTGGAGGGAATGACGGCCAGGGCGTCTCCGGCAACGTACACCATTCCGGCGCCGTCCAGGCTGTATTCAATATGGATCGTTTCTTTCGGGCTGCCTTCCCCGGTGAGGTGCTTGACGGAAAGGACGGGTGCGGGGAACGGATTCTTTTTGCCGTACGGTTCGGTTGTCATGTGTAATGTAAGTTTCTGGAATGGAATAACGGAAATTACCAGCGGATGGCTGCGGCGCCCCATGTGAGGCCTGCGCCGAAGGTGACCAGGACGACGTTGTCCCCCTTGCCGAACCTGCCGGTGCGGCGCGCTTCGTCAAAGGCGATGGCCACGGCGGCGGCGGAAGTATTGCCGTATTTCTCAATATTGATGAACACCTTGTCCTCCGGGATGGAAAGACGCTGGGCCACGGCATTGATGATGCGGAGGTTGGCCTGGTGGGGAATGATCAGCTTGATGTCATCCGACGTCAGGCCGGCGCGTTCAATCACGCTGGCGGCGGAATCCTTCATGCGGGGAACTGCCTGGCGGAAGGTCTCCTTGCCGCGCATGGCGAGGGTAGCCAGGCGTTCGTGGGCGTTCTCCACCGTGGTGGGGCAGCGGGAGCCGCCGCCCGGAATCTGGAGCAGGTCGTGCAGGGCGCCGTCCGTGCCGATGTCCGTAGCGAGGATGGAGCCTTCCCCTTCCTCTCCCGTGGAAGCCTGGAGCACGGCGGCTCCGGCGCCGTCCCCGAACAGGACGCAGGTGGTGCGGTCCTCCCAGTTGACGACGGTGGAAAGTTTTTCCGCGGCGATGATGAGGGCCGTCTTCATCTGGCCCGTGCCGAGGAACTGGACGGCCGTTTTCATGGCGAACAGGAAGCCGGAGCAGGCGGCGGAAATGTCAAAGGCGGCGGCATTCTTGGCGCCCAGGGCGTCCTGGATATAGCAGGAGGTGGAAGGAGTGAACGTATCCGGCGTAATGGTGGAGACGATGATCAGGTCGATATCCTCCGGCTGCAATCCGCAGGATTCCAGCGCCCGCTGGGCGGCCTTCGTTCCCATGTGGGAGGTGTACTCGTCAGGGGCGGCGATGCGGCGTTCCACGATGCCCGTGCGTTCGATGATCCATTCGTGGGAAGTGTCCACCATCTTCTCCAGGTCCGCATTGGTCAGACGGCGTTCCGGAACATAGGAGCCCGTACCGATGATCTTGACGGGCAGTCTTTTAAAGGCGATATCAGAATTTGCGGCCATAGCTTTGGGCGTATGATGAACAGAAAACGTCCTGACGTTTTATGTGGGGACAGTCTAAAAGAAAGGAGGCCTGATGACCAGCACAAAACACGGGACTCCTGCCATGCCGTAAACGGATGGCTTACAACAGCCATCCCTGTCCGTTGGCGGGCGGCGTGGCCCCCATCTTGAGATAGGCGGAAGGCATCGCCACGCGTCCCCTGGGAGTACGGTTGATGTACCCCTGCATGATCAGGAAAGGCTCGTGCACGTCCTCCAGCGTGGAAGCGTCTTCCCCCACGGCCACGGCCAGGGAGGACAGGCCCACCGGACCGCCGTTGAACTTGTAAATCATGGCTTCCAGCAGGCGCTTGTCCATCTCGTCCAGGCCGTCGTCGTCAATCTCGATCATGGTCAGGGCATCGTGCGCCAATTGCTCCGTAATCACGCCGTCGCCGCGTACCTGGGCGTAATCCCGCACCCAGCGCAGCAGGGAATTGGCCACGCGGGGAGTGCCGCGGGAGCGCAGGGCGATCTGTAACGCGCCTGACGGTTCCACGGGAATGTTCAGCAATCCGGCGGATCGCTCGATGATCGCGCACAGATCCTCCTGCGTGTAATAATCCAGCCGGTTCACGAGGCCGAAGCGGGAACGCAGCGGGCTGGTCAGCATCCCGGCGCGGGTGGTGGCCCCCACCAGGGTGAACTTGGGAAGATTCAGCTGGATGGAGCGGGCGTTCGGGCCCTGGTCGATAATAATATCCAGCCGGAAATCCTCCATGGCCGGGTACAGGTACTCCTCAATGGCCGGATGCAGGCGGTGGATCTCGTCAATAAACAGGATGTCCCCTTTTTCCAGATTGGTCAGCACGCCTGCCAGGTCCCCCGCCTTCTCGATCTGGGGGCCGGACGTCGTATGGATGCGGCAGCCGACGGCATTCGCGATAATATTGGCAAGCGTCGTCTTCCCCAGGCCAGGGGGGCCGCTCAGCAGAATGTGGTCCAGCACGTCGTCGCGCTGTTTGGCGGCTTCCACCATCAGCATCAGGCGATCCTTGATCTTCTCCTGCCCGCGGAACTCGCTGAAGGCGGGCGGCCTGAGGGACAAATCAAAGGCGGAGGGGGGTGTCTCCGTAGTGCGTGTGTAAAAGGACTCTCCCATGCGCAGGACTAGCAAACCTGTCTTTGAGGCATACGTCAAGATGGAAGTGCGGGGGGGAAACGCCTTTTCCGGGACATGCCGGAAGCCTCTGGCCTTTTTTGATTGCGGATGGAGTGTGGTTCCGTCAGAATCACGCGCAATGAAATGGCGTATCCTACCTCTTCTGCTGGCGATGGGCGGCAGTGTTTTTGCCGCTGGCGATGTGGAATCCCGTCCCTATCACATCATCCCGGAACCAGTCGAAGTCAGCACTTCCTCCGGCGTCTGTAAATCCCCCAAAATCCTCAAGCAGGCCGCCAACAAGGCTCTGGGACCGGAGGGATACAAAATCACCATCAAGCCGCAGGGCGTGGAAATCCAGGCTGGCGGCCGCGCGGGCCTCTTTTACGCTAAAAACACGCTGGAACAGCTCCAGGCCCAGTACAAGGACGGCGGCATACCCTGCGGCGTCATTGAAGACAAGCCCCGGTTTGGCTGGCGCAGCATGATGATGGACACCGCGCGCCACTTCGTGCCGGTGGAGGACGTCAAAAAATTCATTGATGTGATGTCCTTCTACAAATTCAACAAGCTCCATTTTCACCTTACGGATGACCAGGGCTGGCGCCTTCCGGTGCCCGGATACCCCAAGCTGGAAAGCGTGGCCTCCAAGCGTAAGGAAACCTTTGGCAACAAAACTCCCCATGGTGGCATGTACACCAAGGAACAGCTTAAAGACCTGGTAAAATACGCGGCTGCCCGGAACATTGAAATCATCCCGGAAATAGACGTGCCCGGCCACAACCAGGCCCTTTGCACCGCCTATCCGGAATTCCTCTGCTTCCCGAACCCCAAACTGGAAGTGCGCACGAATGCGGGCATCTCCTACACGCTGGTATGTCCCGGCAACCCGGACGTCTGGAAATTCTACAACGCCGTCTTCAATGAACTCAAAGACATCTTCCCATCCCAATACGTCCATCTGGGCGGAGACGAAGCGCCGGAAGACAACTGGATGAAATGTCCCAAATGCGCCGACTTCCGTGAAAAAGCCGGTATCCATGAGGAAAACAAAAAGGCCGCCGCGCAAAAGGAAATGGTGGAATTCTTCACCCGGTGCGCCAAAATGCTGAAAAGCCGCGGGAAAACGGCCGTCTTCTGGTATGAACCCATGGGCAAATATCCGGACGGAGTGATAGTCACTACGTGGAGAGGCGGTCACACGCCTAAGACGGTTGCCAACACCACGGGCGACAAGGTGGACGTCATCTGCGCGCCCAACGGCAAATGCTACTTTGACTATCCCCAGCTTCCCGGTGACTGGCCTTCCGGCCAGCCGGATACGGGCTGGATGCCCGTCAACACGCTGGAAAACGTGTACTCCCTGGAACCGGAACATGGTCTCTCTGCCAAAGAAATGGAACGCGTGCGCGGCGTAGACTGCTGCCTGTGGGCGGAACGTCTGCCGAACATCGAACGTGTCTTCTACCAGGCTTACCCGCGCGCCCTGGCCCTCGTGGAAACCGCATGGTCCCCCAAGGAGGTGAAAAACCTGAACCGCTTCAAGGACAAACTGGAATTCCACAAAAAATTCATGCAGAAAAAATGGGGTATCGATCTTGAACGCCCGGGAAAGAAATAATGACCGGACAGCAAGAGTCCCTTCCTGAAAGATGCAAACGTTGAAAAAATAGTAAGAACGTTCTTTCCCTTTCTGAAGAAGAGAGGCATCGGGCACGAAGGACTCAACCTTGTTCAATGACAGGCTTCTGTAGATAACAGAAGCCTGTTTTTTGCATGGTATGCATGATTCCTTTCCCATTCTCTTTGAAGAGTCCCAGGCAATACCTCTGTGCTTTCCATCCTTTTCAGGCAACGGGGAAGAGGCGAGAAGAGCCGGGGAAAAACAGGAAAATGCCTCCCAAGTGAAAAAAAGATTGCCAACCCCCTCTTCTGCCGTTACATTACCCCCGCTTTCCTATCTAACACAATCTATCAACGGGCAGGTGTCAGAGTGGTCGAATGAGCACGCCTGGAAAGTGTGTGTACTGGCAACAGTACCGAGGGTTCGAATCCCTCCCTGTCCGCCATCAATTTTCTGCCGCAATATATTCGTAATGAGTATATTGCGGTTTTTGCTTGTAGGAGGGTGCGGAAAATTGTGGGAAAAAGCGATTATGTTTTGCATCTTGGTTTCTAAAATAGTATAGTGTGTTGAAAATTCAAATTCTTAGAAGATATGGGAGAATGGTCAAAGAAGATAGGAGAATATGGGGAAGATGTCGTATACCAAATACTGTCGCTTGTTGGCTGGAGTGCAGCAAGCAAGGGAAAAGACATTCCTTGTGTTGATAAAGAAAACCATGCTAAAAATGGCACAAAAGAACGAATAGAACATGGTATTGATTACATGTATACATACATGAGCCCTCTTGTTTCTGGACAATTAGTTCATGCATTAATATCATCAAAATATAGTACAAACAAATACCCCAATAGCCCAAATAGACTTGTTCGGGAATATACGAATGATTTAGTTTCCGCCTTAGATTGTTTTGATGGCTCGAAAATACAAACCGATATGGACGAAAAATTCGAATACTCTTCGACTAATGATGTAGGCGTTCTTTTTTGGTTAAACAATATTGCAGAAGAGGATGATGATCTGGTACAAAAGATTAGTTCCATGAGATTAGATGCAAATACAGTAAAGAAATCTCTATATATAATAGACAACAAAAGAGCTGGATTCATATTGCAATTAATGTTATATATAAAAGCAAACGAATTTAATTATGACTATGATTTTTATTACCCAAATACAGGATTAAATATAAATCCTATAGACAGGAAAAATGTTGGTAAAATTTTACCAATTGAATATTTTAATTCACCAATTATTCCGATAAAGCTCACTAACAAGAAAAGTAGAGAAACGAGCTTGTTCTTAGGCATTTTAGATAATTTTGAATCAGATAGTCTTATTCGCTTAATCGGCCTTGCAAAAGATATCACAACAGAACTTACTGGTAAAGTAGTAATCGGATTTCATGATTACAATAGGCTTAATGATGAAGAGTACGTTTCTACAGCAAAACAACAATTCCAAGACGATATTTTTACTAAATCTGTTAAAATAATAAATTACACTAATCCATTAGATCTTCTTATTGAATGAAAACAGAGCATAAAGATATAAAGACAGTACTTCCTTATGGTGAGAATTTACGTGGATTTATACAACAAAAATTTATATCTGAATCAGAGTTGCATAAAATATTGAAAAAAAGAGGAATATATGCTTTATCTTCTGATAAGGAATATACTGTTCCTTTGATTCAAACGTTATTGATAAGCCCTCAAGAATTTGATTTGATAAGGGATGCTTTTTCTTCAAAGGAAGACAACAAAAAAATAATTTCTCGAGATATCAAGTGGACAAATAATGCAAATATTTTTGCACAAGATGTTCGTCAAATTGATGGTAATATTATTGCCGATTATTTAAAACGATATTTACCAACATGTAAATTAGAAAGACCATTGAAATTAAGTATTGTTGAAGATAATCCCAACCATGTAAAAGCAGAATTTACGCTAAAGAGGGTGGATCGAAATAAAGCATGGTACGAACAAACCAATTTATTTACAGGCTCTTTTCAGTTCATTAGAGACACAAATTCAAAAGGGCGCGTGGTCATAGAACATACTTCTCCTGAAACTAAATTGCTTGCAGAATTTGCGACATCACAACAAATAAAAAATTATAAGTCCAGAGGAGTAATACCTGATGATGCTATATTAAGGAAAATAATTTTTAACGAGTTCAAAAATGGGGAGCGTTTTGATTTTTTCTTCCAATTGACAAGTAAAATTTCTAGTGATTTTTTAGAATTTGAAGCAATAAAGGATGTTTCTATACAACCGGAGGAAACTGTTTCTCAAGCAGATATAAAATGGATGGAGAAAATTAAAAAACTAGCATTAACTGGAGAAGAATTAGATAAGAAATTTTTCATCCAAGACAAAAAATATCATACGGACTTAAAACTATGGTCTATGGATTCTTCATTCAAATATTCATACAGGGGCCACAAAGGGATAGTTAGAGTCAATTTTGGTTTTCCTGATTTCAATAGTGGAAAAAATGAGACAGCAGAATTTGAAATTAACATTTCTACTTTAACCTCTTCCGATTCCATAAATTTTATAACTAGAAATATGTTGAAAAAGAATCTCCTGTCTGATATCGATCGTCTCAAATCAGCCGCCTATGATACATTTGTATCTAGTAAGATAAAATAATATATGGAACTAGATTTTATAGAAACAGAAATATCTACTATTAGTATCCACAAAGTAGGTAATAAATTTACTAATGAAGGGTGTATATTTTCAAAAGCACCCATTTTCATATCTAAAGATTTACAAAATATTTTAGTTCATTATTTTGTTTCGTCTTTTAACTTGAATGAATTCTATCGATTCAGTCATGAAATAGATCTAAACTTAAATGAATTGTATCTATTTTCAAAAAATATTTTTTCTGACAAAAAAAAATTCCATGATCAATCCTTAAATATTGCAAAGTATTTATATGAAAAAAGTAATCATCCTAAAATAAGAGGAGGAGAACTGTATGTAGTTCATTTTAAGAAATGCCTGCTAAATAATAAATATGTAAATGCTATTGGGATTTTCAAATCAGAAAATAGAAATACTTTTTTACGTGTTTTTCTATCAGATGACAATGATTTTGTTATAGAAAGTGAAAAAGGAATCGATATAAACAAACTAGATAAAGGTTGTATAATATTTAACCAAGAAGAAAAAGATGGATTTTTAATTGCGGTTGTGGATTCATCGAATAAAAACACACGTCCAAAATACTGGACAGATGATTTTCTTCATATTGTTCCGAGAAAAGATTCATATCAAGATACAAAAAACATTTTAGCTATTTCTAATTCATTTATATCTAAAAAAATAGGAAAAGACGAAAAATTTACTAAATCTGACCAGGTAAAATTAATTAACAAATCATTTGAATTTTTTGCAAATAACATAAATTTTAGTATAGATAATTATGCTAATGATGTTCTAGCCGAATACGGTCTTGTTGATAAATTTGATACATATAAATCAAAATATTTGCATGATAATAACATAGAAATTTCAGATGATTTTCATATTTCTAAACAAGCTTTAAAAAAGCAAATGAGAAAATTGCGAGGTCTAATTAGATTAGATGATAATTTTGAAGTTTTAGTACGCAATAGTAATAATTATATTAAGAGAGGTTTTGATAAAGAATCTGGCCTATATTACTATCAATTATTTTTTAATGAAGAACATTAAATATTGAAAATACAATTTCACCCATTTGTCACTTCTTCCTGATTAGGTTCGTAGCTTCCAAAATCTGTTCCAATCAGGATTTTCTTCTTTTGAATGATTGTCCCTAAGACTGTTCTTGCCCTAAATCTCTCCAAGAACCTTCCCTGCAATCTCTAAGTCATTCCTCTATATCCTAAACAATTTTCATAGGAATAATTTTAGAATTAATTGCTTAGAATTATTTTAATTAAAAATGCCTTCGTACAAAACTGATTGACCTTGGAAGTCCTGGAATCTGGTCATACGTAATCATACATTTGGTAATTCCTCCATTTATTATATTCATACATTGAGTGAGATTATTTTTCTTATAACTTATTTGTTTCCATGCGCTTATGAATTTTCATGAAATTTCTGGAAACAATACTAGATATACAGCGGTATACATTAAAAATTCTCTCTTTTATCTTAAGTATACATTGTATGAGACCATTTTTATCATAACTTGCTCATTACAATAAATTTGTAAATTTTAAACCCGTTTTATATTCCTTCATTACTTCATTGTACAGGATCATTTTTGAAATCCCATGTTTGAGAAAATGCAGATTACTGTATACGTAGAATCATTTATACACAGATTATTTTATTCTTAATAGTCCTAGAATTGATTGTATGGATTTTTTAGCCTCTCCCCTTACCAATTACCTTCTTTCCTGAATAATTTCCGTAGAAATCAATTTAGAATTAATTGGGCTATATTCCTTTGATTCCAAGTGATGAATGCTGTTTGGATGACCACGAGGAAAATGTTTTTTTGAAAACGGCTTCGTACAAAATCCTCATAGGGAAATGATGCCGTGTTTTTGGTCAATGGTACGTGCTATTCTTACTAATGAAGGGTAATTTATTCTGAATGACTCCAGGATCATTTGTAAGGATTTCAAAGGAATGATGGGTATTACCCATACGAAAATCTGAAAAATGACCGCAAAAAATAATTTTGCCTTACAAAGGGCTAAATGGATTTTCCTCTTTTCTCACCTGATACATTTCCTAAGGGAGAAAAAGTTTTCATTTTTACCATAGGTTCACGGCATATTTAACGCTTGTGAAGAATAATCGGGATTCCCCAATAGCTTTATTCGTTTATTCCAGCAATGTCGGTTTTGGGTTTTGGGTAGGCTTTATCGGTAATCCATTTTTTCGTTTCAGCCACCATTTCGGGGGTGACGGTGAAATCGTAATTGGCATAGTCGCCGATGTGGAATTGTCCGGTTTCGAAGAAGCCCCATTTCTCGAAGAAGTCGGTCAGGTCGGTTTTTGTGACGTCACAGCATGCCCTGATGAATTCGAACTGGTATTTAATGGTATCATTCCCTCCGTAGTTTCCTGCGTTGTTGCGCAGGTATTCCATGACGTCAGGGTAGAAGTCGGGATGTCCGTTTTCGGTAAAGTAGAGATGGAGCTGCCACAGGGGGACCAGCTTGTTGAAAACGTCCTTTGATTGCAGGTAGGCAATTTTCCCATCGATGATTTCCTTGCGCGCCTTGTCGTAGCTGCCCTGGCGTTTCAAGCGGCTTTCGTTGCCCGTTTTGGCGGCGGCTTGAAGAGAGAAGATGTTGTTGCTGACTTCCGTCATGCCGCCCCAGGTCATCGGGCGCATTTGCATCACGTGGCCGACTTCGTGGGAGAAGCCCCAACAGGCGTCGCCTTTGAGGACGTTTTCAGGATCGGTCACCATTCGCATCGTACCATTGTCTCCCAGGTAGGCTACTCCATCACCGTCGCGGAACATGTAGTAGTTGAAGTTCACGCGGGCAAAGACGCGGTTTTTCGGGATTTTGCCGTATTTCTCAAGGCCCATCAGCTGGTATTGGATGCCTATCAGCTTGTCGTAGGCGTTGATGAGTTCAGTGCCGCGGTCCCTGGTGAATTTTTTCAGGAATTCGACGGGGTAGGCAACCTGGATGTATTTTCCCCGGGCGTCCATGATCGGGGAGACGGCCTGGTCAAGCAGGCGTACCCAGTCTTCGTTGGTATCGCCCCGGGTGGTGTCGAAATAGCCGTTGACTTTGCCCGTCACGAAATGGACGGGGATTTTCGGTGCCGTGTCGGCATCGTTGCTGAAGTAGCTGATGTAGGCGTTGGCGGGCGTTTCTACATCAATGATGTTGATTCCTTCCTTAAGGGGTATTTGCTTTTTGTGCAGTCCCCAGCCGTTGGGATCCTTCGTCGGCTGCACTCCTTCGGCCGGCTTGCGCATCAGGTTCGGGAGCAGAAGACTGATTTCACGCCCATCCGTCTTGCCGACCAGCACGACGTGCTGCCCTTTTTCCAGATAGACGCCCGTCATGTTGTCGTATTTACTGAATCCCTCTCCGATTCTAAGGTTTTTGCCCGTCTGGCGCGGTGAGGGGAGGGCCTGGTATTCGGCATACAGGTAGTCCGGCTTGTAGTTGCCTGCCAGGATTTTGCCCGCGAGTTCCTTCATCGCGTCAGACTGGAAGGCGGAAATGTCTTTAACATGCTGCTTCAAAGCCGTGCAGGAGGCATCCTTGAATAGTTGGAGGTCGTTGCCGATGCTTTCCGGAGTGTTGGCCGCAAGTACGGATGCGAGCGACAACAGGGGCAGGGAGAGGAATGAAATGATTCGGTTCATGATAACGTGGGAGTGGGTGATTCTATGATGTTACAAGTTACATTCTCCGTTTTCCTCTTCTTTCACCATTTCTCTTTTTACCGGCAAACGAAAAAATCAACCTGCTTCAACGGAAGACGGGGCGGGTTGATGAATGGGAACGCTCTCACGTTGTATAGCTGGTTTTCTTTTCGTATGGCGTGTTTTTTAAGGCTTCCATGTTTTACTCAATTGCCTTCCCATACTGCGGTAGTCCTATGAGGGCGTTTGCGACTGTAACCCTTGAGCCATTTGATTGAGTCCTTCTGAAATTCTTCGACATCGGCATAGAATTTCTACCACGCGCCTCCCCGCAATATTCTCTTCCTGTCATCCGTCAGAATGGCTTTTATGTGCCATCCGTGTTGCTGATAGAAGAACAGCACGTTGTTGTTCAGGATGAGGGCTGCCTGATCGAGGCGTTTCTCCATGTAGAGAAAGCGGAGGCAACGGATCCATAGGTTTCTATGAGCATTTACAGGTAGATTCTGCCTGTGTTTTTGGGTTTGCCCGTACAGAGAGAGTCCGGCACAGCCGGGAACCTTGCTTTCCACAGCCATTCCTTGAAGCAAAGTCGCTCTTTTCGGAAGGATGGGCGCTGTTTTGAGTTGCTTGACTTGAGTGAACTCCTTTTCCAGTTTCAGAAACCATTTCCTGCGGTTTCCCGGATGCGGGGTTCCACTTCGAGAGACATTAAAGTTATAGAAATGATCGGCTTCTCACCCTCCTTTAAGAGTCTTATTCTTGAACGGAGAGGCTTCGATACTGTTTTAACAGGAGAGTAGCCTCCAACCGTTTTTCCAATTCCAGCTTCTGATGAAAGGGTCCTTCATTTTTCAAATCAGGTTATTGTTTTTGAGGGCTAACAAGCTTCTTTGGGTCAAGGCTACCTATTTTGCGCTGCTGGCTATTGTTACGGCTATTGCCTCCATTTACCTGGGCGAGTTTGTTCCGTTTGATATTTTTCAAAAGATCGGGGCCGATACGGTCGATACAATTTTGAATATCCTGGCTTCAAGCATGCTGGCGGTTACGACTTTTTCCTTAACCACGGTTGTTTCCGCTTATGCAGCGGCGACGTCGAGCGTAACGCCCAGGGCTACGAAGCTGCTGATGGAGGATTCCACGGCCCAGAATGCTCTTTCCACATTCATCGGTTCCTTCATTTTCAGCCTGATTGCGATTATTTTCCTGAATTCCGGCATGTATGACCAGCGGGGAAGGGTGGTTCTGTTTGTTGTCACCCTGGGGGTGATTGCCATTATTCTGGTCACGCTCATCCGGTGGATTGAGCATTTGTCCAGGCTTGGCCGGGTGGGAGAGACTTCCGAGCTGGTGGAGGGAGTAACGGAAAGGGCATTGCTGGAACGCGCCCGGGAACCCTATCTGGGCGCCAATCCCCTCGTTGATAGGGAGCTTGATATTCCGGAAAATGCCGTTCCCGTCAGGAGTGATCAGACAGGCAATATTCAATATATTGATATTGAAAAGCTGGACCATCTTTCCAGGGATAGAGATCTTGATCTTTACGTCGTCTCGCTCCCGGGGGATTTCGTGTCCGTTACCTCGGTTCTGGTTTATGCTGACAAGCCTGTGTCAAATGAAACCCGGCGTGATTTGCTTGGAGCGTTTATCATCGGGCATGAGCGCAATTTTGAACAGGACCCCAGGTTTGGATTGTGCGTGCTTGCCGAGATTGCTGCCAGGGCCCTGTCTGCAGCCGTCAATGATTACGGAACGGGTATTGATATTATTAACCGGGGCGTGCGGCTGCTGACGAAGTATGCCCGGGAAGAACGCCGTCCCGGCGTGAAGCACGAGAGGATATGGGTGCTTCCGTTGACCGTCTCCAATTTGTTTTCGGATATTTTCAGCCCTATTCTGCGCGACGAAGGAGGGATTATGGCGATTGACATCAAGTTGTTGAAGGCTTTTGCCGCATTGCATGGCCTGGATAACGGGCAGTTCAAGGAGGAAGCCCGCAAGTATTCCCGCCAATGCTATGAACATGCATCCAGAACGGTAGTGCTGGATGAAGATAAGGAAGTCCTGAAAAAACTGGTCATTGATTAGCTTGCTTGTCTTCACGGTGAAGAAGAGGGGTTTTAGAGGTCCAGGTATGGTTGAATGGGCTGAATCTTATTAACGGTCCACAGTTTCCCGGATGGACCAGGTTGCAAAAAGGCGTTATTTTCCGGGAGAATCCATGGGAGAGAAATCATCATGGTAAAACGGATGGCTGCCCGGAATTTCCATGTTCATCAATGGGGCAGCTACGGGCGTCATGTCTGTTGAATGATATTCAACATTTTCATGTGTAGTGTTTTTGGGCAGGAGGAAGTTTCATTCATTCCCCGGTTATTTTCTTCAGCATGTTGAATTTTCGATAGGTACCGGACCGTACATGACCATGATTCAGCGTATTGTCATGAAGGTAAGCACATGTTTTCGTACCGGAGTTCTTTTTTGCCTGTTGATGGCTGGCAGTCCTTATGGTTTTGCGGAGAAGCCCGTTTTAACAGACTGGAATTATTTGCCGTCCTACGGGCAGTCGCTTTCCGTAGGATGGACGGCCAAGCCGGTGGTGACGACGGAGCAGAAGAACGGCAATTTGATGTTCAAAGGCGGCGTTCGTCCTTTTGAGGGCGGCAATGACCGGAGCGCCGTGATTCCCCTGGTAGAAGGCATTTCTCCGGACGGCGCCAGGGGAGAGACGCCCGTTTCCGGCGCTGCCGGGAATTTCATGCGCCTGCTGAAGAAGCGTGACTCCGGGAAGGCGTCCAACGTCCGGTTCCTGTGCTCTGCCGACGGCGTGGGCGGCGTCAGCATCGGTGTTCTTTCCAAAGGCAACGCCCCCTATCAGCGTATTCTGGATGATTTGACAGCGGGGCGCGAGCTCGCCTCCAAGGCCGGCAAGTCATTTTCCATGCCTTGTTTCCTGTGGACGCAGGGGGAAACCGACCAGCAGGACAGGAAAACCGGGGAATGGTACAAGGAGAAGATGCGCGCGCTGATTCAGGATATTGACGCGGACGCCAAGGCCGTTACCGGACAGAAGAACGATGTGCTCTGCTTTGGATACCAGGTTGCCTCCCATCTCAATTATTTTGCCCAGAATCCGACGGATTATCCCGCGATTGCCGTGGCCCAGCTGGATTTGGCTCTGGAAAAGGACAGCCGGTACATCATGACTACGCCCATGTACCATTTTTCCTATAGCGACGGGGTGCATTTGACCGCTCCCATGTCCCGGCTTTACGGGGAGTATGCCGGATACGTCATGTACAAGGTGCTGGTGGAGGGCGTGCATTGGAAGCCCATCCATCCTGTCGCCCATGCAGTTGGCAGGAAGGGGAAGGACTGGACGGTAGACGTGAAGTTTTTCGTGCCTGTGCCTCCGCTGGCGCTGGATACCAAGACGATCCTTGATCCGGGCAATTACGGCTTTTCCCTGGTGAACGCGCAGGGCGAACCCCTGGAGATCAAGTCCGTCACGCTGAACGGCAGAGACGCCGTCCGCATCATAATGTCGTCCGACCCTTCCGGCTGTCATCTCCGGTACGGAATGACCTTGAAGGAGAAACTTCCTTCCGGCCCGCGCACCGGAGCGCGCGGATGCCTGCGGGATTCCCAGGGGGAGAAGGTAAAGACCCGGATTCAGGACGTCGTTTACCGCATGGACAATTGGTGTCCGTTTTTCGACTATCCCTTGGATTCCCGGAATGGGATGAACAAGACGGAGTCCAGGTAGATTTTCATGTGACTGCCAGATTTTTTTGGTTTCTCACTCCTTCAGCATGGTTTATCCATTCCTTTGGAGAGAGTCAGAGTTTCTGCTCTGGTCTTAGGATGGTACGGCATGGATTGCGGTTGTAGAGCCCTTCGGAACAAGATAAAGTCCAGTAATGATGAATTCCATGTTCAAGTTTTTGATGGGTGCGGTGTGCGCCGCAGTTCTGCCCGCCTTCGGGCAGGGAGAGAAGACGGATTTTCCCACGGACAAGGCGGTGACCGTATTCAGCGCTGGGGAAGGGAACCCTTATGCGTCCATCCGCATTCCCGCCTTGCTCAATATCGGGAAGGGGCAGCTTTTGGCGTTTGCCGAAGGCCGGTATAAGAATACTGACCAGGGGGAGAACGACATTATCATGAGCGTCAGCAAGAATGGCGGAAAAACCTGGTCACGCCCCCGGGCGATCGCCAAGTCGCATGGGGCCACGTTTAACAATCCGTGCCCGGTTTATGATGCCAAGACCAAGACCGTGACCGTCGTATTCCAGCGTTATCCCGCAGGAGTCAAGGAACGGCAGCCCAATATTCCTCAGGGTTGGGATGACGAGAAGTGCATCCGCAATTTCATGATCCAGAGCAGGAATGGCGGTTCCTCCTGGACGAAGCCGGAGGATATCACGAAGACGACCAAGCGCCCCACCGGCGTGGACATCATGGCTTCCGGCCCGAATGCGGGAACCCAGTTGAAGAGCGGCCCCCACAAGGGGCGCCTGGTGATTCCGATGAATGAAGGGCCGTTCGGCAAATGGGTGATTTCCTGCATTTACAGTGATGACGGCGGCAAAAGCTGGAAGCAGGGCCAGCCGACCGCCAATATGAAGGGCCTGGTGAATGAAACGTCCATCGCGGAGACGGATAACGGAGGCGTGGTCATGGTCGCGCGCCACTGGGGCGGAGGCAATTGCCGCCGCATCGTGTGGTCACAGGACGGCGGCGCGACATGGGGTGAAGTGGAAGATGCTCCGGAATTGTTTTGCGACAGCACGCAGAATTCCCTGATGACTTATTCTCTGACGGCCCAGCCTGCCTTTGGCGGCAAGAGCCGCCTCCTGTTTTCCGGTCCCAGCGCCGGACGGCGCATCAAGGGACAGGTGGCGATGAGCTATGACAACGGCAAAACCTGGCCGGTGAAAAAACTGTTGGGAGAAGGCGGTTTTGCCTATTCCAGCCTCGCCATGGTAGAACCCGGTGTCGTGGGCGTGCTTTATGAGGAGAATCAGGCGAATATCAAGAAGTTGAAGTTCGTTCCCATTACGATTGAGTGGCTGACCGACGGAAAGGATACGGGGCTGCCTTCCGGCAAGAAACCCCCCGTGGCTAAATAAGTTTTATGGGGAGGATGGATTATTTCATCCTCTATTTTGAGGTAGTGGCTAGTTTGAATTTGCCATACAGTAGTTCAAATTGTTGTTTAATATCAAAGCCTGGATGGGTATCAGAGGTTTTCATGATCTAGTGGTTCGCTCAATAGCCCTCATATAAAGGACGTGACAAAAAAGATTTTGTCGGGTATCTTCTTCTCTGTCGAATTCTTCATGAATTCGAGGATTGAAATATATGTGGGCTTTTGATAGCCGACGAGTGAGCATGGTGCAGGTTTTACCTGCACCATGCTGTTCGTTGAAATATAGTTTAATGCTTTCAATGGCATTGTATTTATGATGATGGTATCTCTCTCCGGTTGTTAATCATTAGGACTATTAGTTGGAAGATTTCAGAGTATAGCCATGTCTTGTGGTATTATTGTAGAGAACTTGATAGGAAAATGCCTGCGTCCACCCTCAAAAAGAATGAAAGAGAATTAAAGAATGTTGTTTACATATATCGAAATCTCTCGTTTTCTCATGGGAATATCCATTTGATGTATGACAAGGTGCGGATGGTTTGTCGGCTTGATTCCGGGGAGGACGCAGTTACCCTGCAAGGCATCCGTTGCCCTTGGAGCTCTTCCCATTCGGGAGGGCCGGCAAACGGAAGATGATTCCCCGTTTCAATATATGTCCTGGATTTATCTGGTGTTGGCCGGTCTCTGTGAGATCGGATGGCCTCTGGGCTTCAAGCTTTCACAGGCGCCCGGCACGGGTTCCGGCAGGTTTGCCGCCTGCATTGCGTTCTCCGTGTTCAGCATGGCCCTGAGCGGTTTTCTTCTGTGGCTGGCCCAGCGCAGCATTCCCATCGGCACCGCTTATGCGGTGTGGACGGGCATCGGCGCGCTGGGAACGTTTCTGGTGGGCATCCTGTGGTTCGGGGATTCCTCCAATGTCTGGCGCATGCTGGCGGCCTCCTTCCTGCTGATAGGCATTATCGGGTTGAAGCTGGCCCCCGGGCATTGAGCTTCCCTGTAGGGCAATTCATGCCGGGGCGCCGGAGAAGGTCAGCGTGCAGCAGCCCTCCAGAAGGGTTCAACGGTGGGAAATATATTTTTCCCACACTGTTCCGCAGGCGTCGGAAGGCATGCGCCAGTCTCCTCGCGGAGAAAGGGCAATGGTGCCTACCTTGGGGCCGTCCGGCATGCAGCTGCGCTTGAATTGCTGCCGGAAGAAGCGGCGGATGAAGATGCCCAGGCAGCGGCGAATGAAGTCCGGCTGGAATTCGCCGCGAAAGGCGTGCTCCGCCAGATACAGGATTTTGTCCGGCTCTGCCCCGTATTTGATGAAGTGGAAGAGGAAAAAATCGTGCAGGTCGTAAGGCCCCAGCACGTCTTCCGTACGCTGTTCAATGGAGCCGTCGCCTGACGGAGGCAGAAGTTCCGGGCTGACGGGGGTGTTGTTGATGTCCGCGAGGGTGGCGGCCAGTTCCGGGGACGATTCTCCGGCGATGTGTTCAATGAGGCACCGTATCAGCGTCTTCGGAATGGAGCAGTTGACCGCGTACATGGACATGTGGTCTCCGTTGTAGGTGCTCCAGCCCAGGGCTATTTCCGACAGGTCTCCCGTTCCCACGACCAGCCCCCCGGTTTTGTTGGCCAGGTCCATCAGGATTTGCGTGCGTTCGCGGGCCTGGACGTTTTCATAGGTGGTAGTGCGTTCGGCGGGGTCGTGCCCGATGTCGCCGAAGTGCCGGAGGCAGCATTCGGAAATGGGGATTTCCCGAAGCTCCGCGCCCAGAAGGCGGCACATGGTTAAGGCATTGTCGTGGGTTCTGTCCGTGGTGCCGAAGCCCGGCATCGTGACGGCCAGAATGTCGGAGGCGGGGCGTTTCAACGCCCGGCAGGCGCGCTCGCAAATAAGCAGGGCCAGCGTGGAGTCCAGACCGCCGGAGATGCCGATGACAAGCCGCCGTGCATCGGTGTGCTCCATTCTTTTAGCCAGTCCCGCTGTCTGGATGGCGATGATTTCTTCGCACCGTTCCGGGCGGTGTGCGGGGGAGGGCAGAAATGGCCGCGCCGGATTAAAGGCGTATTCCAGACCGGGGGGGGCGGGAACTTCCGCCGGCAGCGTCAGATGAAGGGCATTTCCGGCAGGGGAAAGGGATTTGCTGTCATTGAAGGAGCTTTCGGAGAGGCGCGCCGCCGCCAGCCGTTCAAAGTCCACGTCCGCAAGGATGAGGGAGCTTTCCCTGCCGAACCGTTCGCCTTCAGCCGCCAGCCTGCCGTTGTCCGCAATGAGGGAATGCCCGCCGAATACGGTGTCCGTGGTGGATTCATGCACGCCTGCGGAGGAAAGGACATAGGAGCAGAGGCACCTGCCGCTTTGCTGCTTGACCAGTTCGCGACGGTAGGCGGCCTTGCCCGTGAGTTCCGTTCCCGCGGAGGGGTTGAATATGGCCCTGGCTCCCTGAAGGGCCAGTCCGGAGCTGGGGGGAATGACGCTCCACAGGTCTTCGCATATTTCCACGCCGAAGCTGAAGGAGGAGGCTGCATCGTGGAAGATGATTTCCGTTCCGAACGGAATATATGCCCCATTGACTTTGGCCTCCTTCGTCCCTGTTCCCAGCTCCCTGCCGGATGTAAACTGCCGCTTTTCGTAAAATTCCCGGTAGTTGGGGAGCACGGTTTTGGGGATCAGCGCCAGCACTCTGCCGGACTGGATGACCGCCGCCGTGTTGTACAGGGCATCTTCATGCAGGAAGGGCAGGCCCGCCACGGCAATGGTGCCTGAGCCTTCCGTCGCTTCCGCAAAGCGGCGCAGGCCGTCCAGGGCCGCCTCCCGCAGGCGCGGCTGGAAGAAGAGGTCTCCGCAGGAGTAGCCCGTGATGCTCAGCTCCGGAAAGACGACGGCAGCAGCTTTCTGTTCCGCAGCCTTCCGGAATCCGTCCATGAGCTGGTCGACGTTGTAATCCACATCAGCCACGCGGAGCTGGGGGACGGCGGAGGCAAGTCTGTAATATCCGAACATGGGCGGCGCAGTCTGGAAAATGGAGCCCGCAGATGGTCGTTTTCCCGTAATCAGGACGCAATCCGGGAGAAGCGGGCCTGATCCGGATACTAAAAGCTCGTGAAAGACTTGTAAAGCCATCAGTGGGGACTGCATCCCGCCCGTTTGCCGGGAGGATGAGGAAGCGGCAGGAAAAGGTATTCACCCGGCTGCCTTCAACGGGCCAGGCGGCGGGAGCGGCTCTTATGCCTTTTTCCTGAAATCCCGCGGTGCGGCGGCTTTTCATGTTCCGGGAACAGCATTGAAGCTGGAAAAACGGGAGAAAAGGAGTAAACCATCTCACAAAGCCCGATGAATAATACTGACCGATTTACCGGAAAAGCCGGGGCCTACGTTCAGGGCAGGCCCGGTTATCCCGCCGCCGTTGTTGAGCTTCTGACGCGGGAAACCCGCCGGGAGAATCCCCGAATGGCGGATATAGGTTCCGGAACAGGCATCCTGTCCCGCGCCATGGTGGAGCATGGCTGGACCGTGTACGGCGTGGAGCCTAACGATGACATGCGGAGGGAGGCGGAGAAGGTGCTGAAGGGTTTCCACCGCTTCCATTCCGTGCCGGGAACGGCGGAGCATACCCTGCTTCCCGGCGCTTCCGTGGACCTGGTAACGGCGGCGCAGGCGTTCCACTGGTTTGACGCCGCCGCGTTCAAGCGGGAATGCCGCCGTATTCTGGCCGCGGAGGGCAGAATAGCCCTGATCTGGAATTCCAGGGTGGAAGACGGCCCCATTGTCCGGGAGGAAGGGAACATCCATCGTCTTTACTGCCCGCGTTTTTATGGATTCAGCGGGGGCTTGGCCGACTTGACGGATAGACTCGGCGAGTTTTTCGACCACCGCTTCCGGGTATTCCGCTTTCCGAATGATCTGTCCTATACGCGGGACCAGTATCTCCGCCGCATGATGTCCGCCTCCTATGCCCTGACGGAAAAGGATGAGGGCCATTCCCCCTGGCTGGACGCCCTTAACGGGCTGTTTGACCGGTTTGAGACGGGAGGCCGTGTTACGGTTCCGAATGAAACCGTGGTGTATTTAGGGGCCTGCTGAGGACGCACCGTTCATGCACTGCATCCGGAAAAGGATGTTCACGCGTTCCTTTGCCGGTTGTTTCCTTGGCCTCCATCCAGTGCGATGTTCTTCCGGCAGAAGCCCGGAACCGCAACGGCCCTTCTGCCGGAATATCCCGGAAATGTCCGGCAATGAAAAAAGGAAAGCTTTCTTTCAATTCATGGATTGAAAGATGATGGCGGCAAGGACGGCGATGATTGCCAGAACAACAATGATGGTGGGAATATAGCGGGTTTTGTTCACGTCAAGAGTCCACTCCCTGTTGAGGCGGGAAAGATTCTCCCCTGCCGCGTAGCGGGAAAAAAGGTCATGAAGCTGGGAGTAATCCAGGGCTTTGGGAGCCATGTAAAGTTCCCTGTTCTTCCCGTTGACGAACGAGATTTCGCAATGGTAGTTTTCCGGACCGTTGCATGTGGTCTGGAGGAACTCGTCTCCGCGGCTGCAGATGATGAAGGCCTCCGTATCGTTTTTGATGCTGGAAAGGGCTTTCTCCTGTGTTTCGCAGGGATCTCCGGAGAGCTCCCAGACGATGGGAGGAAGGGATGAATGAAGGCTCATAATAGAAACGGAACGGTAGAGGAAGATTTCTCCTGCCGCCAGTATAAAAGAACTCCCTGCTTCATTCTTGAGAAGAGAACGGACCCTTGTACGATGCTCCGGAGGGTGATGAGCGCCTTGGCGGGGTACGGCATTCAACGATTGTCTTTCCGCGCCAATTCCGGGCCTGAATGTTTCTTCCGGGCACGTGTCGTCCGGATTTCTACGGCCCCGCATTGATATTTGCTTTTCCGACTCCGGAAAAATCATCCCGGGATGCAGACATGGCTTCTTCTCTCACGTTATTCTTGCTTTATCCCGGTGGGCCTGCCGTGCTACGATGGCTCACCGCCATGACGCAGCAGCCTTTTTCCCAAGAACCTTTTATGGTTTCCGGATTGCATGGGGACCAGATTCTGGGCGCCCGCAGCAATCAGCAGGATTCCTTTTCCATCCTGGCCGGGGATGACGCCCTGGTGCTGGTCCTGGCGGACGGCATGGGGGGCTATACCGGAGGGGAGCTGGCCAGCCGCGCGGCTATAGAAGGTTTTTTTCAGGCGTTTGAGCGGGAAAACCGGTCTCCCGGCAAGAGGATGAAAGACGCAGTGACCGCCGCCAATGAACAGGTGCGTACGGTCCGGAAGAAGAGGGGGAAGGATGACGAGATGGGCACGACGCTGGTAGCGGCCTGGATAGGGCCGGAAGGTCTGCGCTGGGTCAGCGTGGGAGATTCCCTTCTGCTGCTCATCCGGGAGGAAAAAATGTTTCTGCTTAATGACCTGCACCAGTATTCCGCGGAGCTGGAACGCATGGCGGATGAAGGTTCCATCAGCCGGGAGGAGGCCTTGAGCCATCCTTCCCGCCATTCCCTGACCTCCGCCCTGATGGGGAGGGAAGTGCCTTTGGTGGATCTGCGGGAAGAGTGCTTCCCTCTGGTTCCCGGGGACCGCCTTCTGGTCGCCAGCGACGGAGTGGGGCCTTATCTGGACTCCCTGGGCCCGGCGGGGATGCGGTACTTGTCCATGCTGTCCGCGGAGGAATTGGTGCGGTCCGTGCTGGAAGGCATCAACCGTGACGGCGCGCCCAACCAGGATAACGCCACGCTGATCTGTGCGGAAATAGCGGAAGCGTGATTCTCCGGAGGCGGTGTGGCTGAAAAGGGGCCGGAAACAGGCGCTGGTTGAATTTCACATCCCTCCTCCGGCCCGGACGGATAATTAAATGCCCCGCATGCAGGAGACGCATGCGGGGCATTCCTTTTAAATGGCTGGAGCCGTCCGCGTTCAGGAATGATATTCCTGGAGGGAGCGGGGGGATACCTTCACATGCTGGGCGGAGCGGATGCCCTCCACCGTGGCCCTGGCGGCGGCGATGGTGGTCATGTACGGAATCTTCTTCTGGATGGACTGCATGCGGATGAAGGAGTCGTCAATCATGCTGGTGCGGTCCACCGGAGTATTAATGATCAGGTCAATCTGCTTGTTGGTGATCATGTCGCCCAGGTTCGGGCGGCCTTCATGCAGCTTGTTGACCACTTCCGTTTCCACGCCCTGGCCGCGCAGGTATTCCGCGGTGCCTCCGGTGGAGACGATCTTGAAGCCCAGGGAGATGAGGTCCCGGGCGATGGGTTCAATGAACTTCTTGTCGCGGTCGGAGACGGTGACGAGCACCTTGCCGGAGGTGGGCAGGATGCAGCCTGCGGCTTCCTGGGCCTTGTAGTAGGCCATGCCGAAGTTGTCCGCAATGCCCATGACTTCCCCCGTGGCGCGCATTTCCGGCCCCAGGACGGGGTCCACTTCCGGGAACATGTTGAACGGGAAGACGGCTTCCTTCACGCCGATGAAGCGGCAGGCGCGCGGCTTCAGGCCCAGGTCCTTGAGCTTCTTGCCCAGCATGATTTCCGTGGCGTGGCGCGCCATGGAGATGCCCGTGACCTTGGAGACGATGGGCACCGTGCGGGAGGCGCGGGGATTGGCTTCAATGATGTACACCTCGTCGTCGCAGATGGCGAACTGCACGTTCAGAATGCCCTTCACCTGGAAGTCCTTGGCGATCTTGGCGGCGTGTTCCTCAATGGTGCGGACGTGCTTGGGGGCGATGGTCACGGGAGGAATGGCGCAGGCGGAGTCTCCGGAATGGATGCCCGCCAGCTCAATATGTTCCATCACGGTGGCCACGAAGGTGTCCGTGCCGTCGGCCAGCGCGTCCACTTCCGCTTCAATGGCGTTGTCCAGGAAGCGGTCGATCAGCATGGGGTATTCCGGGCTGACCTGGATGGCCTCCACGCCGTAGCGCTTCAGGTTTTCTTCATCGTAAATGACTTCCATGCCACGGCCGCCCAGAACGAAGGAGGGGCGCACCATCACCGGGTAGCCGATCTGGCGGCCCAGTTCCACGGCTTCTTCCAGGGAGCGGGCGGTGCCGCTTTCCGGCTGGCGGATGTTCAGGGCGATCATGCGTTCGCGGAAGTATTCGCGGTCTTCCGCCAGGCGGATGCCTTCCGGCTGGGTGCCCATGATCTTCACCCCGGCGTCCTTGAGGGCCTGGGCGATGTTGAGCGGGGTCTGGCCGCCGAACTGGACGATGACGCCTTCCGGCTTTTCCTTCTCGTAAATAGCCAGCACGTCTTCCACGGTCACGGGTTCAAAGTACAGCTTGTTGGCCGTGTCAAAGTCCGTGGAGACCGTTTCCGGGTTGCAGTTCACCATGATGGATTCATACCCGTTGTCCCGCAGGGTGAAAGCGGCGTGCACGCAGGTGTAGTCGAACTCGATGCCCTGGCCGATGCGGTTGGGACCGCCGCCCAGGATCATGATCTTCTTCTTGTCGTTCACGGGCACTTCATCCTCTGCGCCGCTGTAGGTGGAATAGTAATATTCCGCGTGTTCCACGCCGCTGACGGGCACGATGCGGTAGGTGGCGGTGATGCCGTTTTCCTGGCGGCGGGTGCGGACGGCCTTTTCAGGCACGTTGAAAATCTGGGCCAGATACTTGTCGGAGAAGCCCATCTTCTTCGCCTGGCGCAGGGTTTCCACGGGCAGGGAATCCCAGCCCTGGCCATCCAGGGAGAAGTCAAAGTCCGCCAGTTCCTTCATCTGTTCAATGAAGAACGGGGTGATGCGGGTCAGCTTCACGATTTCCTCCACGGTCACGCCGCGGCGCAGGAGTTCGTAAATCTGGAAGAAGCGTTCGCTGTTGCCGTACGTGATCTTTTCACGCAGTTCCGGCGTGGTGAGGGCTTCCAGCTTCTTCACGCGGCCCAGCCCGGCGCGGCCGATTTCCAGGGAACGCACGGCCTTCTGGAAGGCTTCCTTGAAGTTCTGGCCGATGCTCATCACTTCCCCCACGGCCTTCATCTGGGTACCCAGCTTGTCGGCTGCCTTGGGGAACTTTTCAAAGGCCCAGCGGGCGAACTTGACGACTACGTAGTCGCCGTAAGGCTCGTACTTTTCCAGGGAGCCCTTGCGCCAGTAGGGCAGCTCGTCCATCGTGATGCCGGAGGCCAGCTTGGTGGAGACGGAGGCGATGGGGAAGCCGGTGGCCTTGGAGGCCAGGGCGGAGGACCGGGACGTGCGGGGGTTGATTTCAATGACGATGATGCGGTTGTCCTCACGGTTGTGGGCAAACTGCACGTTCGTGCCGCCCGTGACGCCAATGGCGTCCAGAATGCGGTAGGAGTAATCCTGAAGCCTGTCCTGCACGTCCTGGGGAACGGTCAGCATGGGGGCCACGCAGAAGCTGTCCCCGGTGTGCACGCCCATGGGGTCCACGTTTTCAATAAAGCAGACGGTGATCTTCTGGCCCTTGGCGTCGCGCACGACTTCCAGTTCCAGTTCTTCCCAGCCCAGCACGCATTCCTCCACCAGCACCTGGTTGATCAGGGAGGCGGCCAGGCCGCGGGGGACGATCTGGCGCAGTTCCTCCACGTTGTACACGATGCCGCCGCCCGTGCCGCCCATGGTGTAGGCGGGGCGGAGCACGACGGGGTAGCCCAGCTCGGCGGCCACCTTCTCCGCTTCCTCCACGGTATAGACGGGTTCGGACTTGGCCACCGGCACGCCGATCTTGTCCATGGTTTCCTTGAAAATGATACGGTCTTCACCGCGGGCGATGGCTTCCAGGTCCACGCCGATGACTTCCACGTTGTACTGCTTCAGGATGCCTTCCTCATTCAGCTTGGAGGCCAGGTTCAGGGCCGTCTGGCCGCCGAGGTTGGGCAGCAGGGCATCCGGGCGTTCCTTTTCAATCACGGCCGTGATGCGGTCCACGGTCAGGGGCTCAATGTAGGTGTGGTCCGCCATGCCGGGGTCCGTCATGATGGTGGCGGGGTTGGAGTTCACCAGAACGACGTCGTAGCCTTCAGCGCGCAGGGCCTTGCAGGCCTGGGTGCCGGAGTAGTCGAACTCGCAGGCCTGGCCGATGATGATGGGGCCTGAGCCGATGATGAGGATTTTGCGGATGTCTTCGCGTTTTGCCATGGTATGATGCCTCTATGTGGTCCGTGGTGGTTAAAAATAAATACCGGAAACAAGGTCCGCCCAAGGTGCGTTGCCTCTCCGCTCCGCATACCCGGCGCGTGACCTGACGCACAGTAAGGGACGTTCTGCGATAAGTCCAGACAAAACAACAGGAATTCCGGGGAAAAGGCTATGGTCTTCTTCCCTTTCCGTACAGCGCTGCGCGCGCAATCCGCCCTTGATATTTTCCGCCGCCCGTATACCCTGTGGGGCAAGGATGAGGAATGCTCTGATATTGATTTGCTGCCTTGGGCTGCTGTGGCCGGCAGCCGTGACGGCGGCGGAACGCGCCCCCGCAGGCCGGGGTGCGGCCATGACTCCGGGTGAGGCCGCATGGTACCAGTCCCTGCGCGCCGGACTTTCCCAATTCCGGAAGGGCGGAGGCTACAAAACCAACAGGGAAGCCATGGAAGCCCTGGCGCAGAAAACCTGCCGCTGGGACCCCCGCACGCGCCGTCCCGTCTTCCTTCTCCGGGAGGCCACCCCTTCCTTCTGCTCCTCCGCCTGCTACCTGCTCCTTTTAAAATCCCTGCAACTATGGGACGCCGCCCAGCCGCAGCCCGTTATTTCCGAGCGAGCGTGGCTGGCCCTCATTCCCCGCCTGGGCCAGCATGACGGCGAAGGGCCGTGGGGCTGGGCGAACGCCAACGGTCCCGGCCTGGCCGTGCTGGTGCACAGGCTGGGAGCCGGCGTCAACTTTGAAGACTGGCGGAAGGCCCGTCCCGGAGACTTCATGAAAATATTCTGGACGGACCACATCGGCCGCCGGGAATCCGGCCACCTGACCGTTCTGGTGAAGGACGGCGGGGACACGGTCACCTTCTGGTCCTCCAACATGCCGGACGGCTACGGAGCCAAGACAGTGCCCAAATCCCAAATCAGGCGCGTCATCTTCACGCGCATCACCAGGCCGGAGCGGTTCAACCTGGCTCCGGCGGTAGGAAGCCATCCGTGGCTCTCCTCCCTGCTCCGGCAGGAGGTGGGCATCAAGGAGGTGCGCAGATACTCAGGCATGCAGAACCCGTGACCTCCTCCCGCCGTGAAGAAATGCTCCTTCCCTCCCTCCGTCACGCCGGAATGCTCCGTGCTGGTGCTCGGCTCCCTGCCGGGGGATGAATCCCTGCGGCAGGCCCAGTATTACGCCCATCCGCGCAACGCCTTCTGGAAAATCATGGGAACCCTGCTGGATTTTGATCCCTCCTTGCCGTATGGGGAACGCCTGTCCCTGCTCAACCTGGGCGGGGTGGGGCTGTGGGACGTGGTGGCCTCCGGCGTCAGGCCCGGCAGCCTGGACCAGCACATCTCCCAGGAACAGCCCAATGACATTGCCGCCCTGCTGGAATGTTTCCCCGGCATCGGCACCGTCTGCTGCAACGGCACCGCCTCCCATAAATACCTCAAGCGGTATTTTCCGGAACTATTCCTCCGGGAAACCCCTGCCATCATCCAGATGCCCTCCACCAGCCCGGCGGCGGCGCGGCTGACGTATGAGCAGAAATTCCGCGCCTATGAGGAAGTCATCCTCTCCCGACTCCGGCAGGGAGGGAAAAAAGGCTGAGCTCCCGCGCCTTAATTGCCGTCTAATTCCCTGGAGGTTTTGGCCCCCGCTTCTTTCAGGATGCGCGCCAGGCTGCTCTTTCCGGTGGCGATGGCGCGGTCCAGGGGAGTGGCCCCGCCCCTGGCGCGGAAATTCACGTCCGCCTTGTGCTCAATCAACAATTTGGCGGCGGCGTTTATGGAATTTTCCTGAAGGCCGGAAACGTCCGCGAGCACCCACAGGGCTGTTTCCGAATTGGCCGGCTTGTAATGGCCTAGCCGCGGCTTGCCGTTGGGTTTATTGGGGTCCGCACCGTTTTCCAGCAGGAACCTGACACTCTCCTCATTCCCGTACCTGGCGGCGGAAATCAGCAGGGTTTTGCCGTCGTTGCACACGTAATCCGGGTCCGCCCCGTGCTCCAGCAGATAGGCTGCCTGCGGGGCCCTGGGATTGAAATAATGCCTGGAAAGAAGGGAGGAAGAGGCGTTTTTATACTCGTCGGACCGGCCTATTTCCAGATTGACGTCCGCCCCGTTGGCAATCAGGAGGTCCGCCAATTCAAAAAACTGCATGTCCAGCGCCAGGGCCAGCGCGCAGGAATTATCCCCCCTGATGCCCTCCCCCTGGTAATTCACGTCCGCCCCGGCGCGGATGAAAGCGCTGACTTTGGACAGCTCCGGCTTCGTTCCCTGTTCCGGCAGCTTGTCATACTTCCTCTTGCCGTTGATGGTGACGGAGGTGGTTGTGCTCTCCCGCGCGGGCCTGTAATCCTTCAGCTTGTACAGGTATTCATACAATTCCAGCCCCTTCTTCTCCCGGGTGGCGCGGTCGGCGGAGGGGTCCACGGGCAGCGGAGCCTTTTTGGGAATCAGGCGCAGGGAGCGTTCCGCCGTGCGGTGCCCCTGCCTGGCCGCCTTGGAAAACCAGAATTTGGCCTGGGAGGGACTGCGCTTGACGCCGTCTCCTTTCAGGAAGCAGAGGCCCAGACGGTACTGGGCTTCCGCATTTCCTTCCTTCGCTTCCAGGTAGATGCGCCTCCCTTCTTCCGGGGTGACGGCGCGGACGGCGGGCGAACAGCCGAGGAAGACGGCGGCTGACAACAGCAGACGGGAGTAGTAGGTCATAGTGGGGTAGGGGAGGTGAGGGAGTCTTCATTCAGGAAGACCCGACGGCGGCCAGCAGGTGGACGTCCAGCGCCAGGGCTTCATGAATGTTGAAATTCAAATCGTCGCGGAGCCTGTTAAGGGCTTCCATGCGCTTCAGCAATTCGTTCACGGGCATCTGCGCGGCCAGCGTGCGCACCTCCGGATGAATCGGCGTGACCTCCGGAGCGCCGGAGGCGATCAGGGCCGCCTGGCCGAACCAGCTGATGAGCAATTCCAGGGCCTGGTTGCGCTGTTCCAGGTACTCCGTCTCTATCTGGGCGGTGTTCGCGTCCTTGTTGCGGGACTCCCAGTCGGAAGTATCCGTGCCCTGGGCGGCTTCCTTCGCTTCATCCTTCAGGGCCTGGTTCAGGTTTTTGGTGATGGCGGCCTTGGCCTCCGTCATGACGTCCACGAACTTGCTGCGGAAGGCCAGCGCGGCCAGGTCATTGTCCAGATTGCGGCAGGTCTCCAGCCAGTGGGGCAGCAGGGCCTCCTGGATGGGGGTGAGCCTGAACTCCGCGGATTGCAGCAGGTTGACACGCACGCATCGGGAAATAATGGTCTGGAGAAGCTGGTCCGGCTGGGAGGTGGACAGAATGAGCAGGCACTGGCTGGGCGGCTCCTCTAGGGTTTTCAGGAAGGCGTTGGCGGCCTCGTCATTCATGCGCTCCGCATCCATGAACACGGCTATCTTCCATTTTCCCTCCGCCGCGCGCTGCTGGAGGAAAGGTTCCACCGCGCGGATGTCATCCCGCAGGATGCGGCGCGACTTGGACTTGGGGCGCACCAGGCGGCAATACTCGTCCCGCACGCCGTCCAGGTGGTCCGCCCGGATGCCGTTCATCAGCTCCAGCAATTGAAGGATCAGGCGGGAGGCTCCCTGGTGCTCGTCTCCCACAATGAGCAGGGCATGGGGAAGCCGGTTGCGGGAGAAGGCGGTGCGGAGCAGGTCGAACGCTTGGGATGCCGTGAATGCCATACGCTCCCTATGAAAACATTTCGTTGCGTCAGGGCAACAGAAAAGATTGGTATATGTCGGATATTTCATGTACTAAGGGGGCCGGTTATGGAACAAAACGACATCTCATCCCGGATTGTCTTTGCCGACCGCGGCAAGGTGAATGTGGAAAAAGGCGTGGAATTCGCCCCCAAATTTGACCAGAACGGCCTGATTCCGGCCCTCGCCATGGACCACGTTACCCATGAACCGCTGATGCTGGCCTACATGAACGCGGAATCCCTGCGCATGACCATGGAGCTGGGGGAAGCCGTTTACTACTCCCGTAGCCGCCAGGAAATCTGGCACAAGGGCGCGACCAGCGGCCACGTGCAGAAAGTGAAGCAAATCCTGATTGACTGTGACCAGGATGCCCTGATCGTGCTGGTGGACCAGTGCGGCGCCGGAGCCTGCCACACCGGGCACCACTCCTGCTTCTACCGTTCCGTGCCCTTCGGCGACGAGCTGAAGGCCCAGCCCCAGGGGGAACCCGTCACGCTGCGTGAAGCGGACGGCGGCGTCGTTTTTGATGCTGAAGCCGTATACGGCAAGGGACACTAACTCTTTTTTGCGCGTCAATCTGCGTTCACCGGGTTGACGTGCCCTCTTTTTCTGCTGTAAAGTCATGAATGTGAAAAAGCTGCTTGTCATGATGGCCGCCGTCTCCGGAACGCTGGTGCTGTGCCAGTGCTCTTCGGAAGCGCCCCCGCCCCCTGGAACCGTCCGCATGGTGGACCAGCAGGCGATTGCCCTGATGCAGGAAGCCAGGGCGAAGGAAGCGAAAAACGACCTGTCCGGCGCCATCAAGAAATACAAGCGCGTGGTGGAAAAGCACCCCCTTTCCAAGGAAGCGCCGCAGGCCCGGTTCAGAATGGCGGAACTCTATGAAGCCCGCAAGGAACCTGCGGATGCCTTTGACCAGTACCAGAAGCTCATTGACCGCCACCCGGACAGTCCGCTGTACAAGCAGGCCATGGAACGGCAGAAGGAAATGGCCTTCGGCGCGGCGAGCGGCGCGTTGACCAACCGCGTACTGTGGATGTTTGACGTCCGGATGGACCCCAAGAACGTTACGGAATGGCTGAACCACGTGCGTGACAACGCCCCGTACGCCCCTACCGCCCCGCAGGCAATGAACGTGCTGGGCAGCTACCTGGCCGCCCGCGGCCAGATGAAGGAGGCCATTGAGGCGTATCAGAACCTGGTGGACAACCATCCGCACTCTCCGCTGGCCCCGACGGCCCAGCTCCAGATAGCCACCCTGTACCGCCAGGCCGCCGCGGACGGCGACCGCAACCACGTCAATGTGGCCCGCGCCCAGGAAGCGTATGAAGACTACCTCCAGCGCTATCCCAACAGCGCCCGCGCCGGGGCCGCCCGCTCCGACTTGGCCGCCATGAAGCGTGAGCTGGTGGCCCAGCAGCTGGAAGTGGCGGAATACTACCTTACCAAGATGAAAGACACCGATGCGGCCATCTTCTGCTACCAGGAAGTGGCCTCCAAGGGCAGCGTCAATCCCGCCGCCGCCGCCAAGGCGAAGGCACGCCTGAAAAAACTGGGCGTCACCAGCAGATAACAGGAACTCTACGTCCGCATGAACCGTATCCGGAACGTCTTCAAACTTCTTCTGCCCGTTCTGTGCCTGCTGGCCGGTTCCTGCGGCTACCAGCTCGGCGGCACCAAGCCGCCCAAGCTGGAATTTGCGCAGACCGTCAAGGTGTGCCTCTTTGCCAACAACTCCCTGGAACCCCGCGCCGCCACGCTGGTGACCGGCGCGCTGGCGGATGAACTGCAGCGGGACGGCACCTACCGGCTCAGCACCGGTGCGGATGCGGATATCCGGGTGGAAGGAGAAGTGTACTCCATCACCTTCGACCAGTTGCGTTCCAGCCGGGAAGACACCTACAAGAGTACGGAGCTGGGCCTGCGCCTGGCCGTCAAGTACCGGGTGGTGGACGCCAGGACGCAGAAAGTCCTGTATGCCAGCTCTGCGGAGGAAGTGGGCCAATTCTTTGACCTGGGCAACATCCAGACGGCCCGGACCAACGCCCTCTCCTATGCGGCGCGGCTGGTAGCCACCTCCATTGCGGAAACCCTCACCAACGGCTAGACCTGTCCGGCTCCGGAAAATTTGTGCTTATGGCGGAAGTGGAATACAGCGTTTACTTCGTTCCGGTGCCGATCGGCAACCGGGCGGACGTCACCCTGCGGGCGCTGGACGTGCTGCGCAAGGTGGACGTCATTGCGTGTGAAGACACCCGCCATTCCGGGCTTCTGCTCTCCCACTATGAAATCCGCAAGCCCCTGATGAGCATGCACGACCACAACGAGCAATCCCGCGCCGGGGAAATTGCCGCCCGTGCCGCCGGCGGGGAAAGCTTTGCCGTGATCAGTGATGCGGGCATGCCGGGCGTGAGCGATCCGGGCTACCGCCTCATTCAGACGCTCAAGGAAAAGGAAGTAAGCTTCACCGTGCTTCCCGGACCGTCTGCCGTGGTGACGGCCCTGGTGGGGTCCGGACTGCCTACGGATGCCTTCTTCTTCGGCGGCTTTCTGCCCGTCAAATCCGGCAGGAAGGGCTCCATGCTCCAGGCGGCGGTGGAAGCTTCCCATACCAGTATCTTTTATGAATCACCCCACCGCATCGTCAAAACCGTGCAGGCGCTGGCGGCGCTGGACCCGGACGTTCCCGTCTGCGTAGCCAGGGAACTGACCAAAACCTTTGAAACCTACCACCGCGGCCCGGCTTCCCGGCTGGCGGCGGAATTTGCGGAACGTGCCCCCAAGGGGGAAATCGTGCTGCTGGTGGGCGGCGTAAATGCGCCGCGGGCCGTCAATTAATGAGCCAAGGGCATTAATAACGGACCGTCACCTTGACCGGGCGGTGGTCGGAAGCGGCAGGCTCTTCAATCACCCTGCGTTCCGCCACCTTGAACGCCTCCGCCTTTCTCCCCCTGTACATCCAGATGTAATCAATGCATTCCGCCGGTTGATCGGCAGGGAACGTTTTTTGGGAAAAATCGCTCAGCGGAATGAAATGCTTCTTCATCCGGGCTATCGGTTCCGAGCCTGGCGTCAAATTAAAATCTCCCGCAATGAAAAAGGGCTTCCTGCACTCCGCGGCCAGAGCGGCAATCATGTCGATGGAAGCGTTGCTATCCTCCCGCGTCAGGGACAAATGCGTGACGCAAAAACAGTAATCCTTGAACTCGGCCATCAGCAGCACGCGCGCCTCCTCCCGGCCGGGCAAAGGAATTCGCTTCACGCTCAAAGGCTTCTCCCTGGATAAAAGGCCGACTCCATAGGAACCGCCCGAATAATCAATGGCCTTGGCGTACGTCCCCGTCAACTTTGTCCTTACGGCCAATTCCTGCAAAGTGTCCCTGCCGCCGCTCCTTTTTGTCTTGCTGTCCAGTTCCTGAAGGGCCGCGACATCCGGTTTTGCCTCCGCAATCACCCGCGCCGTACGGTCATAATCCCGCTTGCCGTCCATGCCGGTACCGTTCTTTACGTTGTAACTCATGAACGTGGCTTCCCCGCCCCACAGGGAAAAAGGAGCCAGAAGAACCGCCGCGGCTGCGCATGGACTGAAAATGACCGGATTCATACCTGCAAAAATGAAATTTAGGGCCTGTTGTTCCGAACGGCCCGGATTACAGATAATACGCATGCCTTTCCCCCGTTTCTTGCAGAGCTTCTTTCCTTCCTCCGGGTGAGTAAATCCCGTGGATGGGCGAATCAACAACACATCTCCCGCTCCGGGAAATTTCCTCATCCGGTTTCCGGACACCCGCCTTTTATATCCTTCCTGCCCCATACTGCCGGAAAATGACGCAGGTCTTATCAACTTGACGCCTGGAAGTGTGTCATGATAGTATTCTATCATCATGCTGGAGGATAGGAGATCACGTTCCTCGCGCAAGACACCGGATTTGGTGACTGATGAGCTTATTATCATTCTTCATGAGGCGGGCATGCTGGAATTCAATGACATCTTCCAGCGTACCGTTATCGTGATGAAGCAAAAGCACATGTCCCTGGGCGGTGAGGAAATCCTGCGGCTGCGGATTTATGAAAAGCTCCAGGGCCTCGTGAGCGCCGGCGGCCTAGTGAAAAAAGGCCGCGAATACACAGCCCAGCCCAAGCTGATTACATTGAAATCGGAAAACCCGGTGCAGGGAATTGGCCGTTGAAATGTCTGGCTGGGAAAAGAACGGAGAGACGGATTGCTGAAAGGATAATGTCATGTGAATCAAAGGCGTCTTGGTACAGTTAGCGTGATTTGCTCAGTAGACGATAGACTTCCCCGGCGCCTTTCTTGTCAAAATAGTACCCGTCCAGAGTACTCTTGGTATGATTTGACGATTCCAGGGCATGGTCTGCTGCTGTTTTCCCCTTGTGGTCCCTGACGGAGGCGTCAGCTCCTTGGGCAAACAGGACTTTCACCGTAGCCGTTGGGTGTATTAACCTCAATTCCTTGCTGGACTAGAAAGGGAACAATGGCGGCTTGACCGTACTGGGTAGCTTGATGAAGGGCATTTGCTTTGCCATCTTGCCTGATGTCATGGATATTGGCTCCTTTCGCAAGGAGCATCTTGATGACATTGACGTTTCCTCCTTCGTCCGCCTTGACGATAGCTGAGCCGCTAGCAGAGCAAATAGCTGCACTGTGAATGTGGCATTCCGCGCCATGTTCCAGCAGGAAGCGAACCATGGTTTCATTTCCTCTTGAACAGGCCCAGGCCAGCGCTTCGCCCCTGTCCCTTTTAATATCAAACCCGTTCTCCAGTAAATAACGCATGACAGTCAGGTGGCTGCAATCGGTTTCCTGTTTTGAACGGCAGCCTGCTGATATATTGCATTGATGGCTGACAGCTGCCAGACAGCCGGAATGAAAGGGAACGCCCTGTTCTTTCAGAAAGCGGAGCATATTCAAATCCCCCTTCCGCGCGGCGATGTTTGTAGATCCTACTCTTTGATTGTCAGTATCCGGTATGTGTTTCAAAAGCAGCTCCACCATTGGGGTATGGCCGGATTTCGCCGCAGCATTCAGTATGGCGGAATGGCTCGGGTGGGTTTCGTAGTTGACGTTGATTTTCCCGTCTTTCAGGTCAAGGTTTATCCCATGCTTGATAAGCACTTCCATCATCAGGACATTGCCGGATTTTGCCACGGCAATGGCGGGAAACGTGTCCCTGCCTTCAATGGGCACTTTCTGATTGAGGTCTATCTGGTATTTGTTGATTAGTTTCTCCGCCTCCTGTGCCGATTTTTTGAACAGACGTTCCTGTTTTTGTCTGTTCTGTTTCTGCTTCGAGGCCGAGGGAGGAGAATTCTTGTGTTGTTTTTTTGATGATTTCGAAACTTTTTTATTGCTGGAAGAGGTTTCAATTTCTCCGCTCAGTAAAGATATGAATTTATCCATATAATTCTCGTTATTCCTGTCATCCCGGGCGAAAGACTGGGGAATGAACAGAAACAGGAAAAGGAGCAGGGCGGATAACGGCTTGCTGAAAAATGGGGGAAGCATAGGAGTGTAATGGGTTGGAGTAGCTCTGATGGAAGGGAACTATGTTGGGGTCCTCAAATTATTCTAAGTTGGAAATAATTTCAGGTACATTGAGGCTCTTCAAATTCTTCCGTCTCAGGGAGGAGTTCGATACACTCCTCATCCCCATGAATGGATACGTTCGTAGGGAAAATGATCTCCATGCTCTGTACGGGGACAACTTCATGGGAATGGTCGCTGGTCCAATAGCCTTCAACGGCGGCATGGTAGACGGATCCTTTGACGGCGGTAAAAGTGAGGAGGGACGGAGTCCCCTTGTTTTCTTTCGCATCGTAGGATTCATCTCCGGAAAGTTTTTCGTGACGAATTTTCTGAGGCCGGATCCCTGTGGCATGGGTGAAAATGAGTTGAGCCGTATTGCCCTGCGGCGTATACAGGACGATGCATAAATCCTTCGCATTGCAGAACATTTCCTTTTCTTCCGCTGTCTTGATCCTAATGGAAGCTCCATCCAGAGATTTGGGCGCCTTCACTTCTTCCTGTGAAAACGCGGAACAGGTGCATACAAGACCCATGGAAGCAGATAAAAATGCAATGGATAGTTTATTCATACGAATTTGGGCAACATCATTAATAGATCTTATATCTTTCTAAAGAGGGAATGTTATTGGAAAAATAACGGCAAAGTGATTGTAATACTGAGCAGCTTTTCTCTGAAAGTGACGGTATAATTAGATTCCTGGGCGTCATTTGTTTCCGGACTTGTCGTGTATCCGTATAAATATCCGAAAAAAGCTCCTTCATAAATTTTATCGGATAATTTCTTTGTAAATACCATGTATGGCTCGGGGTCAAACATAGTCATAACTTCTTCAAATGTATCTGAAGCGGAAAGGCAAAGGGAAACATCCGGTTTCCCAGGCTCTTCGTCCAAGTCCAAAACAATTCCGGCTTCTTTTTCATCCGGATATTTTAGGAAGTAGTATAATAATTCGCAGTTTTTCCCGATTTCGTAACTGAGGGTTCTCTTATCCGTCTGGATCTGAAGGATGGTGCCTTTTTTCAGGGTTTCCGGCCCTTTTATACTGCCCGTTACAGGGCGGTTATCGTCAGGAAAAATAAACTCAATTTTTTCGTCTTTCAGCATGGCCAGATTTTGTTGTTCCTCTTCGCCCCTGTAATTATAGTGGGAAAACAAAGATCCCGAGACTGTTCCGGAATAAACATTCCCTTTTCGCCCGGTGAAGGTAACCAAAGCCGGCTTTACTTTTTCTCCATAGACTTCTTCTATTGTTGTTGCTCCGGTAAGCGAGTCTGAAAGATGGATTCTGGGCATGAGCCGCTTATGGTAGCGTATAATCATCCGGGCTGTATTTTTCTGAGGCTCATACCGTTCGATAGTAATATTGGAGGGATAGTATAATTCCCCATCCAAGTTGATCGTTGCCCCGTTGATGGATGCCGGAATCTGAACATCTCCGGCAACTGACTGGCCCCAGCATACGGCGGTAATGAGGAAAAAAGAAAAGAGGGGCAGGATATTCATTCGTTTATTCATAAATTGACGGAAGGCAAAATATAGTTCAAATAAGATAGGATTTGGTTCATGTTCAAACAGGGCTGTAGAATAATATAATTTATTGAAATGCCTGATATGGCCAAGGTAAATGATTTGTGACCAGGAAAAAATCCGTTCTGTTCGTATTTGAGGCGACCCCATGCAAAACAGGCGAGCGCCGATAATAGCGGGAGCGCGTAAGGCCATCGCATATATTCAAAAAGGTAATAGGAATTTCTGAAAAGTAAAATGGACAGCCATGAGAGCAGGATGCCTGCAATGAGCGCAAGTTCAAACCGTACGGATTTATAATAAAACTTCGCCATAAAAATGAGAAGATAGAGGCTGAATATGGATATAATGGCATAAAAGGCTTCTCCCCTGTAAGGGGTATGAAGGAATCCCATGGCTCCACCAACGGACATGGCCGACAGTAATATGGCTGTTAGCGGATTATGGTGGATTCCGGAAATCTGTTTAAAAACAGGGCCGCACATGGCAGGGATGAGAAGGGCCGCCCCTGATATGATGTAGGCCATATTGACGGCAGCGGCATTTTTTACGGACGGGAATAGATCGCCCGTAAGCAGAAAGATAATGTAGGGATCAGAAATGCTATCCTTTGTGTCAATAGTTATTCCAAGGATAAACAAAACGATGATAATGAAAAAAGAAATCAGGGAAGAGACAGGATGTTTTTGGATGGGATAAATGATGTCGTAAAATGAATTTTTATAAGAAAAGCTTCTCTTCCATAAACCGTTGATCCATTCCCCCGCCTCTTTTTGCCCCTCCGGGGAGCACATGACTCCTTTGCCCTGCAACCCTTCTTCCGTATCATCCCACGTACCTTCGTAGATATTGCCGTCGCTCCATGTCATCGTTCCGCGGCCCTTTCTGAATGTTCCGCAAAAAGTCCCCTGGTCCGTTCGCTGGTGCTGCGCATGGTAAAAGGTGGCATTTCCGGAGAGGTTGTCGTTTTCCCATGTCCCCTGCACCCAGGAACCGTCATTGAACGAATAGGTTCCTTTCCCGTGTCGGCGGCCGTCCTTTAATGCTCCGGCATAGCTTTCTCCATGGGGACAGGTCTGAGTATTGCGGGAGTGACCGCTGTTTTCAGCGGGAAAGGGGTTCGGTGTTGTAGAAGTGCTCAACATAAAATGGAGGGATTATTCAGGTTTTTGGTTAAAGGCGATACATCCGGCCTTCAATGCCTGCCAAACGCATACCATCCAGACAAATGGACCAATGATGGCGGCTCCTATGGCCAGACCGACTCCAAGCCCTCCAATACGGAATCCCCATTTTTCCATGGAAGATTCCAGGTCTGTTCCCCGGATGGTTGCTCTGGTGCCATCGTTGAACGCAATACTTTTACCTTCGAGCGCATCCGCATATTTATCTTCCGCTTTCCATTCTGCACTGGTTTCTTGAACGATACTACCGAAAGTGTCCTCTTCCGGGAAGAATCCCATGGCTTTTCCAACCCCGAGGGCAATGCTGTTGAAAAGCCATAAAAGAACCATACTTGCGAAAAAACCTTCCGTCACATAGCCATAAATGGCCACTATCAAGCCTATCCCTATCAGAGGGACGATGACCAGGGGGGCGATATTTTCAACATTCGGCTTCAGTGTCTTCCTGTAAAAGGCTACAATGTATAAGATAAAGGCTATCAGGGAGGTGACCATGATGAAGGCGATAATTTCCTCCGCCTGCGTTATGGAGTCCCCTCCCGTCAAGGATTTCTGAATGATCTGGACGATATTGTGGAAGAACTCCGATAAATTTTCCGATTTTTTCATGAAATGGTTTTATTCAGTAGTCACTATGTAAAAGGAGAGTTGGCTGCAACTATTCAAGGAGGATGAAATCCAAATTAAAGATCGCAGCTCTGGATGATGGAGAGCAGATCTTCCAGAATGCGGCAGCGTGTTTCAGTCATTTCAATGATCATGATATTCATATTGGCTTTGAACCATCCGTCTTCCTTCTTGTTTTCCTTCCCTGCTTTAAGACAGAACCCGCAGGCATGCATGGTGGCGTCTCTGGCGGTAAGCCACGCTTGCTGGGAAGTCTTTAACGGTTCCGCCAGTTCCGGACGGAACGCGTAATATTGCAGCAAGCGTTGATAGACCCGGTGAAGCCTTTTTTCCCAATAGAACCAGAGTTCCACCCTGATTCTATTGGCTTGTTGTTCGTTATTTGGATTACTGGATTTTTTGAGCAATGCCGTTAGTTCCTGCTTGTCGGGAACTAGTCCGGGTATCTGTTTTTCCAGGGCTCCCTTTGAAATATTACCGGAAAAAATGACCAGCAACACACGAGTCGTCATTTTCATTGTTAGCGAGAAAGCATGCCTCATTTGTTGAAATATTGGAATTCGGATTCTTCGGCAAACGTCCGGAAAGCGCTCTTTTGCTGGAAGGGATAGTTGGTGGGAATCAGGCCTCCTTCGCTTGTAAGAGAACCAGCCTTTTGTACATGGCTGCAATGAGAGAGATTCCCATTACCGGGGCCAACAAAATGCTAATGATCATACCCAGGTCAGGACTGATCAGAGACATGAGACCGAGGAGAACCGCAAACGATATCAGGAGAGCTATTGAGGCCAGGAAAAAGGAAAACTTGTTCCCATAAGTGTATTTGTTGCTTAATGTCAGTGCCTCTGTGGGATTGACTCCCTTATCAATCAAAAGAATCGGCGCCAACATCCATGAGTATGCCAGGACGACGCCGGGGATAATAAAGAGACACGAACCAGTGACTATTCCGAAAATCATTAGAGAAGCCATGATAAAAAATTCTCCAAAGAATTGCCTGTAGCGTCTGGCAAAAATACATGTTGGAGAAATGATTTTCCCCTTGGCCAAATCCACCGGAAGGTTAGCTATGGCTATCGTGGTTCCTATATGGATGTATGGAATCCAGATGGTTAAAGCCCACAGGATAACGGCCAGGAAAACAGATAAAAAATTTTTGAAGGCAATGGCATACGTATCCAATAAGATAGGCAGAAATCCCTTTCCGACTTCTCCTTTGGCGAGAGCATGGAATTTTTGCTTCTGCTTGAAAGGCGCTAATGAATAGGGAGAGCCTTGCGGCGGGAGGATGTCACTCAAACGGCGCCATTGGGCATCCCCTTTCCGGATGACGTTGGCGGATTCATGGATGATGTGTTGCTTCAGCAGCTTGCGCAGTTCCTGTTTGCTGACGGGGCCTGTAGCCTGTCCGTCGGCTGAGGCATAATAATATGCCCTGCCTGATTCGTTCATGTTTTCAGCAACAGACGGAGCTGGCTGATCTGCCGCTTGAGGTGGGAGGATGTCACTCAAACGGCGCCATTGGGCATCCCCTTTCCGGATGACGTTGGCGGATTCATGGATGATGTGTTGTTCCAGCAGCTTGCGCAGTTCCTGTTTGCTGACGGGGCCTGTAGCCTGTCCGCCGGCTGAGGCATAATAGTATGTCTTATCTGATTCGTTCATAACAGTGTCGATGTATGTATCTGTTAGTTGAAAAAGTGATTGGCGTCTCTATGGGGCAGCGGGATGGCGATGCAGATGGGGTTGAATGCGGCATCAGGAAGCCATGAATCTTACCCTTGCAAGCACAGCTTTTCCGGTCAGGTAATTGATGCCGAATATTCCTGTGCAGACAGGTATAGATCCTGTAAGAACCAGGGCGAAGGCTGTCAGGAAATATGTTCTGTCCGGACATGGGGTACGGAAAGCAATAGCGTTAGGACTTTTTCCCGCCTTTCAGGATAGATAAAAGCAGTTCCGGCAAAAGAGCCGCGAAGATATAGCACAAATGAAGGGCTACGGGTGCTGCCAGCAGAGATATCCATCCAATCACTCCCCATACGGATAATTCCCCCGACATCAGCAGCCGCACAAGGAAACCTCCCCTGTCCCCGGAAAAGAGGACAAAACAACAGAAGCCGCACAATCCCAGCAACCATACGGGAATCAGCGTTTGCGCCGCTACCAGGGAGAAGCGGAGCTGATACATCATATATCCAATAAGGTCCGAAGGCCCGGAGGCTTCTTTATCCGTCACTTTCATGAAAAGCCGGTCGCAATTCAAATGCAGCCAGATCATGTACAACTGGGAAGCCAGAGCCAGAATCGCCAGGAAAATAAAGATCCCTTTCGCAAAGAAGAGGGAAATGAGCGTGCCAAGCAATAAAATACACAATATGATGACATTGAGCCTGGGCAGCAGCATGGAGGATAACACTGGCTTCCTGCTATAGAAATAGTTGACATTGGCTTTTGAAAACAACCCGGAAATGTATTGCAGGATGACTCCTAAAAGAAAGCCTCCGCCCAACGCCGCCATGAAGGTTCCTCCAGACATTCCACTGTCCGACTCCACCGCCTTTTGTGCGGTTTCCATGGCTCTGGGATTGAACGTGGAATAAGGGGTCATGTACATGGGTTGGGGCTCGGAAGCAATGGACGCCACGGCAAAAGCAAACAGGATGGATGTCAAGATCGTCATCACGCTTGTCAGATGAATGGTGAAATTGACCCACTTTTTAAAGTGAGGCACCAATTTTCTGAACCCGAACAAACTGTACAGACGATTATCTATAAACGTATTGAGGTCATTGAGAGTTTTCTCGGCTATATCCATCATCCGGGCAGCCCCGTCAACGGCAGAAACACGGTTCTCTTCATGCCGCTCCGTTGGCAAGGGAGGGAAGCAGGCAGGGACTGGGGGAGGAACAAACGCTTCGTCTCTCCCGGGCTGCTCGTGATCCTTCAGCATGTGCTTGATTTGGCGCCATTGGGTTTCCCCTTTCCGGATGACATTGACGGATTCATGGATGACACCTTGCGCCAGCAGCTTGCGCAGTTCCTGTTCGCTGACGGGGCCTGTAGCCTGTCCGTCGGGAGGGGCATAATAGTATGTTTTATCTGATGGGCTCATGTTTCCTGCGCCAGGCGGAGCTGGCTGAGCCGCCGCTTGAGGTGGGAAGACGTCACTCAAACGCCGCCATTGGGCGTCCCCTTTCCGGAGGATGTTGGCGGATTCCTTGATGGTGCCTTGTTCCAGCATCTTGCGCAGTTCCTGTTCGCTGACGGGGCCTGTGGCCTGTCCGCCGGGAGAGGCATAATAGTATGTCTTATCTGATTCGTTCATAACGGCGTGAATAGCGTGTATCTGTTGGTCGCAAAAGCTTGCGTGGGTTTATATGGGGCGGAAGGACGGCGGTGTGTGACAGTTGGTTTCGGCAGGCTTCCGTTTTTTCCAGGCTTTTTCCCCCAAGGGTGGAAAAATCATTCCTGACAACAGGGAAGAAGGAAAGAGAACTGTTTTCATGTCGGTTCTGCATCAACATTGTTTATTGGGGCAGAGTAATGGCAATGCCGGCAAGCTTGATTCCGATCTCCTGTCCTATGTTAGTCACCATATACCCCTTGAGCGCGCCCGTGTATGTATTGCCCTTTCTTCCAGTGAACGTAATGACGGCCAGTTGTTTCCTGTCATCATTCACCCACTTTTTAAAAGAACTGGCGCTGGTAATGATCCAAGTCCTGGCTTTTTGGGCATTAAATTGTTCGGAGTACTCGAAAGAAATCAGAGCAGTATTTCCTTGAGGTATATAGCTGCCTTCATCAATCCAGAACTCCCCTGGTTTAAACGTTTCTTCAAAAACTTTACCTTCGCCTTCTAGTTTGTATTCAATAGTAATGGTAGCTCCGGCGATGGATTTTGGGGCATGGATGATGTTGTCCGTCTCTTTTTTCTTTTTCGTTAATAGGACTCGCAGCTCCTGTTCCCTTGTTTCCAGTGAATGGAGTTGCTGTTCACTTTCCTGCAGGAAGCGTTGCAGGGCTTCCAGGTTTTTATCCTGTTTGATTATCTGCTGTTTAAGATATTTCTCTTGTTCCTCCAAAATAGGAATAGCGTGAGCGCCAGAGTCCTGGAGGGCGGGATGGTGTTTTTTGAGTGCTTCTTCCAGGGCGGATTTTTCTTTTTCCTGGGCGGCGATTTCCTGTTGGGCCTGTTGGCATAGTTCCTGATTATGCCGGCATGAGTTGAACAACCATCCAGGAAGACCCAGGGAAAGCGCCAGAACTAAGGGGATAATAAGGATTTTCATGGGAAGAAGGCATTTAATTATTTAATATTTAACGGAGCGAGACGATATCCTGCCGATTCGTCTGGAGGCATGTTTGAATTGAGTTCTTCCCTCCAATGGATGATTTGCCCGATAGAGTTGGTCTCCCACATCTCCTTGGCGTATCCCTGGATGCTGCGGCCTTTCTGATCGGCGTACTTGTAAATATAAATAATTTCCACGTGATTGTTCTGGTAAGCCACTTTGAGAAGGCGGTAACTGCGCCGCGGCCATTTCTTCCAGAATTCCCGGATGTTATTCATGACCATTTCATTGGGAACTTCTCGGTTGTTGGCGTACTGATAATTGCAATAGGGAGCAAAATGCTCGGAAAGCACGGCGGCAGTTCCATGCTTGCGTGCCTTTAGATAGGCTATGCTGGTCTGCCGCAAGAGAGCGTCAGTTTCCGGGCAAGGGGGATTGATCATGGGGGGGGTGACGGTGTTTGCGTTTACGCGTTCCCGGGTATCCGGCCTGATCTTGTCCTTGGTAATTTTAACCAATTCTTTTTCCAGAGTTTCCGTGCGCTTGTTGGCATCGGATAGTTCAGTAAGGGCAGAGTTGTATTTTTGGCGGGTTTGTTCCACCTCCTTTTCCTTTTTCCTCAATATTGCCAGAAGACGCGCATTTTCTTCTTCCTTCAGGAGCTTGCTTTGATTGTTCTTCCGGGCATCATTCTGTTTTTTCCGCAGCAGAGTTATTTTTTCAGACAAATCCGCAGCGTCCTTTTTCAGATGAACTGTTTGTTCCTCCGAGGCCTTTTTTTCTGTGTGCAAATAGTAGCTTAAGCCTCCGCCGGCTGCCAGGATGGCGGCTACTGCAGGAAGGAGCCAATTTAGTTGTTTCTTTTGTCCGGAGCTTGAGGTGTTTGGAGGCGTGGGCGGCAGTGGCGGCATTCCCGGCAACGGTGGTACAGGCGCGTCTGTGGGCGATGGAAGCGGAATCTCCGGCAAGGGCGGTACAGGCGTGTCCGCAGACGGTGGGGGAGGAATCTCCGGCAAGGGCGGTACAGGCGCGTCTGCGGGCGGCGGGGGAGGAATCTCCGGCAAGGGCGGTACAGGTGCGTCTGCGGGCGGTGGGGGAGGAATCTCCGGCAAGGGCGGTACAGGCGCGTCTGAGGGCGGTGGGGGAGGAATCTCCGGCAACGGCGGTACAGGCGCGTCTGCGGGCGGCGGGGGAGGAATCTCCGGCAAGGGCGGTACAGGTGCGTCTGTGGGTGGTGGGAGTGGAATCTCCGGCAAGGGCGGTACAGGCGCGTCTGTGGGTGGTGGGAGTGGAATCTCCGGCAGTGGCGGTTCCGGCGGCAATGGCGGCCAATCTGCTTGCGGCTCCGCCGCGTTGGCTGGTAAGGGCGGGAGAGGAGAATCCATCGGGTGCATAGATCAGGAAATGAAAGGGAATGGAGTGTTAAAATACCTTGCCGTCAGGTAGAAACATCACGGTTTGACTCCGTGGAGTACTATGGTTAGAATGTCTATCATATATCCTCGCCCGCAGGGCCTCCTTTAATCTCCAGATCTTTGCCGGGGAGGGTGGGATCGGCACTGATCGTTCTGCGTTTAACAGGCGTGCCGTTGATATGGGTCAGATTGAAGGAGAAGGCGCCGCCCCGGAGGTAGGAGCGGTAGTCGTTGGCTGCATGCCATTTGCCGCTGAGGCAGCGGCGGTTTTTGTAAATGCTCCCTTTGTACCTGACGGTGGTGCCGGTGGAGCTGTTCATGACGGCCATTTTCGCGCCGAGGTAGGAATCTCCCAGGGTGGTGAGGTAGAAAGTAATCCTCCGGTCGTCCACTCTGCCGCCAATGCTCCCGCAGGAGAATGGGTCAGTGGCAGAGGACGACGGAATGCTCAATTTGCCTGAAATGGTACCATCCCTGTATTCCTTCAGGATTAATGCGCGCGCCTGTCCGCCGCTCGTTCCGGTGACTGTCCCGCGGTAGGTGTATTCCCCCACGATGGGGGAGCAGGAGATCGTCGCCAGCGTCAGCAATGCCGCCGGGAAGGTGTGGATGCAGTCCGTTTTCATAGATCAGGGTTAAGGCCGAGGTGAAAAATCAGGGGAGGATATGGGGATTGTCCGCCAGGGCCTTCCTCAGCTTGTAAGAACCGTAATAGTCCTTCTGGAACAAGGCTTGCCGCAGGGGCTCCTTCCGGAACAGGATTTTGCCGTATTCTTTTTTGTTCCAAAGTTCCTTCTTTTCTTCTTCTTTCATGGTTTCCTGCAATTCTTCGGATTTTTTACGGAGTTCGGCGAGCCTTTCGGCGTTTTTTTCCGCGCTGGATTGATCCTTGATGCTTTCCATGAGTCCAATCATTTCTTCCTGCATGTCCAGGTATTGTTCCGTGTTTGTTTTCTGGCAGGAGACGGCGGTCAGGGTCAGGAGTACGGCGCAGATGGCGGAGATGTTTTTTTTCATCATGGCGAATTAATAGTTAATGGTCTAAAACCCAAAGAGCAGATACTAAAGATTAAAGACGAAAGAGGATGGATAATTAATAGGTAAAATTAATAATTGGTGTGGTGGTTATCTGCGTCTTAAAGCGTTGCGCAGTTTTTCTGATTCATAGTATTTTCCAACGTGAAGTTTATTGCCCAGATCTTCCAATTTTTCGCGGTTTTCCATGTATTTAGGATGATCCTTCAGTTTTTTTTCTTCATCTTTATTTTGATCTACTGTATCAAGCAGTTTGATGAATTGATCCGTGAGTTCAGCAACTTCATTAGCGTATTTATCTGCGCTGTCTCGGTCATTGATTTTTTGCATGGTCCCGACCAAATTGGTTTGTGCGTCCAATGCTTGATCTACATTGCTTTTCTGGCAGGAGACGGCGGTTAGGGGCAGGAGTACGGCGCAGATGGCGGAGATGGTTTTTTTCATCATGGTGTGTTAATAGTTAATAGTTAAAAGTTAATAGGCGATGGTCGGTGGGGATGCGCGCCGGGGGTGGGGTGTGTGCCCGGCGCGCATCTGGGTTTGTTTTTTGCAGTTTGGAGTTAGAAGCTGTAGGAGACGTTAAGGTTGACGCTTTGGTTGGTTTGTCCGCTGCGGACTTCAAGCGTATAATAGGCTCCCGCCTGCCAGTTTCTGCTGATTTGCCAGCCCAGGCCGGCGCGGGTCATCAGGGCGTTCCTGCCGGGAGCGTGGCCACGGCCGGTTACGGATTGCCCGGCTGTCCAGGTGCGGGTGTACGGGTTCCTGCGTGCGATGTCTCCTACATACGCCACGCTCAGTTCAGGCAGGAGGGCCTGGCCATTGCCCAGCCCACAGACGGACTTGAGGGTGATGCCCACGGGGATGCTCCATGACTGCAGGCCTCCATTCCCGAAGGAGCGGCTGCCGCCGTCAAAGGTTTCTTCAATGGGGCCCTGGGTTCCGTACATGTAGGTGATTCCGGTGAAGGGAGACACGGTGAAGGCGTCTCCGGCCTTGATGTCCCAGTCGGCCAGCAGGCCGAAGGCGTAAACATTGTCATCCCAGCGGGCCCGTCCGGGCGTCTGCTGGGAGCCGCCCACATGCGTTCTGGCGGTATGATCAACGCTGCCGTAGGAGAAATAGCCGGAGAGGTTCAACTCATGCCCCCGGGCAAGTTCCTTGCGGAGATTGCCGTACAGGGCGAACATGAAGGACCTCTGTTTGTCGGAGAGCAGGGAGTCGGAACTCTTGTGGGTCCCGAACATCTGGCCGAATGCGGCTCCTGCCACGGCGTCCTTTCCGAGAGCTACATCCGTGCCGACGGCATAGCCACCGCCTTGATAGGAAAATCCGCTCAGGGAGTCCATGGAGGACATGGAAGTGAAGTACCCCAGGCCGGCTCCCCACAGGCGGGAGGATCTGTTTCCGGCCATTTTCCCCTGTTCGTTTGCCGTACGGGCAAAGGAAGCGACGGAGGAGGCGCTGCTCCAGAGGGTATCTGCCAGCAATGCGGCATCGCGGCCCGCCAGGCCGGTGGCGGCGGCAACGTTCAGCTTGCCGGAGAAAGTGAGAAGCCCGGTTTCCGGATTCCAGTCCAGGACTCCGCCGTCTTCCAGCAGGCCGGTTTCTCCGGTGAGATGGAGTTGTTGTTCCAGGGCGGCGTTTCCGGTGATTTCAGCCGCTTGGAGCAGGTTCAGCGTGAAGGACTCGGAACCTGCGGCAATCAGTCCGGAGCCGACGTGTACCTCAATGGACGGCGTTCCAGCGATAGACAGGGTTCCCACGGTTGCGTGGGAATAGGTGTCTGCCGCATTCATCCCGGCGCTGAAGGGGGTTGTTCCGTTGACGGAAAATGCCATTCCGGAGCCTTCCTCAAATGTCAGGCCATTGAAGCTGGCCGCCCCCTGAATCTTCAAACGCCCCCCCTGCCGGACGGTGACGGACTCAAAGGAGCCGCCGCCGGAAAGGATGCCGCCATTCTGCACCAGAACCATGCCGGTAGTCTGGCCGCTGTTGCTCATCCTGCCCTGGAGGGTAACGTTGCCTTCCAGAGATCCGCTGTTGTTCAACAGCGCGTCTTTCGCCACGGTGATTTGTTCAGCCGTCAAATCCCCCGTGTTGGCCAGAGCTGACTGGCTGTTCAGGTTGATGTTCGCAACATTCAATGTCTTGTTGTTGGTCACGGAGCCGTCGGAGTTCACGGTAAGGGAACTGCCCTGAATGGTGCCGTTATTGATGAGGGAGGCATTGGTTTCTCCGCTGTTGCGGGAGGAACCGACGGTAATGACTGTGTTTTCGTGACCCAGAGAGGCTGTTTCTTTGATGTCGGCCAGGCCGCTGCGGACATTCAGGGCGGCGATGTTGTACCTTTCCCCGCTCAGGTCAACGGCGCTGCTGTTCAGGGAGCCGTTACTGCTGCCGATGGCGACGCCGCCGGCGCTGTTGCCGCCGGTTCCGTCAATGTCGTAGCCAATCCCTTTCTTGCCCGTCAGATTGCCCGTCAGGATCAGGCTCTGGTCTTCATTCATGACCAGCAGGCCGTCTGTTCCTTCTATAATGGTCTGGTTAGTGAGCGGCGTGTTCTGGGGAATGCCGGTTGCGTCCAGCGTACCGCCCAGCAGGTGGACGCGTTTGCTCAGATCAGTAATGGATTTTTCTTCTCCGGTACGTACATAAATATCGTCTTCACCGGGCGTGGGCGTTGACCCTTCTTCCAGTTTAAGGATGACGCCCCATTTCCCGCCAGACAGGATCGTGGTTGTCAGTTCCGCATTTTCCAACGGGTTGAAGGTATTTATCCAGGTTTGCGTGCCGGCATCATAAGTTTCCGTCCAGCTCTGGAGCGTCCAGTCGGAGATATTGCCGGTAAAGTTGCTTCCTGCAGTTTCTCCGCTGAGCCGGAAAAGTGTCAGGCTGCCCTCCCAGTTTTCATATTCGCTGTTCAGGTTAATGATGGTGGAACCGGAAACGGAAAGTGTTCCTGTGACGTCGATTCCGTTGGCGCCATAATTGAAAGAGGCGTCATCAAGGTTTTCCGGGGAGAGCCAGATGGTGCTGTCCGTCAGACTTAAATTCGCATCAACGGTTAATGCGTAACCATCATTCTGGGGACGGAGCCGCAGATCCGCTCCTGTCATGGTGACGGATTGCGCCTCCAGGGTTGACCCCGTTCCACGGTAGTGATCCAGATAGGAGCCTTGTTCAAATACGATTTCCTGAGCAGTTAATTTATTATCGGATCCTGTAAACTCAACGGCTGAACCTTCCCGAACAGTAAACTTGCCTCCTGCCGTGAGGGAGGAGCCGCTCTGAAATTCGATCCTTCCTCCGTCTTTCAGGACAGTGTTTCCGACAATATCCAACGTTCCTTCCTGGGAAAGGCAAGCATATCCGGATGACGTAAAGTTCCTTCCCGCCGTCATGGTTGCCTGGGTAATTCGCAAGTCGGCTCCGGATTCAAACGTGGCATCACGGTCAATATTCAGGGTGCCGTTATTGAAAAGCTCTGTGAGAGAATCGGTTTTGGCAATATAATTGCCTCCGCTGAAATCCCCATTCAAAATATTCAGAATGGCACCGGCACTGATGCTCAGGGATCCTCCATGGAGAGTGAGGTTGCCGCCGATTTTCATGGAAGATGTCAGGGATTCTTTCAGGCAATTCTGAAAATTTTCCCCGATAGAATCCAATCCCAGATTTTCGAAAATATTCTTCAGCTCCTCCTCTGCATGAAGGCCGGAAAACACAATAGCTCCGCTTCCTGTTACAGTATTGCCGTCACTATCTTCATAGCGGTTCAGATAGGAATCAACCTCTGATGTCTCCCTGACGGGGTCGTAGAAGGTGATTGTTCCGCCATCTGGCCGGGTGGAAAGTTCAATTGAAAGGCTCCCATTTTTTGGGCGTCCAATACTATTGAGTACGCCGCCGGTAAGAATTCCTTCTCCATCATATTGTTTCACATAATTTCCTCGGAATTCAACGGTTTCATTGTTTACAATGGAAATGGTTCCGCCGTTGCCGGAGATAGCTCCGCCTGCAGTTCCGGAGCTGTTTCCCGTGAAAGAGACCGTTTTATTTCCCGTGATAGAGAGGAAACTGGCAGATATGGCTCCCCCCAATCCTTTTGCTGTGTTGTTCTCAAAAAGGACAGTTCCGTTTTCCTTGAAGATAAGTGTGCTTCCATCGTTGCCTGCTTCTGCGATAGCTCCACCATCGTTTCCCGAGGAGTTTACGATGAAAGACAATTGTGTGTTTTTCTGGAATACAGGATTGTCGACAATTGCGCCATTTCCAGTAAGATAAATAGCGCCGCCGCTACCTGCTGCTGTATTATTTTCAAATAGGACAGATGCATTGCCGGCAAGATCGAAATGGAATGCCTTGGAGCCACTTTCACGACGAATATAGAGGGCCCCCCCTCCGATATCGTCACTACCTTTACTGTGGTTACCATTAAATTTCACTTCCCCTTTGGTGTTGGCAATGTTTAGGGAAGAGGCGTAGATAGCTCCCGCGAATTGGGAACTGTTGCCGGTAAAATGAACCTGGTTGTTTCCGTCGAAATTGATGGTTCCAGTGGTATAGATGGCTCCTCCGTATATATCGGCCGAGTTATTCAGGAAAATGACGTTGTTATTGTCTTTAAATGTAAAATCATTTCCTGTTCTTCCGTAAATAGCGCCTCCGGAATGACCAGCGTGATTGGATTCAAAGAGGATATCTCCGAGATTGTTTTTAAACGTCAGCTTCAGAGATCCGCCCTCTATTGCTCCCCCAGTGCTTGTTGCAGTGTTGTTGATAAATCTGATGGGGCCTTCGTTATTCAGGAATTCCGCTTGTCCTTTGGAACCATCGGACCAGGAAGTAGCTATAGAAATGGCTCCACCACTTCCATTGATGTTGTTATTGAGAAATTCTATGGCTTTGTTATTCTGAAAAGATAAAAATAATGTAGGAGGATCGTATGAGTAATTGAAATCATATACAAAGCGATGTCTTCCATCGTTGAAAGACAGCGTTTCTTCATAGTTTTGGAAAAGGTCGGTTCCCATGGACACGGATGTGCCAGCGACCGGAAGGAGCAGGGAGAGCAGTATTCTGCGGAGAGTGTAAGGCAGGTGAATTTTCATAACCGGAAAAATAAAGGATTGCAGGAAGTAAAAAGGAAAAGCAGATAGGAAGAGTGCCGTGCGCCTTTTGACGCACGGCTGTATGAAGACACCGCAAGAGGATTAGTTGCCTTTGACGGTGGTGGTGTACTTGCTGACTACGCCAAGGATGTTTTCACGCTTGACGTCCACGCTGGAGACCGTGCTGATGCCTCCCTGGGCCTTGGCGGCGGAGATGGAGGAATCGCCCACGGCAACCAGGCCGAGGTATGAAGTAGCCGTAGCTACCCCGGTGCGGGATCCGGAGGAATTAGTAGCGGCGATGGGGTCTGATACGTTGGCATATACCAGTCCCGTGGGGTGGTTTGTGAGGCCGCCGCAGCTGCAAAGCAGGGCGGAGGATGAGAGCAGGATGAGGAGGTTTTTCATTATTGGATTTCAATTAATTGGTTTGACAGGCCTTCTCCTTATGGGAGGTTTCATGCGGCGTCATGCAACCGCGGATGCCCAAAAGGGAAGGCCTGTGTTGACGGATAGCGAATTCAGAATCCGTATAGAAATTCCTGCGTCCTCTTTGTCATTAAACGGTTTGGAAAAGAATTACTGGGATGGCGGTGCGGTGAAGGGTAATAGGATGGAATCACTGAACCTTTTGATTAATAAAGTACTATTTTTACTTGACTGCGGATTCTGAACCCGCGGCAAAATAGATGGAATGAAAGAGGAAATATCAGAAATGGACCATGCGGCTCTGGCCATTTTAAGAAAAACAGGGCTGGATGTGGTAGAAGCCGCCCAGCTGGCGCATGAATTGCTACAGGCCAGCAGGGGGCGCGGCGGTCGCCGGAAGAGAGCGAGGGAATGCATCCGTCTGGGAGAGGAGGCTTTAATTGCCAGAAGAAAAACCGTGGCGTTCAGGAGAGCCGTGGATGAGGCCATGGAGGCCCGGCATGACCGGAGGAAAAGAACCAGGGATGATTTCCGTTATATCAGCCGGCGTCTGCTAAGGTGCTGTCCGGAAATGGCCCGGAGGCCTGTACGCTTCATCACGCCCCAGGAATGCCGTGCCTGGCTGGAAAAATCATTTGGAACCCTCAGGCAGAGGCATAAGGCCCGGTTGGTGCTTAGCGGTGTTTTCGGAACAGCTGTGAAACGCGGCTGGTGCCGGGAAAACCCGGTGGCGTATGTAGACCTTCCAAGGCTGCAGGAGAACCCCATTCCCGTGCTGTCCCTGGAAGAAATGCACCGGTTGCTGACGGCGGCGGCGGAGTATGCCAACGGGGCGTGCCTGGCCGCGATTGGGCTTATGCTGTATGCCGGTATTCGTCCGGAGGAGGTGAGGCGCCTGGATTGGGCGCAGATTAATTTACGGGAGGGCATGGTTTCCTTGAAGGCGAGGCACAGCAAAACGGGAGGAGCTCGCATCGTGACGATCCGGCCGGTTTTGAGAAACCTGCTGGAACGAGCTGCAGCCATGGGATTCGGGACAGGAAGCGTGTGCCCGCATAACTGGCCGGCAAAGTGGAGGGCGTTGAGGCGTCTGGCCGGGTGGGACGGGAAGGAGAAGAAATGGACTGCGGATATTTTAAGGCATACGTTCGCCAGTTATTTTGCCAGGCATTTCAAGAATCTGCATGTATTGCAGATGGAAATGGGGCATGCTTCTTCTGATTTGTTAAGGACCAGGTATTTGAATATGGAAGGCATTACGGAAATGACGGCCGCCGTCTTCTGGGGGAACTGCCACGTGGGTTTTTCCTCCATAAAAAATGGCCGCCCCTGAATGGAGGCGGCCATACATTGACGGAATGATGCCGTCCGGCAGTTTAGAAATTGGTGCGGAAGGCAATGTTGTAGCTCCAGCCGGTGAAGCCTTTCTGCTTGCTGGCGTCCGTGCCGTTGGAATGGGCGTATTCAACGCCCGCCATGATCTTGGCCATGTTCGGGTTGCATTCGAAAATGTAGTAGTTGACGCCCAGGTACAGGGCCTGCATGCAGTCGGAAGTGCCGGAATAGGTGGAGTTCTGCGTATAGCGCTTTTCCCATTTCACGGCGTTGCTGCCCGCTGCCATCTGGTAGCGGACCACGCCTTCCCAGTTGGGGGTGAATTTGTAGGACGGCATGATGGTCACGCCGAAGACGTTTTCAGCCCCTGCCTTCATGCCAATGACGTTGAAGCCGGCCATCACTTCCGTCATCAGGGAGAAATCGCCCTGGGAGCCTTCCCAGGTCAGCGCCACCACGTCCTTGGCGCCGGTGCCCTGGTATTTGGATTTGAAGCCGTAGCCGGTGAGCTTTTCATACGCCTTGTTTTGTGCGTCGTCGCCCCAGTTGGTGAAGTTATGGGCGTAATCCAGCCACAGGCGGCTTTTTTTCAGGAAAACGTCGTTGGACGTATCATAGCTGAGCGTGCCGGTGACGAAGCAGTTGTCCCGGGAGTTGAAGGCGGGTTCAATGCGGTTGTTGAACGTGCCGGTTCCGGTTCCTCCGTTGCCGTTCATCCAGATGCCCGCGGCCCAGCCGAGCTTGTCATTCTTGTCGGAATTGTTCACCTGGAACCCGTAGTTGGTTTCCGAGCGGAGTTGGTTGACCAGCATGGAGCGTTCAATGGTCAGGATGGCGGAGGAGGATGTGCGGTATTCCCCGGTGATGCGCGGCTTCATTTTGCCGATGGCGTAGGTGACGGGGCCCCCCTTGTATTCCAGATTCAGTTCATACAGGGAGTAGGTCAGGTCGGAGGTGTCCCAGGTGTTGGTTTTCGCGTTGTAGCTTTCCAGACCGTCCATGCCGCCGATGTTCCAGACGTTGTTGAGCTTGAAGTTTTTCAGGAACTTCATGTTGAAGCCGGCGCGGAAGCGGCGCCATTCGTCGTTGAAGCGGCGGCCGTTGCCTTCCTTTTCACCCATCACGCGCCCTTCGCCGTTCGGGTCAATCCAGTCCAGTCCGTACTGCATGCGCAGGGAAACGTTGAATTCCTGGATGTAGGGATTCTTGTGATCCCGTTCCGCATTGAACCACTTGAAACGTTCGCCGAGCCATTTGCAGGTGGAAAAGCTGTCGCGGGCCAGCAGAACGTCTCCGGTGGATGCCGTGGAAGGCGTGGCGGCGGCAAAGGCGGCGGCTCCGAGAGTCATGATGCCGATGACGGGGAGAGTATAGGTTTTCATTTGTTTTCTATGGTTGGTGTGTGTCTGTGAGAAGGTCTTCCGGGGAAGGTTCTTCCTCACGGAGACGGCTTCTGTCTATCAAACCAGCCACAGGGCTGTCCAAGGCTTAAGGGTGACAAAATAGCCACCCGTCTCATTGAAGGTTACACGGTAATGCGGAGCCATGCTTTGGCGGCCAGGGCGTCCGCGGCGGCGGCCACTTCCGCCTTCCGCTTGCTGGCTCCATGGCCGGAACCGATGGCGTGTCCATGCCAGAAAACGCGGGAGTGAAAACGGTTTTCGGCGTCCCTCTGCCCTTTTTCTTCCGTTTCATAGGAAGGAGTTTCGGGCAGGATGTCCTGAAGAATGGCCTGGAGTTCCCCCTTGGGGTTGATTTCCTTGGGGTGGCTGGCCGCGGAGTCCAGCGCTTCATGAAGAACGCGCAGGGCCACGGCCTTGGCCGTTTCATAGTCGGAGTCCAGCGACATGGCCCCGAAGACGGATTCAAACGTGTTGGCGATGATGGAGTTTTTTCCCCGTCCTCCGGCCCGTTCCTCCCCTTTTCCCAGGGCAATGTATTTGTCCAGCCCCAGGATGAAGCCGTATTTGCCCAGATTGGCGCGGCTGACGGTGCGGGCGCGCAGTTGGGTCAGCTCCCCTTCCGGAGACTGGGGCATGTGGCGGTAAAGGTACTGTGTGACGGCAAGCTGTAAAATGGCGTCGCCCAGGAATTCCAGCCGTTCATATGTCCGGCGCGTTTCCGGCTTGCTGTCCGTGCTGGGGTGGGTGAGGGCCTGCACGAGCAGGTCCGGGTTTTTGAAACGGTAACCCAGCTTGTCTTCCAGCGCGGTATAGTTCATCCCGGAAATGCTAGGGCCGCCAATTCGGAAATGCAACTCCAAAGGAAGGGTGTTTCCGGCAGGGCGGGGCACGCCTTTTCCGCGTCATCCCAGCCGCTCCGCGGCTTTGACATATGGCTGGAGAGGTGTAGGATGGTACGCGAACGAACGTTAGAGACCGCGATGAAAAAGATTGATCCAAAGGAGATTCGGGATAACGCCATGCAGTTGATCGGGCACGACTGGATGCTGGTGACGGCTGGAACGCCGGAGCATTTCAATATGATGACGGCCAGCTGGGGCGGCCTGGGCTTCATGTGGAAGAAGCCCGTGGCATTCGTGGTTATCCGTCCCCAGCGCCATACCTTCGGCTTCATTGAGGCCGGGGAGGAGTTCACGCTTTCCTTCTTCAGCCATGAGTACCACAAGGCGCTGACTGTTTGCGGCACCACGAGCGGACGGGATACGGACAAGGTGGCCGCCTCCGGACTGACGCCGTATGCGACGGAGAACGGCAACGTGAGTTTTACGGAAGCGCGCCTGGTGCTGGAATGCCGCAAGCTGTATGCGGAGGCTCTCAATCCGGAAGCCTTTCTGGACAAAACCATTGTACCGGAGTGGTACGCCGCGCGGGATTTCCACAAGATGTACATCGTGGAGATTCTGAACGTTTGGGTGAAGGAATAACGTGCCGGAAATGCCGCCGGGATGAATTCTTGTTTATCGTAATTCCCCGCGGTTTGTTTAGAGCGGTTTAAGCGTGGAATCCTCCAGCCGGAAGGATGGCAGGGGGCACGGGGTATCGTGCAGCCAGTCCAGATGGGTGGTGGTGATGAGGCTTTGCGCGTCCGCCGGGAGCGATTGCAGAAAGGCCACCCGGCGCGTGGGGTCCAGCTCCCCGAAGACGTCGTCAATCAGGTGGATGGGCGTATGCCCCGTTTCTTCCGTGAGCAGGGAGGATTGGGCCAGCTTCATGGAGATGGCGATGGTGCGCTGCTGCCCTTCAGAGGCGAACTGTGCGGCGCTCCTGCCGTTCAGCGTGATGTCCAGGTCGTCCCGGTGGGGGCCGTTCTGGGTTTGCCCGTACCGGATGTCCCGGTCCACGGCGGCGCACAGCCGTTCATACAGGTCCCCTTCCTCCGAGGCGCGGTAGGCCACGGCCACCTGTTCCTCCCGTCCGCCGATGCTGCGGTAGGCGAGGGTGATGTGGGGGGCCAGCAGCGTCAGCAGGCTGGCGCGCAGGCTTTTCAGTTCCGTGCCGTGCAGGGCCAGCTGGCGCGTGTAGGCGTCCAGCTGCAGCTTGTCCCTGTGCCTGTGCTTGAGCAGGTAGTTGCGCGTTTTCAGCGCCCTCCGGTAGCTGAACAGGGCCAGCCTGTAGCCGGGGTGCCACTGGCTGCCCAGAAAGTCCATGTATTTCCGGCGGGCGTCCGCTCCGGCCTGCACCAGGGAAAGATCGTCATTCCCCATCCATACCACAGGGTAGCTGTCCGCCAGATAGCTGCGCTGGTCCTTGCGCGGCTCTCCGTTGACGCGGAGGTCCGGAGCGTCCGGGGTCCACAGGATGCGCCGGGCCTGCCCCGGCAGCTCTCCGCGGATGCCGAAGGACTGCTTTCCGTGAGCGGCCAGCGGGCCGGGCCGGGCGGTGCGGGGGGATTGCAGGCGCAGCAGGAAGCAGACGGCTTCCAGCAGGCTGGTTTTTCCCTGGGCGTTGTTTCCCAGGATGATGGCCCCCTGCTGCGGAATCTGCCAGGAGAAGCTTCCGTAGCAGCGGAAGTCCATTAATTTCAGCCTGGAGATCATGGGGCAGGGGAAGGAGGGATTATTCCGCAGGGAGGGCGCGGATGGCGTCCATGATCCTGTCCGTCAAATGCTGGTACGCCTCTTTTCCCCTGGCGTTAAGTTCCGCCGGAGTAAAGGGGATTGGGTCCCCCACCGTGACCGTGACGGGGTGGAGTTTGGGGAAGCGGGCGCCGATGGGGAAGGCTTCATACGCTCCGCTGATGCGCAGGGGCTGCACGGGAACCTTCGTCTTGCTCAGAATGAGGCCGATGCCCCCCATGCCGTCGTGGATTTCACCGTCCGGAGTGCGGGAACCTTCCGGGAAGACGAGCACGCGCTTGCCGGATTTCAGCAGGCGGATGACGTGCTTGAGGCTGGCGGCGTCCGGGTTTTCCTGGTCGATCGGGATGGCCAGGCAGAGCGGAAGAGCCCATTTGAAGATGCCCTGGAACAGGGTCTTGCGGGCAAAGAAATAGATGCCGTCCTCATAGGAGATGCCCAGCATGGGCGGGTCCAGAAAGCTCTGGTGGTTGCTGACGATGAGCACGGGGCCGTCTTCAATGAGCTTTTCCCGGTTGACGACTTTCCAGGAAAAGAAGGCTTTGGAAATGCTTTTAAAGAGCGTGTAGAAAACCCAGTAGAAGGAGTTCATCTGGCGGAGAGTTTTTGTTGAATGTTGTCGGTAATGAAACGGACGACCTGGTCGATCGTCATGTCTGACGTATCCACCAGCAGGGCGTCCGGAGCCTGGGCCAGCGGGGCGGTGGCGCGGGAGGAGTCCTTGCGGTCCCGTTCCGCAATGGAGTCCGTCAGGCCTTCCGCGGCGCGGCGGGAGGCCCTCACTTCCTCGGAGGCGGTGACGAAGTACTTGAACGGCGTGTCCGGAAATACCACGGTGCCTATGTCCCTGCCTTCCATCACCACGGGTTCCCGGCGGTTGTATTCCCGCTGCCGTTCCACCAGCAGGGAGCGCACTTCCGGAATGGCCGCGATGGTGGAGACGTGGTCGTTAACCTGCGGGCGCGTGAGTTCTTCACCCAGCACGCGTTCCCCGCACAGGACCACGGAGCGGCTGCCGTCCTTTCCGAAGGAGAGGGGAACGGAGGACAGCGCTTCCAGCACGGCGGCCGTGTCCGCAGGGTCGATGCCCTGTTCCAGCATGTACCAGGTGACGGCCCGGTACATGGCCCCGGTGTTGATGAACGTGTAGCCGAGGCGGTCCGCGATGAGCTTGGCGACGGTGGATTTTCCGGATGCGGCGGGACCGTCAATGGCGATGGCTGGATGCATGAGTGTCTTCTATGTTGGAAATGGGGGCTAAAGCCGCTTGGATTGTAGCTTTGCGCCCCGTGGAAATCAAGACTGCGTTCCGGCGGCCCGTGCAAAAAGAGTTTCACTTTTTCCTGTAAATCCGTTATACAGCGGGGCATGGCCCAACTCAAACACCCGAAGATGGTGGACATCAGAGACATTTTGGACGAGAATACGCGCCTTCCCGCCCTGGTGGCCGCGTCCGCCGAAAAGTTGCTGGGCCTGGAACGCTTGAACAAGGCGTACGACAAGATCGTGCGCGACAAGGAATCCGGTTCTCCGGAGAATTTCTTCCAGCTTGCTTCCAGACATTTGAACCTGAAGCTGCAACTGCGCCCGGGGGATCTGGAAAATATCCCCAAGAAGGGGCCGGTGGTCGTGGTCGCCAACCATCCGCACGGCCTGTCGGACGGCATCATGTTCGGAGAGCTGCTCACCCGCGTGAGGGAGGACGTCCGCATTCTGGCGAACGAACAGCTTTCCCTGTGCCAGGAGTTGGAACCCTGGCTGATCAAGGTGGACGTGTACGAGGATGAGAACGCCAAGCGCAAGAATCTCTCCGGCATGCGCAAGATGATCTCCTGGCTGCGGAAGGGCGGCGTTCTGGGCATTTTCCCCGCCGGCACAGCCTCCAGCTTTTCCCTGGCCCACAAGAGGGTGACGGACGATCCCTGGAACGCGAACATCGCCGCCATCATCCGCATGACGAAGGCGACGGTGGTTCCCGTGCATTTTCCGGGGCGCAACAGCCTGCTGTTCCAGGGCGTTTCCCTCATCAACCGCAAGGCGCGCGTGGCCTTCCTTCCCCGTGAAGTGGGGCGTGACGGGCGCCGTACGCACCGCATCGTGGTGGGCAAGCCCATTCCGTTCAGCCAGCTTGGGCAGTATGATTCCGATGAAGCCCTGGTTTCCCATCTGCGCTTGCGCACCTACCTGCTGGGCAAGAGTTATGAAAAGAGCCGCCGTCCCCATGTGCACAGGAAGGACCGGAAGGCGAAGATGGCCGCACTGATTCCGCCCGTTTCCGTGCAGGACATGCAGGCGGAGATTGATGCGCTGCCCGCGGAATGCCTGCATGCCCGCCAGGAGAACGGAGACTGGGACGTGTACGTGGCGGACGCCCTGCAAATCCCCAATATCCTGATTGAAATAGGGCGCTTGAGGGAATACACCTTCCGCCAGGTGGGGGAGGGCTCCGGCAAGGCGTGCGACCTGGACACGTACGACAACCATTACAAGCACCTGTTCCTGTGGGACAGGACCCACCGGAAGATTGCAGGGGCCTACCGCATGGGGGAGACGGACAAGATCATCGCCCGCTACGGCGTGAAAGGGCTGTATAACGGGGAATATTTCTCCTTTACCCCCGCCGCCCTGAAGGTGCTGGACCGCTCCCTGGAAATGGGACGCGCCTTCATCGTGCCGGAATACCAGAAAAGGCCGCTGGCCCTCGGCTTCATCTGGGAAGGCATCGGCCAGTTCATGGCCCGCAACCACCATTACCGCTACCTGTTCGGCACGGTGAGCATCTCCCGTGATTACACCAACCTTTCCCGCGCCCTCATCGTCTCCTACCTGAAGGCGCATGAAATGGACTCCGTGCTGGTGCATGAGGTGAAAGCCTACAATCCGCCCCGCAAGGCAGACCTGAAGAGGTCGGAATCCTGCATCCTGCCCATTGGCCTGACGGACGCCCAGGGGCTCTCCCAGCTCGTGGCGGACATTGAGGAGGACGGCAAGGGAATTCCCGTGCTGCTGCGCCAGTACCTGAAGCTGAACGGAAAAATCCTGTCTTTCAGCGTGGACAAGCATTTCGGCGATGTGCTGGACTGCCTGATCCTGGTGGACATTTTCAAGTCTCCAGAACGTTCCATCAAGCGCTACATGGGGAAGGACACGTACGAACAGCTGCTGCCCTACATGCAGCGGGAGAGGGAAGAGGAGAAGGCGGCGGAATAGTTCCGCAGGCGTTTTTTGCCGGGTTCCGGTCCGGTTTTTCCCTTATCCGGCTAGTTGAAATGCCTGTAGCCTGACGGAAGGGCGGAGGAGGGTTCCGTCGTCATTTCTCCGATAACGGTGAAGGGCGTTTCCGGGAAATGCTCCGCGGCCAGCCGGGCAACCCGCTCCCGGTCGCCGGGACGGAACGTGACCAGCAGCTCGTAATCCTCCCCGTCTCCTGCGGCCTGCGCCGCGGTGAAGCCCGGGCGCACGGGAAGGAGTTCTTCATGAATGCGGAATCCCAGTCCGGAGGCCGCGGCCAGCCGTGGAAGGTCGGTCCCCAGACCGTCGGAAAGGTCCATCATGGCGGTGGCCAAGCCGGAGGCGGCCAGTACGCCGCCCTCCCTGACCCGTGGAATGAAGGAAAGATGGTGCCCCGTGGGAAAGCTGCCGCCGAGCACGCCCGTGACGGCGAGCAGGTCTCCCGCGCGCGCCGTGCTGCGCAGGACGGCTTTCCCTTCCGCAACCTCTCCGGTGAGGGCCACGCTGATGATGAGGCCGTCTTCCGGCAGGCCGGAGCTTTCCCCTCCGGCAATGCTGATGCCGAATTGCCGTGCCAGCCGTCCCATTCCCCGGTAAATTCCTTCCACCTGGGAGACGGGACGGTCCGCATGCACGAACAGGGTCACCAGCGCGTGAAGCGGTGTGCCGCCCATGGCCGCTATGTCTGAGACGGCCCTAGCCAGCGCCTTCCTGCCGATCAGTTCGGGATCCGTTCCAGGCAGGAAGTGCATGCCTTCCACCACGCAGTCCGTTTTCAGGAGCAATTGACGGTTTCCGGAGCTCCGGGCCACGGCGCAATCGTCCCCCGGTCCCGTGACCAGGAAGGCGTTGGAGGGCATCAGGGGCAGGAGCCGGGCCACCAGCGCGTCCTCCCCCGTCTGCCGGATGGTGGGATCAGGTTCCATAGGGAAGGAGAACGCCGGGATACAGGATGTTGATGAGGGTGGCGGTGTTAAAAATGCAGTGGGCGATGATGGGCGTCCAGATGGAGCCCGTGTATTCGTACAGCAGCACCAGCATGGCCCCGAAGATTGCCAGCGGAATGAAGGGCACCAGGCTGACGTGGATGATGCCGAAGAGCAGGGACGTGGTGACCAGCGCAAACCAGGCACCCGTGTACTTTTTCATGATTGGGTACAGGTAGCCGCGGAAGATGAGTTCCTCCACCAGCGGGGCCGCGATGGCGGCGCTGAAGCAGATGACCACAACCAGGGGAATATCGCTGGAATGCCGCAGCACGGAGACGATGGACTGCTCCGCCGGAGCGTGCGTGACCTGTTCAATCCACTGGAACAGGCCCGCCCTGTCCAGCAGGAAGTGGATGACCAGCACCAGCAGGTAGCCCGCCACGGGGGCATAAAGAAGGGCTTTCAGGGAATGTTTTTTCAGCCCCAGCGCCTCCATTCTGCCCGTGTGGAACATGCGCACCAGCAGGACGAAGGCCAGGATGAGGTTCAGGCAGGTGCCGTTGAAAATCTTGTAGCCGTCCAGCTCCATGTTTGTAGTGGTGGGCGGAGCGGAGGCTCCCGGAGGCGTGGCCGCAGCCATCAGGGCGCCCAGGCTGAAGTACAGGACGATGATGCCGCACATGGCGATGTCCAGCATGTCCAGATGGTCCACGGGGATGTGCCATTTCAGGGGGCGCTGGATGTTCGGCGCATGGGCCTGGCGGAAGATGTCCACCGCCACGGCGATGAACATGACGGCAATCAGGGCGGAGGAGAACAGGGTAATAAGCTGGTCCGTTAATTCATTCATGAAACAGGTATGCGTGGAATAGGCCGCCCTTCCGGAGCGCCACGCCGGAATAAGGACACCTGCTTCTTTAGTGAAAACACGGTGATTTTCCAGCAGAAAGTGAGCTATCGCCCCGTACTCCGCAAAAAAAAATCATGAAGGAAGGGAATGAATACTTTTCAAAGAAAAGCGGGTATGCTACGTTTCCAACGGATTATTGCCATGAATATTCAACCCAAAATCACGCCTGTGCTGGACCCCGGCTTCGTGCCGGCCGTTCTTTGGAATCAAGCCTTTGAGGCCAAAGCCGCCGCCGATCCCGCTTCTCATCAAGTGGACATCGCTCTGACCCGCAATGACGGGACCTGCTTCCGCTGGTCCGGCAAGCTCCTTCCCCACACCGGGGAAAACGTTGCCCTGAATGAGACCTATGTGGAACGCATCGTGAAATTCCTGCTGTGGCAGAAGGGCGGCAATATCATCCTCGTCGCCGGGGATGACGCCATTGCGGATATGCTGGCCTCCCGCTACTGCAAGGGGGGCGCCCGCGAATTCGACTGGGATTTCATCGGCAAGAAGATTTACGGCTCCCCCATTGAAGTGAAGAAGGTGTCCGTGGAAGAACTGCCTGAGGAATATTCCGGCTCCATGACCCTGGGCCGCAACCTGGACGGCTACCGCATCGGCTTCGACCTGGGCGGTTCCGACCGCAAATGCGCCGCCGTGGTGAACGGAGAAGTGGTGTATTCCGAAGAAGTGGTCTGGGACCCCTATTTCCAGAAGGATCCCCAGTACCACATTGAAGGCATCCAGGACTCCCTGGAACGCGCCGCAGCCCACCTTCCGCGGGTGGACGCCATCGGCGGTTCCTCCGCCGGCGTCATCATCAACAGCGAGGTGCGCACCTCCTCCCTGTTCCGCGGCGTCAGCCAGGAAGACATTGAAAAGACCCTCGGCAAGGTGTTCCGCACCCTCCAGAAGGAAAAGTGGAACAACATCCCCTTTGAAGTGGTGAACGACGGTGAAGTTACCGCCCTCGCCGGAGCCATGGGCATGAACGACAACGCCGTGCTCGGCGTAGCCATGGGCACATCCGAAGCCGCCGGCTACGTGGACCCGGAAGGCCACATCAAGCCCTGGCTGAATGAACTGGCCTTCGCTCCCGTGGATTACTCGGAAGAAGGCGGCGTGGACGAATGGTCCAAGGACATGGGCGTAGGCGCCCTCTACTTCTCCCAGCAGGCCGTAGCCCGTCTGGCTCCCCGCGCCGGCTTCCAGTTTGAAGGCATGCCCTTCCCGGAACAGCTCAAAAAGGTTCAGGCCGCCATGGCGGAAGGCGACGAACGCGCCCGCAAGATTTATGAAACCATCGGCGTACACTTCGGCTATGCCATTGCCCACTACGCCAGGTTCTATGACATCCGCAACCTGCTCTTCCTGGGCCGTGTGGCTTCCGGAGACGGCGGCCAGATCATCATTGACAAGGCGGAGGAAGTGCTGCGCACCGAATTCCCCGAGCTGAAGATCCAGCTCCGCGTGCCGGATGAAAAGACCAAGCGCCACGGCCAGGCCGTAGCCGCCGCTTCCCTGCCGGCCCTCTCCTGACAGGCGGAATGAAATTTGCGGGAGGGACCCTGTACGGGGTCCCTCCCTGCTCATATCCGGAGGGGGACTTTTGCCGGATGCGCTGAACAGCCTCTGCCGCGCCGGATTCCCGCCCCTCCTTTTTCCGATTTCCGCCCCGACGCCCTGCGTTCATGAATCCCCAGCAAGACACCATTGTTCATTGCCCGGAATGCGGGCAGGCCATGGACGTTTCCCAACTGCCTCCGTATGCCAACGCCATCTGTCCGGGCTGCCAGGCGCTGACGCGCGTGAAAACGCGCATGGGCCCCTACCGGATTACCGGAAAACTGGGAAAAGGCGGCATGAGCGTGGTATACCGGGCGGAAGATTCCGTGCTGGGGCGGGAGGTGGCCCTGAAGGTGCTGAATGACACCTATGCCGGGGATGCCCTGCGCAGTGAACGCTTTGAACGGGAGGCCCAGATCATGGCGCGGGTTTCCCATGAAAACCTGGTGCAGATTTATGCCGTGGGGCGCGACCAGGGCCTTTTTTACATTGCCATGGAACTGGTGGAGGGCAGCGGCCTGGATGCCCTGATTACCGCGGAAGAACGCGTGCCGGAGGACAAGGTGCTACGCCTGACGCTGGATATCGTGCGCGGCCTGGACGCCGCCTGGAACGCGGGCCTCATGCACAGGGACATCAAGCCCGCCAACGTTCTCCAGTCTCCTGACGGAGTCGCCAAGATCGTGGACTTCGGCCTCTCCCTGCTGCACAGTGAATCCGACGTGGAGCGGGAAATATGGGTCACTCCCTATTACGCAGCTCCGGAAACGCTGCTGAGGGGAGAAGAAGACTTCCGGACGGACATGTACGCTCTGGGAGCCACCATGTACCATTTGCTGGTGGGCGCTCCCCCCCGCGTGGACGCTTCCCAGTCTTCCGATGTCCTTCTGGAGACCAAGAAAAACCTTCCCCGCCTGGAACAGGTGGTAAATGACGTCTCCCCCATGACCTGCTTCATTGTGGACAGGCTGATGGCTTTTGACAGAGAAGACAGGTTCTCCTCCTATCCGGAATTGATGGATGCCGTGGAACAGGCCCTGGAGGAATACACCCTGGCCATGCAGGAATCCGGCCTCACCTGGTCGGAACGGCGCGCGGCGGAGGCGCGGCGCGTCCGCCGCAGGAAATGCCGCATTATCGTCATTTCCTCCGTTGCCTCCGTAGTGGCGCTGGGGTTGGGCATCTGGGGCTGGGCGGCATGGCAGAAGGGGAGGGGCGCTTCCCCGGGAACACCCCCTCCGGCGCTCACTCCTACGGCGGGAACGGGCACTACCCCGGAGGACACGGCTGCGGCGGAATCGCGGCTGGAGCGCAGCATCCGCTTCGGCAAGCTGTTCAATGAAGCCCAGGAATCCTTGAACCGGGGAGACCTGGTGAAAGCCGCCGCCATGTTCGGGGATCTGGCGGACCAGCCGGACTGCCCCCTTTCCACCTCACTCTGGGCCGGTCTGAACCAGGTTCTGTGCATGTGGACGCGCGGCCAGTTCCCGGAAGGGGTGGAGCGCCTGGAAGAGCTGGGCAGGAAGGTGGAGGCCTGCAAGGACCCTGCGGAACTGGAACGCTCCAGGGACGTCGGCAACCTGGTCATGTACTTGAGTTCCGGGGACTGGTCTTCCCGAATGCCGGGTTTGCGTTCCAACTCCGATCTGGCCGTGCATTACTATGTGGGCATGGCGCTGAAATCCTGGTACTTTGCCGGTAAATGGCCGGAATACGGCGTTTTTCTGGACAAGGTGGCGGCCGATGCGGCGGACGACCGGGACAGGAACGTCCGTGAGCTGGCTTCCGCCTGGCTCAACAACCTCAAGAGATATACGGACCAGTACGAACGCCTGAAACGCCTTCAGGACATGCCGGAAAAGACGGTGGCGGAAGTGGAGGCCAAACGGTCCGCCGCAGACTTCCTGCGGGAACAGATGATGATCGGGGAAGTGTCCGCGATGCCTCCAGCCTATGCTGCGCTGGAAGGAATGCTGGACCATTTGAGAATGCAGTACCAGACAGCCCGTGACTGGGAGGCGGCGGAAGCCGTGAAGATGGCTGAGAGGAAAAAGGAGGAGGAAAGACAAAAAGCTCTGGAGGAGGAAAAGAAAAAGGAAACCCTGCTGGCCGCTCAGTCCAGAAGCTATGAAGACGTTTGCCGGGAAGCGGCGGACGTCATGAAAAAAACCGGGGACTTTGAAAAGGCCTCCGCCGTTTACGGCGGGGCGGAAAAGGTTATTTCCTCCCCCGCCGTCAAGGCCAGGCTGTCCGTGCGCCGGGAAATGACGGATCAAATGCTGCCCCTGTTCACCCGCATGGAGAAAATTCTGCCCGCTCTCCTGGAAAAGAAACCTGGAAAACCCCTGGTGCTGAAAGACGGCTCCAAGGTGCGCCTGACAGGGATGAAGGGGCATCTGCTGACTGTGGAACCGCAGGACAGCCGGGAAGGCAGTGATGCGTACCAGGTCAGCTGGAACGAGCTACCGTTCAACTCCCTGTATGCCCTGGCGCGGGAATGCCGCCAGAAGCAGCCTGCGGAATTCTCCCCCTTGGCGGATGCGTATTCCAAGCCGCTGCTTATTTTCGGCAGTCTGACGGAGACCATTTCCCCCGCCCAGCAGGAAAATGCGCTGCTCCAGATGGACCGCGCCTTCATTGAAAAATGGAACCTGTGGATGAGCGGTTTGGACGCGGAGGAGACGCCCCCGGAAGACGGTGAAGAATCGGATTAATTCCGGCAGGCTCTTGGCCGGAGGAGGGCGGGAAGGCCGTGCCGACGGTGGAAAAGTCCCGTCTGGAAAAGGAACCCTGCGCCGGTTTTGCGGAAAAGTAGGCGTAATGAAGTAAAATTTGCTTGCCTAGGATACTCCGTACAGGTCTCATAGCCGCATGAGACTGATCAGCTTTTTGACGCTGGCATGCGTGGCCGGCATCCTCTCTTCATGCGGTTGTGACTGTCACAAACACGCGGACTTCGCGCTGAAGGACTACCAGCCCACCTCCAGCAAGCAATTCCGTTAACTGCTTGAATATGTTTGAAATTCGTGAAAAGCCGGAAATGGTGGAGCGAGCCATGCTCGTTTCCATCTACTTCGACCCTTCCGAGGCCAGGGAAAAACAGGCCATGCTGGACGAGCTGGAAGACCTTGTCACCAACCTCGGCATCAGCATTGCAGGCAAGCACCTCATCAAGTCCCGGGACATGCACGCCAAATTCCTGTGCGGCACCGGAAAAGCCCAGGAAGTAAAGCAATTGGCGCTGGACTGCCGGGCGGACTGCGTGGTGTTTGACAACATGCTTTCCCCCTCCCAGCAGCGCGAATGGGAACGGCTGATTGACGAATGCGTGATTGACCGTGAAGAGGTCATTCTGGATATCTTTGCCCGGCGCGCACGCACGCGGGAGGCCACCCTCCAGGTGGAGCTGGCCCGCATGCAGTATTCTCTGCCGCGCATGGCCCGCATGTGGAACCACCTGGACCGCCAGGGCGGCGGTTCCGGAGGAGGCAAGGGCGGCGGCGGAGCCGCCAGGGGCGAGGGCGAAAAACAGATTGAAGTGGACCGCCGCCTGGCGCGCGCCAGGATTGAAGCCATTCAGAAGGAACTGGCCCTGGTGACCCGGCAGCGCGCCACGCAGCGCAAGGAACGGGAGCGCCAGGCCGTAGCCACGGCCGCCATCGTGGGCTATACCAATGCCGGGAAATCCTCCCTGCTTTCCCTGGTATCCGGTTCCGAAGTCATGGCGAAGGACATGCTTTTTGCCACGCTGGACACCACGACGCGGAAAATAGAACTTCCCCACGGGCAGCCCCTGCTGCTGACGGATACCGTGGGCTTCATCCGCAACCTTCCCCACCGCCTGGTGGAGGCTTTCAAATCCACGCTGGAGGAAGCCGTGCTGGCGGATTTCCTGGTGCAGGTGGTGGACGCCTCCGATCCGGAAGCCGTGCGCCATTATGAAACCACGCTGGAAGTGCTCGGCGAGCTGGGCGCGGGCGACAAGCCCATGATCGTGGTCCTGAACAAGGTGGACCTTGTGCCGGAAGAAGAGCGCCACACGCTGGAAACCCTGTTGAAGCCCCACTTCAACGGCAGGGTGGTGCCCATGTCCGTGCAGGAGGGGCATGGCGCGGAAGACCTGCTGAACGCCTGCGTGGAGATGCTGGAAAGCCGCGTCCGGCGCGCGCGGTTCCTGATTCCCTATACCCGGAGCGACCTGGCGGCCGCCATGCACAGTGAAGGGAAGGTTCTCTCCACGGAATACGTGGAGGAAGGCACCCTGATAGAAGCCGTGCTCCCTGTGGCGTTTTATAACAAATTCAGCCGTTTTCTGGCGGAAAAATGATTTCCTCTTGATTGCGGAGAAACCGCATCCTCGGCAGGGAAATCATTCTTTTTTCTTGAATTTTTGTATGTTGGATATATTATATCCAGCATCTATAATGAATAAGTTGTGCTGTATTATTTTGTGCGGAATAATTTCCTGGGCCACTGTAAGCGCCCAATCCCTGCCTCCGGATGCCCGGAAATTGAAGGAACAATATGAGAACATCCTTTCTTCCATTAATCAGAAATATGAGGCGTCCAAATTGAAAGCCTATCGGGATTCCATGAACAAATATGCTGCGAAGAATGACTTCGCTTCTGCGGCGGAACTGCAGAAAGTCGTGGAATATTTGGAGAACCGCTTGTCAGCCAAAGAACTTGTTGGGAGGGATGAACTGTCCCGGATGGAAAAAGTTTCTCCTAAAGTAGGCGTACAGATGAAGGAAATTCAAGAAGATGTGGCGTCTAAAAGAATGAAGGAAAGGAAAAAGACGGACAAGGCCTACTTGGATGCCCTTCTTAAAATTCAGAAAAAGTACGCCAATCTCGGTAAAATAAATGAAGCGCTGGCCATTCAAAAGGAACTCTCCGCAGTTCGTGTTATTGCCTCTTTTATTGGGCGGTGGAAAACGGTTAAAGGGGATACCGCCGCGAATGAAATTCTTTATTTGAATGATGATTGCTCCGTCTTTTTGGGCAAGGACGGAAAAGAGGTTACTTGGTTGGGCCACAAATCATTCAGGGTATCTCCCCAGGCAGAGAAAACCATTGAGCTGTTGAACGACAAAGGGAACCACAGCGGATCCCTCAAGATGCTTTCCAATTTTGAAATCCAGTCGCCGTCTGGCTGGAAACTGCGCAAAATGAATCCCTGATGAAGAAGGCAGGAGCGTTAAACGTACATTTAATGCTCAGTAACCCAAGCTCCGCAGGCATTCCACCACCTCCCTGACGGGCAGCCCGATTACGTTGTCCGTATCTCCGCGCACGGAGGAAATGATCATCTCCCCGTGTTCCTGGAACGCGTAGGAGCCGGCCTTGTCCATCACATTCACCAGCTCCATGTAGCGGCGGATATCCTCTTCCTTCAGCTCCCGGAACGTCACTTCCGTCAGCACGGCCAAGTCTTTCACTCCCAGGGGGGACCGGATGGAAACCGCCGTGCACACGTGGTGCGTCCGTGCAGAGAGCATCCGGAGCATGGAACGGGCCTCTTCCCCGTCTTCCGGTTTGCCAAGAGGAAGGCCGTCCAGAAAAACGAGCGTATCCGCGCCGATGACGGTGGAATCCGGATGTTCCCGGAATACGGCTTGCGCCTTTGCCCGCGCATTGTGCAGGCAGAGTTCCTGCGGAGGCATGGCGGCGTCCTTCAGCTCCTCCGTATCCCGTACGACGAGGGAGAAAGGCACGCCGGCCTTCGCCAGAAGCTCGCGCCGCCGGGGGGACTGGGAGGCCAGGATGATGGGGGGAAGCATGGAAGGAGAGCCAATAGTTAATATCTATTAACTATTACCTGTTAATTGTTAACTATCTGCTTCCCATAATCCGGTGGAAGGCCTCCGGAGAAATTTCCCGGATGGCCCGGATGATGTTCCTGGAGAATCCGGCCATGCGCTTCCGTACCGTTTCCCGGTCTTCCGCGGATTCAAACTCCATGCCCACCAGGGCGCGGCCCACGCGTTCCCCGGTATAGGTGTAATTGAAGTAGCAGAGGGATGCCAGGTCCGCGATGCGTTCCATGAAGTCAAGAAAGGCTCCGGCGCGTTCCGGAAATTCGATGTGGACGAACAGGGGATGCTGGCACAGCTCCGCCTGGTAGTGAATCATGCGGAAGCGCACGTCGTCGTCCTCGCTGATGTCTTCAAACTCGATTCCCTTCTTCTTCAGCGTCGTGCGGATGGTGTCCAGGTCTTCGTCAGAGGCGGCGATGCCGAACACGGGGTACTGGGTGTTGCCCTCCGTCTTGCCGTACTGCACGTCCACCAGCGTGGTATCCTGCGGGATGTGGCGCAGATACTTGAGCACCTGGCCGCGCTTGGAATCCATGGAGATGCGCAGGTAGCGCGTTTCATGGTTGCCGATGCCCGCCTGGCGGGCGATCTGGGTGAGGTGGGTGAAATCCATGTTGGCTCCGGAAATGACCACGAAGCTCTTTTCCTCCGGCTTCACTTCACCTTCGTTCCATTGTTTCAGGAATCCGGCCAGGCTCATGGCCCCGGAGGGCTCCGGCACTACGCGGGAAGATTCCCACATGGCGCGGATGGCCTGGCAGACTTCGTTATTGGTGACGGTCACGAACTCGTCGATCAGTTCCCGGCAAAGGGGATAGGTCAATTCTCCGGGGATATGGACGGCGGTTCCGTCGCAAAAAACGTCCACGTAATCCAGGTTCACCCGGTGTCCCTGCTCAATGGAGGTTTTCATGGAGGCCTGGTCCACGCCTTCCACGCCGATGACCTTGATGTGGGGCCAGAACTTTTTCAGCCAGCAGGCTACGGAGGCGGCCAGTCCGCCGCCGCCGATGGCGACGTACGCGCGGTCAAAAGGGCCTTCCCCGCTCATCACCACTTCATCCGCCAGCGTTCCCTGTCCGGCCATGGTCACCAGATCGTCATAGGGATGGACAAAAGTGCTTCCGTGGGTTTCCGCGTACTCGTGGGCGGCTGCGGCCGTCTCGTCATAGCAGTCTCCATGAAGCATGATCTTCACATGCCTGCCGCCGTGGCGGCGTACTTCCGTCTGCTTCACTTCCGGCGTGGAGCGGGGCATGAAAATGGTGGCGTGGCAGTTCAGGACGCTGGCCGCCAGGGCCACGCCCTGGGCATGGTTGCCGGCGGAGGCGGCCACAATGCCCTTGTCCCGCGCCTCCTGGCTCAGTGCGGCCATGCAATTGAACGCTCCGCGCCATTTATAGGCCCGGATGGGGCCCAGGTCCTCCCTTTTGGCGTATACCGGGGCCTTGATGCCCGGCAGATTCAATCGTTGAAGAGGAGTCGGTTCGCCAACCGTGTAAACGCGCTGGCGGGCTTGCAGTATTTCCTCGGAAAGACGGTCCGAAAGTATGCTCATGATTGTAATGCTGGCTCCCATTCTACCGGGTTCCGGCCCTCTTTTCCAGTAAAACATTGCCACCGGACTGCCTGTTTCCCAGGTCCTGGACTTTCCGGGCACAAAAAAACCGCCCGGAGGCGGTTGTTTCTTTGAAGCAAGGTGGCGAAGCGGACGGGGCTCGAACCCGCGACCTCCAGCGTGACAGGCTGGCGCTCTAACCGAACTGAGCTACCGCTCCGTGACCTTGGATGCTGTGTTCCTGCCTTGCGGCGGGGACGTGGAGGCTTATACAGGCACTCCCATGGGAATGCAAGACAAGAAATCACTTTTTCCTGCATGCAGGCCGCGCTTGCTGGAAGAAGCGGGAGAAATACCCGTGCGGATTTAAAATCCGGAAATGTTCCTTAATGAGACCAGATATATAATAAAATATTGATAATGCCCGTACTTGGCGCCGGTATTCCCACTCTTCTTCCCTTCCTACGCATCAAGCCGTTCAATTGTCCTAAAGCGCTTGGCATTAAAAATTGTCATTGACTCCGGATTTTAAATCCGTTAATTATTACTAACGATATAGTCTGGTATATAATTTATTATTAATTATCAACACGTTACAAAATTATGCGTCCGCATTTGCCCCTCCCTCTCCTGTCCGCTCTTCTGGCCTGTTTCATTTCTCCGTCATGGGCTGCCTATACGTTGACGGGCAACGGAGAAACGACGATATCCTTTGCCGACGACCAGTATACGATTACGCCGCCGGCGGGGGATCCAGTGACTCAGGCGGATTCCCCCGGTGACATCTATTTGACGGATATTACGGAAAGCGGGACCTATGAAGACGGCTATAACCGGGTTCTCAATCTGAAAGGAGGAATTTATACGAAGCTGCAGTTATGGAATGTTGCGGGTACCGCCGGAGGCGTCACCTTGGGAGGGACCAATTCCTTTGTAATCAATATCGGGGCGGGAACGTCCCTGCTGAATACAAATCCTCAATTGATGGGGTGGAGCAATCAGGACCGGATCGTGGCTGCCGACATCACGCTCAATGTGGACCAGAATGCAGGGACGATCAATGGATTCTGCCTGGTGGGGGATGGCAACAAGACGGATGCGTTCCAGACGACAGGGACATACATTGTCAATATCCATGGGGGGGAATGGGCCGGAACTTCGGTTAGCTCGCCTGGCGCCAGGTGGTGCATAGGGCTGGGGCAGGAATCCTTCCGCCATACGGGAGACGTCACATTCACCATTGACGGCGGAACCTTCGCGCAACTGGTAACGGCCGGAACGACACGTGGTGCGGGTCAAAAATCAACCATTCTCGGGAACGTTGCCCTGAATCTGGACGGAGGGACTTTTAACGGCTCCGTGGCCCTTCTGGGAAGAGGCCTCGTCCAGTTGGGAGACGGAACGAATGCGTATACGGCCAAATTGAGAATTGCGGGAGGCCAGTATAATGCGAATGTGTATGGCTTGTCCGATGCGACCGCAGCAGGTTCCGCAGCAAATATTGCAGCCAATTCGTCCGCTTCCATGGAAATCACGGGAGGATCCTTTGCGCAAAGTTTGTTTGCGCAGGGAGTGACGACGACTATCACGGGAGCTACTTTTTCCGGAGACGGAACCAAGAAAATTTTTGCGGGCGCCCGTTTAAGCACGTCAGCCTGGAGCCTTACTGATACCAATATGACGCTGGACCTGGGCAGTGGCACGGTAGCGGCCATGATTGCGGGGGGAAGCTGGGTGGAAACCGGGGAAAGCACGTTCAATATCACAGGTTCCACCAACCTGACCTTCAAGTCCGGGACGTATACAGGCCAGATCTGGGGCGGTTCCTACATTAATGGAACCGCTACGGCTGCCCTTACCGGAAATATTGGTTCCACCAATATCACGATTACAGGGGGTACATTTGACGGAGCGCAAATATCCCTGGGCACGTATGTGGAACGCAACAACACCAGTTCCGCATTGACGATCGGGGAAGCCAACCTTTCCATCAGCGGAGGCACGTTCAACAATGCCGCCATTTATGCGGGCGGCCAGAAGGTCAACGGCACTTCCCTGACCACGGCGCTGGCCAACGTGACCATTACGGGTAATGACGCCGTCTTCACCGGGACGACAACTCTTTCCGGCCAGGGGCGCGGGGATGTGGTCACCAAAAGCGTGCTGAACCTGAACGGCGTGACGAAAGCGGACATGTTCGCCAACGCGACCGTTACCGGGTTTGACGAGATATCCGCCGGAGCGGGCACGGATGCAATCATTGCCAATGCCACGGTTCTGGATGGGCGGAGCGCCTTCACCAAGAGCGGCACGGGCAAGCTTACGCTCAGTTCCTCCGCCGGGTTTGCGAACGCCCTGACGGTTTCCGGGGGAGAACTCAGCTTCGGGCTCGCCGGCGGAGTGGCCTTCGGCAATTCCATCACGATGGGAGCCGGGGCCCGTCTTACCTCTGCGGGTGATATGGCTCTTTCTCCGGCTTCCGGCCTGACGCTGGACCTGACGGGGCTGAATTCCTCCAGCGCTTCCATCATCCAGTCCGGCGGCACGCTTTCCTTCAATTCGGAAGGTACGCTGACCCTGACGATCAGCGGGGTGGACCAGACGATGGAAAACGACTACAAGCTGATTACAGCAGACAGCTTCGGCACGCTGACGGCCAGCAACTTTTCCTTTGATCCCAGCGGTCTTTCCGGCGATTACACTTATGCCCTGGAACTGTCCGGAAACACCCTTTACCTGCGCGTCAAGGCGCTGGGTGAAGCCCTCAACTGGAACGGAGGGGCCGCGGGTACGTGGACGGCAGCGGGAGGCGCAGCCATCTGGCTGGACAAGGATGGGACGGCGGTCGTTTATGATGCCGCCAAATCCGCCAACTTTGAAGACCTGGCAGGCGTGGCCCTCTCCGCCGTCACTATTGACGGGGATGTTTCCTCCGCCCGCCTTACGGTCAACAATGGGGAAACGGCCTATACGTTCACGGGCACGGGAGCCCTTGTAGACGGCGCGAATCCCATGTCCCTCGTTAAACGGGGGGAAGGGGAGATGACCATTGAAAATACCGGGACCAATACGTTCTCCGGCGGCACGACCATCATGGCCGGCACCCTCAACCTGAATGCCGTCCAGGGCCTGGGCACCGGCACGGTGACGCTGAACGGAGGGGAACTGGTGCTGAACACGGCGGGAACGACGGAAGGAACGCTGGGGCTGGTAGCGACCAACAAGCTCATTTTTGCAGGTGGCATTTTCACGTACGGCACGGGGGCCACGCAGGATATTTCCGGCCTCATTGACGCCGCCGCCAGTACCAGGGCCATCCAGGTGAATACGAACGGCAATAATATTGCGTGGGCCACCTATACCCAGGAACTGGGGAACAAGGACATCGTCAAGCTCGGGGATGGCCTGCTGACCGTTAACACGACCCTGGGAGGCGCCTTCACCGGCGCCATCACCGTCAGCGGCGGCACGCTTTTCTATGATATCGGGGCCAACAGCGCCACCCGGACCTGGAGCGGAAACATCTCCATCGCGCAGGATGCCACTCTTCAAATCAGGGACAACCGCGCTCATGCCAGCACAATGACGGATACGCTGTCCGGCCGCATTTCCGGGGCCGGTTCCCTGGTGCTGGGGCACAAGGAGGGAGGAGGATTCCCCGGAGGAGGCCGTTATTCCATCAGCGGAGACAACAGCGGTTTTACGGGCACGTTCAAGCTGGTGGGCAACGGCACCAACGCCGCGTGGAATGAAGTGGCCTTTGCGAATGCGGCCGCCTTTGGCAGCGCCAGCCTGGAGCTGGACGGACGCGGCTTTTTTGTCAGTGATTCCACCAATTCCGTCAATGCCGACATTCATGTGAGGGCGGCGGGAAGCTGGCTGAACGGCAATTCCAACCAGACCGTGACGTTCGGGGGCGACTTGACGAGTGACGCCGGGGCCAACCTGGGAACGACGGCTGCAGGCAACCCGACGCTGACCACCATCTTCACCGGAAACCTCACCGGTTTTGTGGGAACCATGCACTCCGGGCAGGGGAATGTGGTTCTTGCCTTTGGCAACGGCGGTGCGGCCGCCACGCTGGGAACGGGCGAATTCATCAAGGCCGTTTCTATGGGAGGGGCCGGAACCTACCGCGTCAACTACACAGGCACGGGCAGTGACCTGCTTTATACCGGCAATGTGATTGATACGGCGGCTCTGGACGTCCAGGGCGGCGACAAACTGGTTCTTACCGGGGCGAACACGTCCACAGGGGAATTGAAGATTGCCCGGAACTCCTCCGTCCAGCTGGGCGACGGGACCGGGGATAACGCCGCCTGGGCCGGAACTGTCACCGGAGCGGGGAGCCTCACCGTCAACACCACGGGCACCTTTGCGGTGGGAGACCGCGCCAACGGCCTGACGGGAACGCTCACGCTGGCCAAGGGTACGCTGGACCTTTCCGACGCGGCGGCCACTACCAACATCCTCATTCAATCCGGTTCGCTGGCGAACGCCGGGAACTATGCGGGAACGGCTGCGAACAAGGTCCATGTCAATGCGGTTGCCGGTTCCGGCAATATCGCCCTGGGCGGCCTGGATGCCGCCGGGCTGGGAACGGTCGTCACCGCCACTGCCGGGACGCAGCTCACCGGGCTCAAGCAGGGTTCCACCTGGACCGTGACCGGCACGGGCAGCAGCCTTGCGGTAGGTGCGGGGAACATTTCCGGAGACCCCTTCACGGGGACGGATTCCCTGATTCAGTTTGAAGGCGCGGGGGACAACCTGGGCAGCATCTCCTTTGGAGACGGCTCCACCCTCACCCTGGACCTCACCAGCGTCATGGATGCCATGAAAACGGCGGGCGGCAATCTGGAAATCCTGCTGACGAACGGCGGCTTTGCGCAGGACCTTGAAACGCTCAAGGGCCACATTGCGGCCAATCCGCTTTTTGCCGCGCTGGGCTTCGGCATTGTAGACGTCAACGGGGGCAGCATCGTCCTCTCCGGTGATACGGACCTGGTTTACGTCTCCTCCGTGGACGGCACGGGCAGTGCGGACAATCCGGTTACGAACCAGTCCCTCAACTTCTACCAGGCCGTGATCGTGGACCAGGACCTTTACGTCCAGTCGGACGGCTCCATGGTGATCAAGAACCTGACCGCGCCGGGAACCAATCCGGGCCAGACGGGAACGGGCAACCTCATTGTCACCAACACAGCGGACAACAAGGGCAGCATCGAATTGCAGAACAACCTTTTCCATGAAGGAACGGGAGTGGACACCGTCTTTGCCGGGAACATCAGCGGCCTGGACGGTGCCGCGGCCAATACGGACCTGGTCAAGACGGGAGCCAACAAGCTCACCCTGTCCGGGAATGTGACGCTGGCCGGAGACATCATTGCGGAACAGGGAACGCTTCAGCTTAACGGCACGGCCAATGTGGAAGCCCTGCGCCTTGATTCCACGGACGCGGGCTCCCTTGCGGTGATCGGCGTGGGAGGCCACACGACGGCCCAGACGCTGGCGTCCGGCGCCAACGGCGGAAAGCTGGATATCGGTTCTTCCGGAACATTGACGCTGACGGGAGCTACCGATGGCCTTTCCCGCACGGAAATCGGCGGAACGGGTACGCTGAACATTGCGGAAGGCGCTTCCCTGGGACTGGCGGCGGACAGCGCGCTTTCCGGCGTGGTGCTGGACCTGGACGGCTCCCTGAGCCTGGCGGCGGACGCCTCTGCCGGTGGCCTGAACGGCGCCGGAGACCTGGAGCTGAACGGGCAGACCCTGCATATTCAGGCGGCTTCCGGCCAAACGCATACGTATGATGGAACGCTGGGGGCCGGAACACTGGATGTTTCCGGCGCAGGCACCCAAGTCCTGCGCAGCTCCGGAGCGGATACCGATTTGACGGTCAGCGGAGGAAACCTGGTTCTCCAGGGCAAGGCGGATGTAGACGGCGCCCATCTCAGCTACGGTAATCTGGTGAACAACGGCAAGCTGGCCATCCAGGCCAGCGACAACGCCCTGACGGCGGTCAACACCACCCTGAGCGTGGAAAACGCCACCTTCGGCAGCGGTTCCACCACCACCTTCACCCTGAATACCGATGCCGACATGACCGCCAGCTTCATCAAGGCTTCCGGAGACATTGTCATTGAAAACGGAGCCGCCTTCCACGTCACGTCAATTCCGGGCGTCAACATCACCTGGAAATCGGGCAACCCGATGGAACTCACGCTGATGGAGCTCACCGGAGCCGGAACGATTGACCTGGGAGAAAATACGCTGACGGTAGGCGGTCTTTTCCTCACCTATTACAAAAATGCCCATCTGGTGCAGGAAGGGGACAAGGTCGTTCTGAAAGCGGAGGAACAGACGGACAATATTTATGCCGGCGTCGCTGACACGGCCAACTCCATGGCGGGCGCCAATCTGATTTGGGAAGCCGCCAGGCACGGTTCCGTGGACCAGGCCGTTACGGACTTCCTGGCCGCCCTCAATGACGACATGGTTAACAATCCCTCCGCCGCCAGGCGTTCCCTGGCCGCCGCCGCGGGCAGCACGGTCACCAGCCTGGGCATCGCCCAGCGGGACGCCCTGCGCGACCAGATGAACTGGATACGCAACCGCACCAACCAGATGGGCGTGAACCCCGCCTACGTCAATGCGGACCTCCCCTACTTCCACATGTGGATGCAGGGCACGGGCTCCTATGCCAAGCTGGACACCAGGGGGGATGAAAGCGGCTACCAGCTCACCACCTGGGGCGGCACCGTGGGCATGGACGTGGACCTCAGCGACCACTTCACCATGGGAGCGGCCTTCACGGCCAACTACGGCGACCTGACGGCCAGCGCGGCGGACTCTGCGGACGGTCACCTGGACAGCTACTACGCCAACCTCTTCGGCCGCTACCAGAGCAAGCGCTGGGCGCACACATTGATTCTGACGGGAGGCTGGAACGACGCGAAGCTCAACCGCACGGTCAACTACGGGGAAGGCAGCTACAGGACGCAGGGCAACACCAGCGGGTGGGGCTTTGGAGCGATGTATGAACTGACCTACGACGTGTACCTCAATGAAGACAAGAGCAGCATCCTGCAGCCCCTGGTCAACGCCTCGGTAGTAACCACGAGAATGGACGGCTACACGGAAACGGGAGCCGGCAACATGGGCCTGAACGTCGCCAAACAGGAGTTGACGACGGGAACGGTTGCGCTGGGCGGGCGTTGGATGGGGCTCATTGGCAGCAACATCTTCGGAAGGGAAGCATTGGCTGAGTTCCGGGTGAACGCGGCCCAGGACATGGGCGACCGCCGCGGAGAAGCCAATGTGGCGCTGCTGGGCAACCCCGGCTTCACGCAGAGAGTCAGAGGAGCGAAGGTGGGAATGACGGCGCTGCAAATCGGAGCAGGGCTGAGCGTGCCGGTAGGAACGCAGGGAACGATCTTCGTGGACGGCAATGCCGACTTCCGTGACGGAGCCAACTCGGTGAACGGAAGTATCGGCTACCGTTATGACTTTTAAGGAGAGTTGAAGTTTGAGAGTTGAGAGTGGAGCGGAGACGCTCTGCTCTCCCGGACCCGCAGGGCCGTTCCGGCATTGTCCGGAACGGCTCTGTTGCGTAAGGAGCGCGGCTTACAGCCGCGTTTTCGTTTAGTTGCCGCATCGGCATGCGGCGTCTGTTGGGAAAATACGGGAAGCTCCGTTTTCACTCTTCCAGCAGCCGGCCTCCGTCATGCCATTCTCCAAACATCCTGTTTTCCCGGGTATTCTTCAGGAACTTTTCCAGGCGGCTATGGAACAGCTCCGGCTGGTTTTTCTTAATCTGGATGGTATCCAGGCGCACGTGGCGGTACAGGCGGGGAAAGGCCAGGAAATTGGAATAAACGCGCGGGTCCTTCTGAAGGGCTTCTAAAATATCCGGATCAATCCGGAACGCCTCCGGGTCCATTTCCGGCAGGCATTTTTCTCCATGGGGGGTCATCAGCCCCAGCCTGGTCAGGCGGCGTACGCGTTCCTTGTTCAGCTCGGACCATTTGCTTTTCCTGGAACGTGGGGTGAGGCGCTGGGCCAGAAAGCCGGAGGCTGTCTTCTTGCGGGTGCTGTCAATCCAGCCGAAGCACAGGGCTTCTTCCACGGCGTCCAGGTAAGGAATGGCATGGGGGGAAGGCTTTCTCGTCGTGAGAACCCAGCAGCAGGAGGAGGAACGGTGGTTCTGTTCCAGCCACGTTCTTAATTCCTGCCGTGTGGTGATGGGGAGAAGGTGGTCTATTTCCATGGCGGTTCGGTGGATGCCGCTTCTTTCTGCGGCAGCGCGCAAAAAGAGAAGGTGCGCAGGCCGTTTTTACGAAGGGGCCTTCCGTTGATGCGCCGCGTGCCGGGATGGAGCGGCTTACGGGGTGAGGATACCTTCCCGGAGGCTGCATTTCCAGTACAGGCATGTTTTTCTATTCCATGGCATATTTCCCGGCAGGGGGCCTGCCCTTCCTCCAAGTCCGGGAATCCCTTCACGGCGTCTTTTTTTCTTTCTGCGGACATCCTTTCCCCTCTTTTGCGTAAGGAAGGGCCGGAGACGGTCCCGAGCATGATGGAGTACGGCACCTGTCCATCCTTTCCCCGGAAGAACGGGGAACTGGCTTTCCATGCCGGCGGCTTTTCACCGGAAAGGTTATTGTTCCCGGAGTGGAGGGGCAGGCCGTTCCCGACGTTCTTTTCACTTCCGGCAAAGGGCGGCGGGTTTTGTCCTTGTCAAAACGAATGCCGCCATTATACATGATTTATGAAGAAAAGCGTGTTGCTGGCCGGGCTGGGATTGGTTCTGCTGGCCTCCGTGGTGGTGACTCTTAAAATGGCGTGTGCCGAGGATTCCGTCAACCGTGCCGATGCCGCACGGGAACGGGTAACGCCCGTGCTGAATTCCTTCCTGGACCTCTGCGGGGCCAAGGTGGGGGATCCTGTATTCCTGCGTGCCGTGAAGGAAGATTCCGTGCTGGAACTGTGGGTGAAGCCGGACAAGGTGGAACGCTACGTGCTTGCCAAGCGTTACCCCATTGCCGCGTGGTCCGGAAAGCTGGGGCCCAAGGAAAAGGAGGGGGACAAGCAGACCCCGGAGGGTTTTTACGAAGTGGAGCCGTCCGGCCTGAATCCCCGCAGCAACTACCATCTGGCTTTCAACATCGGCTATCCGAATGCCTATGACCGCTCCCTGAACCGGACGGGAAGCTTCATCATGGTGCATGGCCGGGACGTTTCCATTGGCTGCCTGGCGATGACCGATCCGGGGATTGAGGAAATTTACACCATGGTGGAACAGGCCCTGATTCACGGGCAGCAGCGCGTTCCCGTGCAGATTTATCCCTTCGTGCCCACTCCGGCGCGTTTATTGAAGGAAAAGAATTCCCCCCACGCCGCTTTTTGGGCGGACATGGCACGCGCGTGGGACTGGACGGAACGGACCCACACCCCGGCCCGGGTGAATGCCGTGGATGGCAGGCTGGTGGTTGTGGAACAATAAAAATCCTCCGGCTGGGGGCCGGAGGATGGGAAAGGTGCGGAAGGAAAGGGGAACGGTTGCCCCTGTTGCCGCGCGTCCGGGAAAGACGTGCCGGAACGCTCTAGACGAGCTGGGCAATCAACTCTTCGCGGTCGCCCGGCAGGAAGTCCATCGGGGCGATTTCCGGCAGCGTGTAGCAGCCGGAGGCCAGTTTCATGCTGGCTCGGGCGCAAGCCACCATGACCTGGGCGGTCAGGGCCGGATTATTGATGCGCATTTCAAACGTGAACATCTGGTTCTGCGTGGAGCCGGAAACGCCCTTGCGTTCCATCAGCACGCCGTGGCCCATGTCCTTCAGCGCGTCGATGTCGGGCACCTGCTGCACGCGGGTGTCGTCATGGCTGAAATAGGAATCGGACTTGATGGCGAACTCCACGTCGGAGAACTTGGCTCCTTCCTTCAGCACCACGTAAACCATGCGGCGGTGCACGCCGGAACCGGTGGGGATGGTGAGGGAAAGGGCGTCCGCCACTCCTTCCTTGGAGCGCGCCACCACGCTGTGGCCCATGCTCATGCCGGGGCCGAAGTTGGTGTACGTAATGCCTTTGGGAGCCATCGCCAGCATCAGGGTGCGAATGACGGAGTCCGTGCCCGGGTCCCAGCCGGCGGAGATGATGGAGACGGCGTCATGCTTGATCGCCTGTGCTCCCAGGGAGCGCCGCAGGTTCACGATGTCCCCGTGGATGTCAAAGCTGTCCACCGTGTTGATGCCGCGGGCGAGCAGGGGCAGAGCCGTTTCTTCCACGCTGCGGGTGGGGGTGCAGAGCAGGGCCGCGTCCACATGGCCCAGGTCCTCCATGCTGCTTGCGGTCTTGATGCCGTGCACGGGTTCGCTGCCGGGGCGGCGGACGATGCCCGCCAGTTCCATATCGGGCGCGGCGCGCAAGGCGTCCACGGCGTATTTCCCGATGTTGCCGTATCCTACAATGGCTACTTTGATCATCTTGGTAGTAAATAGTAATGATTCCGGGAGCGGGGACGGAATGCCCTCCGGATGTTTTCTCCCGTTGACGCATGTTTTTTAAGCGTTGCGGGTGCGCATGGCAAGAACGGAGAATGACAGGAGCGCCTGTGCGGCATCATGAAGGGTTCTTTGAACGGAGTCCGGAGAAATGGAGTCTGACCACTCGGAACTCTTCCAATAAAACGATGAAAAGCAAATTGATTATTCTGAGTATCGCCACCCTTCTTGGGTGTGTTTCCTGCCATACGATCGGCGGAGTAGGCAAGGACGTGGAAGCCGTCGGCAGCGACATTAATTCCGCCGCCCGCTCCACCAGCCGTTCCATGTAAAAAGACTGTGTGTGACCATGGACGAAAACCGCTTCATCCGGATGGATGAAGCGGTTTTCTTTGATGGGCGTGACGCCTTTTTTCCAGCCTCCGGTTTTCCGGCTCCACGGAATGTTCCCGCTCCCTGTAAAAAGGTTTTTTTACGATGTGTGACGGAAGCAATAAAAAGGGCATGCCGTATGCCCGGCATGCCCTTTGAAAAGAAATTAACCTTCCGTTTTTAACGGCGGCGGCGCAGCATCAGGGCCGCCAGGCCCAGAAGGCTCAGGGAGACAGTGGCCGGTTCCGGCACGCCGTTGATGTAGGAGACGTAAATCTTGCCGTCCTTCGTGAACACCTGGTACTTGCCTACGTTTTCAGCGGTAAGTGCCTCGGCGGCGATGTCGTCGCTTTGCGTTCCGCCCGTGATGGTCGTGTTGCTGGTTGCGGCGCTTCCCACTCCGTTGACGAGTTCACGCGTCACGAGCTCAAATGTAGTTCCTTCCGTAATCAGGTCGCCCAGGGAGGCGGAGAAGGCGAAACGGCCCAGATCGGTCTGGTTCGTAAGATTCAGGATGCCGGTCGTGCCCAGGTCCACGAACAAGTTGTTGCTGTTGGCGTTCCAGGTGAGTGCGGCGGTGAGGTTCAGCGTGCCGTATACCGTCCAGTTCATGTTCTGGTCGCAGTTGGCTACGATGGAACCGCTCGTTTTGCCGACGGTCAGCGTGGAGCCTTCACCCACGGAGACGGTCGTGCGCTGGAATTTGGTGGAATTCTGAAGGGACACATTGGCTCCGTTGGAAACATTGATGGTGGAGGTCCATCCTTCCACGGTGGTGCCGGGTCCGCATACCACGGTATGGTTGCCGGATACGTTGACCGTGCCCCAGTTGGGATTGACCAGCGGAACATCGGCGCTGGCGCCGGTTTCCGTCTGCCAGTTGGAGGCCTGGCTCCAGTCGGTAGAACCGTCAATGGGAGTCCATGTATAAATAGCGGCCTGCGCCGTCATGCAGGAAAAAGCCAGCAGGGAGGAAAGCAGGATCAGAGTTTTCTTCATATGAATGCGATGTGAATTAGAGCTTGAAAGGGAAACTTTCAAGCCCGCGGGAATATGCCGGATTACAAATCCGTTACAGATTAACATGGAATGGTCCCGATGCCTTATGAAGCGCTGCAAGTCCTTGGGGCATCCGTATTTAACCCGAGCGGCAGCGAATCCTTTTCCCTGAAAATCAGTGCGTCCTGGCAGGATACGTATATTTCAACGGCCGCAAAGGCTTGCGGCGTTCCAAGAGCCGGCTTCCTCATTCCGGAAGGCTTCCCACACGGAAACGGTCTCCCATGGTGCAACGGTCAGGCAGCATAAGTTCCTTGATATGAAAATCGGCCCTTGACCCCGGATTTGTAATCCGCGGGCGGCAGAGCACTCCATGGAGAACCGCCATCCATGAAACGATGGGGGAAACTTTAAATCTTTGCCTCTTTTGAATTAAAAAGAGGCTCCAGGCTGGTGGCCGGATGCTTCTTCCGCTTTACTGCATGGACTCCCTGGTGGCCTGGGAGGCGTTGTCAATTTTGCTGCCCATGGCTTCCACGTCTTTTCCGATTCCGCTGATGGTGTTGCAGGAGGCAAGGCCGAGGGCGGCGGCGAGCGTCAGAAGGGCGAGTTTGGTATTCATCGGTGGAAGAGAGGTTGAAAGCCGCATCCTACCCTGCTTCCGGTTCCTTGTCAATGAGCCGAATGCTTGCCGGAACGCCTCTTTTTCCGGGCATGGGGCTTTCCGGCGGGGAAGAAAGTGGCTGTGCCGAGCCCGGATTCGGAAGTTATGTAAAAAATCTTCGCCGGGGACCTGGCGGCGGGTTATTGATGAAGGCCGCGGGGCCTTCATTCACGGGGGAATCGCTGCGTGGACGGCTGCCGGGAGAAGGGGGTTTTTTCCCCTTGGCTAGATTTCTCCCTCCGGACCGCCTGGAGAACGGCGCAGTTTCCTTTTCAGCGCCAGCCCCGTGCGGACCAGGAAGTAAATGGCCGCGGCGGCCAGCAGAACGGCCGCGACGGGAAGAACGCAGGCCAGCACGGCGACGATAGAGGCGGAAGCCGTTTCCGCCGTGGTGACGACGGAGTTGCCCAGTCCGCCCGTAGCGGCGGAGGCCGCTCCCCGGATGGCGGCCATGCCTCCGTGGATGATGCCTGCCGCTCCGCCTCCGGCAATGGCGGCCAGCCCCCATTTAAGCATGGGGTCCATGCTGCCGATGAAGCCGGCGGCCAGGATGGTTCCCGCAACGATGGCGGCGGGAGCTCCCAGCACGTCCAGCGTGTGGTCGATGACCGGGATGTAGTACGCCGCTATTTCCAGCAGCGTGGCTACGGAGAGGGTGACCAGCGCGGCCGTGCCGCCCAGCCATGCGAATTCCGGCGTCACCGTCAGGAAGCCTCCCCGGATGGCGATGGCGGCTACCAGCAGAGGCACAAAGATGCGGAAGCCGCAGGCCGCTCCCAGCCCGATGCCGAGCAAAACGCCCATGACGGCTTCCATATTCATCTGCGGATCAGTTCAGTTTAACGGTGGTTGCAGTCGTGGCCGCCTGGGTGGCGGCTGCGGGAGCGGCTGCGGCAGGGGCCTTTTTCTCTTCCGTGGATTTTCCCAGGAAGGAGGGCAGTTCCAGCCCCACGCTCTTGCCGAGCTCGTGGAGAGGCAGGGTGTCTTTCACCAGATTCTGCACGAATCCGCCCACGGAGGAATCCCCTCCGTTGCCCATGACGACGACCTTGTCAAATTTCAGGCCCTTGATGGCGCCGGACTGGAGTTCCACGATCTTGGTGAGCTGTTCGGTAATCAGGAGGCTGGAAGCGGCGTCGGACGAGCCTGCCGCCTGTACGATCTGCTGGAAGCCGCGGGCCTTGCCTTCCAGTACGGCTTCAATGGCGGCGGCTTCACCGCGGCCCACCATTTCCATGCCTTCCCCTTCCGCCTTTTTCTTCAGAAGGGTGGCCTGGGCTTCGCCTTCCGCCAGTTGCCGGATGGCTTCCGCTTCCGCCCTGCGCTGGATGAGCAGGGCCTGCGCCTTGCCTTCCTGTTCCAGCTTGAGCACTTCCGCCGTGGCCTGGGCCTGCACTTCGCGCTGGCTCTTTTCAATGCGGGCCGTCACCAGGATGTTGGCCTCCTGCGTGGCGCGTTCGCGTTCGGCGCGCTTTATTTCCGCTTCCTTTTCCGCCTCGTAGGCTTCTTCCAGGGTCTTGGCTTCCTGCACCTTCTGGGCCACTTCCGCCAGCTTCTTGGCCTCCGCCTGCTTCACCTGCAGCTTGGCGGCGGATTCCGCAATCTTGATCTGGGCTTCGTTCTGGCCCTCAATGGCAATGGCGCGGGCGTTCGCCACCTGGACGGTCTGGTCCTTTTCCGCTTCCGCCTTGCCGATTTCCCCGCGGCGCGTTTCTTCCGCCACCTTGATGGTGGCGTCATTGATGGCGCGCGCGGCTGCTTCCTTGCCCAGGGCGCTGATGTAGCCGGAGGCGTCCTGAATGTCCGTGATATTGGCGTTAATGAGGTGGAGGCCCACCTTGTGCAGCTCCACGTCCACGCCTTCCGTAATGCCCTTGATGAGTTTTTCGCGGTCGGAGTTGATTTCCTCAATGGTCATGGAGGCGATCACCACGCGCATCTGGCCCATGATGATTTCCGCAGCCAGGTTGCGGATTTCCTCCCGGGAGCGGCCCAGCAGGCGCGCGGCGGCGTTCTGCATGATTTCCGGCAGGGTGGAGATGCCCACGATGAAGGAGGAGGGGACGTCCACGCGGATGTTCTGGGAGGAGAGGGCGCCCTGGAGGGGCACGTCAATGTTGATGGGGTTCAGGTCCAGGTAGCTGTAGGACTGGAGGACCGGAAGCACGAAGGTGGAACCGCCGTGGTAGCATTTGGCGGGCTGGCCCGTGCCCACCTTGCCGAAGACGATGAGGATTTTGTCCGGCGGGCACATGCGGTAGCGGCTGAACAGCCAGGAGGCCGTCAGGATGATGAAGAGAACCAGAATGGCGATAGGGATGATTTGGTCCATGGTATTGGATGGGGTGTATGGTTGGGTTTATTGGTTAATGAAGAGGTTTGACGGTGACGACGCCTGCCGTGACGGCGACTACTTCCACCGGGGTTCCTGCGGGCAGGGATTCCTCCCCTTCCTGAACGGCGGGGAGGTACAGAAGCTGGCTGGGATGGGCGATCGTCACCTGTCCGCCGCGTTCAAGCCTGCCGGGAATGCTGATGTAAACGGTGCCGTGCATGCCCTTGAGGGTTTCATAGTTCAGGGTGCCGTCTGATTTGAGGCTCATGATGAAGCGCATGGAGATGCCGATGATCAGGAACATCAGCACGCCGGTGAAGAAGGCCGCTGCCAGGGAGGCGGCCATTCCCCAGCCCAGGCCCTGGGCGAGCACGCCGCCCCAGCCGAAGCCCAGGAAGAAGCCGATGCCGGATTTAATGGACAGCAGGCCCACGTCCGCGCCGCCGGCGTCCGCGTCAAAGTCCAGGTCATGTTCCCCCAGCCCGAACAGGGACAGGAGAAACAGAAGCGCTCCCACGCCCGTCGCGGCCACGGCGATGATGAAGAAAATGGAGTAATCAGTCATAGGGTAGATTGATTGCCGGGAGTATCCATGTTTGGAGCCCGCTTGTCTATGGAAAAAGGAACGGCGGCCGGATATTCCGGCCTATTTCATTTCCACCACGGCTTTTTCCCCCTTCTTGAGCTCCAGTTCCCGGAGCAGGAGGAAGTCGTTGGTCAGCAGGCCGGCCTTCTCCACGGGAGTGGCGGTTTCTCCAATGGTGACGGTGGCCTTTTTGGCGGTGATCCTGTTGGGGAACCAGACGCCCAGGCGCGCCTTGGCGTCCTTGTTGGCCGTGACGGTGAAGCCCTTGGCGGCGTCCGCGGGGTCGTTCCACTCAATATGCCACGGGGACGGAGCGCTGGATTCGTCCAGGCGCGCCGTCCAGGCGGGATCCCCGTAAAAAGCCACGGTATCCCGGTCATGGATGAGGCCCATCTGGTCCTTGCCCATGCCGTAGCCGGCGGAGTTCATGCCCTTGGCAAAGTCCGGGTCGTCCTTGATGCCGTTGATGTCCGGCGCGTTAAAGTTGACGTTCATGAGCTTGGGGAAGCGGGTCATGGTTTCGTCCAGAATGAACTGGTTGTTCAGGTACCAGGCTTCCGCCAGGCTGGAGGCGTCATGGTTGCTGAACAGGAGTCCCAGCGTTCCCCAGCCGCCCTTGCCGTACCAGGAGGGGACGGTGTAGCCCACCAGCTGGTTGAAGCCGTAGTGGCTCAGGGCGGTGACGGCCATGGAATTCTTCGTTTTTTTAGTATCCCCTACCAGGCAGTTCCCCGCGGCTACCCAGACGGCGGGAACCGGCTTGATTTCAATCTCCGGAGCCTTGATTCTCTCAAGGAAGGAGAGCAGGTCGTCCTCCTTCCCGTTGAAGATCGCGCCGCGCAGGAAGGTGGTGAATTCCTTGAACTGCTTTTTGTCCAGCACGTGGAACCGGTTGTTGCCGGAGACGATGATCCCCTTGCCGAAAGGCATTTCCAGATTGAACTGGGTGGCGTGGGAGGCCGTGACGAAGAGCTGGGGAGCGTAAAGTTCCCAGTATTCCACGAGCTTGGGCGTCACGCCCAGCGTGGTTTCATCCCCGCGGTCCTGTTCCTTCAGGCCCTTCACGTAAAAAGCGGGCGTTACCTTGCCCTTGGAATTGTGCTGTTCCAGGTACTGGAAGGGCTGCCAGTCCGTGATGCTCATGCTGTCGGTGAAACGGGAGGCGTCCACGTTGGTGGTTCCCATGGAGCGGCTGATCACGAGCGGCTGCGTTTCAGAGGCTATCCTCATGGCGTCCTGCGGGGTGTAGCCCGTGACGATGCCCCAGATGCAGTCCCCGTACGGGTCGTCGTCCAGGCGGCGGGTCAGGCGGTGCAGGTCATTGACCAGCACCCGGTCTATTTCCTCCGGTCGCGCGACCACGGCCATGAAGCGGGGAGCCATTTTCTTGAGCGTGTCCAGCTTGGCGAACATGGAGTCCTTCACGGTGACGATGGAGCCTCCGTGCTTTTCAGCCAGCTTGTCCGCCACGGCCTTCCATTCCGGCATGGCGGCGGTTTCCTCGGAGATGATGATGGCGTAGTCATTCTTGCCGGAGTCTTTTTTTATGGTTTTCACGGCAGTGGCGTGAATGCAAAAAGCCGCCGTGGAGACGGCGGCCTGGGTGGCATCGGGTTTATCCGCCTGCTTTTCAGCAGGCGGAGCTTCCGCGGCCGGATGGTCCGGCAGGATGTTCAGGTTGAGATGTTCTCCCTTGCCGAAGATGTCTTTGGCAAGCTTGTTGACCTCTTCCACGGTGATGGCTTTCACGTCCGGAATGCTTTCCCTCTGCTGGGCCAGCCGTTCCGGTTTGGCCTGGGAATCCCTCAGCACGGAGGTCCAGTAGCCGTTGTCGCGCTGGGCGCGGTCCATGGAGTTGAGAATGGGGTTGCGGGCGCGGTCCAGTTCCTCCTGGGTGACGTTCCCCTTGCCGAGGTCGTCCGCAATCCTGGCAATCGCATTCCGCACGGCATCCTTGTTGCGCATCACGCCGGAGCTGAGGGTGATGATGTAGCCGTCGTCCGGGTAGGTTTCACTGATGTTGAGCCCGGTGGAGGGGGAGTAGGTTTCCCCCATGTCTTCGCGCAGGCCCTTGAACACGCGGTCATAGAAGACGGCCTTGAGCATGTTCAGCCTGCGGGCCAGCTTTTTGTCTTCTCCGCCGGGCGTTTTCCAGAAGAGGCAGACCAGCGTCTTGTCAATGGAGGAATCATAGGTCAGGTCCTTGGAGAAGTTGAAGTCCGCCATGGCAGGGTGGCGCAGTTTTTCATCCAGCTTCGCAGGGGCGTCCGCACGTTTGGGCACCGCGCCTACGGTGCGTTCCAGCAGGGGAATGATGTCTTCCGTCTTGAAGTCCCCCGTGACGGTCACTTCCATGTAGTTGTTCTTCAGGGGGGCGTCCACCCAGTCCTGCACGTCCTTGACCTCATAGGAAGCCAGTTGTTCCTGCGCGGGGAAGGTGAAGCGGGGATTGTTCTTGTACAGGATGGCGGGCACCTGCATCTTCATGGCTCCCTGAACCTCATGGTTCAGCTTGTTGTAAAGCATGGGGATGGCGCGGCGGAGCAGGGTGACGCCGTCCTGGCGGTAGCCGGGGTACATCAGGTAGGCCGTCTGGAGCTGGAGCTGCGTTTCCAGGTCTTCCTTGCTGGTATTTCCGGAGAGCAGGAAGGAGCGGTCCGTCATGGAGAAGCCCACGCCGACTTTCTTGCCTGCCATGATGGCGGCCAGTTCGTCGTTGGAGTGGTCCTTCAAGCCGCCGCCGTTCATCACGGCGCCCGCAAAGAGTTCCAGCCCGGAGGCTTTTTCCGGCCTGCTCAGTTCCCCGCCGTCCACGGCAAAGGTGATGTTGATGGAATCCTTGTCGAACTCCGTGGGCTTCAGGTTGACGCGCACGCCGTTGGAAAGGGTGAGCTGGGTGACTCCCAGGTCAGCGGCTTCCGCGCGGGCCGTCACCTTGCCGGGTTCCCCGAATTTGTAGGAGAAGTCCTTCCGGCTGTCCGCCTGGTAGGGCTCCACCTTGGAGGCCCGGGCGTCCTGGTACGTCTTCATGATTTCGGCGCTTCCCTGGGCGTTTTCCTTGTTGGAGGTGACGATCACGCGGGGGAAGGCTCCGGTCCAGGCTTCCTTCAGAGCGGCCTGGCATTGTTCGGGCGTCAGGTTTTCCACGACTTCCCTGGAGATGGCCCAGTCTTCCTGCGGCGTGGTGAAGACCTTGTCCTGCGCGGCGCTCTGGGCGATGGCGGAGGCCACGTCTTCCGACTTGACGGTGGGCCAGGATTTGATGGCGTTTTCCGCGGCGGCAGTGATGTTGCTGCGGGCTTCCGCCAGCTCCTCCTTGTTGAAGCCGAATTCGATGGCCCGGCGCAGCTCCTGTTCAATGGCGGTCAGGGCCGGCTTCCAGTTCTTGTAGTCCGCCTGGGTCTGGATGGCGTCCACTTGCGCCGCTTCCATCACGTCCATGCGTCCGCCTTCCGCGGAAATGAAGGGGCAGTCCGCATTCTTCGCCATCTTTTCCAGACGGCGGTTCAGCATGGCGTAAGCCACGTTGAGGGGAATGTCCTCGTTGCGGTTGGCGACCGTGTCCGGCTTCTTCACGTAGGGACGGGCGATGTTGACGCTGACTTCCGTGCTGGTGGCCTCCTTGTTGGTGATCCAGTGGGCGGTGGTTTCCGTGGCCGTCTTGAGCGCGCCCCGGTCCGTCTGGAAGGAGTAATTGTCCTTCTTCATGGAGCCGAAGTATTTTTCCACCCAGGCCTTGCCCTGTTCCGGCGTGATGTCCCCGGCGATGACGAGCTGCATCTGGCTGGGGACGTAATGGGTCTGATAGTAGTTTACAAATTTTTCCCGCGGCGCGGTACGGATTACTTCCAGCGTGCCGATGGGGTAGCGGTCGGGAATCCTGGTGCCGTCAAGCATGATGGAGAAGACCTCCTTCATGACCCGGTAGCCGGCGGAATCCCGCGCCTTGTATTCACTGGTGATGATGCCGCGTTCCGCGTCAATGGCGCTTTCCTCCAGCAGGGCGCCGTCCGCAAAATCCCTCATGATGGTGAAGGCCAGGTTCACGGTGGACTCCTTCATGCTGGGCACGTCCATCATGTACACGGTTTCGTCAAAGGCGGTGTAGGCGTTCGCGTCCCCGCCCAGGCCCAGGCCTTCCTTCTGCATGGCGGGAATCATTTCCCCGCGCTTGAAATGCGTGCTTCCGTTGAAAACCATGTGTTCCAGGAAGTGGGAGATGCCCTGGATGTCATCCGTTTCATTCAGGGAACCCGTGTTGACGCGCAGGCGGATGCTGAACCGGCCCTTGGGCTCCGCGTTCGGGCGGATGAAGTAGGTCAGCCCGTTGGGGAGCTTTCCCTTGATAAGCCGGGGATCCTGCTTGGGAATGCCTGCCGCCGGTTGGACAGCGGCGGCCTGGGTCTTGTTTTCTGCTGCGGCTTCGGCCAGCGAATGGGCCGGGAGTAGGCACGCGGCAGCCAGAATGGAGGTGATGGTAAATGCCTTCATGGAAAAATACTGCCCTCTTGTTTCACACGATTTTCCGGGCAAGTCAAGCGGCCTTCTCTGCATAAAAGCGGTGAATTTCCGGAGAACCTCCGGAAACGGAAGCCATATCAAAAGGATGAGGAAGGCATCCATTCATCCCGCGGGCGCGGCTCTGAAATTCCGCAGATGCGGTCCACGCAGCGCTCCCACGCCTCCCGGCCCTGGTAGATCTCCACCTCAATGCGCAGGAAGTAAATGGGAACCTCCGGGTCTTCCTCCGGTTTTTCCAGCCGCACGGCGTCCTTCTCCGTGGTCACGATCATGTCCATGGCCCGGTCCGCGCAGCGGTCGTAGAACTCCTGCAATTCCGCTTGTTCAAACCAGTGGTGGTCCGGGAACCTGCGGCAGATTTCCACGTGGGCGCCCAGGGAGCGCAGGGAATCTTCAAAGCTTTCCGGGCGCGCGATGCCGCTGAGGCACGCCACCCATTTCCCCTGAAGGGCCTCCAGGGGAAGCCGTTCCCCCGTGAACACGTTTTCCAGGTACCGGGGGCCGTGGTCGCTCACGATGATGTCCGCCACGGGATTGTACTTCCTGATGGCGGCGATCAGATCATCCTGGGGCTTGCCGCCGCATTTGGTCAGAACGATGTAGCTGGCGCGCGCCAGGCTGCCCCTGGGCTCCCGCAGGGTGCCGCGCGGGAGCATGGCCCCGGTGCCGAAGGGCGCGCCGCAGTCCACCAGCACGATGTCCAGTTCATGAGCCAGTTTCAGGTATTGCATGCCGTCGTCCAGCAGCAGGGTGTCGCACCCCAGGTGTTCAATAGCGAAGATGCCGGACTTGATGCGGTTCTTGTCCACCAGAACCGCCACGCCGTCCAGGTTCTTGGCAAGCATGAAGGGTTCGTCTCCGGAATGCAGGGGGCCCAGGTAGCGCGTTTCCCCGTCGCTGGCGATCTTGGGCAGGTTTTCCGGCTGGCGGCCGTCTTTGTCCTTCCACTCCTGGGGCTTGTCCAGGTCCGCGCTCTTGTAGCCGCGGGTCAGGATGGCTACCTTGCGGCCGCGCTGGGTGAGGGTGCGGGCCAGCAGTTCCACCACCGGAGTCTTTCCGGTGCCCCCCACGGTGATGTTCCCCACGCTGACCACCAGCGTTCCCAGCCTGGCCTGCTTCGCGATGCTGGAGTGGAACAGGTACAGCCGCGCCAGCACCACCAGCCTGAACAGCCAGGAGGCCCCGCGCAGGACCATGCGCATCATGGAGGCGCGGAACCCCTTGGCCCGGCCGAAGATGACTTCCGTCCCCCACTCTTCAAACTCTTCCGATCTGGATTTCATGATAAGCCCGGCGGCGCGCCTGGAAACTCCGTCAGTGGAGGATGCGGTGGCAGCTGTCGCAGTAAACGGTTTCGTGGCCGCCCAGCACCTTCATGCGGGCGTTGTCCGTAATGACCATGTGGCAGCCGCCGCAGTGGCCTTTTTCATCCATCGGCACAATGACCGGGACTCCCTTGCTTTTGGTCATCCGTTCGTATTCCCCCAGGGAATCCTCCGGAACGGCGGCGGCCAGGTCCGCGCGTTCCGCATTCAAGTGGTCCAGAAGCTCCTTGTCCGTTTCCGCCGTCCGGTCAAAGCGGGCCAGCGTTTCCTCCATCTCGCGCTGGGCGTCCCGCGCGCGCCGGATTTTCTGCTCCATATCCGTTTTCGCGGCTTCCAGGCGTTCCATCAGCTCCAGCTCGGAGGTTTCCAGGGCGTCAATGGCGGCTTCCGTCTTCTCCACCTCCTGAATGCACATCTGGTATTCCTCGTTTTTCCGGGTGTTGGACTGGAGGGTTTTCATCTTGCCGATGTAGGCGCGCTTGGTTTCAACGGCGGCTTCCACGTCCCGTATGCTCTTCTCAACGCTCGCGACTTCCTGCTTGGCGGCCAGGGCCTTCTGCTTGATGGCCTCCATCTGGCGCAGGAGGCGCGTTCTCTGTTCCGGCAGAGAGGCCAGCTCCTTCCGGAGTTTGGAGATCCGCACATCTTTTTCCTGAAGGATCAGCAACTGGTCTAAATCGGCATGATTCATCGCCTGCCACCCTAGCATGCCCCGGCGGGGTGGAAAAGATTTTTTCTCGGTTCCGGGGCGGCGGCCCTTCCGTCTTTTTACGGTGCAGGGGAGCGGCGTCCCGTGTTTCGGGGGAAAGGGGGGGGTCCTGAGAAACGGCCTCCCGTTTCCCGCTGAGTATTTCAAGCAGGGCCTTCTGCTGCGCCGGAGTGCCGCCCTGTGCGGGCGGCGGCATGGAAAGTTCCGCGTACTGCCGCGCCAGTTTGTCTTTCTTCTGCCGGTTCTGCCAGAAAAGGAAGGCGCACACGGCAAGCACGCAGGCGCAGGCGGCTGCCAGGACCGTGTATGAATGGCGGTTGGAGGGCATGACGGGAGAGACTAGCCGTGCATTGTAGAGAAAGACGCTCCCCTGTTCCAGGTAAATCAACAACGGGGAAAAGAAAGTCTGCCGTGCCGCCATGGGGGCGGAAGCCTTCCGCGGCTGTTCCGGCGGCTCTTAAAACGTCAGGATGGTTTGGAGCCGGAAGACGCTGGCGTTTCCGGTGTCGTCCCGGCCCGCGGGGTTGGAAATCCACAGCAGGGAGGGCTGGATCAGGAACCAGGGAGTCACGGAAATGTTATAGTGGCATTCCATCACCACTTCCTTTTTGCTTCTGGAACGGCCTTCCGCCATGCTCCCGTCGTCCGGGCGGGTCACGGCCAGGGCAATGCCGAACTGGTTGGCTTCCCCCTCCTCGCAGACGCCCAGGTGCTGGAGAGGCTGGCTGCAAACGAAGCCGCCGGACCATTGGACGGCGGCGCCGCAGAAGTTGTCCCGCGTGGAATCGCTCCAGCCCGCGCGGCAGAAGGCCTTCCACGGGCTGCCGCCAAGCTGCTGCTCCACATTCAGGGCGATGCCGGCCACGGTATTAAGGTTCTTCCTTTCCTCCCCGTCCGGCAGTTCGTTGATGCGGGCCATGAAGGGGGTGAGCTTGACGGCCCCGGAATCATGCACCCACGCCAGTTCCGCCAGGACGTTGAAATTCTTGCCGTCCGTGTGTTTCAGCGGGGAGGCGTTCTGGGGGCAGCTGGTGAAGTTGCCGCCCAGCATGGCGTACCACTGCTCGTGGAACTGGTGCTGGAAGATGACGCCCAGGTTGGAATCCGCCATGGGAATCACCTGGTTGTTGACGAAGGGGGAGGCGCAGAACTGGCCGAAGGAGGAATTGGCGTAGCTGTTGGTGTCAAAATAATTCGTCTGGTTCACCACGCCCGCGATTATGGCGCTTTTTCCCCGGTTGAAGGTTTGCAGGAGCGCTATTTCCGGCAGGAAGAAGATTCTTTCCCCGAAGATGTCCGTATGCGTGTCTCCCGTCAGGCCGATGGCGTCATTCATGTTGCCGCCCCTCCATGTCTTTCCGGTCAGCGCAGTGGAGCCTGAAAGCTCCAGTTTCAGCCACGTTTCCCGGTTGCTGGGCGCCTGGATGAGGCGGTAATTGGCGTGGGCGTGCAGCAGGTACCAGAGCTGGGTGCCGGGCTTGTCCGGAGCCGGGTGGTGGATGGAGTTGTAGGAAAAGGCGTTTTCCACCAGGAATTCCAGTCCGGCGCGGTGCGCTTTGGAGTGGAGGCCGGTCAGGGCCTGCGTAAGGGAATCGTTGGGGATGGGGGCCGTCTCGTCCCCGTAATCCCCGCCCAGCAAATTGATGTCCGCCAGCAGGTGGGCCGGAGGTTCCGGCTGGTCCGGGCGGAGCATTTCGGTTCCTGCCTGTCTGCCCTGGGCGGCGAAGGCTCCCAGAAGGCCGAGGATGATGAGGGGACGGTACATGTTGTCAGGTGAATAGGTAAGCGGTGCAGGGGGCGGAGGGGCCCTATCCTAAGGGATGGGGCAGGAGGAGGAAAAGCGGCAAATCACCCCCGTTGAGTCATGACGCAGCCGGCGGGGCATTTCTGCCGCGGAAGGTCCGGTTCAGGGGGAAATGCCGGAAGCGCGCCGGGAAGACGGGGCCGGTTAAAAGCCCAGGGCTTCCTTCTGCCAGTTCAGCAGGGTGGAGACGCCTTTTTCCCTATCTTCCGCAATGGCTTCCAGGGAGGCCCGGGTAATCAGGAAGGAGCCTTCCATGCCCAGTTCTTCAGCCTTTTCATCCCTGAGCTTGCACAGGCGCGCCAGATTGGCCTCAAACTGGTCGGAATGCTGGCGGCGCTGGATGCGCGGGCGGCAGGGATAGTCGTCTTCATCCAGCAGGTAAAATTTCTGGAGGGCGTCCATGAACCGGCTGCGCCTGTGGGAGTGGAAGCGGGGCGGAGGAGTCACGGTGCGCTGTTCCTGAAGGGCGAGGCTCCACTGGATGAGGTCCGCGTTGGAGCAGACCATGAACGCGGGCTTGTCCCACGCTTTAGCCTCCGCATCGCGCCATGTCCACAGTTCCCGGAGGGCGGCCAGCCCTTTCCTGTTCAGCTTGCCGCAGCCCTGGATGCGCCAGGGGTCCTGATGGCCGGCCAGATGGCGTTCCCGGGCTCGGTCCATGGAGTGCCTGCAAATCTCTTCAAACCAGCCCATGCGTCCTTTTTCCCGGAGGGCGGCCGTCAGTTTGTCCGCCATGTCCAGCATGTAATTCACGTCGTTCAGGGCATAGGTGACCATGGTCGGGGAAAGGGGGCGCCGCGCCCAGTCCGCCTTTTGGGAGGACTTGCTCAGGGCTACGCCGTGGAAATGTTCCACCAGGGCGGCCAGCCCGAACTGGCGGAAGCCCAGCAGGCGCGCCGCCGTCTGGGTATCCCAGATCATGGCGGGCAGCGTTTCCCAGGCGTTCTGGAAGAGGCTCATGTCATAATCCGCCCCGTGCATCCAGACTTCCGTTTCCTTCAGCCAGTTGTAAAACGGCCCCATGTCTTCAATGGAGAGAGGGTCGATCAGGCAGGAGCCCGTTTCATCCGCGTACTGGATCAGGCAGATCTTTTCCTGATAGCGGTGCAGGCTGTCTGCCTCCAGGTCCAGGACTACCCGTCCCGTGGGCTGTGCGGTGGCGCGCTTGCGCCATTCCAGTAATTCCTCTTTCTCGCTAATCATCTTATTGCAACAGAGCGGGATTGAACCATGTATCAGCACGCCGGGCAACTGGAAATGCAAAAAAAGTGCTGATGGGGCAATCATGTATTGCCTATTTCCCGGAAATAGGGCACGAAGAAAGGCGCATGGAAGAGGAAGCTACAGAAACCGGACGCAACCACGGAGAACAGCCTTTGGACGAATTGATGAAGCGCTGGCATCTGACCAACCACGATCTGGTGGAGATTTCCCCGGAACAGCTTACCCACAAGCAGGTTCAAAAGGCCCGGCAGGGACGCCAGCTTACCTTGAAAATGATGCAGAAGGTGTGCCGCGCCTTGAACGTGGCCATCTGGGAGCGGCTTACCCCCATGCAGAAGGAGCAGTATTTTGAATACATGCACAAGCATGTGTTCAGCTATGCCAAGGGGTATGACCCGGCCTGGAAGGATCCGAACATGGACATGATGGCCTGATTCCGGACCTCTTTTCCGCCGCGGAGGCACGCGTTCCCTTTTCCGTTTCTTGTTTCGCGCTTCCGGGGGAAACCGGGCTGCGGCAGGGAATTTTTTTACAAGGCTGGCGGTTTTTATGAAGCGCCCTGATGCCCCGTTTTTTCCCGTTTTTACGGGAGATGGGCAGATCGTCCCGGGTATGGTATTGTGTTCCAGCGGGATGGAAAAAAACAGACATTCCATTTGACAGCCAGAAAACCAGGGTGTATACGCCGCGCTCCTTTTTATCCGTCATCATGATGAATATTGCTTTTATTACCTGTTTCGTCGGTGTTCTGGGGATGTGTGCGGGAGCGTCCCTGGCCGAGGGCAAGCCGTGGTCCGGAGAAAAAGTTCCGCTGGCGGAGGACGGCGCGGTGGTTCTGGATGACAATGAATACCTGCTGAACCTGGCGGATTATGAAAAACTGGAGCAGGGAGGCGGTTTGCTGGTGCGGTATGCAGCCGGAAAGAACGGGCTCCGGGAAGACTCCGGCGCGTTCTATTTTGAAAACAGCCATGGAAAAATGGTGAGCGCCGCCGTGGAGCCGGTATCCGGAAATGCCGGAAAAACGGAACCGGAGCGTCTGGCCCTGGTCAGTCCCGCTTTCCCGCTGAATCCGGAAGGTAAGTGGAGCCTCAAGCGGAAGAGCAGGCCAGCCGAACTTTACCGGAAGAAGGTGGCCGTCTCCCACATGGACCAGGAATACACGTTCCAGAGCCACGAAGATGCGCAGGTGAAACTGGTGCACGGCGTGCTGGCAAATGCCCTGGTATCGGGAAATAACCGCTCCAAGAGTTATAACTCTTTCAAGGTAAGCCGTCCTACCCCCCCCCCCCCCCCCCCCCCTTCTTTCTGACTCGCTGAAGGAAAATTCCGGTTCTTCAGACGGGGAGGAAGAGGCAAGGGAGGAGGACGGACAGGCGGAAAGCCATGGGGACCGGGAGAAGCCGGAATCCGGGTTGCATCTTGCAGAGAATGCTGTTGCGGTTTCCGGCCCCGGCAGCCTTGCCGCGGTCCCGCGCGCGGGGCAGGACATCACCGTGACCGGAGGTGGAAGCGTTGCCCTGGAGGAAGGATTTGACGGAACGGTGCGGATGGAAGGTTCCGGAGATATTTTCCTGGACAGCGTCAATGTCAGTGACGGCGGCAACAAGGAAAAGCATTACGGCCTGAATATCCGGATGGACGGCGGCCCCGGCTCCAAGGTGTATCTGGGCTTCACGAGCTCTACGGCGCGCACGGCTTTTTTAGAGGGTACCGTTTCCGGTACGGGGACGCTGGTGTTTGAGAACACCAGCCGCAGCCGGGTAAGCATTTTTGACCTGACGGGCGCGGACATGAGCGGTTTCAGCGGCGTGGTCCAGGCGGCGGCGCCGCGTTCCAGCCTCTCCTCAGAAGGGTATAATACGCCCGTCCAGCTTCAGGCGGCGGGGAATATGAACGCCACGGTCATGGACCTGTCCGTGATCCGCCAGGGCGGCAAGGACCCCGCCGGGCTGGGAGGCTGGCTGACGGGCAGTGCAGGGACTCCCTCCATGGTGATTCTGAAGCTGGAGGGGGATTTGACCATCTCCGGCCTGGAAGGGGCCACGGCCGGTTCCTCCTCCCGCGTGACGGTGGGCAATGGGACTGCCGCTACCCTGACCATTGACGGTGCGGAGAACCATGAATTCAAGGGAATGATCGGCGCCGCGGGCGCGGACGGCGGCTACTACGTGGGGACGGAGAAGAATGAGAGCTACAAGAATACCCAGCTTGTGGAGGCGGACGGCACCGGAGTCATCAATCTGGTCAAGAAGGGAAGCGGGGAGCAAACCGTTTATTCTGGCCGGCTGGGCAGTCTGGACATTCAGGGCGGCGTTTTCCGCCTGGGGGCGGATGGGGCCCTGACCGTAGGGAATTCCTTTTCCACTTCCTCCGGCGGCTTGCTGGACATTGCGGCAGGGGCCACCCTCGCGCTGGATTACCATGAAGCGGCTTCCCGGCTGGGGGGAATGAACTGGCGGTCCGCCGGAACGCTTGTCTTCAACAAGGGGCTGGTTCTGGATGTGGACGGAACGTTTCAACTGGATTCTTCCGTGCAATTTGCGGAGGGCAGCCTGCTGACGGTAATCATGCCTGGCTCCGGCATTCAATCCGGAGAATCCCGCAAGCTGGTTTCCGTGACGGAGGGGAACACCCTCTCCTTTGCGGACGCCGTGCAGCGGGAAAAGGTCAGGTACGCCACGGGCAGGGATGCCGACGGCAGCTGGATTTACCGGGAGCTGGACGTTTACAGCGGACTGACCCTGAATGTGCAGGGGGGCGGCCAATGGCAGATGCTCGTAACCGGGCTGGATTCCACTTCCCTGGAAGGCACCTATTTTGACGCGGACAAGTTCAATTACTACGTCTGGCAGGGGAACGGGTCCAAGGTTCCGGACGGCAGCGTGTGGTCCGACGGGGCGGCGGGCGCCAGCCCGTGGGAAGGCGGCCTGACGTTCCGCAACGGGGAGCGTGAAGTCTTCTTCGGCATGCAGGATTTATCCGGTCACGCCGTGGACGGCTTTGACGTCATCCTTGACGGAACGGTGCGCGTCTCCAGCCTGACGGTCTCCGTGGACAAGGAGGCGAACGGCGGCATGGGCTATGTCTTCCACGCCGCGGACGGCGGCGCAGGCAGCATTGCGGACGCCGGACCGGACCACGCGGGCGAGCTGGTCAAGGAGGGCGCAGGCATGCTTACCCTGGCTACCGGCAATACTTTTTCCGGCGGAACGGAAATCCGTGAGGGCAGTATTCTGGCCGCCCGTGAAGGAGCCCTGGGCGCCGGGGACATCCGCATGGCGGACGGAACGGAGCTGTATGTCAACTACCCCTTTGCCACGGAGCTGGATTCCTCTTACCGCAACCCCTCCATTGCCAACAACATCCGGATCGGGACGTCCTCCAAGGACACGGCGAAGGTGGTCATCGGCTACTCCCCCCTTTCCCTGGCGGAGAAGGAAGACCTGCCCGGCGCAGGTTCCTCCGGCTACCAGTGGGATTACCTAACTTCCCGCCACTGGCGCACGCTGTCCCTGACCGGCAGGCTGGACGGCTATGGGGAACTGACGCTGATGGGCTATACCTCCACGACGGCGGGCGGCCAGGACAAGTGGGTAAGCATGTTCCACATCTGCGATGAAAGCCTGGCCCCGGGGGAAAAGTCCAATTTCACCGGCACGGTCAAGCTGGACAACTACATTCTGTATTCCGAGGCGGACTCCCCCGCCAATGCGGATGCCAACAACGACATCCTGGCCATCCGGAAGCCCGGCGCCGTACAGCTCATCGTGGAAGACGATGCGCTGCGGAACGCCAAGGTGGACCTGACCCGCGCCCATACCGTGAACGCGGCGGACAACGGCACCGTTTTTGAAGGAAAGGAACGCATGGACCTTTACCACATCCTGCTGGTGCAGAAGGATGCCGTTCTGGCGGGGCTGCAAGGGGATTTGATCGGGAAAACGCAGGACAGCGAGTATTACGGCAAGACTTGCACCGTGGGGAGCGAAGTGGATACGCTGCGCGTGCTGACCAACTCCAACAGTACGCTGACGCTGGATGTGGATGGTACGGAAAAACTGTATTTTGCCGGCGTCTTCGGGACGGCATCCACGTATGGTTCCGCTACCTCCGGCAAGGTGACGGCCGCAAGCAGGGAAACCCTTTCCCTGACCAAGACGGGCACGGGAGCACAGTACATCCATACGGCCGCGGTCAACCGCCTGGTGCTCCAGGAGGGGACGCTGGGCTTCAACAGCCTCAACGTGAAAACGAGCGCCGTCCTGTACGGAGGAACCAACCTGAATCTGGGAGTGACGCGGGGCATCGCCTCCGACGGCACGGCGCAGGAGTGGGGCGCAGCGGGGGGAGGCATGACCATCAATCCCGGTTATGCGCTCCACATCGTGACGGACAGGACCGTAAACGCCGGTACGGGGGCAGGGGCCGTTGCGGTTCCTGAAACGGCGGTGGTGAACGGTTCCGTGACGGTATCTGATTCCTCCTTCCTGTATTTTGACTGCTCCATCCTGCCCTCCGAGCTGCAGGAGCATCCCCTGCTGGCCGTCAAGGGGCTGGAGGACATCGCTGATTCCGGCAGGTTGAACCTGAACGGCGATATTCTGGTGCGTTTCGGGGGATACGATTTTGGAGAAGCGGACACGGTTGACAAAAAATACTACCTGGCGACGACGGAAAGCGGCATTTACGTGGACGGGGCGCTGGGCGGCTTTCAAACCCGCACGATTTCCATCGGGAACGGGTGGTTCGGCATCATCAAGGTTTCCGGGGACAACATGAACCTGGTCATGACGGTGACCAATACGCCCATCCGCACCTGGTACAACGGGGAAAACCGGAGCGAGGGGGAATACGTGGCCGCCACGGACAACGTCTGGTTTGCCAATGAATTGCCCGAAGGGGAGGGGACCGACCGCAACCACTGGCTGGAGGGCCTGGACAAAAATCTGGGCCTTAACGGCTTTTACCGGGATACCTACCATGTGGCCTTCGGCGCGGAAGGAGCCGGGAAAACAGGAATGGTGGAAAGGGAGGAAGGAAAGGATTACAACGTGGTGCTCATCAGGGGGGAAGTGCGCCCCGCCTCCATCCGCGTGAAGGATGACGTCAACTACATCTTCCGCGCCCATGCGGACGGGGGCCTGATTGCGGACGGGGAGCTTCCGGATGACTATGAAACCAGCAACTGGAAAACTATTCTGACCAAGGACGGAGCCGGAACCCTGGTGATGGAGACGGCCAACACGTATTCCGGCGGAACGGAAATCAACGGCGGCAGGGTAGTCATGAGGGATGCCGGAGCCCTGGGGACCGGGGAAATCCGGATGTTTGACGGCACCTCCCTGGCGCTGGACTACCAGAGCGGGGGCTTTATCCAGAAGGTGGCTCTGCTGAATAACCTGCTGACGGTGGCGGAGGATTCCGTGGTGACGGTGTCCCATACGGACAGGGTGATCGGTGGCGTCATTTCCACGGTCCGGGGGGATTCCACCGCCAACCTTGTCCTGCAGCATGCCAACGGCAACGGCCAGACCGTTTTCCAGCTGGATGACGGCTCCAAATTCCATGGAAAGATCAGCATGAGCGGGACGCAGGACGGCCAGGGAACGGTGCAGGCCTGTCTGGACCGGAACACGTGGGAAGAAGCCGGTTTTGATTTAAGCCTGAATGGTGTGCAGAGCACGATACTGCATCTTGATTCCGTGGAGGACGTCCATCACATCACCCTGGCCGGCATCATGGGGCAGGATGAGGCTTCCTTCGTGACCACGGAAGCCAGCGCGGGGCGCGATTCCTCCACCACCCTTTTCCTGGCGGTGGGGACGCAGGACCGGATTTATTGCGGCAATGTGGGCTTTGGGCAGTACATCGACATGTATGATACGGGCCTGCGCCATGATTCCGGCTACATCAGCCTGGTGAAGACGGGCATCTTTTCCCAGACGGTGGGGAATGCGCGCCTGGCTTCCCTGCAAATTGACGCGGGTTCCCTCAAGGTGGTAAACACTCTTCTGCTGGCCGGGGAATTGAGCGTGGCGCAGGATGGCAACCTGGTGGTGGGCCATGACGAATGGCAGGGGCTGTACGATTATGACGTGCAGGTCAACGACGGCGGCGTTCTGCGCCTGGGTTCCGGCTTTGGTTCCCTGACCGGGACTCCCTACACGGAAGACGGAGTTCAGAAAACCGGCAATACGATTCTTCTGAACGGCGGAGGCGTGCTGGGCATGCTGGACGCGGACTGGAGCAATGAGAATGAAATGGTGGTGAACGCCGGAGGGAAGGCCTTTGTGCTGGATACGACGGGTTACGATTCGGACTCCATGACGGCCTCCGGAAACAGCCATGTCATGACGCTCAACGGAACCGTCAAGCCCGGCGGCGCCTCCGGAACCATCATCGTCAAGAACGGCAATGCGGGCAAAAACGGCCGCGTGGTGCTGGGCGCGGCCAACACCTGGGACGGGGTCTACCAGGTAACGGACCATGCCGCGCTGGAGCTGGCGCATGCGGGCGCGCTCAATACGAAAGCCGGAGTCGAACTCCAGGGAGCGGCTTCCCGACTGGACGTGAAGGCCGGAACGGTTTCCTACGCCGCTTCCGTGAAGCTGGCGGGAGCGGGAGCCTCCGTCAATACGCTGAATTCTTCCTCCCTCTCCGATATTTCCGTGGCGGTGACGGCCCGCACCGGGGCCGCCTCCTCCACGGTGGAGCGGGCTTTTCTAGGTTCTTCCGCCGGAGCGGGAATCGTGCAGGGAGCAGGCTCCGCGGCCCGCGCCCTGTTCAACGGCGTCAACGTGAACGTCAGGACGGGAGCGGCGCTGGCCCATACGGAATTCTCCGGCTCCGTGCTGGAGGTGGCCGCAGGGCAGGAGGCCCGCGTGACGGACATGCTCATTCATGCGGCGGATTCCGGCATCAGGCTGGGCGCGTTTTCCTCCCTGGCCGTCACTGGCGTTTCCACAACGGATGCCGTGCCGAACCTGAACGTCAGCTATGCGGACGGCAACTTTTCCATGACAGCTCCCGATGCGTGGACGACCAATGTGCTGATTACCGGGGCCGGGCAGGCTTCCGTGGACTTCTCCGGCGGCGTGAACCTGCTGCTGACGGAGTGCTCCGGCAGCCTGATTGAAAAACTGGTGGAAGCCCGTGTGAGCACCATCAACTTTGTGCTGTATGACGGCTCCCTCACCAATGCCTTCAGCGGGGATTACTCCCTGGCCTCCGTCCTTTATGACGCCGCCCTGAAAAACGCCGGCTTCATCCTGGCAAACGGGGACTCCTGGATGCGCGACGGCGTGGTGACGCTGGTGCGCACGGTTCCCGAACCCGGCACGGCCTCCGTGGCCTTGCTGGGCCTGGGCGCGCTGCTGCTGCGCCGCCGCAGGAGCTGAACTCCTGAAAAACATTCCGGCGCCGCGCGCATGAATCATGCAGACGGCGCCGGGAAAGGCAAAGCGGAGGACCGGAGCAAGGCACGGTCCGAAAATGGAAATACTTTATTGGGCGGACTTCGCCTGCTGCCAGCGTTCCTCCATGGCGTCCAGGGAGGCTTCTTCCAGGGAAAGGCCGTCTTTGGCAAGCAGGCGTTCCATTTCATTGAAACGCCGTTCAAACTTCCTGTTCGCCCCGGCCATGGCCGTTTCCGGGTCTATTCCCTTCTTCCGGCACAGGTTGACTACGGAAAACAGGAGGTCCCCCAGTTCCTCCGTGACGTGCGGATCTTCCTCCGGCACGGGAAGGATCTCCTCACATTCCGCGGTTTCCTCCTTCACCTTGTCCAGGGCGCCCTGGGCGTCCGCCCAGTCAAACCCCGCTTTGGCGGCTTTTTTCTGGAGCTTCCATGCGCGGAGCATGGGCGGCAGCCCCTTGCCCGTTCCGTGCAGGTACGGGGTGGCTTCCGCGCCTTTTTCCTGGCGTTTGATCTTGTCCCACTGGGCCAGCACGGCATCCGTCGTGTCTGCCGTGGACTGGGCAAACACGTGGGGATGGCGGCGGACGAGCTTTTCACTCACTTCCGCGGCCACATCGTTGAAATTGAAACGCCCGGCTTCCCGGGCGATCTCCGCATGAAAAACCACTTGAAGCAGAACGTCGCCCAGCTCCTCCCGCATCTGCTCCCAGTCGTCCCTCTGGATGGTGTCCACCACCTCGTAGGCTTCCTCGATCATGTTGGAAATCAGGGAGTGGTGGGTCTGTTCCGCGTCCCAGGGGCAGCCCTGGGGAGCGCGCAGGCGTTTCATGATGGCGATGAGGCGCTGCATTTGAAGGGCAGGCTCGCGGCATTCGATCATTTCAGTGTCGTTCATGACGGAGCCATACTAATCGCGCAAGGGCGGATGACTAGCAAAAATTCCTCTTTACCCGGAACGGTTCTTCCCTACACTCGCCCCCATGGAAGTTCACACGTGGAAAGAACGCACGGAAGAGGGCACCCTGGTATACAGGGCATGCCACCACGCCAGCAAATGGAAGCTGGAATGCGCCCCCAAGGTGGGCCGTGCGGAACGTGACGATGTGGAGTGGGAACACGTGGAATTCACGCGGGCGCACTGGGTGACCCTGCGCGACGTGCTCTGGCGCAAGTACCAGCGCAAACGCTGCCCGTGGCGTTTTATTGAAGCCATAGACAAGCTTCTGGAAGACATGCCGGAAGAGGAGGAAACCGGTTCTCCCCATGGGGAGGACGGGCGGTAGGAACGCCCTTCAACTTCTGCCGTGCCGGGGATGCTGGGAGCGGTTTTCAGGGAATGGCTCTCCTGGGTGTACCCCTTCGTCTGCGAGCTGTGCGGACGGGGCGGACTGGACGGCTGTCATGTTTGTCCGGAATGCCGCGGGCGTTTCGTGCCCATTGAACCTCCCTGCTGCGCCGTTTGCGGAGAACCTGCGGAAGGCTCCTTCATCCCGTCCGGGTTATGCGCCCGCTGTGCGGAAACTGCTCCGTCCTTTGAGGAAGCCCGCGCCGCATACGTGAACGAAGGGGCATTGAGGGAGCTTCTGCTGGCCTTCAAATATGCGGGGGCCGTTCATCTGGCCGGAACCTTCGCGCGGATGATGGCAGAGGCCGTGCGCGGAAATCCCCACTGGTTCGGAGGAAAAAAGCGCCTGCTCGTTCCCGTGCCCATGCACCGCCGCAAGTTGGTGCGGAGGGGGTACAACCAGGCGCAGGAACTGGCGGAGCTGCTGGGGAGGGAACTGGGCTGGCCCTGTGCCGGGGTGCTGAAACGTCTGCCTGACCGGCTGCCCCAGGCCAGCCTGGCGCGGGAGCAGCGGCTCAGGCACGCCCGCAGGATTTATGCCGCGGATGAAAAAAGAATCAAACGTCATCCCGTCGCGGGATGGGTCGTGCTGCTGGTGGATGACGTTTTTACGACCGGGGCCACGGCGGACGCCTGCGCGCATCTGCTGCTCCGGGCCGGGGCGGCCTCCGTTTGCGTGCTGACGCTGGCGCGGACGCACCATGCATGGCATGGCTGAACCGGAATTTCCTTTCAGCTTCACCGTTTCCTTCCTACAATGGCAGTCATGAATCCGGAGCTCATGTTTCATACGGAAGACGAAGTCATGTTTTATGATACGGACTGCGGCGGAGTGGTTCATAACCTGGCCTATCTGCGCATGATTGAAGCCTGCCGCACCAGGCTGGGAGCCAAATTGGGCATGGATTACAAAACCATGAGCGATTTGCAGCAGTTCGCCGTGGTGGTCCGCCATGAAATCGACTACGTACGCCCCGCCGTGCTGGGGGACACCATTCTGACGACGGGATGGCTGCAATCCGTGGAACGGGCCCGGTTCTGGTGCGATTTTGAAATGCGCCGCGCCTCCAACAACGATCTTCTGGTGAGGGCCCATCAACAGCTGGCCCTGGTCCGGATGCCCCAGGGGCGCCCCGCGCGCATTCCAGCTGAATGGCGTGCGCGGTGGCAGGAATACATGGAATCCTGATCTTTTTTTGTCCGTCTTCCATTTTGCGCTTGCCATGAAAGGGGGCGTGGTGTTTACTGCCTCCGCCCTTCCAGCAAGGGTAAGTGCTTGGGTAGCTCAGTTGGTAGAGCAGTAGACTTTTAATCTATTGGTCCCGGGTTCGAGTCCCGGTCCAAGTACCATTCCCTTTCATACGTTGAAACTCCGCAGGAAGTATTTCCGGGCGGAGTTTCTTTTTTGAGGTAGCCGGAAAACGGGCGGGAACGTGGTGTTCCACCATCCAATGAGCATGGGAATGGGTATTGCCGTGCTGCCCGGTCCGTGAGGCCGCCGGCGGAACGGAAAGACGGAACCGGGCGGGGATGTCCATCAGGGCAAATCATGCCGGACGGCGCGTTCTATTTCATGGAACAGCAGGAAATGGTCTTTCAAATGGTACAGCCATGATCGGATGTCGGCCAGTTCGTGGGTTTCCAGCATGACCACCGGGAAGATGAACGGATTTTTTTTAACGGAGACTTCAATGAGGCCGATGATTTCATTCCTCCTGCTCAGGACGGGGATGGCGAGGTATTGCATGTATTTTTCCTCCGGGGGCTGGTTGCGCTTCCGGAAGAAGCTGCGCCGCACTTCCGCCGGGCCGGAGAGGACTACGGGGCTGAGATGGCGTTCAGCGAACAATTGTTCATCCAGCATGGAGGGAGTTCCCGTCACGGGCCGCGGAGGCTGGGCCAGCAGGGACGGGATGTCGTTATTGTGTTCTCCCTGCGCGTAGCCTGTGACGCGCAGGAAGGTCTGGCCCTGCTGCCGCTCCGCCTGAATGTAAAGCACTTCAAAGATGAGGGAGCTTTTATATTCGGCCAGGGCTGCGGCGATGGTGGAACACAGGAACAGGCAGGCGGAGTTGAAGCTTTCCGTCGTTGCGCGGGAGCCGTCCGCTTTTTTCTCCCGGCGGTTTTCTCCATTCAGCTTGTTGGCGAAGTTTTCATATTCCCCGCTGAGGGCGGCGTAGGTTTTTTTGTAAAGAGCCGCACTGCGGTTTTTCAGGGTGCAGGCCTGTTTCTTCATCTCCCGGTTCCTGTTGATCAGCCTCTGGCATTCCACGTGCCACACGATGAAAGCGGCGCCCAGGATAACCAGCAGGACGATTTTTCCCGTGTTGGCGCCTTCCATGGGCGTCCCTCCGATGATGGAGATCACAACGACCAGGATGGGCTGGAACAGGTTTGCTTTTTTGAGGAAGGAGGGCTCTTTGAACATAAGAAAGATGCGGGAGAAAGGTTGGTTGAAAAGAAGGTGATGCTGTACAAGTCTTGTTAAAGGTGTGTTATTTGTTGATTATCAAAAATATTCCATATTGAAGGTTGAAATGGTGCGGAATGAAAGCAGGAAGCGGAGAGGTTTTTTCTTATGCCATCTTAAATTAAGTTTATTTATAATCAATGAGTTTTTTGTTAATTTAGAAGCATTCTAATACGATATTTCTTTGAATGATAAGGCTTCCTTTGTTCCAATAATTGTTAGGAAAAAATAAGAGTTTTCCATTTGGGAAACGATTTGTTAAATCGCAGTGTTTTGATGTGTTTTATTTTGATTCATGGAATATCTTTGTTTCCAGGGTAAAAGCATGGAGAGCCGGAGCAAGCTCCGTCCGGAGGGCCGGACTCCTTGCGGAATTGTCCGTCAATATCCGGATGGGGAAAAGGAATGGTGAATGGGCCCCCGGATATCAAGGGGGGAACAAATATTATTCCGGCTTTTTACCGGAAATGATGCGGGTTTCGGCTCCGGTGGCTGCGGTGCCGGAACGTCAGGGCTTGCCCCTGGAAAAACCCTGCCGCGGTAATGTTCCGTGCGCGCCTGCCAGGCTACCCGCCGTGCCGCATTATTCGGCATGGTTTTCTTCTGCCCACTTCCTGTACTGTGCGGACAGTTGTTCAATAAGCGGCTGGTGCCTGGAAGCGAGGTTTTTTTGTTCCGTCCTGTCCCTGATGTCGTATACCTGCCAGGGGCCGCGGTTGGGAGCCACCAGCTTGAATTGGCTGGTCAGGGCCGCGCGGTTCCTCTGGTGCTCCCAGAAAATGGTGCGGGAAGGGCAGGTGCCGGGAATGTAGTCCCATACCCTGGACGGAGGAAGCTTTCCGGGATTGGCCCAGTAGGCGTTGAGCGGCTTGCCGTCCATGTGGACGGGAACCGGAAGCTGGGCCCACGCCAGGCAGGTGGGGGCGAGATCCTGAAGCAGGAAGGGGGAGTGATAGCGCGCGCCGGGACGGATTCTGGAAGGGTAGCGGATGATGAAAGGCGCGGACAAGCCGCCGTCAAAGGTCTCAATCTTATACTGGCGGTAGGGAGTGTTGGACACGGCCGCCCACATGGGGCCGTACCCGTCCCGGCAGCCGGCTTCCCCCAGCGGACCGATGGGAAGAACGGTTTTCTTGTTCCTGTTGTTCTGGGGCATTTCCGCCGTTGCGCCGTTGTCTGACAGGAACATGACGATCGTGTTGCCGCTGAGGCGGTGGCGGTCCAGGGACGCAAGGATGCGGCCTATGCCGCGGTCCATGATGGAGATTTGGGCGGCGTAGGTGGCCATGCACCTGGAAAGGTAGTCCTTGCGCTCTGCTGTGGCCTTTTCATAGCCGGAAGGATTGAATTTTCCTGCCATGCCCAGCTTGGCGGAGGGAGGGACGATTCCGAGCTGTTTTTGTTTTTCCAGCCTCTTGGAGGCGATGGCATGCGGAGATTTTCCGCGGTAGGACGGCAGCATTTTTTCTATTTCCTCCCGGGGGGCCTGAAGGGGGGTGTGCGGGGCCGTGTAAGCTACGTAGAGGAAGAAGGGTTTTTTGCTTTTGGCGGCGTCGTCAATGTAGGCCAGGGCCGTTTGGGTGATGTCTTCCGTCATGTAGAAATCCTCCGGCAGGTCCTCCGGCCGGAGCAATTTTCCGTCTTCTCCGAAGGGGCGGTCCGGCATGGGCTTGTAGTAATCCGCCGCGCCTCCCAGCAGGCCGCGGGAACGGTCGAAGCCGCGGTCCCAGGGGTAGGTTCCGCGGACTTTCCCCAGATGCCATTTTCCGGAAAGGTAGGTACGGTATCCCGCTTTTTTCAGGAGTTCAGGGAGGGTGGGGATATCCGGATTCAGCCGCCCGCGGTAGCCGGGGCGTCTGCTGTCGTCGTCCAGCAGCCCTACATCCACCTTGTGGGGCTCGCAACCGGTCATGATGGAGGCGCGGGAGGGGGAGCAGCGGGAAGCCGTGTAGCACCGTGTAGCCAGCATGCCCTGTGCGGCGAGGGAGTCCAGATGGGGAGTGGGGATTTCCGAGCCGTAGCAGCCCAGGTCGGACCATCCCATGTCGTCAGCCAGGATGAGGACGATGTTGGGCTTGTCCGCCGGGGAGGGAAGAGGGGAGAGCAGCCAGAGGGCCATGCAGGCCAGGAGGGGGAAACTTGGAATGAAACGCATGGGAGGAACGGGGTGTATGATAAAGCAGGCAGGCCCGCGGACGGATCCTGCCCGGAGGCTGGAAAAGGAAAGCTGTCTTCCCTGTTGGCCCGGACAGCTTGCGCGACCGGGAATTCCTCCGGAAAAAGCCGGGTGGGCGGATATGGTGCGCCGGAAAAATGCGTCTGCTACCACCACAGGACGGCGCAGAGCAGAATGGCGGCTCCGTAGGCCATGCCGCCCAGGCAGAGGGGCGTCCACCAGGCCGGTTTGGAGCATATCTTGTTCACCATGTCACGGTACAGGTAGGGCTTGCCTATCCAGAGGAGGGAAAGGAAAATGACAATGTAGCACCAGATGGGGATGAGCAGCCTGGTGACCGGATCCTGGAGGAAGGCCGCGCTGAGAAGAGGGGCCGCCACCATCAGGCCGAAGATGCCGAGCGCCCGCGGAAAGAGCAGGTTTTTCACCTGGGTGACCATCAGCACCAGGAAAACGGGACACGCAAGCTGGAGCAGCCAGCGGATGCCTTCAAACTCCGCCAGTCCTACCCGGAAATAACTCAGCACGCCCAGCCCTTCCGGAGCCACCAGCAGGAAGAACCAGAACAGGCCGATGGCCAGCAGAACCTGGGCCAGCAGGTGGTTGCGCGGGGAGGCCAGCAGAAAGGCCTGCACCTGCTGCCTTTTTACCAGTGCGTAAAGGTGAACCAGCAGCAGAACGGCGCCCAGGACATATCCCGCCACGGGCAACGGTATCATTCCATCATACGGATGCAGGAAGGGAGCGTGCTGGTTCATCTGAACGCTAACCTTAATGATTATCCCGGCTTCGTAAAGGCGAATCAGCGGGAGAGAGAAGAAAATTCCATCGGATTCCCGGCGTCAGGCCGCTGGAATTCCCCCGCAGCCGGCGGAGGAACGCAGGCTCAGGAGCCTTGGGTGACTTTTTCAAACGTGGGATCCTCCACAGGGGTGATTTTCCCGTCCGCGTAAAGCACCATGATGCCTCCCTGATGGCGTTCCAGGGCCGGGACCACGATTTCCTCAAAGTCCTGTTCCGTGATGACGCTGCGCCCGTCAAGCGGAATGCCGTCGCTGATCCAGGGCTTGCCGCGCAGGGCCTGACCGCGCGCCACGTTCATGGGGCGTCCCTTCCGGTTATCCAGCCAGCTAGTGTAGGAAATGGTGTCCGGGCTGGCGGGAAGGATGGAATCTTCCGCCGCGAGGATTTCCGGCCGGTTGTCATTCTTGCAGCGGAAGGTGTCCGGAAGCATGTTCGGCTCCTTGTCGTTCCGGGCGATCAGGTCGGGCTGTTCTGCGTTCACGATGGGGGCCAGGGCGTCCCACCAGTTCCGGCACTCCCTGGCGGTCAGAAGGCTGTCCTTCATGCCGCTGGAGGGCAGCTTCCCGCCGTTCTGGCCTGCGAATTCCTTGCCCCAGTCGCTGATGCGGCGCAGGTTGTCCGTGCAGCGCGTTCTGGCCGCAGTCTCCGTAGCATGGGAATAAATACTGTAGGATACGCCAGCCAGCAGGGCGATGATGGCGATGACCACGAGAACTTCAATAAGCGTGAAACCTTTGCTGCGTGAGGGGAGTAAGCGGGCTTTCATGATTTCCCGCCATTATGCACGATTGCCGCCGCTTGAAAAGGCAGAAACTGCGCCCTGGGGCGGAAAAGCGCCGGACGGAGCTCCGGAAACGAAAAGGGCCGGTCCCGTGAAGGACCGGCCCGCAGGAAAGGAAATGGCTGGATTGCGCTTACTTGGCGGAAGTGACCAGCGTGGCGAAGGATTCCGGCTTCAGGGAAGCGCCGCCCACCAGGGCGCCGTCAATGTCCGGCTGGGCCATGAGCTCCACCACGTTTTCCGGCTTTACGGAACCGCCGTACTGGATGCGCACCCTGGCGGCGGTGTCCGCGCCGAAGACGTCGGAAATGACCTTGCGGATGAAGGCGTGGGCTTCCTGCGCTTCCTTGGAGGTGGCGGTCAGGCCGGTGCCGATGGCCCAGACGGGTTCATAGGCGATGACCAGGTTGGCCACTTCTTCCGGGGTGAGATCCTTGAGACCGCCCTTGAGCTGGATTTCCAGCACGGGTTCCAGAATGCCGCCCAGGCGTTCATCCTTCGTTTCACCGATGCAGAAAATCGGGGTGATGCCGGCGGCGATGGCCTTCTTGATCTTGGCGTTGATGATGGCGTCCGTTTCTCCGAAGTACTGGCGGCGTTCGCTGTGGCCGAGCACGACGTACTTGAGACCCAGTTCATTCAGCATGCTGGTGGAGATTTCCCCGGTGTAGGCTCCGTTGTCATACTGGGAGACGTTCTGGGCGCCTACGGCAGTGCAGGAGCAGCCGTTCAGGGCGTTCAGCACGGAGGGGATGGTGGTGAAGGGGGGAATGACGACCACGTCGCATGCGACGTCTTTTCCCTTAACGAGGTTTTTGAAGCTTTCGATGAATTGGGCGCCTTCGGCGGGGCCGATGTTCATCTTCCAGTTGGCGGCAATGATGGGTTTGCGGGACATAGTGGAATGAGATTAATCAGGAGCACGCATTGTTGCCAAATTGGGGCCGAGGTCAAGCACAGATCAAAAGGGCCGCATACGCGCCGTCCGATTTTTCCTCATGGGGAAGGATGAGTTTTTCCTCCTTCAGGGTCCATTCCGGGTGGTTTTGCAGAAAATCCCTGACCACCAGGCCGTCTTCCTCCGCGTCAATGGAACAGGTGGAATAAACCAGCCTGCCGCCCGGCTTGACGGCCTGGGAGGCGTTTTCAAGAATGCTCCTCTGGAGGGCGGCCAGGCGGCGGATTTCCTGCGGGGTCAGGCGCCAGCGCACGTCCACGCGGCGCTGGATGACCCCGGTGTTGGAACAGGGCACGTCCAGAAGCACGGCGTCAAAACGGCGTTCCCATTCCGGAGGGCAGGGGAGGGACCAGTCCGCCTGCGCCGTCCGGACGGAGGAGGAACCCTGCCTGTCCAGGTTTTCCTTCAAGGTGGGCAGACGGTGTTCATGGAGGTCCGTGGCGGTCAGGCGCGCCTTGCCTCCGGTAGCGGCGATGATGGCGGCGGATTTGCCGCCGGGGGCGGCGCAGGCGTCCAGGATTTCCTCGCCGGGCCGGGGAGCCAGCAGGTCGATGGCGTAGCGGGTGGAGGGGTCCGCCACGTAAAGGGAGCCCGCTTTGATCTCTTCCAGCGGCAGGGCGCCGTCTACGGAGAACCAGCCGGGAGCGCGGTCCAGCGGAGCCAGGGAGGCTGGCATGCCGTTCACGGGGACCAGCGGATTGGCGCGGACGTACAGGCGCGGCGTGGTGTTGTTCCAGTGGAGCAGGGCGCGGACCGTTTGCGGCTCCATCTGCTGCGTCCACCGCTGCACCAGCCACGCCGGGGTGGAATAAAGAACGGGAAGCGGCAGTTTTTCCCGTTCCTCCAGGATGGCTTTCTCCCGCCGAAGCGCGTTGCGCAGGATGGCGTTGACAAGCCCCCGCAGGCGTGCGGGCGCAAGATTGACGGTTTCATACACGGCGGCGTGGTCTGCCATCCCCAGCAGGAAAAGCTGGCACAGCCCCAGTTGGAGGATAAGGCGCATTTCCAGGTCCAGCCTGCCTTTCCGCAGGGAGTCGATCACATGGTCCAGCCAGGTCTGGTTGCGCAGCACGCCGAAGACGAGGGCCTGCACCAGATGCCTGTCCGCCGTGGAAAGCGCAGCCCGCGAACATTCCCGGTCCACGAGGGTTTCCGCAAAGGAGCGGCCTTCATGCCAGCGCATCAGGCAGGTCAGGGCTGTCTGGCGGGAGGTGGGGGGATTGTTCTTCACCGGGGAACTCTACATGCGGAACGTTCAAGTTTCAACCTGCAAAAGCAAGCGGCGGAAAAAGGGCGGTTTTCCGGGGTTGTTCCGGCTTTTGCCTGTCTTTTCTGGGGCTTCCCGCTTCCTTCCTGTAAATGGCCTGGAGCCTTTCCAACTGGTCTTTCCTTGTTTCCGCCAGATTGTGCCTTTCCTCCGGGTCGCTGCTGATTTGAAAAAGGAGCCACTTGTCCTGCTTGTGCGTGAGCTTCCAGCCGTCCCCCGTGATGACCGTGTGGTCCGCCACTACGTAATCGCGCTGGCTGGAAGGTTTGCCGAAGAGCATGTTTTTATAGGAAACGGAATCCTTGCCTTCCGGCATGCCCACTCCCGCCAGCTCGGCAAAGGTGGCCATATGGTCGTAGCTGGCTACCAGGCTGCGGCAAACCTTCCCGTGCGGCACGGTCCCGGGCCAGGAGACGATGAGGGGAATGCGGATGCCCCCTTCATGGTTGGTCCATTTCAACCCGGCCAGGTTGACCATGGCGTTCTTTTGGCCGATGAGCCCGCGGCTGCCGCGGAAAACGTCCAGCAGCTCCCCGGTACCGTCCAGAACGCCGCCGTGGCAGTTGAGGCCGCGGCCCCGCTCCTTGTCCGTGCGGTAGTAAAGTTCATGCCCGTTGTCGGAGCTGAAAACGATGATGGTGCGCTTCTCCAGTCCCAGCTTGTGCACCTGGGCCAGGATGGCGCCCACCTGCCTGTCCAGCTTGTCCACCATGGAGGCGTATTCCTCCGCCGCCCCGGCGCATTCCCTGTTGCCGCCCGCGGCGCCCGCATAGGCCTGGCGGATGGCTGGATGACCGGCATACTTGTTCTCTGCGGGGGGAATATCCACCGGGCCGTGGGGCAGGTTGGTGGAGAAGAGGATGAACATGGGCCTGTTCCGGTTTTCCTCCATGAACTTGAGGGTCTCCGCCAGCATGGCGTCCGGAGCGTACGTCACTTTTCCGTCCCGGTTTCCTCTCCGTTTTTCCGTGGCTCCCGGCCCGTAAATCTCCGGGGTCTTGCCGCCGTCGGCATGCGTGTTGCCCGGAAGGGGAAGGCGTTCGCCGTCTTTCCAGAGGAAGGAGGGATAATAGCCGTGGGCCCGCTGATGGTCCATGTATCCCACGTAACGGTCCCATCCGTGCCTTTTCAACTCTCCGTGCCAGGTGGTGAAGCCCCACTCCAGCTTTCCGAACTGGCCCGTGACGTATCCTGCCTTTTTCAGCAGTTCCGGAAGGAAAACCTCTCCCCCGGAAGGCTTGATGCGGGCCGCCCTGGCCGCTTTCTTTTCCAGTTCCTCGTTGGACCAGCCTTGTTGTTCCGCCGTGATGACCAGGCCGCCGTTTGTCTGGGTGTAGGAGCGGGAGTGGCTGTCATGCACGCCCATGAGCAGGGAGGCGCGCGCCGGGCAGCAGTATTGGCTGCTGTAGCACCGGGTGAACATGATGCCCTGTTTGGCCAGGCGGTCGATGTTGGGCGTTTTCACGATCTCCTGGCCGTAGCAGCCCAGCATGCCCATGCCCAGGTCATCCGCATAAATCAGAATGATGTTGGGCCTGGAAGCGGCAGTGGCCGGGACCGGACAGAACGCCAGCGCTGAAACAACTGCCAGAAATGTGCATGATATAAATCCCATCACGGGCAGTACGTGGAAAAGGAAAGGATTGTTGCAAAGAAAAAACCGTCCGGAACTGGTATTCCGGACGGTTGATTGAAAACGTTGTGTTGCGGGGGCTTAGTTGCCGTAGGGCTTGTTGACGCGGCTGAACTGCTTCAGGCGCAATCCATTGAGGTGGATGAAGCCTTCCGCGTCGTCCTGGTTGTACAGTTCCTCATGGCCGCCTTCCATCGTGGCGATTTCTTCGGAATACAGGGACTGCGGGGAACGGCGTCCGGCGTACATGACGTTGCCCTTGTAAAGCTTCAGGCGCACTTCCCCGTTGACGGTTTCCTGGGACTTGGTCACCAGAGCCTGGATGGCTTCACGTTCCGGCGCAAACCAGAAGCCGTTGTAAACCAGCGTGGCGTATTCCGGAATGAGGGAATCGCGCACCTTCTGCACTTCACGGTCAATGGTGATGGTTTCAATGTCGCGGTGGGCCGCCAGCAGGATGGTGCCGCCGGGGGTTTCATAAATGCCGCGGCTTTTCATGCCCACGAAACGGTTTTCCACAATGTCCACGCGGCCGATGCCGTGCTTGCCGCCCAGGGCGTTCAGCACGTACATGACGCCCAGCGGGCTGAGCAGGGTATAGCCGTCGCGTTCCCCCTTCGGGGTGACGTCCAGTTCTTTCAGCAGGGCGTCAAGGCCGTCGTACTTGATGCCGATGGCATCGCCCTTTTCATACAGGATCTGAATGTATTCGGCCTGGTCCGGAGCGTCTTCCGGGGAAACGGAAAGCTTGTACATCTCACGGTCGGCGGGGGTGGTGCCATCGTACCAGGTATCTTCCAGCATCCCTGCTTCAAAGGAAATGTGGAGCAGGTTGCGGTCCATGGAATAAGGCTTTTTCAGCGACTGGCGGATCGGGATGCCGTGGGATTCCGCGTAGGCGATCATTTCCGTACGGCCCGGGAACTGCTTGCGGAATTCGGGGTCGCGCCAGGGGGCGATGACCTTGATGTTCGGGGCCAGGGCATTGACGGCCAGTTCAAAGCGCACCTGGTCGTTCCCCTTGCCGGTGGCGCCGTGGGCGATGGCGTCCGCTCCTTCACGGATGGCCAGGTCCACCATGTCCTTGGAAATGCAGGGGCGCGCGATGGAGGTGCCCAGCAGGTAGCGGCCTTCGTAAAGGGCGTTGGCCTGCATCATGGGGAAGATGTAGTTGGCGGCGAAGTCTTCCTTGAGGTCGCCGATGAAGCACTTGGAGGCTCCCGTAGCCAGGGCCTTGGCTTCCAGGCCGTCCAGTTCTTCCGCCTGGCCTACGTCTGCGCAGTAGGCGATGATTTCGGCATTGTATTTTTCCTTGAGCCACTTCAGAAGAACAGAGGTGTCAAGGCCGCCAGAGTATGCAACTACGATTTTCATGTACGTCAATGATTAGTGTGCGGCGGCATGATGCCCCATTCCCCCCCCGGAGGAAAGGACAAAATCATGTTTAACCACGGGCTTTTTCCCGGAACTGTCCGGAGCGGCTTCCCCGGGATGGTTCCTGAACAAAAACGAGTGGAGGTTCGTCAGGATTCGTTCTCCGCATAAGCCCGGAAAGCTGCTTTTAATTCTTTTTCTTGCCTCCTCTATACAGAAACTCCGTCTCCTTGGCGCGTCCCAACGTCCGGTCCACCAGTCCGTTGATTTCCCGGTCTTCGTATCCCGCCATCCGGATGTACTGGCGCGCTTCCGCCGCACGGCCGGGAAAGTATCCAACCAGGATGCGAATTAAATCTTCCTCCAGCCATTCTTCTATCTCATATTTCATATCATCATTTCTGCCTTGGGCCACGATGAACTGGTCTTCCCAGCCAAAAACACGTCCCTCCCGGTGCACCTTCCACGTGTTCTTTTCCCCTTCCTTCCATCGCTTCCTCAGCTTTTCTTCGGAAGTCGCCTGGTGCTCCTTCCGGAATCCTTTTAAAATTACCGCTGTATATAACGCGCTGAACTTTCCGATCTCCTTCTGGTTCACGTTCATGCGTCCGGCAGATTCTTTTTTTATAATACGGCTTAGGCATGAAACGGCTACCCTCTTCGTATCCATATCTCCCGTCCTTCTTCCGTATTCCCACGGATGCTCTCCGCTGAAGTCCACCTGGTAGAACGGCGCCGCCGTCACCAGACCGCACAAGTGGTACAGTTCTCGGCATTGTCTTCCCCTCAGGTCATCAATATGGATCACACAATAGATTTGGAACAGACGGGCTGTGCACATGTAGAACAGTTCCAGCTCGTTCTTTTTGAGCATTTCCTGCAGGTGCCAGAGCGGAGGATACGGTTCCTTCACCGGCAGGTACATCCATCCCATCTCCGCCAGCATGCGGTAGCCCGGATACTCGCGGGGCTGGGCCGTTTCCGGATAAGCCAGGGGAAGGCGAGACCCCGGGAGCGTGGCGGCTCCCTGCACCCGGGGCGTGATGCCGGAGCAAAGAAGGATGAGCGGGAGGACGAGGTGGAATGTTTTCATCATTATTGTGGGGATCATTATTTGTTGTCTTGCGGGGAAAACGCATGGGTTCCCTGCTGGGAGTCGCGTTCCACCTGGCATTCAAATTTGGAAATCCATGCATGGACGGCTTTTCTGGTCCTGGGGTCCGTCCACCGGACCTTGAAGCTTTGCGTCACGGTATTGAGCATGTAAACATCCCGGTGCAGAATAGACTGCACGTAACGTTTACATGCCCAATCCCATTTCTGTTCCGGGGCATCCGGACTCAATCCGCCTTTCACCTCATTCATCGTCTTTTTCCATGCTATGGTGTCAATGACCCTGTTGCCGGGATCAATCTGGGACCATGTTTCTCCGGGCCGGTGCCTGCCTCCCAGGGGAGGAAAAGTTTTGTCGCTGGCGTCCGCGTCTTTTTCAATCACATGGATATTCTGGAAATTAACTTTCGTGGGATGGATCGTCAATTCCAGCTGGGCGGAAGCTCCGGGTTTGCCCCGGTCCTGTGCGTGATCCGTGGGAAAACCGGGAAACTTCCCAGCGTCCGCAATCATTCCCCTGCCGCCTCCTTCCTTTTTCCTGTGCTTCCCGGTGATGTGGGTAGGGAGGCACACTTCTAGTTTGAGCGGTTTATCGGGCATCTGCTGCGTTTTTGAACCATATGCCCAGACTTTGATCGTGTTATTATTTCCGACGGTCTTCGGACTCAAATCCTCATTGATCAACAATGTTACTTCTCGTTCCCCATCAGTTATGCCGTTAAAGCTGCCCAAATGCCTCCCGTCCGCCAGGCTCCACCTGATATCCTTATCCTCTCCGATGAGCTCCTGCTTCCCGTCAACGTCAAGGTAACCTTCTCGCCCATGCCCACGCAGGTCCTTTTTTTATCCTCGTCCTCGTCCGGATTCTGTCCTTCTTCCTTGGCGATGTGGTAATCCGCGGAATACTCATGCGTTTTCGATTCAATCTTCAGACCTTGCATGGGTTCCTCCTCTTCCGCCGTCACACGGCAGGGGCATGCAAGAAGTGCGCCAAAGACGCAGATCTTCATAACAACCTTGTTTTTCAACAACATTCTTGAAAAAGTTTTCCAAAAATACGATTGAAGTCAAGGGAATTCCCATTTTATGCTGATGCCTTGCAGATATGATCCCGTTCCGCCGGGGAAGAAATGATTAGGAAGAGTTAAATAATCGACTGCTTCCGTTCCGCCGGAAACGCCTGTGAGGCTTTTCCTGATGGTGCCGCTTGCGGAAGAAACAGGCGTTCAAGCCGATGTGCGGAAGCCGCCAAAAAGGACGGATGACATTGAAAACGGCTTGAATTTGATGAAATTGAAAAAAAGCGCTTGATTTTTCATCCCCGGCCCTCTACTTATTCCGCCGAACTTATGGCTAAGAAGAGCTGGATCGCAAGAGACAAGAAAAAGGCTGACACCGTCAAGCGCTACGCGGAACTGCGTACGCAATTGAAGGCTGAGAAGGATTATATCGGTTTAACCATGCTGCCCCGCAATGCAAGCCCGACCCGTACGGTCAACCGCTGCCTTGTTTCCGGCCGCCGCCGCGCATTTATCCGCCGTTTCAAGCTTTCCCGTATTTCCTTCCGCGAACTGGCCAACGCCGGCATGATCCCCGGTGTGACCAAGTCCAGCTGGTAAGGGCTGGGAAAGGTTGCAGCCTTATAAAGATTTTGACGCTAGGCTGATTTTTATTTAGCCTAGCGTTTTACTATGCCCATATACGAGTATATTTCCGAAAACCCTGACGACCCCGGCCAGTCCTGCCCGGTGTGCCGCCGCGGTTTTGAATTGCGGCGGCCGGTGGACCGTGCGCCGCTTGAAAAGTGCCTGGTGTGCAAGCACCCGGTGCGCAAGGTCATTAGCCGGATCAATGTGCCGGAGGCGACCAAGCCCCTTTCCGTTTCCGACGCCAAGGCAGCCGGGTTCACCGTGCTGGAGCGCCGGGACAAGGGCGTTTATGAAAAACTGTAACACAAAAGCCGGGAAACATTCCGGCCTCCTTTCCCGTATACTACTTGAAACAGAATGAATGATCCGGACCCTCTGAGTATTCTTGCGGCCTTCGGGGCCGCTGAAGCGCCCGACGCTGTTCCGGCGCTGGGTGGAATGACGCTGGCGATTGCCGGCTTTATCCTTTTTTTACTGCTGAACGCGTTTTTTGTGGCGGCCGAGTTCGCCCTGATGAAGGTTCGCGAAAGCCAGCTGCACGCCGGGGATGGCGTTCCGGCGCGTACCCGTAGGAAGCTGGCCCGGGCACGGAAGGCGGTCAAGCACCTTGACCTGTATCTGGCCGCCTGCCAGGCGGGCATTACCCTTTCTTCTCTGGCGCTGGGATTTCTGGGCACGTTTTTCGTGGCGGAGCTGACGGCTCCCTTCCTTGTTTCCTTGGGGCTGGGCGGTAAGGTTCCCGTTTACGGCATTGCCCTGGCCGTTACGTTTATTTTCTTTGCCTGCTGCCAGGTTATTTTTGGAGAGTTTATTCCCAAGGCCATGGCGGTGCGCCATCCGGACAGGGCGGCTCTGGCGACGGTCCCGCTGCTGCATTTCTTTTACACGGTGTTCAAATATACGGGCATTCTTGGACTGACGGACGGAATTGCCCGGTTTGTGCTGAAGTACCTGCTGGGTATCGATCCCCGCTCCACGGCCTGCACGGTTCACAGCACGGATGAACTGATGTACCTGGTGGAGGAAAGCGAACGTTCCCGAGAGCTGACGAAGCAGGAGGCGGAGATCTCCAAGAATGCCCTTGAACTGAACGACATGTGCGTCAAGGACGTGATGACGCCGCGTTCCGAAGTGGACGTGATGGATTTGACGGCCCCCTTTGAGGAGAACTGGGAACTTGCCCGGAAGTCCCGCCATACCCGTTTCCCCCTGGTGGAGGGCGACCATCTGGACGAGGTGAAGGGCTGGGTGCACGTCAAGGATCTGCTCAAGCTGGTAGGGCAGGAAAATCCGGACCTTAGAAGCGTGCGGCGTGAGTTGCGCGTGGTGCCGGATACGATGCCTCTGGACAGCCTTCTGACGTTCTTCCTGAAAGAGCATGCCCATTTTGCCCTGGTGGTGGATGAGTTTGGTGATTCCATCGGCCTGGTGTTCCTGGACGATGTGCTGGAACAGATCGTGGGGGACGACATTCAGGATGAGTTTGACCAGGAGGAAATGCGGGAATTCGTCAAGACCGGCAAGGATACGTATGCCGTGAACGGAGCCGTTACCCTGTTTGACTTGGCGGATTACCTGCCTGAAATGGACCTGGATTGCCCGGGCGTCACCACCCTGGGCGGTTACGTGATCAGCCGGCTGGGTTACATTCCGGAAGAAGGGGAGGAATTGAAGATTGGCCGCTACCGGGCCGTAGTGACGGGGTCGGACGGCAGAAGAATCACGCAGATTCTGCTGACCCGCCTTCCGGAAGAACAGGAGGAGGAATGAGGCCATGACGGAAAAGTCACACCCGGATATGAGTTTTGAAAGGGAGGCCCGTTCCTCCGGTTTTCTTTATGTGGCCGGGGTGGATGAAGCCGGCCGCGGCCCTTTGGCCGGCCCCGTGGTGGCCGGGGCCGTCATTCTGCCTGAACTGCCGGAGGAACTGTCCGGGTTGAATGATTCCAAGCAATTGACCGCGGCTAAGAGGGAACGCCTATTCCTGGCTCTGCTGGATTGCGAACAGGTGGCCTGCTCCGTGGGAATGGCTTCCGTGGAGGAAATAGACCGTCTCAACATCCTGAGAGCCACTCATCTGGCCATGGCGCGCGCCGTGGAAGGACTGGCCCCGCATGCGGATTTCTGCCTGGTGGACGGCTTGCCCGTCAAGGGGCTTCCCGTTCCGCACCGCGCTATCGTGAAGGGAGACGGCAGGAGCCTTTCCATTGCCGCCGCCAGCGTGCTGGCCAAGGTGACGAGGGACCGCATGATGACGGAGGCGGATGCCTCCTATCCGCAGTACGGTTTTGCAAAACACAAGGGATATGGCACGAAAGCCCACATGGAAGCCCTGCGGAGGCATGGGCCCTGTCCGCTTCATCGCCGCTCGTTTGCGCCGGTTTCACAAATGGAACTGTCCATTCCTGAATAGGAAGGAGCGGGATACGGCATGGCTGGGAATGTACGGGGAACTGGCAGCGGCCTCTTTCCTGCGTGGGGAAGGGTTTTCCGTTTTAAGGAGGAATTGGCGTCCCGTCAGGGGCGGGGAACTGGACCTCGTGTGCCGGGACGGGAACTGCCTGGTTTTTGTGGAAGTGAAAACCCGTACGGGAAACGGTTACGGGGGAGCCCGCCGCGCCGTGGACGCCCGCAAAAGGGCGCTGATACGGCGGGGAGCGGCGGAATGGCTCCGCCAGCTTCCGGAACCGGTTCCCTCCCGTTACGATATTGTGGAAGTCCTGTACCGGGAGGGGAAGCCCCCGGAATTCAGGCATATACGCGGAGCGTTCAGGGAGAAGGATTTGCCCGCTTCATGAAAAGCGCCGCAGGCGCAGGGCGTTCAGAATGACGGATACGGAGCTCAGGCACATGGCCCCTGCCGCAATGACGGGAGAAAGCAGGATGCCCCAGAAGGGATAGAGGATGCCGGCGGCTATGGGGATTCCCAGAGCGTTGTACACGAAGGCGAAACCCAGGTTGGATTTCATGTTTTTCACGGTGGCGGTGGAAAGGGCGAAAGCCTTGGAAATCACCAGCAGGTTCCCCTTCACCAGGGTGACGCCGCAGCTCTGCATGGCTACGTCCGATCCCGTTCCCATGGCGATGCCCACATCCGCTTCCGCCAGTGCGGGAGCGTCGTTAACGCCGTCCCCCGCCATGGCGACCACGGCGTTCCCGCTTTTCAGGGAGGCGATGAGCGCCTGCTTGTCCGCCGGTGTCATTCCTCCGTGGAATTCGGAAATGCCCAGATCCCTCGCCACGGCTTCCACCGTCGCGGGCGCGTCCCCGGAGGCAATGATGATGCGGATGCCGCGCGCAGTAAGGTCCGCCAGGGCCTGGCGCGTGTTTTCTCGGATTTTATCCGCCAGGGAGAAGGCTCCCGCCGCCTGGCCGTCCACCGCGGCAAAGACGGTAACACGGCCCTGTCTCCGCTGTTCTTCCACCCACGGAGCCAGGGAGGAGATGTCTACGCCCCGCTTCTGCATCATGTCTGCGGTGCCTACGCAAACCTTGCTGCCCTGGAAAGTCCCGGCCACGCCGCCGCCCGGGAAGGACTGGAAATCCTCAATGGGCGACAGGGTGAGCTTTTCCTCCGCCGCCTTCTGGAGGAAAGCGCGCGCGATGGGGTGTTCGCTGTTCTGCTCCAGAGAGGCGCACTGGGCGAGCAGCGCGTCCATATTCACGTTGTTCCCCGTGGTTACGTTGACCAGGGATGGCCTGCCTTCCGTGAGGGTGCCTGTCTTGTCCATCACCAGGATATTGACCTTGTGCATGGTTTCCAGAGCGGCCGCGTCCCGGAAAAGGATGCCCAGGGAGGCCGCCTTTCCGGAAGCCACCATCATGGACATGGGAGTAGCTAGGCCAAGCGCGCAGGGGCAGGCTACGATCAGGACGGCGACGGCGTTCACCAGCCCGTGCGGCCAGGATGGCTGCGGCCCCCAGAATCCCCAGGCGAAAAACGTGAGAACGGCAATGAGCACCACCGCAAGCACAAAGTAGCGCGCCACCTTGTCCGCCAGCCTTTGCATGGGGGCCTTGGTCCGCTGGGCCTGGGCCACCAGGTTGACGATACGCGCCAGGACGGTGTCATTCCCCACGTTCTGCGCCGTCATGGTGAAGGTGCCTGTGGTGTTCAGCGTGGCGCCGATCAGCTTGTCGCCGGGAACGTGGGAGACGGGAATGGGTTCTCCGGTCAGCATGGACTCGTCTACATCGCTTCCCCCGTCCTTCAGGACGCCGTCTACCGGAATCTTTTCTCCCGGTTTCACTCTCAGCACGTCGCCGGTCTGCACGTCCTTCAGGGGAATGTCGCTTTCCACCCCGTTGGGGAGTACCAGATGGGCGGTGGCGGGGGCCAGATTCATCAGGGCCCTGATGGCTTCCGCCGTACGGGACCTGGCTTTCAGTTCCAGCACCTGGCCCAGAAGGCTGAGGGAGATGATGATGGCCGCCGCCTCATAATAAACGGGAACATGCCCGTCATGGATAAAAACGGCGGGAAACCAGCCGGGCACGATGGTAGCGGCCAGGCTGTACAGAAAGGCGATGGAGGTTCCGGCGCCGATCAGCGTCCACATATTGGGATTGCGGGTCTTGATGGAATCCCATCCCCGGACCAGGAGCGGCTCTCCCGCCCACAGGACCACGGGGATGGCCAGGAACAGTTCCACCCAGTTCTGGACTCCGGCGTTCATCCAGCGCGCAAGATGGCCGCCCATGGAAATAATGAAGATCAGGACGACGAAAGGCAGGGAAAAATAAAAACGCCTGCGGAAGTCATTCAGCTCCGTATCGTCCCGGGCGTTTGCGGAAGGGAGCAGCGGTTCAAGCGTCATGCCGCAGATGGGGCATGCTCCGGGATGATTCTGCCGGATTTGAGGGTGCATGGGACAGGTGTACACCGTACCGGGAGCGGCGGCCGCAGACTCCATGGCAGAGGAATGGTCCATGTCTTCATGGTGGTGCATGGGCATGTCCATGCCGTGTCCGGCGTCCGGAGGGTGGGCAAGAGCTTCTTCCGGCGCTGCCGTGAATTTATCCCGGCAGGAACGGCTGCAGAAAAAATAGGTTTTCCCCTGATAGCCGGCCTTCCAGGGAGTATCTTCCCCGACTTGCGCTCCGCAGACGGGGTCCGTGTGTCCGGAAGCTCCATGCCGGGCATGCGGGCTGTTGGTCATATCCATACGGAAAGTGAGACAATTCCGGGACCCTTTCCGTTCCGGGACAGCCATGATTGGAAAAACCGCGGAAGCGGCTTCAAGCCCGCATTTCTCCATGCGGGCACAGATTGCGCCTGTCTATTATATATAGTGCAGGAGGAAAAATCATTCCGCCCTGAGCGCCAGAATGGCTTCCATGAAATCCTGGGGAATATCCATGCGGGCCAGTTCGTCCTGAAGAATGACGCCGTTGGCCCCGGCGTCCAGCATGCGGCGCGCGTCTTCCACGGTGCGGATGCCTCCTGCGGCCAGGACGGTGACGGAGGCGGGAATTTCTTCAATGAGTTTTTCCGTAACCGCCGGATTGGCCTGGAGGGTATGCGGGTCCGCATTGTTGATGCAGACGAATTCCGCTTCCAGGTCCATGGCGGTTTCAAGCTCATTCAGGGTATGGACTTCCATCATCACGTCCAGTCCCAGCCCGGAGGCCATGCGGTACAGGTCTTCCAGGTCCTTTTCCGGCAGGGCGGCCGCCACCAGGTTGACGGCGTCCGCTCCCGAGACGATGGCCTGGCAGATCATGGCGGGATGGATGAAAACGTCGCGCGCCATGACGGGGACAGTGCTGATTCTGGAAATGGTGGAAACCATGTCCCAGGAACCGCCGTATACCTCCGGTTCCACGGCGATGGAAATGCCCTGCGCGCCGCCCTGGATGAACATGCCGTACAGGTGGCGGAGGTCCTGGTTTGACTCCCGGAGGTTGAGGACGGGATGGACCCTGGACATTTCCGGGACGACGGAAAGACGGTTTTCCCCAAGGTCCACCGCCGTGCGGAATCCCGCATAGTCATTCCTCTGGATGGCGGAGGCCCGCAATTTCCCTTCCAGGGGAAGGATTTTTTTCAAGTCGGCGCGTTTGCGCTCCAGAATGCTGTTTAAATAATCCATATGTTACTTTTTGGGCAGGAAATAGGAACGTTGCTTTTCGGAAATGGAGAGGCCGGCCTGTTCCATGACGCACAGCATGTCTTCCCAAACCTTTCGTTTTTCTGAAATATCCTCCGTGCGGAGGAGGTAGCTGGGATTGTAAGTAACGCGTACGGGCGTGTCGAAAGCCGTGTGGAACGTCCCCCTCAGGGCGGAAAGCGGCGTCTCTCCGGATTGGAGAATGCCCCTGGCCGCGATGGCGCCCAGGGCTACCACCACTTTCGGGCGCACCAGCATGATTTCCTCCCGGAGAATGGGGAGGGATACCTCTATCTCCCGGTCCGTGGGCGGCCGGTTGTTGGTAAGCTGGCGCGGGAGGGCGGGGCGGTACTTGACCAGATGGGTCAGGTAAATGTCCGTACGGGAAAGCCCCATGGCTTTCAGCATGGCGTCCAGCTTCTGTCCGGAGGGGCCGGCCAGGGGGATGCCCTGCTTTTCTTCATACAGGCCGGGGGCGTCCGTGACCATCATGATGTCCGCCCTGGGACTGCCGGAGGAAAAGACGGGCGTGTCCCGCAGGGACTCCATATTCCGAAGCGGCGGCCAGTTGACGACCAGTTCCCGGAGGGAGGACAGTTTCTCTTCCTCCGTTTCACCTTCCAGGGCAAAGGAAATATGGCGGGGCAGCGTGGCTTCCTCCTCCGTTCTGCCCGGCTGTACTCCGTTGAGGATGTCCCGGAGTTCGTTGCCGAAGGAAACTTCATCCACGGAGTCCGGCGGCTGGCCTGGAATTTCCGGCGGCGGCTGCGTTTCTCCGGAAACAGAGGGGGCGGAAACGGAAGAGGGGATTTCCCCCCTGGCGATCCGCCGTGCGTCCATGACCCATTTCCTCAAGACCGTTCTGGCCTCCTCCGTGACGGCAACCTTCTCCACGCCCCGGGATAACAGGGCGCGCAGGTAGTCCAGCGTGAGGTGTTGGGGCAGGCCGGCAGACATGTTCGTTCCGGAGTGTAATCTATTTCCGGAGGGATGCAACAGCCCATTGGGTGTGCGCCCGGCCGCCGGGAGCAGGAGGCTTGGCGTCATCTGAAGAGCGTCGCAGGAAAGAGGGGAAAGAGAAAAAAGGAAGGGCGGCTATGAAATTTCCCCCCCTCTTGTCCATGAATGCCGTTCAACGGGGCAACGCCCGCCTGCAAGCGGGCATGCTTGTTCCGGGACCGTTTTACAGGAGGCAGGGAATTGATTCGTTCGCCTTCCGGCTTTCCTTGCTCTTCAGGGTTGAAGCTTCGTTTTCCGTCCAACCGGGCTTTTCCGGTTCCCGCTCCGGAAAAATTACAGGAGAAAACGGAAGGATTCCTTTCCTGCGCAGAGCGGGCTGTTCCCCGCATCTTTCTTTTTCTTGGCATGGAAGTTTCTCCAGAATTTGAAAAACTGCTGCAAGACGGGTTACGGGATGTTTTTTCAATCAGGCCTGCATGCCTTTTTTTCTATAGCTTTCCCATGGCCGGAGCATGCCCCGGTAAAAATCCCGTGTCCCGAATCCTTATTGCCGGGAAATGTTCTTCCCAACCTCTTCCCGAACCCTGCATTGCGGCATATTGGGAAGCAGGAAGGGCGCAGATAAGGAAACGGGAAAGGAAAAATTCACGTGGAAGCCTGAACAGCAAAGGGAAATTCGTTCAAGGGGAGACGCGATTTTTCCATCCATGACGGCCTTCCGGAATTTGGCCCATTGAACTTTTTTAGGGAATCTTTTGAAGGATTGAGGTCGATTTTCTCTTATATCATATTTATAGTAAGCAAGATGTATTAAAAATAAAAAAGTGTGTCGTGATGTGATAGAAAAAGATGTTTCGTGAAGTATATTATTTGTCATGATATGACAAAAATGCGGCATGTTTTATATATTGCTTATTTTTAGCGTTTTATATTAATAGGTTTTCCTTGTTTGGAAGGGGGTCGGTGAAAAAAAAGGATTGCCAAGGCAGAAATTATTTCGTACCCAAGAGCCGCCGTTGCCGATTTTTCGGCTTCCGCACATGGCCTGAAGGTTCTGCCGGAGTGACTGCCATGTGTATGGCGCCTAACCTCATACCGCATGAATTTAAGAATAATTGCCACCCTGTCTTGTGCCGTCGCGGCCATGTTTGTCAGCAGCTGCTCGACAAACGGAGCTGTAACCGGCATGGGGAAATCCAGTAGTGACGCCCTTGTTTTGGCCCGTGTAGGTGAAAATGCCCAGGGATTTGTTCAGCCCCTGGCGCCGAGCCGTTCGGCAGTGCCTTCTTCCAAGCTCCCCAAACTGGGGCGCGACAAACACAAGATGCCGTTTTACCACCCCGCCCAGCGCACTCGTGTAGTACGCACCACGGCTTATACCCATTCCGAACGTGACCATCTGGCCTACGGACCCCGGAATGCCGTTGGCACGACGCTGAAATACACTTCTTCCGTGCGCAGCGCCGCTGCGGACTGGTCCGTTTACCCTCTGGGAACAACCTTCCGCATCAAGGGGCAGCCCTATCTCTACGTCGTTGACGATTACGGGAGCGCCCTGGTCGGGACCGGAACCATTGACATTTACCAGCCTAACAAGAAGCTGATGAAGGAATGGGGCCGCCGCTATGTGGAACTGACCATCGTCCGCTGGGGAGACCCCGCCAACAGTCTGGAAGTGCTCGGCAGCCGCCGCGGCTACAGGCACTGCCGCGCCATGTATGCGGCCCTGCAGCACCGCGTGTCCAAGGGGCTTTACGCCAAGGCTGACTGACCGGATTCCTGAACCCTTTAACCCGGGCGCCGCCATTCATCACATGGCGGCGCTTTTTTATTTTCCGGCGTGCGTGCAGGATGGTAATCTGGCGGCATGGATACGAAAAAACGGGCTTCCATTGTCCGGGAGGAACTCATGTCCCTGTATGGGAACCCTCCCATTCCCCTGGCGCACCGCGACGCCTACACCCTGCTGGTGGCGGTTCTTCTGTCCGCCCAGTGCACGGACAAGCGCGTAAACCTGGTGACCCCGGCCCTGTTCGCCCTGGCTTCCACTCCGGAGGAAATGGCCCGGCAGGATGTGGAAGCGGTCCGGGAAATCGTGCGGCCCTGCGGCCTCTCGGAAAGGAAGGCGTCCGCCATCGTGAACCTCAGCCGCATCCTGGTGGAAAAATACCAGGGGCAGGTTCCCTGCGACTTTGCGGCCCTGGAATCCCTTCCTGGGGTAGGGCATAAAACGGCCTCCGTCGTCATGACTCAGGCCTTCGGCGTTCCTGCCTTTCCGGTGGATACGCACATTTTCCGCCTTTCCCGGTTGTGGGGGCTGAGCAAGGGGAAAACGGTGGAAGCCGTGGAACGTGACTTGAAAAGCCTTTTCCCTGAAAATTCATGGGGGGATCTTCATCTGCGCATCGTCTTGTACGGGCGTGAATACTGCTCTGCGCGGGGTTGCGGAGGGCGCTGTCCGATCTGCAGCCGGCTGGCCCGGGAAGACGGTTCCGCGGGTGTCTGAATTTTTGCCAGGGCCCGAAATGAATGCTTGCAAGTCTGAATTTGCATGCTTTAATACACCAGTATCTTTTCGAACAACCATATAACTTAAATTATGAAGAACCTTTTTAGACTGGGTTTCCGTTTCGCCGCATTTGCTTCCGTCCTGATGGCCGCGTTTTCTACATCCGCCTTTGCTCAGGAAGCTGCCGAAGCCGCTGTTCCGCAGGAACAGACCATGCTTGACAAATGGATCATCGCCGGTGGTTGGACCATGATCCCGATTATGCTGGTGGAAGCCTTCATCGTTTTCCTGGTAATCTACAACATGGTGGCTCTGAAAAAGGAAAAATTCTGTCCGGAAGACCTCAAGGTCACCCTGTTGCAGCTGATGGCCGAATGCCGCATCCGCTCCGCCATTGAAGTGGCAGCCGGCAGCCCCACCTATCTGGGCCGCCTGGTTGCGTATGCCCTGCCGAATGTGGACGCCACCCGTCCGGAAGACCTTGGCAAGGACGCCATTGAAGACGCCGTAGCCGACTTTACGGCCAATGAAAGCCGTTCCGTATTCAAATGGATTAACATGCTGGCCCTTTGCGCGCAGATTTCCCCCATGCTCGGCCTCTTCGGTACGGTGCAGGGGATGGTGGGCGCGTTCGGCACGCTGTCAAGCGCCGGACAGGCAGACCCCACCCAGCTTGCCGGTGACATCTCCGTGGCTCTTCTGACGACCTTCTGGGGCTTGATCAACGCCATTATCGCCACGCCGTTCTTCTTCTTCCAGAAGGGCATCGCCAACGCCCATATTGCCGAATGCGTAGGCACCGTGCAGGAAATGGTGAACACCTCCATCAACGTGGTGAACGCCGAAGCCCAGCTTGCCCGCATTCCCGAAGGCCTGGCCTGATCGCCGGGAAAGACGGTCTGGTCCGGAAGTTTCCGCCCAGGCGGAGCCGGGCCGGAGAATCTCAACCAAATGTAGCTTATGGGTAAGAAAAAAGCCAATGTAGCGGCCGACGAAGAGAGCGGGGAAATGGATATGTCCCCCATGATCGACATGGTTTTCCTCCTGTTGATCTTCTTCGTGGTGAACGCTACGGCCATTACCGTTAAAAAGGATAAGAACATTCAAATGCCCACGGCCAGCAGTTCCGGTGAAGTGAAATCCGCCAACGGCTGCATCGTGGTGAATGTGTACGGTGAAGGGGATGGAAAGCGTCCCGCCGGCATGGATCCCAACGTTCGCTGGGCTTCCGATGTCAGTGCGCCGCTCAACTCTCCGGATGAACTGAAGGAATATATCAAAAACCTTGCGGAACGCTTCAAGGACAAGCAGGACTTTGAAACCCGCCTGTATCTGCGCGGTGACCAGAAGGCCCTGTTCAAGGGCTCGCGGGAAGTGATTCGCGTGGCTGCGGAATGTGGCGTGGTCAAGGTGATCTTTGCCGTATTGCCTGCCAAAAATTCCTCTGCTGCAAACAAGGACGAATAACATTACGCGCTATGGCAAGACATAAAAAATTGGAGATGGTTGAGGATGAAGATCCCAAGCTGGATATTTCCTCCCTTATCGACGTGTGCTTCCTTCTGTTGATTTACTTCCTTGTGGCGACCTCCCTGATTCAGGAACGCAAGCTGGACATGTCCATGCCGGGGCAATCCGTGAGCGATACCGCCTCCCAGATTGAACCGGCGCTGATTCGCATCATCAAGGACGGCACCATTTACTGGGGCAAGGACAACAGCCTGATGATTGACAATGACATGAACAACCATAACCTGGCGACCCTCGTGCAGCAGCTGGAAGCCAAGAAACAGGAAGCCAGCGCCGTAGGCACCAAGCCGGTAGTTCAGTTGTGGGTGGAGGGCGATGTTCCCCACCAGCGCGTCATTGACGTCATGAACGCTTTGACGGAAGCAGGAATTACCACGGTGGCCCTGACCGACCTCAAGGACGACTAAGCCATTCACGGATGGACCGTGTTATTGATGTTCAGCTTCCCTGCAAGAGTGTGGAAGTGGCCTGCTGTCTTTTTTTCTTATGGTCCGGTCAAATCATGCAGCCCGGTGGGGGGCAATCCTGATCGTCTTCTCGAACGCCGTTCTGGCATTACCGTTGAAGGCGTCTCAGGAATCGGGCGCCTGCCGCAGCATCCCGGTTTCCGAGACGGCAGGATGTAGTGCGCGGCGGGGAGAGGAAGGCCTTCAGATGCGGGAAGATGAACATTCCGGAGAAATCAGGTCATCCTTCGGCAACATCGTGATCAATGTGTATGGCAAAAAGGAGGACAGGCGTCGGAAGGTATTGATTCCAGTATCCGCTGGGGATCCGGCTCCCATGAGCCTCTCCATTCCCCGGAAGAACTAAAGAAACATATCAAGAAGCAGGCAGAACAGCTGAGGGCAAAGGGCTGTAAGGAGCCTTTCCTCTATCTGCGCGGTGACCGGAGGGCTCTCTTCACGGATTCCCGCGAAGTTATACAGGTTGCCGCAGAATGCAATGTGAAGAGGGTTCGTTTTTCCGGACCTCCTGTTGCAGCAGTTCCAGGCATTCCTGAAAGGCCGCAGAGCGGGACGGTTTCATCAATGCCATCCGCTTCCATTTTTCTTCTTCCGCATGCTCTCTTTTACGGTAACGGGAATGGCCTTTTTTATCCTCTGGTGGAGGAGAAAGGGAGCCTGGGGGTTATCGTCGAGTGGCTGAAAAACAAAAAGCGGAGCGCAGGGAGGGCGGGAGGCCGGGTAGTGGTTCAGTTAATGGTGGCTGGAGATGTTCCCAATCAGCGCGCCGCAGCTGTCATGGATGTTTTGATGAGAGCCGGGATGGACTCAGTGGTCCTGAAAACTTTCAAGGATAGTTGAGAGAGGGGCGTTCATTTCGTTAATGGCCGGAATTTGCTCCGGCTCGGAATGCCGGATCTTTTTTTGAAAGAGCAGGATTCTCAGAGATAAAAAGGCCTTTTTGGTTCCAAACCCAATCCTCCCCTAAGGGAACGCGAGCAGGAAGAACTTTCTTGCAAGGATGACTAAAAATACAGAACTTTCTGCTTTAGAGTTTGCAGCATCCTGTTAGAATGACGCAATCCATTACAGATAGGTGCATTCCGTGCATTTGCACAGATATTGTACCTATTCTATTATCTCTTCTGTTTCAACGAATTTTAAACACATGATCAAATCAAACTATACTACTGCACTGGCTGCAGGCCTGGTTTCCGTGGTGAGCATTGGGGCGGCGCTCCCGTCCAGTGCCCAGCATGGCCCGCGCGATTACCAGCGCACGGCCCTGACCGCCATGAAGGAAGGCAAGTGGCAGGAAGCCCTGGATGCCGTGGACCGCTGCATCCGCGTTTATGAACCCCGTATCAAGACGCTGGGGCTGGATGACGGCTTCGGCTGGTTCTATTACCAGAAGGGCGTCTGCCTGGCCCAATTGAAGCAATACAAGGAAGCTGTGGAAGCGTTCAAGGCGTGTTACACCAAGTTTCCGAGCGCCAAGAACCAGCTCGTGAAAATGGCCCTGTTCCGCGAGGGGGAAAACTATTGCCGCCTTGGGGATTTTGCCAAGGGCGCGGAGCTGCTGGAGAAATTCCTGAAGGAATACCGCAGCGACCCTGTAGCCCGGAATGTCAATGCCGGTGAAGTGCAGGGACTGCTGGCCCAGTGTTATTTCAAGATGGATCCGCCCGCCTTTGAGAAAGGGTTGGAAAACCTTACCTCCTGCGTCACCTCCCGCTACAAGGGGCGCCGCATTACGGATGCCGTCATCACCAACGGCTTCCTGGCGATGGTGGATGCCGCCATCAAGACCGGCAAATGCCAGGAAACGGTGAAATTTGTGGAAGCCCATCCTTCCGTGATGAACATCAGCCCCACCCGCGTGGCGCTGTACGCTCCCCGGCTGGTGAGCTACATTGCGGAAGTGCTGGAAAAATCCCGCGCCCTTCTCCAGGAAGGAAAGCAGAAGGAGTCTGAAGACTACGCCTCCCTGGCAATGGTGCTGATGGGCCTCCTGCCCGACCAGGCCGGAGTGCTGGCGGACGCCAACCATTCCCTGGACCGCCTGGGACGCGCCAACGGCGCCGTGCCCGGCGTGACGGACCTCTCCCATACGCTGGACAGGACGAAGGTGACCGCCCTGATTGACCAGTTCAACAAGATGAAGGAGGAAGGGAAGGTCATGGACGCCTTCACGTTCAGTTTTATGGGCAACCAGGCCCTGGTGCATGGTTCCCAGCGGGTCGCCCGCGCCGCTTACCAGCTTATCAATGAATCCTATCCGGACGCCCCGGGCAGGGAGGACAACCTCTATTACCTGGCCATGACTACCTGGCAGTTGGGAGAAGCGGACAAGGGCGGCGAGCTTGTGGCGCAGCACCTGAAGGAATTCCCGAATTCCAAGTATGCCCCCATGCTGAACACCCTATCCCTGGAAGGACTGCTGAAGGACAAAAAATTCGATCTCTGCGTCCAGCAGGCGGACAAGGTCATGGAGCTGCACAAGGACGACCCCACCCACAAATTCTATGAACTGGCCCTGTACTGCAAAGGCGCCTCCCTGTTCAACCTGGGGGCTGCGGACGCCGCCCGCTACAAGGAAGCGGTGCCGGTGCTGGAACGCTTCGTGAAGGAATACCGTGACAGCACCTACCTGAAAACGGCCATGTACCTGCTGGGTGAAACCTACACGAACCTGGGCAATACGGATGAAGCCATCCAGGCCTTCACCAATTACATTGCGCGTTTCCCGGACAAGAATGACGCCAATATGGCCGCCGTGCTTTATGACCGTGCCTTCAACTACCTGAACCGCAAGAACCCCGGAGACGAGGAGCTTGCCACGAAGGATGCGAAGGAAATCGTGGACAACTTCAAGGAGCACCGCCTGTTCCCGTATGCCAACAACCTGCTGGCGAACCTGTATGCCGGCAGCAAGGAGCATGAACAGGAAGCGGAAGGCTATTTCCTGGCCGCTCTGGAATCCGCCAAAAAGCTGGGCGACAAGCGCCCCGCCGCGGAAGCCGTGTACAACCTGCTCATCAATGCCACCAAGAAACCTCTCCCCGTAGAACCGAAGGAAGCCGTGGAAGCGGCCAGGACGGCGCGACGGGACGAAGTCAAGAAGTGGTATGACGAGTACTGGAAGAACAGCGACCAGCCCGGCAGCCGCTACAGCCTCCAGCTGGCTGCCGCCGCCATGGACTTCTTCAAGGACGACAAGGAGATGTTTGACCCCGCGTCCGTCAAGATGCAGGAAGTCATTGTGAGGGAAGGCAAGAAGGACGATCCCAAGATGACCGTTCTTCTGGAGGAAGCCGTGAACTCCTACACCAAGACGTACATGGCCGGCAATCAGGCGCTGGGCCGCAATCTGGACGCCAACGCCATGCGCAACCACTTCTACCGGTTCCCCGGCGTGGACAATGACAAGGACAAGACGCTGAGCGCCATGCTCCGCATGGCCGTCATTGCCCAGACGCAGGAACGGTATGAAAAGGCTCCCACGGAAACGGACGAACAGCGTGCCGAGAAGGCCGCTCTGGAAGGTCTGGTCAAGCAGCTCTTCGTGGAGCTGAAGCGGGACTTCAAACCTTCCGACCTGCCTCCGTACACGCTCGTGAAGCTGGGTGTCCACCTGGCCAATACGTCCCAGCCGGAAGAAAGCATCGCCTACTTTGATGAAATCCTGGACCCGTCGGAACCTGATCCGGTGCGCAAGAAGGCCCGCATCAACGGCATGTCCAAATACCGCAAGAATGCGGTCTTCGGGAAGGCCGTTGCTCTGGGCCGCAGCAAGGATAACGCCAAGGTGGAAACCGCCATCAAGATGATGAAGGATGAACTCAGCAAGGAGGAATCCAGCGCCAACCCGGACCGCAAGGCCATGGAAGACGCCCAGTACAACCTGGTCAAGTTCACCTCCGCCCGCCAGGACTGGCCGTCCGTCATTGCCGCCGCCGACAAGTACCGCGAGAACAAGTCCTACAAGAAGAATCTGCCGGAAGTCCTCTACCTGCAAGGTGAAGCCTACCTGAAGCAGAACGAGCTGGACAAGGCCCTGATCAACTTCATGAACATCACGGGCACGTACAAGGGCCTCGTGAAGTGGTCCGCTCCCGCCGTGCTTGCACAGATGGATACGCTGTGGAAGAGGAACACGATGTCCCAGGGGGCGGGCAAGCAGCCGTCCGACAGGTATATCGCCTGGAAGGCCGGCAGCCAGTATGTGCAACTGCTGGATACTCCCGCCAACCGCAAGAAGATGACGGCAGAAGACAGTGCCCTGGTCAACGAGGTGAAGGATAAGACGGCCAAGTTCGGCTCCGATCCCGCCGTCAGCCAGGAACGGGCGGACATCGCCGCCTATGAAGCCGCCATACGCGCCGCCAAAGGCCAGAAGTAACAACAAAAGGTTTAGCAATCAACAATATGAAAGCACTTTCAGTAATAATGGTATTGGCCGGCTTGTCCACCCTGGTTCCGGCTATGGCTCAGAATGCCCAGAATCCCCAGCGCCTGCGCGCCAGGGCTGCCGCTCCGGCCATCAAGAATGGCCGCCCGACGGATATTTACATTCTTTCCGCCAACGGCCCCATGGTCCAGTTCGTGGAAAGCAGGGAATCCCAGGAAGTCCTCCAGCAGATGGCCAGCGCCTTCAAAACGCTGTACATCTTTGAAACGGATGATTTCGTGGACGCCAAGGTGGCTATGGAAAACCGGAAATACCAGGACGCCCGCAACAAATTCCACGCCCTGGTGAACAAATATGCCTCCACGCTTTCCATCAAGGACAGCCTGTCCGCCCGGGCGGCCGTCTATGAATTGGAGTGCGCCATGCGCATGATGGACTGGGCCGGGGTCAAAGGCCTGCTGGCCAAGTTCCCCGTAAGGGGTTCCAATCTGTCTCCCTCCGCCCAGGATGATCTGGAGGTTGCCAAAATCATGGCCCTGATTCCGGACAAGGACTGGAACGGCGTGAAAAGCCGTGCCGCCTCTTTCCTGGCCACCAAGAAAAATGCCACCCGCCTTCAGCAGGCGCGGATGAAGTATGCTCTTGGGGCCGCCGCCATGGTAGCCCAGGATTGGAACAAGGCTCTGGATTACTTTGCGGAAGCCCTGGTGCTGCTGCACGGTTCCGATGAAGAACTGGCCTCCGCCTGCGTGGTGCGTTCCCTGGACTCCTACCTGCACATGCCGGATGTGGCCAAGTTCCTGGAGGATTCCGCCGTGACGGCTGCCGTGGAAGCCAGAAAACACAATCCTGAAACCGTGATTCCCGACTTGCAGATGAAGGCCCGTCCCGCGCACGTCAAGGAAGCGGCCGCGCTGTACCGCCTGCATGAACTGATGCTCCCGGACAGGAAGCTGCCGGCCAAGTACGACGGGTTTGCGGTTTCCTACAAGCATCCCGCTGCCGTTGCTCCGGCCCAGACTTCCGCTCAGGCGCCTGCCCAAGCCCCGGCACAGGCTCCCGCCCAGCCGGAGAAAAAGTAGTAACGAACTGACGCGGCAGGTTTTCTGCCAGCCGCCTTCCATTCAACAAGGACTGTCTCCCCTTCACAGGGAGACAGTCCTTTTTTGTACTTCGTTCCCTCATGAGGGTACCGCATCCCTACTGTCCGGAATGGCTGCCGCGCCTTAGGGGACGCTGCACGTTTTCCGGAGATATTTTTTCATTGGGAAAATGCGGAAGAGCCGCTGGCAGGGAGAGAACAAGAGCGGTTAAAAAACGGTGCGTACCGTAGGGAGGGGCTCTCTTGAGCGCAGACTTGCGGAAAAATATGAGGTGGCGGCTGCGGACGCGTGTTCCACAAGGAAGAAAAGACAGTTTTTTGCAGATGATGCAGTTTCCGGGACTTTGTGCGGAGATGCCTGGAAAGCCATATTCCGTATGTTTTGCCCTGGCGCGGGGAAGGAGAAACGGCTTTGTTGATGATAGGGGGCCGGAACAGGGAAACCGGTGCGGCTGTTGCGGCTTCCATGGCGGTTTGGGGTTTGCCTCCCCCTCAAGCTGGAAGCCGGGAATGAAGAATTCCGCATGGACGGCCAGCCGGCCACTCAACGCCGGAGCGGGAACAGGGGGCAGGAAGGCCGTTGCGCGGCGCTGTCCTCCGTTAGAAGGTATCCTTTTGTTGGTTTTCTGCCCCCATGTACGGAACGCCCCTGCGTCCGGGAAAAAAGCTCGTCTTTTCAGAAGCTTTATTTTTCCCGTGCAGGGTCATTTCCTGTTGGAGGATTTGGGAGGTCCGGAAGAATGATGTCAGGCCGCAGTGCGCCGGCGCCGCAGCATGGAGAGGGAAAAGCCGAACAGGCCCAGGGCAGCGGCAGCCGGTTCCGGCGTGTTGAAATTGACGCCTACGTAGCCATCCCGGCTCATATCCAGCTCATACCCTCCTTCCGTCCGTACTTCCAGCCCTTCCAGGCTGATGCCGTTCCCTGCCAGTTTGAAGTAAACCATGCCGGACCCATCCACCGGAAGAGCGTCCGGAGTTCCCATCAATTGAAGGATTACATTGTTGAATAAAAGAGAGCCGGAGGCTGTGGAATTCCCCTCCAGGCTGAACAGGGGCTTGTCCTGGCTCAGGGAGGCCATATCTACGGTAATGGTCAGGTTTTCCAGGGTGACGGAAGCGCCCGGGGAAAGGGATGAGCCCTGGATGCTGATGGAATGGAAGTTTTTCAAATCGCTTGAAAACGTGAGGTCCGTCTCCGCCGGTTGGAAGACCATGGTGTTGAAGCCTGTTCCTCCGTCCACGCTGCCGTTCACTGTTCCGCCGGAATAGGAAAAAACATCGTCGCCGGAACCCATGACCACCGCCTGGCCGCTGCCTCCTGTAATGGTTCCTCCTTCCATGAAGATGCAGTTCTCCCTGTCGCTGACAATCCTGATGCCCACGCCGTTGGCGCCTGTTCCCTCAATGGTGCCGCTGTTGGTGATCCGGATGGCTTCAAAGGCATTGCCGCCGTCGGAATCATCCACCAGAATGCCGTAGGCCTGGCCGTTCGTGTTGGAATTGGAAGCCGTGATGGTCCCGGTATTGGTTACGACGCCCCCGCCGATGGCAAGGCCGTCCGCACTGCCGAAGGAGTCCTTGGCAATAATCGTGCCGGAATTGGTCAGGTTTACGATGTAATCCACGTCCACGCCGTCGCCGTCCAGGGTGGTTGCGTCTCCGGTGCCGCTGATGACGCCGTCTTTGCCGTTAACCACGGTGACCACGTACTTGTCGTCCTGCTGGAGGGCGGCGTTCCAGTCCCAGTTCAGGCCGGAACCTCCCCTGCCTTCAATCCTGCCGTTATTGCTGATGGCGGCTTTCCCTTCTCCGGTAACTCCGTGTTTCATGCCGGTGATTTTCCCTCCGCTGTTGTTGGCAAGATCCAGGCCATGGGCAAAGGTGTCAATGCCGTCGTCTTCCGGATCGTAATGCTTGGCCGTGATGCCGTTTTCCCCCGCAGCCGTGGTTTCAATCGTGCCGTTGTTGATCACAGTGGCGTTATTGCCCAGTTTGACGGCTCCTTTCTGACCGGCGGAAATGGTACCGTTGTTGGTGATGGTGGCGGACGTGTTGATCATGTAGCGCAGGTCGATGGCCTGTTTTTCCGTTCCGGTCATCGTGCCGGAATTGGTCACGCTGATCAACTGTCCCGTTATTCCGTTTTCCATGCCCTGGTCCAGGACAAGGGCGCTTTTTCCGGAAATCCTGCCTCCTTCCATTACCTCGATCTCAAGGGCGGACTGGATGGGGTCTTTCAGGTTGACGGCATTTTTGGCGACGTTCAGGAATCCGGTTCCCGTGACGGTCAGTTTGCCCTCCGTCATGTTGACGGCCTTGGTCTGGGTGTCGCTGATGGTCTGGTCCGCAAGGGAGGGCGCGGCAAGCAGAACCGCCGTGGCTAGGGTCGTGGCTGTGGAATAAAGATGGTGTGCCTTCATGGTGACAAGCTCCGCAGGTTAACGGGAGCGACGCCACCATGCCAGAACGGACGCGCGGGAGGGAAACCCGTTCGTGCAACAAGTTTGCCACGGGGAATGGCGCGAAGCAGGGAGGAAAGGAAGAAGGCCGCCTACCGCAGGACGGGGGCGCTTTTCACTTCCTCCGTCCATTTCCTGTACAGGTCCGGGGAAATTTCGGAGGGCTTGATTTCCGAGCGTTCGCCCCAGAAGACGGCCGTATGCAGGACGGGAATGCCTGAGGCGTCCAGATGGCGGTCAATCGCCGCCTTGTGTTCCAGCACGGCGTTTTTTTCCAGGCCGTGCACCACGCCCATGATCTGCGCTCCGCCGAAGATGTCCCCTCCGGTTCTCCAATAGCAGTGGGTCATGCAGATGTGGCGTCCGCATTCCGCTCCCGCCCGGATTTCCATGCCGGCGGGAACCGTCCAGTGGAACAGTCCGTTGTATTTGGTGACGGGGCCGTCGTTCGTTTTGGTCCGTACATGTTCCAAAAAGGTGGCGAAGCGGCCGATGACCTGCTTCCGGTCCAGCTCTTCCGCCGTGCGGCAGTATTCCTCCGGTTCCAGGCCAGCCTGGGCGGCGCGGAGGGCCCAGGGGTCTTCCACCATTTCCTCCGGCCTGAGCTGTTCCTTGACGGAGAGGAGCACCTTCCATTCCAGCCCGGAGAGGGAGACGGTTTTCGTTTCCTGCATGGGGGCCGGTTCCGGAGTCTTGTCTCCGGGCCGGAGGCCCCTGCGGCGCATGTGCCCCACGCCCAGCGCAAAAACGCCGCGGGCGGGCAGCAGGACATAGTCGTCCGCGCCGATGTGGCGTTTCAGTATCTCGCAGTGTTCCTCCAGCGTGCCGCAGCCCACAGGCACCTTGACCGTGGTCCAGAGCCTGTATTGGGCGCCGGGATTGGCCGCATCCGTGTTGCGGAGCACCACGTGGCCCGTGAAGGGGTCGTGCTCCTTCATCCAGTCAAAGGCCGCATCCAGGTTCTTCTCCGGCAGGGACCATGCCACCAGGGCCCCCTGGGCGAGCTTGGTAGCCAGCAGCGTCTGGCGCACGCGGCGCACCACTCCGGCTTCCATCATGGCTTTCAGGCGCTGGATGACTACCGGGACCGGGTGGCCGCATTGCTCGGAAATGGCATGGAAGGGGAAGCGCCGGAAGCCCTTGACGCGGTCTTCCGCCACCATCAGGATGTCCGTGTTGACGGGATCGTTCGGAGAGGAGGGAATGCTGTTCATGACGGGTCAAAAAAAGGCCGGGCGATGGTGTCGCCCGGCCCGGAAAGCCGGAGTTGGTTTAGCTACTGCCCGGATTGGTACAGCGGCTTGTTGTCGTACCGGGCGTCGTAAATGGCGAAGGATTCGCGGTGCTGGTTGTGGTCGCCGCGGAAGATCAGCCTTCCGCTGTGCTGGCGTTCCAGTTCCATGAGCAGGCTGGCGTCTTCATTCTTGAAGCGGGAGAGCACCTCCGAGTTTACGACGATGACCATGTCCCCGATGGTTTCCCTGTATTTCTGGATGCAGGCGTAGATCTGCCGCTGGATTTCCACGCTCATGGTCATCACGGATTTGACGCGGCCCCGGCCTCCGCAGTACGGGCACGGGTCATGAACGGATTCCCGGAGGCTTTCATTGAGCCGCTGGCGGGTCATTTCCATCAGGCCGATGGGGGTGATCTGCAGTACCTGGGTCTTGGCCTTGTCGCGCTTCAGGCGGTCCTTCATGGCTTTGTACACGGCCTGCTGGTCCTTCCTGTGGCGCATGTCGATGAAGTCCACCACCACCAGGCCGCCGATGTTGCGCAGGCGGAGCTGTCTGGCGATTTCATAGGCGGCTTCCAGGTTGGTGTCCAGAATGGTCTTGTCCAGGTCCTTGGTGCCCTTGTTGCGTCCGGTATTCACGTCAATGGCGATCAGGGCTTCCGTCTCGTCAATCACCAGGTAGCCGCCGCAGGGCAGGAGCACCTGGCGCTGGAAGGCTTCGTTGATTTGTTTTTCAATCCCCAGTTCTTCAAAGATGGGCGTGCGCACGGGGAAGTGCTGGATGTGGCGCTTGGCGCGGCGGGAGATTTTTCCCGCAATGGAGCGCATGTGCTCCGTGGTTTCCGCGTCGTCGCAGATGATGTTGTCCACAGTGTCCGTCAGGAAGTCCCGTGCCGTGCGTTCGATCAGGTCGGGTTCCCGGTACACGCAGACGGGGGCGGGGTTGGCCTCCTTTTTTTCCTCCACGCCGTACCATTGCTCCAGCAGCATGGCGAGGTCGCGGACAAAGTGGCGGTAGCGCTGTCCCTGGGCCACCGTGCGCATGATGATGCCCATGCCGTCCGGCACGTTCAGCTTCTGCATGATCTGGCGCAGGCGCAGGCGTTCCTTGGGGTCTTCAATCTTGCGGGAGATGCCGAACTGGTCCGTGAAGGGCATCAGGACCAGGTAGCGTCCCGCCAGGGAGACGTTTGTGGTGACGCGGGGGCCCTTGGTGCCGATCGGGCCCTTGGTGACCTGCACCATGATTTCGGAGCCGATGGGGTAGATATCCGGAATGTCCTTGGACGTGATTTTGCGCTGCTGCTTCTTTGGCCGTCCTTCGCGTTCGATTTCTTCCAGGCTGGAGTCCAGCGCGGCGGGCAGAGCGTCCCAGAAGTGGAGGAAGGCGTTCTTTTCCTGGCCGATGTCCACGAACATGGCCTTGAGGCCCGGTTCGATGTTTTTGACGCGGCCCTTGAAGATGCCGCCTACGATGTTGTCTTCGCCTTCGCGCTCGATGGTGTATTCTTCCAGTACGCCGTTTTCCAGAAGGGCTACGCGGCGTTCGAGTTTCTCGGCATTGATGATGATGGTGGAGCCTTCCATGGGATCACAGGATCCGAAGCCGAAGGCTCGTTTAATTTTTTTAAGCATTTTTGTAAACACGGGGTGTGAATAAGCTAGGGTGTGCTATTGCCCGCAATGTTCCCGGAGGGCCGCCTCCCGGCAGGAGCGGCTGGATTTCAAGCTGTGGAGATGGCCGGAAAGGAATCATGCAGGCAGATGCGTTGATGTGATGCGGCAGTACGGCAGGCGCAAGGCCGGAGCGCTGGCTCCGGAGGTTCCGTCTTCAGTCTTCCGCGTCAGTAACATTAGTGAAGAAGTCCAGTTCCTGAAGGGCTTTTCCGGTACCTTCCGCAACGGCGCTGAGCGGGTCTTCCGCAATGTGGATGGGCAGGCCGGTCTGCTCATGAAGGAGCTGGTCCAGTCCGCGCAGCAGGGCGCCTCCGCCGGCTAGAACGATCCCCCGGTCCACGAGGTCGGCGGCCAGTTCGGGGGGGCAGCGTTCCAAAGTCGTCCGCACGGCGTCAACAATTGTGTTGAGTTGTTCCGTGAGCGCTTCGCGCACTTCTTCTGATCGGATTGTCACTGTCTTGGGCAGGCCCGCGACCAGGTCGCGGCCCTTGACCTCGATAGAGAGTTCCTGGGGCAGGGGATAGGCGGAGCCGATGCGGATTTTAATGTCCTCGGCGGTGCGTTCCCCGACCATAAGATTGTAGGTTCTCCTCATGTAGGAGATAATGGCGTCATCCAGCTCGTCCCCGGCGCAGCGGACGGAACGGCTGTAAACGATGCCGGAGAGGGAAATAAGTGCCACTTCCGTGGTGCCCCCGCCGATGTCCACGATCATGTTGCCGGCGGCTTCCTGGACTGGAAGGCCCACGCCGATGGCGGCGGCCATCGGCTCCTCAATCAGGTGCACGCGGCGCGCTCCCGCCGCTTCCGCGGATTCCTTGACGGCCCTGCGTTCCACTTCCGTAATGCCGGAGGGAATGGCGATGAGCACGCGCGGCTTGATCAGGTAATACCTGGCCGTGGCTTTTTTAATGAAGTAACGGAGCATTTCCTCCGTGATGTAGAAGTCGGCGATGACGCCGTCCTTCAGCGGCCGGATGGCCGTGACGGAGCCGGGGGTGCGGCCCAGCATTCGCTTGGCTTCGTCCCCCACGGCCAGAACCTTGTCTCCCTTGACGGCGACGACCGAGGGCTCTCGCAGAACGATGCCCTGGTCCTTGACGTTGACCAGCGTGTTGGCGGTGCCCAGGTCAATGCCAATGTCATAGGAGAAAAGTTTGACAATTTTCTGAAAGAAAGATGACATAAAAAACTAGTGGATAAAGGCGTAGCCCTGAAACAGCCGGGGGGAGGAACGCCACACTTTTTCCTTTTCACGGGACTGAAAGCCTGGCACCCGGACCGGGGCTGCGGGATAATCCCGTACAGGACGAATCGACTATGAAAAAACATGCCTTCCAGGTCAAGCGGAAGATGCGGGATGACATATGTATTTGCATTATCAGCAAGGATGTACTATATGAATGAAAGATGGCGGCAGTGTTTCCCCGTATATCCAAATTACATTCACCTATTCCATTTATGAAAGTCACTACTATCCTGACGGCGGCGGCATGCCTGGCTGGTTCTTTCTCTCTTTATGCGGACCCGGCTGCGGACAGGGAAGAAGCTGCGTCATCCACGGGAGCCTATTCCGTAGCAGGAGCCCTCCGCCTGCCTGAAAATACGACCAAGAGGGATGTCTACGGCATGAACGTGGGCTGGAAGCTGTTCAAGGGCAAAAATGCCCCGGAAGGAGTGAACAGTCCGGACTTTAATGATTCTTCCTGGGAATCCGTGAATCTTCCCAACGGCATTGAGCTTCTTCCGGAGGAGGCCAGCGGCTGCTCCAATTACCAGGGGCCGGTGTGGTACCGGAAGACGTTCACGGCCCCGGAGAAGCTGAAAGGCAGGAGGAATACCCTGTATTTTGAAGGCATCATGGGGAAGAGCGAGGTTTGGGTGAACGGGGAGAAGGCCGCGGAGCATTTCGGGGGTTATCTTCCCGTCATCGTGAATCTGGACAAGTGGCTGAAGCCGGGCCAGAAGAACGTGATCGTCGTGAAGGCGGACAATTCCAACGACGGGTCCTATCCTCCCGGCAAGCCCCAGGAAAGCCTGGATTTCGCCTACTTCGGAGGCATTTACCGTGACGTTTACCTGATTTCCACCGGTCCTGTCTATATCACGGACCCGAACGAGGCCGGAACCGTTGCCGGCGGCGGAGTTTTCTTCCGGACGGAATCCCTTGACCCCCGTACCCGCAAAGGCAGGGTGGGAGTGAAGGTGCAGGTGGCCAACGATACGGACAAGGAACAGAAGGTGCGCGTGCAGGCGCTGATGACGGACCCCAAGGGCGTGGACCCCGTCGGAGAGACCGCCCCGCTGGTCATTCCGCCCCATTCCACGGGTGAAGTGGATATTCCCCTGGTGATCTCCAATGTGAAGCCGTGGTCGCCGGACAATCCCAACCTGTACACCCTGAGCGTGGAGGTATGGAACGCCGCCGGAGGGAACAATGCCAAGAATCCGGCCCATCTGCTGGACAACCGCTCCATGAGGGTGGGCGTCCGGACCGTGGAGATTACGGAAAAGGGGCTGGTGCTGAATGGCTCCCTGTTCCCTGAAAAGCTGATTGGCGGCAACAGGCACCAGGATTTCGCCCGGCTGGGGAATGCAGTTCCCAACAACTTGCAATGGCAGGACGCCGTGAAGCTGAGGAAGGCCGGCATGCGTGTAATCCGGAGCGCCCATTATCCGCAGGATCCGGCCTTCATGGACGCCTGCGACCGCCTGGGCCTTTTCGTCATCGTCGCTACGCCGGGCTGGCAGTTCTGGGGCAAGGGGCCTTTTGCGGACCGGGTTTATGACGACATCCGCCAGATGGTGCGCCGGGACAGGAACCATCCCTCCGTGATGATGTGGGAGCCCATTTTGAACGAGACCCATTACCCGGCGGATTTCGCCAAGAAGGCCCGCGACCTGGTGCATGAGGAATACCCGTATAAGGGCTGTTACACCGCTTGCGACGCGGTGGCCCAGGGCAATCAGCATTATGAGGTGCTGTACGCCCACCCGGCCACGGGGGACAAGCACTGGTCCATCAAGGAACGGAAGGACAACAAGCCGTATTTTACCCGTGAATTCGGGGATAACGTGGATACCTGGTCCGCCCATAACTCCACCTCCCGCGCGGCGCGCCACTGGGGTGAAGTCCCCATGATGGTGCAGGCCCTCCATTACCTCAAGACCTCGTTCCCGTACACTACGTATGATACCCTGAACGCCGCTTCGGCCTACCACTTCGGCGGTTGCCTGTGGCACCCCTTCGACCACCAGCGCGGCTATCATCCGGACCCTTTCTACGGCGGCATTCTGGATGCCTTCCGCCAGCCCAAGACCTCCTATTACGCCTTCATGTCCCAGCGGCCCCAGAAGACGCGCAATGAGCTCGGCTCCGGTCCCGTGGTGTACATAGCCAACGAATGCACGCCTTTTTCTCCGGAAGACGTGACGGTGTTTTCCAACTGTGATTCCGTTCGCCTGAGCGTCAACGGAGGCGCGCCGGTGGAAAAGAAGGTGGCTTCCTACCCCAACGGCCTCAAGCGCGTTCCCGTCGTGTTCCCGAAGGCCTGGGATTTCATGGAAAACAAGAAGCTCGCCCGCGCCGGCAAGGAAGGGGCGGTGAAGCTGGTGGCGGAAGGCCTGATTGGCGGCAAGGTGGTGACCAGGCATGAAGTGCGGCCCTCCCGGAGGGCGGAAAAAATCCGCCTGAGCCTGGACCGTGAGGAAGGCGTGGAGCTGTGCGCCAACGGTTCCGACGTGTTTGCGGTGGTGGCGGAAGTCACGGACAGCCGTGGAACGGTGAAGCGCCTGAATGATGAAGAGCTTGTCTTTTCTGTGGAAGGTCCTGCCGAATTGCTGACGGATTCACCGGACGGCACCCTGACCCAGCCCGTCAAGTGGGGCTCCGCTCCGGCGCTGGTGCGCCTGGGCGCCAAGCCCGGAACAGTGACGGTGAGGGCCTCCGTGAAGCATCCCGGCTCTCAGAAACCCGTTTCCGGCGTCTTGAAGTTTGACACGAAGGCTCCCGGGCTGAACATGCTCTTCACGGAAGATGCCGTAGGCAAGGCGAAGAAGGGGGCGGCTGCGCCGTCTTCCGCAGAGGCGCCTGCTTCCGAACGGGAAAAATCCCTCCAGACGGAGCTGGAAAAGGTGCGCCATGAGCTTAACAAGCTGCGCAACGACAAGGTGAGCGCCCAGCAAAGCCACTTTGAATAACCGGACTCCCCGCCATGCTGAGAGAAAAGATCATCCGTTTCTGCCTGCTCCTGCTCCGGCTGGGGATGGGGGGCTTTTTTCTCTTTGTGGCGGGGCGCAAGCTGTTCCACCTGGACCAGCTCCAGGCGACTATTGACCGGTTCGCCATTTTCCCGGAGGCCTGGGGGCATCCCCTGGCCTGCCTGGGCGTGGCGTGCGAGATCGTGGTGGGTCTGGGACTCCTCTTCCGCCGGACCTGCGCCGGCGCCGCGCTGCTGGGCAGTGCGCTGACGTTCACGTTTGTAGCCCTCTTTGTGCAGGGCTGGATCAGGGGGCTTGCCCTTTCCTGCAATTGCATCGGCGTGGAAAGGGAAGTGACCAGCTATCCCTTTGAAGTGGCGTGGAGGCTGGGCCTGTTCCTGCTGATGCTGGTCATCCTGTGGAATTCCTGCCGCAAGGGGAAGACATACTTCAATGTGACCCGGCTGGATTTCAGCGAAATGTGACCGATGGGAAAGGGCGTGCGGCCGTTTTCAGGCCTGGAACGTTTCTCTGGGAATACATTCCGGGGAGAAGGATTTCCAGGGACCGGAAGACCCTTGCTCCCTGGAGGCAGTTTCGCGTGCACGCCGCCGCATTCATATATGCTTGGAGAACAGGCTCCCTTTCCCGGAATGAAGGTTTGATCCGTTCATTCTTCAGATTTACTCACCCTGCGGGCTTCAAGCTGCGCTTTCCGACCTGCCGGTTTGTCCGGTTTCCCGGCCTTCATAGCCTCGTTTTACCAATGAACGCCGCCTTCCGTCCAATCGGGTTTTCACCGTTTCTTGAGACCGGTGTTCGTCGTGGAGAATTTCCTTGCAGGGGCAGGGAGGCAGGGTATCGTCCGGAGGGATGGAGAAGCCTGAAGCCCGCAGGAAGGAGGAACCCGCAGGCCGGCGCATCACCCTCCGCTTGTTCTCCGGCGCGAACCCTGTGCACATGCCCTGGCTGCCGCCAAAAGAAGGCGCACCTTTCCCGGGCGCCTTTGCCGCCGTACTGTCTTACAGCTTGTGGCCGAAGGTATCTTCCGGCTTCAGGGATTTGATCAGTTCCAGCAGGAGCTTGATCGTGTTTTCCACGTCCGTAAGGGCGGCCGTTTCCACCGGGGAATGCATGTAGCGCAGGGGCAGGGATACCAGAGCGGAGGCCACGCCGTTGCGGGAAACGTAAATGCTGTCCGTGTCCGTTCCGGTGCGGCGTCCGGCGGCTTCGTGCTGGAGCGGGATTTTGTTCTTGTCAGCCACGATTTCTAGGCGCGCCACCAGGTTGGGGTGGTTGGCCGTGCCGTGGATGACCGCGGGACCGCCGCCCAGCTTGATGTCTCCGAATTTGCCCTTGTCCAGTCCGGGGGAGTCCGTGGCATGCGTCACGTCAATGCAGATGGCCGCGTCCGGACGCAGGCGGTGGGTGATCATTCCCGCGCCGATGCAGCCCACTTCTTCCTGGACGGCGTTGACGAGCATCACGTTCCAGGCGAGGGGCTTTTTCAGCTTGCACAGTTTCCTTGCTATTTCCGACAGGACGAAACCGCTCAGGCGGTTGTCCAGGGCGCGGCATACCAGCTTGCTTTCATTCATCAGCATGGGGCCGTCGCAATAGACGCCCACATGGCCCACGCGCAACCCGAGTTCCGCCACCTCCTTGTCGGAGGATGCACCTACGTCAACGTAGATTTCCCAGATTTTAGGTTCCTTTTCCCCGGGTTCCCGCAGGTGGATGGCCGTGTTTCCGGTTACGCCCGTCACTTCCCCCTGGGAGCCCAGGAAGCGCACGCGGCGTCCGCGGGCGATGGCCGTATCCGTGCCGCCCACGCGCTCCACGTAAAGGAAGCCGTCCTTGGTGATATGGCGGATCATGAAGCCGATTTCATCCGCATGGGCTTCAATCATGAGCGTGGGAGCGTTTTCCGCTTCCGCGTGGAAGGTGGCCCAGGTGTTGCCGTAGGTGTCGCACTGGACGTCTTCCGTGTACTTGCGCAGCTCGTCCGCCCAGATTCGCTGGGCGTCTATTTCAAAGCCGGAGGGGCTGGGAGTTTCCAGAAGTTCCGTTAAAAATTCAAGACTGTCGTCGCTGATCTTCATGGCTTTTGTATAGCACCGTTCCCGTATCCGCTCAACAGGAAAGCATGGCTGCCGGCGGGGAGATGTTCCGGGAGGGGGATGAAAAAGCCCCGCCTGCACGGGATGCGGGCGGAGCCGGGAAATGGTTTCAGCCGGGGCTAGGCCTGCTTGACCGGAGAAAGCCCTTCCAGGACGTTCTGCTTGTCCATGATATAGCCGGTGTCCGGATCATGGTACTGCGTGGAGTAAACGGATGTTCTGGCGCTCCCGTACGGGTCCGTTTCCTTCGCGACGGGAAGACGGTTGCTCAGGGAGGGGAAGCACTGCTCCACCAGTTCAAAGGTGGTGACGGGCTCCGGCACCAGGTTGACGGAGAAGATTCCGCATTCCCATGCCTTTTCCACATCCCTGACCAGGCGGTTCATGGGATAGAGCTGGTGGCGTTCCAGCAGGGCCGCTTCCAGTTCTTCCGTTCCTTCCGGGGCGGCGGCCAGCAGATCCGCCACGCTCATGTCCGCTCCCGTTCCGGTGACTTCCGGAAGGTAGACGTTCAGCACGCGTCCGAACCGGAGGTTGATGAAGGCTTTCATTTCCACCAGCGCGGCAAGCCATTCATCTTCCGGTTCGCGGAGCAGGGGGGAATGTTCATTGCCCGTTTCCGGCTGGGTGTCAATGCAGGTAACGTAGGTTACCCGTTCCGCCTTCACCTCATGCAGGAGGTCGATCAGGGTTTTAACCTGCGCCAGAAAAGGGGCCATGTTCTGCCGGATGGCCCTGCGCCCTTCCCGGAGGGAGGGGCAGATGATCACGGCCTGCCCGAATTCCTTGCCGCGCAGCAGGGACAGATTGGTTTCATCAATCAGGTAGTCGAAGTACCGTTTTGAGGACCAGAAGGCGCCGAGGGCGCAGGAGGAACCGATGAGTGCCGTGTCTGTCATGGGGAGGTGCGGAGGTTGGGCGGTTGAGTGGGATGGTGCCGTTATTTCAGGGCGTCAAAGGCGGATTTGAAGAGGAAGTATCCCCAGCCCCAGTCTTCATTGCCGGCCCAGTCCTTGTCATAGTGGTGGCGGGGCAGCAGGAAGCGTTCCGGGTGGGGCATCAGGCCCATGGCGCGGCCGGTGGAATCCTGGAGGCCCGCGATGCTGCATTCACAGCCGTCGCGGTTGTCCACGTACTGGAGAGCCACATTTCCGGCAGCCAGGTATTTTTCCGCATCTCCGGGGCGGGTGACCAGGCGGCCTTCCGCGTGGGCGGAGGGCAGCTCGAATTCATCCGGAAGGCCCTGGAGGAAGGGTGAGTTTTTAGCTACCTTCACCAGCTTGGCCCAGACGCATTCAAAACGTTCCTTCTTGTTGTCAATCAGGCTGGAATCCGGCAGAATCCCCAGCTTGGTGAGTATCTGGAAGCCGTTGCAGATGCCCAGGAGCAGGCCGCCTCCGGCATGGTGCCGGTGCAGGGCGTCTCCCAGGAAGCGTTCCGTTTCCAGCTGGGCCAGGCGGCCGCTGGTGACGTAGTCCCCGTAGCTGAAGCCGCCGCCGAGGACGACGAGCTGGGATTTGGCGACGTGTTCCGGCGTGGCCGTGGCGATGGGCTGGATCTGGGTGGAGAAGCCGGCCGCTCGCAGGGCGCGTTCCGTTTCCGCGTCACAGTTGGTGCCGGGGTATTTCAGTAAAAGTGCGTGAGGCATATTGGTAGAAATGAATCGTTGGTATGGTTAGGTCCCGGTTTTTGGAAATCAATAATAGGGGGTGAGCCCGTCTTTCCAGAGCTTCTTGAGTTTGGCTACGTCGCAGTCCAGCACCTTTTCCCCGCCGCAGCAGGTGGCGGTGAGGCGCTTTTCCTTCGTGACGCTACCGATGCAGGCGCAGGGGAAGCCGGCCATGGCCGCTTCAAAGTCCGCGGCGAATTCCGGGTCCACTTCCACCAGGATGCGGCCCGTGCTTTCACTGAACAGGGGGACTGCCGGGGATTTCCATCCGTTGACGGTCGGCGCCTTCGTGAGGTCCAGCCGTACGCCGCCCTTGCCGGAGAAGGCCATTTCCGCCGCCGTGACGGCCAGGCCGCCTTCGGAGACGTCGTGGGCGGAGAGCACCAGGCCGGAAGTCAGGGCGTTGTAATAGGCCTTGTACAGTTCCATGTTTGCTGCACAGTCCGTTTGGGGGACCTTGCCGTCTTCCACGCCGTGGGTGCGTGCGAAAACGGAGCCGCCCATCTCGTCTTCCGTGTGGCCGATGAGGTACAGCAGGCTGTCGTTCCGCCGCAGGGAGGAGCCGATAACATGGTCCGGACTTTCCACCACGCCGAAGCCGGAGCAGAGGAAGGTGACGGGCACGTTGATGGGGCCGTCTTCCGTTTCAAAGTAGTTGTAGAAGGAGTCCTTGCCGGAGATGAAGGGGGCGTTGTACGCGTCCGCCGCTCTGGCGATGGCCTTCACGCATTCCACCAGGCGGCCGAGTTCCGCCGGGTCTTCCGGGTTGCCCATGCAGAAGTTGTCCAGCAGGCCGATCTTGTCCGGGTTGGAGCCTACCAGGATGAGCTGGCGCACGCATTCGTCCACGGTGCCGGTGCCCATGGCGTAGGGGTCCGTCTTGCCCCATTCCGGAAGAATGGCGCAGGCCATGGCCATGCACTTGTCCGAGCCGTCGATGTCCACCACGGAGCCGTCCTGCGGGGCGTCCGCCTGTGCGCCCGCCAGGGGCTTCAGAATGGTGTTGCCCTGCACTTCATGGTCGTATTCCCGGATGATGGGTTCGCGGGAGACGATGGCGAAGTCTCCCATGACGGTTTCCAGGGATTTGTTCAGGTCCTTGTCCGGGAGGGGCAGGCCCGTGAGGCCCTTGCCGGGGGTGAAGACGGATTCCAGCTTCTTGATGGGGGCGTCATGCAGCTTGGAGTTGTCCAGGCAGCAGACGAGTTCCCCCTTGTGCCAGACTTTCAGGATGCCCGTATCGTCGGAATGGCCCAGGACGGTCAGCTCCGTCTGGAAGGTGTCCGCCAGCTTCTGGAGCTCCGGCAGGTCTTTTTCCTCCACGGCCAGGACCATGCGTTCCTGGGATTCCGACAGGAAGATTTCCCAGGAGATGAGGCCCGGTTCCTTAAGGGGTGCGTTGTCCAGGAAGATTTCCCCGCCCGTGACGGAGAGCATTTCACCGGCGGCGGAAGAGAAGCCGCCCGCGCCGCAGTCCGTGATGAAGACGATGAGGCCGCGTTCGCGCGCTTCCAGAATAAAGTCCAGCGTTTTCTTTTCCTCAATCGGGTTGCCGATCTGCACGGCGGTGAAGTCCTCTTCGTGGGAGGCTTCGTCCAGCGCGGCGGAGGAGAAAGTGGCCCCCTTGAGGCCATCGCGTCCCGTGCGTCCGCCGATGACGATCACCTTGAGGCCGGGGCGCATTTCCTTCAGGATGTCCCCGCGGGGAATCACGCCGGCGGTTCCGCAGAAGACGAGGGGGTTGTAAATGTACGTGGGGTCAAACTGGATGGCGCCGTTCACGGTGGGAATGCCCATGCGGTTGCCGTAGTCGCGCACGCCGCGCACCACGCCGCGCATGATGCCCAGGGGGTGGATGACGTCCGGAGCGGTGATGTCCGCCGGGTCCGTATCCGGAGCGCCGAAGCAGAAGACGTCCAGGGAGGCAATGGGCTTGGCGCCCTTGCCTGCGCCCAGAATGTCGCGGATGACGCCGCCCAGCCCGGTGTTGGCCCCGGCATAGGGTTCAATGGCGGAGGGGTGGTTGTGCGTTTCCGCCTTCAGGCAGACGGCCAGCTTGTCGTCCAGGGCGATGAAGCCGGCGTTGTCGTCAAACGCGCTGAGCACGAAGCCCGGCTTGCGTTCCATGATCTTTTCGGAAGGCTTCTTGATGTAGGTCTTGAAGAGGCTGTCCACGGTTTCCGGCGCGCCTCCGTTGACGCTGTGGCTGATGGAGGCGGAGAAGATGCGGTGCTTGCAGTGTTCCGACCAGGTCTGGGCGATCACTTCCAGCTCCACGTCAGTGGGGTCGCGGTCGATTTCGCGGAAAATCTGCTGGACGACTTCCATGTCCTCGCGGGACAGGGAAAGCTTCTGCTTTTTGCTGAGTTCAAGCAGTTCGTCGCTGCTCAGGTCCCTCACGGGAACGGTGCGGTAGGTTTTGGCGGACATGTGGATGGGGAAGGAGAGGGGTTAGGCGATGGTCCAGTTGTGAATGGCGGGGTTGCAGACGTCCTTGGCAAAGCGCGCCGCCAGGGCTTCCTTGTCCCCCTGGCCGAAGACGTACACGCGCTGGGTGATTTTCAGGCCGTCCAGGGTAAAGCCCATGTTCTGGCGGCCGCGGTAGTTTTGCAGGATGGCTTCCTTTTCCAGGTCCAGGGCGCCGGCCTTCATGCCGTAGTCAATCGTGAACAGGGAGTCTTTCAGGATGGGGGCGGCCTGTTCCGTGCATTCCTGGGAGATGGGGTCCACCAGTACACTCAGGAGATATTCGCGGGCTTTTTGTTCGTCCCCGCTGATTTCTACGGTGTAAACGCGGCTGCGGCGGAAGGTGAGGCCGGCATTCAGGGGAGTGTAGAGCAGGGCGTCCGCGTTGGCGGCGGCCTGGAACCGGCTGATAACTTCAAAGTGGAGGGTCATATCGCTCAAGAATGTTGGTAAAATGAAAAATGGGGGCCGGTCGGACAACCGGCTCCCATGAAAGGGGAAAGGGCTCAGGCCTTGTTCTGGAGCCGGGAGAGGACTTCCTCGTAGGCTTCCATCACGTTGCCCAGGTCCTGGCGGAAGCGGTCCTTGTCCATCTTCTCGCCGGTCTTGATGTCCCACAGGCGGCAGGTGTCCGGGGAAATCTCGTCAGCCAGCACGATCTGGGAGGGATCTTCCGCCAGACGGCCGAATTCAATCTTGAAGTCCACCAGCGTCAGTCCGACCTGCTTGAAGAAGTCGATCAGCACGTCGTTTACGATGCGGGCCTGGTCCTTCAGGAAGGCGCATTCCTCTTCCGTGGCGGCGTTCAGTTCACGGGCGTAGTCGTCATTGATGAAGGGGTCGCCCAGGTCGTCGTCCTTGTAGGAGAACTCCACGATGGGCTTCTTGAAGGGGGTGCCTTCCTTGACGCCCATGCGGCGGCTGAAGGAGCCGGCGGCGATGTTGCGCACGATCACTTCCAGGGGAAGGATGGAAACCTTTTTCACGTCGATGTTGATGTCGTCCACGTCGGCGACCAGGTGGGTCTTCACACCCTTGCTTTCCAGCATGCGGTAAATGACCAGGGTGATGGCCTTGTTCATCCTGCCCTTGTTTTCAAACTGGGCCTTCTTGGCTCCGTTTCCGGCGGTGGCGTCGTCCTTGTATTCCATGCGGAGGACGTTGGGATTGTCAGTCGTATAAAGGCGTTTGGCCTTCCCTTCGTAAATAGGTTCCATGATACGTGTTGCGCAGGGTTGAATGCGTGCGGAGATGTTACGCCAGACGTTCCGCACGGTCAAGCCGCAACTGGACGAAGGAAGGGGGTGCCTCCGCACGCCCTTGCGGCTATCCCATGGGGAAGGAATTGACAAGGGCCATCCAACCGGGCAAACCCGGTTTTCCGGTCTCTGGACTCGGGTCTTTTCCGGAGAGCCACGGAGGTGAATGTCTGAAATCCGGCACAAACCGGCGGCCATTATTCTCCTGAATGAAAAAAGCATAATCAACTTGCCACCTGTTTCCGCGGATGTTAGGAAGATGATTGATGTTCAAACTGGCTGCATGTTTCTGGACGGCTCTCGCTCTCACACTTCCGTCCCGGGCGGAGGACACCTGCCATTCCGATGTTGAAAGTTGGAGTACTCTAAGATGCCCGGTTCAGTATTTTGCCGTGGAATCCCAGAACAGCCGCTATTGGACGACCCTTTTTCCGGACAATCCGCCCTTTGCCTATGCGTGCCTGTACCTTCCTTCGTTTGACCGTGAATTCGGCTTTTATCTGGACGGGAACGAACTGTGCTGGGCCAGAGCCATCGGGCCATGCAGCATGCAGATGCTGTCCCAGTTTCCGGTGGCGGATTTCCGGAGTTCCGGGATGAAACAGGCTGCCGTGCTGCTGACCTGCTTGCACTTTCCCGTTTTAGGGAATCTTTTGGAGGGATGGGACTGTGTTGCCGATACCGTAACGGAAGAAGACCCTTTTGCCGGGCGTAAAAGAAATATGGTTCTGAATTTCCTCCAATTCCGGGAATATCGTGAGCTCTCTGCCGCCTGGGTGGAGGCCGTGGTCAATCCTGTTCTTTACAGTCGCTTATTTGTTAAAAGAGGCCGGACGGCATTAAACCCTGCCGTAGCGGCTGAACTTCGCAAAACGTGGGATGAAGCGGTCACTCGCAGAACTTTCCCCATGGACCTGTACCGCCAGTACGTGACCGGGTGCGACGGGAATTACTGCTACTTCCGCGGGGAGTCCGGCGCTATGGCGGAAGACCTGTGCCGGGGAGAAGGCAGGATGAGGCCGGCCATGAGGTTTCTGGCCTGGGGATTGGCAGACATGGCCATGATGGATGATTTGACCCCGGCAGGGGAGCAATGGGTGATGAAGCAGTGCGCCGCCGTCCGGAAGTATGCCGCAGAAGCGGGTGACGAGCCGCCTCCCATGGTGTCCAGTGAATGGGTGGAGGGATTCAGTAAACGGGTTTGGAAACGAATGGAGCAGGAGGAGGCCGCCCGGGAACGGGAAAAAAGCATGCGCGGGGAGTTTGCAGCTGCGGAAGAGGAGCCGGAAGAAAAAGCGCCCTCCCCGTATTCGGGAGAAAAATATGTCCGTGGGTTCCGGGAGCGTTTTCTGAAGCCTTTGGGAACAAATCCCCTTTGGAAGGATTTGTTCCCGGCGGGGACGGAGGGGAAGCCCGCCGTGTGCTGTTTGCTTCCCGGGCGCGGCATCTGCGGTTTTTATCTGGATGGCCCCCTCATGGGGCGTGCGGAATCCCAGTCACATCATCCCTGGGAGGTTTATGACAGCTGGTTTTTTCACCGGGTACCGGAAAGGGTGCTATTCCCTTATGAGGGCATTCCGGATGCGGAGGGGGATTGTGAAGCCAGGGTGAAGAGGGAGTGGCTCATCGTCGGGAGGGAGATAGGCGGCATGATGGAAGGGCTGCTCACCGGGATTGCCAGGGGGGAGCTGGTGTCCGGAAAAGGGAGAACGGCTCATCACGTGGACGATACCGGCTTTTGCATCGTGCGCGGGGCTGACGGAACGGAGAGGATCATGTCTGCCGCTGATGCTGATTTGGGAACCGTGGTGGAGCTGATGGATTTATTGTATACCATGGACCTGCTGTTTACTTGCGATGAGGATTATTTGAAGGGAATTGTTGAGAAGCGGGCCGTGCTCCAGGGAAGAACGCCGGAGGAAGGGGCGCGGGAATATCGCCGTGAAAGCGGCCTGTGGAGCAGCAGGGGAGGCCGGGCCTGGTGGTTTTAGTCCGGGACCGGGGTGGCTGTTCCCTGCGCCTTCTCCGGAAACGTCCGGGCTATGGCCCCGCCGCGGAAGGCCCGGAGATGAATTGCCTTTATTAACTTGCCCATGGTATTCTACTGGTTTAAAAAATACTGATGTTCAAACTGCTGCTCTGCTTCTGGATGACTTTTTCGCTGGTTCCTTTTCCATCGGCGGCAGATGAGGAGGTAGAAGAAGGAATGACTCTCATTTACCCGGCCCAATATTTCGCATGCGCCTGGGAAGAGGCCTATTGGGGTGACGCCGGCGTTTATTGGGAAATGCTTTTCCCGGAAAATCCCCCCTTTACGTATGCCTGCATTTACCTGGGGTCCTTTGACCAGGAGTTCGGTTTTTATCTGGACGGAACGCTGATGGTCCGGGCTTCTTCCCTGAATTTGAATCCTGCCCAGATGTATTGCAATTGGTTTTTTGAAGGAACCCCTGAAAGGCGCCTTATTCCTTATGAAGGCGAACCATTCTGGATGGATGCCGGGGGCGTGGGCCGGGATTATTCACCCAGGGTGAAACGGGAGTGGATGGATATGGGGAAGGGTTTGTCCCGGCTGATCATCCGGGTCCTGGACCATGCCGCTTCCGGGGAGATTGCCGCCGGGAAGGCGGCGGGGGATTCAGACCCGGATTCCCTGGACATGGTGATCATCCGCGGGACGGACGGAAAAAACAGGATACTGATGCCGCAGGACGAGGGGTTTGAAACCGTGGAGAAGCTGCTGGAGTGTGCGTACAGCGCATACCAGGACGAAAGCGTGAAGGACAGTGCGGGGTATATCATGAAGCATTACGATGTGTTGCGGGGGAAGACTCCGCCGGCGGGAGGGTGCCCCCGCAAAGAGTGCTTTGGAATCAATGGGAGCCGTTTTGACTGGTAGGCGGAAGGGGTTCAGGCAGCCCTTGATGCACTGGCCGTGTGCCTCTACGGGAATTTAGTCTTGATACCGGTAGGGGTGCGCGTATCATGCGCTTTAGTATGCACGCCGACTTGGAGAAATTATTGTCTCTGGGGAAAATCACCCCCTCTCTCGCTGAAAAACTTGATCGCATCGCACCTGGCCGTTACTGCTTCCATACTACCTGGGGCGCCGGCAAAGTCATTTCCTGGAACCTGGCCGCCAAAAAGCTGGTTATTGATTTTGAGGAAAATCCGGAACACGAAGTTGCCTTGGAATTTGCTCCAAAAATTTTGGAGTTCCTCCATGATGACCATTTCCTGGCCAGGCGTTATGAAGATACCGAATCCCTGATCAACCTGTCCGTGGACGATCCGGTGGAACTGGTGCGCGTCACCTTGCAGGGCTACGGCAATTCCCTTACCCCGGAAAAGCTGGAAGCCGCGCTGAAAGGCACCGTGATTGCCGCGGACAAATGGAAGAACTGGTGGGACAAGGTGCGCGCCATGCTCCGTTCCAACGTCCAGTTCATGATGCCTACCCGCAAGGGAGAGCGCATCACGCTCCGCACGAATATTCTTTCCCGCGCCCAGGCCGCCCTGGAGGATTACAACAAGGCCGCGGACCTGAAAGCCAAGGTGCGCGTGCTGGACGGCATCAAGATGGAAACGGTCATGACGGAGCCGGACGCCGTCAACGCCCTGGTTCAGGCGGTGGACGCCGACGTGCGCAACGGCGGAAGCCTGGCTCTTCAGCAGGTGCTGGAGCTGGCCGTGCTCCGGGACGACCTGATCGCCGCCGTGAAGAACACGGAAGCGGCCCAGGCCGCCTACCCCCTCCGCTCCATCGTGGAAGCCAATATCGGCGATGTGGAACGCTTCGCGGAAGTGCTCAATTCCATGCCCGCCGTGCGCCAGAAGCGCGTGTACGTTACGCTGCCCGCCGTCTTTGGAGAAGAGTGGACGCAGAAGGCGCTGGAGCTGTTTGACGCGAGCGGTGCCCGCGCCGTGGGAGAGATTGCCAAGTTCCTGATAGAGGAAGGGCATGACAAGGCCCTGGTCAAGCATTTGAAGCATGAACTGCTGCGCCAGACTCTTCCGGCTGAATCCCTCATCTGGATATGCCGCCAGCGGCATGACGCCTCCAAGCCCCTCTTCGGCCTTCCCGTCGGCATTGCGATGCTTTCCCTGATTGAACAGGACCACATGGACGGCGGCCCCAACCGCATGCTGCGCTTGAAAAACCTGTTTATGGAGGACAAGAACATCATCCAGGAAATGATCAAGGGGCAGGACGTGGCGGAAGTGCGCCAGTTCGCCAAGATGCTGTACAATACCTCCGCCTTCTCCGAACAGGACCGCGGTGCGCTGATGGCCCGCGTGATCAGCGTGTTCCCTGACCTGCACGCCATCGTGCTGGACGCCCTGGTGGATACCTCCGACAAGCCGGAACCGATTTTCGTTTCCTGGGACAGCCTGGAAGCCCGCAAGAAGGAGCTGGAAGAACTGGTGAATGTGAAGATTCCGGAAAACCTGCACAACAAGAAGATTTCCCGTGCGGAGGGAGACCTCCGTGAAAACGGCGGCTACCAGGATGCCAAGGAAGTGGAAAAGGTGCTCAACCGCCGCCGTTCCGAACTGGAGCATGCGCTGGCGCTGGCCCGCGGCACGGACTTTGCCGTGACGGATACCTCCAAGGCCGCCATGGGGATGAAGGTGACTCTCCAGCCCCTGACCGGAGGGGATGCCGTGGTGTACACCATTCTGGGCGCGTGGGATACGAATCCGGAAAAGCACATTGTCTCCTATCTTTCCCAGGTCGGCAAGGAGCTGACGGGCAGGAGCGTGGGAGACCAGGTGAAGATCGTGCCGATGGACGGCGACAAGAAGAAAGTGTTCACCATTACGAAGATTGAAGCCGCTTTTTAATTTTTAAGAGAGTTGCTTTCCCTTTTGACTAAGGCCTTTAAAAAGGCTCCCCATCCTGAAAGGAGGGGAGCCTTTTTGTTGTTCATGGAAAAACTTTCCATTGTTTCACGGATTTAGAATCCGTGGTCAACAAAAAAGACCAGAGTTCGGATTATTATTTCATTAGTATGAATACCTTAATCAAACAGACTATTGTTTGAATGGGCTGGACAATCTCTCCGGCAAAGATTCATTTTTCAAGGCACAAAAAATAAAACGGCTTATTTTCAATGAGATGCGCAGTATATTTTTTCAGATTTTCTTCTAACATTCATAACGGATTCTAAATTCGTTATTTGTCAAGAAATGGAAGCGGTGTTTCATCATTTCCAATCACATATCCCATTGACACCATGAAGAAAACATTATTCATTCTGGCAACTATGGTTGCGGCGGCGGTGGCGGCCGAAGCCTCCACCGTTCTGATCTCGTTCGGGATCAATTCAGGCAATGGCACCGCCGTTGTGGACGGCACGTATCTGGGAGAACCCGGACAGAAAGTGAACAAGATTTCCACGGGACAGAGTAATTCCTATACTTCCGGAACCTTGGTCACTACGGGGGGAGGAAGCACCGGAATCACCCTGACGACGGGAGGACTCTGCTGCGGAGGTCCCGGCGCCATGACCGATGCCGCTGCCAAAGGGTCCGCCCTGGGCCAGGACAACAAGTTTTACGATGTTTTCGGCCAGGATATGACTATCGGCAATCCGATGGGGGGCGCGATCAATCCGATAGGCTCCGCGAACGGCAATTTCACGATGTCCCTGAACAACCTGTCCGCCGGCACCTACACGCTGACCATGCTGGTGGGACGCGGAAACAACTACGGTGCGGGCAACACTTCTTCCTTCAGCCTTGACGGCACCGGAATCTCCAACATTTCCGCCAGCCTGGACGACTACTCCACCGGGTCCGGCGCTACGCTGAACGGCGCCACCGTCACGGGCAACACGCATACCGGAGACTGGATGCTGATTACTTACACGTTTGACGTGGCGGCGGATGGCACCCGGCTTGATATCCAGTCCCAGGGAGGTACCGGCAACATCAATGCCCTGGCGCTGACCTCCGTTCCTGAACCGGCCACGGCCAGCCTCGGACTGCTGGGCCTGGGCGTTCTGCTGATGCGCCGCAGGCGCGCGTAACGTTTGTTCTTCATGCAGGCGCCGGCCGTTCGCGAAAGGAACAGTCGGCGCCTTCCTGTTTACGGAAGAGGAAATCACCATGAGAAAGCTGAATTGGTGCGGATGGGTTCCGGCTGTGCTGGCCGCCTGCTCCCTGGCGCATGCGGAAGAAATAGGGATAGGAGTGCTGAACGGAACTGCGGCCACGGAGGCGGCGTTCCGGCAGGCGGAGCCCGGAACCCTGGCGGAGGAAGGAAAAACATGGAATTTCATCAAGCCCGCGGCGAATGCCGCCACGACCGTTTCCACCTTGAAAACTGCGGCGGGAGTGTCCACGGAAGCCTCCTGCGCCATCAATCCGGGTTATTGCGCCAGCAACGGCATTTTTGCGTCGGGCAGGAACCGTGATTATTTGCTCATGGATTCCTGGGCCGGTATCCGGGGAACGGAAAACGTCGTGATTTCCCGGCTTCCCGATTCCATGGCGGAATACTGCCATGTGGAAATTTACGGGGATTGCAATGACTCGGACCGGGACATGCTTTATACGGTTAACGGCCTCACCGGCACCATCCAGGACCGCGGCACGTTTTCCGGCGCGTTTCAGGAAGGAGTCAACAGGCTGACGCTGAAGTATGTGCCGGTCACTGGAGGAACGATTACCATTACGGGCAACGGGGCCTCCCAGACGCGTTCCGCCATCAATGCGGTCCGCCTGACGGCTCCTTCTCCCGGCATCGTGACTTTTACGGCGACTCCTTCAGAGATCATGGAAGATTCAACCTCCGGAGCCGTCCTGAGCTGGAAAACCTGGAAGTGCGGAGCAGTCACGCTGAGCACCAGGGACGGCCGGGATATTCCGGCCACTACGGAAGACGGCACGGGTTCCGTCACGGTAAAGCCTGACGCCACCACGACCTACATTCTCAGCGCCGCCTGTGAGGACGGAACCGTTTCCAAGGAAGAAGTGACGGTGACCGTCAGGAAGCAGGAACCGGAAATCCTTCTCTTTGAATCCGACAAAAAGAGGGTTGCTCCCGGCAGTGATGAGAAGGCCACTCTGACATGGAGCACGGTGAAAGCGGAAAGCCTTGCCCTGACCGCCAATGGCGCGGAGATTCCCATCACCAGCACGGCGGGGGCCGGCAGCGTTCAGGTGTCTCCCGCGGAGACGACCCAGTACACGCTGACGCTGACCGCGGCGGACGGCACGGAGAAGAGCAAGTCCCTGATTATTTCCGTGCTGGCGGAGAACACGCCCAACGTCCTGGTGTTTCTGGTGGACGACATGGGCTGGCAGGATACGTCCGTGCCATTTTATTACAAGGACGGCCAGCCCGTCGTTACGGAGCTGAACGCCTTTTATAAAACGCCCTCCATGGAAAGGCTGGCGGCGCAGGGGATGAAGTTCACGAATGCCTATTCGTGCCCTTTGTGTTCTCCGGGCCGCACGTCCCTGATGACGGGCAAGACCTCCGCCCGTCACCGGGTCACCAACTGGACGGCCGTGAATGCCCCCACGCTGAATGAATACAGCGGCGGTCTTCCCCACATCCGTGCTCCCCAGTGGAACATGGCAGGGATGAGCCAGCAGGAAATTCCTCTCCCCCGCGTGCTGAAGGATGCCGGCTACCGGACCATCACGGTGGGAAAGGCCCACTTCGCCCCGTCCAACCAGCTTTATTCCAATCCAGCCAACCTGGGATTTGACGTCAACATAGCCGGCTGCTCCGCCGGACAGCCCGCCTCCTACCGGGGAGAGGATCAGTTCGGCTCCGGGAACACCCATGTTCCTGACCTGGAGGAATATTACGGAACCACTGCGGCGGAAGACAGGAAGAGGAATTTCCTGACAAATGCCCTGACGCTGGAGATGAAGAAGCAGATCAAGGCCGCCGTGGATGAGAATGCGCCTTTCTTCGCGTACATGACCCATTACGCCGTCCACCAGCGGCACGACCAGCCGGACCCCAACGGGGACTACGATACTTATCCCTCGGGCACGTCCTTTGAACCGGGAGTTTCCATCGGCGGCAATCTCCGCAATTTCGGCACCCTGATCGGCGGCATGGACAAATCCCTGGGGGATCTGATGGATTACCTCAAGGAACTGGGCGTGGCCAACAGGACGCTGGTCATTTTCATGTCCGACAACGGCGGAGACGCTCCCATCCAGCAGAGCTATAGCGGAGATATTCCATGGCTTGAGAAAATCAGCGCCGTAGCTCCTCTGAGAGGGCGCAAAGGCAGCCGTTACGAAGGGGGAACGCGCATCCCGATGATCGTGGGCTGGGCGGAGGTCGATTCCTCCAGCCCCATCCAGCAGGAATATCCCATTCCGCAGAATTCCGTGAACCATGACATCGTGGCGATTTGGGACATTTATCCCACCATTCTGAATATGCTGAAGCTGAAGGTTCCGGTGGGCCATCAGGTGGACGGGGAGGACATCAGTCCCTATTTCCGGGGGGATTCTTCCTTCCACCGCACCCAGAAGATATTCCAGCATTTCCCGCACCACCATTCCTACGCCAATTTCTATTCCACCTGCCGGAAAGGAGACTGGAAGGTCATTTACAATTACATGGACCAGTACGCCCATACGGATTTGTATTCCGGCAACGGCTACAGGACCGCGGGCCGCTTCCCGTGGCAGCTTTTCAATCTGAAAGACGACATCGGAGAGAGCAATGACCTGGCCCAGGACCCGGCGCAGCAGGAACGCCTGATGCGCATGGCGCGCTCCCTGATCCGGGAACTCCGTCAGGCGGATGCGCAATATCCCGTCCTCACCAGGAACGGCCAGGCGGTGGGGACGGCCTACATCCGCATGCCTGATTTCCCGGACGTGGATTCCGACGGCGACGGCGTTCCCGACCTTGTGGAGGACGCCAACGGCAACGGCGTCATCGATCCCGGTGAAACGGACCCGGATGATGCTTCCTCCTTCGTTCCCATCCGGCAATAAACTTTTCACCAACTGGACAAGACTCATGAAGAAAACACGTTGTTTTTCCGTTCTTCCCGGTCGTCTGCGTCTTCTCAGGATTGGCCTTGGGTCCGCCGCCTTCCTCTCCGGGGCCCTTCTGCTGGCGGATGTGCTGGTCAATGCCGGCGGCGGCTCCAGCAATGCGGACAAGACGGGCAACGGCGGCGGCATATTGGATTACGGGCAGGTCACTTTTTCCGGCTCCGCCTCCTATGAAAATAACACGGTGCGCGGCTTCTCCCAGGGCGGAGCGGTTTACGCAGGTTCCGTAGTCCAGCAGGCCGCCGTTTCCTTTACCGGCAACAGGGCGGAGGGCGGCAGCGGCGGCGCGCTCTACAGCCGCGGGAACGTGCAGGTAGCGGCGGGTTCCTCCTTTTCCGGCAACGCGGCGGCCCACAACGGGGGCGCCCTGTGCCTGGATGCCAATGACGGGGAGGAGGAGCGCACCGTGAACGTGGAAGGCGGCTGTTCCTTTACCGGAAACAGCGCCGGAAACCTGGGGGGCGCCGTTTACGTTTCCGGCGGCAGCGCGGAGGCTCCCACCGTGCTCAACCTCCGGTCCACGGATTCCACCCGCCCCGTTTCCTTCAGCGGCAATTTCCGGGGGCGTTCCGCGGGAGCCTCCACGGGCGGCGTGCCCAATTCCATCACGGTCATGGGCCATGTGCGCCTGGTGATGCATGCGGACCCGGATTGCCTGGTCAGCATGGAAGACCCTCTTTATTCCTTCGCCGGGTATTCCTCCACCTCCAGCTTGAGAAAGACGGGGGAAGGAACGCTGGGCTTAGGCGGCATTTCCTTGTGCCATTTTCCGGTGAGCGTGGAAGGCGGAACGGTGCGGCTCGGCACGAACGCCGGCGTGCGCGGAATGACGCGGCTGGACGTGGCCGCAGGGGCATGCCTGTCCTTCTCTCTCCCCCGGAACCCTAGCCAGGAGGCCAAGTGGAGCGCGGAGGGGCCAGTGTCTCTGGATAGCACGGCGGAAATCCGCGTGGCTCTCCCTGTCATGGCCGGGAAGGAACAGGAACAGAGCTGGAAGCTGGTGGAAGGGACCACTCTTTCCATGGCGGCTCTTCCCTCCGTTTCCTATGACGCCGCCAGTGCGGAAGCCTGGAAGAGTGAGGGTTCTTTTTCCCTGAAACAGGAGAATACGGCGGGAAAAAGCGCCCTGGTGCTCGCTTGGACGCGTACGCCTTCCCCGTATGACCAATGGAAGAAGGACCATTTTGCCGACGGAACGCCGGAGGACCAGACTGTCCCGGACGCCTGTCCCGCGGGCGACGGCATCACCAACCTGATGAAGTATGCCGCGGGGCTGGACCCGAACAAGCCCTGCGGAAGCGTCACGAGGCTGGCGGTCAGGGAGGAAAACGGGGAATGCCGCCTGGTGCTGGAATGGCCGGTGAATACGGCGGCCACGGACGTGACGTTCAGCGTGGAAAGCACGGAAGACCTGGTTACCTGGAGGGAGGAAGCGACGGTCGAGCCATCCGGAGACCGTGCCGAATACCTTGATTCCATAGTGATTGACGGCAACGCGCCGACGCGGCGGTTCCTGAGGCTGAAGGTGTCGCGGGAATAAGGTGAAGGCTGTCCATTTTTTATCCTGAACCGCCTGGTGAGTGGATCCAGAGGATGAATGATGCCGGCCTTCCTTTCCGGGATGCCGGAGGCACAATCCCCGCGGCATGTGGAAATAGCCGGGTTTAATGGGTTGGCCAGTTCATATTCATACGGAGAAAGACGGAGCTTGCGGACAGAGGGGGTGTTGGGTGGGGTTTCATCAACCCTTTTCCGGGGGATGTTCTGGCGGGTCATGAAAAAGGGCTGTTCCGCCGGATGCGGGACAGCCCCTGAAAAGGAATGGCGGTTAAACGCCGCAGATTATTTGGAGAGCACCTTTTGGACGGCGGCAACGACGTTGTCCACGTTCATGCCGAGCTCGTCCAGAACTTGCGCTCCGGGTGCGGAGAAGCCGAAGCGGTTGATGCCCACGGCTTCGCCCTGGCAGCCCAGGTATTTCCACCAGAGGTCCGTGACGCCGGCTTCCACGGAAACCCTCTTCGCGCAGGAGGGGGGAAGCACGCTTTCCCGGTATTCGGCAGATTGCTTGTCAAAGCGGAAGAAGCTGGGCATGGAAACCACGCGGATTCCTTCTCCGGTTTTTTCCGCCGCCTTCAGGGCCAGTTCCAGTTCGGAACCGCTGGCAAGGATAATGGCCTTCAAGGTTCCCTGTTCCTTCCGGGCTACGTAGCCGCCTTTCAGCACGCCTTCCCGGCGCGTTTCCACGGGAATATTGTTCAGGGTCGCTACCTTCTGGCGGGTCAGGATGAGGGCGGTGGGGCCGTCGGCGCGCTGCATGGCGGCCATCCAGGCTCCTGCGGTTTCTTCTGGGTCCGCCGGGCGGATGACGTCCAGGTTCGGGATGACGCGGAGGCCGGAGACGGTTTCCACCGGCTGGTGGGTGGGGCCGTCTTCGCCCACGGCCACGGAATCGTGCGTCAGGATGTAGGTGACGGGCAGGCCGCTGAGGGCGGCCACGCGGATGGCGGCGCGCATGTAGTCCACAAAGACGCAGAACGTGGCGGCGCTCACGCGGAACAGGCCGTCATAGGCGATGCCGTTGCAGATGGCGGCCATGGCATGTTCACGGATGCCGAACCAGAAGTTGCGCCCTTCCGGGGTTTCCGCGGAGAAGTCCCCCGCGCCGGAAAGGTAGTTTTTATTGGAGCTGTACAGGTCCGCGCTGGTGGTCAGGAACCAGGGGTCCGCCTTGGCGATGGCGTTGATGGCGACGGCTCCGGCGGAACGCGTGGCGTCGCTGTAGTCCTGCGGGAAGGCGGGGATGGCCTTGTCCGAGTCCGCGGGATTGACGCCCCTGGCGCAGGCGCAGATGCCGGAGTCCAGTTCCGCGGCCAGTTCCGGATAAGCCCGGCGCCATTGTTCGTAGGTGGCGTTCCAGGCGTTGAAAGCTTCTTCCCGTCTGGCCTTGAGGTCCGTGAAGGCGCTGCGGACGTCTTCGGAGACGTAATAGCGTTCCCCGGCAGGAATGCCCCAGTTGGCGTGGGCTTCTTCCTGGAGCTTGGCTCCGCCTTCCCCGTGGCCCTTCGTGGTGCCTTCAATGCCGGGGATGCCTTTGCCGATTATCGTTTTGGCGATGATGAGCTGGGGCTTGCCGTTCCTGGCGTTTTTGGCGGCTTCCACCGCTTCCGCGATGGCCTTGAGGTCGTGCCCGTCGATCTGGCGCACGTCCCAGCCCAGGGCTTCATACACGGCGCGCGGGTCGGCAAGCTGGGTGCGTTCCGCGGGGGCGTCCAGCGTGATGTCGTTGGAATCGTAAATGAGAATGAGGTTGTCCAGCTTCAGGACGGCGGCCAGGGCGAGGGATTCGCGGGCCACGCCTTCCTGGAGGCAGCCGTCCCCCGTGAGGCAGAAGATGTGCTGGGTGAAGATGTCCATGCCGGGCTTGTTGAACCGAGCAGCGGCGCGCCTGGCGGAGAGAGCGAAGCCTACGGCGTTCGCAATGCCCTGTCCTAGCGGCCCCGTGGTGCATTCCACGCCTTCCGTATCCCGGAATTCCGGGTGGCCGGGCGTGATGGAGCCCTTGTGGCGGAAGCCCTTGAGGTCTTCAATGCCGATGTTGAATCCCGACAGGTGCAGCCAGCCGTAAAGGAACATGGAGCCGTGGCCGGCGGAGAGAATGAAGCGGTCACGGTTGAGCCAGCGGGGCTGCGCGGGGCAGATGTTGAGCAGATCGCCGAACAGGACGGCCCCGATTTCGGCGCACCCCAGCGGCAGGCCCAAGTGGCCGGATGCGCAGTCGTGAACGGCATCCATGGCAAGTCCCCGCGCCTGGTTGGCGGCTTTTTGGAGAAGGTCAAGATTCATGCCCGGGCAATATGAGCAGATCAGCCCCATATTGGAAGCCTAAAATGCGTCTCCGGCAACAGGGCGGAGCGGGGGAAAAGCATTGAAGATGGAAGCGCCGGGCATCTCCGGTCCGCATGCCGCGGCGCCCCCTGCGGCACATGGCCCGGCATGCGCAGGCGGTTCAGGCCATGAAGCTGCGGAGGAACGTGTTGGGCGTCCTTAGCCCATTTCTCTTTCACGGCTCCATTTGACCCCGTTTTTGATGACCTTGGCCGGGTTTCCCGCCAGAGCGGTGAATTCCTCCCGGAAGGATTTGGTGACGACCGATTGCAGGCCGACAACCGTATTTGCCGGGATGATGGCATTTTTGGTGAAGGTTGCCCCCTGCCCGATCCAGCAGTGGTCGCCGATGAGGACGCCCTGCGGCTGGTCGTTGAGCAGTTCCCCCGTGTCGGCGTCCATCAGGCGATGGGAGTCGTTTGCCCAGATGGTGATTCCGGAAGACAGCATGCAATCGTTGCCAATGTGGCATTTGCCGCCCACAAGCATGACCGCTAATCCTTCGATGCTCGTCGAATGGCCGATGGACAGGGCGCTTCCGGATGCAGCTGCCAGAATGCTGACATTGTTCCAGTGGCTGTGCCCGGACGACGAGGAGCCGAATTCGATTTTCGCGCCGCGGACATGTTTCCAGATGTGGATGGAGATATTGTTTAAGGAGAGCGGAGCATGGAAGATGAGCGTGTTGTGCTCTCCCTCAATGTTCAGCCGGACGGACCCCGGTATCTGGTACGGCTCGACAAGCTGTTTTTCGCCGGAAGGAAGAATGAGAAAAATGCGGTTTCCTACCGGGTTTACATAACCTTCCCCTCCCGTCTTCAAACCCAGGCGGACGCGGCGCTTCTTTCTCGTTTGCGGAGAAAGAGATAGGTTGCAATAGATTGTTGCAAGAAAACGGTTCATGAGGAAAGCCCCGATTCTTCATCGAGAAAGGCACTCTCCCGGATTCTCCATTCAGGGTCAAGCGGAAAATGGCGCAATGGCCTTGGCCCCGTTGCCTGGAGGCAGCCGCCGGGAGGGCTTGGCTTCATGGGGTACGCCATGCGCCGTTTTCCCGTCCCGCGGAGGAAGGTCGCAAGCAAGTTGTTTGCCTTTCCGGGATTTGAAAGAAACTTTGTTGACACCCTTGAAAAAATTAGTTTATAATAATTCTAACTAAAAGACACCATGAGTGACCAAAAGAATTTAACGACCTCCGTCGGAGCGCCCGTTCCGGATAACGAAAACGTGCTCACGGCCGGCCCCCGCGGCCCCATGCTGCTCCAGGACGTCTGGTTCCTGGAAAAGCTGGCCCATTTCGACCGGGAAGTGATCCCGGAACGGCGCATGCATGCCAAGGGCTCCGGCGCCTTCGGCACGTTTACCGTGACGGGGGACATCACCCGTTACACGAAGGCTGCCATGTTTTCCGGAATTGGCAAGAAGACCGACCTGCTGGTGCGGTTTTCCACCGTGGCCGGGGAACGGGGAGCGGCGGACGCGGAGCGCGACATCCGCGGCTTTGCCATCAAGTTTTACACGGAGGAGGGAAACTGGGACCTGGTGGGCAATAATACCCCGGTTTTCTTCCTGAGGGATCCGCTCAAGTTCCCGGACCTGAACCACGCCATCAAGCGCGACCCGCGCACCAACATGAGAAGCGCGCGGAACAACTGGGATTTCTGGACTTCCCTGCCGGAGGCTTTCCACCAGGTCACCGTCGTGATGAGCGACCGCGGCATTCCTTCCTCCTACCGCCACATGCACGGGTTCGGCAGCCATGCGTTCAGCATGCTGAACGCGGACAATGAGCGGGTATGGGTGAAGTTCCACCTGAAAACCCAGCAGGGCATCAAGAACCTGACGGACGCGGAGGCGGAAGCGATTATCGCGAAGGACCGGGAGAGCCACCAGCGGGATTTGTATGAGAGCATTGAGCGGAAGGATTTCCCGCGCTGGACGATGTACATCCAGGTGATGACCCAGGAGCAGGCCAAGGCATGCCCCTTCAATCCGTTTGACCTGACCAAGGTATGGCCGCACGGGGATTACCCCCTCATGGAGGTGGGCGTGCTGGAACTCAACCGGAACCCGGACAACTATTTCGCCCAGATTGAGCAGGCGGCGTTCAACCCGGCCAACGTCGTTCCCGGCATCGGCTTTTCCCCGGACAAGATGCTCCAGGGGCGCCTGTTCTCCTACGGGGACGCCCAGCGGTACAGGCTGGGGGTGAACCATAACCAGATTCCGGTGAACGCCCCCCGCTGCCCGTTCCACAGTTACCACCGGGACGGCATGATGCGTGTGGACGACAATGCGGGAAGCACGCTGGGCTATGAGCCGAACAGTTACGGGGAGTGGCAGGAACAGCCGGAGTTCCGGGAACCGCCGCTGGAGCTGGACGGCGCGGCCTGGCACTGGGATTTCCGCGAGGATGACGACGATTATTATTCCCAGCCACGCGCCCTGTTCCGGCTGATGAATCCGGAGCAGAGGGAGGCCCTGTACGGCAATACCGCCCGCGCCATGGGCGACGCGCCGGACTTTATCAAGCAGCGCCACATCGACCACTGCATGCAGTGCGACCCCGAATACGGGGAAGGAGTGGCCAAGGCCCTCGGCATGTTCAAGGGATAGTCAAATTTGGGTGTTCCGGGCGGAAGTTTCTCCGGAAGGGGAGGCTTCCGCCCGTTTTTTACCCGTTTGACGCAGCCAGGGGATTGATGGCCGTGAATTCCGGCAGGCAGGACACGGAATCGTGAAATATCAGGTGCGGAGGGAGGACGGATGGAGTAATGTGGCCTGGTGGATGTGAATGTGTTGCTTTTTGATGATTTTGAGACGCTGGATGCATTCGGCCCGGTGGAAGTGCTGGGCAAAGTAGAGGAATACCGGCTGCGTTATTTTTCCGAACATGGCGGAACCGTCGCAAGTGCTCAAAAGACGGTAATTGTCACTGAACCGGCCACGGAGGCGGACGGCGGCGGAATTTTAGTGGTTCCGGGAGGAAGGGGGACCCGCCGCCTGGCGGTTTTTCCGCCTTTCCTGCATTTTCTCCGGGGCATGGCGGACGATGCGGAGTATTGCCTGTCCGTCTGCACAGGGGCCGCGCTGCTGGCCGGCTGCGGCGCGCTGGACGGCAGAAGGGCGACTTCCAACAAGAAGTCTTTTGCATGGGTGAAGTCCGTCCGCGGCGCAGTCGGCTGGGAGGAACGTGCCCGGTGGGTGGCGGACGGGAAGTTTTATACTTCCTCCGGCGTTTCCGCCGGAATGGACATGGCCCTCGGGTTTGTGAGCGACCGGTTTGGCAGGTCACGGGCGGAGGGTATAGCGGAGCAGCTCGAATACGTGTGGAATGATGACTGCACCAGGGACGTGTTCGCGCGGAAATGAGGTTTTTTCATGGCTGGAATCCCTGCGCGGCCAGCGGAACCGCGGCATTGCGGGAAGAACGCGTTTTCTGCTTTCTGTGAGGAAAGAGCCTGTTATATCATGGAGGGCAGAAGTACATGAAAATCGTAGTTAAAGTAGGAACGGGCGTTCTGACCCGTGAGAACGGGACGCTGGATGGTTCTTCCATCGTGCATCTGGTCAGCGCGCTGGCGGACCTGATGCAGCAGGGCCACCAGGTGGTGCTGGTGAGCTCCGGGGCTGTGGGTTCCGGCGTGTCCGTCCTGGGGCTGCCGTCCTATCCGCAGGAGTTGTCCCTGAAGCAGGCATGCGCGGCCGTGGGGCAGACGCGGCTGATGCAGACGTATGAGAATCTTTTCAACCATTTTGACGTGGATGTGGCTCAGCTCCTGCTGACGGCAGAGGATTTGAAGCGCCGCCGCCACAACGTGCAGGCTACGGTGCTGCGCCTGTTTGAGTACGGAGGCATCATCCCGATCGTGAATGAGAACGACACCGTATCCGTGGAAGAGCTGAAGTTCGGGGATAACGACATTCTTTCCGTGCACATGGCGCGCCTGGTGGAGGCTGACGCGCTGTTTATCCTGACGAGCGTGGACGGCCTGTATCCCCCCGGAGGCAGCCGGGAAGCCATCATTCCCCGGGTGGAGGACGTGGATGCCGTGCTGGCGTTCGCAGAGGAGGACCGGGGCCGCTTTTCCATGGGCGGCATGAGCGCCAAGCTCCAGGCCATCCGGGAGGCCGTGAATGCGGGGACGGGCGTTTACATGCTGCACGGCCGCCATCCGGAACGCATCGCGCTGCTGCTGGAGGGGAAGGCGGAAGGAGCCGGAACGTATTTTGTACCGAAGGGATGAAGTTATGAAGATGGAGAATCCTCTTGAACCGGTGGGACGGGCCGCGCTGGCGGCTTCACGGGAGATGCTTGCCCTGGAGCCGCAAGAGAAGGCGCAGGCCCTGCGCCTGATGGCCGCAGGCGTTCGGAGCGCCGCGGAAAAGATTGTCCGGGAGAACGGCCTTGATATGGAAGAGGCCCGGAAGGGCGGCCGCAATGCCGCGTTTCTGGACAGGCTTCTCCTGACGCCGGAGCGCGTGGAGCACATGGCCCGCGGCATGGAGCAGGTGGCGGCCCTCCCTGATCCCGTGGGCGAATGCATCCGGGAGTGGACGCGCCCCAACGGCCTGCATATCCGCCAGGTGCGCGTTCCCCTGGGGGTCATCGGTTTTATTTACGAGAGCCGCGGCACCGTTACCTGCGATGCCGCCGCCCTGTGCCTGAAGTCCGGGAATGCCGTCATTCTGCGCGGCGGGAGCGAGTCCCTGCGGACCAACCGGGTTCTGGCGGAGGTTCTGCGCGCCGCGCTGAAGGAGTCCGCCGTCCCCGCGGACGCCGTGCAGCTTCTTGATTCCGGCAGCCGGGATGAGGTGCGGCAGTTGTGCGAGCTGGATTCTTTCCTGAACGTGGTCATTCCCAGGGGTGGAAAGGGGCTGATCCGCGCCGTGACGGAGTACGCCAGGGTTCCCGTGCTGAAGCATCTGGACGGCGTTTGCCACGTGTATGTGGACGCCGCAGCGGATTTGAAGATGGCCGTGAACGTGCTGGACGACTCCAAGACACAGCGCCCGGGCGTTTGCAATGCGGCGGAAACCCTGCTGGTGGACGCCGCCGCGGCGGAACGGTTCCTGCCGATGGCGGCGGAGCGCATGCGCCGGCGTGCCGTGGAATGCCGCGTGTGCGGGCGGAGCAGGCCGTTTTTCGGTCCGGAGGCCGTTCCTGCGGAGGAAAGGGATTGGTCTACGGAGTATGAAGACCTGATTCTCTCCGTGAAGGTGGTGGACGGCGTCCGGGATGCCGTAGAGCATATCAACCGCTACGGTTCCCATCACAGTGATTCCATCATCACGGAGGATGGAAAGGCCCGCGATTATTTCATGAGCCGGGTGGACAGCGCGTGCGTCTACCATAATTGCTCCACGCGGTTCAGCGACGGGGAGGAATTCGGCTTCGGCGCGGAGATAGGCATCGGGACGGACAAGTTTCATGCCCGCGGGCCAATGGCTCTGCGGGAGCTGACCTCTTACAAGTACGTCATTGAAGGCAGCGGGCAGATGAAGGACCCTTCCCGGATTCCGGGGGAAGACCGCGCCTGAACAGGCACGTCCGCAATCAGAAAGGGAGCACCGCAGCATGGCCGCGATGCTCCCCGCTTGTACACACCCCTGAAGAAGTCCCGTTAGAAAGTCAGCCTGTAGCCGATGCTTCCGTTGAAGCTGGTGGCGCGGCTGCGGAAGTCCGCATTGACATCCGCAAAAATGGAGCTGGTGTAACCCACCGGAATGGTGATGCCCGCGCCTGCCTGCACGCCGGTAGCTCCTTCCCTGGCTCCGTTCACGCGGAATCCTGCGCCGGGCACGCCGGCGGGCGACAGCGCCGCCGTGGTTTTCCGGTCGCCCAGGAGCTGGACAACCTGCACCCGCAGTTCACCCATGGACGCGCGGCCCGTCAGGTTGCTGGAGAGCTCTCCGCGGAGCCTCGCCCCCAGTCCCACGGTGCCGTAGGTGGAATCCATGTCGTCCACGCTCATGCCCAGGCCCCCTGATTCCGTGAAGCCGTCCATCCGGCTCTTGTACACGGAGGCGTTCACCAGGGGCTGGAACGCGGAGGTTTTGTTTTCATCCAGGTACAGGTCATACGTGCCTTCATAAAAGGCGCCGTAGCTGCTGCCGCTGGTGCTGCCGTGCATGGCGTACATGCCGGCTCCGGGGATGCCTGCGGTGCGGTCCAGGGAAGCGTCGTTCCATCCGTAGGTGAGGATGACGTTGTGCGCCCAGCGGCCCGACTGGATGCGGAAGAACAGATTGCCGTAGTAGGAGTCCAGGTCTCCGTTCGCCATGTAGGCGTCCAGGTCGCCATAGCTGGCGGAGAAGGCCGCTCCCCATACGAAGCTGTCGCTGCACGTTACGTCAAATCCGAAGGTGCCGCCCCAGGTGTTGAGCTTGTAGCCTGATTCGTCCATCCGGTCATCCAGTTTGCGGTAGCCGCCTTCCCCTTCAATCCAGGCGTTGAAGCAGGGCAGGTCATCGTTGATGTACTGCGGGGAGGCTCCCATCTGGGAGAGGCGGTTGCGCAGGTGGAGCACCTGGTCCCGGAGGGCTCCCTTCTGGGCGGAGTGCAGGGCGGTGACGCCGCTGCCCGCATAGGAGGAGAGGGCGGATTGAAGGGCGCCCGTGTCCCCCATGGCCTGGGCGGTGCCCACGGCATTGAGGAATTCCATCATGGCCGGGGTGATGCTTCCGGGGGAGGAGGTGACGGCCCACAGGCTGTCCACCGCGGCTCTCTGGTTTTCCGTGGAGGCGAAGTCCTTCAGCGGGCTGTCTCCCAGTTTGGTGAAGTGGACCTGGAACAGCTTGCCGTCGTCGGAGAGTATCTTGCTGATGTCATAGACGAGGTTGGCGAAGCCGGCATAAGTCAGGTTCACCATGTCCGCCGTCCAGGTTTCCCCGTTTGCCGTGGCCAGGCCGTTTTCCGCATAGAAGGCGTTGATGGTGAATTCCGGCAGGATGGCCCAGTCTCCCGCGGTACCCAGGCCGTAAATGTTGACGTTGATGGATGGGTCCGCCCCGTTGATGCGGATGGAGCCGTTTTCCGCCTTCACGGCGGCCCAGGCATTGTCCGCGCTGCGGGCCAGCGTTTCCGTATTGACGGTGAGGTCCAGGGAAGCGCCGGAGTCCAGATCGGCCGCCACTCCGCCGTTGCTGCCGGTCAGCACGAGCTGGACCGCCCGCTGGTTGGGATTGCCGCCCAGGTATAGTTTGCCGTTGGAGGCGATGGAGAGCGTGTTGGCCGTGGTATTGTTCATCAGGGAGAGGTCCGCCGTGGCGTCCAGGTCGGAGGCGTCCCGGGTGTTGCTGCCGATGGAAATGTCCCTGTAGGTCATGGAGCCGTCCGCGGCCAGGTCCTTGTCTCCCAGGACGAGGTGGCCGCCCGCCCGGGTATGGCTGACGTCCACGCCGCCATTCCCGGAGGAAAGGATGATCTGCGTGCCTTCGCCCCGGTGGGTGATGGCTCCCGTGCCGGTGATATCCCCCTTGAAGGAGTAGGTTTTCCCGTCGTTGGAGGCCAGTTCCAGACGTCCGTTTGCCCCCAGGTGGAGCGCGCCGTTTTCCTGCTCCTGGTGGAGCCCTTCCAGCGCGATCGTGGAGCCGTCCTGCAGGCGCAGGCTGCCGCCCCCCAGATGGAGCAGCACGTCTTCGCCCAGATTGCTGTCCGTGCCTAGAATCAGGTTGCAATTGTCCAGTTTCAGGGTGCCGGAGCCGGTGACGCTTGCGTGGAGCGTCAGGTCTGAAAGAGTGTCTCTGGCGATGGTGAGCAGGGCGCCCCCGTTCAGGGTGATGGAGCCGGAGCCCGCCAGATCCCCGGCGGCCAGGGATGCGGAGTTCAGCGTCAGCGCGGCATCCTGTTCCACGTTCAGGGCGCCGGAGATGATGGAACTTTCCTTCGTGTTCTGGAGCACGAGCTCTCCCTGCTGCACGTCCAGAGCGGAGGCGGTCACGCTGCCGTCAACGGTCAGCCTCTGTTCACCGTCCTTGACGAGCTGCGCCGCTCCTTCAATGGAGCCCGCATAAGCGGTGTTGCCTGGTTTGTCCGGATCTGCGGAGGTTTCATTCAGCAGCGTGATGATCACGTCGCTGTCCGTTCCCGTGTTCACGACGGCACCGGCTTCCGTGCCGGCCAGATAGCGGATGGTGGTTGTTTTGTCTTCCGGCGCAGTGGCCGCGGACAGGTCGATGTTCAGCGTTCCGTTGTTGGTGACGCTGGGGGTTGCCCCCAGGGTGCTGGCGGAGGTGACGTTTTTGGAAGCTCCCTTGTCAATGACCATGGCGTCCAGCTGGCCGAAGGAGATGATTACCTGGCCGCCTTCCGTCCGGGTAATGTCCCACGCCATGCCGTTGTATTCGCTCAGCGTGATGTGGTTGGTATCCGCGTGCAGGGCGGCGTTGGTGACGTGGAAGGCGTAGTCCCCCGGAGCGGCGAGCAGCGCCACGGCATCCGCCGTCAGCGTCAGGGTCAGGTTCCCCAGGGTCAGAGTGGAATTAGCCGCGTCATTGAACTGGATGATTCCCGTGCCGTCCGCGCCCATGTTGGCGGCGGAAAGCCTCAATTGCGTGTCGGAGCCGGACAGGTCCGCATGGCCCGTCAGGCCGGAAATGGTTCCTGTGCCGCTGCCCATGTTGATGGAGTTCAGCTTGCTTCCGTCCAGTCCGCCCAGGTTGACGTTCCCGGTGATGCCGGAGACGGAGACACTCCCGGCTCCCAGTCCCGCCGTATTGGCGAGCGCCCCCGCAGAGATGGATATTTTTCCGGAGACGGCCTGCCCGGCCAGGTCCAGCGTTCCTCCTTCCACCCAATAGGTTCCGGTTCCGGTGTCTGCGGATTTGAGGGTCAGGTTGTGCGAGGTGCGAATCGTGCCGTTGTTGGTGATGTCCAGCGTGGCTCCCTGGGCCTGGTTGAACCGGAGGGCGGAGCCTGCATCCACGGTCAGGGAGGCAACCGTATTGCCCAGGGCCTTGTCCAGCGCAAGGTCCGAATTTCCGGTGACCTGCACCTTGTCAAAGTTCTGGAGCGTTCCGAGGAAGCTGGTAGTGTAGTGGTCGAAGACGAGCTTCTTCTCCCCGTTCACTGTTCCTCCCCCCTTGCCGTCGATGGTGCCGGCGTATTTGTCAAATTTGTGTTCGGAACCGTCTCCGGTGGTGGCGGCAATGTCCTTCAGGGTGATGGCGGTGCCTCCGTTGATGGTGCCGCTGGCCTTGTTGCCGCCGCACAGGAGCGTCCATGTCCAGTTGTCCCCGTCAGCCTTGCCCAGAATGGCGTCCGTGCCCGTGACGGTCAGGCTGGTTCCCTGGGAGATGGTGCCGTTCGTCTTGTTCCCGGCGTAGATTTCGTTCATGAACGTTCCGCCGTTGATGTAAAGGGAGGTGGAGCCGGAGATGGTTTTGTTTCCCGTGTAAAGGCCGCCGAAAATGCGATGGGAGAACACGCCGTCATTGAACACCATGGTGATGTCCCCGTCCACGGCGGTGGCGTAGGCTCCCGCCACGGAGGTGCGGTCCGCCTCCCCGTTGGTGAAGGAGGTGTCATAGGTCCCGGTGGAGGAGGAGAATTCCAGGTAAATATCCCCGTGGACGGTGCCCCCGTTAACAGTGCCGAATACCGTGGATTTGCCAATGGCCCCTTCCGCCAGGCGCAGGTGGATGTCCCCGTACAGGTCGCCCGACGTGTGGCCTCCTATCCAGCCGTTATCGCTGCTGACGCCTTCCCCCAGCGTCACCCACAGGTCCTGGCGGCTGTCCGCGCTGCCATAGGCCCCGTTGTTGGCGTAAATGAATTTGGTGCTTCCCGTTCCCGTGATGCTGGCGATGTTGGAGTTGGTGCCGTTGCGGGCATTATACGTGGCATTGGCCCCGGCCGTAGCCACGGCGGTGGCGGCGGCGCCCGTTGTCCATTCGATCATGCCCGGCTTGAGGGCGGAGGAAGCTCCGCCGTTTGCCAGATAAAGGGTTTCCGGTCCGGTGATGCCGCTGGTGGAGGGCGCGTAGGAGAGGGAGCCGTCCAGAGCCAGGTTGGACAGGATGGCGTCCAGCGTGCCGGAATAGCTGAAGGTGAGGCCGGAGGAGCTGCCCCCCGCTGCCGTCTGCGCCTCCCCGATGAGGACGTCCCCCAGCCAGATGTAGTAGCCCGCGTTCAGGCCGTGGGCGTTGTCCCCCGCCACGTAGGCCACGCGGATGGAATCCGCATTGGCGGACATGTCCCTGGAGTACAGGATGGTGCTTCCCCATTGGATGTACGCTTCATTGACGTTCAGCGTTCCGTTGCCCAGATTCAGGGAGAAGTTGTTCGTGGTGTCCCAGCCGCCCGTGGCGCCGTTGCCCAGGCGCAGGGTGAAATCCACCGTGTAGCCCTTGTCCTGCCCCTGGGAGGCTCCCCAGTTGTAAGTGAGGGTGCTGCTGCCGGATTTGTTGAAGTTGATCGTGTTGTTGGAGATGGTGACGTTATTGGCGGTAAAGCCCCTGGCCGTCAGCGTCTGCTGGGTGATGGAGGGCGTCTGGCCGAAGTTGACGCCCAGTTCGTGGGCGGCTTTCCTTTCCTGCCCGGCGGACCGCCCCGCGTACCCCATGCCCTTGGCCAGGTTGCCCGCCATCAGCAGGTCCCCCTGGGCGTTCGGGTGCAGCCCGTCCGCCGTGGGATTGTGGAACATGGAGCGCACCCCGTAGAAAGGGGTGGAGGAGGCCACGTCAATGATGCCCGCATTGATGTCAATGACTTTGACGCCGTTGGCGGCGTTTTCTGCGCCCCATTCTTTCAGGGATTCGTTGTAGGTGGCTACGGCCTGGTGCGTTTCAGCCAGGTTCCCGTTGGAATGCTGCGTCCAGCAGGGGATGGTCATCACCAGAATGCTTGCGTGGCTGTTGGCGGTGCGGATGGAGGAGACGATGGAATCCATGTCGCTCAGCAGAAGGTAGGTGACCCCGTCCAGCCGCAGGTGCAGCGTACTGTTGTTGTTGTCGGAAAGGAGGTCGTTGGTGCCGGCGAGCAGGAAAAACGTGTCCGGCGTGTCGGCCCCGGTAAAGGTCTGGCCCGTGTAGGTTCCCCCCTGGGTTTTTTCCGTGCTCAGGCCCAGCCAGTTCTTGATGTTGGAGCCGTCAAACCGCCCGTAGCTGCTGCTGTTCGCCCTGCCGGCGATTTCATAGGTCCGCGCGCTGGCCGCGGAGGAATGGAGATTCTGGAAAATCCTGCCGCCGTAGGAGGTTCCCGCGGCCACTCCGCCGCTGTAGTTGCCGGTCATGATACCTTTTTCGGTATAGCTGATGCCGTTGTCTGCAAAAATTTTGTGCATGGCCCAGCGCCAGGAGCCGCTGTTGACGCCATGGGTGATGGAGTCCCCTACGTACATGACGTTGCCAAGGTTTCCGTCTGAAACAGAGGCGGAGGCCACGGTAGAGAACAGGGCGCTGCACGCAAGCAGGACGGACCTTAGAGAGAAGGGTAATCTTAAACGCATATCCTAGCAGTATGCGAATTAGGAATCCGGCCTCAACTCAAAATGTTGAAGTTTAGTGTATTATAAATTTCAATACATTGAGATTGAAATCATTGTGACACGTCTGGTCTTTTTGGAGCTTGCTTTTTCCCCTGATTTTTGCAGGGCTTGGGATTTGCCGTGTTTTTAGCAGTAACTGACGGATTCCTAATCCGTTGCAGGATTAGTCACAAAGGCACTGGTTCATGTCCAGCGCAGGGTTGTCCGGAATGGAGTCATTGACGATGACGGCGGGAACGCCCGCCACCGTGGTATGGGGAGGGACGTTTTCCAGGACGACGGAGCAGGCGGCGATTTTGGCGCAGGCGCCGATGGTGACCCTGCCCAGGATTTTGGCCCCCGCGCCGATCAGGACGCCGGATTCCACAATGGGGTGCCGGTCTCCTTCCTCCTTGCCCGTGCCGCCCAGCGTTACTTCATGCAGGATGGAGACGTTGTCGCGGATGATGGCGGTTTCCCCCACTACAAAGCTGGTGGCGTGGTCCAGCAGGATGCCGCAGCCGATGGTGGCCGCCGGGTGGATGTCCACCGCAAAGACTTCGCTGGCCAGGCTCTGGAACTGAAGGGCCATGATGGTGCGGCCGTGCTGCCACAGCCAGTGGGAGATGCGGTACGTGGTGATGGCGTGGAACCCCTTGTAGAAGAGCAGGGGTTCCAGCGGCGTGCGGCAGGCGGGGTCCCGGTCCACGATGGCGATCAGGTCGTTGGCGATCTGGCTGAGGATGTTCTGGTTTTCCGCCAGCGCCTCCCGGATGAGGGGTTCGATCAGTTCCCGCGGCATGTCCCGGCGGGAGAGCTTGCGCGCCAGCCGGGCAGAGATGGAGGTGGCCAGGGAATTGCGGGACAGGCAGACGTCGTCCAGAATGCCGCGCATGGCGGGTTCTTCCTCAGCCGCCTCGCGGGCGCATTCCACCACCCAGTCCCATACTCCGTTGATGATGCATTCGCAGTTGGTGCACTGCCGGAGTTTTGAGCGTTTCAGGCTGGTCATGGCGGAAGAAGGTGGAAAGGCAAAAGGAGCCGCCTTTCCCGAAGGGGAAGGCTGCACCCCCACAAGTACCAGAGTACGGCGGATTTGAGAACCGGAAAGTACGTCCTATGCCCAGCCGGGCATGACCTGCCTCCGTCAGCCGAAGATGACGTGCACGATGTCCATGCACCAGGCGTCCACGGACCACGGGCCGGGACCGGTCAGAAGCAGCGCCAGGGCGGAGCCGGCATAGAGCAGGTGGAATTCCACGCCTTCCCCGGCTTTTTTCCCGGACCAGTTGGCAAAGTAGCCGTTTTTAACGTGCTTGGTCATGGCGACGGCCATCATGATGATGACCGCGAGCGCAGCTATCCTGGTGAAGACGCCCAGCACCAGGCAGATGGGGGCGAAGAATTCCGTCAGCATGGCCACCTTGGCCAGGAAGGGGGGAATGCCCATTTTTTCCGTGAAGGCCTGGTACGTGCCGTCCCAGCCCGCTCCCCCGAACCAGCCCAGCACTTTCTGGGCTCCGTGCGGCCACAGGATCAGGGCCAGCGTCAGCCGAAGGACCAGCAACCCCCACGCCGCCGCAATAATGGTAATGGAATCAATGGTGTCCATGAATTTGAAATGGTTGAAGAAAAGACCCTTTTATTCCATGGGACGTTCATTTCCGGGCATGGAAAAGGTCGGAAAAGGAGGTCATTTCCTCCCTCTCCGGCCCTTGAAGTCAGGATGGCGCGTCCGTTACCGGGGAATGGAATGGTAAAGCTGTTCCAGCGCCAGCACGCAGTAGGAGGTCACCAGGACGGGGTCCGCCTCCCACCAGCGGTTGTTGGTGTTTACCCAGGAGCCGTCGCTCTTCTGGATGGAGATGAGCTTGTTGGCCAGTTCGTCACGCCAGTCCACCTTGCGGCCGTCTTCCAGCGTCAGGGTGTCTATTCCCATGGCGCTGAGAGCCTTGGACATGGCCTGGTAGTAGTAGTACAGGCCCTGAATGCCCATGCCGGGGTTTTCATCCAGGTTGTAGCTGTTTTCCAGCCATTTGAGGGCCAGCTTGACGCGGGGGTCGTTCTTGTCCACATTGGCGTAAATGAGGGATTGCATGCCCGCGTACGTCATGCTGCCGTAGGCCCTGGGCGGTTCCGCCTTGTCAAACGCGGCGCTTTTGCTGTCCCTGGCGCTGGCGACGCCCGGGCGGTACACGAAGCCGCCGAGCTGGGATTTGTCACTGGAGACCCAGGGTTCCTTGTTGACGGCTGGGTTCTGCTGGCAGCGGTTGATGAATTCCGTGGCGGCGTTCCAGTCCAGGTCCGGCTGTTCCCCGTATTTGCCGTCCTTGGCGAGCTTCTGGGAGTAGTAAATGGCTTCCAGGGCCAGGGAGGTGTTGGAAAGGTCTGCAATGGGAGGGGCCTTTTTATCCCCGTAGCCGATGCCGCCGTTGTAGGGGTTGTCCGGAGCGAAGTGGTTCTGCTGCTTGATGAGGTAGGCGCGGCCCTTGAGGATGGCGGGGGCGTATTCCTCCTTGTTGGCGGCCAGCAGGGCCATCATGCACACCGCGGTGTTGTAGGAGGACATGCCGCGGTTGAAGATGGAGCCGTCCTCCTTCTGGGATTTCAGGACGAAGTCATACCCCTTCCGGATGTATTCCGGGATGGGCTTGCCCTGGTTGGCGGGGTCGCGCATGTAGGCGGTGACCGCCAGGGCCGTCAGGGCCGGATAGGACGGCTGCGCCCAGTAGCCTTCCGGGTTCTGCTTGCTTTTCAGGTATTCGTTCCCTTTTTCAATGGCGCGCAGGATTTCCTGGCTGATGGAGGCGTATTTGGAGGCGGCCGCTTCTCCGGGAACGGCCGTCACGGTGGTCTGGCCGAAGGCGGCTGTGCCCAGCGCGGCGGCCAGCGTTAATGAAAGTGCGGATTTGAACATAATGTGCTATTGCTTGGGTTGAACCGGTTTCTGGGAGATGGTGACGGTGACGTTCGTGCCGGGGGGCAGGTTTTTCTTCGGGTTGACGATCCAGCCCGTGTCGTTGACGCCGTCATGAAAGTCGCCGATGTAGTTGATGGGGGAGGTGCGGCTCGCGAAGATGGAGATTACTTCTCCGCTCAGGCTGGCCTGGTAGGCCCCTTCGTAAAAGAAGGAGTTGGTGTAAAGCCAGTCATTGGGGTCCAGCCCCTTGCCGGTCTGGGAGTTCACGACCATGTCTGAAAAGTCGCTCTTCTGCTCCTTGCCGTTTTCCGTGTAGGTCATGGCGACCTGCACGTAGGAGTCCGCATAGTCCGCGGGCTTGGGCTCCGTGAAGGGGAGCCATTCAAAGTTTTCATCCCGCACCGGGAAGAATTTTTCAAAGCGGTGGAATTTGAGCAGCGTCATGCCCAGGCTGATGTGCAGGGGGTCCGCCTCCGTCACCAGCAGGGATTCATGCAGCTTGCCGTTGGGCATGCAGCAGATATATTCCAGAATGCCCTCCTGCATGTTGACCTGAGCCTGGAAGCTGACGGTGCGTTCCTTGTGGTTCACGATCACGTTGCCTATCTTGATGCGGTGCTCGTCCAGGGGTTCGAATTTGGGTACCGTCTTGCCGTCCGGCAGGGGGACTTCCCGGGGGGCTTCCTCCGGTGCGGGCGCATCCGGATCTCCCGCCGGGGCGGAAACGTCCTGCGCATGGGCAAAGCCCCAGGAGCAGGCAAGCAGGGTGATCGTAAATTTCAGGAACATGTTTATGGAAATTAGATTGTGAAAATGAAAGCTTCCGTTCAATGAAAAAGGCATCCGTGATTGATTTGTTACTTTTGAATCACGGATGCCTGGAAGGAATGATGGAGGGAGCCTAAACCAGTTTCAGCCTGGCAAGGTCCTGAAGGTCGACGATGCCCACGGGAGTCATTTCCGCGTTGAGCACCACCAGGTCGTCAATGTGGCGGTTGCTGACGGCCTTCACCGCCTCGGCGGCCAGGTCGTCTTCCATCACATAGATGGGGTTGCGGGTCATGAGGCCGCTGACGGGCTGCTCCCCAATGAGGGGATTGGCTCCGTACGCCCGGACGAAGTCTCCGTGGGTGAAGATGCCGGCCAGCTTGTTGTCCGCCGTCAGCAGGATGCAGGCGCCGGTGTGGGCGGTGGTCATCGCCTTCAGGCAGTCGTTCACGGAGGCGGTTTCCGGAAGGATGGCCATTTCCTCCCCCCGGCGCATGATGTCGCTCACCTTGGTGAGCAGCGCGCGGCCCAGGGAGCCGCCGGGGTGGCGTTTGGCGAAGTCCCGCGCGGTGAAGTGGCGCGCTTCCACCAGGGCCATGGCAAGGGCGTCCCCCATGACGAGCATGGCCGTGGTGCTGGAGGTGGGGGCCAGGTTCAGCGGGCAGGCTTCCCGGGAAACGCCCGTGTCCAGCACGATGTCCGAGTATTTGGCCAGGGAGGAGGCCGTATTGCCCGTCATGGAAATGATGGGCAATTCAAAGCGTTTGATGAAAGGGAGCAGGGCCAGCAGTTCCGAGGTTTCACCGGAGAAGGACATCGCGATGCAGACATCGCCGTCCTGGACGATGCCCAGGTCCCCGTGCAGGGCGTTCAGGGAATCCAGCAGGACGGTGGGCGTTCCGGTGGAGTTCAGGGTGGCGACGATTTTGGCTCCGATGTTGCCGGATTTGCCTACGCCTACGATGACGATCTTGTTGCCGCGGTCCAGGGCCTGGGACATGAGTTCCACAGCCTGGTTGAAATTGTCATCCAGCCGGGACAGGACGCCGCGCAGCTCTTCAATCTCCATTTCAAAAACGGATTTGGCGCGTGTTAAATGATTCATATCTGGCGGGAATGATGCCAGATGCCCCCATGGCCGTCAATTTTTCATTGCGGCTCCGCGGTCCCCGTTTTTCCGGCACCTGCACGCGGGATTGGCTGCCAGCGGAATGGTGGTGAAGCGCATGCGCCGCGTGTCTGCGGAGAGCATGGCTCCCACCAGCGGAGAGGGGATGCCGGCCAGGTATTTCAGGGCTTCCATGGCCTGGATGCAGCCGATGATGCCCGCATGCGCGCCCAGGATGCCGGCGGCGGAGGCGGTGTCTTTCTCCTGCATGGGCGTGTCTGCCGGGAAGAGGCAGCGGTAGCACGCGGTGCCCTGGTGGGGGGCGAAGACGGCCACTTGGCCGATGAAGCCTTTCACGGCTCCGTGCACCAGCGGCAGGCGCAGGGCGCAAGCGGCGTCCGCCATGGCGAAGCGCGCCGCGTAGTTGTCCGAGGCGTCCAGGACCAGGTCGCACCCTTCCAGCAGGGAAACGGCGTTGTCCGGAGTGAGCCGCCTGTGGACCGTGTTGATGTGGACGGAAGGGTTCAGGGCGTACAGGCGCCTGGCGGCGCTGGCGGTCTTGGCCGTTCCCGCCGCATCCGTGGCATGCAGGATCTGCCGCTGGAGGTTGGAAAGGCAGACCTCGTCCGGGTCGATCAGGGTCAGCCGCCCCACGCCCGCGGCGGCAAGATAAAGGGCCGCGGGGGAGCCAAGCCCCCCGAGGCCCGTCAGGGCGACGTGCGCCCGTTTGAGTTTTTGCTGGCCCTGTTCGCCCAGTTCCGGAAGGGAAAGATGCCTTGCGTACCGTTCGGTTTCTTCCTGGGTGAGGGTCATTGCTGTCGTCGGGATTAACGGCGGGCGGAGTTGCCGCTGAAGGCGTACAGGAGCAGCGTCCATCCGGAGAAGATCAGTTCCACTGCGATCAGGGTGCCGATGAACCAGGCCGTGGATTCAGGCCAGCCGAAGATGACCATGAGGCCCAGGATCAGCGTGATGATCACGTTGAAGAGCCGCCAGCCGCTGGCGGGCAGGGAACGGGTCTGGAGCCAGATGGCCCCCTGGAAGACGGCGGCGATGACCAGGCCCCACCCGATGATGAGCGTGGTGATGGCCAGGGAAATATTGGGGTCCCGGAACAGGAACCAGCCGGCGATGCCGTACAGGATGGCCGTCACCAGGTTCCACCAGCGGGAGGACGGGACGGTGAAGACCTGGACCAGCCGGACGACGGCCAGGATCATCAGCATGATGCCGATCACCCAGATGAAGCTGGCCCCGACAATCCAGGGAGAGGCCAGGGCGATGAAGCCAAGAAATAGCTCGATGACGCCAAGGATACCCATCCACCATGAGTTGCCGGATACCGCGGAGCTGCTGACTTGAGGTTGAGTTGTCATATGGCGGTATGACCGGACCCGCGGCGGAAACGTTGAAGAATGACGATTTTATTTGCCGGCGGATGCCTGCGGCGGAGTGTTCTTCGGGTCCATGGTCTTCAGCAGCTCCGGAGTGACGTTGATCAGAACGGGGCCGCTTTTGGGGTGCGCCTGGGGGGGGACGAAGTAGGAAAAGGCCCTGGCGGGCAGTTGTCCCGGGATTTCCGGCATGATGTAAACCTCCACGAGAACGGCGCCCTTTTTGCCGTTAGGGCTGTCGGAAAAGTTCAGCGTGAGGGAGTTGGTTCCGTCCCTCAGCCCGCCGGAAATGATTTCCGCCAGGCGCGTGTTGTCGAATTCATGCGGGGAAATGTTGTTTACGTTCGCCTTGACGGTGCGGCCGGGGCAGTCCACCAGAATTTTTGCGATGTATTTGGGCGGCGGGCAGACAGGCGGCACGGCGGGAATTTTTCCAAGGGGCTGGAAGCCGTCCTGCTCCATCAGGACGGTGGCGTCGCCGCGCTTGAGGCGTTCCTTGACGGCGGGCAGGCGGGTGAGGTTGAAGAAGCGCGCCTGGTCGTATTTCCATTTGCCGTTTTCGTGGGTGAACAGCAGGACCAGGGCGTTGGAGTCCGTCGGTTCCTGGCCCAGCCCCAGGTCCACCTTGCCGTAGTAGGTGGCCGCGGCCGTGGGACCGTCCACCACGGAGCCCACGTACATCAGCGGGGCGAGCGCGGGCGGAGCCATGGGCTGCCGGAACAGGGAGGCGGGAAAGGGGCGTTTTTCAGAGACGGCCAGGTTGCGCACTTTCACCTGGCGGTAGGCGGAGGTGGTGGCTCTCCAGCCGTCATAGTTGCCGCGCAGCAGGTGCAGGCGCCATGTGTTGTAGGCTACGTCCAGATCGTCCCTCAGTTTGGCGTCTCCGGGCCGGGGGGCGGCGGAGGCGGGGGCGAGAAGAGCTGCGGCGCAGCAGGCCATGGTGAGAATGGAGCGGAAAGTCATTACACGATTATTTAGACATCAAACTTGCGCGGAGTGCAACACAATTGCATCATGAAGCCGTTCTTATGGAATTGTTCACGGAAGCCGATCATCTGGCGGAAGCCCGGTACAGGAAACTGTTGCGGGAACAGCCCGGCTTTGTGTGGAGGCGGTTTTCAGACGGTGAGGAGCTGATGGCCTACGTCTTTTTTCCTCCTGGCCATCGAGAGGGCGCTTCCGCGCCCTCCGTGCTGTTTTTTCACGGCGGCATGTGGGTGGGAAAGAGCCTGGGGGATTTTGTGCCATGGGCGCTTCACCTTGCCCAGCAGGGAATTGTGGGGATTATTCCCATGTTCCGTACGCGCGGCGCTTATGAGGTGGAGCCGATGGATATTCTGGAAGAGGGCCGGGAAGCCTGGGCCTGGGTGTATGAAAACGCCGCCCTGCTGGGTCTGGACCCGGCCCGCATTACCGTAGCGGGGAGCGATGCGGGAGGACTGATGGCCCTGCATGTGGCCCTCCCCGACCATCCCGCGCGCTGGTCCCTGTTCCGCAGGAAGGCTCCCCTTCCGCCCGGTCCTGCCGCCGTGGCCCTGTTCCGCGGCGTGTGCGATCTGGCGGCGCAGTCCGCCTTTAAACTGGGAGGCATGATGCCCCCTGACCAGCGGGATGCCGTCAATCCCCTGCGGCGCGTGCAGAAAGGGCTGCCTCCCCTGTTCGCGAGCCATGGCGGAAGAGACAGGCTGCTGCCGTGGCGCAATAGCGAGCGGCTGGCGGAGCTGTGGCGGAAAAAGAAAAACCGCTCCAGATTTGAGCTTCTGGACGTGGCGGACCACACGTTTTACCATTTCAATGTAAATGCCGCCTATTTTGAGCAATTGCTCAACAGTTGGAGTTCCTTCATGGTGGAGCAGGGCATTTGGGAATATAACGAGGGAATGGACGCCGGATTGCTGGGCTGACCGGAGAATACCGCCCGTGAAATACACGGCGGCAAGGGTGGAGCTTTCCTGTCAGCGGCCGCCCAGCATGTTTTCCCGGATTTCCTGCATGTCCCGGCGGAAGGCGGGCTGCGTCTGCGGGGTAGGCGGCTGGATATCCCATTCCTTCATCTTTTTGCGGACCTTGAGGAATGCCTCCTGCTCGCTGGCGCCGTATTTCTTGCAGACGGTGGAGAGGGTCAGTTCCGGTCCCGTGAAGCGGCCCTTGAGGAAGAAAGGCAGGTCGTGCTGCCAGGCGCGCCGGAAGTCCTCCGGGCATCCGTCCGTCCTGATGGGGGCGAACAGTTCCCTGACCTGGCTTTCCCGGATGCCCGCGGTGTTCATGCAGATGGCGGTTTCCATGTAGGCCAGCGTGAATTCCAGCATGACCCGTTCAATGGATTGCCTGGCCCGGGCCAGTTGGTCCGGGGTAAGGCCCATGACCTGGGCGCGCAGGGCGGCCAGGGCTTCCAGGATGGCCTTGGGGTCGCCGCAGGTGCGCGGATCCATGCGGGGGATTTGTTCATCCTCGTCGTAAAGGGGAATGGGCGGATGCACCCGGGAATTGATCTTGAACAGTTTGCCCTGGAGCCGTTCCCGGAGGTCCTTCAGGCTGACGCCGTACTTGCGCAGGACGGGTGCCGCGTAATTGCGCCCCGGCTTGTTCGTCTGCCGCAGCCATGCTTCCTGAAAATCAGAGGGGCATTGCTGAAGGCCCGCCGCCAGCATGGCGTTCCGGAAGTCCTCCGCCTTGGGCGTTTTATTGGCATAGGCGTGGGTCCATTCCATTTCCAGCATCCAGATGGCGGTGAGGCCCAGGAATTGTTCAATCGCCTGTTTGGCCTCCGCGGGTTCCGGTGCGGGAAGTCCCGCCGGAGCGGCGGCGGAGGACGGGATGTGCCAGCAGAACGGGAACAGCAGGGCGAAAGCCAGGAACGGGCGCAGCAGATGCATGGGGGGAAGGAAAGAGGGTTGGGAAGGGACGGCAGCGCTCATTCGGCTGTCACGGTAACGTCCAGCGGGCGGTCGGAAACGGGGAATTGCAATTCATAAAAACCGTTGCCCAGGTTCTTGACGGGAACGTTCCCTGCCTTCACGGGGCTTTTCCCGCGCCAGACGACGACCGGGCCGGATTCCTTCACGCGGAAGCGGAGGCTGTCCGCCCCGTATTCCGGAGCGGCGGCCAGGGCGCAGGGAGAGAGGAATTTGTCCCCCCTGCCGATGACGGCCCAGCCCCGGACGATGGGCGCCATGATGAACAGGCGGTCCTTGAAGCCCGTTAGCTTCACGTCCAGGTCCGGCTGTGCCGGGGTCAGCGCGCAGCCTCCCTCTGCGGAATAGGCGGCGATTCCCTCCGCCGGAATGGAGGCATAGGCTTCCGCCGCGTTGCCGTTCAGCAGGGCCGCCGCGTTTTTATAATCCCCCAGGGAAATTTTCCCCTGCACCGGTTCCGCCGGGGAGGGGTGTTTGAGGTTGTACAGCACCACGGCGGCGCTTTGGCCGGGCAGCGGGGCGATCACCCGGTACAGGCGGTTCTCGTTCAGCGCATCCAGAAAGACGGAATCCGGCAGGGGGACGGCAGGGGCCAGCGGCCGCAGCAGAAGGCCGTCGGACCAGACCAGGGGCATGATGTTTTCCGGATTGAGCTTGTCAGCCGGGTCTGAAAGGTAGACGGGGCCCCCGGATACGGCCTTGGAAACGGCCATGAGGCGCGCGCTGGTGGGGTCCGTGGAATGGAACATGTCATGGTCCGGCCACGCGGTCTGCCCCAGCCAGAGCGTATTGGCGTAGGACTGGAGGATGTGGGACTTGCCCATGGCTTCATCCCCCAGCTTGTAGTCAATGCTGCACCGGGTGATAGCGCTGTAGCGGGTATTCTGGATGTTGACGGTGCCCTGCGCCATACAATTCATCAGGCTGAGGCCCGTCTTCCGGCATGCCTGTTCCAAGGCTTCCGAACACTTGGTGTTGTGGTGGACCGGGTTGTCCAGGCCGTCCGCATGCTTCAGGTATTCCGCCTGCACGTCGATCTTCACGAAGTCGAACCCGGCGTCCTTGACGGATTGGAGAAAAGGGTTGTAAAACGCCCCGGCTCCTCCGGGGCCGTCACCGGGGAGGATTTTCCCCTTGGTAGTGCTGACCAGCCCGCGGGCCGTCTGGGCGTCCAGCCGGTGCTTGGGGTGGATGCCGTTCCAGAGGCCGTAATAGCAGTTCCACAGGCCCATCCATTTCAACTTGGAGCTTTTGTGCTTCATCAGGGGCTGCCAGCCCTGCGGGAATTTGTCCTGGCGGGTCTGGAAGCTGATCAACTTAAGCCCTTCCTGGATCTGGAACCCGTCGTCCACCAGCATCCACCGGACGGGGATGGGGGAGGCCTCCAGTTGGCTGGCCGTTTCTTCAAGCAGCTTGGAGGAGATGTTCTTTTTATACTGCTCCCAACTGCACCATCCGAGGTACTTGAAGGGTTCCGGATAAATCTTCTTTTCCCGGGGAAAGGTTCTGCCCTTGATGAAGGGGAGGGAAAGGGCCTTGTTCCAGGCGGCGGAGCAGGCGCGGTAAATATCCTTGTCCACGGCGGTGACGGCCAGGACGGGCTGCGGTTTGGCGGTGGAAGTTCCCAGCGTGCCGGATTCCACAAGGAATTTGCCGTCTCCGTCAAGCTTCAGCCACGTGAGGGAATCAGGGGTGGCGACGGGCAGCACGGCCATGAAATTGCCGTCCTTGAGGTGGAACAGCGCAAACATGGCGTGGTCCCCCGGTTTGGCGGTGCTGGGGTTCGGCTTGCTGTCCAGCAGGTTGCCGGGAGCCGTCCGGCCGAACCAGGGCAGCACCCGGTTGCCGTCTCCGGGCCAGCGGCCGCGGTCCGCCGCGAACCAGCAGAAGGACTGGTAGGGAGGTACCTGAAGGGAACGCGCGTTTTTTCCCGGCAGCGGGGGAATGGTGGATATCCGGGTTTGGGCGGCGGCAGTCCAGATGCTCAGGGCCGCCAGGACAAGAGCCGGGAACGTGAATGCTTTCATGGGAATCATCATTAGGTTAAGGAAGGTGGCAGATGGACTGGCAGAAGGGCAGGAAGGTGCGCTTCCCTGCTTTTCGGAAAAAAGCCGTTGCGCCATGATGGCAAAGCATTTTCCGGAGACGAGCAAAAAATGATGTTTCCGCCTTATTTTGCTTCTTTTTCCATGTGGAAAACGGATTGCTAATCCGGCGTCAAGCTCTGATTTTAAGGGAAAGGTGCTTATGTTGCCCGGTCGTTTTATAATGGGAGTCTGTTTCTCCGGAGAAAAGGCTTCCTCCGTTGCGTTGCCGGTACGTGGAGAGCCGCGAGCCTTTGCGGGTGTGGAAATACATATATTCCGTCAGAATATGCTGAATTTCAGGAAAGAGAAATCATTGCTGCACAGGTTGGCGTCCGGATGCCGAGGGGCTTGCGGCGCACCATGCGGCATTGGAACTATTCCGTAACGGATTAGCAATCCGATATTAGAAAAAGCAGGGTTCCAAGCCTTGGCTTCTGACCGCAGAACGCTCCCGGGAGCGGATTTGTGCAGCAGTCCGGCGATAGGTGCGGATCCATTCATATCCATATTTAACTTTTGATTTTATGAAGAAAACCTTATTCACTGCTTCCTGCGTCCTGGTTGCCTTGTCCGGCCTAGGCGCAGCGGCCACCTATCAGTGGACGGGAAACGGGGACGGATCCTCCTGGACGGACGCGGACAACTGGACGGAGGCCGGCGTGCCTCCTACTACTCTCGGCGCGGGAAACAGCATCATCATCAACAGTGACGCCTCCATCTCCACCGCCGGCGCGGGGAGCCTGAATTACAGGAATGTCGACCAGTTTGTTCTGAAAGGCACAGGTACTCTCAGCAACAATACGGGAGGGGCCTTGGTTTTAGGGAACGTGGACATGGACAAATCTTTTTCCCTGAACTCAGGCAATACGCAGCTCTGGGGCAACTTGACTATTGATTCCAGCATCAATTCAGGAGCGCTGGGAGGCGGGCTGTCCACGGGGTATGTTTGGGATTTCGGATTAAACGGACGTCTTGCGACGACCAGCCTCTGGATCAATGCGAGCGGGGGAACCATCCAGGCCGCCATTGATCCGTACACGACCACCGGAACCGTCGGGACTGCGGTGCGAGAACTTTTAGGTCAGAACGCTTCCTCCTCCTCGGGCGGCAACGGCTTTGATACGGTTGACTATGTGGTCAGGGACGCTGACGGGAATATCCTGACCCGTGCGGACGGTCCGCTGGAAGCTACGGAAGAAAATGTGGGCAAGTATTGGATCACCACCAATGGGGGGGCCTGGGCCAACGTGAAGATTCATTACATCACCGGAGCGGCTCCCGTTCCGGAACCTGCTGCGGCAGGCCTTTCCGCCGCCGGTCTTCTGCTGGCCCTGCTGCGCCGCCGCCGGATGCGTTGAGCCGGGCGTTGCTGTCCGGACTGGTTTTCGGAAGCGCCTCTCCTGCACGGGAGGGGCGTTTTTGTTTATCCGGTCATGGCCACCGTTTTTAGCGGCTGTCCGGTTCTCTCCGGATGGGAATATTCATGACGGGGTGTCTTCCGGAGAGAGCCGGCCTCATGGCCAGGATTTTCATCCACGCCGTCACTTGGCCGGGCTTTTGGCGAAGGATACGCGGCGCCTGTAAAAAAAGAGCAGAACCAGCCATTGCAGCAGGAGAAGGGAAACGGCGAGCAATACGGGCTGGAAAGGCGGGAAGAAGTCCGCCGCGCCGCTGAAGATGCGCTGGTTGAGTTCATGCACGTTGAGCAGGGCGTGGATGAGGTAGGCGGCCAGGGCGTTGACGCCGATGACGCGGAGGGGAAAGGCCCATTTGGCCCATTTTCCGCCGTTCCATGCGTCGACGGCCAGATGGAACAGGGACAGGAGCATCAGGGAGATTCCGGCAGCGGCCAGAACGAAGGTGCCGGTCCACATGCTTTTAATGATGGGATAGGCGCCGTCCAACATTCGGGCGGTGGAAAAGAGGAGGATTCCCGCTCCCATCATCGCCATGCAGAGGCGAACGGAAGGCAGGCGGCTTTCCTTCAAAAATTTTCCCGCCAGCCATCCGCCCATGCACAGGGCGGAAGCGGAGGCGATGCAGAGGGGGCCTTCCGGATCAAAGACGCCTCCGTGCAGACGGCCGGGAAGCCAGTGCATGTCCACCCAGGAGTTGACGGAGCCGTCCGGCGTGAAGCTGCCGCAGGTGAATTGAAGCAGGGCGATGAGGCCCAGAAGGCCTCCCGCCGCAGCGGCAATCGCTCCCGTGCGGCGGCACAGCAGGATGCACGTGCCTGCGATGGCGCAGGAAAAGCCGATCAGGCCCAGAACGGAGGCGTAACGCATATCCTCCGTCCAGGTAAGCGTTCCGTTGACCAGGAGGCCCAGGAAGGCCAGAACGAAGGCCCGTTTCCAAAGGTGGAGAAGCCCGGGGGCCGCAGAGGAGTTTCCGCCGGTGTATTTCGCCAGGGAGAAGGACATGGAAACGCCAGAGATGAACACGAAGACGGGGAACACCAGGTCATACAGGTGCAATCCTGCCCAATGGGCATGCGACATCTGGCGCGCGGCTTCCCGGAGGAAGGCGTTTTCCGGATTTCTGGAGGCCAGGAGCAGGACCAGGGCGTCCAGCCCCAGGATGATGAGCATGTCCAGCCCGCGCAGGGCATCCAGGGAGTGCAGCCGGGGGGAACGGGCGGGAACGGAAGAGGAGGCGGTCATGGCGGCGGGGAGGAAGAACGGGAACAGGTACGGACGGAAAAGGGCGTCTTTATCAGGATTCCTCCAAACATGCCGGAACAGAGGGGAATCGTGCTTGATTTCCACGGGGGAAGAGGGTAAAGCAGGCCGCATGCCGCGCTCCCCTCTCGCCTTTCTCCTTTTCCTGTGTGTCTCCCTGCTGCTGGCTGCCTGTTCCTCCACGCCCAAGACTCCGCATGGCAAGCCGTTGATGAAGGACGGCAGGTACTCTTCTTCCTATGACGCTTTTGTAGCGGACCCCCAGTACCGCTTCACGCGCGACATCTGGTACCATGACGAGCGCATCCGGCAGGCGCAGACGCGGAACAGCAAAATCGTGATTCATTTGAAGGACCAGCGCGGCGTGCTGTGGGTCAACGGCCAACCGGCCATGAACTTTCCCGTGTGCACCGGCAGATCCACCCATGAGACGCCCCGCGGCAAATTCTCCATCATTCAGAAGGATGCGGACTACCGCTCCCGGTCCTATGGCAGCGTGTTTGATGCAAGCGGCCTGTGCGTGAATTCGGACGCCACCTCTTCTTCCCGCGTGCCGTCCGGCGGCAAATTCATCGGCGCCAAGATGCCGCTGTGGATGCGCATTCACGGCGGGATAGGGCTGCATGTGGGCACGGTGTTCCGGGACGCCAATTCCCACGGGTGCATCCGGGTGCCTGTGGAGGCATGCCGCATTTTGTTTGACAAATGCGGCATGGGAACAACCGTAGTAGTTCAGGAATAAGCGCGAGCGTGAATAATCGTTGATTCCTTACGGTGCATCTGTCACACTCCTGCAAGCTGATGAAAATGAAGGTTCTGATACGTTCCCTGGTATTGCTGGCCGGGTTGGCCGCCTGGACGGCGGATACGGCCTGGGGCCAGTCCTCGTCACGCCATTCGTCTTCCCGCGGGGGAACGCCCGTGCGCCAGGCTGCGGCGCAGCAGCGCGGAGAGGATGACGCCGTGGAAACGGTTGACCTGGGGGATAAGAAGAGGGAATCCGGCACGGCGTCCGGTGAACGGGAAGGCGTGGCTGACGCCCCGGAAATGCCCAAGGAAACGGAGAAGGAGCAGAACGGCCTGGATTCCCTGTCCCTGATTCCCTCCCTCAAGGGGGGAAGGATGGATGCGGCGCGGGAAGCGCACACCAGCACGCGGCCTTCCGCCAGAACCATGGCCCTGCTGATTCCGGCTCCGCGCGGCCCCATTCTGGACCGCAACGGAGAGCCTCTGGCCGTGACCTCCGTGGCCTACCAACTGGCCCTGCGTTTTGAAATTTTTGAAAATCCCGATCGTTCCCGCGTGGTGGACTTCGGGCGCAACTGCCTGGAACAGGCCAAGAAAATTGCCGGAAAGGCGTGGTCCTTTTCCGATGACCAGCTCTGGAAGCACTATGAGCACCGCCGCTGGCTGCCTCTTCCCCTCACCAACGTCATCCGCGCGGAGGAAGCGGAAAAACTGAGGGACAAGGTGAAGGGGGTGCGCGGCCTCCAGTTGCTGCCCATCTACATCCGTTCCTATCCGGAAAAGGAAATCGCCGGACATATCATCGGCTATGTGGGTTCCAAGGGAAAACTGCCTACCGGCCCCATCAACCATATGGACCCGCTGTGGGAACAGGTGGAAGGCCGCGCGGGACTGGAAAAGGAATTCAACAAGGACCTGACCGGGACGCCCGGCGTATGGCGCCTGATGTTTGACGAGGACGGCAACAAGATTCTGGATGAACTTCAGATACGCCCCAAGCCCGGCGGCGCCATCGTCACCACCCTGAACCTGAAATGGCAGCGGGATGCGGAGCGCATCCTTTCCCGCGGCAAGAGGCGCGGCGCCATGGTGGTGCTGGACTGCGTAACGGGTGAAGTGCTGGTAATGGCCTCCACGCCGTCCTATGACCCGAACATGTTCATTCCGAACATATCCCAGAAGGATTACGATGCCCTGCGCAACGACCCCGCCGGACCGCTGGGCGCGCGCGCCTTTCAGGGGCGCTACCCCCCCGCCTCCACCTTCAAGGTGCTGACGGTGGCCAGCGCCCTGAAAAACAACAAGATCACGGAAAATACGCAGATCTACTGCCCGGCATCCATCACGATCGGCAACCACGTTTTCAACAACTGGAGCAAGACGCCCCTGGGGGACATCAACTGCATCCGCGCCCTGGCGATGTCCAACAACCCGTTCATGTACCAGATGGGGCTCAAGCTGGGAGCGGAAGCCCTGATGGATACGGCCCGCGCCTTCGGACTTGGCGAGCGCACCGGGCTGCCCATTCCGGACGATCCCGGCCTGGTGCCCACCAGCGACTACATGATCCGCAACTACAAGCGGGATTTCATGTCCGGAGACGCCGCCAACCTTTCCATCGGCCAGGGAACGCTGCTGGTCACGCCCCTCCAGGTGGCGCACATGATGTCCGGCGTGGCGAACGGCTACCTGCCCAGGCTCCAGCTCATCAAGCAGATTCAGGACGGCAACGCCAATGTCATTTACGCTCCCAAGCCCCAGGAGGTCCAGCGCCCCCTGCCTGCCTATGAACGTGCCCTGGCCAGCGTGCGCAAGGGCATGAGGGAGGTGATTGAAGGCGGCACGGGCGGCCGCGCCCGCCTGTCCTATTCCAGCATCGCCGGCAAATCCGGCACGGCCCAGTGGGGACCGGAACGGGAAGACAAGCGCCTGGCGTGGTTCGCCGGCTTCATGCCCTGTGACAATCCCCGCTTCGCCTATGTGGTGCTGTATGAAGGCCGCGCCCACGAACGGCTGGGCGGGGGCGCCGCCGCTGCCCCCATCGTGAAGGAATTCTTTGAGACGGAGAAGAAGGACATCAAGGCCATCATTGACCCGCCCAAGGACGACATCCCGGTAGCGGAACCGGTGGAGGAAACCCCGGAAACGGCTGCCGCCGCCCTTCGCGAACGCGGGGGATCGCCTGCCGTAGTGCCGGACAATCTGCCGCCCGGCCTGTATGATCCGGAAGGAATGGAGCCCATCAAGGTTCATGAAATCCCTGCCGATCTGGACGACTCTTCCGATGCGGAAATCAAGGCGACCCCGGTGGGCGGTTCCTCCGGGCATGCCAGGCCGTCCGCGCCTTCCTTGTCGGAGGAGCCTTCCGCCGCACCCCTCACGCCCCGACGCGGAGATTCCGACTACATTCCCGGCCTTCCCCATCAGATTCCCCGCCATCTCAACCATTCCTCTCCCGTAAGAGCTCCCGCGCCGCAGGCCCCCCTTCCGGAGGATGACATTCCCATGGCGGAACCTCTTTAGACCGGCTTTTAAGGAAGGCGGAATCGTCCGGCAATGCTTTTCAGGGCGTTCGCCGTAACAAGGTCATGCATGGCCTTTGGCCCGTTAATGCTTTTCATTGTGCTTGCGTCATTGCGTGGAAGCGCCTATATAATGCGGATGGTGCGCGTCGATGAGACTGTTGCCGTAAGGAGCGGCGCTTTTGTTGGATGGCATCATGACCCCCACGTTTAAAGATAATGAAAACGCATTATTTCTACTCCATACCCTGTTTTGCGCTGACCTGCGCTCTTGCCGCCTGCTCTGACGACAATAAATCATCTTCCGCCAAGGCCGGACAGGATGCCGCCGGCTTAACCCCGGCTTCTTCGCTTGATCCCTCCGCCCCCGTTGCTTCCGATCTGGTGGCGAAGCGTGCGGAACGGCTCGGAATCGCCGCCCTCTTTCCCATGGACATGGGTATTGTAGCCGGTGTTTACGACGTCCCCGGCATGATCAGGAGCGTTCAGAATCTGAACATGGTCAAAACCTGGGGTTCCTGCTCCGCTGGGGAAGACGCTGATGAATCCATAGCCATTCCGGGAGAGGATGCACCCAAGCCCGTCCGGAAAAAGTGCTCCGTCAACACCCCCGTCATTGACGCGATGATTGGCTTCGGCCCCGAATGGGCTCCGTGGATGGATAGCGCGCAGCCCGCTTTTACCGGCATGGGATTGCACCAAATGAAGGGAATTCTGTCCGGTTATAAGCTTTACCAGGATTTAATCAATGGTAACAAGAAAGCTAGTGACGCAGAAGTGGAAGTAATGGGCAACAGATATACTGAAATGCTCATTAAGTGGATTGATTTGGTGGATATGCGCCCCTCTCAGGCCGCGACGGCTCCCGTAATGGTAGCCGCCAAATTGACGCCGGAAGCCCTTGCCCAGGCCAAGGCTACCCTGAAGGACGCCAATCTCCCGGAAGACATGGAACTGCACGGCATTGTTTCCCTGTATGACAAGACCTACAACGGCCTGGCTTGCAAGGTAGCGGAAGTGGACTGCAAGAAACTGCGGGCGAAGCTGGAAGAAAGGCTGGAAGAGGCTAAAGCCCAGATAACCGTCTCCCAGGAAAATCTGGACCGTCTCAAGGCGGCTCTCAAGCGTCTGGACGAATCCAAGCTGTATGTGGCCGTCGCTTTCGTGGATGATACCCTGGTGGGCTTTATAACCACCAATCCTGAAAAGCAGGTCCGCCTGGCGGCTTCTCCCCAGGATTCTGTTCTGGCGCGTCCGGATTTCTCCATGGCTGACGCCCAGCTCCAGTATCCCGCCTATGGCCTGATATTTGCGGACAAGGCTTGCGCCAAGGGCCTTATTAACCTGGACATCGCCTACTACAAGGGCATGTTCTCCGGGTTGAAGGACCTGATGCAGACGGTAGGCGCCGACTGGAAGATTGCCGATCTGGCTCCTTCCATGGCCGCGCTTGATTCCATGAAGGGCAGCCTACTTGGGCTGTATGAAAAGGTGGCGCAGAATGCCACGCCCGTTTCCTACTACGCGTGGCAGGACCAGGGGGTGCATGTGGAAGCCTGCACGTATCCGCTTGAATTCTACCTCCTGGACGCTCCCTCCTCCATGAACTCCGTCCGTCCCGGGGCGGATACGGTGCTGTATTCTTCCTTCCGCATCAATCCGCAGATTGTTGACATGGGCTGCTCCCTGTATGAGAATGTTGCCCAGATCGTATGGGATTACGGCAATGCGTATATTTCCAACCCGAAGCATGACGTAAGCGACCAGATCCGCATGGTTGCCCCCATGCTCCAGATGGCCCGGCCCACCATTGAAGAACTTTGGAAGGCGTACAAGACCGCACTTTCCGGCCTTACGGATTCCGGCGTGTTCATCATGGACATGCAGGGCGCTCCCAGTCCCACGCTCAAGAATGTTCCGGCCCCGCGCTTCTCCGCGGCTTATGAAGTGAAGAACCGTGCCGCCTTGGGCGAAGCGTGGCAGAAAGTGTCTGACGCCGCCAAGACCATCGTTACCCTGGCCAGCCAGGGCAAGATGACGGAATTGCCCTCCCCCAAATCCTCCGTGGAAGGGGATGTCACCACCTACGATTACGAGTGCCCGCTGGGCGCCGACCTGAATCCGGTGGTGAGCGTTTCCGACACCCGCTGGGCCATCAGCATGCCGAAGGCCTTCGGCATGGAAATCATCAAGGAATCCATGAAGGCCCCGGGGCAGGTGGCTCCGCTGGAATTCCAGCTTAACCTCGTCCCGGTCCGTGACGCCCTGAAGAGCGCGGCGGAAGGCAACAAGGATATCCGGAAGGCCGTGGAAACCCTGGACGTGATCACCTCCGACGTCACGGGCGTGCATGCTACGGGGCGCAAGGCCGCGGACGGCAGGGACGTGTACCACATCCACGTTATTTCCGCTGCCAAATAACAGGGGTTTCCCATTGGATTTACAGGCTTCCGGGAAGAAATTTCCGGAAGCTTTTTTGTTGATGGCGGAAGCTTCTTGTTCCTGCCGTTCTGGAAGTTATCTCCGGAAAAATTTTTTAATGCCCGGAAGAAAAAACGGAGTTTTGCAACGGCAAGCCTGCCGCTGCCTTAAGATTATATACAAATGTATATAATTTGTGTGCGTGCCAAGTTTTGGGCTTGCCAAGGGGGAGGGGAGAGTACACAATCAAAACCGTCAAATAAAGGGAATGGCTTCCCTTTTCCCGTATTTACAGGAGTTGGCGCGATAATGGTGAAAGATAGACGATGAGCAGATTTTTCCAGTTCCTGTGGTTGGCGGCGTTGGCGGTGCCCGGCATGATGGGCGGCAGCGCGTGTGCGGCGGAGGAAGGAGCGGAGCACGGACTGGAGCAGGCCGCCCCCCACTTGTTCTCCATTCCGCTTCCAGGCGGCATTGAACTGCCGGTGTCCAACTCCATGCTGATGCTCTTTCTGGCGGTTCTGCTGATAGGGGTGGTCGTATGGTTCGCCACCCGCGCCATGCGCATTCTGCCGTCCCGGTTCCAGAATGCGGTGGAATACTTCTTTGAGACTCTGTACAACTTTGTGGAATCCCTGCTGGGGCCGCGACTGACGCGCAAGTACTTCTGGTACTTCGGAACCATCTTCACCATCATCCTGGTCAGCAACTACATGGGGCTTCTCCCCGGAGTAGGGACCATCACCTATAACGGAGTGCCGCTGTTCCGCGGCGCGAATGCGGACATGAACGTGACGATGTTCCTGGGCATCTTTTATGCGCTGATGTGGCTTTACTGGTCCATCCGGGAACAGGGCCTGAAAGGCTTCTTCATCCACTTGTTCGGGCCCAAGGGAAGACTGCCCGGCTTCATGGGATTCGTGCTGGTGCTCATCTTTATCTTCGTGGGGCTGGTGGACGTCCTGAGCATTACGATCCGTCCTATTGCGCTGGCGGCCCGTCTTTACGGCAACATTTACGCCGGGGAAACGATCATTGACACCATGGCTCACATGTTCGGACCCGTCCTCAGCGCCCTGTGCGTACTCCCGTTTCTGGCGATTGAGCTGCTGGTGGGCTTCATCCAGGCTCTGGTCTTCCTCCTCCTGACGGCGATTTTCCTCAAACTGCAAGTGGGGGGCGGGGATGCCCACGGCCATGCCGCCAAGGATGAGGGAAAAGAACCATCCGTGCCGGACAGCCTGCCGTCCGGAAAGGCCTCATAAGCCGCACCGCCAACTTTCCGTTCCGGACCATGGGCAACCTGTGGGGGAACGTTCAACAAAAAACATAAACCATACCAATAACATGATTGATCCTACCGCAATGACCTCCCTGGCCGAACTGTCCGGCAACGTGGGCTTCGGCCTCGTCACCATCGGCGCCGGCCTCGGCATCGGCCTCATCGGCGCGAAAGCCGCGGAAGCCACCGGGCGCAACCCGGGAGCCTCCTCCCCCATCATGGTGATTGCCATTACGCTGGCCGCCCTGATTGAAGGCGTGGCCCTCATCTCCATCTTTGTGAAATAACCCGGAGGCCCCGTTCCCGGAGGGAGCTTCTTCCGCTCCGGGGCGGCGCAGCCGTTCCTGCCGGTCCGGAAAACTTCCGGCATGTTTCAACCCGTTCATTTTATGCTGAATCTCATAGCCGACCAGTCCTGGAATCCCTTTGCGCCCTTCGGGGTGACAAGCTGGGAACCCTTTGTTGCCAACCTGATCGCCTTCATCCTGATGGTGGTGATCCTGCGCTACCTGGCGTTCAAGCCCATCCAGAACGTTCTGGAAAAAAGGCGCCAGCGCATTGAGGAGGGAGAGGAAATGCGTGAGGAAAGCGAGCGCCAGCTGGCTTCCGTGAAGGAACAGACGCATGAAATGCTGGTGGAAGCGGGCGAAAAGGGACAGGAAAAGATAGACGCCGCCAAGGCCGCCGCCTCCCGCCTGCTGGAGGAACAGGAAACCGTGGCCTCCCAAAAGGCGGAGGAAATAGTCAGAAAGGCCCGGCAGCTTGCGGAACTGGAACAGCAGAAGGAACGCGAAGCGCTGAAAGAACAATTCGGCCAGCTGGTGGCCCTGGCTGCCGCGCAGGTCACCGGAAAAATGCTGACGGAAGAAGACCAGCGGAGAATCAACCGGGAAGCGATCGACAGCCTGGATTCCTGATACGCTTTATGAAGATCGGAAAGGACACGCTCAATGCCGCCCGCAGGCTGTTCCGGCTCTGCATGGACGGGAATACCGTGGCGGAGGACCGCGTGCGCCTGATCGCCCGGAAAATTGCGGAACGCAAACCCCGTAACTATGTCGCTCTGCTGACGGCCTTTTCCCGCATGGTGGAATACGCCGTGAAAAGCCGTACGGCCACCATTCAAAGCGCCGTACCGCTGACAGAGGAGGAACGCTCCCAAATTCAAGCCAAGCTGACGGCCAAATATGGCGACGGCCTCTACTACCACTGGGAGGTGGCGCCGGACCTGCTGGGGGGCATCCGCATCCAGGTGGGGGACGACGTGAAAGACGGTTCCGTACGCTCCAGAATCGACCGTCTGGCCGAGATGGCCCGCAATCTTTCTAATTAACCAACGAAACTTTTTTCCATGAGCAACATACTTCAAGAACTCGAAGCAGAAATTAAAAAAGCCACGGCTTCCGTCAGCCAGGAAAACGTGGGCATTATTCGTTCCGTGGGGGACGGCGTCGCCAAAATCGAAGGGCTGAGCGGCGTGATGCTCAATGAAATGATTGAGTTCCCCGGGGGCGTGATGGGCCTGGCGATGAACCTGGAAGAACATGAGGTGGGCGCCGTGATTCTGGGGGATGATTCCAATTTGAAGGAAGGGGACCTGGTCAAATGCTCCGGACGCCTTCTTTCCGTGCCCGTGGGGCGGTCCCTGCTGGGCCGCGTGGTGAACACGCTGGGAGAGCCGATTGACGGCAAGGGGCCGATTGAGGCGGAAGCGTATTATCCTGTGGAAAAAATCGCCTCCGGCATTATCTCCCGCCAGTCCGTCACTGTTCCCGTGCAGACGGGCATTCTGCCCATTGACGCCATGATTCCCATCGGCCGCGGCCAGCGCGAGCTTATCATTGGGGACCGCGCCACCGGGAAAACCGCCATTGCCATGGATACCATGATCGCCCAGGCGGACCAGAACCGCCTGGCGGAGGAAGGCAAGCTGCCGGACCACCAGCCCCTTTACAACATCTACGTGGCTATCGGCCAGAAGCGCGCCAACATCAGCCGCCTCGTGGCAAAGCTGGAAGAAACGGGCGCCATGAAATACTCCATCGTGGTGGCGGCCTCCGCCTCCGACCCTGCCGCCATGCTGTACCTGGCCCCGTATGCCGGCTGCGCGATGGGCGAATACTTCATGGACAAGGGGGAGGACGCTCTCATCGTCTACGACGACCTCTCCAAGCATGCCGTGGCCTACCGCCAGATTTCCCTGATTCTGCGCCGCCCCTCCGGTCGCGAGGCGTATCCGGGGGACGTATTCTACCTGCACAGCCGCCTGCTGGAACGCGCCGCGCGCATCAACAAGGAACACGGCGGCGGTTCCCTGACGGCCCTCCCCATCATTGAAACGCAGGCCGGGGACGTTTCCGCCTACATCCCCACAAACGTCATTTCCATCACGGACGGCCAGATATTCCTGGAAACGGACCTGTTCTACCAGGGGATGCGCCCCGCCATCAACGTGGGCATTTCCGTCTCCCGGGTGGGTTCCTCCGCCCAGACGAAAATCATCAAAAAGCTGGCCGGCTCCATCAAGCTGGACTTGGCCCAATTCACGGAATTGCAGGCCTTCGCCCAATTCGGTTCCGACCTGGACCCCAGCACGAAGGCCAAGCTGGCCCGCGGCCAGCGCATCGTGGAACTCTTCAAGCAGAACCAGTATGAGCCCAAATCCCTGGGGCTGGAGGCCGCGGATCTGTACGCCATGCAGAAGGGATACTTTGACGATGTTCCGGTGGACAGGATCAAGGAATGCCAGAACGCGTGGGAAGCCACCATGAAGGACCAGCATCCGGACCTGCTGGAAAGCATCCTGAGGGAAAAGGATCTGACGCCGGAAATAGACGCAGGGCTTAAAGCCGCCATTGAATCCTTCAAGCTCAGTTGGAACTAACGATTACGGGAGCACTGAAACATGGGCAACCTGAGAGACATCAGACGCCGGATCAAATCCGTCAAAAACACGTCCCAGATCACCAGGGCGATGCAGATGGTGGCCTCCGCCAAGATGCGCCGCGCCCAGGACCAGGCCGTGAAGGGGCGCCCCTATGTCCGCGCCTTGGCGGAAGTGCTCTACCATCTTCAGGATGAAATAGACACCAGCAACAGCCCCCTGATGCAGACCCACGGCGGCGCGGACCTGGTGCTGCTGGTGAACACGGACCGCGGCCTCTGCGGCGGCCTGAATGCCAACCTCATCAAAATGACCCGGGAGCACGCTCCGGAAAACGCCCACTACATCACCATCGGCCGCAAGCTGAACGCCGCGCTGGCCAAATGGAATGAACGGCTGGAAGCCACCTGGAGCCTGACGGACCCGCTCTCCCTGCTGGAACTGAAGCCGGTGTTCGACTTCATTGTGCAGAAATTCAAGGCGGAGGAATACGGGCGCGTCTTCGTAGCCTTCTCCGGCTTTGTGAACACAATGGTCCAGAAGCCTATCTTCCGCCAGCTTCTCCCCATTGAACCGGAACCGTTGATGAAGATGGCGAAGGCCGGGGGCGCAGCCCTGGACGGAGAAGACGCCCATAAGCAATTCCTGCTGGAACCGAGCCCCGCCGCATTGCTGGATACCATCCTGCCTCTTTACGTCTTCCACGGGCTGGTCCAGATCGTGCTGGAAGCCCGTGCATCCGAGCACTCCGCCCGCATGGTCGCCATGAAGGGGGCCACGGAAAACGCCAAAAACATCATCGACGGCCTTACCCTGGATTACAACAAGGCGCGCCAGACGCAAATCACCAATGAACTGTTGGAAATCACCACGGCCATGCGCGCCATGGAATAACGTGGACTCCGCTTCTTTCACCCCTTTTTCAAACAAAACCCTCATCCCTTCCATTTCAACACCAAGTTTTTCTCATGATGAATAACACAGGCACTCTCGTTCAGATCATCGGCGCCGTGGTCGATGCGGATTTCTCCCAGGCTGAAACGCTTCCCGCCCTGCTCAATGCCCTGGAAGTGGACTATGAAGTCGACGGAAAGCGCAAGACCCTGGTGCTGGAAGTCCAGCAGCACATCGGCGACGGCTGGGTGCGCGCCGTGGCCATGAGTTCCACGGACGGCCTGCGCCGCGGCATGCCCGTGCGCGATACGGGGCACCCCATTGAGGTACCGGTGGGGCAGTGCGTTCTTGGCCGCATCTTCAATGTGCTGGGTGAAGCCGTGGACGAACGCGGCGCGCTCTCCTGCTCGGGCATGAAAAGCATTCACCGCAGCGCTCCGCCGCTGGACGAGCAATCCACCAGCACGGAAGTGCTGGAAACGGGCATCAAAGTAATCGACCTCATCTGCCCTTTCCTGAAAGGCGGCAAAATCGGCGCCTTCGGCGGCGCGGGGGTGGGCAAGACCGTGCTCATCATGGAACTCATCAACAACATTGCCAAGGCGCGCAGCGGCCTCTCCGTCTTTGCGGGGGTGGGGGAACGCACCCGTGAAGGGAACGACTTGTACAATGAAATGATAGAATCCGGCGTGATTAATCTGGAAAAGCCGGAGGAATCCAAGGTGGCCCTGGTGTACGGCCAGATGAACGAGCCTCCCGGCGCCCGTCTGCGCGTGGCCCTGTCCGCCCTGACGATGGCGGAATACTTCCGCGACGAGGAGCACAAGGACGTACTTCTCTTCATTGACAACATTTTCCGTTTCTCCCAGGCGGGGTCGGAAGTGTCTGCCCTGCTGGGTCGCACGCCGTCCGCCGTGGGCTACCAGCCAAACCTGGCGGAGGAAATGGCGGACCTTCAGGAACGCATCACCTCCACCAAGCACGGTTCCATCACCTCCATGCAGGCCGTGTACGTTCCTGCGGACGACCTGACGGACCCGGCTCCGGCCACCACCTTCGCCCACCTGGACTCCACGGTGGTGCTGGAACGCTCTTTGGCGGCCCAGGGGCTCTTCCCTGCGGTGGAGCCGCTGTCCTCCACCTCCAAGGCCCTGGCTCCGGAAATCGTGGGGAACGAGCATTACGAAGTGGCGCGCGGCGTGCAGATGGTGCTGCAGCGCTACAAGGACCTTCAGGACATGATTGCCATTCTGGGCATGGACGAGCTTTCGGAAGAAGACAAGCTCATCGTGAGCCGCGCCCGCAAAATCCAGCGCTTCCTCACCCAGCCGTTCCACGTGGCGGAAGTCTTCTCCAGCATTCCCGGCGCTTACGTGCCCGTCTCGGAAACCGTCCGCGGCTTCAAGGAAATCCTGGAAGGCAAGCTGGACATGGTTCCGGAAGACGCCTTCTTCATGCGCGGCGGCATAGATGACGTCCTCAAGGAAGCCAAATAACCCTTTTCCCGTCGTTCCAAACCATGAGCATGGAGTTCAAAGTCATTACCCCGGATGAAGTGGCGGTTGCCGCCACCGTGGAATACGTTTACCTGCCCGGCAGTCTTGGGGAGATGGGCGTGCTGGAACATCATACGGCCCTGATTACCTCCCTGGAACCGGGGGAACTCCGCTACAAGCCCATGGACGGCCCTGAGGAAAGCATGGTGGTGGGCACCGGCTTTGTGCAGGTTAATGACGACCACGTCCTGATGGTGACCGACCTCGCCCTCAACTCCTCCCAGATTGACGAAGGCAGCGTGGAACGGGCCATTCAGGAAGCGCAGGAAGTGTTGAAGGCCCGCTCGGAAATGTCCCGCGAGGAACAGGCCCGGTTTGAGGCGAACCTGACCAAGCAGATCATGATGCTCAACTTCAAGCGCAAACACAAATCCCCAGGCAGATGATGGCGGAAGACTGGAACGACACGTTTTACGACCTTTTCCGCGAGGCGGTGGGGCGTTACCATGAAGGCCACAGGAATGTGGACGGCTTCTTTACGGACCAGGAAATCATCTTCCTGTCCTCCATCGGCTGCCGCACGCGGGAACTGTTTGACTTTGTGGAACTCTATGCCCGCACGGGAGAACCTTCCCCCACCACGGTACTATTGATGGCCGCGGCGCGCAGGGACTTCTTCCTGACCATCCAGCACGGGCAGTTTTACCAAGGCAAGCCCGTCATCGGGTATGACCTGCCGGGCTTCGGGGATGAACTCAGCGGCCTTCCCTACCTTCCGCGCCTGATTGCCAAGGCGCGGGCCAAGCTGGCCGGCTCCATGGGGGATGACATCATCTACTGCTGTGAGAACGACCGCCGCTTCTTCCGGGAACACGGCAACATCCATCCCGCTGACTTCCTGCGAGTGGTCTGGGCCGCGGGAGACAGTGACCCCAAGGTGTACGACTACGTGCGCCAGTGCACGCTGAGCTCCACGGCCAAACCGGTCGATGGTGAATGATGTTTCTGCATCGTGACGGTGAGAGGAGGCTTGGTGAAGCAGAGCGTTTGTAGAACTGTCGTTCGGTTAGACGGTGCTTCCAGGGAAATCTTATAGGAGGAAAGAAAGTTCGCTGACCGGCGGTATCTAGCGTCCTGGATAGGGATGATCAGATGTCTTGTGCTTGATTGGGACTTTAAAGATGGTCGCTGGAAAAATCTGTATTGTCGCCTTGATTAACCAAGAGAATCAGAAGAAGTATTATGTATTTTATGAAATACCTATGTTGATAATATTATCGTGTATTTGAATACCATAACGTTCCCGGCGTGTTCACACTGGTAATTCTTGTTCTCATGGTAGTTGCAACCATTGAACCAACATCATTTCATTGCCATGAACAACACTTTCAACATCGGCGCCATGGACACCGTCTACCCCTTCATTCCCATGTACCCCAACGGACAGCCCCAGGGCAACTTCCTGGTCAACGGCCTCTCCGCTCCCGTCCTTATCCCCAAACGAACTGCTTCCTCCCCCACCCGCCACGAATGGTTCGGATACCTCAAGGTCATGGCTCCCGCCACCTGTTTTCTCCACCTTCACGCCCGCTCCTCCATTTCCCTTTCCATTCCCGCCAAGGATCTGGAACTCTCCACGGAGGCCGGATCTTCCGCTCCTCTCCGCCGCCAGATCCAGTTCGACCAGGGATACTATTGGTGCCACATTGTCCATCAATACCAGCCTTCCTTGGGGTCGGAAGAGGAGTTCTGCGTTGCCCTGATATGCGACAAGGAAGGCGAGCCCGACCTGGACTATTACCTTTCAAAGGAGACGATGCCTCCCGGCAAGCAAGGAGAGACGGTGCTGACGCTGGTCAACCTGTACCAGGAAGAGGAGGAAGGGGACTCGTCGAGCAGTTCGGCAGGGGGAGGAGATTCGTTTGAATTTGACCCCAGGTCAAGCAGCAGTTCCAGCTCCTCCTCGTCAAGCAGTTCTTCTTCCAGCAGCTCTTCGTCTTCATCCAGTTTCCAGCCGAGTTCTTCGGCTCCCGAGCCTCCGGATTCCTCCAGCAGCGCGCCGCCTTCTTCTTCCAGTTCGTCGTCCTCCAGCAGTTCGAGTTCTTCGTCCTCAAGTTCCTTGAGTAGCTCCAGCTCTTTCTCGTCAAGCAGTTCTTCCTGGTCCTCGTCAAGTTCATCGAGTTCTTCCAGCTCCAGTTCCTCTTCCAGCAGTAGTTCCAGTTCCCTCTCTTCTTCCTCCAGCGAGCCGGAGGAAGGAGGCTGTCCATGTCCCTGTTCCTGTGATTGCGACGAAGACGTCGAACAGTCCGATTGCAGCAAGAACACCTCCCATTTCTTCGGCG